>Ga0209707_1000004_pt1 | contig 171749 bp, 125 predicted proteins | sample EN4Hudsemesocosm_FD_184630 | JGI IMG/M metagenome (GOLD analysis project Ga0209707, IMG submission 184630) | Methane-oxidizing microbial communities from mesocosms in the Hudson Canyon - EN4B Hudson Canyon (SPAdes) (version 2) | ecosystem: Environmental > Aquatic > Marine > Cold seeps | place... | reverse complement strand
AGAAGCCGCTGATACCTTAGCTAAGGAGGCTTAACATGAATATTTCAAATGTTAGTCGTCGGGATTTTTTAAAAGGGGCTGGTGTAGCCACTTCTGGTTTAGTGATTGCGGTTGCTTTACCTGCTAACGCCCTTACTGAGAAAGGTATATTACCGGATAGCAGCGCTACCACCCTTAATGCCTTTATTCACCTTGAAGAAAATGGTAATACTGTTATTTATTGTGGCCGATGTGAAATGGGCCAAGGCATAAGTACAGCACTACCTTCTGCTGTTGCTGATGAAATGGAAGCTGATTGGCAGCGAGTAACGGTTAAACAAGGGGATGCAGACGAAAAATTTGGCCCTCAAGCAACTGGAGGCTCTGCCAGTATTCGTGTTATGTATCAACCCATGCGTGAAGCCGGAGCTACTGCTAAAGCGATGTTAATTGCAGCTGCTGCTAAAGTTTGGAAAACCTCTGCTGATAATTGTTATGCCCAAGCTCATTTTGTCATTAATAAAAGCAATCAACAAAAGTTAGGTTTTGGTGAATTGGCCAGTATTGCGGCTAATATGCCGATTCCTGAAAAACCCACGCTTAAAAAGAAAAGTGACTTTAATTACATAGGTAAAAAATTACCTCGACATGACCAAGGTGCGGTGGTTGTTGGTAAGCGCACCTATGGTGTTGATACTAAATTGCCAGGTTTAAAGTATGCGGCGATTGTCCATTGTCCAGTGCTCGGTGGCAGTTTGAAAAGCCTTGATAAGGCAGAAGCGATGAAAGTTAAAGGAGTTAGTGATGTCATTGAAATCCCACGCTTTGACATTCCCTTTGGTTCAATTGGTGGTGTTGCCGTGGTGGCTGACAATAGTTGGACGGCACAACAAGCGGTAAAAAAATTAAAAGTCGAATGGAATTTAGGTGAAAATGCTGTTTACAACACCAAAGAGTACAAACAGCAACTAGTTGCCAATGTTGAAAAACCAGCGACTTTCGCCGCTGAACGTGGCGATATCGAAACAGCTTTTAAAACAGCTAAAAGTAAATTATCTGCCACTTATACCGGAGGTCACCTTTCACACGCGCCAATGGAGCCAAATGCCAGTGTAGTATGGGTACAAAAAGATTCATGTGAGGTTTGGGCGTCGACACAAAGCCCTGCTGATATTCAAAAGGTATTAGGGCAATATTTAAAACGCGAACCTAAAGACATTGTTGTTCATGTTGCCATGGCAGGTGGCGCTTTTGGTCGTAAATTTAAATGTGATTATGTTCATGAAGCCGCTGTTATATCAGAAAAAACAGGCGTGCCTATTCAGCTAATTTGGTCGCGTGAAGAAGACATGCGAACGGGATATTACCACTCCATAAATGCTCAACATATCGAAGCATCAATGGATGAAAATGGTGAAGTTACTGGTTGGTTGCATCGTGCAGCATTTCCATCAATTACCAGCTTATTTAATCCTTCATTAGAAAGAGCAACAGATAGAAATTTAGGGGATGTGACTAATCATTTGTTTGGTGTTGAAAACTTTCGGGTAGAATCTGGTGATGCAAAAGCGCATACCAGAATTGGTTGGTATCGTGCGGTTTATGCTATTTTTTATGGTTTTGCCTTTGGTACTTTTGCTGATGAACTTGCGCATAAAGCAGGTAAAGACTCTTTATCTTTTGTTAATCAACTTTTTGACAATAATAAAAATAAAGAACAACAAGAGCAAGTTAAACGAGCCAAAGAGATATTGGCTGTTGCCGCTAACAAATCAGACTGGCATAACCGCGCAAAGCTGCCAAAAAATCAGGGCATTGGTTTAGCGGTACATTACAGTTTCCAAAGTTATGTTGCCATGGCGGTACATGTGGAGGTTAACGGTGACGACATTAAAGTTTTAAATGTTGATTGTGCGATAGATTGTGGTCAGGTCCTTAATCTTGATGGTGCAACAGCACAAATGGAAGGTGCTGTAGTGATGGGTATGTCGTTAGCATTGAGTACAGAAATCACCTTTAAAGATGGTGCTGTGGTTAACTCAAACTTTCATGACTATCCGGTTATGCGTATTACTGATATGCCAAATGTTAGAGTACATATACCTGAGTCGGACGAAAAGCCAACAGGTTTGGGTGAGCCGGGAGTTGCTCCTTTTGCTCCTGCATTGAGTAATGCTGTTTTTGCCGCAACAGGTAAGCGTTATAGAGACTTACCTTTTAAGCCATTGGCGGTATAAGTAGTTGTTATCAATATGAACATGACTATGAGTACGAGTAACCACCTGTCACATTTATTGGCTAAGTGGTATCCCGATCGAGATAAGCTCGATTGGGTATTAGCAACAATTTATGACACGAAAGGCCCCTGTTATAGAAAATCAGGGGCGATGATGCTTTTTAGCAGTCAAGGTGATCAACTGGGTATGCTAAGTGGCGGATGTTTAGAGTCAGATATTGGCACTAATGCTCGAAAAGTGATGCAAACAGGTCAAGTTATATCATTGTGTTACGACGGCTCTGATGAAGATGACTTATCCTTCCATTTAGGCATTGGCTGTGGTGGCACTGTTTATATTATGCTGCAACAAATCAATGCTCAGAATGCTTATTTATCGTTAACTCATGTCTATGATGCTTTGAAGCAACGTACAGCAGGCTATTATTATCAGCCCATTGTTGAAAATAGAAGTGTTGAGCACAAAAATGCTAATGGCAATAACGCAATAATACAAGCCTATTTTGAAACTGACGATATTAACAATCTTGCCGAGACCGCTACCATAGTAAAGCGGCCTCAAAGTAAAACTAACAATGACGTTAATAACTATGACTCATGGTTAGTAAGCCCAATTGTCCCAGAACCACACTTGCTGGTTATTGGTGGCGGTATTGATGCTCGTCCCTTAGTCAATATGGCCCAACAGCTAGGTTGGCAAGTATCATTATGGGACCCTCGACCAGCCAACGCGCGTAAAGAATTTTTTCCCAATGTTAACAATATAATTAAAGGTGAAGCTGAGGTATTAACTACTTTTTCATTAGAAAAAGACGTTAATGCTGCGGTGTTAATGAGTCATAATGTTGATATTGATGCTCAGGCACTACAGGCGCTTTCGTCAGTAAAACTTCAATACCTTGCTTTACTTGGTCCTGAAAATAGACGTCAACAGGTAATTGCTCAAGCGAAGGTTGAAGAAAGCTCTTTAACTTTTAAATTCGCTGGCCCTTCAGGTTTAGATATAGGTGGTACACTGCCTGAGAGTATTGCACTATCAATACTCAGCGAGTGCCATGCAAGTTTATTTGGTAAGAATGCTCAATCGATGAGCCAGGTTTTATGAACGATACCCAGTATAACTTGAAAATCATTGTTCTTGCAGCGGGGAAAAGTGAACGTTTTAAAGCTATTAAGCTAGTCGCACAAGTAAAGGTAGTAGCACAAACAAGTAAGAAAGATCAACCGCAATCAACTTCTCTAATTCAACATGTATTACAACAAATACTTGCATCACTCTCAGTGCTAAATATTGAACAAAGCAATCTGCATGTAGCAACAGGAGGTTTTCATCAACAAATATCTGAGGTGCTGGGTAAACAATATTCAATTATTAATTGTCCTGATGCACATCTAGGTTTAGGTCATACTATTGCGCAATCGGTAGAGAGAATCCTTAGTATTGATAATAATACTGAAATAGCTAATTCTAGCCATATAATGATCACTTTGGCTGATCAAGTTGCGCTAACTACCGACGATTATATTCGGCTAATTGAACAATCACTCTCAATGCCTGGAAAATTGATTTGTGCAAAAGTAGGCAGTGAACTCATGCCTCCGGTAATTTTTCCACAAAGCTATTTTAACCAATTGATGAATTTAACTGGGGACAAAGGTGCGAAAGCACTTTTACACCAAAATAAAGAAAACCTTCAAGAAGTTCTATTAGCCAATGCGGCGATAGATATTGATACGCAGCAAGATCTTATTAACTGGCATAAAAGCAATACCCTACCTTTATAAAATTTTATGAACACAAGAAATGAATTGGTATTACCTTTGAGTTTTCTTTCTTTTTTACCAAATTGATCAATGCGCAACATGTTTAATTTCATTAGTTGATAAATGATATTGTTTTTGAATTGTGATTCCAATAAAGTGACGGTTAATACAAACAAAAATCTAAATATTTACTAGTCTAATTTTAACATATGAATAAAAGTAATTTATCTCAAATAAATACCGAGTTTGCACAACTAAAATTTGAAAATGAACAATTAAAAAATGCTAATAAATTATTAAGTGAGAAACTTGCCGCTGCTCTTGATGGCACCGGATTAGTTATATGGGAACAAGATGTACCAACAGGAAAGTTGACTGTTTACAACCAAACATTTGGCAGTATGTGTGGTTACCAGCCTCATGAATTAGAAGCGACGGTTGAATCATGGGAAAATAATTTGCACCCTGATGATAAAGAATTTGTATTAGCTGCTTTTAATGATCATTTAAATGGTAAGTCTTTAAGATATGAAGTAGAGCATAGAATGCTGCACAAAGAAGGAGCCTACACTTGGGTGTCTGATATCGGAAGAGTTATTGAAGTTGATGATGAAGGCAATCCCCTTCGCATGATGGGAACTCATGAAGATATTACTACAGAAAAAGAATATGAATTATCTCTGGCGAAATATGCTAATTTAGACCCTTTAACAAGTTTGTTAAATAGAAAAGCCTTATATCATTCCTTTAAATTATTAACACAATCAAGTCGGTATGACGGTGGAGCCTTTTTATTTATTGATCTTGATGATTTTAAGAAGGTTAATGATCAATATGGTCATAAAGTTGGAGATAAATTATTACTTTGCATCGCTCAGTTACTCAGCTCATTAGCGCCGAAATCGACTAAGGTAGCCCGTTTTGGTGGCGATGAATTCATTATTTTATGCGATACATCTAACAAGAAGGTTTTAACCATGTTGGCGCACACTTTATTGAGTGCATTTGAGAAAGAAATACCAATTGATGGAATCAGTTTTATTGTTGGGTTAAGTATTGGCGTTTGTTGTTTTAGCGGAACAGAAGCTTCTTTTGATCAAATTTATGAGAAGGCTGATGAAGCCATGTACCAATCAAAAAACAATGGAAAAAATAATTGTTCTATTTTGGAAATTGAGCCAATCACTTAAATTTATCTTACTTAACCAAATGAACAATATTGCTAAGGGTAAGGCAATATATTGTAAAAATCACACAATCCTACCTCCTTTGTTAACCCTTTTAATTTTTATCTTGATTCAAAAATACAAAACTTCCAATTTGTAATCTACACTAAAAAATAAACGCGTTGAGCCCTTTAACTTTAATTATTTCAACAGTGCGTCGATATACAGGTGGGCTTATAGCCGATAATACTAAAGCTTAAAGCCGTGTTATAAATTATAGATAAGGAGAACTCATTTTTAAACCAATTAATTGCTTAATAACTTCATTAACTCTTTGTTTTTTACCGCATGTTTCAGCGTGGAACGTCGACGCAGATACATTATTCAACCTGTCATTGGAAGAACTACTTAATACTAGAGTTACAGTCGCCTCTACCAAACCAGAAACAGTTATTGAAACACCGGCCATAGTTTCTCGTTATAACCGCCTCGATTTAGAAAATATGGGTATTACGACACTAAGAGAAGTGTTCAATTTTATTCCTGGTGTGATTGTTCAAGACGCTTTAGGTGGTTGGGCCACAGTGCAAATTCGAGGCATAGATGAAGTCTTTAATCAAAAAGTACTTTTTCTCTTAGATGGTGTTCCTTATCACCAACCTTCACATTCACTGATACCAATGGAGGGGGTGCCATGGGAGTCAATTTCCCATGTAGAAGTTATACGAGGGCCAGGGGCTGTTTTTTACGGAACTCAAGCGTCAGGTGGTGTTTTTAATGTAATCACAAGAAAAGATATTGGTCAAAGTTCTGCCTCAGTTAAAGTTGGTTCAAATGGTCTTAAAGAAGGTAGTGGATATTATAGTCGAGAACACACGGATGAATCTGCCATTTATATTGCGGCAGAGTACAGAGCAGAGGACGGTTACACTGCTACATATAATGAGATATTTCCTACAGTAGGCTTGGTAACAAATGAAGTTGATCGTTATCTAGAAAGGCAGTCGGGTTTAATACGCTATACCAACCAAGAATTTAGTCTTTTTGCTCAGGCGTTTTCCGACACAACAGTTGGTATTAACGATGGGGTAACGGGGGAGGATACATTACAACCCTTTACCTTAGCTACTAAAGGTCAATTAATTCATATTGAAAACAGCTGGAGTAGTGATAATAGCAAGACTATTATTTTTTCTGACTATAATCACTACACGCTTGATATTGAAATAGACAATCTATTTGCGCCAGATGTGGGGCTATTAGCGACAAAAGATAATAACGGTAAAGACGACTATAGATTCAGAATTGGCGGTAGTTTTGCTTATAATGTCGATGAATCGCTCGATTTAGTGGCAGGTATTGAGCATGAAACGAGATCAATAGGCGATTACCGACTTTATTTTTTAGAAGACCCCAGCACACCACTTGCAACATCACTAGAGCAAGGTAAAGTTGACGAGTTATCTGCATATGTTCAAGTAGACTACAACTTCAGAGAGTGGCGGTTTCTTATTGGCGGCCGATATACAGATAACGAATTAAGTGGTCAAAAAACAACACCTAGAGCTGGCATAGTTTATCAAATTGATGAATATCAATCACTGAAAACTCTTTATTCTACAGGGTTTAATTCCCCTAACCCAACACAAACAAGCATCTATGCCCCTGGTATTGTTCTGGGCAATGAAGGATTAACTGCTGAGATAGTAAGTACCTTCGATATTGCCTATTCATTTTCAAAATCTAATATTTTGTTTGTCGCCAATGTTTATTCGTTAGAAGCGCAAGACTTCATAGAAAGAAGGTTTAGTGAGTCTCTTGGTGTGGTTTCTTTTGTTAATGAGGGGAACTTTAAACGTCATGGTGCAGAACTTGATTTTCAAATGGCGAGTAACAAGAGTAAATTATTTCTCAACTTAGCTTATCAAAAAGAAGGCAACACCATTGATTTTGATGATCCTGCTGCTTTTAATACCCCAAAGTTAACTATCAGTCTTGGTGCAAACACCAATTTTGGCGATATTCACAGTATTGGGGGGGATGTTTCTTATATTGGTCCACGTCATAACTTAGATGGCTATAGCATTGTTAATATTAATTATACTGCGCGATTAACACATTTTGATTTATATGTTGTGGCACGTAATGTTCTGGATGAAGAAATTTTAAACCCTGATATATCATCTCAAGATAGCGATCTTGTTGCTCATGGGGAAGAGGGGGCAAATTATCAGTTGGGTGCCAGATTTTACTTTTGATGTGGTTACATTTTTAAGTAAAAAAGAGTTAGATTGAAAATGAAAATTAGGACAAATTCGAAATCAGTTAATACTGAAATTCGATTAATTTAAATTTGGTTGAAAAAAAATTAATGCAACTTAGTTCTCTATAAAGTTAGACTAATTTTTCTATTATTTAGGTGAACAAATTCCCGTTATTTAAGCTTAATAAATCGACAACTTAACGCTTTGATGTTTTATTAATAGCACCTATTAGGTAGTTTTAAATGGAAGAAATTTGAACACAGTTGCATAACCCAAAACTAATATAACTAAACGGATAATTTATGAAGTTCTTATTAACATCACTCTCAGCGGTATTAACACTTTCATTGGCAAGTCATGCTGATGATCTGACCCTAACAACCCCAAAGGGCTTTGAATTAAAAGCCAGTTATTATCAAAGTAATAAAACCAGCGACCGCGCTGTATTGCTATTGCACCAGTGCAATTACAATAGAACTATGTATAACGATATTGGCCAGCAATTAGCTGATAACGGTATTCACGCTTTGAGTCTAGATTTTCGAGGCTTTGGCGAAAGTGCGACGGAAGAATTTAGTGCTGAGAAGCTGCAAAAATTACCGAGAGAGCAAAGACGAAAAGCATGGGGAGAAATGTCAGCGTATTGGTCAAACGATGTGCAATTAGCTTATAACCATTTAAAAAGTAAAATGTCTGACAAGGGTATCATTGGTGTCGTGGGGGCGAGTTGTGGTGGCTCGCAAGCAATTACCCTAGCTGAAAACAACCCTATTAATCTAATTGGTTTTTTCTCGTCGGGACAACGTGATGAAAATGTCACTCGTTACAAAAAGATATTAGCAGACAGGCCTACGTTGATTATTGCCTCTGAAGAAGATCGTGGCACTTATGAGAGCGCGAAAAAACTATTTGCCACCACTACTAATATCAATAGTAAGTTTATTGCTTATAAAGGTAGCGCTCATGGTTACCCTTTATTAGACACTGATACCCAACTAGCAAGCTATATGGTGTCTTGGTTAGATAGTAAACTAACAAAATAATTCACTGGACGCTTAATTGAGAGAAAATTGTTTAGATCGTAATACCCGTTAATTTAATCTTTAACGGGTTATTTTCTGGAATAAAATATGAGAAACCATTTAACTCAGCATTGTTAATGCCAGCTCTGAACATTTAAAAATACTAGGACCTATTTGGTTCAAAAGCATCGTACCTCGGTAATTGTTCATCGAGATCTTCCCAATTAGCTCTTGAACTAACAAAATTATGGGAAATAGGTCTTTGGGTAATATCAGAATCGATAAGGCCTAATCGAATGCGTAGCCTCGTTGGATCTTGATCATTTGAACTGAACACTGGCGAACCGCATTTTTGACAAAAATGTCGCTTTCGTCCGGGCTTAAAGGAAAATACAGTTAAACTATTTTCGCCGGTAGTCATTTCAAATTCATCCGTTTTAATAAAGCCGTTAGTTGCATAAGCACTACCGCTATTTTTACGACATAAAGAGCAGTGGCAATGGATAATATCGCTTATTTCCCCCTTTATTTTAATGCTAACTTCACCACACAAACATTTGCCGATAATCATTATAAAGCTCCTTGCCAATAACCAGTGTCTTGCCATTTCTCAAATTTAAAACCAACTTCTTTAAAATGCGCCACTTGTTTCATACCAAACTTTTCATGTAAAGCAATGCTGGCAGGGTTTGGTAAAGTGATGCCACCAATAACGCTATGGACAGAACGATTTTTTAGTTCAGCAAATAATGTGTCATATAGCTTGGTGCCAAAACCTTGTTTTTCATGTTCAGGGGATAAATATACTGTCACTTCAACAGAAAAACGATAAGCAAATCGTTCTCGCCATTTGGTTGCATAGGCATAACCAACAATAACACCAGACTCATTTTCTGCCACCAACCAAGGTAAGTTAGTAGCGTGCACTTTATCAATTCGCTCCTGCATTGCATGTACTGTCACACTTTCTTCTTCAAAGGTGACAGTAGTGCAAGAAATATAATAATTATAAATATTAGTAATATATTTTATGTCTTCATTTTGTACTGCTCGAATCACAATCTATCCAAAAGATTATTGTCTTAAATTATTCCTGATAGTTTACTCATTTTTCGTCATCAATAATTAATTTTCTAGTAACTCTTTCTCCTAACCACGCCAACACAGTTGTTAACAAGTTTATATTTTTAAGACTTATTAGCAGATTATTTGCTTTTAGCAAGATCTCTACGATACTTAATCTTTGCATTGAGGATATCTTTGGGCTGGAAGCTAAAATGGATTATAAAGAATTAGACTGGTTAAACGTTTTATTGGTTGATGATAGTGTTACCATTTTAAATTTTGTTAGAAAAGTTCTTGAAGACAATTATAAAATTTCCAATATACATTCTGCTTATTCAGCCCCTGAAGCCATGCAAGTACTTCGACAAACAAATCAAATTAATTTACTATTTTTAGATCTGAATATGCCAAATATTGATGGTATTCAGCTGCTAGAACAACTTAAAGATCTTGAGTATAAAGGTTATGTTGTCATCATGAGTGGTGTCTCTACCCAAATAGTTTCATCGGTTGAGCTATTAGCCAAAAATTATGGCTTGAATTACATCGGTACCTTACTAAAACCTATTCATGAATTGGATTTTGAAAGTATTATAAAGAAAATTGGTACTTCTCGATATAAACGTCACAAAGTCGAGTCTTTAAAAAACTATGAGATTATTCGTGCAATAAAAAATGATGATATTGAAGTGATGTATCAACCTCAGGTCGACTTAGTTTCAAGGAGTTTTGTTGGTGTTGAGGCATTATGTCGAATGAATCACCCTCGGCTAGGTATGGTTGCACCTGATAGATTTATTGATAAAGCAGAAGAAAGCGATTTAATCATTCATATTACTTTAGCCGTATTAAAAAGATCTCTTAAAGATTGGCACAAATGGCATCAATACGGTTTGGACATAAAGCTATCTGTTAATGCCTCACCTATTGCTTTGCAGCAACCTGAATTTGCAGACACGCTTTTTTTATTATTAGATCAGTATAAAGTGCCGACAAACAAACTATGCATTGAGATTACTGAAGGCACATTAGCGAATGACCAACTTCAAGAGTTGATGAATTTGAACCGCCTTAATATGAGAGGGGTAGAGTTAGCTTTAGATGATTTTGGCCAAAACCATTCAACCATTGAAAGGCTGCAGAAGTTGCCATTAACGTATTTAAAGTTAGATAAAAGTTACTTTATAGAACACAAGGATAGTCGGAGTCAATTATCACTTATCAATACCAGTGTAGCATTAGCGAATAAATTAAACTTAAAGACAATAGCGGAAGGTGTCGAAAATTCTGAGGTGATGACTTTAGCGACTGAGATGGGATGTAATATTGGCCAAGGTTATTACATTGGCCGTCCGATGCCCGCAAAAAAAGTTATTCATTGGGCTCGAGATTGGCAAGCGTTAACTTGATAAATATACAAACTCCTTGTCATCCATGACACCGCGATATACCGTTCATCCTGAACATACACGCTCCTTGTCATCCATGACACCGCGATATATCGTTCATCCTGAACATAAAAAAGGCACTTTTTAGTGGCTTTTTGTGTTTAGTGGTTAACTTGGCTTACTTTGTTCACCTTGTTCTTGTTGCCAAAGCCACCAGCTATATATAACTGGGACAAGTGCTGCTGGTAATACCGTAAAGATAACTAAACTCATTAATGTATTGGTACTTATAAACCAACAACTTCCGGCAATAACTAAGCCGACGACCATAAATAATTTTCCAGCAAGGTCATGAGTTTTTTTCCAAACAACATCACTTGAAAGTGTCCAAGGCGTTCTAATACCTATAAAAAAATTACTTCTAGTTTTGCTAAGATAATTACCGATCATCATAAATAACATACCCATAGAAAAAGTAATAATTAGCATTATTTGCACTTCTTTATCGTTAATAACAGCGATATAACCTGCTTCCATCACAGCAACAAAAACACTAAATGCTAAGCTAAATGCGCCAATTGATTTTTGCGACATAGCAATGTTTTCTTTTCTCGGATCTATGTATTTTAATGATGAAAATAATGCCAGTATTAGCATTAATACTCCCGGTAACATAAATAGAACCGTGGAAGCATTGCCATATCTGTCCACAGCTCCGTCAATATTCCAATGAATTGGTAGTTGCATATCACTAGGCACACTTTGAACAACATAAATAGAAATAACTAAAATGATAATTGAAATTATCCAACTTAATTTTAACATTTTCATATTAACTCCTTATCGCTTGTATTTTTTTTATTTTCAACATCTTGTTGCTTACCAAAAATATCAAATAAACCACTCATTAAACTTTCAACCACGCTAATGTTTAATGAATAGGTTATGGTGGTTCCTTTTTTAATAGTAACAACTAAATCTGCCGCCTTCAGTACGTTAAAGTGACCGGAAAGTGTCGATTTTGCCACATCAATTTGTTCGGAAATATCACCGGCAGAACAATCTTTTTCTTTTAAAATAGCTAATATCTTTCGCCGAACAGGGCTGGACAGTGCTTGGAAAACATCCGCCATAAATATCTCCTCTATCGTATAATTAAGTATCTATTTCGTAATTTAGCGAAATAGCGAAATAAAAGCAAGTGTTATTTCGTAAATATACGAAATAACACTTGCTTTTGAAAGTCTTGATCAATAAATATTGGTGTCGCTAATTGTTTTTATTGCCAGTTGTTAATGTTAGTTGTTGAATTTTAAGGTTATATTTTATGCTTTATGTGCTGTGATATGTGAGGACTGACTTTTAATGACACTTTGATTTAAAACAATAAAGCTAGGTTTAAACTCATATTCTAGACAAATTGGTCTATGCTTAGGAAAATTTAACTAAGATTGAATATTATCGATACTAAAAATAGATCGAAATAAACAAGGACTTCAAAGGTAAATCAATGGATCTAATGAACAAATTAAGTTTTAAACATAAATTATTTATTTTAGTACTGGTACCACTTTTAGCTTGCTTGTATTTTAGCCTTAATACACTTTCAACAACGATAGCGGGTAGGAATACTTTAACTGATATTAAAGAGTTACAAACATTAACCATAGCAAATAATGTACTTGTGCATGAACTACAAAAGGAACGAGGCATAACCGCTATTTATTTAGCGACTAAAGGTGGAAAATTTTCTAATAAGCTAACCAAACAACGTAAATTTACTAGTGAAAAATTGGTCGAGCTTGAAATAGAGCTTTCAAAGTATCAGACGGTTAATAAAGAAATAAATAGAATTGTTTCAGATATTAAGAAAGAGCTTGTTAAATTAAATGGCGTACGACAACAAGTTAGTCAATTAACCATTTCTTCGCCTGATGCAATAGGTTATTACACACAGCTAAATAATAAAATTCTTCACTTAACGGGTTTTTTTATTAGCATGAGCCCAAAACAAACGGTTCGTTTTGCTATTGCTTATTATAACTTCCTTGAAGCTAAAGAACGTGCCGGTATAGAAAGGGCAATTGGCAGTGCTGGCTTTGCTGCTGATAAGTTTACCGCAGAAAATTTTAAAAAATTTATCAGTCTTGTTGCTAAACAAGAAACATACCTTGAACAGTTTTCTCTAAACAGCTCTTCGGGTATTCAAAGTGATTTCACCGCCAAGATGAATGATCAAGCTGTTGCTGATGTGAAATCAATGAGAAAAAAGGTTATCACTATCGGCCAAAATGGTCCCTTCAATGTTGAGGCAGATTACTGGTTTACTCAAGCTACGGCACGTATTAATTTATTAAAAGAATTTGAAAATAGCTTAGCTGCCTTTTTTACCAAAGAAATTGCACGAATATTCGATCAACAAACCTCCGAAGTAATTTTTACATTAATTATTGTTATTATCGCCGTGTTGGCAACGCTTTATGTCGCCTTTAGCATTTTATCTAGCATGATTTTACAGCTTAAAGAGTTGACCGAGACATTGAATAAAGCAAGAGATAATAGAGATTTAACTGCTAGGGCTAAAACGATAAGTCATGATGAGTTAGGAGGCCTAGCCCAAACAATAAACGATACTTTAGAGACGTTCGCAGGAGCCATTGATCAAATAGGGCTCAGCAGTGTTCAGTTGTCTACATCGTCTCAACAGTCTTCTAGTATTGTCGAACAAAATACAATTAACTTACAACACCAGCAAGATGAAACTACTCAAGTTGCCACTGCCGTTGAAGAAATGTCAGTTTCTGTACAAGAAGTCGCGCGTAATACTGCAACAGTAATGACTGCAGCCCAACAAGCGAATGAAAAGGCAATTGAGAGCCAAAGTGTGGTCGATGGCTCTTTACAAACAATAAATACCTTAGCTGAGGAAGTTGATCAAATTGGCCAGCTGATTTCAGGGCTTCATAGTACCAGTTCAACTATAGCGAGTGTCATTAGTGTTATTAGAGGTATTGCTGATCAAACAAATTTACTTGCACTAAATGCTGCTATTGAAGCTGCAAGAGCAGGAGAGCAGGGCCGTGGGTTTGCAGTGGTAGCAGATGAAGTGAGGACTCTTGCTCAACGTACTCAAGAATCAACAGTTGAAATTGAAAATATTATTAATCAATTGCAAACTGAAGCGAATAATGCAAATTCTGTAGTAGAAGGGACTCAAATGCGCGCTAAAGAAACGGTGGAAGGAACACATCAAATCGAATTGTCTCTAACAGGTGTTGTTACTTCAATTTCTGATATTAATGCGATGGTTGAACAAATAGCGGCTGCGGCAGAAGAGCAAGTGAATGTCACCCAAGAGATTAATCGAAGTATTAGTGATATAGACAGTAAGTCAGTTGATGTTAGCCAAGGAGCAAAAGAAGTACTTGAAGCCGCAAATAGTCAAGCCGAACTCGCTAGTGATTTACAATTATTAGCTCAAGAATTTAAAATTTAATGGCCTAAAGTGCCATTGAATTGTCTAAAGAAAAACTAAAGTAAAAATGCTTTGTCTTGGATTAATTTATCTAAGAAATTTTTCATCGAATTAGTTGCACCGATAAAGCTTTGCACTGATGATAACGATTGTTCATTAGCTGGTAAGTTTATTGAATTTTCTAAAGTAATTTTAGTGATGATATAGCGGCGATATTTAGATGAAGCAGTATATTGACTAAAATCACCTTCGAGCATTAATACCGCTTTCTCAGATTTTTCCCAGTCGTTATACCAATCAACAGTATTTTTTTTACCTGCAGATGAAATGGCCAAATAGATATTTTGCATTAATTCTTGATAAGGATGATATTGCAAAAATGCCTCATTGAATTTAGGTTGTAAGCCATTCATTGCGATGTCAGGTTTTACATAGGCGAGTAACTCAATAGCTTCAAGTGTTAAGGCTTTGTCATGTGCCAGTAGCGCTTTAGCACTGGCATTTATTGCTTTGCTCACTAAATAAGTTCGATACTGGGCAACAGCATGTGCTTGTTGTTGTACAAAATTCAGCCAAGAAGCTATATCTTGAGGGTAATTGCTATTATTCATCAAGTTATGTGCCTGAGACAGTTCCATTGAGCTTAATGTTAATTGTTTTAATAGTTGATTAAATTCAACAATATTCCAATCAGTAACTGGTTGTTGGCTGTAGTGGTTAAGTTGTTTAAATGTATTCTTAGGTAAGAGCTGATAAGACTTTACCATTGAGTCATGAATTTTAATTAAACTTCTAAAGTGCTTACCTGAGGCAATGAGTAGTTCTTTTGCTTCTTTACTGGTAAATGTTCGATAAGAATTGTGCGCTAATTGATAGCTTTGATACCAATTCTGTTGTTTTTTAAATTCATTTGCTTGTACCAGAAACAAAGATGCCTGCTGAGCTTGTAATAATTGAGCTTGGTATCTTTGAGGCTCGAGCTTAGCTAGGGTTTCTAATGCTGTAATTTGAGCATTGAGCTCTCTACTTTGTTTTGCTTTTTTATATTGAGCTTTTTCTTGCGCATGATCTTCTGAAAAACAAGCCGAGAGTGAGCCAATAATGAAAAGGAAGAAAAAAAATTTTAAAATATAAAATTGCATTTAATAGACCCAAAAGTGAATAAAATAGCCAAATACAATCTTTAGCCAAATAATCTACGAATATTTTCGGATGTAATATACCTAGCAGTAGTAGAAAAATCAATGCGATAGCCGATAAGCGACAACGTTTTTTGCAACAACAGCCTGTAATTCGTATTTATCGCGCAATGTACTAAACTTAAAAATAAGTGTTAAATAAATTAATCATCCATCTATGTCGACTACAAAGCACGTAGTTCTTTTGATATTTGTTATTATTCAGCCATACTTTTATGTAATGGCAAAGCCAACTAATGATGTAAAAAACCTTAATCTTCCTATTACGATTACTTTGTTACCTAAACAATCTCAAGTAAATACCACCCATGACTATCAAGTTAAAATGCTTAATCTTGCGATGGAAAAAAGTAATAACTCTAACTTTCAACTAAAATTTACTGATGAATTTGCTAGCCAAGGACGGGGTATGCGATTGTTAAATCAAGGTACATTAGATCTGATTGCTGTCGGACCAACAAAAGATAGAGAAGCGCTTTATCAGGCGATAAAAATTCCACTTTATATGGGGTTACTTGGCTATCGTGTTCTTGTTATTCGAAAAGATCGCTACCAAGAGTTTGCAGACATCAGAACACCAGAGCAATTAAAAAGGATGGTAGCTTGCCAAGCAATTCACTGGCCAGATTCTGACATACTAGAAGCTAATGAATACCGTGTGATGCGCGTCTTAAAATTCGAAAGTATGTTTACTATGGTGATTAACGGACGGTGTGATTATTTCCCCCGAGCGATTACCGAAGGTTATTCAGAAATTAAAGCCTTTGCTGAAATGGCTGAGAGTGATGAGTTAATGGTTTTTGATGATATTATTTTAAAATATAAATTTCCTTTTTATTTTTTTACCGGTAAAGAAAATAAAGAGATAGCTAGTATGCTAACGGCAGGGTTAACCAAAGCAGTGACTGATGGTAGTTTGCTAAACTTGATGGAGAACCACCCCGCGACTCACCACTTGTTCCCCTTATCTCAATGGCAGCACAAACAATTTTTTTATCTATTTAATCCGTTGTTATCACAAAGCACACCTTTAAATAACCCGGATTTATGGCTAAAATTAGAGACAGAACTTCAATAGTTTGACGTTGAACGTAAATAAATCCTACCAAAAGTTTCTCTTTGAATTTTCTCTGAATTCGACTCTGCAAAATATCCTGTTAGACTGCCATTAAATAATAATTGGAACTTAGGAAGATCATGAATTTCAAATCATCAATACTACTCAGTGGTGTTATTAGTTGTCTGTTAATAGCATGTGCTGAAAAATCCCCTAAACAAGAAACCCAAGAAGCTCAGTCAATGGATAACATGGTTCAAACCACTCATAAGGTGAATTACCCAAGCACTAAAAAAGGCAGTGTCGTAGATAACTATTTTAACCAACAAGTGGCCGATCCCTATCGTTGGTTGGAAGACGATCGCAGCACTGAAACTGGAGATTGGGTAAAATCACAAAATAAAGTTACCTTTGATTATTTAGCCAACATTCCTTATCGCGAAGCACTACAAAAACGTTTAACAACGTTATGGAATTATGAAAAAGTTGGTGCTCCTTTCACTGAGGGTGATTATCAGTATTTTTATAAAAATGATGGCCTTCAAAATCAATATGTTGTTTATCGCCAAAAAGAGGGGGGTGAAGCAGAGGTTTTTTTAGATCCTAATACTTTTAGTGAAGACGCAACAACATCGTTGGCACAATTGAGCTTTTCAAAAGATGGCTCCATTGCTGCCTATTCTATCTCTGAGGGCGGTAGTGATTGGCGTAAAATTATTATTATTGATGCGGTAACCAAAGAGGTAATTGAAGAGCCACTGATTGATGTTAAATTCTCAGGAATTTCATGGTTAGGTAATCAAGGTTTTTATTATTCTAGTTACGATAAGCCAAAAGGAAGTGAGTTATCAGCAAAGACTGACCAACATAAACTTTATTATCATAAGTTAGGCACCGAACAAAAAGCAGATAAAGTTATCTTTGGCGCTACAGCTGAAGAAAAACGTCGCTATGTTGGTGGTAATGTTACCGAAGATGATCGTTACTTAATCATCTCTGGTTCAGTATCAACTTCTGGTAACGACTTATACCTTAAGGATTTAACTAAGCCTAATAGCCCATTAGTCACTATTTTAGATCATACTAAATCAGACACTTATGTTATTGAGAATGAAGGCAGTAAATTATTTTTAGTGACGAACTTGAATGCTGATAATAAAAAAATTGTCACCGTTGATGCTAGCAAGCCAAGTGAAGCAAATTGGGTAGATTTTATTGCTGAAACCGATAACGTACTGAGTGCTTCAACAGGCGGTGGTTATTTCTTTACGGAATATATGGTTGATGCTATTTCAAAAGTTTACCAATACGATTATCAAGGCAAACAAGTTCGAGAAATTACCTTACCAGGTGTTGGTAGTTCTAGTGCACTTTCAGGTAAGAAAGAAGATAGCAGTCTTTATTATTCTTTCACCAACTATAAAACACCACAAACCATTTATAGCTTTGATGTCAATCAAGGTAAAACATCAGTTTATAAAAAATCGGGTGCGCAGTTTAATGGTGATGACTATGAATCAAAACAAGTTTTTTATCCTTCAAAAGACGGCACTAAAGTACCTATGATTATCACCTATAAAAAAGGCACCAAACTTAATGGTAAGAACCCTACCATTTTATATGGTTATGGTGGTTTTAATGTCAGTTTAACGCCGTCATTTAGTATTACTAAAGCAGTATGGCTAGAGCAAGGTGGCGTTTATGCTGTTGCTAACCTTCGTGGTGGTGGTGAATACGGTAAAACATGGCATGATGCTGGTACAAAACTTCAAAAACAAAATGTCTTTGATGACTTCATTGCCGCAGGCGAATATTTAATTAGCGAAAACTATACCTCAAGTGATTACTTAGCGATTAATGGTGGCTCAAATGGGGGCTTATTAGTGGGGGCAGTCATGTTACAACGCCCAGATTTAATGAAAGTTGCCATTCCTGCAGTTGGTGTACTTGATATGTTGAGATATCACACCTTCACATCTGGAGCTGGTTGGGCATATGATTATGGCACTTCAGAGCAAAATAAAGAGATGTTTGATTACCTAAAAGGTTACTCTCCTGTTCATAATGTTAAAGCAGGTGTCAAATACCCTGCGACATTAATCACAACGGGCGATCATGATGATCGGGTTGTACCAGCTCATTCATTTAAATTTGCTGCCGAGTTACAAGCTAAACAAGCAGGTGATGCACCAACGTTGATCCGAATAGAAACCAATGCAGGTCATGGCGCAGGAACTCCAGCGTCAAAAACCATTGAGCAATACGCAGATATATACGGTTTTATTTTGTTTAACATGGGCTTTGAACAACTACCTAATTAACTATCAATCAAGCTTAAACTAGAGATAATTCACAACATTAATTGTTGTTGATACCAAGAAACCCGTTTTTAACGGGTTTTCTTTTTTATGGCTTTACTGATCTCGATCAAATACCCGACTAAACTAATCAAGTATTATCAGCCTATCAAAATATTCTATTACTATAATACTTAGGAGAAAGTCATGGGCTGTTGTGGCGGATGTGGTGGCGAAGGTCACGAGACTAAAAAAGAAAACCAACAAGAACAAGAAAAAACTGAATCTAGTGAAGAAGAGTAATTCAGTTTATAATCAATAAAAGCAGCTTATTAAGCTGCTTTTTGTTTATTATCACTAGCGATAAAACCTCTTAGTAGAGCGTATTGGGCGAAATAATAACTGATCATGATCAGTATATGTGCGTAAGGTATTGGCTGATAAAACTTGTCAATACCAATTAGCGAGTCAGAAAAAACAAAACTTAAGCCACCGATAACCAACCAAGTGTTCGATCTTTTAGATACCAGTGTCATAATCGCCATGACTAATAAAATAGTCATATAAGCCAGCACTGGGATAAAGAGTTCGCCGAGCCCGCCAGCGATCAAACTAAACATAGCGACACCATAAACACTATATAAACCAACAAGAGATAGTTTTTTATTTTCAATGGGTTTTAACGCCATTAAATAACAAACATGGGCAACAAAAAATGAGCCTAGGCCAAAAATAAACCAGTTAACGCGGTCATAATCTAGGAAAAAATCACCAAAACTTGAAAATATTATGCCGGCAATAAAAATTTTACCGGCGGTACTCTTAAGTTGAGTGCTGGCTGCATAAATGAGCACGGTCATCGGTAGTAATTTCACTAGCCAGCTCAGCGGATAAGGTTTAACCATGATTGATAAAATAAAAATGAGGGCGACGAAGAAAAATAAGTTAGTTTGATTTTTAGTGATCATATTTTAAACACTTTTAATGAGTTGAATGACGATGAGGTTACTGCCTTTTATCGTCAATTCTTCTTTATTGTTTTTAGGTACAGTTAATAAATGCTCAGCTGGTAATTCTATCGTTTGCTTGTTAGTCGTAACTTTAGTCATTTGACTTAAGCTATAAACAAAATACTGGCTGTTAACATCTAAAACAATGGATTGTTCGTTGATATAACGCTCAACTTGAGCTTGGTAAATGGATGTTTTGGTCATTATATTAAAATCTTTGATTGCTCCAGAAGTTAACTTGCCAACAGTTTTGCAGCCGCCATCAAATGAAGCCATATCCAACAGTTTATCGAGTTGATCAATTTTTTTACTGTCATGCTGTAAGTGTATGCCTTGCCCAGAAATAAGTACTAAGTTACGTGAATATCCGGAAAAATCGGAAAAAACACCATCTTGAGTAACGGTAGCAATACTTAAACGCCAATCAAAATTTTCAAGGTTTCCATCCTCGTTAATAGCTAATTCAGTTGTTTCACCTAAACCATTTTTCCATGGTATTGTTTTGTATTGTTCTGGGGAAATTATCGTCATCGTCATAAAGATTATCTTAATAAATAAGTCATGTTTGTTTAATAAAAATTGATGTAAGTGATTCTATACAATTGAATAATATTTGCTACCCTTACAATTGACATATTATGTCTTGTTCACGTACTATTTGTTCAACATCTAAGTCGTTAATTTACTTACCAAGGAAAATTCATGAAGAAATTTATTGCACCCATTTTACTGACAAGTTTATTTTCATTAACCACATCATCGGCTATTGCGAGTGAAACAGCTTGGAAATATGAGGGTAAACAAGGTAGTGCTCATTGGGGCGAGTTGTCAGAAAAGTTTGGTTTGTGCGCAACGGGGGTTAATCAATCGCCCATAAATATTACTTCAGTTATTGAAGCAAATTTACCGCCTTTAGCAATAAATTACCATAAGAGCCAAATATCAGAAATCAACAATGGTCATACCGTGCAAGCCAATATTATAGGGAATAATACTTTTACCAACGATGCTGGAACCTTTGATTTATTACAGTTCCATTTTCATGCGCCTAGCGAGAATACCATTGAAGGCAAGTCTTTCCCGTTAGAGGCTCATTTTGTTCATGCCGATCAAGGTGGCCGATTAGCGGTAATTGGTGTGATGTTTGAACTAGGTAAAGAAAATAGTGAGCTGGCAAAATTATGGGAAAATATGCCCGAAAACTCTCATAGCCAAGCAACGCTGCTTAAAGAATTAAGTGCATTAAACCTAATGCCAAAGGAAAAGAGTTACTATCGTTTTAATGGCTCTTTAACAACACCACCTTGTACTGAAGGAGTGCGTTGGTTTGTTTTAAAAGACACCATTAAAGCCTCAAAATCTCAAATCGAAAAATTCCGTACCGTTATGGGCACGGATACCAATCGCCCTGTACAGCCGATTAATGCTCGGGTAATTTTACAGTAATCGAATGTTAGCAAAACAAGGTAGCAGCACTGGCTGACTGTCTACTTCCTCAAGTTTGCCTTAAGCAGCTTGAGGATGTTTTCTACATCCTGTTGATATTTAGTGTATTGTTTTCACTATTATCATTTATTTTCAATTATTAGCAGGTTTAACCATGTTTAAAAACAGCCTTTTCGTTTGTGTTATTTTTGTTAGTTTTATTTTTTTACCTACCTACGCCAAGCAGATTCCAAAGGATTTAATCGTTACCCCGTCGGGACTTAAGTATAAAGTGTTAAAGCTTGGTACAGGCACCCCCGTTGCTGATGACAAAGAAGTGGCTTTTCACTGGACAGGCTATTTAGCAAGTGACTCATCTTATTCGACTTCTTTTGGCACATCAAAAGGTGAAGAACCTTTCTATTTTGTCACTGGAAAAAAGCAAGTTATCAAGGGAGCTGAGGAGGGTTTGGCGCTAATGAAGGTTGGTGACCGGTATCTATTTGTTATGCCTCCAGAGTTAGCCTATGGAGTCAAAGGTTCGGGCAAAAGTATTCCTCCTAATAGTACCTTAGTATTCGATTATGAAGTGATGAGTGTAAGTGAGCCAAAAATCAACATACGAATACCGCTATTAAAAACTATTGAAACAACGGGGATTGATGCAGCGATTGCTCAGTACCACCAGATAAAAGCAGATAAGCAAAAATCGAAAAAATATACTTTTCGTGAGAATGAATTAAATAACCTTGGCTATAAATTAATTAATAAAAAATTAATTAAGGAAGCACTTAAAATATTTACTCTCAATACTATAGCCTACCCAAACTCTTGGAATACTTATGACTCATTAGCTGAAGCCTATTTATTAAACGGTGATAAAGATGCTGCGTTAAAATTATATAAGCGATCTGTTGAGTTAAATCCAAAAAGCAAAGTAGGTATTAAACAAATTGCTGTGTTGGAAGCGGAAATGGCTAAATAAGATTGGTAAAGCTGATAAGTTATTATTAAATGAGCGACTAAATTGAAGCGCCTATTTAATATGATGACACTGATGAGGATAATAACACCGTCATATTCGAGGTGTCTAATCGAATATCCATGTACTTAAAAACTATGGTTCCCCGATAAATACACTTCGGGGATGACAAACTTTTGTACTTAGACCAATCAGCCTAGTTTAATCAACTTAGCTACCCATGAGATTCATCACACTGATATAAAAGTTAGCATCAACCACCACTTTTACATTAGCCTGATCAACTTCAACATTGCTCCACTTAGTCGTGGGGGTTAACCATTGTTTTTTACCATTAATACTGACTTTAATCGGCATATTAAAACCTTCAATACTATTTCCCCAACGAACTTTCATTACCTTGTCTAATACAAAATATTCTAAAACAGGAATACGAATATCTCGTAGGTACTGATCAAAGACTTTACTTAAATCTTTGCCCGAGTGTTCTGTTATGTAATTTTCAACTTGGGCTGTAGTGACGGTCTGATGATAAAACTCTTTACTTAATCCTCGGATAACCTTGCGCCACTGCTCATCGTTATCAACGACTTGGCGAATAGTGTGCAGCATGTTACTGCCTTTGTTGTACATATCAGAAGAGCCTTCACGGTTAGCGCCGTAAGTACCAATAAGTGGACTATCGTTTTGAATACCTAGTCGTGTGCCACGCACATATTGTGCCCCCGCATCTTTACCATAAAAATATTCAACAAATAGAGCCTCTGAATAACTAGTAAAGCCTTCATGAATCCACATGTCAGCTACATCTTTATTGGTGATGTTATTGGCAAACCATTCATGACCAGACTCGTGAACAATGATGAAATCAAACTTCAGTCCCCAGCCGGTCGAGCTTCTATCGCGCCCTAAATAACCATTTTGATATTTATTGCCATAGGTTACTGAGCTTTGGTGTTCCATGCCTAAATAAGGTACCTCAACCAGCTTAAAGCTGTCTTGATAAAAAGGGTAAGGGCCAAACCAATGCTCTAACGCTTCTATGGTACGTGGGGCATCTTTGAATTGCTTTTTAGCTTTAGTTAAATTGTCACGCAAAACATAATAATCCATATCTAATGCGCCATTTTCACCTTGGTACTTTTCACCAAAATGAACATAGTCGCCAATATTAATATTTACGCCATAATTGTTGATTGGGTTAGTGACTTGCCAATGAAACGTTTTGGTTTTTCGCTTGTTATTCTCTTCAACTTTAATCAAACGGCCATTAGAAACGTTGGTTAAATGCATTGGTACTTCAATACTAAGTAATACACCATTATCTGGTTCATCAAAGGCTTGATCTTTATTGGGCCACCAAATACTTGCACCTACGCCTTGGCACGCTGAGGCAATAAAATCGATACCATTATCATCTTTTTTCCAAGCAATACCACCATCCCAAGGGGGATTTACTGCTTCTTTAGGTTGGCCAGAAAAGTGCATTGTTATTTGATATTCTTTACCAATGCTTTGAGGTTTTTCAAGTTGAATAAAATAGCTGTAACCATCTTGTATCACCTTTAAACTTTTACCCGCTTGCTCTACTTTTTCTAAAATCATTGGCGCTTGTAATTCAATTTGTAATGCCTTTTGTTCAGACAATACTTGATACGTCATTACATTAGTGCCGCGCAGGCTTTTAGTTGAGGGGTCAACACTTACCGATAAATGATAATGTTTTAAATCCCACCATGCTCTTTGTTCGGTTACTGAACCTCGGAGAATATCTTGATGAGTAATTTCATCTGCTTGTTTAAATAAATCGGCGGATATGGCAGGTGAACTTAACGCTAACAAAGCAGTTAGTGTGAAATATTGGACAAAGGTTTTGATCATAGTAAGTGCGCAGTTAATAAAAGTTAATTTGATAATATCAGCCCGTTGAATAATCACCAAATATCACCCTTGTTACTTTGCAATAGAATGTTTACAAACAACAAAGAAAATATTATTAATAAACTTCTTGCTAGTAAATAAAACCTCAAGGTAGAATCCTCGCGTCTTGATATGTTGTTAAATTAGTATCAAGAAGCAACTTGTCGGAGTGCCAAAAGGCTGAGATCGCATTATGCGGGATCCGTAGAACCTGATCTGATTAACATCAGCGTAGGGAACAGGCGAGAATAATACTTATCCATAGTCAAATTCTCCTCGTTAATTCTGCCTTAGAGCTCCGCCTCGTTTTTACTTTATTTTACTCTTCATTAGATGAGTTAAAGCTTAAAACAGGTGAGAGATAGATGACTACCCCAAACAATAATACCACCAAGGCCAAACCAAGCAGACGTGAAAAGCGCGAACAAGCTGCAGCCTTTCTTAAAAACGTTTCAGATCAATCGTTTCCCAATTCGACCAAAGTTTATGTACAGGGCAAAATTCACGATATTCAAGTAGGTATGCGTGAAATCACCTTAAGCGATACCTTAATTGGTGGTTCAAAAGAAGAGCCAACATATGAGAAAAACCCACCACTTTGTGTTTATGATGCCTCAGGTTTTTATACCGATGAGAAAGTTGATATTGATGTACACAAGGGTATTCCTCGGTTAAGAGAAAGCTGGATTACTGCCCGTGATGATGTTGAAGAATTAGAATCTTTGAGCTCGAAATTTAGTCAGCAGCGTCTTGCCGATGAAGGTTTTGATCATATTCGTTTTGAACACTTGCCGAAAGTACGTAAAGCCAAAGCGGGTAAGAACGTTACCCAAATGCATTATGCTCGCCAAGGTATTATCACGCCAGAAATGGAATACATTGCCATTCGGGAAAATATCAAACGTGAAGAAGTTAAAGATGAAATTTTAACTCAGCAACATGCCGGTCAAGATTTTGGTGCCAGCATCCCTGTACAAATTACCCCTGATTTTGTCAGAGACGAAGTGGCTCGCGGTCGTGCAATCATTCCAGTAAACATTAATCATCCAGAAGTTGAGCCAATGATCATTGGTCGTAACTTTTTAATTAAAGTTAATGCCAACATTGGCAACTCAGCGGTTACCTCTTCAATAGAAGAAGAAGTAGAAAAACTGGTTTGGTCTACTAAGTGGGGCGCAGACACCGTTATGGATTTGTCTACGGGTAGAAACATTCATGAGACCCGTGAGTGGATTATTCGAAATTCTCCAGTACCGATTGGCACAGTGCCAATTTATCAAGCGTTGGAAAAAGTTAATGGTGTTGCTGAAGACCTAACTTGGGAAATATTTAGAGATACGCTCATCGAGCAAGCAGAGCAAGGTGTTGATTATTTCACTATTCACGCAGGTGTGTTATTACGTTATGTGCCAATGACGGCGAAACGGTTAACAGGTATAGTGTCTCGCGGTGGCTCTATTATGGCCAAATGGTGTTTGTCACATCATAAAGAAAACTTCCTCTATACCCATTTTGAAGATATCTGTGAAATTTTAAAAGCCTATGACGTTTCATTTTCATTAGGTGATGGCCTACGTCCAGGCTCTGTAGCGGATGCCAACGATGAAGCTCAATTTGCTGAGTTACATACCCTTGGCGAGCTTACAAAAATTGCATGGCAGCATGACGTGCAAGTGATAATTGAAGGCCCAGGTCATGTACCACTTCATATGATTAAAGAAAACATGGATGAGCAATTAGAGCATTGTGGTGAAGCCCCCTTTTATACTCTTGGCCCATTAACGACAGATATTGCCCCCGGTTATGATCACATCACTTCCGGTATTGGTGCGGCTAACATTGGTTGGTACGGCTGTGCGATGTTGTGTTATGTAACCCCTAAAGAGCATTTAGGATTACCTAACAAAGAAGATGTTAAAGAGGGCATGATTACCTATAAAATTGCAGCCCATGCCGGCGATTTAGCGAAAGGTCACCCTGGTGCGCAAATTCGCGATAATGCCATGAGTAAAGCCCGTTTTGAGTTTCGCTGGTATGATCAATTCAATATTGGTTTAGATCCAGAGCGTGCCCGTGAATTTCATGATGAGTCTCTGCCACAAGAGTCTGGAAAAATTGCTCATTTTTGTTCAATGTGTGGCCCTAAATTTTGTTCAATGAAAATTTCACAAGATGTTCGAGATTATGCCGCGGCTCTTGATCAGAAGAAAAGTGATGCGGGTACCATTGAAATTAAGTTACTTGATGAAACGGTTACGCTAAGCAGTGCAGCAGAGCAAGGCATGGCAGAAAAGTCTGCGGAGTTTAAAGCCACGGGTAGCGAAATCTACCATGTTGCTAAATAACTAATGACCTCAATTGCTGTTGTTGGCGCAGGCTTGATGGGCAGATTGATAGCGCTGTATTTACACCGTGAACGTGCAGATTATGGCTATCAAGTTACCTTGTTTGATAAAGACGATAAGTCGGGTCATCAAAGTTCTGCCTATGCTGCGGCAGGGCTGTTAACTCCTTTGGGTGAAGCTATGCACAGCGAAGCTAATATTGTTGAAATGGGGTTTGAGTCAATCAAACTTTGGCCAGCAATTTTAGCAAGCCTTGATGAGTACACCTTCTTTCAACAAGAAGGTGCGATTATGGTCAGTCATGAACAAGACAAAGGTGATTATTTTCGGGTTAAATCCTACCTCGAAAACCATTACCCTCAACATCTTGTTCAGCAACTTAACCGCCAACAATTGCAACAACTTGAGCCAGAGATTGGTCGCAGCTTTAATCAAGCGCTTTATTTGCCAGAAGAAGGTCAAATAGGGAATCGTAAACTACTCATTGCTTTACGCCATCAGTTAGAAAAAGAACAAGTAACCTGGTTAAGCCAGCATCATGTGCAAAGCATTAATCATTTAGCAAAGGGTTGCCAGTTACGTTATCAATATCAAGGTAATGATCTGCAAAGTAACTTTGACTTAGTGGTTGATTGCCGTGGTATTGGCGCTAAGCAAACGACAAGCGATCCTAGTCAGCTGTCTGATTTAAGAGCGGTGCGAGGTGAGTTAATGCAGTTATTTGCACCAGATGTTCACATAACAAGACCGATTCGGCTTATGCATCCTAGGTATCAACTTTACATTGCCCCCAAAGGTAAAGGGTTTTATGTGGTTGGCGCTACTGAAATTGAGAGTGAAGATAACTCACCCATGACAGTACGTTCAGCAATGGAACTGTTGTCTGCCGCTTACAGCGTTCATCCTGGATTTGCTGAAGCCAATATTCGGCAGCATGTTTGTCAGCTAAGGCCAGCTTTTAATGATAACCAACCAAAAATAGATAAAACCAATGATTTGATTCAAGTTAATGGTTTGTATCGACATGGATTTTTAATCGCTCCTGTTCTGCTTGAACGGGTAAAGCATATAGTTGAGCAATCAACTAAAGCGATCAACAGAAAATGAGAACAACATTAAAATGAAGAATCTACAATGAAAGTACTGATAAATGGCCAAGACTACGATCTTTCAATGCAAACTGAGCAAAATTTACAGCAAGCATTAAAATTATTTTTAAATAATAACCAACATCAAGGCACATTTGCTGTAGCCCTCAATGGTGAATTTATGAGTAAAGAAAGTTATCAAGATACTCAGTTAACAGCCAATGACAGTATTGATGTACTGTTTCCAATTCAAGGTGGATAAATTATGTCATTAACTATTTATGGACAATCGCTTGATAGCCGACTGTTAATTGGCAGTGCCCTTTATCCATCACCAAAAATAATGCAGGATGCAATACTTGCTAGTGGCTCTCAGGTTGTCACATTATCGCTAAAACGACAAAATCCATTGCAGCAATCAGGCAAACAAATTTGGCAATATATTCAAGAAACCGTTAAACAAAACATGGGTTTTTTATTACCGAATACCGCAGGATGTAAAACAGCTAAAGAAGCGGTGACACTGGCTCAAATGAGTCGAGAAATATTTCAAACTGACTGGATTAAACTGGAAGTTATTGGTGATGACTATAACTTGCAACCTGATGCTATAGAGTTATTAGACGCTACAGAACAGTTAATTGCTCAGGGTTTTAAAGTGCTACCTTATTGTACCGACGATCTTGTTATTTGTCAGCGGTTGTACAATTTAGGCTGCGAAGTGATCATGCCATGGGCCTCTCCTATTGGCACTGGCAAAGGTTTGATGAATCCTTATAATCTTGAAACCATACGCTTGCGCTTACCTGAAGCAACATTAATTTTAGATGCTGGCATTGGCAAGCCTTCTGATGCGTGTTTAGCAATGGAAATGGGTTATGACGGTATATTGCTCAATAGTGCAGTGGCGCTAGCGGATAACCCAGTATTAATGGCACAAGCTTTTGCCAACGCACTTAAAGCTGGCGAACAAGGTTATGTCGCCGGCATTATGCAGCAAAGACAAACTGCACATCCAAGTACGCCAACACTTGATACGCCTTTTTGGCATCAACCCCAATAATGTTAAAAGTTAATACCAGCAATGCTAGGCAATAAGGTGTAGAAAATGATTAAAAAAAACATATGGACAATCTCGGGAAGTGATTGCTCCGGCGGTGCAGGAATTTCTGCGGATATAAAAACAGCCCATGGATTGGGGCTAGAGATATGCAGTTTAATAACTGCTAATACCGTGCAAAATTCAACGAAATTATTAGCAGTAAACCCAACAGACGTTGCCATATTGCAACAACAGGTTGACTGTTTAATTGCCGACAAAACACCTACTTGTATTAAAATTGGCCTATTAGTAAATACAGAACAAGTAAACTGGCTTTGCCATGCTTTAGTACAGCTGAAAAATGATTTACCAGAGCTTAATGTTATTTATGACCCTGTTGGCCAAGCAAGTGTTGGTGGCGGCCTATCAAGATTAACCACTAACGACTTGTTGCCCTTACTCCCACTAATTGATGTTATTACCCCTAATTTAATGGAAGCTCAGCAACTTGCGCAAACTTCAAATAATGAGTTGCCTGAACTAGCGCACAGTATTTTAGTCTTAGGTGCTGGTGCGGTTATTGTTAAGGGTGGGCATGGAGCTAATCACTCAACAGAATGTATCGATTATTGTTTAGCTCGTCCAGATAAGCCAGAGCAAAACCAAGCTCAAATAGAGTACTATCAACTCGTTTCTAATCGCATTAAAACCAATGCTAGCCATGGTGGTGGCTGTAGTTTTGCTACCGCCATAGCTTGTTTTATTGCAAAAAGTTATCTGTTACGAGATGCGTTTGTCTTAAGTAAAGCCTTTATCAATCAAGGGCTAAAATTTTCAGCTAATAGTCTTGAACAAGAAAGTAATTATAGTGCTTTCGAACAACTTGGCGTGCCTAACCATGCTAATAATTTTCCGAAAGTTTCTAGCTCACTTAGCGCCCAATCAAGCCAAGCGTTCAAAGCACTAGGTTTGCCCCGTGGCCAAGAGAAAAAGCTTGGTCTTTATCCTGTAGTTGACTCAATCGAATGGTTAAAACGTTTATTGCCTTTAGGGCTAGAGATTATTCAGTTAAGGGTAAAAAACAAAACCGAGGAGCAACTTGCATTAATTATTCAGCAAGCCGTAGCGTTCAGCCAAGATTATAAAACCCGATTATTCATCAATGACTATTGGCAACTAGCGATAAAGCATGGTGCTTACGGCGTACATATTGGCCAAGAAGACCTAGTGGATACCGATCTAAATGCTATCAACGAAGCCGGTTTACGGCTTGGTATTAGCACTCACGGCTGTTATGAATTCTTATTAGCACAGCAAATACAACCTTCTTATTTAGCCATAGGGGCAATCTTTCCGACTAAAACCAAAGACATGACCGGACAAATTCAAGGGCTTGATAATTTGAGTCAAACCCTGAGGCTAGCAACAGACATTCCTGTTGTTGCCATTGGTGGTATTAATTTAGCGAGAGCAGCTTCTGTTTGGCAAACCGGTGTTGATAGTATCGCGGTGGTTACAGCGATTACCGAGTCAGAGTTTCCTGAGCAGGCAGTTGGCGATTTTCAAACTTTATTAACGAGCTGTAATCAGTGATTGTTCAGGTAAGTTTTTTATTGCAGTTATGCTATCCTTATTCGAAAATTATAGTTTGTATACAATAATATGTTGTGAATATTGTCAAACATGGAATTGAAATAAAAGGATTTAAAATGAAGAAAATAAAGTTAGTCTCAGCATTATTACCGTTAGTATTCATAATAAACAATTTGACTGCTGAAGAGCTGTCTAAGCATCTAACCACTATCGTCGATCCTACTCCGATTGAGCGTATTAACCCAAAATACCCAATAAATGCTGCTAAAAACAAGCGTGAAGGTTGGGCAAAGTTGAGTTTTGTTATTAGTAAAGAAGGCGATGTTTCTGATGTGTTAGTAATTGAAACATCAGGCAGCGCGGATTTTGCTAAAGAAGCTAGAAAGGCGGTATTAAAATGGAAGTACCAGCCTGCTTTGGAAAATGGTAAGCCTATTGCGCAGTGTGCGAACTCTGTTCAAATGGATTTTAAAATGGCAAATAGTAATACTAAAGGAGTTACTAGGCGTTTTATGGGGAAATATAAGTCAGCCCTTGAAGCGATGGAAGATAAAGATTATGCATTGTTAGAAGAGTTACTTGACGAGATGGAGGGTATGAAATACCGACACTTGTCTGAAAATAACTATATGCATTTGCTTGCCGCGGACTATGCTAAAATCCTTGATGATAAAGATAAGCAGTTATTTCACTTAAAGCGAGTAAGCCGAAGGCAGTTATCTGATAAGAGGGCTTTTGCGACCCTGAACTCAATTTTCTCACTTCAAGTTGGTTTAAATTACTTACAATCGGCGCAAGCAACTTATAATAAATTAATAAAATTATCGGCAGCTCAGCCTCATTTAGTTCACTACCAAGATATTATGACTAAAATTGAAAATTTTGTTGGTGGCGATAAAGATATTGTCAGAAAAGCTGATATTGAAAAGAAAGATTACTGGTCTGCTGCTTTAGTTAGAAATGAGTTTTCGTTAACCGACATTAAAGGTTCTTTAAATAAATTAGATGTGCGCTGCGCTAATAAACATCATATTTATACCGTTAAAAATAACAATACTTGGAAGCTCCCTGCCAGCTGGGAAAACTGTAGCATTTATATATATGGTGACGACAATACCAGTTTTAACTTGGTTGAACATCCTATTAAAAGCTAATAAACCCGAGTACAAGTTGCAATAACAATATCGCAACTTGTACTATTATTCACCTACTTACGTAACTCCTCCATATCAGTAATCACTTCATTTAGTTTTTTCATTGCGCCACCATACAAAGAGTACATATCGGCTCGATAAATCGGACCAGCAAAATAGGATAGCAAGCCAGCTACAAAACTCACAGCTAAGACAATAAACCAAGGTGTTCCCATTATTAATAATTGCTCAGAAAAATGGTTAGCGGTGTCAGTGATTATTTTTTTACCGTCTTCAGAAGCAGCTAACCTAACCATTACAGCAACAAAGGCGATTGGGTAAAGGTAGGTATAAATTTTAATGTATTCGTCCATTAATCCCTTTAGCCAGCTATCAAAAGCCTTTATATATTGATAACTACTGACATTCTTATTTATATCAGACAAGGTGTTTAGTTGTTTTTTTCCAATAACGACTAACGACATCAGTAAAAAGCAAAGAAAACCGCCTAAGATAGGCGCACCTTTATAAGTGAGCACGACTAAAAGAATGAGTGCACCTATAACAATACCAATAAGATTGTATTTAAACATTCTCTGTAATTTATCAACAATATTTTGTGACTTCTTATTATACAAATCATTAATCTTAGGTGCGATTAGCGCTTTATTGTCGACAAAACCTTTTTTCCAAATTTGCTCTATTGATTGACTCATTTAACTACCCTCTTCATCATTTGTTATATTCAATAATTTATTTAATCGCTCTTTAATTCGTTTAATTCGAACGCCAATATTGTTTTGATTGGTGCCGATAATTTCGGCTATTTCTTGATAAGACTTTTCTTCTAAATAAAGTAAAATTACTGCTCGATCAATTTCTGCTAGTTGCCTAATCGCCATGTAGAGCTGGTTTACCGATTCATCAGCAAAAGCATGGCTGTCATCGATGGCTTCAGGCGGTAAACTGTCTGAGGCAAATTGATTGTCATTATTCTTTTTTTTCTTTAAATAAGTTAAACACACATTGAGTGACAAACGATAAATCCAAGTTGACCATTGAGACTCTTTTTTAAAGCTGTCTTTACTACGCCAAATTTGCAAACAAACCTCTTGATAATAATCTTCAAAGTCTTCTTGGCTATTTGTATAAGCCCGACAAATTTTGATGATGATCCCTGCATGAGGCAATATTGAAAAAGTATAAAAATCACTACCCATACTGTTTTATAAACCCTTATTGAATGATGAATTAACCCTATACAAACACAGAATTAATTATTTGAATAGATTAGTGGCAAACCCTTCAATAATATTACACCCTGATAAATGTTTTTTTAATTTTAGTTAATGATAAATGTTGATGCCTTTTTGTTTTCATATTAAAACAATGAGTTAAAGGTGAGTTTTAGGCAAAAAAATAGGCGCGTAATGCACCTATTCTTTTATAGTTATGTAATTTAAATAGCAATCGAGAGATTATTTTCCCTTAGTATTAATCGAATAAATCACAGACGCTATTTTCCAGCCTTGCTCAGTTCGTACTAAATGCCAGGCTTCATCTCCCCAATTTGTTTTTTTATCATCTTGGTGAAAGCTGTACTTAAAATGCACGGAAGCAATATCTTCATCGTTGATTATTTTGACATCCCAAAATTTTTCTTCAATTTCTTTAGGTGTTTTAACAATCCAATCAATGAAAGAGAGATAGTTCCCACCGTTAACTTTACCCCTTTTACGTCGATCTTCTTTAGGAGGGGGTGGTGGTGTATTTGCCATGGTTTCATCGCTAACAGTACCAAGCCAAGGTACGGAATCATTATAAAACAGATCGATAAATACTGGCTTATCTTTATTGATGAGCGACACTCTAAAGGCTTCGATGACAGCCTCAATATTTTTAATCTCTTTTGTATTAGCTTTGTTGCTAGCTTGAACGTTTATAGTAAAAAATATACAGGCAATACCGGCTGGTAGTAATAACTTATTAATAAAACTCATAACATTTCCTTTAGATCATTTAAGCCATGAGTGTGACCTATTTATCGTCAGTACCGCCAATAAAGAAATCTAAAACTTTATAAAACCACTGATTTTAAATAAGTTTTCTGCTTTTATTTTCTAACCTATTTTTAAGGAAGGATAAATTTCTATCATTAATAATTTTGCTTGCACGGTTGAAATAATGTTTTGATTGTTTAGGATTTTCTCTCATTTGAGCTAAATCGCTGAGCTGTAATAGCGTAATGCTTGTACCAACAGGGCATTGAATAACACCATGATACTTAAGCGCATTATTAAGAGAGTTGTGTGCTTGTTCTAGGTTATTTTGTCTTATATTAATGCGACTTTTAAGTTGGGCATTGTAGGCTCTAAAAAGCCAATCATGTTTTTCAATCGCGTGTATATCAGCCGTTTCTAGTAGTTTAAGGGCTTGAGGAAGATTGCCTGAAAAAAACTCTGCAACAGCTAAGTGGTGATAAACAGTAGGCAACTCGTTTGAGTCAACTTTTTCGGCAAGCTCGATAGCCACCAATAGTACTTCTTTCGCTTGTTGAGTTTCATTTAACCTTAAGTAACTGTTGGCCAAAATATCTCTAGCAACAATATTATTTGGCTCAACCAGTAGTAAACTTTCCAGTAATTGACTGGCAGCTAAATGTTTATCTTGCTCCTTGAGCTCAAGTGCTCTAACTAATAACTCATTACTGAACTCTGAATTAAAGTTATCATCAAGATCAATAAGTGAGTGGCCACTATAGCTGCTAACTATTTTTGCTAGTGTAATAATGGCATTGTTAATATTGCGCTCAAAAATCACTCCACGTTTAATGTCGTTTTTAAAATGAAGTTGATAGTTAAGTTGATAATTCTGTGTTGAACCTGAAAGCTCAGTTTCTACAATTAAACTGGCGCCTGAAACATCAAATATTCGCCTAACATTTTTAGTTTGATAGTCTTTTTTAAGCTCAGCCTCATCCATTAACGTTAAAATAAAGTTGGTACTTAATACTACTAAGGTATCGTTTGTCGCTAAGCGAGATATCAGTTGATTCATTGCGCCTAAATAGACCCATTGATGATCGTTATCATCAATACTAGATTTCATCGGCAAGATAACTAAAGTACCCGACAAGTCATTTGCGGTTGAACTGCCCTTAAATGTGTAATAACCCGTTACCATGAGTAATATCATCATGATAATAAGCTGCTGCCATGGGAAAGGTTTTATTTTTTTTGTCGCAATGTAACCGTCGTTTGATATGTTCTTTGGTCGAGCTACTAAAGATACATCTTCAACTTCACACACCCACGCATAACCTTTTCGCGGGTGGGTTTTAATGACGTCATCGGTATCAAATAGTTTTCTGAGTTCGCGAATGGTTTGAAAAAGCACTTGTTCATTAACTTCTACATCATCCCAAATGGTATCAAGCAAAGTTTGTTTGCTGAGCACTTCAAAGGGATGTTGTAAAAAAAGTATCAACAAAGAAAAGGTTTTTGGTCTAATTTTTATTGAAACATCATTATAAATCATCAATTGTTGATGAACATGAATAACTCGATTGCAGCTTTTTAATTGAGTAGACAAAATTAAACTCTAGTATCAGTGAGGTTCATGAATAGGACTTAATGACTAATATCAATTTTTGGTTGCCAATTTAACCAGTCATTATCTACAGTAGCGTTTAATTTAAAACTGTGCCCTTGTGAGATATTATTCTCAATAGAATTGTCGTTTTCAGGTGTAGCAAAAGCAATGCCTCCGGCAATAAGCGTTTCGATTGATTCAGACTGAATAGCTACGCCAGAGAAAAGCCCTGCTTCGACATTAAAGCCACTGGTATTCCAAAATTGACTGTGCTGATTAACCAAGGAGGAATAATCATCTGCAATATTGATATATATATTTACCTTGTCAGCACTGTCAGATAAACCTACACCGATAACCTCGCCAACCTTAACTTGTCGGTATAGCACAGGATTTCCTACTCTAACCGAGCCTAAGCGTGGGGTGACAATCTTTAAATTTAAACCAAAGGGTAAGCTCTCAAGTGGTGGTGGAATATTTTGAGCTTCAAAACTAGTAGCAAGTTCACCTTCGCCCTGCATACTCGCAATAAAACCACCATCAACAATTGAGGCAATATTTTTTGTACCCACTAAACCAATTTCTGTTTGAGCCAACCAAAATTTACTGCCTTGTACGGCTAATTTAGCGCCTTTATCGTTGAGAAGTATAAGGGCATTAACACCACTTTCATCATTGTTATAAATTAAGCGAGTAATTACCCCAACAGTTTGCTCTTGATGGCCAACTTTCATCGCTTCTTTAAGGCCTCTTGCATCGGAAAAGTGCACGGTAATACCAATGCCAGCATCTTTTGCTGCTTGTTCGTCAGTAAATAAACTGAAGATATCTTTTTCTTGTGCAGCAATAGATTGTTGTTCATCACTTGGGGTATAAAAGCTAATGCCGCCCCTTAATACTGCGTCTAATGATTCGGTTTTAACAACGAATTTATTTAAACGGCCACTGATATTAATGCCGCCAGCATTATAAAAGCGAGTTTTTGCTGAAATTAAATGCTGATATTGTTCTTCAACGGTCAGGTGGATATCAATATGATCTTCTTCGGTATTTAAAGACATGTTGTCTACTTGGCCAACGGTAATGCCACGATAACTTATCGGGCTGCCTACCGATGCTGCATTGGCATGTTTAGCGACCAATTTTAACTGTAACCCTTGGGCACTGGCATGTTTCTCTGGTGATTTACTGGCTAAAGAGAATGTTGTTTGTTGTTGTCTGTTTCCGATAGTTTTGGCTGAACTACTGGCATCAAAGGTAATATACGAGCCACCGATAAGCGCTTCAGTATCTGCTAATCCCGAGAGACTTATCTGTGCCTCAACTAACCAAAATTGTGTGCTTGGAGTTAATATATATTGGTACTCAGGCAGTAGGCCAACACTTAAAGTACTATTTATGCCATTGTCTGAAATCTGGTGAATAGATCCTACTTCAGCCCCACGGTGCATTATTCTGGTATTATCAGCAATACGCTGGCCTGAAGGTACTTTTAACGTTAGCATTACTCGTTGTTTCGCTAAATTATCGTTAGCGTATAAAAAGTACTTATCACCGTTTGTCGCCATTTTTTTATTAGTTTGCAAGCCCTCATCAAAGGCAATGCCGCCTGTTAGTACCGATGCTAAAGATTGCGCTTTAACTTCAAAACCTTGCATATTGGCAGAAATATTAAGTCCACTGGTATTCCAAAAATGACTATCTTCAACAACATAATTTTGAAAAGCTTCTTCTATATGAATGTGAATAAGGTGCTGATTAGGCCCAATAGTTTCAACCGCTTGAATACTGCCAACAGGTTGCTGTTTGTAATAGATATTACTGCCTGATTGTAATGATGCTCTGTCGCTTGTTTGCAGTACTAAATGTAGGCCGGGCTCGGTATATTTATAGGCAGGTTTAAAGTTATATACTGAAAATTTATTAGTAGGCTCACCGACTAAAGAAGGACGAATACTTAAATGTGTACCCTTTAATAAACTATGGGCATTAGACACACCTGATAAATCAATACTAGGCGCAACCACATAAAATTGTGACTCGTTGGTTAGATAAGGCACAATACGAGGATTTACTTTGGCCGAAGCAATAATTTGTCTTACTTCAGGATCAATAGAGGTGAAAGATTCAACTACACCAACTGTAACGCCTTGATATAATATTGCAGCACCGCGATCAATACCTGAATTCCAACCTAAGGTTAACTCTATTTCATGGCCCATTTCTGCGGCTTGAAAATCTTCATGTAAGTTATAAGTATCACCGCTTTTCGCAACCCCCTCTACTGGTTGATAGGGTTGAGTACCCACGGCAATACCACCAGAAATTATTGAGGCTAAAGAATCAGTGTTAACTTTAATACCAGAAGACAAAGAAGCAACCACTTGTACACCACTGACATTCCAAAACTGAGAGTTCTGTTTAATTAAATGCGCATGTTTTTCTTCAATAAAAACGCTGATATCAATTTTCTTGGTTTCTTCCACATAGTGATAACCCGAGACGTAGCCAATGGGTAATTGTTTAAAGGTTATTGGAGAGTTTTTACTAATAGATCCTAAAACATCAGATTGTAAGGTGAGGTGTAACCCCGGTGAAGTTACATCTAATGGAGGCTCCGCTTGCAGTGCAGTAAATTCGTTGGTTGAATAACCTTCTTTAGTCACATCGGGCTGAAAATTAATATAATCGCCAGACAACAGCGTGTCTAAACCAGAAACACCTTGCAGTGATATATCGGCAGTAACTAACCAAAATTGAGTAGCTGTAGTTAGATAAGGAGCCAACTTTGCCGACATTTCTACGTCAACAATAACATGGTCTAAGTCTGCAGAGGGCTCAACACTTTTAACCATACCAGCCACTAAACCTTTATACCGAACTTCTGTTTTATTGGGGACAATGCCACGACCATTTTCAAATTTAATGGTGATGAATTCACCCTGCTCGCTAATGGCTTTAACCGCCAACCAAGCGCCAAATATAAGTGCAATGATAGGCACTAACCAAACTATAGAAAGACCTTGTTGATCAACAACATTAACTGAAGCTTCTTCATTTAATTCATTTTTTGACTCATTAGCTGTCATGCTAAAACTCTTCCTTAGGTGTGTCTATTTCAATAGTATCATCTTCATCCCACAACAGGCGAGGATCAAAACTTGTTGCGGCTATCATGGTGAAAATTACTGTTAAGGTAAAATAATTGATCGCAGGGCCAGCTTCCACTGTACTAACAAAACCTAACTCAACAACGGCAACCAACAAGGCAACGACAAAAACATCTAACATTGACCAAGGCCCTAAAAACTCTAGCACATGGTAGAGTTTACTGTGTTTTTTTGGCTTTAGTCTTTGTCCCATATGTACTTTTAAGACTAAGAAAAACAAACCGATAATTTTAATTAGGGGCACGATAATGCTAGCAGTAAATATAACCACTCCAATGGGGTATAAACCATGATCCATAAGTGTGCCAATACCTGACAATATCGTTGATGCCTCAGGTACTCCTAAAGAGTAGATAATCATGATGGGGTAAAGGTTGGCAGGGACAAAGGCAATGAGTGCGGCAATGTTCCAAGCGAGGGTGTATTGCAAGCTATTGATTTTTCTTTGAGTAAACAAGCTACCGCAACGGCTACAGCGTTGTTTTGTTGATAGCATTTCATTAACTTTTCGACATTCAGGACAAAGCCCCAAACCCATTTCTTTAGCTGTTTTCATCAAGACACTCTTTTTCAAGGGCTTGCCAAACATAATTTTGATCTAAGGTGACAGATACCAAAGTTGAGCACAATAATAATAAAACAAAAGCGAGCAAACCATAATCGATAGATAGCTCGGTATCATCCAATAACTTGTACATCGATACGATAATTCCTAACAAAAAAACGTTTAACATCGACCAGCTATCAAGTTGATGATAGGCACGGAAAAAGTGCAATAAAAAAGGTTTTATTTTATTAAACTTAAAACAATAAGAAATATAAAGTGCGCCGATAAGTCTAACCGTAGGAACCGCTATAGCAAACATAAAAACTAAAGTGGCGATCATGTAGAAATCTTTAGCGATGAGCTGGGTAATGCAATCTAATAACGAGGCGTTATGAAACTGGCCAGCTAAAGTAACACCAATAATGGGCAGAATAATAGCAGGAGTAAGAAAAAGTAAACCGGCGATAGATAATGAAAAGGTGCGTTCAATTGAATTGTTTTTTCGTTCAAACAGTGTCGCCCCACAGCGTCCACATTCGGCTTTTTGGCCTTCATTTATACAAGGCTGCTCATACAAGGCATCACATTGCTGACAAGCGATTAATTCACTGGTGCATGCTTGATCTACCAATCTGTTTTCCTTGCCTCATTAGTCATGAATTTATTCTACGCATAAAGCTAAATTTTACCAAGAAAAAAGCAGCGATAAACGCTGCTTTATTATAAATATATTATTGGCTAATCAAGGTGTTTAGCCAATAATTTTTATAGTGACGACATAAATTGTGCTAATGCTTCAATATCAGCATCAGTTAGCTTAACAGCTGTTTTACGCATTATGCTGTTGTTATCGTTTGCACGATCACCTGAGCGAAATTTTTGTAATTGTGCTGTTAAATATTCAACATTTTGACTTGCTACTGAAGGGAATTTCGCTTGAGACACACCCTTACCATTTTCTGTATGGCAAGCTACACAAGCGCTAATGCCACGTTGATTATCACCACCAAAATAAAGCTTTTTACCAAGCTCATTGGTTTTGCCATTACCTTTAGAAATCTTTTGCGAAGCAAAAAATGCACCTAAATCAGCCATATCTTGTTCAGACAAACCAGCGACCATACCTGCCATTACAGGATCTACTCGACCGGTTTCACTTGAAGTACCCGCTTTAAAGTCAACTAATTGCTTAGTAAGGTATCCAGCCCCTTGGCCTGATAATTTAGGGTACATAGTAACTAACGAATTACCGTCTGCGCCATGACAAGCTGCACATGTTGCTGCTTTTGTTTGGCCTGCTATTGGGTTACCACCGTTATGAAATACGATGTTAGGATTAACTTCTACTGTTACTGCCGTTGTTGTCGCTGCTGGTGCATTTGTATCACCCGTTGCAGCGGTTTCTGCTTTTACGCCACCCCAAGGAAAACTTGCGAAATAAGCGGCAAGGTCATTCATATCTGCTTCAGATAAACCTGCTGCCATTGGTGCCATAGTCGGATCTGTACGAGAGCCGTCTTTAAAAGCTTTTAATTGTTTTACAAGGTAGGCTTCTTTTTGACCGGCTAAGTCAGGGTACATTGGTATTGCACTCGTCCCAGTTGAACCATGACAAGCTGCACAAACAGCTGATTTAGCTTTACCTGCTTCAGCATCGCCTTGCGCTACTGCAGTTTGCATTGAACCCAAGCTTAATCCGAATAATACAGATAAGATAATTTTTTTCATGGAATTGCTCTCTATTTGCCGTTAAATAGCTCAATTTATTTTAGAGCTTTATTAAAAATATTATGAAAAAGTGTCAGCATTTTACACGATTATTAACAATGTGTAACAGCATAGAGAAAATAATCCTTGAAAAAGCAACAGATTTAACTATTTCGACAAAAAAACACGTTATAATGTTCCTTTGCAGTTTTCATCATCAAGTAAGAATACTGTTTTATAAAAAATTGAACTTAAAAGCCCTTTGGAGAACACCTTGTCATCACCTGCTATTCACTTAAGTAAAGCCACTTTCACTATTAGTGCTCCAGATATTCGTCATTTAGGTGAAGACAGTGGTATTGAAGTTGCTTTTGCTGGTCGTTCTAATGCGGGTAAGTCCAGTGCACTTAATACCTTAACCAATCAACGTGGCTTAGCGAGAATAAGTAAAACGCCAGGGCGTACCCAACTGATTAATGTTTTTGAGGTTGGTGAAAATCAACGATTAGTTGATTTACCCGGTTATGGTTTTGCCAAAGTCCCCTTAGCGATGAAACAAAAATGGCAAAAAGCGCTGGGTGAATATTTAGAAAAGCGAGAAAGTTTAAAAGGCTTAGTGATTTTGATGGATATTCGCCACCCATTAAAAGATTTGGATATGGATTTAATTCAATGGGCTGCTGATGGCGAATTACCTGTTTTAGCACTACTGACCAAGTCAGATAAGTTATCGCAGGGTAAACGAAGTGCTGAGGTTATGAAAGTGACTAAAGCATTAAAATCACTTGAAGCAGATATTAAAGTACAAGCGTTCTCTTCTTTAAAGAAAACAGGTGTTGAGCAAGCCGACGAAGTTATTTGTAATTGGTTAGCTCAAGCACAACAGACTGTTGAAGAGTTAAACGATTAATTCCCCAAACATTAATACCGGCAGCCAGACAATTGTAGAAAGAAACAGCGAGCCGGTAAATAAAATTACCAATGAACCAGCCAATACGTGACTGGTATAAATATTGGTTCGAAATATCGGATGATTTTGCACGCTACTGTAAATTTTAGTAAATATACATTTTACACGTACAGCCGTGCTATGAAGTAACTGGGTTAACGGCGCTATCATTATTAGTAAACAAGCATAGGCTGTTTCAATACCTGCCACCTCAACAAAAATGAGTAGTTCAAAAGCAAAAGGCAATGCGGCAATAATTACCACTAACATAATCACTTTCTTTATTTCATCTGCTACCCGTATAAAAAACATTTTAAACATTAATAAATAGGCTAATGCAAAAGTAGATGCGCCTAACAATTCCATTAATGAAAACAACTCCATTCCGATATAGGCTTCAGGGCCGGCAACAATACAAATAATCAGCAGGGCGATGGTATACCAAGACATGTTTTTTAATTTTGTAAATATTTTATCTTTCAATAGCTTACCTTTTTAAGTGACGGAAAACTGTGGATCTTAGTTGTTACAGCTAGTAAGTAATGTGACATATTATGTCAAAATGTTCAAGAAAGAGTTAAAAAACAGGCATAAAAAAACCGATGACATAAATATCATCGGCGTATTAGCTTATGGGGAAAGCTAGAATATAAAATATTACAACAAGCGTTCGTTAAGGGAACAAATGCAGTGTAGAGCATCTGCTCTACAAAGTAAAGAGTTTTTACTCTAATTTGTTGTTTTAGATCAACTTTGATTTCACATATGGTTAATCTCGTCGGGAATGAGAATATTCTCGGTATTCTCATATAGGGGAAATTCTCATATATGGAAATGTTAATATATGAGACTACGCATAATGTTTGAGATTACCACTCACCAAATGAGATTGAGTCTTAATGGTCACTTTTTGCCATTTTCTGACTTAAATTATCACTCGAATTAATCTCAGGTAAGGGTCAGTTAAGATACGTTAGCGGACGTTCCCAAAGTATAAAAACATGAGTCTATTGATGAAAACATTTTGACAGTTACCTGTTAATCTTGACTGGCAAAAATGCCACCACAGCGGTCATTGACATCAATGATTACTTTGTGATTTCTTATCGCTATTTAGTGAGCCATTTTATGGTCACATATATTATAAGTAATTTGAAGTTAATTATAATTGCTATAAAGGGAGAGTATTCCCAATATATTAAATATTTACACTTACCATAGTTAGATATGAGAGAAAGGTTACTACATTAGTGTCAACACCTGATTTTTGTCTCTGTATCCTCTATGGTAAGTTTTTCCTTAAATAATCTTAGTGCGGCAATATATCCGCTGCCGGTTTTGGTCTTTTAGGAAAAGGTTGCGCTTTTAAAGGTAATATAGGCGACTTTTTCATTTCATCTTTTAGGTATTGAATAGCGGTTTCCAACTGAGCATCTTTACCTTTGAAAGTTTCATACGGTAAATTATCAACTTCAATGGTTGGTGTAACACCATTTGCTTCAACGATCCAACGACCATCCATTGCATATTGAGGAAATTCGGCAACTCGTGCCATACCGTTATCCACTAATCGATTTATCCCACGAAGCCAAACACCTGCTCCCGCCGTTTTCTTACCAATCACTGGCGCAAGATTAAGTGCTTTAATACCCGCAGTGAAAGTTTCACCATCTGAATAAGTAAATTGGTCCGCTAAAACAACGAGGTGACCGCGGAAAGTCTGTTGCATATTTGTAGTTGCAGGTCCAATATGTGGTTGCCAAAACATCCAAGCACGGCGTAATAGTTTTTCTATGATCCAGCTATCAATATTTCCACCATAATTACGTCTTACGTCAATGATCAAACCATGTTTATTGTAATTAGCGTAAAACTCACGAGCAAAACTAGCTATGTCACCACCACCCATTGCATACAAGTGTAAATAACCAATTTGGTCATCAGATTTTTCAACCTTAACACGATTGTTATTTACCCAATCGTTATAACGTAATCGACGATCTTGTCTCCCTGATGCAGGGGTAACCACTGTTTTAACTGTTGTATCGCCACGTTTCAAAGACAGTAGTACTTGCTTACCTGCCTGATTACGCAATAAATTATTAAGATCTGCAATTGACGAAATAGTGATACCATTAACTGCAAGAATCACATCACCATTCACTGCATTAACACCTGGGCGTAATAATGGCGAAGCTTGGCTGGGTAACTCATTATCAAATTGATAAATATGCTGTATCAGCACACCACTTTTAGCTTGAGTTAATATTGCGCCTAACGATGCCGTTTTTGCACTATTATTATCTTTAGCAAAATCGCCACCGCGTACTTGTGAATGTAATGAATTTAATTCTCCCATCATTTGAGAAAATATATCATTAAGCTCGTAACGGTCAGTAATTCGATTTAACAAAGGAAGGTACTTTTTCTTGATCTCTTGCCAATTAAGCCCGCGCATATTTCTATCAAAAAATGAATCTCTGTGCATTAACCACGCATCATGGAAAATCTGATTCCATTCTTGTCGAGGATTAATTAATAGTTGCCAATCTTTACTGATGACTGTCGATTCTTTAAGTTCTTTAGGGAGCTTACCGCCAGCATCAACAATAAATAATTTACTGTTGTCGCCGCCTTTTTGTTTTACAAACATTCTTTTGCCATTATCAGAAAGGCTGTAAGTATCAACACCACTGGCAAATGTTTTAAGTTCAGGAGAGGCTTTAATTTTTATCGATTGGATGCTGGGTTTACTTTTGGGCTCTGTAACGTTGTCTATTACATAAAGAAATTTATCGTTCATCGTCAAGTTAGAATAATTGCCAGAAGCAACAGGCACTTGCCATAGACGATCACTTAACCCTTGCCAATCGACCAGATTGGTTTTCTCGACTGTTTTAGACTCGTCTTTTTCATCTTCTTTAGTTTTTTCGTCTTCTTTTTCAATTTTTACCATCAACTCATTGGCTATTTGAAAGGGAAATTTTGCATTTTTCTTTAACGAATAAGCAAATATTTCAGTTCTGCGGTCAAAAACTGTCCCTAAGTTTCTATCTCCCCAAGGGGATCTTGGGCCTGCGGTAAAAGCTCTGTCAGATAGAAAATAAATCCAATTACCATCAGGGCTAAAAGCAGGCGAAAATGAATTGTATTTATCGCTAGTTAACGTTACTTGTTGGTCTTCTGCTAAGGAATACAATAATACACGACTTCTTTCGTCTTTTTGATGTGTTCTGGTTGTTGCCAATAATTGGCTGTCAGCAGACCATACTACTCTTGAGTAAGGGTCTAATCCCGCCCCTAATGTCATTATCTTTTTGTTCTTTCCACTATTCGTATTAAGTAACCAAAGATCACCATTGAGGTCATCATGGGCTATCCATTCGCCATCGGGAGAAAGCGAGATATCCCAACGAAATATCGAACCATCATGAGTGAGCTGCTTGGCATTATCAGAGCCATCAGCGGCATACTTCCACAACTCTAATTCACCACTAGAATCGTTAATTGCATACACCCACTTGCCGTCATGACTTAATATTGCCTTGCGAGTTCTAGACTCTGGATCAGTAGCAACTTCCACTAATCGAGACTTATCAATGCTTGCAATAGCAACCCTGCCACGCGCAGTAATAACTACCTTATCGAAATCTGAAGCTAATCGAGTAGACGTTGTATATTTTAAGGGTTCAATAAGCCAGTGTTCTCGCAAGTTTGGAAAATCAGACGTTAATTCAATGTTTAGCTTTCTACTTTTTTCCTTAGCCAAGTCTAACAATTTAATATCTGCGCCTAATTGATAAATAATGTTTCCTTCATGTAATTTGGCTGAGCGGACTGGCCATTCTTTATAAAAAGTAACTTGTTTATCATTTTTACCCGCCACACTCATTGACCAAATATTATCGTTACCACTGGCATCACTAATAAAGTAAAGAGTGTCTTTATACACCATAGGTTGGCGAACTGAACCGATATGACCAGCCGTTAAATTTTTTGCCTCTTTTTTTGAGCCTAATTTATACGACCATAATTCGCCCTTTGCACCGCCACGATAAACTTTGTTATTATCGCTTAAAATTTGTAATCCAAATTGGATAAAATATATATTCTTTTTGTTTTTATCGATTGTGCCTTCAACAGCATCGGCTAAAGGAATTGATTTTGCGTTTAAGGTTTTGGGGTCAACTTGGCGCAATGTCCAGTTACCTGTTGGGCCGACTCTATTATTACTGCTATATAAAATGTCTCCATTAGCAGTCCAACCTTGTAAGCGAACACTACTATTTTCAAAACTAACACGTGTCGCAATGCCCCCATTAATTCCGATAACATAAACTTCTTTTGCGCCTTCATAATTCGCCACAAAAGCAACTTGTTCACCATCGTTTGATATTGTCGCCTGCGTTTCTTCTGCGGGATGTGTTGTTAACCTTCGTGCCTGAGATTGATTTAATTGGCTTACCCAAAGATCACCTTCAGCGGTGAAAACCACTGTGTCTTTATGAAGATCTGGGTAGCGATAATAACCTGTTGAAGCAGTGGCGGTACCACATACTCCGAGTAATAATACGACAGTGAGTTTTAAATTCATGTTTCATCCCTGTTATTTATTAACTAACTATAAATCATACTACCACCCTATTTTCTCTAGTGCTAATGTCAGGAATATAATGCGTACTAAACGGTCAATAATTCCAGTTCCAAAACCCAAATAGCCCGTTAGGGAAATAAGAGAATATATCCTCTTTTATAGACTTTCAAAAAATTGTCTTCTCTCGTAAGTTTTGACTGCTTCAGAGGTCGATTTTGGTAATGGTTTTTTGACCATTTTGTGCTCTTGTTAACATTCATAAGCAGAATATCAACGGCAGCAATGAGCTTAAACCAGCCCCACAGACATGCTGTAAGTTTTGGTTAGAATTGCCCTTAATATGATCATGGTTTCACAAAAGCTAATGTCGGCTTATGGCTAGGAGCGGAATATTAATGATCGTCACTGCTAACTTCCGCACTGCGCACTAAGTGATCGTTACAAGTTGAACAATGAACGACCGCTTTGGTGTTTGAGACTTTTAGGTTTCGGACGATAACCCTTCCATCTAGCAAGATTGACGTTAACACTTGGATAAACAGATAAGTTAAATTAATATCTATCACAGCTATAATAATGGTTGTTAATATTTATGAATTAATGAGCAACTTTCTCATTAAAATTGACACAAAAGCTCATAAACTAATTTACTTACTTGTCTACAGGGCATATCAAACCTGAGCAACTATTATTGATGTTTTCGAAGAACCACATGCCTGACAGTAAAATGATGCTGGCATTCACTACCACGGATTCAGGTTATTTAGTGACTACCCGCTACAAAACAGCTAAATTTTCTGCAGTCCATACTGTTTAATTTTATCAATTAACTCTCTATTACTGGGTAATGTCGATAGGTATTTTTTAGTCAGTTCTGCGTTTTCACTAAAAAATTGATGAGCCATATTTTCATCAATAAACTTGCGAGACAGTTCATTGTCTTGTGTTTCAAAGCCCATACCATAGAGCACATATTGCCAACTTGAAGAAGGGAAAACCTCTTCAACCTGGTGAAAATCTTGCGGTCCTGGTGGTTGATGTTTCCATAAGATCAATAACTCTTGTAGACTTTCAGGGATGGTTTCAGGGTTACAATTATCTCGCCAATAAGCAGAGTCGGTTCTTTTAGTTAAAATATAGTGAAGCTTTAAAAATTCTATAATACGCTGCCAACGGTAGAGGAATTGTTTATTGTAACGTTTGGCGACTATATCCATGGTTTCGCGGGTTGCTGGCATTTCGCGACTTATTTTAGCTGCTGCTAACTCAACTAATACCAGCGCGGAAGCTTCAAGTGGCTCTAAAAAGCCCGAAGCCATACCGATAGCAACACAGTTTTTATGCCAAAATTTCTCTCTATGCCCGGGATTAAAGCTTATTTTTCTTACTTTAAGCTTATCTGCTTCGGCTTTGCCAATAGAAGACTTAATATAAGTGCGTAACTCACCTTCAGCCTCTTTGTCATTAGTATGTGCGCTTGAGTAGGTGTAACCTACTCCCCGCCTTGAAGGTAGGCCGATATCCCAAATCCACCCTGAACTTTGAGCTGTTGAAATAGTATGAGATGCAATAGGACTTTTTTCGTCAGGATAAGGCACTTGTACTGCCAAGGCGGTATCATTAAATAATATATGTTTTTTACTAATGAATGGGACGTTAAAGTGCTTACCTAATAATATTGACGATAAGCCTGAGCAGTCAATAAATAAATCGCCCGCAATGTCACCACTCTCCTTTGTTGTCACTGAGGCAATATCACCATTGTCAGCTGAATTGATTTCGACAACATGATCAACAACATGTTTAACGCCTAATTTTTCAATGCAATGTTTTTGTAAAAAATGACCTAATTTAACGGCATCTAGATGATAAGCATAATTGGCAATACCGGCATACTCAGGTGTAGAAATGAGTTTAGGCGCTCGACCTTGTTCACAAATATGACCTTGATAACTGACGGCATCGGCAAATGAAATTTCACCTCGATGTTTTTGCCAAGGAAATACCAGATCCGTTTTGGTGTAACCTTGAGGTAAAACTAAAGGATGATAATAATAATCGTCTTCGGCACCCGTCACCCACTTTGCAAATTTAGCCCCTTGTTTAAACGAGGCTTCACATTCCCTAAACAGATCAGTTTCATCGATACCAATTTTGTCTAAGGTTTCTCGCATGGTTGGCCAAGTGCCCTCACCTACACCTACGGTGCTAACTTGTGGCGACTCTATTAATGTTACTTGCAAACCAGACTCAGACTTTGAATTATGTTCTGCGGCAATCACACCTGCGGTTAACCAACCGGCAGTGCCACCACCTAATATAACGATATTTTTAATGATTTTACTCATAGATCCCCGCTTAAAAATACTAGTCTATGTTGACAACTATAGTGCAGCTGCTGCGCACTATCAGTTATTACTTTTATATTCGAATATATTAACTTAATCGTAAATAGGTATTAGCTTTTAGTTAAAAAAGGCATTAAAAATGACGATGTAAGCGCTTTCATAATTAACATTAAAAACTAATTTTTTTTATTAATCAAGGATTTTATTGATTAAAGAACACGTGGTTATAATAAGGTATTTATAAGTTACTTTCTTTACATAGACTTAATTTACTTAATGACCATTGTTTCAAAATTTACCTTAACTATAGTTATTGCCTTTTATTGTTTTTACCAATAGCAATTAGGTACTTTGTTTAACATCAACTTTCATAATATAAACAGAGAATATTATTTTAACTGCTCTAGCTTTAACATTATAATCAACTCACTTAGTAAAAGGCTTTCTAGGACAGGCAGAATGAAAATAGCGATTGAAGCTCATGAATTTGATAAAACTTTGTATTTTTACGATCTTGTTTCAAGTTTTTCCATTTCGTTGTGTGGCTGCCCAGTTATTTTTGAGCGAGATATTGAAATATATAAAACCACCAGCCAATTACTCAGTTTCCCTGGCGCTTATTCCCAAGTAAAACACTTAGCGCCTTTTCAACTAAGAGAACAAGCACTCAAAGGCGAAATTAATAAAAGTAAGCATATTGCCTCATGCTGCATGATGCTAGCTAATACGGCTTATGAGTCCGTTAAACAATATAACGACGGCTCTGAAGTTTTTGAATTTTTTCGACATGTTCGGAATGCTTCATCACACTTAAATACCTTTCAATTTAATCATAAAGAACCAGCCAATCCTGCAAAATGGCGCGAGGCATTTATTGATCATCAAAAAAAAGGCGAAAGTAATCCATTATTTGCCAAACCCTGCTTTGGAAACTTTATTGGCGTTGCTGATATTCTTGATTTATTAATGGATGTTGAGAAAAAGATAATCATTCAAATCGAGAGTACTTAACTTTCTCCCTTTTTTAATAAAAGGCTAATTTAAATATTCTGATTACCAAATAGCTATATACCAAATCAAGTAAGTTTGTTCCCACTCAAAGCTTGTCAGCGGTTTAAGAGCAAATAGAATTTTTTTATGCATAGTCATTCTCGGCTTTGGCTTCCTGCGTCGTTCTATCTTCTGCTTCCATGCAGTCGTTTATGAAGGAAATTCTATATTAAGGAATTACTGACAAACTCCCAAAGGGCGAATTTAAAAGGCTATATGCTACGTTATTGATTTTGACAATAGAATAACTATTCTTTTCAATCAATGCCTTGCCTCTAAGGCTTTTAATTCTCGCTGAGTGGGAAGACATTTATTTGAATTGGTATTATTGTCTCAACCACTTGTTGTGTTTCTGTCGATAGAAAGGAGTTTCTAAGTTCGAATATTTTTCTTTGCTCCAACTTTGCTGAAACCAACATGTTTTTCGTCACCGGATGAGTATCAAATAATTGTTGAAAACTACCATTGTTTTCAGCTTTCATTAAACCCATTTCTATACGTTTTTTTAACCTTGGGTTGTCATTACTAACAAAGAAATAATAAGGTGATGGATAATGCAGTGCTAGTGAAGTTTCGACCTGCAATCCTTTAAACATTTTTTCTTCATTCCATGCCTCGTGTAATGCTCGAGGCATGTAGTCAAATCGGCCGTACTGCAACATATTAAATAACGTTTTATGGCCCGGCCCTGTCACTAAATTATAATTATTATCAGATAAAATAGCAGAATCTGGCCAATCATAACCTTGCCCAGCAATAAGGGTTTTTAGCTGCTCTGCACTATTAATATTAGAAAACTTTTCTTGCTGGCCTTCTTTTATTAAAGCAATGCGGTAACCACCTAACCCCCTAAGTAAGGGGGTTCTGATAGGACTTAATACCTTTTCACGCTCTTTCGAGGTCATTGTCCAAGTGATGCTAACGTTTCGATTATTTTCAATCTCTACTATCGCTCGTCCTTGATACATAGGTTGGATAGATTTTTTTAGCTGATATTCACCAAATTCATTTTTTGAGCTTTCAAGAGCCAATTTAAGTAATGTAAGGTAATAATCATCCTCCTTAAATTGTCCTTCATCGAACCAAGGATAATAAATAATATCTGTTGCATAAGCGATACTGCTGATTAAGAAAAAAAACAACAGACTACAGATATTAAAAAATCTAAACATGGCTCAACTCACCTTATTTATTCATGACAAGAGATGTTAGCTATATCAGCACTATTGGGCTTAATAAAAACATCAGCAAAATCGATATGCAATTGTCCTGCTGTTGATAAGCCAAATGGACTCGTTATTTTACTTAAGTCAGCTCCTGCCTTTTCAAAGCACTGTATATCAATATTTAAGGTTCGCCATTGATTTACCTCCAATAATGACAATTCTTTAGTTATATTTACCTTACCTTGGCATTGTTCACCACAACCCATCGATAAGTAAACATCTTGTTGCTTTTGTAAATCTTTCGGCTCAGGTAAACGTACCGTTACTTCAAGTGTTGCGCTAGCTTCTTTATAGGCGGTAAAATCAGTTACGTAATTGCTGATAAAAGCAACCTGACCATTTTCTAAACCATTAAATATCACTCTTCTAGCATCTTCTTGAACATTTCTATCAATAGTACGCAAATAGACCGCATTATTTTCAATAATGCTGCTAGTCATCACATTCAATGAATCACTATCGACTATCGTCATTTTCCATGGCGATTTAATAGAGCTTTCAAATAGGGTAATACTTTGCAAACTTGCCTCTGTATTTTGATAACCAACGTCTAAATTATCCAAAAGCACATTTTTATCTCCATACTTTAAACCAAAACCATAAGGCAGCAGTGGTTGATAATCTTTATCAAAGCGGTTGATGTTTGTTTGATTCGCTGAGTTTGGCCATGAATATGACAACTTACCTGTAAAGTCATGATTAATTTCACCACTAACTTTTTTCAAAATAACACCAGCAACAGCACTACCCTCCGAGCCAGGTAACCACAGCGCAACAAAAGCATCAGAAGCATTTAGCTCGGCATTCACCCACAGTGGCCGACCACTAATAAATAAAGATATGACGGGAATCCCTTGCTTCTTAAGCTTTTCTAACAAGGCTAAGTCTTGTTTGATCCCTTGTTGGAACTCAAGGTTGTCTATATCGCCAACACCTTCAGCGTAAGGCTCTTCACCAAAAACTACGATGGCGACATCAGGTTTAGTTTTATAATCGCCTTCAACTGCTAGCTCGGTACTACCACCAGCAATAGCGACTTGTTGGCTAATCCCTGCATATATCGAACTTCCGCCGGGGAAGTCATTATTGAAGTTATTAGTTCCTTGCCAAGTTATAGACCAGCCCCCTGATTGTTTACCAATATTGTCAGCACCATCACCGGCCACTAAAATATGCTGTTTTGGTGATAACGGTAGTATATTGCCTTTGTTTTTAAGTAAAACCATTGACTCTCTTACTGCTTGATTGGCTACATCTCGATGTTCTTTTGCACCAATTAATTGAGATTGACCTGACAATACGCGGTTTGCTGGACTTGGTTTATCAAAAATACCGGCACGGTATTTAACTCGAAGAATTCGACTTACCGCATCATTAATACGATCTATTGATATTTCACCGTTTTTGACTTGCGCAATAGTATTTTCATAAAGTGGCTTCCAAGCATCGGTAGGTACCATAAAAATATCTAAGCCAGCATTAACCGCTTGTGGGCAACTTTCGTTAGTACAACCTTTGACCTGTCCATGACCATTCCAGTCGCCTACCACGAATCCATCAAACCCCATGCGTTCTTTCAATACATCTGTTAATAAATACTTATTGCCATGATTTTTTACCCCATGCCAACTATTAAATGATGCCATCACAGATTGTGAGCCTGCACTTAATCCTCCGACATAACCTTGACCGTGGATGTTTAATAAATCTTGCTCGCTAGAGAGGTTATCTCCTTGATCATCCCCACCTTGTGTACCACCATCACCAATAAAGTGTTTAACGGTACTAATCACTCGTTCATCACCTAAAAAATCTTTATTGGCAGCACCTTGTAGGCCTTTTACAATAGCAGCTGAGTAGTTACGAACAATTTCAGGGTCTTCAGAATAACCTTCATACGTTCTGCCCCAGCGATCATCTCTCACCACAGCAACTGTCGGGGCAAATACCCAATCAATGCCAGTTACCATCACTTCTTTAGCGGTAATTGCGGCAATCTTCTCGATTAACTGCGGGTTGTTAGTTGCACCTAAGCCAATATTATGTGGAAATAACGTTGCACCAATAACATTGTTATGGCCATGCACAGCATCCGTTCCCCAAATGGTAGGGATATTTATGCCATCAATACTGTCGTCAACAGATGCTTGGTACATATCTTCCGCTAATTTCACCCAATCAGCCGGGCTTGCATGTTTATTATTATTTGGAAATGCACCACCACCATTTAAATAAGAGCCAAAGCCATACTTGCGCATATCTTCTACCGTTATATCTCTAATTTCAGGTTGAATCATTTGTGCGACTTTTTGCTCAAGTGTCATTGTTTTGAGTAATGAGACAATTTTATTTTCAATTTTAGGATCTTGTTTGATTGCAATATCAAGCTTTGGCCAAATTTTTAACGAGCTTTTATCGCTAGCAGGCTTAACTGCTGGAGTTTTACCTTCTTGTAATGAAACTGTGTTAGTTTCAATGCACCCCGATAGTAGCGAGGTAATTACCAGGCTGCATAGTGTTAAACAATGGTATTTATACTGGATAATTTTTTTATTGCTAAAAGTATTTTTTTTCATAATGTTACGTCTTATTTTAGTTGGATTTCTTTAGTCGCTAATCAGTAACATACTGAGCTTTACTGCCTACAACGCCATAATAGACAATGAATAAATAACATAATATCGGCAGAAAAAATGAAGCTTGAAGACCCATACTGTCTGCCAATACGCCTTGTAAAAGCGGTATAATAGCCCCGCCAACAATAGCTAAACATAATATTCCTGAGCCTTGACTGGTGTGTTTTCCTAAGCCGTTAATTGCCAAACTAAAAATGGTTGGAAACATAATTGAATTACACAAACCGACCAACAAAATAGCCACCATAGCGATAGAGCCGCTCGATAACATCGCAATAAGAATTAACACCACCGCCATCAAGGCATTAAAAGCGAGCGCTTTACCGCCGGCGATTTTTTGCATCACCGCTGCACCAATAAAACGGCCAACCATCGCGCCCCCCCAATAATAAGCGATATATTTAGCTGCTTGTGACTCAGCTAAGCCGGCAATTTCAGGATCAGCAAAAAAACTCACTAAGAAGCTGCCAATTGATACTTCCGCGCCAACATAGACAAAAATACCCAAAGCACCTAAAACCAAGTGACGATATTGCCATGCACTGCCATTTATCGGAGTATCATTAGTTTCTATTTCAGCTGTTTGAGACATATCAGGTAATTTAATCCATGCAAAAATAGCGGCTAAAATTAATAACATTGCCGCTAATAAAACATAAGGCATTTGAACGGCATCAGCTGAAGCTTGCGTCGATATTGACTCTGCGGCTTCGTTTAAAATGAGCATAGCGCCAAAAAATGGTGCAATGGTTGTACCTAACGCGTTGAATGCTTGAGTCATTGTCAGTCTTGAAGAGGCAGTTTTTGCATCACCTAGCATGCTGACATAAGGGTTGGCAGAAACTTGCAACAAGGTAATACCACTAGCGAGAATAAACAGCGCTAATAAAAATACCGGGTAACTATGCATACTGGCTGCAGGGTAAAAACTTAAGCAACCTACCGCTGCAACCACTAAACCAATAACAATACCTTTTTGATAACCTAGTTTTTTAACAATAAGGCCTGATGGTAAGGACACTAGAAAGTAAGCACTGAAAAAACAAAACTGTATTAACATTGCTTGGCTATAAGATAAGTCAAAAACCCCTTTTAAGTGCGGAATTAAAATATCATTGAGGCAAGTTATAAAACCCCACATAAAAAAAAGCGTCGTTAGTGAAGTTAAAGCAAAACGGTAATCGCCGTCTTGATTAGCACTAACCGCTTGTGTTGCACTTGAAGTTGATAAAGAAGCCATAAATCCCCTGATGTTCCCATTTATTATTGTTAACTGTATTTTTATCTAAAATCACATTTTCTTTGTTGAAGAATAAAAGTGATTGACCTGAGCAAAATAAAACACTAACCTAAATGTAAGCGCTTTCATTGTTACTATTAAAAACTATAGTTAAATTTTTTTCAAGTGTTTTGTAAGCGCTTTCAAGCATATTTTTATATGCCATTAAAATAAAAAGATAAAGACAGAAATAAAAGACAGGTAATATTTAATGACAGTTAAACTAACTTTGCCAAGTAACTCTCCAATGTTGAGTAAAGAGTTCATCTATGGCGTAGCAACAGCTTCATTTCAAATTGAAGGTGGCATAGCAGACAGACTCCCTTGTATTTGGGATACTTTTTGTGATCAACCTGATACCGTCGTTGATGGTTCAAACGGCGAAGTTGCCTGTGATCACTTCAATCTTTGGCAGCAAGATATCCAATTGATAGACTCTTTAGGTGTTGATGCTTATCGTTTGTCAATCTCATGGCCACGAGTAATTAAAGAGTCAGGTGAGCTAAATCAAGAAGGTGTCGACTATTACCTAGCTATTTTAGATACCTTAAAAGCAAATAACATCAAAGCCTTTGTTACGCTTTACCATTGGGATTTACCACAGCATTTAGAAGATCAAGGTGGTTGGTTAAATCGTCAAACAGCTTATAAGTTCAGTGATTATGCCGACAAAATCAGTCAAGCTTTTGGTGATCGTGTGCATGCTTACGCAACATTAAATGAACCCTTTTGCAGTGCATTTTTAGGCTATGAAGCAGGTATTCATGCGCCTGGAATTGTTGGTAAAGAATTTGGTAAAAAAGCGGCACACCACCTATTACTCGCTCATGGGCTCGCGATGAAAGTACTTGCTAAAAATAGCCCTAATACTTTGAACGGCATCGTGCTTAACTTTACCCCTTGTTACCCAGAATCTAACAGCCAAGAAGATAAACAAGCCAGTGACTTTGCTGATGATTACTTCAACCAATGGTATATCAAACCTTTATTTGACGGTGAATACCCAGCAATAATGGCTGAATTACCTAAAGAGCACCACCCAGAAATATTTGAAGATGATATGGCTATCATTTCACATTCCCTTGATTTTTTAGGTGTTAACTTTTATACCCGTGCTATTTATCGTGCCGATGCAGATGAGCACTTTTTCCAGATAGAGCCGCCTGAGCCTCGGACCGATATTGGCTGGGAAATTTATCCAAAAGCTTTTACTGAACTATTGGTATCACTGAATGACAAATACTCACTTCCCGCTGTTTATATCACAGAAAATGGTGCGGCTATGGCAGATAAATTGGTTGATGGTGTTGTAAATGATCTTGATAGAATAGATTATTATCACAATCATCTTAATGCGGTGAATGACGCTATTGAGCAAGGCGTACAAATTGATGGTTATTTTGCTTGGAGCTTAATGGACAACTTTGAATGGGCAGAAGGTTACTCAAAACGTTTTGGTATAGTTTACGTCGACTACGACACACAAGTAAGAACAGTAAAAGCCAGTGGATATGCTTATAAAAACTTAATATCAAATAGATAAGACGAAATGACTCTTACAACAATTACTATATTGGATGATCAATGACTAAACTGCCATTTTATGAAAAAGTAGGCTACGCCATGGGCGATGCTGCTGCCAATTTAGTTTGGCGAGGTGCATTAGCTTATTTAGCGGTATTTTATACCGATACTTTCGGCTTAACTGCCGCCGCCGCTGCCATGCTATTTTTAGTCGTACGTTTATCAGATGGTGTAACCGATATTATCATGGGCATGATAGCCGACAGAACCAATACTCGATGGGGAAAGTTTCGTCCTTGGATATTATGGTCAACGCCATTTTTAGCACTATTTATGGTGCTAAGTTTTACCACGCCAGACTTAAGCTATACCAGTAAACTTATCTATGCCTACGTTACTTATATAGGATTAACACTTGCCTATACACTCAATAATGTACCCTATTCTGCCTTAATGGGCGTAATGACACCAAGCGACACCGAACGTACCAGTTTATCAGGATTTCGCTTCGCTGGTGCTTTCGCAGGTGGCTTGTTAGTGATGGGGTTTTTACCTGATTTAGTCGCCTACTTTGGTGAAGGTAACGATGTTATCGGTTATCAATATACCATGTACTTTTTTGCCGCTATTTTAATTCCCTTAATGATCATCACCTTTATTACCACCAAAGAACGTATCACCCCTGCGATAGACGAGTCTGTTAGTTTAAAGTCGGAATTGCAGGATTTAAGTAAGAACTTACCGTTTATTATTTTACCGCTTTTAGCAACGACATTGTTTTTCTACTATCGAAATATCTATAGTGGCATCTTTTTTGTCATTGTCATGGGGTCTATGTGGATACTGATCAAACGTTTAATTAGAAACACCTCTGATGATATGGGCGGCACTCAAAGAGATATGGTTGATTTACTAACCAATAAACCTTGGTTAATACTGCTAGGCATGGGCTTTTTAACCATGATGTTTAACGGCATAAAATACGGCACTGTAGCTTATTATTTCAAATATCAAGTGGGTGATGAACTGATGGCAGGCAAGTATTTCATCGCGCTATTAGTTGTCTCAATATTAGGTGCTTTATGTACAGGTTATTTGTCTAAAAAATTAGGGAAACGAAAGTTATTTATTGTCTCTCTTATCCTTAGTGGCTTACTCACTGCAGGGTTTTATTGGATACCAAAAGGCAACATCCAAGCTATTTTCATATTAGGTTGCAGTGCTGAATTTTTTGCGGCCATGATGCCAACTTTATTTTTTACCATGTTGGGTGACTCTGCTGATTATTCTGAGTGGAAAAATGGTCGTCGAGCAACTGGGTTGATCTATTCAGCAGGAACTTTTGTACAAAAAACGGGAGGTGGCTTTGCCGGTGCTTTAGTATTAGTTGTACTGGCTAGTTACGGTTATGACGGTATGGATAAGGCGACTATCGAAGCTTCATTACCGGGAATGCAATTATTGATGAGCTGGATACCAGCTACCTTTGCTTTTGCTGGGGCTGCTTTAATGATTTTCTATCCATTAACAAGCCATCAAAACCAACAAATTGGTGACGACTTGATACAACGAAGAGCATCTTTAACTGCTGTTTAATAGGTTAGCGGAAAGTATTTATCTACAGAGATAGAGTTAGTATTTATGATTAGTGTCAGAGAAAAAATAGCCTATGGCTTAGGTGATACCGCCAGCAACATTATTTTCCAAACGGTAATGATGTTTCTATTACTTTTTTATACTGATGTCATGGGTTTATCACCTGCTGCTGTCGGCACCATGTTTTTATTGGTACGCATTATTGATGCAGTAACCGACCCTTTGATGGGTAATATCGCCGACAATACTAAAACCAAATGGGGGCAATTTAGACCCTATTTATTATGGTTAGCATTCCCTTTTTCCATTATCAGTATCCTTGCTTTTACCACACCTGATATCTCTGGTGAAAATAAAATAATTTATGCTTTTATTACTTATACTTTATTAATGATTGCCTATACCGCTATCAACATTCCTTATTGTGCATTAGGGGGCGTAATAACTGCTGACGCAAAAGAGCGGGTTACCGTTCAATCGTATCGCTTTGTTTTTGGCATGCTAGGGGGAGTTATTGTTGCTGCTGCGACCATGCCTATGGTCGAATATTTTGGTAATGGTGATAATGCAAAAGGTTATCAATACACCATGATAGCGATGAGTTTGTTAGGTTTACTACTATTTTTACTCTGTTTTATTGGTACTAAAGAACGCGTTAGTTTACCTGAACAACAACACTCTTCTTTTAAAGAGAATGTAAAGTCATTATGGCAAAATGATCAATGGCGCATATTATGTATCACTGCCTTGTATCTACTTACCGGACAAGTGTTACGCCTCACCCTTGCTGTATATTATGTGAAGTACTTTCTTGGTCGTGAAGATTTAATTACTTCCTTCCTAACTTTAGGTGTTATCGCCAGCATGGTCGGCTGCGCCGTTGCTCAACCCTTGGCCAAACGTGTCTGTAAAATAAAGGCGTATATCGCCCTTCAGTTGATTGCAGCTACCATCTGCTTATTTAGCTTTTTCATTGGCGAACATCAAATTGTATTAGCTTACATTGCTTTTATCGCTTGGAAATTCTTTTTAGATATGGCAACGCCACTGCTATGGGCAAAAATGGCTGACACCATAGATTATGGCCATAAAAAAACAGGGATCCGAATCACTGGCATGGTTTATTCCGGCGTTATCTTCTTCATCAAAATGGGGATTGCCATTGGTGGAGCCCTTGCTGGTTGGTTATTAGCATTTTATAACTATCAAGCAGATGTTGAGCAAACAGAAGCAACCAAACAAGGCATATTATTATCCTTCACCGTATTACCCGCTTTAGGCTCTTTTATTGTTGCTTGGGTAATGAGGAAATATACCTTAACAGAGCAACAGGTAGTAGAAATTCAAGAACAATTGATTGAGTCGACAAGTTAACTCGTCGCTACCTGTACTAAAAGTATGTTAACATTTTGCGGCTAACCATTTTAAAAAGCTCAAGATAGACAGCTAATGGTCAATTTAGGAAAAATATGGCAACTATATACGAAGTATCAAAACTTGCTGGAGTATCACTGGCAACAGTTTCACGGGTAACCAATAAAAATACCCGAGTTAGTGATAAAACCAAGAAGAAAGTTGAAGATGCCATGGCCGAACTGGGTTATCGCCCTAATTCTATTGCTCAATCATTAGCATCTAACCGTACTAACAGTGTTGGCATAATGGTGTCTGAACTTCATGGACCATTTTTTGGTCAAATGATGGCAGGTATTGAAGAAGAGCTTAGAGTCGCTGGAAAACATGTCATTATCACAACTGGCCACAGTGAAGAGGATAAAGAAAAAGAAGGTATCGAATTTTTATTAAGTAGAAATTGTGATGCCTTAATTGTTCATGTAGAAGGCTTAAGTGATGAATACTTAAAAAAGCTTAACGAAGGTGATACCCCTGTCTACTACATGAGTCGTTTAATTGACGGATTACAAGAGAACTGTATCAGCTTAAATAATGAATTAGGCGGATACATAGCAGCACAGGCCATTATTGAACAAGGCCATAAGCAGATAGCTTATATTGCTGGACCACAATTTAAACCAGACTCTCAAGATCGATTAGCTGGGCATAAACGCGCTTGTGAAGAAAATAACATTCCTTTCGATCAAGATTTATATTTTGAAGGTGACTTTAAAGAAACGGGTGGGCGAGACGGCATTAAAGCGCTACTTAAAAGTAAAAACACGTTTACCGCTCTCGTATGTGCTAATGATGAAATGGCGTCTGGTGCCATGACCTACGCACGTGAACATGGAATAAATTTACCTGAAGAATTGTCCATTATTGGCTTTGATAATATTATTTTCTCTCGCCATATCCATCCTAAGCTGACCACCATAGACAACCCTGTATTTGAAATGGGTCACATGGCAGCTAAACTAGTATTAAAAAATGTTTATCAAAAAGATAAAATTGAAATTAAGCACTTTTTTGAACCGACATTAATTACCCGCGATTCAGTTCGAAGTATTTGTGAATAGTGCCCGTAAATAAAAGTCGTTAATCACATTTTTCAAAAGTATTAGTTTATCGAATCTTAACTGCCTGATATGATTTTAGTTATCAACTTACATAACTAAAATTCGTATGACTGACCAACCAATAATTGATCAAGACAAACAATTAGAAATAATAGAGACAACTGAAAAAACTTGTACAAATTGTCACACACCTTTAGAGGGGCCATACTGTGGTCAATGTGGCCAAGAAGTTAATTCAACGTTGAAATATTTTGGCACCGTCATATTGCATTTACTTGAAGATATTTTCAGTTTTGACTCTCGTGCTAAGCGTACTTTAATTCCTTTATTAACCAAGCCAGGTTATTTAACGCAAGAATACTTTGATGGTAAACGGGTGCTTTATGTACCGCCGTTAAGATTATATTTATTCATCAGCATCATCTTTTTCCTTTCATTAAAGTTTTTTACACCTACTGCCGTTCCTGAGTTTGGCAGGCCAGCAACTGAAGTAGTGGTTGCTGACTTACAAGCTAAAATCGCTGAATTAGAAAGTGCAATACCTTCTAAAAATACAACTTTAATTAAGAATAAGTCAGCTCTTGAGCCTCAAGAAAATTCAGAGGAGCAAGAAGAAAAAGCAACCCAAACAACTCAGCTTAAAGAGTACAAAACCTATCTATCCGATATGGAAACACTGAAAAATACCCAACTTAAACTCTCAACGGTTACATTAGCCTATTTAACGTTGAAACAACTCAAAAACGACCAGCCATTAACAGAAAAAGAGTTAGAGTTTATTAAAGACACTAAACATGAATTAAACATTAACAAAAAAATAAAAACAGACGACAATGTTAATCACCTTAGCATTGGTAATGACACCGATGGCAACATCAATATTGATTTTTTATCAGAGCAAACTAATCAAATGCTAAATGAACAAGCCGAAATATTAGTAAATAAAGCCAATGAAGCTTTTAGCACCGACCCAAGTTTATTGATACAACAAGCGATTAGTAAACTACCGCAGCTAATGTTTATTTTGTTACCTATATTTGCACTCCTGCTAAAAATTATGTTCATTTTTTCTAATCGCCTATACATGGAGCATTTAACCGTAGCCTTGCATAGTCACAGCTTTATATTTTTAACCATTTTGCTACTTGCGATATTAGACAAAGTAAATGGACTCAGCGAAGTCGCCATACCAATACTCAGTGACATTACCTCCGTTATTTCAATGCTGCTAGCTATCTGGTTGCCAGTTTACTTATTTTTAATGCAAAAAAGGATCTACCGTCAAGGTGTGATCATGGCGCTATTTAAATATATGATAATTTCATCTTTGTATATGATATTGATCGCTTTTACTGCGTTTATTGCCTTTGTTTGGGGGTTAACTAATATTTAATAAGTAACATGAGATCCCCGACTAAAGATCTCGGGGATGACGGAGCATTAAAAAAAACGGGGATGACGAGGCATTTAAAATCTCGGGGATGACGGAGCATTTAAAAACACGGAGATGACCCAGCATTTAAAAACACGGAGATGACCCAGCATTTAAAAACACTGAGATGACGGAGCATTTAAAAACACGGGGATGACGGAGCATTTAAAAACACGGAGATGACGGAGCATTTAAAAACACTGAGATGACGGAGCATTTAAAAACACGGGGATGACGGAGCATTTAAAAACACGGAGATGACGGAGCATTAAAAAAAACGGGGATGACGAGGCATTTAAAATCTCGGGGATGACGGAGCATTAAAAAAACGGGGATGACGGAGCATTAAAAACACGGGGATGACGGAGCATTAAAAACACGGGGATGACGAGGCAATAGAGCTGCGAGGATGACAGTACAAAACACGGCTTCATTCCGGTGTCTTAGAGATTAGTCATTCCAATGCCTTAGAGACTCGTCATTCCAATGCCTTAGAGATTCGTCATTCCAATGCCTTAGAGATTCGTTATTCCAATACCTTAGAGATTCGTCATTCCAATGCCTTAGAGACTCGTCATTCCGGTGCCTTAGAGATTCGTCATTCCAATGCCTTAGAGATTCGTCATTCCAATGCCTTAGAGACTCGTCATTCCAATGCCTTAGAGACTCGTCATTCCAATACCTTAGAGATTCGTCATTCCAATGCCTTAGAGATTCGTCATTCCAATGCCTTAGAGACTCGTCATTCCAATACCTTAGAGATTCGTCATTCCAATGCCTTAGAGATTCGTCATTCCGGTATGCTTTTGGGCCGGAATCTAAGGTAAGCTAACATTAAAACTACGCTAGTTTTTCAGCCGTCTTTTTAGCTTTTAAACGTTGCTCTCTACGCTCTCCCGCTTGACGATAACGTCGTTTTTCTTCATCCGTGTCAATAATGATTTCTGGCACTTTAACTGCCCTACCGTCGTTATCTAACGCTACCATAGTGACATAAGCGGATGCGCTGTGGTGCTCTTCGTCTGCCAATGGATTTTCGGCACTGAGGTGTAAGCCTATTTCCATCGAGCTATTCCAGACTCGATTGATATTCGCCCGAATGGTCACTATCCAGCCAAGGTGAATAGGCTTAATAAATTGAATAGCATCAATAGAAGCGGTGGCAACATGGGTTTTACAATGTCTGCCGGCAGCAATTGCTGAGGCGATATCTATCCACGACATGATCACACCACCAAAAATAACACCTATAGGGTTTGTATGTTGTGGCATAACAATTTCGGTCATTAAAACGGGTTGGGTTGTCGTCACTGTACATTGACTTTTTTCTGACATCAGTAAACTCTCAATTAACATTGTTATTAGCTTGATGAATTCAATTTTAACAACGTTTAAAAAAGGCGCTTTGATCTGAAACCCAATCCACTCAGTTTTAAGGCAGGGATAACCAACCGGAGTTGGTTTAACTTTAATGGTTACTTATCACTAATTGATTTCGGCCATTATCTTTCGCTTGATAAAGTAATTCATCCGATTCTTTAAGTATTGCTTCTACAGTACAACTTGGACAATCTGCAATGACTATAGCGCCAATACTCACCGTTAATACAGAGGCAACCTCAGAGTATTGATGGACTATTTCTTTCTCCCGAATATTATTAATAATACCATTTAATACTAAAGTTGCACCTTCTAAGGTACTGTCAGGTAAAATAACAACGAACTCTTCACCGCCATAACGAGCGACAAAATCTCTTGGCCGTTTACACGACTCTCGCAGAATATCACCTACTTGCCTTAATGCAATATCACCAGCGCCATGACCATAATTATCATTAAAGGGTTTGAAAAAGTCGATATCTAACATAGCGATAACCATCGTAGTTTTATTACGGTTATTCGCAGCAATTTCTTCTGTTAAAACTTCATCCATTTTACGACGGTTTGATACCCCAGTCAGGGCATCAATATGAGCAATGTCATTCAATATTTTTCTTTGCCTGATTAATTCTAAATGCATCATTACCCGCGCAATAACAACATTCGATTTGAAAGGTTTATAGATATAATCACAGCATCCTAAACTAAAGCCCTGTGCTTCATCATCACTGTTAGTTAAGCCGGTAATAAAGATCACCGCAATACCCATGGTTTGATTATCGTTTTTGAGTATATCAATAACATCAAACCCTGAAAAATCAGGCATCAGAACATCCAACAATATTAAATCAGGCCGATGCTTTTTTGCCAGCTCTATTGCTTGATGACCATTTTTGGCAAAAATTATTTTTGCTTGTTCTTGTAATAACGTTTTGAGAATCCTTCGATTAGATTTCTCATCATCAACAATTAAAATAGTCTGCTCTAACACGATATTGCCCTTATGCTAATGCTAATGCTGCAGTTAGTTTATCAATGTGACTTAATGCTTTGGCATATTCAACATCTTCAATTAACTCAATTATGCTATCACCAAAGCTTCGATATTCACTGTTAGCTGTTATTTGTGCTAATTGCGGAATTAAGTCCTCCACTCTGGCATCTTCTTGGAGTAATAAGTCTGAAATTTTAACTAACAAGCCTTTCAATTGCTCCCTATCAAGATTATCTTGCTGAGGATCACAATGATTAGTATTGGCTAGAGCGAGTTTATTAAGATTGGTTAACAACGCCTGCAATTCAAAACATATTGTCTCAGATAATAGCGACATATTGCTTGAACGAGTTTTAATGGCAAGTTCAAACTTTTCAGCAAGCTTACTCAATTCATAAGCACCAATATAAGCTGTATTTGACTTTAGAGAGTGGATAGTACGATATAAAACGTCAAAATCTTCATTCACTAATTGGCTTTCGATACTTTCAACCAGCTCAACAGAACTACGGTAAAAATCAATCACTAAATTTTGATAGATGTGGATTCTTCCTCCCATAGCTTTCAGCGCTTTTTCAGTATCAAGACAGTTTAATTCTATTATTTGTTCAATTAACAGTTTTCCATCTTTTACATCATTCTCTTGAAGATAAACCACTTTTTCCTCGGTTGCTGTAATACTTTTATGCAACCACTTAGCAATTAAAGTAAACAATACATTCGGGTCAATGGGCTTAGTAAAGTAGTCATTCATGCCAACATCTATACAGCGATCCAGCTCATCGCTCATCGCATGCGCTGTCATGGCGATTATGGCTAAGTCTTTAAATTTGTCTTGTTTTCTAATCTCAATCGTTGCCGTAATGCCATCCATTTCAGGCATTTGAATATCCATTAATACTAAATCAAAGTGCTGATTGTTTAACTTTTCTAGTGCAATAAGACCATTATCAGCAATAGTAATATTAGCATGGCTTTCTTCTAAAAAACCAAGAACAACTTGTTGATTAAGTTTGTTATCTTCAACCAATAAAATATTCGTATCAGAAAAATCGAAGAGTTGATCATCTGTAATATTATAACTTTCTTCTTCAGGCATAATTGCTAATGCAGCAACCATAGACTCTACTAACAACGGAGCATTTATCGGCTTTTCCAAAAAGTAATTTATGCCTGCTGACTGTGCTAATGACTCAGCATCGTTTTTATCAAATGCCGTCACCATCAATACCGCATCAACATCGTACAGTTTTCTATTATTTTGTATGGCATTAGCAAATTCGATACCGTTCATATTGGGCATACGCCAATCAGTAATCACTAAATCGAACGGTTGCTGATTTTGTTTAGCCTTTGCTAGTAACGTTAGTGCCTCTTGGGCATTATTGGTACTTGTTACCTGACAATGAATTTCTTGTAATAACTCGGTAAGAACGTTTAAACAAAGTTTATTATCATCAACAGCTAACACTCGTAAATTTTTAATTGCATCCAGCTGACCAAGATTTGCAAATTTCTCGGCTTCAATTTCAAAACAATCGATAGTAAAACTAAACTTACTGCCTTTATCTAATTCACTTTCAACCCAAATTTCACCGCCCATCAAACCAGTCAATTCATGACAAATGGACAAACCTAACCCTGTGCCGCCAAATTTACGGGTAATAGAACTGTCTGCTTGAGTAAAAGACTGAAATAAGTGTTCTATAGAGTCTTTATTTAAACCGATACCGGTATCAGAGACACTAAACTCTAACCTCAGTGATTGCTTGTTTTGATCTGCTGCAATATTGTTGTTAGTTAATTGAGCAACCTTATCAGAGATTTTCACTTCAATTAAAATATCACCACGTTCAGTGAATTTAATGGCATTACTGACCAAGTTCACTAAGATTTGCTGTAACCGCACCGGATCAGACTCTATTTGTGAGGGCACATTTTTATGTACCTTAACGACTAATTCCAATCCTTTAGCGTGAGTACGATGCGCACAAATATCGTTGGTTTTTTTAATCAAGGCGCCAATATTCATTGGCACTGATTCTATCGTCATTTTACCAGCTTCTATTTTAGAGAAGTCTAAAATATCATTGATTAAGCCTAATAATGCTTGGGAAGCATCTTGGGTTTTTACCACTAAGTCTTTTTGCTTTTTGTCTAAATCGGTTTTTAAGGTTAAGTAACCCAAACCAATAATCGCATTCATTGGCGTACGTATTTCATGACTCATTTTTGCTAAAAACTCGCCTTTTGCTTGCATGGCATGTTCTAACTCAATAGTTCGTTCAGCCACTTGGTGCTCTAAACTTCGGCTAATATCTAACAGTTTTAAATGAGTTTCTACTCGAGACAACAACTCGTGTTTAATTATGGGTTTGGTTAAATAATCATTACCACCAGCGCCAAAACTTTCGACTAAATCAACCACCTGGTTTTTAGCCGTTAAGAATATTATCGGTAATTCATTTTCTAAGTACTTTTCTCTCACCGATTTACACACTTGATATCCTGAAATCTTGGGCATCATAATATCGAGTAAAATCAAATCAAAAGGCCGTTGCCCTTCGGTTAACCCTTCACTCGCTTTTTCAATTATATCTAATGCCTGTTGCCCACCTATCGCTTCTTCAAGCAAGTAATGTTTTTTCGCTAAGTGATTGGCCAATACTTGCCTATTAATTGAGTCATCATCAACAATTAAAATACGGTAAGGCTGCTCATTATGGTTAGTTTCTTCTTTTTCATTTACATAGGCATGGCTGTCTGAGAAATAATCGACGGTATCATCAAGAGGCTGAATACTGGTTAGCCTTTTTTGATAATCGACAAGGGATAACATTTCTCCTTCTTCGTCTGGCAAATCTTCACTTTTTTCTGCTAATGCTAAAGTAAAACTGAAAGTACTGCCTTTACCAACAGAGGATACCAACTCGATAGTGCCGCCATGGAGTTCAACCAACTGTTTGGTAATGGCTAAGCCTAAGCCGGTACCACTTTCTACCCGAGTTTGGTGACTTGCCGCTTGTTCAAAGGACTCAAATACATGGTCCATTTCATTTTTAGCTATGCCTATGCCGGTATCAGTAATCGCTAAAGTAACCTTACCACTGCTGATTCTGGCTGAAACAGTAACGCTGCCTTGTGGCGTAAACTTAATCGCGTTGCCAATTAAATTAAACAATATTTGCTGTAAACGGTCTTCATCTGCAGCCACTGCAGGTAAGTCTTTAGCAATATCGTTTATTAATACTAAGGTTTTATCGCCGATAGTCGCTTTTGAAAGCGCTAAAACCACCTCCACCATGCTGAATAAATCGATGGGAGTCGTATTAATGGTTAGACTATGATTTTTCAGCTTAGAAAAATCTAATATATCATTCACTAAATTAGAAAGGCGATAACCGCTTGCAACCACCATCGACAAATCATGAGTTGCTTTATCAGGCAATGGTCCTGCAATGCCATCAATGAGTGATTCAGCTAAACCGATAATACCGTTAAGTGGTGTACGCAGTTCATGAGAAGTATTGGCAAGAAACTCATCTTTAAGTTTATCTACCTTTTTAAGCTCAACATTAACTTCATGCTCTTTTAAACGTTTTTTATATTCACTGCGAATAATAATGCCGAAAATACTTAATACTAACAAAGCATATAAGGTAAAAGCCCACCAAGTCAGCCAAGGCGCAGGCAATACGGTAACATTTAAAGATTTACCTTGTTCATTCCAATAACCGTCGCCATTACTGGCTTTAACTTTAAAAACATAATCTCCTGCAGGGATGTGGGTATAAGTGGCACGCCGGTTATTTGCATCAGTAAAAATCCATTCATCATCAAAGCCTTCCAACATATAGGCATATTGATTGCTCATTGGCTCAGAAAAATGCAGCGCGGCAAACTCAAAACTTATAATTTTTTCGTTGTAAGTTAATACCAGTTTATCTAATTGGTTAATTGTTTTTTCTAAGACAAAAGATTCAATACTTGATGAATTACTATTCATGTCAGACTTTACCATGACGGGTTTATTGAGTAATAAAAAGTCAGTTAACACTACATTAGGTAGAGTGGTATCGTCTTTGATATCTTCTGGGTAAAAGTGATTAAAACCGTTTATCCCACCAAAGAATAACTCTCCACTTTTACTTTTATAATAGCTAACGGTATTAAATTCATTAGCTTGCACACCATCACTTACATCATAGTTTTTGAATGTATCTGTATTGGGATCAAAACGCGAAAGACCTTTGTTAGTAGATAACCATAAATAGCCATTATTATCCTCAACTAAGCCATTAATCGTATCATTAGGTAAACCATCTTTTGTTCGATAATGAGTAAATGTCTCAGTTACAGGGTCAAACCGGTCTAAACCTCCTGATGTACCTAACCACATAATGTTATTCTTATCTTTATGGATGGCAAATACAGTATCTGTTCCCAATGAATTTTTATCATTACTATCATGTCGATAATGGACAAACGTTCCTGTTTTAGTATCTAGCTTATTCAGTCCTCCGGTATAAGTTCCAATCCAAAGGATGCCATCACTATCATATTTTAGCGACCAAACAGTACTACCCGAGAGACTATTTTTATTACCTTTATCTTCCTGATAGCGAGTGAATATTTTAGACTTTTTATCAAAATGATTAAGGCCGCCGCCCCAAGTTCCAACCCAAAGAGAGTTTTCATCTCCATGACTAATAACTAAAGTACGGTCAAAACTAATGGTGCTATCATCAGAGTCAGTATGTTTATAATGGGTAAAAACATTGGCTTTTTTATCGTACTTATTCAAACCACCACCTATCGTGGCAAGCCAAATCATATTATCAGCATCAACAAGAATTGCTCCAACCCCATTAGCTGAAAGACTATTGCTATTGTTAGGATCGTGTTTTAATACACGGTTATTGCGAGTCTCTGTATTGTAAAAATTCACACCTGAAGCATAAGTGCCAATAATAAAGTCATTTGCACTGTTAAACTCAACAATACCTGTAGCAATATTACCACTAAAGCTATTAATATTACCTTTTATAGGTTTTACATGATTAAACTTTAACTTGTTGACGTTATAACGATTTATTCCTTTTGACCAAGTTCCTACCCAGATGCCACCAGTATTATCTTCAAGAAACGATGATATTTGATTATCACTTATACTGTGGGGGTTAGTTTCGCTTCTATTTAGCTGTTGTACAGTTCCAGTGGAAATATCAGCTTTAAAAACACCACTTTCCTCAGTGCCAAACCACATAAAATTATTAGAATCAGCAAGGGCGGAAGTTATAAATAAGCTAGCCAATCGTTCGGGGACTTTATTTTGTGATAATTCAATTGATGCATTTTTTTGATTGATATTTGTATGGTACACCCCTTTATCACTACCAATCCATAGCGTTTTCTTTTCAAATTCAATGATGGAAGTGATGCTAAGTTGTGAGGTTGATCTATTTACCGTACGACTAAAGTTATTGAGTTTTTCATTATATCGATTTAAACCGCCTTGAGTACCGACCCAAAGAGTATCTTCAGAATCAAAAAATAAAACTTGGATATTGTTATGGTTTAAACTTCTGTTATTTTTGGCATCATGAAAGTATTGAGTAAATTCACCTGTATTTCTATCATATTTATTTAGACCATTAGCTGTCGCAATCCATACATTACCATGAATGTCTTCTTTAATATCTGAAACTACATTTTCACTTAAACTTGTATTTTTGGATGCATCATGCTGAAAGCGACGAAAAGAGTTATTTGTACGGTCATATGTATTTACCCCTCCACCATTTGTGCCGACCCACAATTTGCCGAAACTGTCCTCAAAAAGCGTCTCTATTTGGTTGATAGAAATAGATTGAGTATCATCAGGATCATGTCGAAATACCTCAAAATTATAACCATCGTATCTATTCAAACCATCAGAAGTACCAATCCATATAAATCCCTCAGTGCCTTGATATATATTCTTTACTGTTACCTGAGATAACCCATGCTCAACTGATAGTTTGTCAAAACGAATTTCTTCATTTTTTGCAAAAGAAATAATAGGTAAGGAAACGATAGAATAACAAAACAAATAAATTAATAGAGTACGCATATATTTTCTTCTTTTTGTAAAATGCATTAAATCATTAAGCTTGAATGGAAAAAGGTAGCATGTAATTTACTTGCTTTATTAATGCCCTTATTTTGTTTATAAACCAAGTTAATTGCAAAGGTTATTGACTTATTTTTATACTATTTAACTATTTTTTTAAATTAACTTTCTTTCTTGACAATAATTCTACTTATTATCTATGCTGAGAAGGCTTAAGTTTACTAAGATATTAATTAATAATAATTTAAAGGAAATATTATAATGAATAAAAAAGACAACGTTGAACAATTACATGATTGTGGTGCATTAAAAAAAGAAGAATTAAATGATGATCATAAAAAAGCACTCAATAGCTTATCCCAAGAAGAAATAGAGCAATTAAAGTCTATTCATAAGAGTGCCAATAAGGACGATGATAATCCTGTTGGAATTTTTCTGTAATGACTCTAATTAAAAGCCCACAAACTCATTACCAACGTCTAGCAAAAAACATGCAGTTAATGAAGTTACGGGCTGGGGAGGTTGGTAATCAATTTAAAGCGCTTGCTCAGTATCCCGAAGTTTGTATTGAACATGGCTTTATTAATTATATGATTGCAAGCTCTACGGTGCCTTTGTTAGAGGAAGCCCTTCGTTGCGCTAAGTTGTTGCCTGATGACATTGTTTGTCAGCAATTAACTGGTTATTTAAGAAGGCATATCGCAGAAGAAACTGATCATGATACTTGGTTTCTTGATGACTTGGAGGCTTTTGGATTAGCAAAAGAAGATATTAAAAGACGTATGCCACCTCCTAATATGGCGGCAATGGTAGGATCACAATATTATTGGATACGTCATCACCACCCTGTTTCTATTTTAGGATATTTGGCTTGTTTAGAGATTAATCATCCTACAGTAGAATATGTAGAAAGCTTAATTAATTCATCTAACTTACCAGCTAAAGGGTTTGATACTTTTATGGAACATGCAAAATTAGATGTCCACCATAAAAACGATATTATTGATATGATCAATAACTTGCCTTTAACTGAAGAGCTTTATCAAATGATAGAAATGAGCGCATTTCAAACCTATCGTTATGTTGCCTTAGTAATGGAGGATGTTTGTAGGGTTGCACCGATTGAAAAAAGCGCCTAGTTTTTTAATATACAATTTATTACCAATATAAAGACCGACATTCTCGGTCTTTATTCTTTCTAAATTTAAACAACATTGAGATGAATAACATGGATAACTCAATAGAAGAGTTGTATCAAAGCCCTCTTAAAGAAGATTTACCAGATAACAGGGATCATCAATTTTGCGATATCCATGGTGAACATTCCCTTGAATGTATTGCACAAACTAGGGCTGAAACTAAAAAGATAGACGTAACCTCAACTGAAATACAAAACACCGTTAAACAACAATTAAAAAACAAAGTTGATCTTAGAGCTGATATTAACTCAGCGATTATCCAACAAGGTTTACTCAATTCTTGCTCAGCTTGTGCATTAGCGATTGCCGTTGAAGCCAAATTTAAACGAGAAAATAAAGAGTTTGTTAACGATGGGGTAAAAACAACTAACGCTTCACAAATGTTCATTTATTACAATGAGCGGGAAATCGAAGGTAAAGTCGATATTAATGCTACTGTATTTATTCGAAATGGCATTAAGTCGTTATTTAACAGTGGTATTTGCTCGGATAAATTGTGGCCTTATCCTAAAGATGCACTTCCTGAATATGTTATTGAAGCAATGAATACAGGTACCTCTAGTGACGTTCAACAAGCCGTTGGTAAAGCAGTTAAACAATACCAAAAAGAAGTTCAAGTAGTTATCAGTGAAACGCCGTCGCCCAGTGCGATTGCCCAAGCAAAAAAACATCGAATAAGCCGTTACGCTAGCTTATCAATTGAAAATGGCCTAGATGAATTAAAGCATGCATTATCAAAAGGTTTGCCGTTTGTTTTCGGCATGATGGTGCCTGTTGGTTTTTTCATCACGCCAGAAACAGGCTTATTTAAAATGCCAAGCAAGGATACAAAAAGACTAGGTGGCCATGCAATGATCGCTGTTGGTTTTGATGACCAAAAGCAACACTTTATTGTCCGTAATTCTTACGGAGTTGATTTTGGTGATAACGGCTATTGTTATATTCCTTATGAATTTTTTACTAGCAGTTACCCTACTGCCGATAAAGAGCAGGCCAATGCTTTTAGTTTTTGGTGTTTGTTGTAATTCTTTATATACCCGTCATCCCCGAGTGCTTTTGTCGGGGATCTCGTAGTTAAAAACTATGGATTCCGGCCAAGATCTCACCGGAATGACAATTAAGAAACGCTCGGAATGACAATTAAAAAAAACCTTCTTGAATGACAGTTTAATAATTCTCTAAATCTAAATACCCAGCAGGATAGTCTTTAATTTCAGGTAATGGCGGAGTACTGCCCACTAATGCTAGTGATAAAAAACAATTACTTAGAGCGATGATTAATTTATTATTGACTAACTCTTCAAGAGTTTTATCAAGTTCAACTTCATCTATAGGTTCAAGAAGTAGATTATTGAGTTTGGTTTTCAATCTTTCTTTGGCAATAGGCTCACCGCACAAACGATAAATATCGGCCTTTAAGCCAGTTAAGGTATGGCTAAAATTTGTTGCTACTGCTCTGGTATCAATAATAACTATTTGACTGCCTTGGTCGCTCATATACATTAACGGAATTGCCGTATCCCATGCATGACTCCACAAGGATAAGGCTTTTTGTAAATGTTTATGCTCAGCCATATCGTACTGAAAACTATTTATTAAACTAAATACATCTGTTTGTTTTGGTGATTTCTCATCAAAAAAGTAAGCAATATTAGCCAATTTATCTGCAGCTAAAGGATAAATATATTGGTAACTTTTCAGCGGTTCTAATGTTAAACCGTAACTAGCCGCTTTATTAAAATAAGGACTAAAGCGCACATAACGAATTTTAATTAGGTTTTTATAAGGTGGCTGAATATGGCTAATTAACGGAATAATATCGGCCATATAGTTATACCAAACACCTTTCTCGTTAGGCGCACCGCATAATAAATTCCATGAGACCCTAACCCCATAATTGCGACACCACTTTAGTGCTGAAATATTTTGAATGGCAGTGGCGCCTTTTGCCACTAACTTTAAAAAGTCATCATTAAGACTTTCAAAACCCGGCTGAATCCATCGAACTCCTGCATTGGCAAGTTTTTCTATATGTTCTTTTTTTAAGTTTGACTTAGTTTCATAAAAAATATTGTACGCTTGTTTTACACTTAGTTCGGGCAATACGGTTTTCATGTAATCCATAGGTAAAATGTTATCCACCACTTCAAACTTAGTAATTTGGTATTTACTTGATAAGCTGTCAAATTCTTCAACAACACTTTCTGCACTCTTTACCCTGTGTTCCATACTCACACCATTAAGACCACAAAAAGTACAATGCTTTTTTGCACCCCACCAGCAACCTCTTGAGGTTTCAACTATTAGACCTGAATTAATATAAGGTGACAGCGAGAGCTCATCGATAGTTGAAAAATAATGATCAAATATAGGGGTAGTAACTTTACCCATATCCTCAATATAGCCGCGTGGGGGTTGCTTGGCTTGTTTGTTATCAGACACTAATAAATTGGTTTTTTGGCTGATAAAACCAAAAGGTAAATTTTGTGCTGTTATAGAAACACCACGCATAAGCTTGTCAATAAAGTCGCCAATAACGTCATCACATTCACCTGAGAAGACATAGTCAACCCAAGGAAATTCTTCACTGATTGTTTGACCCATGACTCCTTCGCAGTTGGCGCCCCCCATTAAGGTTATAATGTTAGGGTTAGCCGCTTTAACTTTTCGTAATAAAGCAAGGGATGCACAGTTTTGTTGGAAGGTGGATGTACAACCGATAATTTTAGGTGGATTAGCTAATATTTTAGCAACCAATTGATCTATATATAACTCAGCTTGCTCTCTGGCTGAGAGTAATTGTTGTTTCACACCTTCGGTGATATCTGAAAATAAGGCAAAAAAGTGTTCATCATTTGTTAATTGCGATTCCTCGTGACACTCACGATTAGGAACAGAAAAAGCAGCTCGTGAAAATGTCCACTCTCCCAATAGGTGCTCATGAAATGAGTTATCGATGACATCGTATTGACTTAACCCCAGCAAAGCTGAAAATTCGACATTACCGTAAATACTTTTCACTTGATAGCCATAGGCTGCAATATAATTCTCAATCAATCCAAGCGCTAAAGAAGGTCGGGTAATTGATGAATAAGGCATATTTATTAAATAAATATCAGGCACTAACGAGGGCATTGACAATATTTCCGTACTCAGAGAAAAGAAAATTAAGCTACTCCCACAGTAACTAATAAGAGTGTTATTTGAAAGCGCAAATTAATGCCCTGTTTTATTTGATATTTTTTATTTTAACTTAATGATTAAAAACAGTAATCAGCCCTTTTACAGCAGGTCAATAAGCTGTTAATGTAAGCACTGTTCAATATTCAATCGATTTGTTTATATTTTGAAGGTGAGGATCAAATGCAGTTAAATATGTCTTTAATCATTAATTTTTTTAAACGTGTATTCTCTGGTGATAATGAGAAAAAACCACAGGAGGTAACACCTGCTGTCGTTAAGCGCACGTTACCTTCAACGCCGATCAATCCAATGGCTGATGAGGTAGAAAATTCAAATACCGTTACCCATGATCTCATTCACGAGATAGAAAAAAACAAACACATTCAAGATGAAGTTGCTGACACTCAGGTAGAAGTTGAAGTTGCGGTTGAAAAAAAAGTTGAAGCTGAAGTAAAAACAAAATCAGAAGTTAAATTAGCCTTAGCGCCTGAGTCTACACTTGAATCAGAACCTAAGCCTGAACTTGAAACAGCTGAGCAAGTACCGGCAACAAATAAAGTGGAAGCTAAGCAAGCTCAGTCAGAAAGCAAAGAACCTGAAAAAGCTGAGCCTGAAGCTAAAGTGGCTGTAAAAAAAGAGGCTATAGCAAAGCCTGCAGCTAAAGCTAAAACAGAAAGTACAGCTAAGCCGAAAACTAAACCGGCAGTTAAAGCCAAAACAGAAAGTACAGCTAAGCCGAAAGCTAAACCGGCAGTTAAAGCCAAAACAGAAAGTACAGCTAAGCCGAAAGCTAAACCGGCAGTTAAAGCCAAAACAGAAAGTACAGCTAAGCCGAAAGCTAAAACTGTCACTAATACTATTCCTAAAACAATTGTATTAGATGAAGCTGAAAGTAGTTTAACTACTAAAAGTAAACGTATTATTGGCCACTGTAAGAAAAAACCTGACTCGTTCAAAGTCACTCATATTGTTAAACCAGAGCAGGGTAAATTAAGGCTTAATTTAACATTAGTTGGTTGGGAAAATACCGACGGTTTAAGTTTTGTAACTTACGATATCGCTAACGACTCCATAGTTTTTTCGAAGAAGTGTGATGATACTTCAGCTGATCAGCTTAATGGTGTTTTACTGGCTTGGGCGAGAGAAGTTCATAAGAGTTATTATTAAATAAAAGCTGGATCCTCGATTAGAGACTTCGAGGATGACATAAAACATGAACACAACCTCTATCAAGTGCTTAAATTTCACTGTTATTCCCGAGCGCTCGAACAACACAATCATTCCCGAGTGTTTTTGTCGGGAATCCATTGCTTTAAAAACAAAATTATCGATACAGGTTTATAGTTCCTGATCAAACTCAAATAGTTACATCCATGTAAATATTCCTAGGATGGCGACTTAATAATGACTTCTTAAATTGAACTTGCTTCGCATGCCTTCTTTTCCTCTTTTGCATAATAAATGTATTTATGAATATTTATTAGCTCTAATTGGGTTGTTTCTATTGTTGAAACTTTCAAACCTGAATCAATATCTTGAATCCAAATAGAAATCGATTCACCTTCAATAGTTCTATTGAGTATGTAATTATGACTTGCTTCCAATTTCACATTAAACGTAACGTAAGCTTGTCTCTTAGGCTCAATTTCAGCTTTAACAAGTAACTTATGTTCGCCTGCTTCATATTGTCGAGCTCCAAACCAGTCACTAGGCTTCTTTCGATAACACAATAAACTAATTGATTCTAACTGTGGGCCATTAAGCACTTTAAAATTTTCAAATCTGAATTTTCCTTCATCTATATCCACTGGTATTTGTAAGCTACAAGATAGACCTAAGCTCCCTAACAAGACTAAAACGATTATTTTAAAATATTTCATAACTCAAACTATCCTTTTTTAAATTGATATTGTAAATTAATTTTTATCAACTACAACCGCCGTACCGTAAGCCAGTAACTCAGACATGCCAGTATCAATGGCACTGGTGGTAAATCTGATATTAACAATCGCATTAGCACCTTTGTCTTGTGCTTGTGAAATCATACGAGCCATAGCTTGCTCTCGAGCTTCCACTAACATTTCAGTGTAACCAGCCACTTCTCCACCAATAATGCTTTTAAGACCAGCCATGATGTCTCGACCAATGTGTTTTGATTGCACCATGTTCCCTGCTACTAAATCGACAGTTTGAGTTATGGTATAGCCTGGAAGGTCTGGGGTGTTTGATAACTGCATACTATTTCCTTATATATTATTTATTAAGCTTCTTTGTTTGGTTCATTGTTAGAGTCTTTATTTCCTGGCACTTTATTTGAAGAGAAGAGCTTCTTAAAAAAAGCACCTAGGGCGACAATGAAAATAATGGCAAACTTTTTCAAAAAGATAATGGCTGCTGCTAAAAAACCAGTTTTAGCAATTACCTTACCTGCAACTAAAGCGCCTATGCCATAAGCGGCAACATCATCAATATCAGGATTAAAGTCTGAATATTTAGCGCCTTGATCAAATTCAGCTATTGCTAAAACTGAAGGTAGGTTTGATGCTATTAACTCTTTTTGATTAATGCTGGCAATGAAGTTTAGGACTAAAACACCTTTTTTACCCAAAACACGAATATTGTAGTTAAGGGTATTAATATCTCTAGAGCCAAACTTGATCTCTTTTGCCCAATGTAGTTTGTGGCTTGCTTTGTCATAATATGGAGGTGATGCCCAACCCACTAATTCAAGAGTCTCATAACCCTCTTTAACCCGTTCATCACTTGCTAACTGGGTATCTGATTTCATTCCCGTTAATAGTTCAGAATAGTTAATATCATCTGCATCAGCATCTGATACATAACCGTCTTCTTCATATTCAATAGTAACTGCCCAAGCATCACCATCAAAAGGGGTCATTTGTGCTGGAAATAACATGCCTAAAGTATTTTGTCCTGGTGGGTTACCCCAGACATCAACAAGTACTTTCTCTGCATCTGACGGTGATAAATAGTAAAATTCATCAGGTACATTTAACGTGGCAACCGCATTAGGTAATTTAATTTCGCCTGTTAATCGATTAAGAGAATTCCAAAAATTTTCAGCCCATTGCTGATATTTTTCTTGCTCTGTTAACGTGCTGTCATTAGCAGCAAACGTTATTGGCGTGAACATCAAAAGTACAAATAGTAATAAGTTTCTATAATTCATAGTAAGTCCGTTTTCATTGTCTTATATCGTTTGATAAAGCTTTGTTTTTTTTATTATTAAATAATCATTACTCAAGGAAGAGCATTGATGAAAATACCTTACGTTTTTTACCTTATTTAATCAACATAACATTATTTATCTAATAATTTCATATCTACTTCAGGCCACACTTTATTTGCCATACCAACAGGTAGGTTTGCCCTTAAATTAGATAATTGCTGCTTAAGCGCATCTTCACCTAGTTGCTTGGCTTGAAACATTGGACCACCTTTATAGCGTGGAAATCCGTAACCATGTAGCCAAATAACATCAATGTCTGAAACTCGTTGTACAATGCCCTCTTTTAATAGAGCAAAACCTTCTGATATGAGTGCAAGCAATGCCCGCTGAACTATTTGTTCATCGGTAAATGTTATTTGGGTAATGTTTAATGACTTGGCTTTTTGTTCTAATAACGATTGCACGGTTGAAGAGCGTTGTTTTTTGCCGTTTTCATCATAATCATAAAACCCAGCATTGGTTTTACGGCCTAACCGGTTTGCGTCAACCATGGTTGCCGCTGCTCTAAAGTAGCCTTGATCGTATTCAGGGAATGCCTGAGCGCAACGTGCACTGTGGCCAATATCAATACCTGATAAATCTTGCACCGCTAGCGGCCCCATAGCCATGCCCCAGTTAGTCATCGCATTATCTATTTGTTCAACTTTTGCGCCTTCTAAAAGCATTTGCTGAACTTCTCGACCATAACGGGTATACATGCGATTACCGGCAAAACCAAAACATACGCCAACCAACACTGACACTTTTTTCAACTGCTTACCCACTTGCATGGCGGTGGCAATCACTTGTTCACTGGTTTTATCCGCTTGTACCACCTCTAAAAGCTTCATGATATTAGCTGGGCTAAAAAAGTGCATGCCTACCAATTGTTCTGGACGGCTGATTGACTCAGCAATGGTATTAATATCTAAATAAGAAGTATTAGTAGCAAAAACAGTGGTTGGCTGACAAATTTCAGTAAGCTTTTGAAATAGTTCTTTTTTAACATCTATATTCTCAAATACTGCTTCAAGCACTAAATCACATTCAGCTAATGACTGATAGTCAACACTACCTGATAAGTTAGCAAGGCAGTTATCTGAAGTTTGTTGACTCATACGCCCACGCTTTACATTACTGGCAAAGTTATTTTTAATGCGTGTAAAACCAGCCTCAAGTGCTTCACTTGATTGCTCTATTAACTGAACTTTGAAATTAGCAGACAAAAAACATGTCGCAATGCCTGAGCCCATATTACCTCCACCAATAATACCGACGCCAGTCACTTTTAAAGGGTTTGCGATATAGCTAATTTTCGCCGCTTTTTTCTCTGCACCAAAGGCATGAATGAGTGCTGCAGATTGCTGAGATTCACGAAGCATTAAAAATTGCTCTCGTTCATAGGCCATGCCATTACTGATATTCATTGTTTGAGTTTTTTCTAAGACATCAAAGGCGACAACTGGCGCTAATTTACCGCGCGCTTTTTTTGTTATCGCTACTTTCGCTTCAGGCCAATTGAAAGTGCCACCATCGACAGTCAAATCACCAATACGCTTTGGAGTTAACTGGTTAGTTTCGATGAGTTTCGTTGCAAATACCATTGTTTCATTGTCTAATTTATCTAAGTTACTTAGGCCATTTAAAGTGTTTTGCTCATCTTCAACAATGGCATCGATTAATGGATGTGCAACAAAAGCCTTAATATCCATGTGTCGACCAGAAGTGATCATCTCTAAAGATTTTTCTGGGCCTAGAATACGCATCAATCTTTGTGTGCCACCAGCCCCCGGAATCAACCCCAAATTAACTTCAGGCAAACCCACTTTCGCTGAACTTAGTGCAACACGATAATGACAGCTCAATGCAACTTCAAAACCTCCACCAAGTGAGGTACCAAAAAGTGATGCCACCACGGGCTTAGTGCAGGCTTCAATACGATTAACAACGTCTGGAAGAAATGGCTCGGTTGCTGGTTTTCCAAATTCTTTAATATCTGCCCCTGCAATAAAGGTTTTTCCTTGGCAGCGAAGTATAATAACTTTAACATTGTCGTTATTCTCCAAGCTTTCAATGGCATCAACCAAACCGGCTCTTACATGCACAGATAATGCGTTAACTGGAGGGTAATTAATGGAAATAATCGCAATAGCGTTATCTGATTGAGCATTGAAATTAACACTAATCACTGCTTTAGAATTTTCGTTTATCATTCTATTCTCATTTGATATTCAGACTTTAAATTTTAGGCTTTTAAAAAGCCTTAATTAAAGCGTTGCCAGTAAGTTTCTTGCTCTTTAGGCAAGCCACCTGATGAATTTTGTAATTGTTGTCTAATATAATTTAGTGACGGTTGAGCCAAGTCACTATATAAATTATTAACCAATTGATGTACTGAAAAACCTTGCCATTGCTCGGGTAACATCTGTTTAGGAAGTTCATGATCTTTTAATAAAACACGGCGGTATTCATGAATTAATAAAGTACGTAACAAAAAACATTGTTGCTCAGTAATGGTGGATGAAGGCTCTTGATATTTACCTTGGTTTTTTGCTTTAGCTATTATTTTATCTTGCAAGGCTTGATAACTGGTCAATAGTTGCTGATACTGATCAGCCAATTCACTGATATGCCATTGTTTTTGCACTAACACTTTTAATACATTCGCTGAAGAGTCATCGATGGTTTTACAGCTAAAAACCACCACAGAATCCGTTAGTTTTAACTCTTTTAAGGTTTCTTCTAATGAGGTTTGATCAATACAAGGATGAGCAAAAACTCCCGATGAAAGGCTACTAAACCCTAACCAATGTAGTTGTCTGCGAAATGCTGGCATGGCTTGTTCAGAGACGAAAGATGGCAAAACCAATAACCAGTTACCATGCCAGTTATCTTGTGTTCCTGCATAAATACGACGAGCTGCTTTTTCATAATGCAACTTTGCCGACGTGGTGAAAGCATAAAAACTTTTTCGCCCTACCTTTTTAACTTGTAGCCAATCATCTTGTACCAATCGAAATACGGAGGTTCTTATCAAACGCTCTGAATAGCCCAACGGCTTTAGTGCTTCAATTAATGAGCCTAACCATAACCAGTCATCATGTTGTGACAATACATCCCCAAATACAGTGACAATGTAAGACTTGCAACTAAAATTGCCAACTGAACACCTGTTGGCAATAAAATTATTTATAGGACATGAGTTATCTAAAGTAGTCATTAATTAACCACTAAACATCACAATCAATTTCAACTTCACTGCTTACGGGGTGTGCTTGGCACGTTAGAATCATACCTTCAGCAACTTCTTGCTCAGTTAAGGAATGATTAACATCCATTTCAACTTTGCCTTTAATCACTTTAGCTTTACAAGTAGCACAAACACCACCTTTGCACGAAAATGGTAAATCTGCGCCGTGATCCATTGCTGCATCTAAGATATTTTCACCGTCCATAGCTAATTCAATAAAGGTTTTTCTACCTGCCACTTTCACCGATACTTGGCTCATAGCTTTACCGTATTGAATTGCACGTTCCGCTTTTTTCTTCGCCATATCCGTATCAGCTGAACCAGAAAAAAACAGTTCGTAGTGCAGTTTTTCTTCACTGAACTTCCAGAACTTAAAGGCTTCTACAACCTCAACAATCATTTCTTCTGGCCCACAAAGAAGTACATCACTAAAAGCACTTATTTCAATAACTCGGGCCTGATCTAAATCGATAAGTTTTTGTGCACTAATTCGGCCATTGAATAATGGTGCTTCATTTTCTTCACGGGTAAATAAATTCACCCATTCAAAACGGTCAAGGTATTCATTTTTGATAAAGGCAATTTTTTCTCTAAACATCATCAATGGTGTAGATTTATTGCCATAAACTAAGGTGATTTTTGCTTTTGGTTCTAATGTTAATATGGAGCTAATATGCGATAAAATTGGTGTAATACCACTACCAACGGCTAAGAACAAATAGTGATTTTCATTATTTTCATTCAACTCAGTATAAAAGTGACCTTGAGGTGGCATTACCTCTAATGTCATTCCAACTTTAAGTTTATCGTTGGCAAAATTTGAAAATACCCCTTGATCAATTCGTTTAATTGCTACTTGTAGCGACTGTTCAGTAACTGACTTACAAATAGAATACGAACGACGTACATCTTGCCCGTCAATATCAGCTTTTAGGGTTAAGTGCTGCCCTTGGTGGTATTTAAACTTTTCTTTTAGTTCTTCGGGTAAATCAAAATTTACCGCAACAGCATCTTTAGTTAAGCGCTCGATAGCAGAAATGGTTAATGGGTAAAATTCAGTACTCATATTTCTCTCTTTTTCTTTTATAATTTTTTAAAGTAATCAAAAACTTCCAAACAATGATTACATCGATACATTGCTTTACAAGCAGTTGAGCCAAACTCACTCAAAACTTGTGTATCATCACTATGGCAAACTGGACAGTCGACACTATTATCATGATTAGGTGGCGCTATGTGTAGTGCTTTTAATTGCTGTTTTCCTGCTGGAGATATCATATCAGTACTCCAAGCAGGCGCTAATACTACATTGACTTCCACTTTATCAAAACCCGCATCATTAAGCGCTTTAATAGAGTCTTCACTCATGGCGTCAACTGCAGGACAACCACTATAAGTAGGAGTAATGATAACCGTTATTATATTATCTTTTTGTTGAACCCCTTGTAATACCCCTAAATCCCAAAGTGTGACCCCTGGTAATTCAGGGTCGCATACAATATCTAAGATATTCCAAATTTCACCATGGTCAGAGTTATTTCTAACACTTACTCGCTCTGCAAACATAGGGTGCAGAGTTGGAATAATTTCGGCTGATTGTTCACTCATATTGGTCATCATTAAACTCTCAAAAGCCTTACCAATTCATCTTAGGGTAACTACGTTGCAGAAACTGCATTTCGCACAGCATATGGCCTAAATGTTCGGTATGAATGCCATTTCTGCCACCACGAATTTGCAGTTTACTGTCTTGAAATTCAATATCAGATTCGGATAAAAAATTCTGAACATATTCATCCCAAGGTGCTTGCAAGCTTGAACGGTCGACTGCAATTCCAGATTCTACTAACTCTGTTTCCCATGCCGGCATTTCAAAAAGCTCTCCGGTGAAATCTTTTAGCTCATCTAAAGCGCGTAGAATTCGCTTGCGACTTTCATCTGTACCTTGCGATAATTGTGTTATCCAAGGCTTGCTACGTTTTAAATGGTAACGTGTTTCTTTAATCGCTTTTGACGCTATAGCAGCAACTCGTTGATCGGTTGAGGTAATTAGCTCTTCTAAATATAAGTTATAAAATACATCAATGAAGAATTGACGAACCATACTAAAAGCAAAATCACCTTTGGGTAATTCATGAATTAATAAGTTGGTATATTCACGCTCATTTCTTAAGTAGGCAAGATCATCTTCATTTCTTCCTTTACCCTCAATCTCAGCCGCATATTGATAAAACATTCTGGCACGGCCAATATAATCAAGAGCGACATTTGATAGTGCGATGTCTTCTTCTAAATAGGGTGCATTTGAACACCATTGAGACAGTCGATGACTTAGCACCAGGGCATCATCAGCCAAGCCAAGAACAAAACGTGATAATGGGCTTTGCTGCTCAATATCAAAAGTATTTACTGTTTCCACCTGCATTATCGACTCCATTACATGTTATTGACTTGATCAGGCAAAACATAATGTGTTGCATGGCGGTAGGGTTTGTCGTCCATTGGATCAACAAAGCTCTCAATATCACTTTCGTCTGAGGCTGTAATATTAGTTGATTCAACCACCCAGATACTTACACCTTCAGAGCGGCGAATATAACAATCTCTTGCATACATCAACGCATGTTCAGGACTTTCAGCATGTAAGCTGCCTACGTGCTTGTGATCTAAGCCTCGGTTTGAACGAATAAATACTTCGTATACGGCTAATTTTTCTTGTTGCATTATTTTTCTCCCTTAACTTGCTGTTTAACACGATAAGCTCTAACTGCTTCACGTACCCACTCACCTTCTTGATGAGCTTCTTTATGGTGTTTAATGCGTTGGTAATTACAGGGACCAGAGCCATTAACTACGTCTTTAAATTCTTGCCAATTTATTTCACCACTATCATAGTGGTCACGTTTTTCATTCCACTTAATTTCAGGATCAGGCACTTCTAATCCTAAAACCTCAATTTGTGGAATGGTTTGATCAATAAATTTTTGGCGTAGATCGTCATTAGACATCCGCTTAATTTTCCAAGCCATTGATTGACTAGAGTGCGCTGACTCCGAATCATGCGGGCCAAACATCATTAATGAAGGCCACCACACGCGGTCAAGTGCATCTTGTGCCATTTGCTTTTGAACAGGTGTGCCTTGAGCCATTTCATACATAATCTCGTAACCCTGGCGCTGATGAAAACTTTCTTCTTTACAAATTCTCACCATAGCGCGTGAATAAGGCCCATAAGATGTACGCTGCAAGGTGATTTGATTAACAATTGCAGCACCGTCAACTAACCAACCGATAGCCCCAATATCTGCCCAAGACAGTGTTGGGTAATTAAATATTTGTGCATATTTTGCTTCGCCTGATTGCAATGCTTCGATCATTTGTGAGCGGCTAATACCTAGCGACTCTGTAGCACTATAAAGGTATAAACCATGGCCGCCTTCATCTTGTACTTTAGACAGCAGAATAGCTTTCCGGCGTAGTGTTGGCGCACGAGTTATCCAGTTACCTTCAGGTTGCATACCGATAACTTCAGAATGGGCATGTTGAGACATTTGGCGAATCACATTTTTTCGGTAAGCTTCTGGCATCCAATCGCTAGGCTCTATTTTTTGTTCGTCAGCAATTTTTTGTTCAAAATTAATTAACTCCTGTTCCGGAGTTAATTTTTCATTGGGTTTTACAGCTTGCATACGTGCGGCTTCCCTAACAAATATTAATAATAAGAGATTAATTTAACTTTATGATACTCATATGAGCAAAAGGCATCAATAAGTGTATCGCAATGATTTTTATTTAAAGTGTAAATTTGTTGATACAGAACTTTTCTCTACAGGATTTCAAGTAATCGATATTTAACATTAAGTTCAACAGCTTAGATGTTCATGTCGTTTTTGTATGAAAGCGTGTCGTTTTTTTACTAGTTTCAAATAATAGAAAAGTTACTCTAGGAATTCGTCAGCTGTTGTCGTTATTTGCTCATTAGTATTACTAAAAAGCTTACTAGTCACAAATAACTAGCTAGACCTAAAAAACATAGAAAGACCTTACTTAGCTTTAACTTAAATAAGCTTTAGATCCCCCTAAGTTCAGGTTACTTATAAAAATAATATTATAGGAAATCCACATGTTAAATAGAAAATCCCTACCATTAGCGTTAGCGCTAGCTGGTTTATCTAGCGCAGCTTTTGCTGCCAACCATGCTCCTTTAGAACAGTCTGGTGCCTTTGATATGGCCATTGCTGATGAGCATAAACTGATTGAGATGTTACAAAAATCAGGAAAAATATCGAAAGATGCCTCATTAAATGATGCTGAAGTTGCCTTGAGAGGTTTCTTAAAAGAACGCCAAGAAGCAGAGCGCAAAAGAGCAGGCTTAGTGGATATGGATGTTGCCACTAAATTTAAAATGGCAAAAGGTAACAACCTGAATAATTCATTAATGAATGGTAAAGGCAACAAATTAGGCCAAGCTAAAAAAAATCGTCCTGCCAATGTAATGGATGTTGCTTTTGACGGACAAGCTCGTCAAGGGCGTGTATTAGCAATTTTAATGGAGTTCCCTGATTTTCCGCACAATTCAATCAATCCTGAAGATACCGGTATGTATTACGAGGATTATAATCAAGCCCACTATGAAGAAATTTTATTTGGCGAAAACGGCTGGACAGCACCAAATGGTCATGAAGCTAATTCATTTACCCAATATTACCAAGAACAATCTGGCGGTAGCTACTCAGTAACAGGTGGCGTTGCTGGCTGGTATATGGCAAGTAAAGATGCAGCATACTATGGTAATAATGTTGACGGTAATGCTCGAGCACTAGTGATGGAAGCATTGATGGCTGCTTCAGCGGATCCGAGTGTCGATTTAACAGAGTTTGATATTGAAGATAGATTCGATCTTGATGGCGATGGAGACTACTGGGAAGCTGACGGCTTAGTTGACCACGTGATGATATTCCACTCAAGTGTTGGTGAAGAAGCCGGTGGTGGTCAATTAGGTGAAGATGCTATTTGGGCGCACCGTTGGAATTTAGGTGGGGTATTTACATTAGATACAACTAACCCAAATCCACCGATTGGCTTTTGGGGTGATGCAATGGCCGCATATGATTATACTATTGCGCCAATCGATGCAGCTGTAGGTGTTATCAGCCATGAATATGGTCATGATTTAGGTTTACCTGATGAATATGATACTCAATACTCTGGTCGTGGTGAACCTGTTTCTTCTTGGTCACTAATGTCTTCGGGTAGCTGGGCTGGCCGCTTAGGTGGTACAGAACCTACCGGTTTCAGCGCTTGGGCAAAAGAGCAACTACAAGGTTCAATGGGCGGAAACTGGTTACATGGTGCTACTGTTAACTTTGATGAATTAACAACTAACGGCTTTACTGGCCTACTAGATCAAGCATCAAGTAAAGGCGTTAACAATGATGCTATTCGTATCAACTTACCTGACAAAAAGACAGTAGTAACAACACCTACAAGTGGTCAATACGCTTACTTTAGTGGTAGCGATAATAGCTTAGCGAATGAAATGGGTAACTGGGTTGACTTAAGCACAGCTAGCTCTGCAAAAGTAAAATTCAAAGCTTGGTATGACATTGAAGCCGATTGGGATTACGCCTATGTTTATGTTTACAGTGCAGCAGGTGTTGACTTTATTGAAGGTAACATTACTACAACAACCAACCCGAACAGTCAAAGCCGCGGTAATGCAATTACCGGTAACTCAAATGGTTGGGTAGATGCTGAATTTGACTTATCAGCTTATGCCGGCCAACAAGTTTATGTTTCTTTCTTCTATGAAACTGATGGATATGTGGTAAACCCTGGGCTCTATATTGATGATTTCACGATAGAAGCTGATGGAGAAATTGTTGTTCAAGCAGATGCCGATGACAATGATAGTTTCTTTAGCATGTACGGCTTTACTAAGAGTGAAGGATTCACCCTTTCAGAGCATTACTACTTAGTTGAATGGCGTACACATCATGGTATTGATAGTGGCTTAGGTCACATTAACATTGCTGGCGAAAACATGGCATTCGAACAGGGCATGTTAGTTTGGTATGTAGATAATATGTTCAGCAATAACTGGGTAGGTATTCACCCAGGTGATGGTTTCTTAGGTGTGGTTGATGCCGATCGTCATACCAATACTTGGAGCGACCATAGCCCAGCCTCTACACGTTATCAAATACATGATGCAACTTTTAGTTTAGATAAAGCAGATAAAATGTTCTTAGACTTAAAAGCACGTTACGGTATTGAAATGCGAGATAACTTCACTAAACGTAACCCACAGTTTGACGACAGCGTATCATTTATCAGCAATGATATTCCTGATGCAGGTCGTAATGTACCTAACTATGGTTTAAAAGTGAGAGTAACGTCTCAAAGTAAAGATGGCAGTGTTGGACAAATACTTATTCATAAGTAATGTAAAACAGTTTAATCTTTAAATAAAAAAAGCGCTGATTTCAGCGCTTTTTTTGTGGCTTTAATAAATCAATTAAATTTGCTTTCTTATTTTTTACACTGTGTTTTGAAAAGCGAATTCACTTCTTTCAATACAAATTGGAATTCATTGTTGTGAATATCGCGCCCGTTACAAGGCTTTTTATAAAAAAATGGTAATAGCAGCTGCTAGTCGTTATTGTATAATATTAGTAAATGATAAATGAATATCATTACGGCAAATAAAATACTAAAATATTAGCTAACACCTGATATTGACCGCATTGTAATCAAAGGTTTTATAAGCATGAAATTATTTATGATAAAACAAAGCACGAAGGGTAAAAAAAATTTTATAATTATTTTTTTTACCCTTGCCAGCTTTCAGCTATCTGCTAATAATTTAAAAATGAAAAGTACCATCAATGATATAACCAAAATATACATGTCTTCCATGACTTATATTTTCAAAAGTCAGTCAATAATCAACCAAAAAAATGTTGATAAAGATGCACTTTTTGGTGAAGCCTTTATAGAAAACATCAAACAAACTTACGTAGTTAAATACAATGAAGACTTTCCCAAAGTAGATCACATTGCCAAAAAAATGTTACTACAAGTCATGGTTGAAGTTATGGATGATAATAAAGAACTCATTCATGATAATGAAATTGGTTTTAAAGGTGTGATACCTGCTACCTACGCATCCCAATTATCAGCAAAGTTAGCAACCAAAGGCGTTGGTTTAACAATAAAGTTTACTCGAACAGACGAAGGGATCAGGAATATATTGAATAAGCCTGATTCATGGGAAAGCGCTGTGATGAAAAAAATAATAGCGGCTCCTAAAATTTATTACGACGAAAATGCCCTACTCAATGACAAACCTGCAATACGGCAATTTACACCATTGCCTATGGCACCTTTTTGCTTAGGGTGTCATGGTGTACCTTCGCAAAATTCACTCAACGTTGGTAAAGACAAGTCTCAATGGACAACTATTGATATTACCGGTTTTGAAATGGAAAACTGGACCATTGATGACTTTGGTGGTGGTGTTAGTATCTCAATTGAAAAATCTGTTTTACAATAAATTGAATAAGGAATAAAAATTTGCGTCGTTTTATGCTTAGCAATAATAGTGTAATAAAAACCATCTGTTTACTCATTTGCTTTTTCGCTTATTCGGTTTATTCACTTAAAGCAAACGCACAAGTTATTAGAGTGGGCTTAATAGATTATCCACCCCATATTAATTTTGATGAAAATTTGTCAAAATCTCCCTTGTATCAGTATATAAACCGAACATTACAACCTTTAGGTTACACCATAAAGTTTGTCAAACTACCAAGAGAAAGAGCCACCATTGAACTTGTTAAAGGCAGGGTTGATGTATTAATGCCTGTGCCATTAGAAAATGAATCCATGAAAATACTCTCATTACCCATTTTTCATTCTGTTCCGGGTTTATGTTTTAAAAAAGAGAATTTCATCCCTATTTTAAGTGCTATACATAGGTTAGACGACTTAACAATTGGCGTACCTGTTAGCTCAACAATCGTTGCAGGACTATCAGCTTCAAAAGCAAATTTATTACAAATAAAAGGCGAAAATGCAACAAATAGAGGGATAGAAATGACACAGAGAGGCTGGCTTGACGCTTTTTATCATCCGAGTCCAGTCAAGGTATATCACCGTAAAAACCCGTCATACAAAGAAGTGGCTTGTTCATATTTTCACGGCTACTCTACACCAGTGTACATCGCGATTAGCAATACTTTACCGAAAGAGACATTCAATTTAATTAATTCAACTTATCAAAAAGCTATCACCAAAGAATCTTATGAGTATTATTTTGCTAGCCGAAAGTAACTTAATTGTTAATAACAATCATTTTATTTGCTAAGCGGTTTGAGTTCAAGGTTCAAACTAGTTTTAATTGACTGATATCTTCTTCCATTGAGGCAGTGGTTGAAAAGCTATTTTGCGAGTCAATGTTGATTTCTTTTACTGACATTTGCTGACAATATTCTTTTAAACTTTCGATGTCTTGATTTGGAATTTGTTGCTGATCTTTTTGCATCATGCCATCAATGTTCGCAGTACTACCATTTAAATTGATAGTAGCGATGGCACTGTAGGCTTCGCCATAGTTTTGTACTCGCAACGCTCTAACCATTTTTACTTCAAAAATCCAATTACCTATTTGTATTTGACGGTTAACCGTATTATTCATCATGTTATCTTTATATTGAAACTACACATCCTTGCGTCATTAAATACCAGCAAAGACCCTCTGCTTCTAAACAAAAAAAACCGACTGCATAGTTGGGAGACAGTCGGCAAAAGGGGGGTAAACTGTGTCGATTTATTTTATTGTTATTAAATAGCGTTTTTTATAATGTCTGCTGCTTTTTCATTTACTTGTGCGATGTAACTATTGTATTCGGCTTCATCAATTTGCTTGTCTTGATTAACATCCATTTTATTAAATTCTTGATGTAGTAATTGGCTTTGATTAGCTGATACTTCAGCTTCACTTAACATGCCATTTTCATCACTGTCTAGTTTTTCTATCAGCGCTGAAAAGTCTAACTGTTTAGCGGCTTCAGCCACACTGTTTGTTACGTCATCAATATTAGACTGTGCCTTTTCTAAAGCTTTATTTAATTTATCATCAGCATTAACAAAGCTAGAGGCGAATGCAACGGTAACCACCATAGCGGTGATTTTAAGTAAACTAATGTTTTTCATTTAAGATCCTTTATTATTGTTATCGAGAAAAACCCGATGGATAGTGAAAGTAATACGTAAACACTTAGCTGAATCTAGTAATTAAACCTATTTACATTAACTTATCAGCCAGTACTACCTAAGTGACATTGCATAGCCCATACCAACTTTATAATCCTTTGTTTTATAAGGAATAATCATAAAAACACTTATTGCAACTGTCGCCATCTAGCAACAGGTAAATTAATTCGATAAACTTTAAGACAAGAAAGAAAGGGGATAATAAAATAATCCCTTAAATATCAACAACTAATAATACAAGCACAGTTCATCATCATTGTCGCTATTTAGAGACATCATTGTATTTAGAGGTAAAGTGACCTAAAAAGGCGTTGAATAGTATATTAATGAGTAATGTTTTGATTGGATCAAACTAATGATAGCGATAAACAATATGTTAAACCCAGTAAAGTCGTTATCGATTAAAAAATTAACCTTTTTGGGCTTCACTCTAGTTGCATTACCCCTAGTATTTGCACTTTTGTATAGTGCTAACCAAGTAAACCAACTCTCTAAACAGGGAGCTAGTTCAATTTTTGCTGTTGCAGAGCTAATTAATACTAATCAAAAAATAGCCAGCACATTAAAAAAAATGGAACGCTATGCTAGCCAATATATTGTCTTACAAGACAACGAATTAATGGACAACTACATTGTTGAGCAACAGTCATTATTGACTACCTTTGATGAGTTATCACAACATAAAGATGATCAGATACAACAACTCACCGAGGAGTTTTCTCAAGCGATCAATCAGATCCACCAAAACCTCACGACACCTGCTAATGATTCTTTAACTATCGACGAGCAGCTAGAGGTCATATCCTTAGAAGCGTTACAACAGCAATTTAAGCAACTAATTAATACCAATGAACAGGTAAATGCTCGCAGTAGTGAGTTAATTAACGCTCAAGCTGAAGAAATTAAAAGTGCCACAGAACAAATTAGTCATACTTTATTAAAGAGTTTATTTATTATTCCTGTGTCATTGGTAATTGCTGGCATCTTTATTATGTTGATAACTCAGCCCCTCAAACAACTTATTTTAAAAATTCAACAACTCCAACAAGGCAATTTACAGCAAGACTTAGCTATGCAAGAAAAACCAGTCGCAGGCTTTGTTGAAATCAGAGAAATAAATGAGGCGCTAAATACTATGCGCAATAGACTACACGCCTTAGAATTACAGAAATCTAGCTTTATACGCCATATATCTCATGAATTAAAAACACCACTAGCAGCAATAAGAGAAGGCACAGAATTACTGTACGACAATAGTGTAGGCTCACTGAATAATGATCAACAAGAAATCACGAAGATTATTCGAAACAGTACCACTCGATTACAACGATTAATTGAGGAACTACTCGATTTTAATATAGTACTAGACTCGACTAGCCTACAAGATAAAGAAACCATTAATTTATCGATGCTTATTGAGCAGGTATTAACCGACCGAACGCTAGAAATTAAACGAAAGCACCTTGATATAAATAAAGATTATCAAGGTATTATTTTTGAAAGCAATACAAAGCAACTTACTGTAATTATTGATAACCTTTTATCTAATGCGATTAAGTACTCACCAACAGCTGGTAAAATAAGTATTGTAGCAAAACTTAATGGTCAGCAATTAATGTTATCGGTAATCGATCAAGGCATTGGTATTAAACCTGAGTTGCATCACAAAGTTTTTGATGCCTTTTTTCAAGGCACACCTCCAGAAGATTATAATATTAAGAGTAGCGGCTTAGGGTTAACTATCGTTAAAGAGCTTTTAATGCGATTAAATGGAGATATAACCCTTAATAGCCAAACTCACTCACCTAGTGGTACAAAAATAACCGTGACGTTAAGTAGTGTAAAAATTGGAGAGAATCAGTGAAGTTAGCAACAAATATACTTAACCTCTGTGGTGGGGTTACATTAAATAAAAACATATTAGCTATAGCAACCTTACTTGTTAGTGTCTTTTTATCAGGCTGCCAAGTTAATAAACATTACCCAAATAATAGTGTTGTGGTAACAAATACCGTCAATTATGGGCAATATTATTTGGCGCTCAAAAGTTTCACAAAAAATGAAATAAAAACAGAAATAGCCCAACAGCAAATGAAACAATCACAAGGTAGCATCGAAGCAGAAATGAACTTAATACTTCTGCATAGCCTACCTAATTCGCCAGTGCATAATGCTTACTCTGCAAAGTCACAGTTAAACGAGCAATTAAAGCAGCATAAAAATTATCAATTAAGCCCTTCTGACCAAGCCTTTATTAGCTTACTTAAAGATCAACTCAATCAGCAATTGTTTTTATTTCAAAAAATGATTAATCAAGAGCTTGAGCAAGACAGCCAATCGGCGAGACAAAAAGTTGAAAATAAAAAACAGCAAAACAAAATTGCAACACTTGAATTAACGGTTACGCAATTAACAAAACAAATTACCCAACTTAAGAATATTGAACAAACTATCAGCGAACATGGGCAATAAATCGATGAAAAAAACAGACCGAATTTCTCATAATGACAACCAAGAAAAAATACTCATTGTTGATGATGACCCAAGTTTACTTCGCCTATTAGGCATTCGGTTATCGGCAGCAGGTTATATAGTTGAATCTGCGGCTAATGCAAAAATAGCTCTTGGTATGCTAAAAAGCTTTCATCCACAACTTGTTATTAGTGACTTACGTATGGAAGGAATGGACGGTATGGCGCTGTTTGAACACATACGCCAGCAATTCCCTAACCTTCCCGTTATCATTATGACCGCTCATGGCACAATACCAGATGCCATTAATGCAACTAAACAAGGGGTATTTAGCTTTTTAACCAAACCCTTTGAAAGCCAACAGCTACTAGAAACGGTCAAACAAGCCATTCGGCTGCAACCTTCAAATCAAAACAACAAAACAGTTCAAGATTTATGGCGTAGTAAAATAATAAGCCGTAGTACCATAATGGAGTCACTCTTACAGCAAACTAAACAAGTCGCTCAAAGTGATTTTAGCCTACTTATTCATAGTGAGAGTGGCACCGGTAAAGAGTTATTAGCGAAAGCTATTCATCAAGCTAGTCACCGTGTAAAAAAACCATTTACTGCAATTAACTGTGCGGCAATTCCAGAACAACTTTTAGAGTCAGAATTATTTGGCCATATAAAAGGTGCCTTTACTGGCGCTGAAAAAAATCATCAAGGGTTATTTCAAGCCAGTGATGGCGGCACATTATTTCTCGATGAAATTGGTGATATGCCAATGAGTTTTCAAGTTAAATTATTAAGAACTTTACAAGAAAAAGAAGTGCGACCCGTAGGTAGCACTCAGTCGGTAAAAATTGATGTAAGAATAATATCTGCTACTCATAAAAATCTGCAGCAGGCGATCAAGGATAAAACCTTTAGAGAAGATCTTTACTACCGATTGAATGTAGTTGAACTTGAACTACCCCCACTTTCAGAGCGCCGCGAAGACATCCCTTTGCTTGCTCAACATTTTTTAAAGCATAGTAACCAGCAAACAAATCATGATATTAATGGTTTTTCACAAGAAGCAATGGAAGTACTTATTGCTGCCCCCTGGCCAGGAAACATTAGGCAGTTGCAAAACGTTGTTGAGCAAAGTGTCGCTTTATCGACAGAAAGCATTATTGCAGAGAGTTTAGTGAAAAATGCTTTACGTGGTGAAAGCAGCCCTTTACCATCATTCCAACAGGCTAAAGATGAATTTGAGCGTGATTATTTAGCCAAATTATTGAAACTTACTGCGGGTAATGTATCCCAAGCCGCCAGAATAGCTCAACGTAATCGTACAGAGTTTTATAAACTACTTAACCGCCATCATTTAACAGCAGAAGCATTTCGAGATGAATAAGAAGCACAAAAGAAAAACCCCGACTAATTAACCTGAACTCTGGATAATGAGTACGTGATATTAAAATAAATCAATAACTTAGCCAAACATACAAATTTAATTACATAGATTAAAGCATTATACACTCAATCAATGTTTCAATTTATTTGATTATCAAGGCAAAACGTTTATGAATAGCTGGCTATTTATTAATGTTTTAACGCGGAAAATAGGATAAATAGAAATGTTGAGCAAGTGCTGCTTATCCAGAGTTCAGGTTAACCAGCTAAACGGTAGGCGTTAAGTTCAGCCAATAACCATTCTCGGCTTTTTATCGGCGGATTAGTGCCACAGTGAATTTTATAATATTTACCCGACATTTTACTTTTAGTCGCTGAGTATTTAACAAAGTCTTCTGCTGTTTTTATATCATCTTCAAAATAGGCATATTTCTTTTTAATATGTTCAACAGCTTCACTGCCAGAATGCCTATTACCATTTCTCTCGTAAATACAATTTGTTGAAGCGACAAATCCCAATAAATGATTAATTTCGTCTTGGCTTGATGCCAAGCAGCTAAATGATGAAATAAAAAATAACAGAGTGATAATTTTGATAAAACTCACGCGATAACTCCACATTGACAACAATAAAAATGACAACAGTAACTTAGATGCTCTTTAGCCATCATTGGTGCAAACAAAAAAGTTTTAATTCAATTATTCGTTATTTTTTCTAGTAAAGAAGGCGGTAGAACCTAACGCTATCACTAGAAAAAAAATGCCAACGGCAGTTAACCAACGATTTTCTTTCCGAGAAATGTCTCTCTGGGCAATTAATTTAAACTGGTGATCCACATTATCAATTTTTTGTATATATTGTTCACCTAAATACTTATCGGTTAAATGAAAGCTCAATATATAGCTATTTTCACTCAGGGATGTTGAAGGGATAACTTTATAATTATAATAGGTTTGCGGATATATTAATGCTAACTGCCCGACTAACAACAACGATATCGCCATAGTAAAAAACATCGCTATCAATAATTTCAGTTTGAAGGTTTTCTTCGTTAATACAACATATGCTGGGCTCGGTAATAACTCTTCTTCCTTAACATCGTAGGCAGAACAAAACTTGATTATTACGTCGGAAGATGGAGTGAAATGGCCATTTTCAATTTTCGATAAATAGGACTGCTGAATATCAATGTTTTTTGCAGCAAGTGCTTGTGTCCAACCTCTCTGCTTTCTCAACTGCAGTAATTTTTCAGCTAAATCCATGCTAGTCCCTTTTTCACTTTGCACCGCTATATTCTTATTATCCTTATTTAAGAAACAAATGAAATAACTAAAGAACATTAATTTAAATGAATATTTTGAATAATATGAATATTTATGAATATCATTAGGTTACATTGTTAACAGAGGAATAGTTAGTCATAATTTAGCGAAATAAGTTTTACGCTTTAACATAAGAAAAGGAAATCACCATGAGATTATCTTTAGTATTATTTACATTAATAGCACTATTAGCCTCTAACAACCTACAAGCAAACAACAAAGAAAATACCAAGATTACCAATACGCCCAATAAAGTAGGCATTGTTGTTAAAATTTATGCACTAGAAAGCAATTTAAGTGATAACAATTTCACTGAAATAATCACAAATAACCAACCAGAATATACACCTGGGTTAGTTATTGAAGCTGGAAAAACTGGAGGTATAGCAATTATTAACCCAGAGAAATATGACGAAATTGATGGATTAAATATAACGTTTAATCTTGATGATACCGCTAAAAAGTACTCAGTTGATTTTAAATTATATCAAGGTGAAGCAAGTAGTATAGCCGACATGAGTGATCTAGATGTTGGTAGGGATTTAGTATTTTCCGCAGAGTTAAATGGCGCACCTAAACTAATACAAGTTAAAACAGTTGTAATGGAAGGTTCATTATCACAAATGTTAGCTAAAAACTTATTAGCCATCAAGCCAAGTCCATATATTTATGAAGAGGCGCAGCAATACTTTCAAGAAGATAAGATATGGGATCAAAACTTACGTCGTTACAGAGATTTAAAAAATAAAGCGTATTATCGGACTAGATCAAATAGATTGGGTAGTGACTTTTTCTATTTAACCAATCATGACAGTAAGCGCCTAATAAAAGGTACCCTTAAAGTTAAAGGTGTCAATAAAAAATATAGAACTAATAACGGAAGTTTTTATGGCAGAGTCCAGTATACCGGCTTACATAACTTCAGTTTTGCAGACGATTTATTGAACTTTGTTATTTTACCCAATCAAAGTGTTTTATTAGGTCATTGGCCTAAAGCAATGCAACTAGAGATAGTTGATGCCGACTTTCTATCAGCAGAAGAAACAACAAAGTTAAGAGCCGAATATGACAAGAATAACAAAGGATAACCGCGGTCTATTCTTTGTTTAATATTTTGTTATAGTTTATAGATATAAAGCCGAGTAGCATATTTTCATGCTACTCGGCTTATCAATAAATATAACCAAACTCATTCAATTACTCTTAGCAGCTACTGCTCATTTTGTGTAACCGGAAAGCCCATTTTCTCAACCATTTTAATCCATGGTTTTCGCCAGCCGCCTTTTTCATCTAAGGTATCCAGAGCATACATGGTAATTTTTGCGCCAATCCAACGAAATGGCTCTGGTGGAATATAGCCCGGTAATGAGGTAGCAAAACCGAGTTTAGTTTCAGCACTATCGGTTTTATCTAAAATAGCTAAACCCACCCTTGAACCAAAACGAGTCGCAGTAACACCAAAACCTGAGTAGCCACCGGCATAAATCATATCGCCTTGATAATAGTGCTGATAATGCACCGCCATCCGAGTCGTCAGGGCAATAGGCCCACTCCAAGCATGAGAGAATTTTATGCCTTTTAAGCTTGGGAAAGTGTGGTAGAACTTTTCCACTAAGGCATAAAAATTATCTGCAGTTTTATCAGCCTTTGGATCGGTATTATTATTAAAGAAGTACCCTAAACGGCCACCAAATAAAATACGATTGTCAGCTGTTAAGCGCATATAGTTTAACTGAGTTCGTGTATCGTAAATGCCTTGGCGATTTTGCCAACCAATTTCTTTCATTTGTTGTTCTGTTAACGGCTCTGTAACCACAATGCGATCGCGAATAGCAGAAACCCGACGAGTAATTTTTTTACTGCCTGCAGCAAATGCATTGGTCGCTAATAAAACTTTATTTGCCTTTACACTGCCCTGCGGCGTAGTAACTAGTACTCCAGGTTTAAGATGAGTCGATGTCACCAATGGGCTATTTTCATAAATTCGTACCCCTAGCTCAATCGCTGCCTTTTTTAACCCCCATGCAAGTTTAGCGGGATGAACAGTACCACTGCGTTTTTTCGACCATAAACCGCCATTAAATAACGGCGAATTTATTTCTTTGTTAATGCCTGCTTTATCTAATAAATGGGCGTCATGGCCATATTTTTTATAAAGCTTATATTCACTGGCAATATCAGGTAAACCTTCTTCGCCAACTGCGACGGTTAGCTCGCCGCCCCATTCAATATCACAATCAATGTTGTATCGTTCAATGGCTGATTTAAAACCATCCATGTTTTCTTTACCTAATAGCTCAAGCTCATCCATTTCATCAGGAAATAACCGAGAGGCATTGGCTAGACCGTGCATTACCGAGGCAGATAATATTGCCGCTGGACGACCCGAGGCACCGATAGCGATTGATTGCGCCTCAATAATTACCACATCACGCTCTGGATTAGCTTCTTTGGCGTGAATGGCAGCCCAAAGGCCAGTAAAGCCAGCACCAACAATCAGTAGATCACAATTAATGTTTGCCGCTAAAGCCGCTTCTGGCTCAGGTGCCGCGCTATTATCTAACCAATAAGGGAAGAATTTTGTTTTTAATAAGGCTTGTTGTGCATAAAATTTAGTTGTCATGAGTCGATACTCGTAAAAATATGGATAAAAAAGTTTACTGTTAGTTGAAGAACTGAGTTAATTAGCGTCAGCTATGTCTGGTGCAATTTTTTTCAGTTTGGCGTAAACAACGGCGTAAATAATCATGGCGCTTACTGTCCCAGCAGCACACAACATCATCACTCCCGCATAACCATAACCTTGACTGAGGATGAAACCTGCTGCAGCTGGTGATACAGACTGGGTAAGGCCTTGCGCCCCTGGTACAAGTGCAGCATATTTACCACTATGGTCAATATTACCAATGGTGCCTAATTGGAATACATCAATAAATAACCAACAAAAATTAAATACCGTCGCGGCAATAACATAACTTACTGGTGTTACCTTAAAAGCTAACAGAAATAAAATCGCCGTCATCAGCGCAAAAGCAGCAATAAGCGGTTTTGATTGGCCATATTTATTGCCCATCCAAGTTGCAATGGCGCAACCTGATAAAGTAAATAAAGTGCCTAACGCTAAGGTGGTACTAATAAAGTCATCGGATAAACTAGCGTCGACTCCTAAGCGTTCAATAAATGCCCAAAAAGCGCCAACGTTAATATAAACACATGCTACCGCTGCCAAACATAACCATGGGATCCAAGTAGGAATAACGACTTTATTAGTTTGAAAGTTTGAAGAACCATTAGTGCTCTCTTGAATTGAAGCTTCTTTATTAGAGCGTGGTAACCAACGCACAAAAAAGTAGGTCATTACAAAGGCAGCACAGAAAAATAAGAAGATACCGTCAACCCCCCATTTCGCTGAAATTGATGGGAAGGTATAAAGTTCAATGGCATTAACCGCTACCAATACAAAGAGGAGAATACTAAAATTTCGTGCCGTTTTATGAGTACCAGCAAGCGTTGCTACACCAACAGAGTAACACATCCCCTCCCCTAAACCGGCGATAATGCGAATAACAAATAGGCTGTCAAATTGATGAAAAATTGTTGAGCTGAAATTAGCAATAATAGCGACGGTAATGCCGACATAGACTAATAACTGTCTGTTAACACGATTTACTAACAAAGAGGCCGCAATCGAGGAAATAAAGATTCCCATTAAGTCAGCGGAGGCTAACCAACCAAGTTGTTGATCATTAAAACCTAAAGTATCGGCAAGTGAACCAACGAGCATTGGCATGCCAATAAAAACGGCATTACCGACAATACTAATGATAACCGCCGCAAGAATTGCTTTGGGTTGATCGAAAATCGAAAGTTTTGTCGCCATACTTGAGTTGGTTCGGTCTGAGCTGGCCATGTCTGAACTTATTGAATCATGCATCTAAACGTCACTTCACAGATAATGTAATAATTTGTAATTTAACTATTCCAAAAAACTGTTAAACAAAACATCCCCTCATTGGGTGACGTTTGCTTTTAGTTAAAATTAATTACTCTAAAAAGGTCAACGGATCATTCAATGCCCCTTCAGGCATAGCTTTTAATGAAGCAATAAACAAATAAAACAGCTCAGACTGAGAACTAACATCGAGTTTAATATAAATATTCTTACGGTGATGTTTTATCGTTTCAATGCTATTTTCTAATTTATCGGCTATGTATTTTATCGAATAACCATGCAGGATCAGATGGATTATTTTACTTTCTCGGGGTGTTAATACTGAATTACCAAAATTTATTAGCGCATTGTCTAACTGCCATTCTAAGTTAGGTATTGATGTTTGCTCAAGATTTTGTCGCCACTTAACTAAGATACTTTTGAGCAATGGATACACAATGTTTAGCTGGTTAATATCAGCTGTGGTAAAAGGGATTTCTCCTGCGTGCCTAACCAAAGAAACACTTACAATAGCTTGGTCTTCAAATTGAAATAAAATGCAAATTTCATCAATAAAGCCGAGTTTTTTATAGAATAAATCGTAATACTCTGACTCTTCAAAGCCCTCAGGAGAAACATCTTTAATTCTAAACGAGCCTTGGGCTTTTTCATCAAGAGCGATCCGGTAAAAGGGATCAAGTAGATAGGCTCCAGCATCATAAGTGTCTATTTGATGCTGTGGATCTTCATTGGCAAGCAGCCGGTGATGTGTAGTTTGTGGCGGCTGTGCTAATGGGTAAATAGTCACTAAACCACTGCTGGTGCCAATTAAGCTCTCCAATCCTCTAAGCAATTCAGCAATCGCATCTGAGCTGAAAGTTTTAGCGATAACTAATGCTAGTGACTCATGCCAATTAATTAACTTATTGGTATTGTTCATAAAACCCTTAATATAATTTTGTCTTTATACTTATTTATAACATCAAGCATAGCTTGTTTTGACTATATTTCGTGCTCCCCTTTTTAGGGGATAAACAAAATGTAATTAACCTGTAATAGTTAATTTAGAACACAGACTGGCACAAAACATTAAAAATAGATTCAGCACTGTCACCTCAATTCACCGTGATAGACAACTGAACTACAACACCATAACAAGACAACATTACAACCTTTGGAGGGGAAATTGTGAAAACTCATCATTTTTTTACAAAATCAGTTATCGCACTAGCAGTTTTAACAACGTTAGCACCTATTGCTTACAGTGGTGAAATCGAAAAAATTCAAATCACCGCACAAAAGCGTACACAAAACATCACTGAAGTAGGGGTAACAACCACAGCTTTTTCAGGTGATATGCTTGAAGAAATGGGCATTGATAGCGCGGTTGATCTAGGCGCTCATACCCCAGGTTTAGTCGCAGTTAACTCAACCTCTGGTAGTACGCCAATTTTTGCTATTCGAGGTATTGGGTTAGATGATTTTAGCCCTAACAATACCAGTGGTGTAGGTGTTTATACTGATGAAGTTTTTGCCAGTAGCCCTGTTTACTTAGGGGGTCAGTTATTTGATATTGAACGTGTTGAAGTACTTAAAGGCCCACAAGGGACTTTATACGGTAAAAATACCACAGGTGGCGCGATAAACTTTATCACAAAAAAACCAACTGATGATTTTGAAGCCTATGTTGAAGCAGATTACAGCAGTTTTCAAACTGTCGAAATTACCTCTGCGGTAAGTGGTGCATTAACCGATACCGTAAATGGCCGTTTCTCATTAAATTACGCAAAGTCTAATGAAGGTTGGCAAACAGATGTTGATACGGGCGAAGAATTTGGCATGCTTGATACTTTTGCCGTTCGTGGACAACTCGCCTTTGAGTTAGGCTCAAGTGGTACTGGTTTATTACGTGTTTATTCCAATCAAGATAAATCAAAACCACTTTCCCCTGACAGCGAGGGTATTGAAGATATTTTTGGTGATGACTCATTTAAAGCGCTCAATTCCCCTTCAGATCCAACAAAAGTAAGTGTTGGCGACTTAGCGGTTGGTCGAGATGAAGCAGGCTCTGGTATAGCATTAACGCTTGATTATAGCTTTGAAAACTTCGATCTCATTTCAATCAGCTCAACAGATACTTATGAACGTCAAGTAACCGATAACTACGATGGCTCAGCATCATCGACCATGGAGTTAATACAAGATAATAATCTTGACCAATGGTCACAAGAACTTCGTTTAATTAGCACTGCAAGTAACGACTTTACTTGGGTTGTTGGCGCTAATATATCAAACGAAAAAGTTGAAGCATATGATCTATTTGATGACTCATTTTTCTTAACCGACTCAGCATTTGATGGTGTTTTATACCCTGAAGATATTGCTGCCTTTGGTCTTGATCGTTTTGTTGCTGATTACATCCAAGAAACTGACTCTTATGGTCTTTATTTGCATACCGAAACTCAACTGAATGATAGTTGGAAGTTAATCGCCGGTATTCGCTACTCTTATGATGAGCGTAGTTTTAATGGTGAAGCAACTAACCACAGTTTTGGTGAAATATATCCAGTAACCCAGTTAAACGAAACAAATGATGAAGATGCAATAACTGGAAAACTAGGACTAGATTGGAAAGTAAGTAGCGATTTATTAGTGTTTGGTAATATCTCAACTAGTTATAAAAGCGGTGTTTATTACGGTGGCCCAGTACTTGATGCTCAAGCATGGAGTTATGTAAAACCAGAAGATGTCAAATCTGCTGAACTAGGTTTTAAATGGACTCTATTAGACGGTGCTATGCAACTAAATGGTGCTGCATTTGCGCTGCAATATGAAAACCGTCAATCGTTGTTAACTTTTGTTTCTGGTGAATTTAGTGACTTTAGTGGTTTTGCCGTGGCTGATACCACCCTGGCCAATGTGCCTGAATCTCAAACCTCTGGTTTTGAGTTAGATATTCATTGGTTACCCACTGATGAGCTAACCCTGCAAGCTGGTATTGCTTATTTAGACTCAAAAGTCACCAAAGCCCCTACTACTGAAGATTTACGAGGCATCAATGCCGACTCATCTGTGAATGATCAAGCCCATGAAGATGGTTTTGGTTTTGTTGATGCCCTCGCTGCCCCATTAGTGAATGGCACGGTATTATCTCAAGCGCCAGAATGGAGTTATAACGCTTTAATTGCTTATGAAATACCACTTGCTAATGAAATGTATTTAAAATTCCAAACAAACTATAGCTATTCAGGTACGCAGTACGCTCAACTTGCCGATGCCAATGCTAAATATGGCGCCATTAGTGCCCTTGATGGTTTAGTGTCTTTAAGTTCTGACGAAAACCCTTGGTCAGTAACACTGTGGGCAAGAAATATGCTTGATAATGACGCTGAAACTTATTCATTCACAGGCTTTGCAGGTCGAACAGTTTATCGACAAAAACCAGCAACTTTTGGTTTAACCTTTAAGTACGATTATTACTAAAAGTATAAATACTACTTAACAAAAAGAGTCCCCTTTATAGGGGATTTATCTCCTTTTCTTCGACTCATATAATATTTTCATTGTCGATAGCTAGACTTTCAAGAGGTCAAAAATGAACAATTCCACTACCGCCTATACCAAAGAGATCATGAAAAAAGATCAAGCACATTTTATGCATCCTTGGACTATATTTGATGTTTATAAAACTGAAGGGGCATTACCTATCGAAAAAGCCTCTGGCCTTCATTTAGAAGATACTGACGGTAATCGTTATTTAGATGCTGTGGGTGGTTTATGGTGTAACAACATTGGCACAGGGCGTAAAGAAATGGCTGATGCCATTGCTGACCAAGTAATGAAAATGTCTTACGCTAGCCCATTTGTCGATATGACTAATATTCCAGCTACCGAGCTTGCAGCTAAAGTAGCTTCACTAGCACCTGGTTCACTTAATCATGTATTTTTCAGTTGCGGCGGTTCAACGGCCGTTGATACTGCCTACCGTATAATTCAATACTACCAAAACTGTCGCGGTAAACATCAAAAGAAACAGATTATCTCTCGTGATATGTCTTATCACGGCTCTACCTTTGCTGCGATGTCGATTGGCGGAAAAAAAGGCGACCACCCGGCTGAATTTGATTACATCACCGACACCATTCATCACGTAACTGCACCGAAAAAATATGGTCAATTTGATGATAAAACCGATGCGCAATTTTTAGACTTTTTACTTGAAGAGCTTGAGCAAAAAATTATTGAATTGGGGGCTGATAATGTTGCGGCCTTTTTTGCAGAGCCGATTATGGGGGCTGGTGGCGTAATTGTTCCGCCCTATGGTTATCATCAAAAAACTTGGCAACTATGTAAAAAACATGATGTTTTATATGTTTCTGATGAAGTTGTTACTGCTTTTGGCCGTCTTGGTCACTGGTTTGCGTCTGAAGATGTTTTTGACATAGTGCCTGATATTATTATTAGCGCTAAAGGATTAACGTCAGGCTACCTTCCTTTAGGCGCAACCATTTTTTCAGAAGAAATTTGGGATGTTATTAGTGAAGACGGACACGGCCGCTGTTTTGCTCACGGCTTTACCTACTCAGGTCATCCTGTTGCTTGTGCAGCAGCATTAAAAAACATAGAAATAATGGAGCGCGAGGAGTTATTAGATAATGTTTTAAACTTAGAACCCTATTTTAAAGAGAAATTAAAAACACTAAGTGACTTACCCATAGTTGGTGATATTCGTGGCCAAGGATTTATGTGGTGTGTTGAGTTTGTTGCCAATAAAGAAACCTGTGAGTTATTTCCAGAGGAAATGGATATTGGCAAACAAATCGCAAACCATGCTGATGCTAATGGCTTAATTGTCCGCCCTATTGTGCATCTAAATGTGATGTCGCCGCCACTAACACTTACAAAAGATGATATTGATTTTATTGTCGATACGCTTCGGGTAAGCATTGTGGCAACACTAGTTGATTTAAAAGATCAGGGTTATAGCTATGAATAATACTAACTTAAACTTAGAGCAGAACTTACAACTTAACTTAAATAGCTTTTATATTGATGGTCAATGGCATAGCAATGCTAATGGTGTCAGCCTTGAAGTAATCAATCCAGCAACGGAAGAAGTTGTTACCCAAGTAGCTTGTGGTGATATCGAACATGTTAATAGTGCCGTTGCTGCAGCTAAAAAAGCGTTTCCTACTTGGTCAGGCACTTCATCAAAAGTACGCAGTGAAATCATTCAAAAAATAGCCAGTGAAATGCAGCGTCGACAAGGCGAGTTAGTTACCGCGGTTTCACAAACGATGGGTTGCCCTGAACATATTGCTAGCTGGCTTCAAATTGAAGGCGCAATATATGCCATGTCATTATTCGCTGATCATACTGGCGTTACAGAAACTCAAGAGCAAGGTGATAAATGCATTATCGTAAAAGAAGCCATTGGTGTTTGTGGCTTTATCAACCCTTGGAATTTTCCACTGCATCAGTTTGTTGGTAAGGTCGGTGCCGCACTTGCAGCCGGTTGCACTATGGTGGTAAAGCCATCTGAACAAACCCCTTGGCAAGACTTTATTATGACTGAGATCATCGCTTCAGTATTAGCCGAGTTTAACGCACCTGCCGGAGTATTTAATTTAGTTCCAGGTACCGGAGTAGTTGTTGGAGATGCCCTTAGTCGCCATCAAGACATTGATATGATCTCTTTTACTGGTTCAACAGAAGCAGGCATTAAGGTTGCTCAAGCAGCCGCACCAACGGTTAAACGTGTGATGCAAGAACTTGGCGGTAAATCTCCATTGATAATCAGTGAAGATGTTACTGACCCCTCTGATTTAGCCGCAGCAATAAAATACGGTGTTGAAGATGTCATGCTCAACAGTGGTCAAAGCTGTAATACCTTATCAAGAATGTTAGTACCACAAGCGCAATACCAACATGCAGTCGAAGTTGCCAAATCAGTTGCTCAGAACCTAACACTTGGTATGGACGAAGACGCTTTTTTAGGCCCACTAAGTTCAAAGGCTCATCAACAACGTGTTTTAGACTATATTCAATTAGGTATTGATGAAGGCGCAACCTTAGTTTGTGGTGGTAAACAAATACCAAAAGGGCTTGATAAAGGCTTTTATGTTCAGCCTACTATTTTTTCAGATGTTAATAACCGAATGCGCATTGCCCAAGAAGAAATATTTGGTCCTGTGCTTTGTATGATCCCGTATCAAACATTAAACGAAGCAATTGAAATTGCTAACGATACCTCTTTTGGCTTGTCATCTGCTGTATTCGCTAAGGATGATCCATCGGCTATTCATATAGCTAAAAAAATCCGTTCAGGTCAATGCATGATCAACGGCGGCGAATTTAACTATTTAGCCCCATTTGGCGGATATAAACAATCGGGTAATGGTCGAGAATTCACCTTTATGGGTGTTGAAGAATTTCTTGAAACTAAAGCAATAATTTTAACGACAAGTCCAACGGCATAGGAGATTAAAATGACCAATTATAAACAATCAGATTTTAACCAACCTAACTTCAACCAACCAATGGGTGGGAATGAAATGCCACGTTTTGGCGGCCCTGGCACTATGTTCCGTTTACCTGCGTGTGAATTAAAGAGCAGTGATGCCAATAAACTTAATATTGGCATTGTTGGCGTACCATTAGATATTGGTGCAAGTAATCGCAGCGGTACACGATTTGGCCCACGTTCAGTTCGTAATGAGTCAGTACTAGTACGCCCATATGGCATGTACACCAAAGCGGCTCCTTTTGACAGTTTCCAAATCGCTGATATTGGTGATGCAGCTATTAATACTTTCAATTTGGCCGATTCAATTAAAATTATTGAAGCACATTTTGATGACATTGTTGCCAAAGATATTAAACCCGTTACGGTCGGTGGCGATCACACCATCACTCTGCCCATTCTACGTGCTTTGCATAAAAAACACGGCACCATGGCATTGGTGCATATTGATGCTCATGCCGATATTAACGATACGATGTTCGGCGAAAAAGAATGCCATGGCACAATATTCAGACGAGCTATTGAAGAAGGCTTAATTGACCCGAAAAAAATGGTGCAAATTGGCCAACGGGCAACAGGCTATAGTTCACAAGATTTTCAATGGGCAATTGACCAAGGTGTGCGTGTTATTCAAGCAGAAGAATGTTGGTTAAAGTCATTAACTCCTTTGATGGTTGAAGTCAGAGAATTAATTGGCGAAGACACTCCTACTTACTTAACTTTTGACATTGATGGCATAGACCCAGCGTTTGCTCCAGGTACAGGTACACCAGAACCAGCAGGTCTAACATCGCCACAAGCATTGGAAATTATTCGTGGTATCTATGGTACTAACCTCATTGGTGCTGATTTAGTAGAAGTTTCACCACCCTATGATACTTCAGGTAATACTTCACTTTTAGCAGCGAATTTAATATTTGAAATGTTATGTAGCTTTCCTGGCTGTATTCGACGATAAGGAATAAATAAAATGACCAGAGCAACCGACTTCGCCATTTCCAATGAAAAACAAAACCGAGAAGAGTTACTAGGAACAAATATCGAACCAAGTTATTCAGGAATTCTCAGTTTTGTCAGACGTAAATACAGTAGAGACTTAAGCTATGCCGATGTTGCCGTAACAGGTATTCCATACGATTTAGCATGTACTAATAGACCCGGAGCGCGATTTGGCCCAAGAGCTATTCGAGAGCAGTCTTCCGCTATTAATTGGGGAACAGTACCACACTGGGGATTCGACCCTTTTGATGAACTTGCCGTCGTAGATTACGGTGATTGCGGAGTTGATAGTAGCCACCCTGAAAAAATTCCTGCTGAAATTGAGCAGCACATTAGTAAAATTATCAATAATGACTGCGCAACCTTAACCTTAGGTGGTGATCATTTTGTAACCTACCCAATTTTAAAGGCTTATGCTAAAAAATATGGCAAAGGACTTTCACTGATCCATTTTGATGCACATTACGATACCTGGAATGACAGAGAAGGAAAAATTGAACACGGCACTATGTTTTACCATGCAGTAAAAGATGGCATTGTTGATCCTGTAAAATCGATACAAATAGGCCAGCGGACCGCTATTGAAGATAACCTTGGCTTTAATGTTTTAGATAATCAGTGGGTTCATGAAAATGGTGCTGAAAACGCCGCAGAAAAAATCAAAGAAGTTGTTGGTGATAATTTATGCTATTTAACCTTTGATATTGATTGTTTAGATCCTTCTTTCGCTCCAGGTACTGGTACGCCCGTTATTGGCGGATTGTCAACTTATCAAGCACAAAGAATATTGCGAGGAATTGAAGGGGTTAATGTTATAGGTATGGATGTTGTGGAAGTTGCACCAGCTTATGATCACGGCGAAATTACCGCATTGGCTGGTGCGTCTCTAGCGGTAGATATGCTTTGCTTGTTTGCAAAAAAAGATCAGTAAACTCAGATAAAGATAGTAGCTAATATCTGCGTTTATTACCAAAAATGCCATCTAAGCCATCATCGTCATGACTAAACATAGTACTTTTCTTTTTTGGTGGTTCTTTAGCGCTATCTTGACCTTTAAATTTATCATAAAAGGTATGACTTTTTTCATCGATAACCCCTGTTATACCATCGTTAACAAGGGTTAATTGAGTTATGGCATCGCCAACCAGTTGCATAACTTCTGTATTTTCACTGGTAATTGCTTGCAATAATTCCATCGCTTTATCACTGAGTGCTTGAGCTTTAGGGTATTCTTTTAGCTCAAGCTGTTGCAAGGCTTGGTTGCTGTATAAACATGACTTTAAACGGCCAATAAGCATTTCCAATTGACTCACTTCTTCCTGCAATTCTTCAACACTTAACCTGCCTTTTGTATGTTCAACTTTGAGTAGAATAACCAACATCATTGATTGCTTTAGCATTCGTGCCTGTTCATCACCTGCTATTGGCAAAGGCTGTGTGGCATAAAAAAAAGGCAGGGTTTGCTCAAGACTTTTGAAATTTTGCAGTTTTTTATCGGTATCTTTTAGTGCAGCCAAACGGTTGGGTGTTGTTTCTAACTCAATTAACCCTGTTATCGCTAACTGCGATCTTTCTAAACAGACAATTGAACTTCTTATGGTTAACGGCAAAATTGTACGACCATTAAGCAAGCGCTGGCTTTTTGCTAATATATTTTGCAGTTTAATAATTTTACGGTTTTTATCATTTTGATTGCGTTCACGAAGCGTCGAGATGTATTCGAAAAACACACCAAAAAGAAACAACGCGATCAAACAAGCAGATATTAATAGATACATTAAAAATCGTCCAAAAACGGTTAATAAAGATCGCAAAAGTTGGGGGCGGATTTTGCGGAAAACTTATAATAAAGCGATTTGACTTTATCTGTCTAGCAAATAAAGTCAATTTTTGTGTTATATCAAATTAAATAAGTTATTTAAATTGATAAGTTACCGATAAATGGTATTGGTTATTACTCCCCTTTAATTGAGTTTCGAACCAAGTAAACCCAGCTTTCACTGTAATACCATCAAACAAAGGCGACATATTATCGGCTGTTGAAGACATCTCAAGTCCGTATGCCGACAAAGCATCATGATCATCCGCTTTGTGATTTAAATAAAATAAGCTAACACCAGAAGTGATTAAACTCATGCTATGTTGCTCAAATTCAAAACCAACCTGCCAAGCGAGTGGCAGCCGAGAATCAAGCATTTGGTGATTGACCACTTGGCTAGTCGCTGAGGTTACTTGCCCACCTAAAATTAATAATTGATAGCTAGGTGCATTATCGTCTAATGTATTATTGGCGTATTGGTAGCTAAGTTGACTATTACCATAACCTATAAACGCACTTAAACCGTAATCTACTCGTTGCCACTCCTGGTAATCACCACTGTAATCAATCAATACACCGCTAAGACCATAGCCATAATTTAATTTACCCATAGCATCATTAAAATGATATTGACCTTGTAAGCGATAATGACTAATTTGATCATCAAGTAAAGGCGTATCGACTTTCTCACTACCCAAACCGAAGGAGAGGTCTACCGAGCTATAAAAAGAGAAGTCGGTAGCATAACCTAACTCAGCATTCATTAAGCTAGATTCAAGGCCACTGGCGGTTTTTTGAAAATCAGAGTTAACAATTTCGCCATACCATTTTAAATCTAGCCAATTGCTTTTAATGTTAGCCGCCATGTTTTTTTGAAAATCACCATCACTGTATGCCGCTTGCCATCTTAATCGTCCAAGAGGATCTCCTCCTTTGACTATAAGCTCTAAACCATTTTCATCATCACTGACATAACCGCCCAATCCTATGGTGAATGCTTGTGGACCAATACCATAGTTTTGGCTCGATTGAGTCGTCGCCATTAATGGGGGACTTTGTTTCTCCGCAATATTTTGTAATTCAAAACGACCTTGAGCAATAACATCTGTGGTAAGATTTTGACTGTAGGTATCTTGTCCTTGACTGGAGGTCACTAGATAAAATAACTGCTCTGAAGTTAACTCATCTTCAGTTAATTGCTTTAAAGTGAATGCTTGAGTCGTTAATTTAAAACCTTGTGTTAATTGTTGCCACGTTTTATCTTCAAAATTTAATCGAAAAATATTAACGGACTGACTATTTCTAGTTTGCTGGCTACGGCTAAAATAAAGCCCGTCAGTTTGCCAACGTAAAAAAGACACATAATTTCCGCTAAGTCTTTTATCAGTTGAACGCTCATCAGAGGTTTTATTGTTTTCGTCATACAGATTTACTACTCGCCATTTTTTATCTTCAAGGTTAAATAAATGAATTTGCCAATGTTTGTCATGGTTGGCTATTAACGCTAATTCTTTTCCATCGGGTGACAGTGTTAGGTTATCCATTTGAACATTCAATTTTTTGTCAGTAACTTTCTGCCAACTGCCATCCTTGAGGGAAATTCTAACCAATTGATTGAAACCAGCATAATGAGTTACAGCGACAACCGATAATTGATCAGGCATTACCGCGTAATCATGTACACGAAGTGAGTTTGTTATTTTTTCAACTTCACCGGTAGCTAACGTTACTTTAGCCAACTCAAATCCAAGTTCATGGTTGTCTTGTATTAAATATTGTAAAACTAAGGCGTGTTCATCATCCAACCATCGGGCTTGTCGCCATTGATGCTTGCTATTTGGCTTTACGGCTGATTCAGCTTCACGATTAAAAACAAGGGGTAAAGTATCAGGAATATCTTCAGGATCTTTTTCGAGAAGCTCTTTATTTTTTTGAATAAACTTTTCTTTAGCTTTAACATTTTCAGTGAGTGCAAAAACATTAAGACTAATAATTCCTTCAGCATCTTTTTCTAACTGTAATAACTTATCTTGCTTTGGTGATGGCTCACTGCTAAGTACTTGGTAAGCATTATTTTGCCAGAGATTTCCACTGGCAGTTAAATTTTGCTGAGATTTTTTTGCTCGGTAGGTTTGCTCTGCAACAAATTGTTTATATAACCTTTTAGGGGACTGCAAAAAAAGTCCTTTAAAGGCTTCATCAAAATTACGATATTTTGCTGCGGTACTTCGATGCCAAAGTTGGGATAACTTATCCTTTCCATAGTGTTCTTGTAGCCAAAACAAAAACGCACTACCCTGATAATAAGCCATACGATTTCCCGTATAGCTGCCATTACCATTAATTGCTTTGTAACTAGGTAATTGCCCTTCTATGGCCCACTGTTGCAATAAAGCCTTAACATAATCACTATTCACCCGTCCTTGTTGAGTGTATTCAGTTTCTATCAAAGTGGCATAACCTTCACTTACCCAACGAGGATAACGGTTAAAATTAACGGTATCTGCATTAAAAAGAACCTTATCAAACATTGAACGCCAACTTCTGCTGGGCTCTGACATATGAATTTTATGGGTAAGTTCATGGCTGATCACTAAATCTAGCCAATCTTCATACGAGCCTAATGTTTGTTCTGATCGAGGGGCACTGGTAAATATTTTAACTATCTTCCCTGATGCCAGAGGTATGGCATAACCATTGGCTTGATGAAAATCATCGGCAATTAAAAAATCGAGTTTTTCATTTTGCTCAAACCCCACTCTTTGGCTGACATCTAAATATATCGCATCGAATTTATCAGCAACTTGTTCAGCAAACGCTTGGTAGTCTTGTTGAAAATGAATACGGGCATAGTCTGTCTCTATGGTTTGTAAGTTATCTTTTGCTATTGCCGTTTGTGGTAGTGATATAGCTAATAAAGCTAACACTAAAAGAAATGCTCTAATCATTCTATTTCCTTGTTTATCTTCCTTGGATGAATACCGGATGATTTTACACACAATTAACCTAACAGTGACAACTATTTACCATAAATGACTGAGTTAAAATGTAAGGAAGTTGGTCGTTTATATTTACAAAATGCTAATAGCCGAGTTAGACTGGTCATACCACACCTTGTTGTTGATAAAGTAATCATGGCAGTAATTGAATACATCGATCATGGACCGGTATCTGGCATTCGCGTAGGACGATTTAATAAAGGCATAAATACCACCTTTGTTGTTTATCAATATCGTGATGTGCTCATTGATACAGGACCAATAAACCAATGGCAATACATCAATAAATTTATTGATGAAAAGACAATCAATCATGTTTTGATCACTCATCATCATGAAGATCACAGTGGTAACGCTTGCTATCTTTCAGAGCAAAGTAACCTACCGATTTATACTAATGCTTTGTGTCAAAAAGAACTTAAACATGTTCACAACATCCCTTTTATTCAAAAACTCATTTGGGGAACAGCCAAGCCTGTTTCGAGTAAATTATTATCACCACATTTTATTTCCGATTCAGGGGTAAATTTAGATATTATACTCACCCCAGGTCATACCGAAGATATGAGTTGCTTTCACGATTCAGAAAATGGTTTTTTGTTCACTGGCGATTTATATATTGCCTCAAAAGTTAGATATTTTCACAAAGATGAAGATTTACATAAGCAGTTAGCAAGTCTTAACAAAGTAATCAGACTAGACTTTGATGCCGCCTTTTGTCCACATAGAGGTATCATGCCTGATGGTAAAAAAGACATCACTTACAAACGAGACTTTATTCTTGAGCTATCTTCAACAGTAAAGGCACTTGCAAAACAAGGCCTACCAACTAAAGAAATTAGAAAGCAGTTGCTAGGTAAAGAAGATATGTTTTCATTGATGTCTAAATTTCAGTTTACAAAACAAGGATTAATCGACGCTTGTCTTGCATTACCGGATACCCCGCAATAAAGCATCATCCAAATAAGTTAAAATAATAGATAATAAGGCAATATTGCCTTATTATAGTAACTCGAACTGATAAATTGCCGAAGGCAATCGTGATATACAATGTATATCATTTTTTCTTATGAAAAAGTCTATCAACAATCCAGTGATAGCAGTGAAATCAATGTTACTCACACATTGAATTAGCGCCTGTTACTTTATTTTACTAATTAACTATTAATTAGTATTAGACTTTTCCTAAATTATTATTGCTAGGTTTTGGCCTACAACTAGGAATTGCACATGCTAACTACAACACCTTACTCAAAAAAACTATTACCTCTCCTTATACCCGTGGCCATGATAACGGCTTGTGGCGGAGGCAGTGATGACAGTAGCGATAACATTGATGATGTTAACACTTCAACCTTTTCATTAGCGATAAGCGATGCCCCTGTCGATGATTTATCAGCAGTGATTGTTTGTTTTAATCAAATACAACTCAAACGCAATGAAGCTAATGGTGGTGATGTAATCTTTACGGTTGGTGGTGAAAATGGTGCTATTGAAGCTAACGATTTATGCCTAGATGACGACAACAACGTTATCGCTGACACGGTAGGTCTTAATTTACTAGACTATGCAGGCAGTGATTCCATTAACTTAATCACTGGCGCAGTAATTGAAGCGGGCGATTATACCAAATTACGGATAGCCATGAGTGAGGGGTCATACGGAATTGATAGTGATACGGGTGGTAAAATAAAAGTATCAGTGCCATCAAATGAGTTAAAATTAGATGGCTTTACCGCAGCTATTGGCGGTGTTATCAATTTCACCTTAGAGTTTGATTTACGTAAAAGTATGGTCAATCCTGTTGGCCAAGAGGGGTATTTTTTAAAACCTAACGGTATTCGATTAGTGGATAACAGTAAGATTGGTCACATTAGTGGCAGTGTTGCTGAAAGCTTATTAACAGATAACCAAGTCAGCCATGGTTGTATATTTTCACCAGAAGATTTATCTACCGCTGTTGCTAGTGTCTATTTATATGCAGGTAATGGGTTAGAATCGGACTTAACTGCGCTTAGTGATAATGGCGGCAATGAAGAGCACCAACCTGTTGCTAGTACCACAGTTACCTTTGACGGCGTTCAAAGCTACAATTTTGAAATTGGTTTTATCAATGCTAATGACTACACTATTGCTGTAAGTTGTGATGTAGTGGATGACCCTGAGGCTGATGACGACGTTGTTTTTATCGAAGCTAAGAATGTGAAGGTAGAAGAAAGTAATACCCCAGTTGAAGTTACCTTTGGTCTATAGTCATTATTTACTTATTAATTTCAAGTTATTAAGCCTCAAGCACAAACTCTGAGGCTTATTTATTTCATCTTCAAAGCTACCCCTCCTAGATGCCTCACACTGAACATCCATAACTAAAGACAACAGTACCACTAAAGCATTTTATAAAATATGTACTATATTTAAGCTGTTATGCTAAAAAATAGTCAGTGGAGAGATGGATGCAACCTAAGAAGCCCCAACAAAGTCAAAATAAGTTAAACATCAGTCAAAGTCATAAATCAAGACATGAGCCTTCAACAGCCATGAGCGCTGAAGCCAGTGACGATTTTGATATCATTGTAAAAGGTGTTAAAAATAATAGGGAAAATGCTGACAAAAACAATAAAATTGAAGATCCTTATTTATACTTTACTGAAAAAGACCTTTCTAGAATACTCAATAATTTGGATACTTTGCGAAATGAAGTTTATCCATCACAGAATTTGGATGAACAAATAGATAAAAAACAACCAAGCTTCCCGTCTGTGTGCTTAATTGGCTTAGGGCGATGTGGTTCGAACATCGCCTTAGATGTAGCATCACTTGTCCATAGCGCTAGAAAATATTATTTAAATGAATTCAACAACGATATTAAAAAAAACAAAGAGTTAGAAGTTAGTTCAATAAAATGGATAAAACGTAGTTTTAATTTACAAGCAAAGAAATCAGACAAACCAGTATTTCTTATTGAGCCTTTGGTGATGCTAGGTGACTTAGATAAAGATATTGAAGGTCGTATTCGCTTTTCATCACAAAGCTATGACAAAGATTTTCTAACTGAGTACAGTAAATTAAAAATAATGGATTTATCAGAAGTACATGCAGGAGGTGCAGGTAACGCTCCTATTCTTGGTCAGTATTTAGCTAAAATAATTTTGAATAAATCTACCGACGATTTTAGCAATGCTGACTGGAAGTTTATTCACTCCTATTTAATTGACTCCTGCGGCATAAAAGCAAATCAATCAAGACTGTACTTTTATATATTTAGTGCCGGAGGAGGTACTGGCTCAGGTATGGCGTCTGAGTTTGGTTTAGCACAGCAATATTCATATATGAGTAAAACCTTTGATATTCGCCCTGAAAAAGAGCAAATCAGTCAAAGCCAATCATTTGTATTTGAACCTATTTTTACCAGCGGAATTTGTATATTACCTAATATTACCGACCCTAGCATTGAAGCATCGGAAGCACTTCATATCAATGCAGGCAGGCTATTATGTAAATATTTAGCTGAAGAGTGGGACTTCTCATACAACGCTGAGAACAATGAAAATCAATCTGAAACAACGCGTTACAGAATACGACCATGGAATTCTATGATGTTAATATCAAATGATATTATGCGTTACGCTGAACAAAGTGAAAATGAAGGCGAAATAAAATTTATAGATGTCAATACCATGGAAAAACATGCAAACCAATATATTAGCCAACAGATATTTAATATTCTCACCGCACAGGCAGTCACCACAGACTATGATGATAACTACTTTCATCGTGCGGGTATAGATATTGGAGAAACCATTCGCTTAGATGCCAATGACTTGTTTATGAGCTTGGCTGGGCCTGTTGCAATAGCCTATGCGGAATCTGTAGTTATTGACACATCAAACTCTTCGGGGACTAAAGCAAATATTTTTAATACTGAGAGTGAGGGTTTAGATATTGATGATTTATTTTTCAGATCAATTGATTTACCACACTTTAATAAAGATACCAAAGCAATCGAGGGAGTAAGTTTATTACCTATTGAGTCTACGCGATATCGCGAAGCTTTAAAAAAATATAAAAGTTCAGGTTATGATGCTGAGCATTTAAAAGATTTACATTTCTTTAAAAATTGCTCTTCTATTGTCTCGATAATCTCCCTACCTAAAGGTTATCAACTTTCTTATATTGATTTGAATAAATTAAAAACCCACCTTAATCACTTATTTCCAAATACTACATTAAAGCGCTATGCTTTAGTTATAGGCACATCTGCCAATCTATCTTTAACAACACTAATAGCGAAAAGCCCATGTTTGAGTGATGACTTCTTAACACTCATTGTCGCTTACATTAAACGCTGCTTTTCTAAAGACCCCTATCGCTTTGATGATAGTTTAGATAAAGCAATTATCGAATTTATTCGTGCACCCGAATTTGATGAAAGTAAACTTGAAGAAATGTTAGTTTCTCATGAGAATCCCGCAAAAATTTTAGATACCAATTGGTATGCCATTAAACCTATGTATGAGAAAAAGTATCGAGAGTTGGTGCGTGATAATAAAAAATTCACATCTATCAATGATATTCGTTTAACCCTAGACAGTGTTAAAAAATCGATTCACTATTTACGCGAAATTTATCGTCATAGGATCAGTAAAACACAAATAATCTCGTTAAACGGAGATACCAAAAAAGATAATACCACTCAAAAAAAAGTAAAAATAAAAAATAAAAAAGTTTGATGCCTAAAAAGTATCTGCTAGTTGAAATAGATCAATAAATTTTGGTGAAATTTACCGCAATGACCTGAAGATACTTAAAGTCATTACGGTAAATCATTTTAGACTATTTTCAAATAAGCCTTTGCACTCTAACGAAGAGTCGTTAAGATGAGTTTCATTTAAAATCATAAGACTTCTTTTTGATAGATCCCACCCTACTCGCACTCTTTATTCCAACCTTTTTCTTGGTAAGCATTACCCCTGGTATGTGCATGACCCTAGCAATGACCTTAGGCATGTCCATTGGTGTACGTAATACCTTTTGGATGATGTGGGGAGAATTATTAGGTGTTGCTATTGTCGCAATTTTAGCCGTTATTGGCGTATCGTCGGTAATGTTAAAATTTCCTAATGTCTTTAGTATTTTAAAATTGATTGGTGCCGCTTATCTATTTTATATCGGCATTAATATGTGGCGTTCAAAGGGCAAACTTGCTGTTAGCAATACCGTACTAAAGATTAAAGTCAACAAAAAGCAGCTATTTAATCAAGGTTTGGTTACTGCTATAGCCAATCCTAAAGGCTGGGCATTTATGGTTTCCCTATTGCCCCCTTTTATCAATCCTAGCCTTCCTTTAACCGCGCAACTGACCATATTAGTTGCGGTAATTTTACTTTCTGAATTTATTTGTATGTTACTTTATGCCACTGGTGGAAAAACCTTGGGCAGATTATTAACCCAAGGTGATAATGTTAAAAGACTTAATCAAATTTCTGGCTCGCTAATGATATTAGTAGCTATTTGGTTAGCGAGTAGTTAACTCGCTACATATTTAAGACGCCCCCCTAAAGCCACCAAAGCTAAAATCAAAAAAAGTACTGAGGTACTACCAGCATAGTGATCGTATACCTCAACAACATACTCAATATCAATTTCAGAACTCTCAAGTGGAAGAGCATACAACGCATTGTTATCATCTGAACTATAACTCGCCACTAATTCTTCAAAGCCAACTTCATACAAGTCGATTAATACATCATAAGTATCACTGTCGTACCCTTGATGCAAAGTAGTGATTACTTCATATTCATCAAGATCACTATCACCCTCGATAATAAAGCTGTCGGTGGTGTAATAATAAATCCATGGACCACCGTTTTTACTTAGATACATCTGTGCATAAACCTCTGCTATATCGTCAGAATAAGTACTGTGTAAATCAGCATCAAATATCACACTAAAAGTTTGGTAATAACCATCACCGTCATAATCATCTAATAAATAACTCTCAGCATTATAGATACTAAAACTATGATGATAATTACTTTTTTTAAAAAGCTGTTTAGCCTTATATTTAATGGCTTTGTTTTGTGACGCCTTCTTTTTAGATTCTTGGGTAACAGCTATAGAACTTACCAAGGCGAGTGATTTGTTTTTTGTTTGTAAAATAATTTGTTGCCGATAATTTGTTGAGCCTAACGAAGCGGACAACTCTTTTTTCATACCAACGGATACGGTTACTAAACTTTCACTTTCATTATCACTACCTTTGCCATTTAGCTCAGCACTTACCGCAATTAAAGGGAGTAACAAACTTATTCCAACAAATGAATAATAGAAAGAGTGCTTGATGAATCTTACAGCTTGATTGGCTATTGGCATAAATTGCCCCTAATTGATTTCCGTACGTTATCGCTATTAAACCTTAATGAAACTGAACAGTGCCTGAACATTAACTTAAATAGATTACAAAAATTCTAGCTCAAGCTATCGGGTTCAACAAAAGTTCAGCTAAGGTTCAGTTTGGTTGATGTAGACTTTTAATGAAGCAATTACTAAAAAGCTAAGGTGTTACTATTTATTTAACGCTGGCTTGGGTTTACACTGATAGCAATTAAAATAATAAGTTAATCATTTCAACTGGTTTAAATTTATTTGTTCCTTATTATAGGTGTACATAAGTGAAAATTTTTTCATTCATTTTTATTGGCTTAACATTAACATTTGCAGCTATCACTAATGCCAATGCACAAGGTATTGCTCGCTCACCAGCCAACCAAACCGTTAAGTTGAAGGTACATAGCTCACAACAAGCAGCCCAACTAGTGAAAAACCGTTTTGGCGGCAAAGTATTAAAAGTAAGTAAACAAAAAGTAAATGGGCATAGCGGCTATAAAGTAAAACTCCTTAAAAAAAGTGGTCATGTAGTTTCTGTACTTGTTGATGCCCAAAGTGGCCGAATTATAGGTGGATAATTCATGCGATTATTGCTTATTGAAGATGATTTATCCCTACAAAACAATCTTAAAAAAAGTTTAGTTAACGCTAACTATAGTGTCGATGTAGCCAGTGATGGCCAAGATGGCCTTTACCAAGGTGAAGAATACAATTATGACGCCGCTATTGTCGATGTTGGCCTACCGATTATTGATGGTATTACTTTAATAAAATCACTTCGCGGACAAAATATCGACTATCCGATATTAGTACTTACCGCTAGGGATAGCTGGCAAGATAAAGTTGCCGGTCTTGATGCTGGAGCTGATGACTACTTAACCAAGCCTTTTCAAAATGAAGAACTACTTGCTCGATTAAATGCCTTGATTAGACGCTCTGTAGGACAAACAAACCCAGTATTAAGTAATGGGCCATTATCAATTGATACTAAAAGCTGTCAAGTATCGGTTAATGAAACCAATATTAAACTGAGCAGTTCAGAATATAAATTACTTACCTATTTAATGTTACACAAAGGCGAGGTCAAATCTAAAGCGGTGTTAACTGAGCATATTTACGATCAAGATTTCGATTTAGACTCAAATGTTATTGAAGTATTCATCAGGCGTTTGCGAAAAAAATTAGACCCGAACAATCAATACGATTTTATTGTTACTCATCGTGGTTTAGGTTATCAACTTAAAATTTTTGAAAATACTGCCGAATGATAAAAGATAAATTTCATTCTTTACTAAAGTTGCCACAAATAAACTCGCTTAAATTTAGATTAATTATCAGCGCCATGGCGATGATCTTTATTATTCTCCCCATTATAGGGTTAACGTTAAGTAACGCCTTTGAAAAACAAATCATTAATTCTGTCAAAAAAGAGCTTACCGCCTACAGTTATTCGTTATTAGCCGTAGCAGAAATTGATCAACAAACCTTGTTCATGCCAGAGCAGCTGTTAGAAAATCAATTTAATGTTATACAATCTGGTTTATACGGCGTTATTACCAAAATTAGCGATACTAAACTTAACAATATCAAAAATAATACCAGTAGTAACAATACAGTTCTTTGGCATTCAAATTCATTACTCAGTGTTAATACACCACTAATTCCTTCTTCACCTAAAGTCGGTCAAACCAGCTTTTTAACATTCAATTTCGAGCAACAAAAACACTTTATATTTAGTTTATCTGTAAGTTTTACCAGCAATAAGGGTGACTTTGAGTTAACTGTACATGTCATTAAAAACTATGATGATTTTGAAACGTTAGTATTGCAGTTCCAACAGCAACTATGGACATGGTTATTAATATTAATGATGCTGTTATTTTTAGTACAGGGCATTTGGTTAATTTGGACATTACGGCCATTAACTAAATTGAGCACTGAAATGACACAAATAGAGCAAGGCCAACTTGATGAATTAAATCAGAATTACCCATTTGAGCTAACTCAAGTCACCCAGCAACTTAACATGTTATTACGCACTGAAAGACAACAAAGAAAACGTTACCGTAATGCGCTGTCTGATCTTGCCCATAGCCTAAAAACCCCCCTCGCGGTGATACAAAGCCAAGCTGAATTAACTCAAGATTCAAATGGGCAATTAGCGATAATTAATCAAATTATCGAACATCAATTAAAACGAGCCCAAAGTGCAGGTGAATCATCTTGGCATATCGGCGTGAACGTAAAAGACTCCCTTGATAAGCTTGTTAATACCATGAAAAAAATTCACCACCAGAAAAATCTAGCTCTTAATTGTGAGGTAAACAAAAACATTACCTTCAAAGGTGATGAAGCTGATTTATTAGAAATACTAGGCAACTTAATCGACAATGCCTGTAAAGCGGCAAAACAACAAGTCAGTATTAGTGCCCATCAATCAAAGCAAAATATTACCTTAGTTATTGCTGATGATGGCGTTGGCATCGATAAGGCTTTACAAGATAGTATTTTAAAACGTGGTACTCGAATTGATACCTACCAACAGGGGCATGGCATTGGCTTAGCAATAGTAAGAGATTTAGTTGAAAGCTATCAAGGACAGCTTAATATTAGTCATGCAACTGAGCTAGGTGGTGCCAAATTTACAGTAACATTTATGATGTAAATTCAGCATGCCAGGGTTAATTAAAACCTTACCACTATTCAGCTAATGTTCAGTTAGCTAGGCTTACAATGACTTCATCCTCTAACTATTCACTTTTAGTGTTTGGAAAAAAGATGAAAAATCTACTATTCATTACCATTTTAGCTTTATCAGTTTTATTATCCTCTTCTGTTCATGCAGCAAACAGCAGTAGCATAGAAATTAGTGATGGCGAACTCGCACAGCTTTTAGCGCCTATTGCTTTATATCCTGATACATTGCTAACCCATATTTTAATTGCATCAACTTATCCCATTGAAGTTATTGAAGCCTACCGATGGGTGAGCAGTAATGAGCAATTATCAACGGAGCAGATGATCAGTCGCTCAACAAACAAAGATTGGGATCCCAGTGTTAAAGCCTTAATGCCCTTCCCTACTATTTTAAAACGCTTACATGATGATTTAACTTGGACTAACCAAATAGGCGATGCTTTTTTAGCAAATGAACCTCAAGTACTATCAAGTATTCAAATACTTAGACAACAAGCGGATAACGCAGGCAACTTGGCAAAAATGGATAATATGGAGGTTAATTATGATAACGGTAATATAGTTATTCAGCCATTACAGCGCGAAATTGTTTATGTGCCTTATTACGACAGCCGCACAATATATGGTAATTGGTATTGGAATTATTATCCTCCTGTATATTGGGCGCACCCGCGTCATTACATCAGTCATAGACCTTATTACTGGCACACAGGTGTTCACATCTCATTCAATTATTTCTTTAGTGCTTTTCATTGGCATAGCCGTCACCTTGTAGTAGTGAATCACCGAAATTCACGCCATTATGTAAAAAGACATCGCATTGTTAGTAGCCATGGTTCTAAGCGTTGGAATCATCAACCTCATCACCGCAGAGGTGTGGCCTATAGCAATAACCAAGTTAAAAAACGCTTTCATAGTAACCGTGTGAGCACATCACAAAGTAAAAAGTACCGTAACTCGCACAAACAGTTAGTCGCTAACCACAATAATAAAAGCAGACTTAGCACACATAAAAGCCTGTCCAATACTAAGCACCAAAAAACAACTAAGCATTTGGCTCAGTTAAAACACAATTCACGTAATAAAAACACTAGTTCTTCGCATGCTAGTAATAGAGTAAAAAGCAAAAGTACAAAGCAATATACGCACAAACATGCCAACAAAACTAAAAAGCCAGTTCAATATACCGCTAGCAATAAAAAGAGGCAGTACTCTGATAAGCAAAGTTATAAAAAACACACAAATAAAAAAGAGAGTAAAAAGTACACTTCAAGTCATCAACCGACTAAAAGTCGTCAATCAACTAAGAGCCATCAGACAAAACAAAGGAGTAGTCATAACAAGCCGTCACACAACAAACATTCAACAAGGGAAAAACATTAATTTTAACTTTGGTGGTTAATATTTGTTCTGAGTAAATGGGATCAGAGCTCTAGCCTACTTTAATGATTGATTAGGTCAGAGCTTTTCAGAAACTTGACTAATTCAAAGTGAATATAAGGTGGACTATTTAGCTTTATGCTCAATTTAATACAAAAACTGACAACGAAATATCTAAAAATTATATTCACAACGTGCTAATAAACTGACAGTAAGCCATAAACGACAAGCGCTCCCTAAGTTCATTAAGCTACCTCTTATACTACTTAATGAACTTCATCTTCCCTCGCTAGATATTTATTTGATATTTGATTTCGTCCATTCTTCTTAGAAAAATACAAGCATTTATCGACAATTGAATATAATGTTTCATAAGTAGTTTCTTCATTACTTAAGAGTGAATAACCAATACTTACCGTTATTGAAATTGTATAGTCATTGAATATTAATTGGCTATTTTCTATTTTATTTCGTAATTTTTCTAATACCTGAGAAGCCATTTCCATCGAAGTATTTGGTATAATTAGCACTAACTCATCACCGCCAAATCGACAGAGAATATCTTGTGATCTAAGGCAATTACTAATAAATTTGCTTACGTGGATTAGAGCAGCATCTCCCGCATCGTGACCATAAGAGTCATTAATTTCTTTAAAGTAATCCAAATCAATCAAGGCCAGACAAAGGTGGGTATCTTCCCTTTTCGACCTTTCAATTTCTTGTGCTATTCTCGAATTGAAATGCATTCTATTTGGTAGCCCAGTTAATGCATCGGTATGGGCTATTTCTATCAGCCTTTTTTCGATGCCATGTCGTAACCCCACAACTACATGTAGACCAACAATTGAGGAAATACCTGCGAAAATCAATGTGATTATTTCATACTCAAACGTAGGTGAAGATGACTCTAAAAACCGCATGTAATATAAATAACTCATAAAAACATAAGCGACTGTAGAGCATATTAAAGCAACTTTAGCTGAGAAAAATAGGTAAGCAATAAGAAGGGGAGTTAAAAAATATATGATAATTATAGGCTGTCCTTGCTCATCAAAAGTGACGATAGCAAGCAGAATTATATCGATAATAAAAATTACAATTCCAGCGATATTCGAATATGAATTACGGTACACATGAAAAAATATTGCCGCTAATATAATAACCGATACCGCTTGAATTATTGACGTTAAATCATAGCCAGATTGCACCCTAATGAAAAACATAGGGATAGTTGCAAGTATTAATAGAAAAAGGCACATCAGTGCAAACATTCGTCGAGTTTTATCTAAATTTCTTGCGAAAAATTCAATATTGGTATCAATCTGATTTTTTTGGGACATTAGCATTAGTTCTTAATTGTAGTATCTAAAGTGAGCTAAATTGGTTAACCATTTAAAGCCTCTTATTCGCTGACATTAAGCTGTTTAAAAGGGTTAATCAACTATGAGCTTAAGCTTACGATTATACCCTCTTAGTCCATCATTAATAACTGCGAACTATCAAATTTTCTTTAACCATTTATAAAGCAACTAAGTCTTTGCACTTTTTAACTCTATTATAGATAGTAAATTAAGAAGGTAGCAATTGGTTAATCTAAAAATAAGGAATGTTGCTTACGACAACGCTATGTCGAGAGCTATTGTTGTTCAAAAATAGTCAAGATTGCCTGTTAAATTTTAACCTACTGAAAGCCCCCGTAAGTCGATTGAAACTTTAATTCACAAAAAAACTAAGAGTCTAAAAGAACTTTAAGATATTTAGGAATATAAGTTGATGATGCTTTTTTGAGATTTCAGAAAGCATAGATTTTTTGACAATATACCATGTCCATAGTTGGTGTCTGGCAACAATACCAACACAGCGGGCATTCATCATAAAACTCCTAATGCTAATTTTTTGTTGAAAGAACTAGATCTCTTATGTTCACTATTTTCAAGGATAGCTGGCATTATCAATATCTTTCTACTTGCTTAGGTCCCTAGGGTGAAATAGAAAAGATAAACATACTCTCTCAAGTTATAGAGAATATTCATTTCCTTCACCAGACATATTTTGTTACCCCTTTTTCAAGTAATAATTGAAGTAAACTGGCGACAATTCGGTCTATAATTGTTCAATATCAATTGAAAAAAATAATATAATAAATAAATTACAAAAGGATAAAGTTAGCATGCAAAAATTATTACTACCGTTACTTATAGGCTGCACATTAGCTTCGAGCTTAGTACAAGCCGATACATTTTCAGATAACATTAAAGCGGCAATGAAAGCCGAGGCCCGTTCAGAAAAAGATAAAGATCGTGATAGAAACCGTCGCCCAGTGCAGACTCTTGAATTCCTTGGTATTCAAGAAAATATGAAGGTATTGGAACTAATTCCCGGTGGTGGTTGGTATACAGCTTTGCTTGCGCCTGCTTTGAAAGATAAAGGCCAACTTTATTTAGGTATGGCAGGCGATCGCATCAAAGATGGTTTATTAAAACAAAAAGCTTTTAGTAAAGTTAAAACAGTAAGTAATGATTCAAAATGGGAGCGTAATAAAGAAGAAAAGCGTTATGACTTATCAAACATCGACTTTGGTGTAAAAGATTTAGATGCCGTTTTAACCTTTCGTAACTATCACAACTTATCTCTAGCAACACGTACTGCGGTAAACGTAGAGGCGTTAAAATCACTTAAACCCGGCGGTATTTACGGTATCGTTGATCATACTCGTCGCCATATGCAAAGTGAAAATGATGAAAATGGTCGTCGTGTTGACCCAGTATTAGTGATTAAAGAAGTAGAAGCTGCAGGTTTCGAATTTGTCGATTACTCAAACCTCCATTATAAAGCGGATGATGAATTACGTTATGAAGTAGGTCGTAAATCAGTAACCGGTAATTCCGACAGGTTTACTTTGTTATTCAAAAAGCCTATGAAGTAAATTAAAGAATCTATACGAAAGACCCTGTAACACAATCGGTTATGGGGTCTAATTTAACAAAAGTACGTCATTAGTTCCAAGTATAAAAGATAAAGGAGTAATACGTCTCGACAATAAGGTTCTATCACCTAGTTTTTACGTAAAACGGCAACTTTTGTATCACCTGAACTATCTATTCCATCGTAATCAATATCCCGTAATTGGTGATTTTACTTACAACAACTGAAATGGCATCAATAATTAGGTGCTACTAAGGTATTAATGAGCTTAAACCAACCCTATCAACAAGCAATTTCTTTGGTTAAAATCGCCTTGAATATGATCATATTGTCACAAAATATTAATTGCTGTTTGAGGCTCTAAGTTGCCATTATTAACATTATATTTATGTCTTCATTTAGAAAAAGGTTCAGATAGCTACGTCTATAATATTTATAGCTATCCACTTTGGCTAAACTTCATCTGTGACGTTCAGCTCAATAATTTTACTATCAAGCTGCTAGTTTAATTTTCTATTTATTTTAAAGCATCCCATTGCTCTCTGGTCATTTTTGATTTTTGATATTCCATCATAATTAGCCACTTGCCTTCTTTTTTAATCAAAAGCGCATTCATATGAGCAATAAATTCGGCATGCTTGCCTTGTTTATCCGTAGTGTAATAACGAAACATGCCTGTTTCATGAGCGGTTGTTTTATCGTGTAAACGTTGAGTAAAATGAAAATCAACACCAGCAGTCATTTTTTTGGCTTTAGTATCATCAAAACCTGACTTCCAACCAGCTAAAGCTTTAGCAATAGGGTAGCTGTCTTTACTAAAGCCACTGACCAAAATTGCATCTTGATGATAGCCCTTTTTATAACCTTCAAAATCCCCCTCCATTACTGTGCGGGCTAACTCTGCCCAAGTAGCATCTAATTCTTTGATAATTTGATCATCAGCGATAACGGCATTTGTGATAAACAATAAAAACCACAGGCTTAATTTAATACAATATTTCATTAATTTTCTCTCTACATTTGTTGTTGTTGATTTAGAGTAATTTCAGACTCTAGTTTTACTCAAATTTCACTTTACTATAGGCTAAGACTTAAATACGGTGTGCTTTTATTGATAACTGTGTCCAGAGAGTAAACTGTTGCTGTAAAACATCTACAGATACTGCCATTGCCTTTTCTATTTGAGCTTGGCTAAGGGTATTACACAAGTTTTTTTGCTCTAACTTAATCATTTTTGCAAGCATAGTTTTGCGTTGTTTATTTTCCATTATAAAATGTATAAACGCCCAACTCGTTGCATATAAATTTTTTCTTAAACCTGCATTCCACTGCTGATAATTTGCCGACATCATTACCGATAACGGCAGCATTTCTTCTTTTACATAACCATTTTTTACCCAACTAGCGTTACCTTTAATAATACCTATTTGAGATTCAACTTTCATTTCTTCCACATACTCAGCTAGCCCCTCATTAAGCCACTGAGGAGTAAAACCAATGATACCTCGGTTAATGGCGTGGGTAGCTTCATGCACGGCTGTTTTCATGGTTTGTTTGGGTTGCAAATAAAGAATGGCGGCCTCATTTTTTGCACTTACATAAAAACCCGGCGTATCAGATGAGACATTTATATGGTTAACTTTTTTATAACGATTGAAGTCAACAGAGGTATGAAATATTCTAATATTGATATCGATTTTTTTCAAAGAAGCTTTATCTAACAAACTGCCATAAAAATAAAAAAGTTTATTCAGTTTGGATGTTAAATTTTGCCTAAAGTCATAAGGAAGATTATCAGTAAATAGGTTCAGGTTAAAATAATCGAACACCTGACCACCTGCATAATTTAAAGCGTGATAGTCACCATCTTCAGGTAATTGATCACTAAAGTGGCTTATGCCTTCTTCATCAACCCAAGTATAAATATTGTTTGTTTTCTTAAACGCTAACTTTCCTAATGAGATGTCTTGGCAACCAGCATTGGTAACTTTTTGCTTAATGTGAACAACATTTGCAAGTTGTACATCTTTCATTTGTACTTTGTGTTGTTCAACCGCTTTAGCGATGCCAATATCTTGCTCATCTTTGAATTGTAAAAATGTTTTGAAATCAGCTGATAAGTTGAGGAGGTTTCCACTAAAATAACTAGCTAATAGAAAGCTGACAATAAAAGCACTGGTGGTTAGAACAACAACAACGAACTTATTTTTCATATAGCAAGTCGAGCTCTATTATCAAGAAAACATAAAAAAGGCTGTAAAGAGATTAACTTTACAGCCTTTTTTAAAGAATACTATAGCTATAACATAACTATATTCCTACCATAGCTCTTATCTTAATTCTCTGCGAAGAATTTTACCGACATTAGTTTTCGGAAGTTCGTCTTTAAACTCAACCAACTTAGGAACTTTGTAATTAGTTAGGTTTTTCCGGCAGTGATCAACAAGTGATTTTTCATCTAAGTTTTCATCTTTTCGTACTACAAAGATTTTTACCATTTCACCACATATCTCATTGGGTACACCAATGGCTGCTGCTTCAAGCACACCTTCATGCATCATAACCACTTCTTCAATTTCGTTAGGAAAAACATTGAAGCCTGAGACAATAATCATATCCTTTTTACGATCAACTATTTTAAAGAAACCTTGATCATCTACTGTGGCAACATCGCCAGTAGCTAGCCAGCCATCTTTTAATATCTCATCGCTAGCTTCTTGACGATTATAATAGCCCACCATTACTTGCGGCCCTTTAACCCACATTTCACCTGCTTCACCGATTTGTGCTTCAGTGCCATCATCTTTAACAATACGAATATCTGTAGATGGAGCAGGCAGACCGATAGTGCCATTATAACTTTCTTGATTATAAGGACTTAACGAAACCATCGGTGAACACTCAGTTAAACCATAACCTTCAAGTAACCTTGTCGTTGTAACTTGCTGCCAACGCTCTGCTACAGGTCGTTGTACAGCCATGCCGCCACCCAGTGCCATTTTAAGCGTACTAAAGTTTAAATCTTTAAAACCAGGAGTATTTAATAAGCCGTTAAACAAAGTATTTACACCAGTGATAGCGGTAAAAGGATATTTAGCTAATTCTTTAACAAACGCAGGCATATCACGTGGATTGGTGATTAGTAAATTAGTGCCGCCGAGGGTAATGAAGGTTAAGCAATTCGCTGTTAAAGCAAAGATATGATAAAGCGGTAACGCGGTAACAATTAACTCATTACCTTCTTCTAATAAAGGTTTAATGGCCGCTTTTGCTTGTTCTAAATTTGCCACCATATTACGGTGTGAAAGCATTGCACCTTTAGATACTCCGGTAGTACCGCCAGTGTATTGTAAGAAAGCAAGATCATCACCTTGTAAAGCGACAGGGGAAAAAGTTAAGTTGTGTCCTTTCGCTAACACAGTGTTAAATCTTACCGTATCGGGCAAGTTAAAGCTTGGCACCATTTTTTTAACGTACTTAACAACCGTATTGACAATAGCGCCTTTAACAAAACCTAAACGATCACCTAATGACGTCATAATGACATGCTCTACAGGTGTTTTATCAATAATAGTTTCTAAGGTATGAGCAAAGTTTTCAATAATTAGAATAGCTTTGGTGCCTGAATCTTTTAACTGGTGTTCTAATTCACGTGCGGTATAAAGTGGATTAACATTGACAACCGTAAGGCCCGCAAGCAACCCACCAAACAAAGCAATAGGGTATTGCAAGGTATTAGGTACCATAATGGCAAACTTGTCACCTTTAACTAGGCCTAACTCTTGCTGCAAATAAGCAGCAAAGGCTTTAGCTTGTACAGCTAATTCTGCATAAGTAATTTCAGCGCCCATATTGATAAAAGCAGTTTTTTCACTGTAGACACCGGTATACTTATTAAACATATCAACAATCGAAGCATATTTGTCAGCGTCAATCTCGTAAGGAACACCAGGGGGATAGCTTTTCTCTAACCAAATTTTTTCCACAGTTTTTTCCTCACGTTTTGATATGTTTTTTATAATCTCACTATTCGAACCGCTTAAGTTAGCAAAATTCAGCAGATATGAATAGCATTATTTAAACACTTGTTTGAAAATGAGCTGTGATGCCCATTATTTAAGATGAATGTTTAATAAGTGAATATATTAAGGCATATCTAGTTTTTCATACTCGCTTATTAGTATTTATCAATCAGAAATAGCTCCATTGCTTGCTGGTAAAATATTAACTCGACAGATAAGCTACTCCGAGTATAGTTATTATTTGGGCTTTAATAAAAAATAGCGAAGATGAACCTAAACACAATTGCAGAAGAAAACTACTTATGGGTTGAAGAAATGGGTTGGCATAATAAAACCCTGCTAGAAGCTTTAGCCCTTGTTGCCTCTGAAGTAGGTGAGGCGATTAATGAATGTCGTCATGAAAAACCCAGTGACGAATTTCCTGAGGAATTAGCAGATATCATTTTAAGAGTGCTAGATATTGCTCACTGGCAAGAGATAGATATCGAAAAAGTGATTAAAGAAAAAATGTTAAAAAACCAACAAAGGGGTAACAGAGGAAGGCTCAAATAAAAGCATAAGAGCGTTGCCCTTATGCTTTTGTAATTAATTTTAGTTAATTATTAGAAACTAAAATTAACACCTGCGTAATAACCTCGGCCAGAGATTGGATAAGTAGATCCGCCCATGCTTGTACCTGGAGTCCCCAACCAATCTTTGTCAGCAACATTATTAATACCAAAATAAATGTTAGCATCTTCAGATAAGTTATAACCGACTCTTAAGTTATGAAGTGTCGATGCTGGAAGTTTATACGCTTCATAATCTTCAGCTGTCGCATTTCGTCCATACAACATACTTGACGAGTGGTTAGTTTGCCAGCTAACAGTTAAATCACTGAATGTATAGGCAATGCTAAATGAAGTTTTCCATTCAGGAACACCATTTACACCAACATACTCTCTCTCATCAGCGCCAGCTAAATCAGATTCGGTAAATGAGCTTTCAAATAAATGGGTAGCATATATATCGAATTCAACTTCACCGAAATCGCCAAGGCTTTGAAGGTAATAACTTTGAATGTCTAAACCACGACGACGCATTTTATTTGCATTCACGTAGGTAGAATTAACATTGCTAATATTGCCATCAGCTTTACGCGTTATTTCAGCACAGAATACATTATTAATAGAATCCGAATCTACACACATTTCTGCTGTAGTTAACACACCAAACTGAGTGATACCGTCAGCTAAGTCAATATCGAAATAATCAAATGATAAACTAAAACCTTCAATAAATGTTGGTGTTAATACAATACCAGCCGTTAACGTATAAGCAGTTTCTACGGTTAAGTTTTCATTACCTTGTATAGTAGATTTTGAGCCACCAGTAATTCGCATTTCAGACTCAAAGTCAGCAGGTAAACCTAATGCAGCACAGTTTGCGCGGCGTAAGTCATCATTTTCGCCGTTATCTAACTCTTCACTATCACACGGATCCATATAGCGACTAAAACCTATTTCTTCAGGTCTAAATAGTTCAGTTAATTGTGGTGCTCGCACGGCTTTTGAATAATTAGTTCTGATACGAAGGTTATCATCAACAGCCCAGTTAGCACCTAATTTCCAGCTGTCGTTATTGCCTGCATAGGTATAATTGGCATAACGATAAGCAGCTTCAACATCCAAAGCTTTAACAAACATAACATCAGCAACAAGCGGTGCTATGAGCTCTACATATACTTCTTGAATATCACGACTTTCATCCGTTGCCCCTTTAGTATTACCACGATTAGACCCATTAAGTGATACTTGTGAAGGTGTTACTTTTAGTGCTTCATTTCTAAGTTCAAAACCAGCTGCGAACATTAAGTCGCCTGCAGGTAATGTCATCACATCACCAGATAAATTTGCTGCTAATGTATATTGAGAAGTTTCTGAAGTATCAGTAAAAGGGTCTAGCTTAAGATAGTCAATCGCTTCTTGGCTTATTGGCTCAAACGGGTTCAATACGGCACAACTATTCGTTGTTTCACAATCACCTATCAGTTCAAAGCCACCAGACCAATTGTCTGAATTAATTCTGTTTTGTGATGTTTCATCAACTGAAGTTTTACCTCCTGCCACATAGGCATCCCAACTCCAACCATTGTCTAAATCACCTTCCAAAGCAAATGATACTGAAACATACTCACGCTCTACATCAGTCGTTCTGTTGCCCAAATCATTAAAGGTATAAGGAATAGCTATCCAATTGGTATTGTCTGCTTCTGCTGCATCTACAACCACTTGTGGTACATCAAAAGGTGCATCGTAAATATTAACCCAACCATCCCAAGAGAAAATGAACTCAGGGTCAATAGTATTTGTGCTTGCCACTTTGCTATAACTTACATCAGCCGTTAGATAAATGTTATCAGACAGTTCATAACCGCCGTGCAAGTTGACATTAAACCGATCATAAGGTGTGATTGCGTTTTGTGGACCAACAGTTGAATACATATTAGGATTTAAGTCATATGATTGCTTATAATAATCATGCAACTCAGAATCTAATATAGCTCGATAACCATCACCTAAAGTGCCATCTGCACTGCGATTAAATTGAAAGTAGTCATAACTATTACCTGACATAAAAGTCGGTCTGTTATTAGGGATATTGTAATCAGCCCAACCAACATTACTTAGAATAACTTCATTGGGAATATCACTGTCAGGGTTATTAATGTAGGTAGTTTGACCATTTGATCCAGGACGAGAAGCAAAGGTCATCGCTTCTTGGTTATAATAATCAAAACTTACAACAACATTGCCTTTATCATCATTAAAGTTAGTTCCGTAACTTAATGACAACGCTTGTGTTTCACCATCTTTTTCTTCTGTAGAGAAAGCTTGGATATTTGCATCAAGACCCTCAAAATCTTTTTTAAGGATTACGTTAACTACACCTGCTACCGCATCTGAGCCATAAACGGCAGAAGCACCACCTGTTAATACTTCAATACGTTCGATCAAAGAAGCTGGAATATTTTGCATGTCCGAAACAAGTCGACCACCGGAATCAACCATTTGTGTCGGACGGTGACCATTTATTAAGACTAAGGTTCTGTGAGAGCCCATGTCGCGTAAGTTAACGGTTGATAAACCAGCATTACCAGGATTATATGCGTTAGAGCTGGATTCAATACCCGCAGCAAACTGAGGAAGGGTTGCTAATACTTCAGCCACATTCATGCTACCAGTTATGGCTAAGTCTGCCACATCAAGTGAAATTACTGGAGATGCAGATTCAACGCCTGGCCTAGCAATACGTGAACCCGTAACAACGATTTTTTCAACTTCGGCTGTTGATACTTCATCAATTAATTCTTCAGCAGAATAAGCACTTGTGCTTGCTGCTAATAAAGCTAATGCAATTGGTTTGAGTTTAAACATGTAACTATTACCCTTGTGTATTTAAGTTATTTTTGTCTACAAACATCCAATGTAATGTAACTAATTTCAATTCCCTGAAAATGAGATGCGTAAATACTGTATACAATATATACGCACTGTCAAGCCATTCAAAACAGGGCTACAGGCTACTAAATACAATAAGTATTATAAATAGGACTATATTTATGTAGTCAGTAATTCTTAAAACAATCAGGGTAAAAAGATGTTTTCAAAGGTAATTAAAGGTTAACTTTTATTATCGAGGTGAAAAGTTATTCACAATTTTTAAATAAGCAGTCTAACGGTGATAAACATCTGCTTACATATTGACTACGAAATAAATGAAAGTTTTGTATTTTTCGAACAAAAGCTAGACATATTGTTACTTTCGAGCCACTTCTCCACCTTTTTCCAAGGGGCAATTAGTATTAAATTCATAACAGCTTTAGCAAATAATTAAAGACAAACATTCAAAATTTATTCTAGTGACGTTAACTTCCTCTAGAAGCACTCACTTTCGTCTGTATTAGAATGTCTACAAATCAACCAGTTACCCTATACTCTAATAATGTGTAATGAGCTTATCAACTTGATGTTAGTAAAGTGTTATTATAAATTACACTAAGTCACTATTTAAGGGATTATGCGACTTAAAATTATAATAAAAAATGAATCTCAATTAGGAATAACAATTGCCCAAATCACTTAGATTATTAACATTAGCTTTAGCCGGCATTGTTACTTTTATCCCGTACCATTTACTTGTTAACTGGCTCTCTATTTCTTCTGAAAACACTTCATACTTTTCTTTAACTACTGTGCAAATTATTAGTAGTGTATTTTTATTTTTTTGTATTAAACAACCTACCACACGCTCATTTAAACTATTTTGGCAATACTTGCTATTTGCGATACTCGTGGTAATAGCTAGTGAATTTTTAAACAGTACGCCAGACAATATTAGTTATCAGCTATATCAAGACTTTGCTTCACTCTTTATTTATTTTTTTATTATATTGGCAATTGAAACAAATCCTCATTTAAGTGATGTACCACTTAATAAATATATTAGTGGCCGTGTACCTTCTATATTTTTTACGCTGATCTGTTTTTGCTATTTCATTTTGTTACCTGCAGAGTTTTCAGACCAAATATATCAATCAACTAAACCGAGCTTGTTGTTTCATATATTGATAAACACTTTAATCTTTATTCGTTTGATGCTTTGTTTGCATAGCTGTAAAAGTAATTTTTGGCGTTACATTTTTGTGCTACTTTCTTGTAGCGCGGGATTTTTATTGATCGATAATATAAGTGCACTTATTGCTAATGACTCCATGTTAACTAGTGCTGATAACTATATTGCTCAATTACTTCCTCTGTTGCCTTATTGTTTATTGATACTTGCCGCAAACACCACTTTGAATACAACTAGGCTGCCTAAGGCTATAGAAAAAGAAAACAGTCCAGAGTTATACATTTTACTGCTTATGCTGATACCAACAGCAATACATTTATATGGCTACGAGCAAAGTTTGTTTTACTACGTCCATTCAAATCTACAATCTATTGTCATTTTATTATGGTTGCTTGTCGGCTCAACCTTACTGTCAAGTATTACGATCACACGCCGTAATAAAACCAAAAAACTCAAAAAAAACCTGCTGACAGAAAAAAAACAACATCAACTAACTAGTAACATAAATAATGAATTAACCGACGCTCTGGTTAACAGTGAATACAAAGCGATAGTCAACGCTTCAAATAACGCGATTTTAACGACTTCTATCACCGGGAAAATATTATCGGCAAATCCCGCCGCCGTTCAAATGTTTCAGGTTATTGAGCAAGAATTAATTGGCATATCTGTTAGTGGCTTATTTTCAGAAAAAGATGAAATGCATTTCTTTTTCGATTTTCAAAGTAATGTATATTCATTACAACGTAAAGATTTAGGCATCTCTGTGGAGTGTATTTCGCTGCGTTCCGATAACACTGAGTTTCCAGCACAAGCAGAATTACAATGGGCAGAACGTGCGAATCAGCCACTTATCGTTATAACTTTTATTAATTTATCCGCCCGAAAACATGCTGAAAAACAGGCGTTAGAATTAAAGGATAAATTCATCGCTAATATTTCTCATGAGTTTAGAACACCACTAACCATTATTAATGGCATCATAGATAGGTACATAACAAAAACATCAAACCACGAAGAAAGTGAGGAGCTTACAACGGCTAAACGTAATGGCTTACGCTTAGTACGCATGGTTGAACAACTGTTAGAGCTTTCACGCTTAAGTGATAACCCCCAGCTATCACTGAATACTTATCGATTAAAAACTATTATGATGATGCCTATTGATTCATTTTCTCGCCTAGCATTACAAAGCGATTTAACCTTTAGCAGTAGTGTGCCTGATGATTTATGGTTGGACTGTGATGGCCAAGCTTTTGAAAAAATAATCTTTAACTTGCTCGCCAACGCGATTAAATATACACCAAAAGGTGGCTCTGTTCAGGTCAATGCTTATAAAGAAGCTGACACTATTATTTTAGATATTATCGACTCAGGCATTGGTATAAATAAAGGCTCTCAAGACAAAATCTTTGAACGTTTCCAAAGAGCTGATGATGTAAAAAACCAAGCGACATTTGGCGTTGGCATAGGTTTATCATTAGTTAATGAATTAGTGAAAGCTCATGGCTGGCGCATCAGTCTAATTAGCGAACAAGGCCACGGCAGTAAGTTTAGCCTGTCAATACCGCTAGCATCAGCAAATGATGTTGAGACAGAAGTGTCGATGAGCATCTCCGAAAATGAAGTCACCTCATTACTTACTGAACAACGTTCTGTAAGTAATAATCAAACTAATCATTCACAGCAAGTGGTGTTAGTTATTGAAGATAACCTCGATATGCAAACTCATATCAAACAGGTTATTGAACAACAACATCACTGCATAATTGCTGGTAGTGGAGAACTTGGTTTGCAATTAGCCCAAGAATACATCCCAGATCTGATTGTCTGCGATTTAATGTTGACGGGCATTGATGGTTTTGAAGTATTAACACAGTTGAAACAAGATGATATCACCTCTCATATTCCGGTAATACTCCTTACCGCACGATCAGATCTTGAAAGCAGATTACAAGGGTTGAATTTAAATGCTGATGAATATTTAAGTAAACCCTTCAACCAACATGAGCTATTAACAAGAATTCAAAGTTTAATTACTAATAGACAGCAGCTTCAAAAGCGTTATTTGCAAAAGTTTGCTGACGAGCAAAAGGCTGAGAGAAACATCTCCAGTCAGCAAAATGCGGCAAAACTTACACAGGAGTCTATAGAGCCAAATAGCCTAGATGACAAGTTTTTACATAAACTTGAGACGTTAATTGCCAAACACTACACGGATCCTGAGCTAGACATATTATTACTCGCAAAAGAACTTGCTATGAGTGAAAGGCAATTGCAAAGAAAAATTAAAGTGATATTAGGCACCACGCCTAATAACTTCATCAAAGAGTTTCGTTTAAATAAAGCTCAAGAGCTACTTATAAGTGGATCACAAATTGGACGTATCGCTTTAGACGTAGGATTTTCATCACAAACCTACTTTGGCAGGTGTTTTAAAGAAAGCTTTAATTGTACACCAAAGCAATATCAACAAAGGGTTACAAAACAGAGTCTGAATTAGACTCATAAAGTAAAAACTAAGTTAAGGTAATAGTTACTGTATTTTAACTTAGCTGTGCTTTAATTTAACTAACTTGTTTAACTCGCCAACGTCTTGTTGCTGTATGATATCTAAATAGTTAAATGGTTGGACCTTAGGGGCATAAATCCCCAACCAACTCATGTTATTATTGCCAGAAATTTTTAATGCATGCTCAGTAATAACACTCACTTGATCCCAAGACAGCGCCATAGGCTGCTCAAAGTTAAACGGGTAAAATGAATATGCCATTTCGGTTTTTGTTGTTTCACCCAGCACTTGAGGAAAACGATTAGCTAACCTTGATACCAGTTCTCGTGCATTATCATCTTTTTCATAACCAATAACGGCAAATACATTCTCTGACCAACGAATAATAAGGTCATCACTATTTCGGCTGAATAAAAGTAAATCTGTTAAATCAATCAACTGGCTATTCGTTACTTGGCTGATGTCTTCAATTTTCACCATTACCATATATAAACGAGGTAGAATACTACGTTGTACAGGTAAGATATTTTCATGAATTTGAGACATTAACTGACTGGCTTGTTCAATATAAATATCGAGGTATCGACGGCTTTTTACGCCAGTAACTTTATCGACAGTGGCAGCATTTTCAAGTTGTTTATTAGCATGTTCAAGCTCGATATTTTTTTGAAAAAAGTCTTTTGTTTTTTCTTCAACCTGTTGCTTTAAATATACTTTTTGTTGCTGCTCTATCACTAATTTTCGATTCAACAAACGAGAATAAACCAGTAAAATTAGCGCAACCACGATGGTATATAGCAAGTAAGCCCACCATGTATTCCATGGTGCTGGCTTCATACTAATATTCAACAAATAGGGCTTACTCCAAATATTGTCACTATTACCGGCAATAATTTGTAATTGATAGTTCCCTTGAGGCAAATTTGTATAGGTTGCTCTTCGAAGCTTTCCTGCGTCAATCCATTCATCATCAAAACCCTTTAAACGGTATTTATAACGAGTTGATTCTGGGGCAACATAATTTAAACCAATGTATTCAAAAGAAATTATCTGATCAGTATATTCCAAAGTTAATTCAGTTAGTTTTGATAAAATTGTACCTAAAGCCATAGATTCATTAAGTTTTAAAATATTGGTTAATCGAACTTCAGGTAAAGTGGTGCTAGTCTTAACTTCTTCAGGGTTGATGCTATTCATCCCTTTGCCTGCACCAAAATATATGGTGTTGTTCAATGAACGAAATACAGCAGAATGGGTGTACTCCAGATCAACTAAGCCATGGGTTAGGTTGAAATGCTTAAAACTTTTATCACTCATTGAGTAACGAGAGATTCCTTTATTGGTACTAAACCAAATATCGTCATAAGTATCTTGGGTGATACCATATACTGTCAAACTTTTCATACCATCTTTAGTATCAAGATGAGTAAATAAAAAATTGTTTTTATGACGATTTTCACGACTTAACATACTTAAACCTGAAGATTGAGTTCCAAACCAAAGGTTTTTGTTATTGTCCAGTAACATGATCCAAGTAAAGTCGTCCGAGATACCGTCAGGGTTATTTTCCTCATGTGAAAAATGAGTAAACGCTTCAATATTAGGGTCAAAGCGATTAAGCCCACCACCAAAAGTTCCCAACCAAATAAAGCCCTGTTCATCCTCCAACATTTGTAGAATATGATTACCGCTAGGTCCTTTTTCTTTAGCAAACTCATTTTTTATAAAACGCTTAAAAGTGCCATCTTCATTGAGTAAATTAATTCCTTGATGAAAAGTTGATACCCAAAGATTGCCCTTCATATCTTTAATGATATCCGTAATACTATTGGCCGAAATGGAGTTGGCATTTTCAGCATCATGTACATATTTAGTTACTTTTTTCGACTCTAAATTTACTGAATATAACCCTGAACCTCGGGTACCTACCCATAAAGTATTTCCATCAGCTAACAGAGTCATAATTCTATATTCTGAAAACGAACCGTTAAAGGCGACAGGAGAAATTGAATTATCATATTGTGACAACATATAAATCCCTCCGCTATAGGTACTAAAAAACAATTTATCTTTATCAAATTGGGTAAAACTAGTAATGTTATCATTTTTTAAAATTGGATTAGTTTGAGTATTATATTGTCGAAAGGTTGCCATATTAGGATCCCAACGATTTACTCCTGAAAAAGTTCCTATCCACATCATCTTATGATTATCTTCAAAAAAAGTAAGAACAAAATCATTACTTATACTATAAGGATTATTAGGGGAGTTATTGTATCGATTGAAATTATTGGTAGTATAATTATAAATGGATAAGCCATTATCTGTGGCAATCCATATATTTTTGTCTGAATCCTGATATATACTACTGATTGCATTGCTACTAATAGTTGACTGTTCATCCGTATTAACTTGGTAGTGAATAAATTGCTTTGTACTAGTGTTATACCTTAATACACCACTATCTACTGTACCTATCCAGATATCTCCGTTAATACCAAGATACATACTGCTTACAAATTTATTAACATAAGTCGCACTGTTTTGATCACCATACTTAATGGATTTAATAAATTGTCCTTGTAGATCAAATACAGAGATACCACCACCATTTGTTCCAACCCAAACTTCATGATCACGAGTTTCAATAATTGAGAGTACTGCATTATGAGTAAGACTATTTGGATTACCTAGCTCTTGAAATATTTGCTGACTTGACCACTTTTTTTCATTAGCTCTGATAATATTTAAACCATTTTCAGTGGCAATCCAAATTTTACCTTCACTATCCTCAAACAGCGCGTTCACGGTATCATTTGTCAGCGCGGTATTTTTTGATTTTGTAGTGAAATGCTGGAAGTCTTGACTTATTGGTCGATATAAATTCAAGCCCCCCCCGAAAGTACCTATCCAAAGCCTTTGATGTTTATCAATAAGCATACGGCTGATTACATTGGAGCTTAGAGAATTGGGCTGAGAGCTATCATGATGAAAACTAAGTGTCTGGTGGCCGTCAAAACGGTCTAAACCTTCAGAAGAACCAAACCACATAAAACCATCTTCGTCTTGGGCTATAGTTCTTACAAAGTTATATGACATGGGATTATCAATACCGAAGTTTTTAAACAGTTTAACTTCTTGAGAAAATGCACTGTAGGAGAAGGTAATTGATAATAAAAAGATGAGTATATTTTTCACAAAATAGCTCTTATAAAATGATGTTCTTTAGAAAAATAAAGCTAAAAAAGCGAGATAAAGCCACTGCTGCAACAGAGGCTTAAAGTTAATCGAGTTATTGTTGTTCAACCCAATTGTTAACACTAATATCGGTAGAACTATTTGCTACGCTCATTCGCCAAATGACAGTGTCCATTTCAACATTCATTCGCCAAATGACGGTGTCAGTTTCGAGATTCATTCGCCAGATTACCGTATCAGTTGAGGCAATATTCTTCCAATCAAGAGCATTTTCAGCATAATTCATTCTCCAGATTACTGTATCACCATCAAGGTTAGTTTCATCTAATTTCCAGACATATTCATCACCTAAACCTTCAACATAAAAATTTCCATCGCTATTAATGTTAGAAGGTCCAAAGTAATGCTCACTGCCTGCTATGTCTTGAGCGATGTCTAATGCTTGATTCGCACACCCTGAAGCTGTACTGGTTAAGGCATCGGCAACATTAACCATTCCTGATCCTTGTTGAAATACACTATAAGCAAGTTCACCATTATTTTTGAATGCGGTATGTGCACTGTCCATCAAGCGACACTTAACTTCGTCAGGTGTTAACGTTGGCTCTTGGGTCAACATTAGTGCAACGACACCAGAAATTACGCCGGCAGCTTGAGAGGTGCCTGACATTTCAAAATAACGCCCACCGTCATGAAACTCAGGATGCTCCTGAACTATTTGAGTATCAAAAGCCATTAAACCAGATAAATGTCCGCCTGGCGCGACAATTTCTGGCTTAACAAATCCTTCAAAAGTAGGTCCTGCAGCACTAAAAGTAGCTAATTTGTCATCGTCTGAATAAGACTCAGTATAATTATCCGTCATTGCTCCAACGGTAATAATATATGGAACATTCCCAGGTACACCAATGGTCATGGGATCAGGACCACTATTACCGGCTGAGGCAACAACAACAATACCTGCCTGCCATGCTTTCATTACTGCTAGATTCAAAGGATCATCCCAATAATAAGAGCGTGCAGGTCCACTGAACGACATATTAAGTACTCTAAGGTTAATTTTATCTTTAACTTGAAGTGCCCAGTCAATACCACGGATAACGTCTGCATAAGTTGCCTTACCCTCGGCATCAAATGCCTTAATACCTACTAAAGCAGCATTTGGAGCAACACCATAAACCTTACCGTATACATCGTAGTCTGCATTTCCTGCAATACTGGCGACATGAGTACCGTGGCCACTTTCTTCATTACTATAATTGCTGATACTATTAGTTATCGCGTCATAAGTTCCCCAGAACTTATCCCTCCCATATAAATCTGTAGATAATCCTAAACCTGTAGATGTACCCTCTAGCTGGTCGAGGCCTGTATCTAAAAAGCCAATAGTTACACCATCACCAAAGTTACGTACTGAGTGTGCTGAAGAGGCATCAATCAAGTCATTAACTACAGACTTAGGTTGCCACTTTCTCTTCCCCCACGCTTTACCACTTGCAATCTCAACTTTATGGTTGGTAGTTACTTTTATCTCTAGTTGTTGTTTTAATTGGCTAAGCTGAGGCGAGTTCAAATCAACCGCTATAGCATTTATAATGTCTAATTGATGAGAAGGAACTGCGTTAAGATCACGAATTTTTTCTTTTAATAACTGGTAATTATCAGCACTAATGATATAAGACTGACTTTTATCTTCAACTGTACTATTGATTGAAATACCGATAAACCAAGCTGATAAAGCAATAATGCTTATCAATGAAATTGGTTTTATTATTCGTTTTACTGAGTTGTTCATTATTTTAATTCCCCTATGCCCAATACATCTTTCAAAATACCTAGATACTTTTAAAACATTAGGGTGTATTTGTTTACATCTTGTGTCGTCTATTTTAATACAATTTAACTTGTTAAAAATAGGTTGCGAAACACACATTGTTACAAAACATAAACTAAACACGACCCAAGCTCAATAACTTTAATTACGCCTTTAACACATTTAAAAATTCAAAACAGCTTAAACGAAAATATCCAGCTCATTATATGAACTGGATATCAAGCACTTAAACAGTTCGAACTAGAAGTTTACAGTAACTTCACTTGAACAATTATCTGTACCTTGATCACAAACTTTATAAGTAAATGAACCATAAGTTCTGAAGCTATCAGTATAAGCACCATCATTTGACGTAGTTGTTCTTAAAGAACCGTTGCGATAAATGTCTACACTTGAAGTAGAAGCACCAGACCAAGTTACGTCAACTTTGTTTTTACCTTTAGCACGGTAAGCTGATGCGTCAGCAGTAATATCGCCGCCTACTGGAGGAGGAGTTACGCCGCCACCACAACCGTTAGCTGTTAGGTAATCACTCGCTGCTTTTGCTTTAACAATACCATGACCAAAGTAATCATCATGACCAGTTGCACCGCTATCTTCTGCCGTTGCTTTTAATGCATCACGAATCTCAGTACCAGTACATTCGTTATGGTTAGACCATACTAATGCTGCCATGCCAGATACTGCTGGCGTTGCCATAGAAGTACCACTCATGAAGCCGTAATCGCTTGTACCAACGGTTACATTAGCCGATGCTGCAGCTAAAAGAGCAGATCTGTCTTCAAATGTTGCACCAACAGCAGGGATAGAAGTTGCGTTAGTATCACCTAATGTGCCGTATAACATACCAGCTTCATTATTAATGATAATTGCGCCAATACCGCCAGATAGCTCACAGTTTTGTACTTTGTCGTGGAAAGAGATAGCACCACGGTCAATCATACAAACATTACCATTAGCACCTGAATCAGTTGTTTCGGCTGTCCCCATGTAATAAGTATTACCTGAAGCTGTGCCAGCATTTTCCATTGAAGAAGAAAGGAACGCTACGCCATCAGCAGACATTGAAGCGCTAGTCGCCATACCAGCAGGGTAAGTTGATAGAGTATCGACACCACCAGCTGTTACTTCTACACAGATAGTCTCATTAGTTGTCGTCGTTTGATTTTTACCTCTACCTGTAGTTTCTGTACAGCTAGGGAATTGAGAAAAATCAGCGATATTGTTATTGTTGTCATTTGCGCCAATCATCATTACTGATGGATAACCAGCAGGGAATGAACGAACATTGTTGCCATCGTTACCTGCAGCGGCAACCACTAAACCACCGTCAGCAGTAAACGCATCAAAGGCATTTTCTTCAGTGCTGTTTGCACCACCACCACCAAGACTCATGCTAATAATATTTGCGCCAGCGTTTGAACATTTGTCAGCAGCGTAGGCTAAATCAGATGAGTAACCCCAACCACTTTCATTAAATACTTTTACAATATGCATAGCGACGCCTGGTGCCATACCAACTACACCAATACCGTTATTAGCTGCCGCGCCAATGGTACCTGCAACGTGAGTACCGTGTGGTCCACCATTGTCATTCCAGTTACCTGTACCTGAGTCGTTATCTCCGGTAATATTGTTCCAATCGAAATCTGGGTTAGTGTGATCTAAACCAGAATCGATGATACATACTTTCATGCCAGCAGCTTCGTTAAAATCAACTTGGTTTGCTTGAGATTGAACAACAGCATAGGGTGTTAATTCTTCCGTCATTGCATTACCAACAGTATCGCTATAGATAGATAAAGGCATACGACGTTGATCTTCTTCAACCATTTGAATATGTGGGTTGTTTAGTAACCCTTTAACTTGGCTTAAATCTTTACCTGCAAATGAAGCAGCAATAAAACCGTTACCGTCGACTTTTAATTCAGCGCCTAATTTCTTTGCTAAGGCTTTAACAATACCTTTCTTGCTGTTATCTACTTTAATAATGAATCTGTCATCAGCTGCTTGAGCTGAAAATGCTGCGGTAACCGCGATGGCAAGAACTGAGGTTGTAAACTTAGAAATTTTCATATGTACTCCACTATCTCTCTGTATTAGTTTTCGTCTTATTTTAAGAGTGACGATATTTTTTATTAGTTAGGTGAACTTTCCGCTCTACTATATACATTTAATGAAAATATACATTTGCTTAACTTGGCTCCTTGCCTCTTGCATTATTCGATAGTAGCAGTTAACCAAATCACCCCTAGCAATTTTACGACAGCTTTTCGCACAAAAACGACAAATCAAAAGCACTCCCAATATTTTCAATCACTTAGGATAAATCGATAAAATATCACCGTCGGTTTTTTATTAAAACCTGTCCGTTATTTGCTAGTTAAAAAGTGGATAAAGATACAATCTGATAAATGTTGATTTTTTGTTAATTAAACCAATCAACCTATAAAAATAATACGCAGAACACTTAGTCACACGGCTTTTGTAATAAGCGTAAAATACTAACGATGGAGTTAATGTCAGATGAAAAATAATAAAAAGCTTGCACTTAGTGCTATAGCCTTATCGGTTTTAACCGTAACAAGTGTTACTAGTAACGCAGCTTCTCAAGCTACACTAAATAAAACCAAAAAGGTTATCCCTGTTACACAGTCATCAGCACCAAGTTTTGCAGAATGGCAAGCACAAAAAAACCTTAATAGAAATGATTATACAGACCGTTTAATTATTACCTTTAGAGATAAGCAGCAAGGTAAAACTGTTCCTCCAGGCTTAGCTAAAAAAATCGGATTAAATTTAAAGCATATTAAAATATTGAAAAACAATAGCCACGTTATTTCTCTTGATGAGATGCATCCAGTAAAAGATGTTGAAAAATTCATTGAGAAACTACGTAAACATCCTTCAGTTGAGTCAATCGAGCCAGATTATCAACGTTATTTAATGGCGCAAAATCAACCTTGGGGCATAGCTAAAACCCAGTCTGATCAACTAACAGATGGTGATGCCGCTAACATGACCGTTTGTATTATCGACTCTGGTTATGAACAAGCCAACCCTGATTTAAATGCGAATAATGCTTCAGGCACTAACAACTCAGGTACGGGTAATTGGTATCAAAATGGAGGCTCCCATGGTACTCATGTTGCAGGTACTATTGCAGGCGTAAATAACAGTGAAGGTGTTATAGGAATAATGCCAAACACTAATGTTAATCTTCATATTGTAAAAGTATTTAACGAAAGCGGCTGGGGTTACTCTGGTGACTTATCTGACGCCGTTGATACCTGTGTAAACAATGGTGCCAAAGTTGTTAACATGAGCTTAGGTGGTGCTGGTTCAAGTAATACCGAAAAAAATGCGTTACAAGCTGCTGCTGATGCTGGCGTTTTGTTAATTGCCGCTTCTGGTAACGATGGTAATACAACCCTCTCTTACCCTGCTTCTTACGACGCAGTTATGGCAGTTGGTGCTTTAGATAGTAACAATCAACATGCAGAGTTTTCTCAATACACCAGTCAAGTTGAAGTATCTGCACCGGGTGAAGCTATTTTATCAACGGTTGCTGGTGATGGTCGCTTAGGCTTTATCACTGTTGGCTCAACAACTTACGGAAACGACAGTGTTGTACCACAAACGCATTATGTTCAAAGTGGTGGTAACTATGTGGTTAACAACGTTGATGGTAGTGCCAATGGCGTATTAGCAAGCTGTACTATTTCAGGAAGCAGCTACAGCTGTTCAAACGTAAATGGTAACATTTGTTTAGCAGAGCGCAATGACAACCAAAAAGGTAGCAATTACCCTGAAATCAATCCTGCTAAAGCTTGTGCTGATGCTGGCGCATCTGCCGTAATCGTTTATAGTGACAGTACTCGTCCTGGTTTACAGAATCCATTTTTAGTTGATGCTAATACTGATGTAACCGTACCCACCGTTTCGGTTAGCCGCGCATTAGGTCAACAACTTATGGCTCAGTTAGGTACTAATGCCAGCCTGACGGTTAGTGGCTCACAAGACTACGCTTATTACAATGGAACATCGATGGCCACGCCACATGTTACTGGTGTAGCCGCATTAGTTTGGAGCAACAACCCAAATTGTACCGCAGACGATGTACGTAGTGCATTGAAAACTACAGCAATTGATCTAGATGTTGCAGGTAGAGATGACAAAACAGGTTTTGGTTTAGTGCAAGCAAAAGCAGCATCGGATGCCTTAGCGGCTAGCTGTGGTGGTACAACTCCTCCACCACCACCAACAGATAATATTCTTGCTAATGGTGTAGCTAAAACTGACCTTGGCTCAAGCAGTGAACTTAGCTTTACCATGGAAGTTCCTGCAGGTGCCACTGAGTTAAACTTTGATATGACTGGTGGTACGGGTGATGCTGATCTTTACGTTAAATTTGGTTCAGCACCAACAAGTAGCAGTTATGATTGTCGTCCATATAAGAGTGGTAATACTGAAAGTTGTCCTGTTTCGAGTGTACAAGCAGGTACTTATTACGTAAAAGTTGTTGCTTACTCAGCATTTACCGGGGTTAGTTTAACAGGTAGCTTTACCGAGCCTAGTACAGGTGGTGGCGCTACTGGTGGTAGCGCTTCTGTAACTGATATCAGTGTTGCTCGTCGAGCTTGGACATACTACACCATTAATGTTCCTGCTGGCATGGCTACATTAGATTTTGCTATGAGCGGTGGCACTGGTGATGCGGATATGTATATTAGACGTGGCGCTCAACCCACATCTTCTACTTATGATTGTCGTCCGTATAAAAGTGGTAACAACGAAACTTGTGCATTTACCAACCCTACCGCCGATACTTGGCATATAGGTGTTTACGGTTACTCTGCTGCAAGTGGTGTTAGCTTAAACGTTACATACAATCCGTAGATAAACATGACTTATGGTCTAACTAAGACCTAGTTGATTCGAGGTCGTTAGAAACTTAAAACCGATGCAGAGTTATTTGTATCGGTTTTTTATTTCTTTCATATTTCTAAAAGAAACTGTAACTAATTTTTATAACAACTTGCACTTGATATTTGCTTGTATCTTAGTTGATAGTTAGGAAAGTCTCACAATACTAAATATGTATACCGCTAGCCAAGAATTCACCTCAGTAAAGTACCATTTAAGCCTACTCTTTTTCAATTTCAAATAAGGTAAAATAACTTAAACTTATTACTTTTGGACATTAGATAAAAACGAACTAATATTAAATTATCAGTTTATGGTTAAGGCGTTAAATTTATGGTGAAAGCATTAAGTTTCTGGCTTATTTTATTTCACGGCATTTGTTTTTCACAAACTTCCAATCCTGAAAACTTTATTAGTGATATTTCTAAAATTTTCACTGCATCTATGTACCATATATTTAAAAACCAAACTTTAATAAATCAAAAAGGCGGTGATAAGTCTTCACTGTTTGGTGAAAAATTTATTGAAAGTATTAAACAAACTTACAAACAAAAACATCATCAAGAATTTCCTGAAAAAAGTAGTCGGTTACAAGCCTTATTGTTGAAGACCATGGTTGAGGTTATGGAAGAAAGTCGAACCCTGATTAATGATGAAAAATTAGGGTTCAAAGGCTTAATACCCGCAAGATTTGCCTTTCAAGTTTCAGAAAAACTATCTCGAAAAGGCGTTGGCATAAAAATAAAATTTACCAATATGGTCGGCTCAGTTAGAAACCCATTAAACCTTCCTGATGCATGGGAAGTCAGTGCTATGAACGGCTTTAAGCAATCCAAACTAGAGCCGTTATTTGATGATAGTTCTTCGATGAACGGTATCCCTTCCTATCGCTACTTTTTACCAATGAAACTCGAAAGTTTTTGCCTAAGTTGCCATGGTGTACCTAGGGACAACCCATTGAATAAAGGAAAAGACAGTTCAGACTATACTCATATTGATATGACTGGTTTTGTTATGGAAAACTGGACCTTAGCAAGTTTTGCTGGGGGGTTGAGTATCACTATATATAAAAAAGATTTTATGGAGCTAGAAGAATTATGCAAAAGCAATTACATTTCATCCTTTACTTGTCATTTCTTTTCACTGGAATAACATCTGCTGAAATAATAAAAGTAGGTGTTGTTGACTATCCTCCTCATATTAACTTTAATAAAAATATTGAGCAGGATAAGGCATACCGCTACGTAAAACGGGTGCTTAAAGGTATATATGCAGAAGTTATTTTTATTCGCTTCTCGCGGGAAGATGGCATCAAAGAAATTAAAAAAGGCAGTATTGATTTGTTATTTCCATTAACTTTAGTCAAGAACGACTTTAGACATTTAGCTAAACCTTTGTTTCGTATGGTTCCAGGTTTGTGTTTTAAAAAAGAAAATTTCATTCCCATTCTCAGTGCAACACATAGGTTAAAAGGCTTAAGTATTGGTGTTTTACCCGGAACCCCCGTGTTGCCCATAGTTTCAGAAGCAGGTGCTGACTTTCATATTTTAGCCGATACAACTACGCTATCTATGGGTATAGATATGCTCTTAGCTGAGCAATATAAGGCTTTTTATCACCCAAATCCTATGGAGGTCTATCATTATAAAAACCCTTTATCTAAAGTGCTCGCCTGTTCAAAATTTCTCGGCTATCCGTCAGGAGTTTATATTGCTGTAAAAGAAGACATGGAGGATAAAACCTACCAAGTTATTGATCGGGCATTTTCTCGAGCATTAGAAATTAACTCTTATGAACAATATTTTTGGAAAAGTAATTAGTAAGTATGAAACGATGACTTATTTAGGTAGGATAATGGATATTTCAGTGCCCTGCTTCCACTCTGAACTAACAGATATACTGCCTTGATGTTCTTCAATAATTCCGTAAGTAATTGCCATACCTAATCCTGTTCCGCTTCCTAAAGATTTTGTGGTAAAAAATGGCTCAAATATTTTATCCATCGTTCTTTGTTCCATACCAATACCGTTATCTTTAAAAGTGAGTTCTATTCCCTCAGCTAACTCTTTGATCTCGATATCAAGATGCCCTTCATAAGGGCTAACTGCTTCTTTATTATTCTTAGCTTTTTCTTCGATGGCCTGACAAGCATTAATAATCACATTCAAAAAAACTTGCCCCAATTTAGAAGGAAAACAATTGATTTTTACACTGGTATGAATCTGAGTTTGAATATCAATAGAATCAAATTGGGTTTTTACCAAATTTATTGTTGTTAGGATCAATTCGCCAATATCCGCTCGCCCTTTTTCTGAAGCGTCTAAACGAGTAAATGTACGCAAGTTTTCAACAATTTTAGAAATTCTATTGGTACCTTCAAGTGCTGTTTCAGTCAGTTTGGTAAGTTTTTCAAACATATCATTAAATGTGATTATCACTTTAGGATCAGCATTTTCTCCCCCCGCGAGTTGCGTTAATAATGTTTTTATTTGATTTATTTCATCCTTCATTAAAAAAACAGAGGTATGGGTAAAGTTTGTTGGGTTATTTATTTCATGGGCAACCCCTGCTGTTAATGTACCTAATGATGCCATTTTCTCAGAAAGTACCAATTGATTTTGAGTCGTGAGTATTTCTTTATTCTTATTCTCTATCTGTTGATAAGCATTAGCATTTTCTATGGCGATAGCAATATAAACCGCTAGTGTTTGCAGCATATTCATATGATGCTCTGTGTATGCGTTTGTTAAGTAACTTTGCACTGAAATAACGCCAAGGACTCGTTCATTAATCATTAGAGGAACATACAAAACTGAATTAATTAACTTTGGTGAACTACCGTCACTTAATTCTAATTTATTTAGTTTTGTCTCCTTAAACTCTTCAAGGTATTGCCGATATTCAATACCTATATTATTTGAAAACAACGATTTTTTATTATCAATACACCAAACAGGCAGTTGATTTTTATCTGCCATGTCTCGTTTATAGTTGGGAAATTCAACTTGGTTTTCCATGGCCAGTTTATAGTGAATTTCTCCCTTATCTTCTTGAAAAAGGCCTATACCAAAAGTAGTAGCGTCCATTAATTTAGACACTTGCTGGTAGACTTTTTGAGAAATAATTTCAATATTAAGACAAGTGCTGATTTCTTTACCAATATCGCTCAAAGTGATTATATTTTGTGTTCTTTCTTCGACCTTAGCCTTTAAATATTCTCTTTGTTGCGTTAAATACTTAATACGCAATCTATAGGCTGAATATAAAATTAATAGAGACAATGTAGTAGCAATGGTTTTTGCCCACCAAGTGAGCCACCAAGGCGGCATAATTGTAAGTGTTAAACTAGTACCTTCTTCATTCCAAACACCTTCATTATTACTCGCTTTTACTATAAAAGTATAAGTTCCCGCTGGTAAATTTGTATAACTGGCAAATCTTCGTTTTGCATCAGTATTAATCCATGTGTCATCAAAGCCTAAAAGTTGATAAGCGTACTTATTTTTTAAACTATTCGCAAAATGCAATGCTGAAAACTCTAATGAGAAAACTGATTGTTTATCGTTAAGCGTAATTTTTGAAGCGTAGGTTATAGATTGAGTTAACACTGAATTTGGATCTTGGGGAGCCACACTCAAAGGGTTATTAAAAAGCCGAACTCCTGTTAATACTAACTGTGGAGGAGATGACACTCTTTCAACGTCTTTTGGTGAAAAACGAGTAATACCATTAATACCACCAAAGTATATTCGCCCGAAATCATCTTGGGTACTAGAGCCAATAAAATAACCTTCTGCCTGTGTACCTTCTACACCACCAAAATTACTGAAGGTTTCATTCAGTGGATCAAATTTCGAAATGCCGTCGGTGGTACTTATCCACAAAGAACCAGAATTATCAATTTCTATCGAGGCAATTAAATCACTTCTTATACCATCTTGGGTTGAGTAGTGCTTAAAATCTAACGTGAGATGCTCATTACTTGTATTAATACTTGCTTTATTTAGCCCCCCCCCGACAGTTCCAATCCATAAATCCCCATCATTATCTTCTCTAATTGTTGAAATAAAATTACTACTAATACTGCTACTATCATTTACATCGTGGACAAATGATTTAAACGATTGGGATTGATCAAGCCATAAATTGAGGCCGCCATAACGAGTAGCAATCCACAATCTATTTTCAGAATCTTCAAATAGTTGATAAAGATAATTATCGCTTAAACTGTGTTCATCATTACTATCATGTAAAAATTGTTGAAAGTTTTCTGCTATGGGGTTCCACTTATTGAGACCATGGCGAGTCGACACCCATAATTCACCATTATTCCGTTGATAAATAGACTGTACAGCATTATTGCTCAAACTATGGAGATCTTCTGAATTATGTAGATAATGTGAAAATTGTTGAGTTTGATCATTCCAACGATTTAAACCGCCATTTTTTGTTCCCACCCATAACGTTGAAGAACCATCAACCAGCATACTTATTACTGCATTGTCACTCAAACTGTTTACATCAGTTGGCTCATGTAAAAAATAGCTAAAAGAGTTCTGTTTATGTTTTTGAACATTTAGGCCTTTATTACCGCCAACCCATAAGTTTCCTTTTTTATCACTCATCAGTGCATTAATGAAATTATCATTAAGCCCATCAACATCATTCAATCGACTAGTTATACTGTGAAATGAAATTGTACTTGGATTAAATAGATTGACTCCCGCATACCAAGTACCAAACCAGATAATACCGCTACGATCTTCGAGTATACTTTGTATTCTGTTATCGCTTAAACTGGAGTTACCTATTTTCTTACTATAATTGGCGGTGAATTTTTCTGTATTAATATCAAATAAATTAAGACCGTTATTTGTTGCGACCCAAACTCGTTGATTATTATCTTGATGAATAGCATTAACCGAGTTGTCGGATATGCCAGCTTTAACTTTTTGATCATGTAAAAAGTGTTGCCATTGGCTTGAATCTATTGAAAAAATAAAAAATCCGAATCCTCTAGTGCCAATAAATAACTTATTCTTGTCTTCCCTATTTTGCTTAATATCTGTGATACCTGCATCATTAAATCCTGGAGATTCAATTCTATAATGCTTAAACTCTGTTGATTTAGCTTGAAGGTGATTAAGTAAGCCATCGTTTAATCCAACCCACAACTCACCATTATCATGACTCAATAAAGAAATAATATTATTAGAAGAAATACTGGTGGGATTTCCATCTTGATGTTGAAACAAATGAAATTTTTCTGTAGAAGGATCAAATAAATTTAATCCTTCCACTGTGCCGACCCATAATTGTCCCGCAAAGGCTGAACTTAATGCCGTCACTGAGTTGTGACTTAAACTATTCTCTGCAGAGGGGTTATGCTGATATGATTTAAATTGCTCTGTTCTTGGATCAAAACGATTAAGTCCCCCACCTTGTGTCGCAATCCATATAAATCCCTGCTTGTCTTCATAAAGCGCATTAATATGATGGTGAGAAATAGAAGAATCATCACCGTCGTTGGGTTGGTATAGTTTAAATTCATATCCATCATATCTGGCTAAACCATTTTTGGTACCAAACCAGATAAACCCCATCTGGTCTTGTAGTTGACAAATAATAGTATTACTAGGTAATCCGTGCTCTACCGAAATGTGTTCAAGCTCTAATTGAGAGGTATTACCATGACTAAAAGTAGAAGTGAATGCTGTAAATATGAAAAGATAAATAACAATTGAACGAGGTAGAAAAATAAAATTCCCTTGCCTATATTTAATGCATGGGGTGACATTCAATAATGAGATTTTCTTACTAGTCATAACATCTCAATTTGATAATTAATATTTTTTTAACGCTTAAAAAGGTTGTGTAACTTTAGAAAACCGTAAAAATATACAGCTTAAAAAAATTCGCTAAAATTTATAGAACGTCTAGCAATAAAATTTATTTACTTTAAGCTCGTAAAATTAATAATTTCTAGATTAACTAACTATAGATAGCGTTTGATATTTATCAAGTTTGTAGATGTACTCGTCTGTTCCTAAAACACTTAATTTCAAATTTCAGGGCCAAAAATAAGGTCTCATGGTTAATTCTAGTGAGGGTGCTTATCTAGCCAGAAAGTTTATAACAAATAGTTTTACTAATTTATCTAGGCACTACTTTTAATTTTGATTAAACTAGAAGTAATCAAAGATAAAAGCATGTCGGTATGGAAAAACATCAAGAGTTATTAATTGCCTTAAGAAAAGTGATCAGAGCAATCGATTTGCATTCAAAGCACTTGAGTAAGACATCCGGATTAACAAGTCCACAATTGTTAATTATGCTTGAAATAGACAAGGCTTCTGGCATAAATTCAAGCCAAGTGGCGAAAAATGTTAACTTAAGTGCTGCTACCGTCACTAATATCATTGATCGATTAGAAAATAAAAACCTTATTTCGAGAGTGAGAAATACTCAAGATAAAAGAAAAGTGAGCTTATATTTAACCGACAATGGCAAGGAGCTTTTGCTCAAAGCCCCACAAGCACTGCAAGAACATTTCATTGAAAATTTTGCTAACTTAGCCCCGTGGGAGCAATCTCAGTTATTATCTTCAGTAGAACGACTCGCCGATATGATGAACGCTAATGAAATTGATGCAGCACCATTATTAGAGCTTAGTGCAATGAGCGCCAGCAGTGTCAGCGTTACGACTAAAGCCAACGCTGACCAACCTAAAAGTTAGCGGAGTAAATGTAAAAAATGCAAATGCTTATGGTATTGATCAATAATATTATTGATCACTGCAGTTTTTGACCAGCCCATAATATCGTAATCCTGCCCACCTTCAACCAAATGAACTTCTGCTCGATAGTAACTTTGCTCATCTTCATCTGCTTCTGTGACAAAATCTGGTTGCGAATATTTTCTAGTAAGCACTCGATAAACAAACTCTTGCTCTTCACCATGATTCACAACCAAACTCAGCCCATCTTCATATGAAATATCAACATCAATTTGATTTTCCTTTAACTCATTAGCGACCAAGTCAAATGCAGGAGCAACAATTTGATCAATAAATTTATTCACGTTGTTTTTGTTTGGAAAATCAACAATATTTTTTAGTCGCACTTGCCAATTATCATTATTTTCATTACTTGCCAGAGGTATTGCTGTCATTTGCTGGCTTTCTTGTTTAAAGCCTTCAACTCTTAACGCTTTAATCAAGCCAACAATTGCGAGTAATAATACGATCGCAAAAGGCAATGCACTCGCTATTGTCATGGTTTGCAATGCATTCAGTCCACCTGCTACTAACAATATTGCTGCGACCACGCCAATACCTACAGCCCAATAAACACGTTGCCATAATGGCGTATCATTACTGCCATGCGAGCAAAGCATATCAACCACCATAGCGCCAGAATCGCATGAGGTGACAAAAAAGATCACAATCATTAGGACACTAAAAAATGAAAGCACGGTGGAGAGCGGAAAATTTTCAAGAAAAACAAATAAAGCAACAGATGAGTCTTGGCTTACCATATCCCCTAAGGCAGTAACACCTTGGTTATGTACAAGGTCAATGGCGCTATTACCAAAAATAGTCATCCACAACAAAGTAAATACTGTGGGTATCAGCATGACACCTAAAATAAACTCTCTGATAGTACGACCACGAGAAATTCGAGCAATAAATATCCCTACAAATGGCGCCCATGCAAGCCACCATCCCCAATAAAATATAGTCCAGCCACCTATCCAGGTAGTCTTTTTATAAGCAAATAAATTAAAGGTGTTATGAACAATGTCAGATAAATAATCACCAATATTTTGCAGGTAAGCCTTAAGTAAAAATACCGTAGGGCCAAGCACAAAAATCAAAACCAATAATATAACGGCTAAAATCATATTAGTTTCAGATAATATTTTTATTCCCTTATCTAGCCCTGTTGCAACAGAGGTAACTGCTAGAGCTGTTATGCCACACATAATGATTATTTGATTAGTTATCGAAACATCAATACCAAACAAATAACCAAAGCCTGAATTAACTTGTGATGCCCCTAACCCCAGTGAGGTAGCAACACCAAAAACGGTACTAACAACCGCAAATACATCAACTAAATGCCCTGGCCATTTGTAAATTCTTTCTCCAATTAGTGGATATAAAGCAGAACGTAAGGTCAGAGGTAAATTGTGACGGTAACTAAAATATGCCAACACTAACGCTACAATGGCATAGATAGCCCAGGCATGCAGCCCCCAATGAAAAAAGGTCATCTTCATTGCTTCTTGAACCGCAGCTACTGTGCCTGTTTGTGCTGTTGGTGGTGATAAATAATGCATCAATGGCTCTGCCACGCCAAAGAACATTAAACCAATCCCCATCCCTGCAGCAAAAAGCATAGAAAGCCAAGAGGCTAATGGATAATCGGGAGTTGAATGATCAGGCCCTAAACGAATATCGCCATAACGAGAAAGTCCTAAAAAAATAACAAAAAAGAAAATGAATGCCACACTAAGTACATAAAACCAACTGCCATTGTCAACAATACTTGCTTGAACAAGTGTAAATACGGTTTGAGCTTGTTTAGGTAACGCTACAGTATAAAGTAAAAGCGCAATTATAATGGCTGAGGCACTAACGAATACCTTTTTATTTAATTGACTCTTGACGGATGAAGGCAAGTCGTTCCCCTAGATTTAATTTGTGTTGATATTATATAGGCAAAAATAATGCTGTAAACACTAGCGTATATCACAGGTAATACAAATACCTAACTAATAATTTATTGAGTAGCTTTTTGAAAAAAAACACATTTATTGCTAAGCTAGAATGAAATATAAATTTAGTTAGAACTCTAACTGTATTTATATAAAAAAATAATCAAAAAAGCTCATCGAGAAACTAAGGGATAATTACTATGAAACTCACTAAGTTGCATTGCGCTGTATTAACAGCCATAGCGGCCTCTGGCTCTCTTTACGCAGAGGAAGCAAAAGATAAAGAAAACTCAAAAATAGAAATCATTGAAGTTACCGCAACTAAACGAAGTGAATCCATTCAAGAAGTACCAGTTACCGTTACAGCAATTACTGGGGATAATTTAGAAAAACTGGGTGTTGCAAGTTTTGACCAATATGTAGAATTTTTACCTAATGTAGTTTTTCAAGGCACAGGCCCTGGTCAAAATGAGATATACATTCGTGGTGCAGCAACCTCACAAACAAGTATTGCAGTTTCATCGGTTCAAGCATTACAACCTTCAGTAGCCTTTTATTTAGACGAACAACCGGTATCAATGCAAGGTCGCAACTTAGATGTTTACGCCAGTGATGTTGAACGTGTTGAGGTTTTACCTGGGCCACAAGGCACTCTTTTTGGAGCCAGCTCTCAATCAGGCACCGTACGTTTAATTACCAACAAACCCAACCATGATGGTTTTTCAGCCGGCTTTGATACCAGCACAAGTTCGACAACTGGCGGTGACATGAGTAATTCTGTTGAAGCCTATTTCAACATGTCTTTGTCTGACTCCCTTGCTGTACGTGTTGCTACTTATAATGATCATCAAGGCGGCTGGATAGATAATATATTAAATGTGCCTGGTGAAGGCGGCTATACTGGTAGTGCAGAAGTCATTAGCCGAGTTTCTGGTGACGCATTAACAAACCCTGAAACGATCCCAGTTACCGCACCAAAAAATGATGCCCTAGTAGAAGATAACTTTAACACTGCCAACTATGCTGGCGCTCGGTTTGGTTTATCGTATTTAATCAATGACGAATGGGAGCTTTTAGTTCAACATACTCAACAATCTCTCGATACTGAAGGTGTATTTGCCTACGATCCAAATCTTGAAGGTGAGTCATCGGTAAACCGGTTTGTCCCTGAAAATAACAATGATGATTTTGGTTTAACCACCTGGACATTAGAAGGTCGGCTTGAGCAGCTTGATATCGTTTATACCGGTGGTTATCTCGACAGGGATATCAATTCAACGATTGATTACACAGGTTATACCAATGGTGGCTCCTTTGCTGCCTACTACGCCTGTAACTATGCTGGCGCACCTGAAACACAAGAGTGTGTTGACCCAACAAAGTTTTATAAAGAACAAACCAGTACTTCACGTATTACCCATGAATTTCGTGTAAATACTTCTGCAGAAAATCGCTGGCGTGTTACTGCTGGTGTTTTTTATGACTCTCAAGAGTTATCAACCGTTGGACAGTTTCAACTAGGTAATACTGATTTACCTTACTTTACTGATTTGCAAAGAACTCTGGCCGGGACTGATGGTATTAACAGTAACGGTGGACCTTTCTCTTCTGAAATTAGCTTTGTTAATGATGTTACTCACACCATAGATCAAATTGCGCTATTTGGTCAGTTAGAGTTTGATATTACTGACACCGTCACAGCAAGTTTTGGCGCTCGTTGGTATGAGATTGAAGACTCATTTAAAGGAGCCACAACAACAGTTGATGTTAGTGGTAGATTGAAAGCCTTTGGTGACGGTAGTGATGAGGCCTTAACCGAATTTTTTGGCGCTGAAGAAGCAGCAGCAATTCAAGCTGCTATTGCGAGTGGCCAGTTAGAAACTAGCTTATTGGATGATAATGGCAAGTTAACCGTAGATGACACTATCATAAAAGCGTCACTTGATTGGAAAGTATCAAACGATGTTATGCTATTTGCTTCATATTCAGAAGGGTTCAGACCACCAGTTACCAACCGAGTTGGTGGTGGTTCGGCTAAGAATCAAGAAGGCGCTTTTGATGGTTTCCGTATTCCGGTGTACTCAACCACCGATAGTTTAGATAATATTGAATTTGGTTTTAAATCAATGTTATTTGATCAAACATTGCGGGTAAATGCTACCGCCTATTATTCAAAAATATCTGATCTGCAAACCTCTCGATTTGATCCTACCAATATCAGTTTTTTAGTGTTCACCGATAACGTAGGTGATGCTGAAATTAAGGGCATTGATGGTGACTTTAGTTGGGCAGCTACTGACAACTTAATGATTTCGGGTGCATTTAGCTTTATTGACACCGAACTAACATCAGTTAATAACGAGCTTGCCGGCATTGCTCCTGCGGTAGGCAGTCAACTACCATACTCCGCAGAGTTTTCGGGTAACTTACAAGCCGAATATATCTATGAAATCGCCCAAGATATGACAGGATATGTGAATGCTTCAATAAGTTATACCGGAGAAAGACTCGCCAGTATGACAATGGATGCCTATGTTTTAGAAGATGCAACTAACTTAGTCTATGGCACAGGCTCAGGGTTAAGTATTCAAAAAGAAGCTGACACATATTCAGGGGTAAATTATCAGGACAGCAACGGAGAAACATTTGCTGGTGGTCGCTATGTGCAAGACAGCTATGTTTTGGCGAATTTAAGCTTTGGTATCACTAACGATGAATGGAAAGCCGAGCTATTTATCGACAACTTAACTGATGAAGGTGCAATATTATATATTGATACTCAACAGTTTACCCCAAAAGTGGTGACCAACAGACCACGCACCATTGGTTTTAGATTTTCCTATGACTTTTATTAAATATTAGTTTTATATTAAAACCAAAAAAGCCGTTTGATGTTTGTATCAAACGGCTTTTTATTGGTAAAGTATTAGCTGAGCGATAACTATTTATGGAGCCAAGTCGTTGGACAAAACAGCCCTTCCCTCAATTGATGATCAGTTAAAATCGATTCAACAATTGATTCAAACAGCAAAATTCAATGACGCCATCAAACAAAGTGATCTGTTATTAGATCAGACTGTCGATAAACAACATAAAATACAACTGTGGTACTTACTTGCTGTTGCTCAACGTTATGCTAAAGCACTTCCTCAAGCATTATCCAGTATTAATGAATTACTTAAACTCGATGAAAAACACAGCAGGGCCTATCAAGAGCAAGGCTATATAAACCTGGCAATGACTGAACAAAAACAAGCACAAAGATCATTTGAGCATGCAGTAAAACTTAACCCAAGTTTAGTCGCCAGTTGGCAAGAGCTCATCGAAATTTATCGAGCATCACAACAGCACGAACATGTACAAAAAGTAGCGAATCAGCTGGCTAAGTTAAAATCTTTACCACCGGCTTTACTTGCCGTTACTGAATTAATGCATGAAGGTAAACTATTGAAAGCAGAGCAAATTTGCCGACAGTTTTTACAAAATAATAAGCGCAATATAGAAGGTATGTGTTTACTTGCTGAAATAGGCATTGAGCTTAAAATTTACGATGATGCTGAGTTTTTATTAGCGAGTGCATTAGAGTTAGCGCCAACTAACATTCAAGCCCGTTCTCAATATCTCAACCTACTAATACGTTTAGGTAAATACAAAAAAGCAGATCAACAAGTTGAACATTTACTAGCTGAACAAAGTGGGAACCTTAGCTATAAAGTAGCCAAAGCCAGTGTATTAACGGGTTTAGGAGAAATAGATCAAGCCATTACTTTATTTGAAGAAGTAATAGCGCAAGATAATAAAACGGCTGGCTTTCACCTGCAGCTTGGGCATGCACTTAAAACACAAGGCCAAATAAAAGAAGCCATTGCAGCATATCAAAAAGCCTACCAATTAATACCAAGTTACGGTGATGCTTTTTGGAGTTTAGCCAATACTAAAACTTATCGTTTTAGTAATGAAGAAATTAAACAAATGCAAACACAGCTAAATAATGAAAATTTAGCGTTAATTGACCGAGTTCAATTACATTTTGCCACCGGTAAAGCCTTTGAAGATAAAGAAAATTACAGCCAAGCCTTTCAAGCTTATCATCAAGGCAATAAATTACAGCATCAACACAATGGCTTCGACATTAATAGAATAGAACAACAAATCGAAGAGCAAATAAAACATTGTACAACTCAGTTATTTGAAAACCGTGGGAATTTAGGACTTGACGATCCAGCCCCTATTTTTATTGTCGGTCTACCTCGGGCTGGCTCTACTTTGCTTGAACAAATTCTCGCCTCGCACAGCCAAATTGATGGCACCATGGAATTACACAATATTTTAGGTTTAGCGTCACGTCTACGGGGCAGAAACTCAAATAGCAAAAACAACCAGTATCCTCAAAATTTAAGTGATATTAATCCTGAGTATTTCAAACGCTTTGGTCAACAATTTATTGATGAGACTCGGGTATATCGAGAGCAAGCCCCACTATTTATCGATAAAATGCCCAATAACTTTATGCACATAGGTTTAATACGGTTAATATTACCCAATGCAAAAATCATTGATGCAAGGCGCTCACCTATGGCCTGTTGTTTTAGCGGTTTTAAGCAGTTATTTGCTGAAGGACAAGACTTTAGCTACAACCTTGATGACATTGGCCGTTATTACCAAGGCTACTTAAAGTTAATGGCTCATTGGAAGAAAACATTACCCGGCTTTGTATTAACAGTAAATCACGAAGATGTTGTTGATGATTTAGAAAGGCAGGTGCGAAGAATGCTTGAGTTTTGTAACTTAGATTTTGAACAATCTTGTCTTGATTTTCATAAAACCAAACGCAGCATTAAAACACCAAGCTCAGAACAAGTACGCCAACCTATTTATAAAAGTGCCACCGAACAATGGCGACACTTTGAGCCGTATTTAACACCATTGAAAAATGCGCTAAATGATTAATGCCGGATTAATTAAATAGCTAACTTATAATTTCTACATTCAGTTTAAACATACACTAATGTAGAAGTTATAACGACAGGAACGTATTGATACAGTTTAACCTTGGCACCGCACCTTAAATCAAATAATCATTTTAATCTAACACTTCCCCCCTTCTTTCACTGTATAAATTTAAAACATTTAAATTCACCAAACATTTTATTTATAAAAAATTCAAATTTTATTGTCACCTTTTTTATTCATTGGGTACTTATTTAAAGCAGAGGAATTTATCATAAATATAAGTAGTCATTAGTAAGTTCTTAATTGTGGGAAATTTTTTAGTATCAAAAAATACGCCAAATAAAGCATGGCGAAAATTTATTTCTAGAGAACTAGCATATGGCTCTTTAGTAGCAACGACTTATTTAATATCGGAGTAAACAATGAATTCGAATAACTCATTATCAGAAGAAGAGAATAAAGTACTTAAGCACGTAAGGTATGTAAGGGAATTTCATGCACACCTCTTTGCGTATGCTATCTCTCTCATCCTTATCTTTGCGATTAATTTAATGACAACCCCTCAATATCTCTGGGCGATGTGGGTCTTAATCGGATGGGGGTTTGGTGTAATGGCCCACGGAACTGCTGTATTTGTGAAGTATAGTTTTTTTGGGCCCCGTTGGGAAAAAGAGCAAGTTGAAAAAATACTTGGCAAAAAAATATAACCACCTATAAAGACAAGTAATCCGATGCATAATCTTAGATTATTAGACGTACGGACGAATAAAAATGTTATTAGCATTAAACAATGGAAACTACATACAGGTATATTTTTAATAACCTGTATGAGTAGACATAGAGGAACTGCTGGTTACCATGAGAAGCTTACTTATAATTAAATAACGTGGTGGACTTGGAGGGGGTATATTGATTAAGTGTCTGGTTATTTAACACTTTTGAGCTTGGTAATTTAGCTAATATTACTACAGCATTGATAAACATAACATTATTCTCCTTGGTTAACTTCTTGCTTACAGCATATATACGGTTTGATATAAATCACAATAACATTCTTTTTCAAGGAATGTATTACAAAGGAAATACGATGAATATAAAAATGTTAAAGGCAGCTGTTGCTGGTTTGATTTTATCTGCTAGTGGTTTTGCTAACGCTGGTTTGATTAACCTAACAGGAACTATAGATGATTTAGATGATTACATTATTACTGAATTTGAGATAACTGCTGCAGGAACAGTTCGCGGTTGGACTGATTCATTCAACGACTTTGAAAACTTCGATCCTATTGTGTCATTGTGGGCTTCAGATGGTTCGTGGATTTTAACTAATGATGACAATTCTTCAATTAATCCGGCAACTCAGTCATATTATGATTCCGGCTTTGAAAGCTTCTTGGCAGCAGGTACTTATTATTTTACAGTATCTTCTTTTAATAGTTTTCCTTTAACAACAGAAAATTTATTCTCTGGCTCACCTTTTGATGGAGTAGCGGAGAGCCAAAAAACCTTTTATGAAACTAACTACCCTAATATGGGAATGGATTATAGCATATGGTTCGATGGTGCTGATTCTGCAAGAGCCGTCCCAGAGCCTTCTACACTTGCTATCTTCGCATTAGGCATTATGGGTTTAGCATCACGTAGATTTAAGAAACAGTAAACTAACTATTTCGAATACTATAAAGCACCATTGGAACTGGTGCTTTTTTATTGCCTATAAATCCTCTAATACAGATAATAAGTTAATTAAAGAAGTCACTCGAAGTAACTTATCACCTGTATGGGACTTTTATTGCTTCTATATTTGAACTACCACCTAAAGTCACATTATTTGGATTTGCTATCGGTGTGTGGTGGTAGTTTTTCTAAACATTAGACACAAAAGCTAACCTGAAAGAGGTTAGCTTTAATTCTTTTTTTCACGCTATACACACTTATCCAGTACAAAAGACAGGGAGAAGACCAGAAATCACCCTAGTTGCCAGCTCTGCCGACCTAAAGACCTAGAGTGTTCATGTTATTGGTTATGCTGAAGTTGGTACGGCTAAGTTAGCTGTAGGTAGATGTTATTGGACAGAAGTAGACAGCATATCTACCCAGACGCAAGACAGGCTATGAACCTAAGCAACTATTCTGATTGCCTTTTTTTTTATTTTAGAGGTATACTTTGACGGGAAAATACGAAACCACATTGACAGAGCAATCAAATTTCAGGTACAAAAAAACCGACTTATATTGTCGGTCATTTCTGTTATAGCCCTTTAAGAACAAGGGAAGAATGGTACCAGCGGTCGGACTCGAACCGACACGTCTTTCGACAGGGGATTTTGAATCCCCCATGTATACCAATTTCATCACGCTGGCATTTCTTTTCTATAACTTATTTTCTAACTTAAAGTTTTCTCACTTCAAACAAAGCAGATTACAAGCTTGTCGAAGAGGTTGGCATTATACAAAAATAAGCTTTATTGGCAACCGTTATTTTTTATAACGTGAGTTAAGTGTTCTTTAATTAATCACAATGGAAATTAAAATCAAAGCAACTTAAAGAAGCCGCTTTTTATAGTTATAAATTACTCACTGTCTACTAATAAAAAGCTCACATTAGTATCGCTATTAGCTTTCATATTTTCGAGCTTCGCAATAACTCCGCCGATCATTTGTCCAAAACGTGGTGACTCTTTTAATTTAATAAAAATAGGTTCAAAGTCTACTCGCCAAGTTTCAACCCAGCCACTATCAATTGCTCCTTGCAAGTAGTTTATCGCTTGAGCCTCTTGCTCTTTTAGTGCATTTATCGCCATCATATTGTAATAAAAAGAAGCGCTATTGGCTTTTTTACTCACGCTATTTTGCAAATACTGTTCAAAGTTTTTCAATAACTGTTCTGCTTTATCAAATTGCTCGAGTTGTTGATAGGCAAACGATAAATGTATTGCTGCTTGTCCTTCAGATAAGCGATAAAAAGAGTTTATGCTTTTATCATCAATAATCTGTGTTAATAAGTTAACAGTTTCTGAGTAATTTTTTTTATAAAAAGCTATTTCTCCTTTGATTAAATTAGACTTCCCTTTCATTTCTTTATCATCAAAGGTTATGCTTTCAAGGTGTTCTATGCCTTGAGAGAGGTTACCCTGAACTGCAGAATACCTTGCTTTCATCATAGAAATTTCATTGTTTGATAAAATGCTGGGATTATTTTTTAAATAGATAAACCATTGATCTGTCGCATCAAAATTAAACATGTCCATGTTGGCAACAAACAAGCCTTTCAAGGCCACTTTATTTACCGAATCAACCTGTAATGCTCTTTGGTACATATCGATGGATTCATCAAGGCGACCTCTATTTTGTAAAATGTCACCCGCTAGATTATAGGCACCAGGATAATAGGGATCATTACCAATAATTTGAGAAAATAGCCCCATAGCTTTACCTTCTTCACCAACCAAATAATAACACCAGGCTACATTATAGGCTGCAACGGGTGACTTAGGATCTAATTCATAAGCTTTTTCAAATAGTTGATGTGCACCTCCAATATCGCCTTCCATTTGCAATAAAGAGCCATACCACATGTATGCCATTGCGTAATTAGGATTAAGTTTTATCGCTTTTGTAAAGGAGGCTGTAGACTTCTCTTTATCTGTGCGGGTATATAACAAACCTTGCGATGCATAGGCCTCTGCAAGTTGACTATCTAATTGTAATGCTTTATCTATCGCGATTTTGGCAGCACTATTACTTTTACTGAAGGATAGGTTTCCATATAACGCTAGCAGCATATTTGCATCAGCAATACCCACAAATGCTCTAGCATAATTACCATCTTTTTCAATCGCCTTGTTGAAATGTACTAGTGCTTTTTCTATTGATGGCGCTGTTCTGTGGCTTAACTCTTGTTGCCCTTTACCATATTCAACCATGGCATCAACACTGTGGGTACCAACAATAAATTGTTGTTTTTTAGGTTCACCTAATAAGGTTATTTTCATTTTATCAACAACAGAGCGAGCAATTTCATCCTGTATTTTGAAGATATCTCGATATTCTCTATCATAGGTTTCAGACCATAAGTGCTCACCAGTACTTACTCGAATAAGCTGAGCCGTTACTCGTATTTTATTTGAAACATCATTCTTTCGAATACTCCCCTCAAGGATAGTTTCAACACCCAGCTCTTTACCTATTTCAACAATAGTTTTTTTTACATTTCCTTTATAAGCGAACGATGATGTACGTGCTGCTACTTGTAGGTCAGGAATTTTTGCTAATAAATTGAGTAATTCCTCCACCATACCATCAGCAAAAAACTCATCTTCGGGGTCTGAGCTAAACGGGACAAAAGGTAAAATGGCTATCGATTTTTTTGTATTTATAACTAAATCACGTGGTGTTTCACTTATCTCAGGCAATCTTACAGGGGCAGTAACTATCTCTTTATTTGATTCCATAAAAAATTGAGTGAACAAGGTCGCTGTTAGAGCAACAACTAAAGAGCCGGCAACAGCAATTGTCGTTCTAACATTTACTGCAGGGTTACTGTCTTCATTAAAAGAATCTTTTTCATTTATTCGCACAATACCTTTAGCGGTAAAGTTAAATAACCATGCAAATACTAAACTTATTGGAAAACCAATAATAAATATTTTTAGCAACAAGGTCATAACACTGTCAGGTAGGCCTAATGCAGGCACTGCTAAATCAGCAATTTGTATTAAAGGCCATGCAGCAACAGCATAAATGGTGGCTACTTTAAATATTTGCCGTTGTTTAAATTGGGCTAAAAGACTTTCCAATGAATCATTCCATAAAGGGTTAAAATCGTTTCAAGCAACAACAAAATAAGAAGTTACTTCCACTTTAGTAAGTATCAATCATTATTCATCGTTAGTAAAATTAAAATCTTTACTGAGTGTGTCATGAGGGCACAATGCCAATGAATATAACTATAGTTCAAACGTCTAGGGTCTATATACTTTATAGTCAATTTGTTAGACTAATGAAAATTTTTCAAGTACATACTTATGACTTCTGTTTCTATTAATAACTTTCCTCGTGCGGGTTTTATTCGCCGTTTTGGCTCTTGGGTATATGATGTACTGATCGCTTTTGCCGTTTACATGGTTGCAGGAGCTTTATCTTTTCTATTGTTTAATTTATCAATCAAGTTTGGTTTGATCTCTATGGCAGGTTTTGAGCACGCTATTGATTTAAAAAGATCATCGTTGTGGTACACGCTAGTAGTGGATGGCTTTGGCGTGTTTTGGGTGGCTTTTTTCTTTGTTTGGTTTTGGTCTCGCAGTGGGCAAACCTTAGGTATGAAAGCTTGGCGCTTACGCTTACAAAATCAAGATGGTACCCGCATATCAAAATCTACGGCAATTGCACGGTTATTACCGACCTTATTAGGCTTAGGTAACTTTACCGTATTATTTGATCAAAAAAACAAACTCAGCTTACAAGACAGGATCACCCATACCGAAGTAGTGGTTTTATCATTAGAAGAAAACAGGGGCAGGTTGTAATAGCCTGCTTGATCGTAGGAGATGAGACAAAACTCAAGATTGAAAGAAGCTGCCTGTTAAGCTTTTTTCATCAAAAAGAGTGAAATACTAACAAAGATAATACTCGGCATTAATGCACCTAACAAAGGCGGAAACTGGTAAACTAAACTTAAAGAGCCAAGTACTTGGTTACTAATATAAAACAATATACCAGTAAAAACCCCCATCATAATACGCGCCCCCATCGATACTGAGCGCAAGGGTCCAAAAATAAAAGATAGCGCGACCAGTAGCATTACGCCAACAGTAAGTGGTTGAATTATCTTTCGCCATAAAGCCAATGAGTAGCGACTTTCATCTTGGTTATTAGCACTTAAATAATCTAGATAATTTAATAGCCCCCGAACGGATAATGACTCTGGTTTTACTGTCACCACGCCAAGTTTTTCAGGCGTTAAACTGGAAACAATTTGTTTTTCACTTAATTTTTCAGTAATTATCTTATCTTGGTCTACCACGGTTTCGGTAACATTGCTTAAATGCCAAGTGTCATTTACATATAAAGCGACATCTGCAGATAACCAGCTATCAAGTTTTAACTGTTTATTGAAACGATAAATCTGCACATTTTTCAATCGGCCTTGATCTTCAACTTCACCAATGTGAAGAAAATTGTCGCCATCTTTAGCCCAAACACCATTTTTTGCTGATATCAAACTACCACCAGATATAGCTTGCGCCCTAACTTGTCTTGCTGCCACCTCTCCTTGTGGTGCAAGCCACTCACCTACTGCCATACTGATAACAATAAGGATGCCTGCGGTTTTCATTACCGATTTAATAATATCTAATTTTGACAAACCAGCAGCTTGCATTACAACCAATTCACTATTGCTTGCCAACATACCAATACCTATAAGTCCCCCAATTAAAGTTGCCATTGGGAAGAAAACTTCAATATCTCTAGGTACTGCATAAAGCACATACAGCGCGGCATGAGAAACGTCATAATTACCTCGACCTACCGCTTTCATTTGTTCAACAAACTTGATAATGCCACCAACACTGACAAAAACAACTAAAGTGATAAAAGTGGTGGTTGCTAAAATTCGACCAATATAACCATCAAGAATACGCATCAATTGACTTCCTTCTTATGGTTAATTTTCTTTCGGTTTCTTTTCGGTATTTTTGCTTTAAGCTTTAAACCACTGCTACGACCTTTCATTAATAAACTTGCCCCCATAAAGAAGGCTGCGACATGAATAGGCCACAAACCGGTAATACTCGGTATTGCACCTGACTCAAGTGCTGATCGCATTGAAATTAACAATAAAAAATAACCTAAAAACAGCAACAAAGCAGGTAACATTTTCGCAAATTTACCCTGCCTAGGATTAACCACACTTAGTGGCACTGCAACTAATGTTAATATCAGACAAGCGATAGGAAAAGCGATTCGCCATTGGATCGCCGCTTTATGTTCTGGCGATTTTTCATTAAATAATTGCTCTGTAGGTATCGCACTGAGCTTACGTCGGCGCTGTTCAACTTTTTGATCTTCAATTTGAATGTAGTATTTTGAAAATTCGACAGTTTTAAATTCATCAGTAAGCGGATCACTTTGATAACGCATACCGTCTTCTAATATTAAGCGTTGCGATCCGGTATCTTCTTCAATAACCCAGCCTTTTTTTGCATAAACAAGGCTCGAGTTTATAACACTTTCATGGCTATTTTTTTCATCAGGCAGTTGCGCAACAAATACCTTCTCTAAGGTATTATCTTCACGGTTTTTATCATGAATAAATACCACGGCATCTTCGTTACCTGTGGTTTGAAATCGCCCTGCAACTAAAGCGCTCAAGCCTGAGTCTGAGGCGATTTTTTCTTTTACTTGTACTTCGTACTCGGCTGCCATTGGTGCTAAATACAAAGTAAAAACGCCAGTAATAATTGCAGTTACTAAACTAAGGATCAGTGTTATGCGCACTACATACCATTCACTAACCCCACAAGCATGTAATACCGTCATTTCATTGTCAGCATATACACGGCCATACGCTAATAATATACCTAAAAACAAACTTAATGGCAGTAACATGCCTGCTAGGTCAGGTACTTTTAGGGCGATAAAGGTCATCACCAATTGACCAGGAATTCCACCTTCGGAGGCATCATCGAGTACTCGAACAAATTTTTGACTAATAAAAATAGTCATTAACACAATAAAGACAGCAGCTTGTGTTTTAGCCACTTCTTTCAATAAATATCGGAAAATAATCAATTGAGCCTCGAAGACAAAGTATATTGATTTGGGAGAAAGTTAATTCTTTATATTTTGACCCAGATCAACCCTATTTTCAATATGATAGCGAAACAAGTTTGAAAAGCCTTCTATTTAAAGTTGTAAAGGCGAGTATATTTTCTAAATTAAAGTCGATTAAATGGAAAAAACCAGCGAATAAAACCATGAAAACTTAGTTTTTTCCTGACATTTCATCCATTTTTAAGTAGACTGGTCATTTTTATAACTATTTTTTTTATTAAATATCCAGCAAGTTCAGTGTATCTAGCTATAATTATAGCCTTTAGCTTTTTAAACCAACTGAATAATTAGGTAATAAAATACACTTTATTACCATTTAATTTGGATATTTCAACATAATTTGATGTACATAATAGTGCAAAAGGAGACTCCATGGAGTTCAGTGTCAAAAGCGGCAGCCCAGAAAAACAACGTAGTGCATGTATTGTTGTTGGTGTATTCGAACCTCGCCGTCTTTCAGCCGTTGCCGAACAGCTTGATGAAATCAGTGAAGGTTATATTAGTAATTTATTACGTCGTGGCGATTTAGAAGGTAAATCTGGTCAGATGTTATTGTTACATCAAGTCCCTAATATTTTAAGTGAACGTGTTTTACTTGTTGGTTGTGGTAAAGAGCGTGAACTAGACGAACGTCAATATCGCCAAATTATTAGCAAAACTATTAATACTCTCAATGAAACAGGTTCAATGGAAGCGGTTTGTTTCTTATCTGAGTTACATGTTAAGGGTCGTGATACCTATTGGAAGGTTCGCCAGGCAATTGAAGCTACGCAAGATTGTTTGTACAGTTTTAACAGTTTAAAAACACGAATTGAAGAGCCTCGCCGCCCTTTGCGTAAAATTATATTTAACGTACCAACTCGACGTGAACTTCCTATTGGTGAGCGTGCAATAGCCCATGGACTAGGGGTTTCAGAGGGTATAACCACCTGTAAAAATGTTGCCAATATGCCGCCAAACATTTGTAACCCAGCGTATTTAGCAGAACAAGCACGTATTCTTGAAAATGATTATGACAGTGTTGGCACACATATCGTTGATGAAAACGAAATGGAAGAGTTAGGTATGGGATCATACCTTGCTGTAGGTCGTGGTTCGGCAAATGAATCAATGATGAGCGTTATTAATTATAACGGTGCTGGCGATGACTCGGCTCCAATTGTATTAGTCGGTAAAGGCGTAACATTTGACTCTGGTGGTATTTCTATAAAGCCTGGCGAAGCTATGGATGAAATGAAATATGACATGGGAGGAGCCGCTGGCGTTTTAGGAACAATGCACTCAATTGCAGAACTTAAGCTACCTATTAACGTTATTGGCGTATTGGCTGGTTGTGAAAACATGCCTGGTAGTAACGCTTATCGCCCAGGTGACATACTAACAACTATGTCAGGTCAAACTGTTGAAGTATTGAATACGGATGCAGAGGGCCGTTTGGTATTATGTGACGCACTCACTTATGTTGAACGCTTTAATCCTGAGTTAGTTATTGATGTTGCTACCTTAACAGGTGCTTGTGTTGTTGCATTAGGAAAACATGCTTCGGGGTTATTAAGTACTCACAATCCGTTAGCTCACGAATTACTCAATGCTTCAGATCAAAGTGGCGATCGCGCATGGCGTTTGCCATTATGGGACGAATATCAAGAACAACTTGAAAGCCCATTTGCTGATTTTACCAACCTAGGTGGTAAAGGCGCTGGTACAATAACAGCGGCTTGTTTTTTAGCTCGATTTACCAAGAAATATCATTGGGCACATTTAGATATTGCAGGAACTGCATGGCGTAGTGGTGGCAAAGACAAGGGTTCTACAGGCCGTCCTGTTAGCATGTTAACGCAGTTTTTAATAAACCGCTCAGGCCAAGAACAAGGCGAATAGCAGTAGAGTATTAAAGAAATGCAGGCAAGAAATACCCAAGTAATGTTTTATCAACTTAGTGATGAGAGTAGTGAAGGTAATTCACTACTTCATCATGCTTGCTTACAAGCCGCTTATTTTTATCGGCAAAAGAAAAAGGTTTTTATATATACCCAAGATCAAGAAAAAGCTCACGACATTGATGAAATGTTATGGGCTTTTGATGCTGATAGTTTTGTACCCCATAATCTACAAGGTGAAGGGCCAAGTTACGGATCAGCAGTAGAAATTAGCTGGCAAAACCCTACAGGACGTCGTCCTGTTTTAATTAATTTGACAGAAACGATGCCTAATTTTTCAGGTCAATTTTCACAAATAATTGATTTTGTCCCCAGCGATGAAACATTAAAACAGCTAGCAAGAGAGCGCTTTAAAGCTTATCGCCAGCAAGGTTATACTGTCGGTAATCAAGTTGCGACGACAACAACTAACGTTAGCGATTAAAAAACAACCCTATTTAAATTTATATTACATAAAAAAGTTACGGAAATTCTGATGGAAAAAACGTTCAACCCCTCTGACATCGAACAACCCCTATATCAATCTTGGGAAGACAAAGGTTACTTCAGCCCAACTGGCGAAGGTGAAGGTTATTGTATAGCCATACCACCACCAAATGTTACTGGCAGCCTACATATGGGTCATGCTTTTCAACAAACCATTATGGATACTTTAATTCGCTACCAAAGAATGCAAGGTAAAAACACCTTATGGCAAACAGGCTGTGATCATGCAGGTATCGCCACACAAATGGTGGTTGAACGTAAAATTGCCGCAGAAGAAGATAAAACACGTCATGACTATGGCCGTGAAGCGTTCATTGATAAAGTGTGGGAATGGAAAGAAGAGTCTGGTGGTACTATCGGCAAGCAAATGCGCCGCCTAGGTAACTCTATTGACTGGTCACGTGAACGATTTACCATGGACGATGGCATGTCTGAAGCGGTACAGGAAGTTTTTGTTCGCTTATTTGAAGATGACTTAATTTATCGTGGTAAACGCCTTGTCAACTGGGATCCAAAATTCCATACCGCTATTTCAGATTTAGAAGTAGAAAACAAAGATAAAAAAGGTCACATGTGGCACTTACGCTATCCACTAGCTGATGGTGCAACAACGGCTGAAGGACTTGATTATATTGTCGTTGCCACAACTCGCCCAGAAACAATGCTTGGCGATACAGGTATTGCGGTAAACCCAAATGATGACCGTTATAAGCACCTTATTGGCAAACACGTTTTATTGCCGTTGGTTAGTCGTTTAATTCCAATTGTTGGCGATGACCATGCCGATATGGAAAAAGGCACGGGTTGTGTAAAAATTACACCTGCTCATGACTTTAACGATAACGAAGTAGGTAAACGTCATAACTTACCATTAATTAATATTTTCGATAAAGACGCAGCTATTTTAGTTGCATCTGAAGTTTATGATAACAAGGGTGAAGCCTCTACTGCTTACAGTACTGATTTACCAAATGAGTTTGCTGGTCTTGACCGTTTTGTTGCCCGTAAAGCGATTGTTGCCAAGTTTGACGAATTAGGTTTGTTGGTTGAAGTTAAAGATCACGACTTAGTTGCTCCTTATGGCGATCGTTCTGGCGTTATTATCGAACCACTGTTAACAGATCAATGGTATGTGCGTGTTGAAAAACTAGCAGGACCTGCCGTTGACGCGGTCAAAGATGGTCAAATTGAATTTGTTCCGAAACAATACGAAAACCTGTATTTCTCTTGGATGAAAGATGTTCAAGACTGGTGTATCTCACGCCAACTTTGGTGGGGACATCGTATCCCTGCATGGTATGACGAAAACGAAAAAGTATATGTTGGCCGTACTGAAGAAGAAGTACGCGCAAATAACGACATTGCGAGCGATATGAAATTAAGACAAGACGATGATGTACTTGATACTTGGTTCTCGTCTGCGCTTTGGACATTTTCAACGTTAGGCTGGCCTGAAAATACCGAAGATCTTAAAACTTTCCATCCAACGGATGTACTAGTTACCGGTTTTGACATTATTTTCTTCTGGGTTGCTCGTATGATCATGATGACCTTGCATTTCAACAAAGATGAAAATGGTAAAGCACAAATACCATTTAAAAAGATCTATATGACCGGGCTTATTCGTGATGAAAATGGCGATAAGATGAGTAAATCAAAAGGTAATGTGATTGATCCGC
>Ga0209707_1000003_pt1 | contig 232079 bp, 204 predicted proteins | sample EN4Hudsemesocosm_FD_184630 | JGI IMG/M metagenome (GOLD analysis project Ga0209707, IMG submission 184630) | Methane-oxidizing microbial communities from mesocosms in the Hudson Canyon - EN4B Hudson Canyon (SPAdes) (version 2) | ecosystem: Environmental > Aquatic > Marine > Cold seeps | place... | reverse complement strand
TATGGTAGTGCAATATTTGGCGGCTATGTTGCAGATAAAATAATTGGCTCACAACATTCCATTTTAGTTGGCGCGGTTATTATGGGGGCAGGACTTTTCATGATAATGATCCCCAATGAGCAGTACTTCATGGTGGGCTTAGCAACAGTAATTGTAGGCAATGGCTTATTTAAACCAAATATTTCTAACCTTGTTGGAAAAATATATGCCGAAAATGATCGACGTAGAGATAACGGTTTCAGCATTTTTTATATGGGTATCAATGCAGGAGCCATGGTTTCTCCCATCGTAACTCAATGGTTAGCCAGTACCTTATCAGAGACACCAATGCTTGATAATTATAAAGCCGTTTTCGGCGCAGCTGGTGTAGGTATGTTGATTAGTTATGTATGGTTTTATTTTGGTCGCCGTCAGCTAAAGGGTTTAGGTGCTGTTGAGAAAACACCTAAGCGAACTAAAAACCTAATTTATGTAATCATAGGTGCAGTTATTGCTATTGTCCCGGTGTACATATTAATGGCCTATGCCGGAGCACAAGTGCTTGCCTGGATTTTATTTGCCCTATTCATAGTTCTTGCTTTTATGTTAATCACCCATGCAAAGAAAGAAGGGAAAATTGCTTTAGATAAAGTGGTTGCTTGTTTAATCATGTTTTTGTTTAACGTGATATTTTTTATGTTCTTTGAACAAGCTGGCAGCTCCTTCACCTTTTTAGCACAAAATATTGTTGATAGAAGCATTACAGACACTATTGATTTTAAAATTGCTTGGTTTCAATCAGTTAATTCAGTTTCAATTTTGATATTAGCTCCCCTAGTTTCAATCTTATGGTTAGCCTTAGCAAAACGTAAAATTGAACCCAGCATCCCTAGAAAATTTGCTTTAGGCTTACTCGGTACAGGCTTAGGCTTTTTAGTATTAGTATACGCATTAGAAAACTTACTTGATGCTAATAATATGATACCGCTTTGGCCATTAGCAGCGTGTTATGTACTGCACACTATTGGCGAACTTTGTTTATCACCTATAGGCTTGTCAATGGTAAGTAAGTTAGTACCCGCATCCATGGCAGGTCTTGCTTTTGGTGGCTGGTTTTTAAGTACGGCTATCGGCAATAATTTTTCTGGAATTTTAGCAGGCTCCATTAGTGGTGAAACAGGAATGACCGTCACTTCAGCAATTGGTGGATTCAACTTTAGTTTTTGGTTACTCACTGGCGGCGGAGTATTATTGTTTATTATTGCACCTTTGATCAACAAACTGATGCATGGCGTTAAATAAACGTTAGCTAAAAATCTCAATTTGACAGATCGCTGACCTGCCAAATTGAGGCATATTTTAGCTGCCCTCAAAAGCAGATGCGGCTAAAGTAAAAGACTCATCAGGTATTGCCCAAGTACAAATGGGCCCATAAGGATAATCTTCAGTGTAATAATAACCGTAATTACCATAAACATCCGTCATGCCATTACATTCATCAAGATCGCCAATTCCTTGTGAATAATACCAATCTTCGACAAAAATCCCTCTAGCATGGGTCGTGATTGAAGGTGCGGTGATACTAGAGGAACTTGGTGTCGCACGTTCAGTAGAATAGGTTGTCCAACTCGATTTTGCTTTTCTTAACCCCTTTATTTGATCATCATAAAAATAATGGCCATATATCGGAAATCCATCAGGTGCAAAACCTATAACTGGAGAGCCACTAGGATCAACATCAGTTGAATTAATCGACAATGTTTCATCAACCGATAGATGAGAAAGTCCATCGTTATCGCCGTGATAGTGGTAACGACCATCAAACGCATGACCGGTATATTCATCTAAGGTAACTGTATCTGGATTGTTTGCAGGCACAGCATACCAATCAGCATTTAATCCGCATTGTTGGCGAGTCCCTAGACCAATATTAAGAACAGCATTTATATCAGGGTGATAACAAAAAGCCGAGTCCATATCTAAATCGACTCCGTTGAGCAAAATGCCATTAAGGGTGATCATCGCTGCTATTTTTTCAACATAAACGGGGACTTCTTGTTTGATTGGAAAACGAGGTATTGTCAATACATAATCTGTTGAATTCGACTTTACTTGAGAAGCAAAGTCTTTTCCGGTAGTAGTATTAGCACCTACATCATGATTAGGAACGTTATTACTGACAAATACACAGTGAGTATCATTAAAACTAACCGTTAAAAAGCTTTCGAGCACAACACTTTGTTGGCTATCAAAAATACTAGCATGGTAATTTCCAACATATGCGGCACAATCAGGATCTCTATTCACTAACTTTAAGTAAGATATATCACCTTCAGGATTTTTAGTTTGAAAGTTTATTGGAGTGTTCGTTATGGGCAAATCTTCTGGAGCTTCGGGTGTAATAACAGCGTTATCTTGTTCTGAACCGCCACAACTTGATAAAAAAAACAGTACAAAAAGAAAAATAAAACTACGCTTTGTTGTCATACTCTTTATCATTCTTAATTGCCTTTGAATAAATCCTACCATCACGTTTAGTTACTTTACTCTCAAAGCGGTGTTTATAATATATTACTCAGAGTAAAGAATTGTAAACATCACATTGATCATTCCAATCTAAAGTTGGATCGGGCTTCTTAATTTTTCAAAGAGTTAGGTAGGTCGTTCTAATTTAGAAAATTTATTTTTCCAATTAAAACTTAGATTACTGGAAGGAATTTTAATTAATAGCTGGATTTATGTATTGGGTAAAATAACACTCTGTTTTAAAAGAGAATGCAGGACGTAAATCGTGACTTTTTTCTAGAGTATTAACCATCTTTTTAAGAAAAGATTTTTTGAATCCTTCCTATGCGATTAAGTCCTTCAAATTCTTTTAAAAGTCACTTACAGAATTTAAATTTAGGTTGATGTGATCTGTAGCGAGGCAGTGAATCATTTCATGGCTATTTACGTCAAATTTCACAAGAAAATTAATCATTAGCTTATAAATAATGAAAATATTAATAGCCGATATTCAAAACTCAATTTTGTTTTATATAGCTTCTCACTGTCGGCATAATTCTTCGACTGACAGGTACTTCATATGCGTCGTGCAGTTGCAAGAAACCTGCGCCTGATACTTCGGCGAGTTGCGAACTTTTGTTATTTAAACTGCGAATGAATTCCACATTTACCAAATATGAACGATGTACCCTTAAAAACGTATTAGGTAGCGAAGACTCTAATTCTTTTAAACTGCCAGTAAATAAGCGTTGTTGATTGTCTTTAAGATTCATTTCTACGTAATCCCCAGCGGCTTTGCAAAACACGACTTGATCACTAGCGATAATCTCTATTTTCCCTGCACTACTAATTTTTATAGTACTCGGTTCAACCTGTTGTTGGTTTTGCTCGAGTTTAAATTGCAGCTTTGCAACTAAGGCTTGTTCTGCTTCTTTGTCTTTTTGTTCTTGGTTGAGTTTTCGCGCTTGAAGAATAAACAGAAATATTAGCACTCCCGTAATGATGTAATAAAACAGCACATCGTGAAAGGTAGTGAGCGTTAATAAAATTGTAAGTGAAAACAAGATAAATACAGCAGCATAAATTGACCTCTCTTTTGATTTATTTTTTACAGCTTTTGTCGTTAAAAGTAAGGCGCTAATCGCACTTGGTACAAATATCGCTAAAGCGGTTTTTGCATCAAAACCTGGGGTAAACCACACAATTAAACCACTTAAACAGCCACCTGAAAAAATCCACCAATAGGGTTTGTTCTTTTCCAATTTTAAAATAACAAAACTTAATAAGCATAATCCGAATAACAATGAGAGTGAAACGATGAGCAACAGCCTGACATCTTGCATTGGGTACGGGTAAGAAAATAAAGCGCGAGAAATTTCGGCGAATAACTGCATTGACGCAAACGAGGTCATCAATAAGAATAACAAATTGTTTACTCTATTTCTGGGACTGAAGCTAGCCACCAAGAAATAAATTGCGCCTAAAAGTAGCGCGCCTAAAGGCACTATCGACACACCTAAATTTCGGTGAATAAAGTAAGTAGGATCAGAATAGATGCCAAAACCAATAAAATTCAGAGGGTTTCTTAAGGATAAAAATCCGTGATGTGATGACATTTTCACTATGATTTCGTTGGTACTTGGTTTAATTAAATTTGGTGGAACATAAAACATTGTGTCTATTTTTCCGACCTGTTCTAGGCTAGGAATAGCGTTGGGTGAGCCGTTACTTCCTAAATAGTGACCATTAAAATAGACCGAACTCGCCGCCTTACCCGAGATATACACGCTGTGGGGTTGCTTGTCTATCTGCATTTCTTCAGGAACATTGACGGTTGTTTTTATCCATAATGCTTTATTTTGAGGATCTATTTGCCAGGCGTTTGTTTTTTTACATTCAGGTTCATTAAAGTTGGGCATCACACTAGATGGCGAAGTAATCTGGCAAATAATGACGGAATCTAAGTTAATAGATACCAAAGACTGAGAAAAACCGAATCCAGAATACAGGCACAGAATAAAACAGAGTCGAGGGAGTAAAGTACGTATTGTCATGGCAAACACTATATTAAAAATTCAGCTGTATTGCTTGACCATTTAACGATTAGTTTATACCACTTAACGGAGTAAAGTGGAAAAACCATGCCTTTCAAAGAGTTATTAATGCATCTCTTTATTGCCTAAGTAATAGTAACGGCATTGAAACTCGAAGGAATAAATCATGAACATAAGAAACATAACCCTTGGTTTGCTGTCATTAACAGCTACATTAATGTCATTTAACAGTCTTGCGGCGAAGACATATGGCAATGAAAAAGAAATTATTTTCAAAAGTGGCGAGCAGTCAGTGGTGGCTTTCGAAGGCACTATTGAGGTGTTGGAAAACCGACACAATAAAACTAGCCGCACTATTCCACTCACCTATGTGCGCTTTCCTGCCACTGGCAACCTTAAAGGTTCTCCTATAGTTTATTTGTCAGGAGGTCCTGGAGGCTCAGGTATTTCTACAGCGCAATACGCAAATTTTCGATTTCCATTATTTATGGCGTTGAGAGAGTTTGGCGATGTGATAGCTTTAGATCAACGTGGTACGGGAAGATCGAGCACTGTCCCTAGGTGTGAATCGAAACAAGCCTTGCCTTTGAACGAGCGTTTAACTGAAACGCAAGTGAGTGAAGCTTATCGTGCTGCAGCAAAAGAGTGTGTTGATTTTTGGCACAAAGAAGGCGCTGATGTACTTGGTTATACTACAGTACAAAGTGCAAACGACTTAAATGATTTAAGGAAACACCTACAGGCTGAGAAGCTTACTTTATGGGGTATTTCTTATGGTACACATCTAGCGCTTACCAGCTTGAAGGTGATGGAGAGTCATATTGACAAAATGGTTCTTGCCAGTGCGGAAGGACTAAATCAAACCGTAAAACTGCCAGCTAGAACCGATGCGTATTTTAAACGTTTGCAACAAGCTATTAATCAGCAGCCTAAAGCTAAAGCGGCATACCCAGATATTATTGGCTTAGCAAAACGTGTCAATAGTAAATTAGAAGCGAACCCTATTAAAATAACTATACCGAAAAAAGAGGGGGATTCAGTTGAATTTCTATTTCAAAAAAGTCATATGCAAGGGATAGCGTCTGCAACAATTTCAGATCCACACCGCTATGTGCCTATGCTATTAAAAATATATTCAGGTATCGACAATGGAGTGACAACAATGTTACCTAGCGTTATCGAACGTGCAGGTTTGATGGACGATAAAATCAGTTTCGACATAATGTCGTTTGGAATGGATGTCGCATCAGGCGTTACAGATGGTCGATTGAGCTTAATTGAACAACAAGCCCAAGATTCAATAGTAGGAAAAATGTTGAATTTCCCAATGCCGCATTTGAACAAAGTAATTCCAAATTTAGATTTAGGCGATGATTTTCGCGCTAAACCCAAAAGTGACGTACCTACATTATTATTGTCAGGTACATTAGATGGAAGAACTTATCCGCAGTCGCAATATGAAGCCACAGCAGGTTTAAGTAACTTAACAAAAGTAATTGTTAAAAATGCAGGGCATAACTTATTTATGCTTTCACCAAAAGTAACTGAAACAATTAAAACGTTTTTAAGTGGCAAACCTATAGAAGAAAAAGAGATTGAATTTACATTGCCGCCTTTTGTGAAATAGGAAGTAGAGTGTTGTTAGCAATCTAGGTGCTTAAGTTTTGTATAGCCTTGGGCTTTGTTAAAAGCCCACTTTAAACTCCTAATTGCCGTTGATAGATTAAAGCTATTGTTGTCTGTCAGGCTTTATTAGGCGCTGATATTTAACACACTAACTCAAGCTGTTTTTAATTCCCCGTGCAGCATTAATTTTTGTAGATGCAATTCAATTTATAGACACCATACTCATTGTTTATGGCACCTCCCCACTTAAGTGTGGATCTTCACAAATGATAAGAATTATTGAATCATATTTCCTGAGCCTTAGCTAGATTGAGATAAATAATTAAAACTCTTGCTTCAAAAGTCGTGAAAAAATCATAATAAAGCTCACAAATTGCAAGAAAAAATGACAACTAAGTGCGCTAAGCGGAAGTTATTGGTATCAACACCAAACCTTCCGCAGCTAGCCAAAAGCGGTCATTACGTTTTTGTTAATCCTTGATCATATTTAGAAGAATATTAGCCATAATTCGCTAACAACGGATAAAACTCCGTTAGTACGCATATATTAAATTTTATTATCTTATTTTATTCGAAATCCATAAATATAAGATAATATGATTTATCTTTTAAAATCAATAAATAAAGTATGCAGTGACACCAACGGATAACATTTCAAGCCAACTGATTACAAGGCAGTTGATAGGCGGCAGGTATATGTTGAATATACTGATATGTAGAAGTGTTTAGATGTGAACTCGGAGAACAATTAGCACCACTGAAATCGTTATTTTAAGTGGAATTCAATCATCTCATACTATCTTTGTAGTAGAGCCAATAAAAACATACTTGTTAAGATTGTGTTCGGTAAATCAATGTATTGGCGAGTCGCTTGTGTCAGTTTATTTTACAGTAGTGATATAAATTTTGGTCATTAATCCCTTAACTGTTTGAAATGGTTTATTATTGTTGTCTTGGTGCGTTTTGTGCACCTATTAAAAATTATTAAGTGATGTAGTTTCACTTTTAGCATTTACCTTCCAAAACTGTTGTGAAGGATATAAGAGGAATATCAAATGAAATTTATAAAATCGGCCTTGGTCAGTTTGATAATAGCAGCATGTAGCTTCTCGAATGTTGCAAACGCTGGATTAATTGACTTTGAAGGGGTAGCAGGAACACAACAATACGATTATATTTCTGTTTCTAATTCTGCTTTAGATCTAGGTGATGGTTTTTTCTTAAGTAACCAAACAGCAAGCACTTTCGGGACGTTCATTATAGGTTCGAACTATAATAGTAGTTGGGGAAACGCTGTTTCTTCTGGTATTCATGGGTTAGGGTTTTATAATACCATTTCGGTGATTGATAAAGGTGGGGATATATTCGATGCACTATCTATCAACGCTGGTTCAGTTTACGATAACAATACTTCAATACGCATTGAAGGTTTTTTGTCAGGAGTGTTAACGAACACTTTTACGACGGGTAACTACAATGTATTTGAATCAAGTAATGTCGCTTTAAATTTTGTTGGTATTGATTCTATAAAATTTTCTTTAGTTGGAGGCAGTTCTGCATTGATCGATGATCTTGTCACTTCTTCGGTACAAGTGCCGGAGCCATCAACACTTGCTATTTTTGCATTAGGAATGATTGGTTTAGCATCACGTCGATTTAAGAAACAATAAAATTTAATATTTTTTATTCTAGAAAACATCAATTGTCATGATTGGTGTTTTTTGTTTCTGATAACTGTAAAAATATTCGACACCTATTGATTCATTAATAGTATTTTTCATCAGTAAATCATACCATAGGATACTTAATCCTTTGTTACTTCACAGTTTCAGTAACTTAATTTAATAGTTACACCAGTCACTAGCACAACTACACGTAAAAATTTCATTTTCAACGATAAATACCTATGATTTTCCTTAACAACCATCGAAATATTAAAAATGAAATTAATTGAAATCGAATCAAATAAAACGAACCGAATAGCCAAACCTAATGTCCGTTATCGTATCTTTGAAGACCTTTTTTGATGTTGATTTAGGGTATTAGAAAAGGTCGGCTTTGTGGCAACAGCGAACATAGGAGGTCACCCTTACCTACTGACGCGATTCTCAATATTTATGACCCCCCACTTAATCAATAATAAATAGGCTTGATTATCTGAACCATATCTATGCCTAAAACCGATCCAGCTTCATTAGAAACGTTTTAGCTCTATATTGGAATGATCAACAAGTTTAACTCTATAAAACGGATACACCTTGCAACATACCGCTCGGTTGGTTATTATTTACTGGTAATAATTATCAACTATGAGCTGTACCATGAGTGATGCCGAGCAAACCCGCCAGAAAATACTTGAAGTAACTGCTGATGAAATTCATCAACATGGCTTTAAGGCGACTAGTTTGTCGATTATTCTCAATCGTTGTGAAATTTCTAAAGGTGCTTTGTACTATCACTTCACCAATAAAATTGAACTAGGTTACGCCGTTTTTGAAGAAATTTTTGTCCCGATGTTTCTTAGTACCTGGCAGCCAGCGCTTGATGACAAAGATCCTATTGAAGGTTTATGTCACTTTTTTACCGATATGTGTAATGAGATGACCTGTAGTGAAGTTGTTTGTGGTTGTCCACTTAATAACCTTTGCGAAGAAATGGCAAATGTAGATGAAGGTTTTCGTTTACGCATTTTAGCGATGCAAGAAAAGCTGAATAACTTAATTGTAGACGCATTAAAGCGTATTGAAGAACAATTAAGAGACGATTTAGCTTTCCACCAAGTTGCTTACTTTATCGTGGCTACCTTTCACGGCTCAACAAGCCTGAGTAAAAGTTCACGAAATAAAGAACTATTCCAGCAAGTTATTGCTGAGCTTTGTTTGTATTTACGAAGACTAAAAAAATAACTTTTTCCTCATTTGAAATAAACCAAGCTCAGGCAAGGTCTATTATCCTTACTTATTCCTTTAAAATATAAATTAATCTAATTATTTTTTTACAAAGTAGTTACAAACCAACTGGTCGGTGTTATCATCTTAACATTAAAGACCGAGTGGTCGGTTTAACTTGTACTACATTTATTTTCATTTCTAATTAAAGCGCAATGAATGTTACATAACTCTTACGGAAATACTAAAAATGCAACCTTTTTCACAATATGTTAAATACATCATCTTTGCTTTATATATTCTCTCATTAAACTCTGTTCAGGCTAAAACCCAAGTTAACTCGCCCTATGTAGTGTTAGAAAATGTAGGGAATCAACTTTTTGCTCGAATTTCTTCAAGCCAGCAAGAAATTAAAAAGTTTCCTGAATACATGAGGGTTATTATTGAAGAAGAGTTAATGCCTTCTATTGATTATAAATATGCTGCTTACAAAATATTAGGCAAACATTTATCGAAAACATCAAAAGAGCAACGAGCAGCGTTTGTAGCTTCTATTCGCCATTATTTGATCAGAACCTACGCTACCGCTCTTACTCAATATAAAAATCAACAAGTTGTTTTTGAACCGGCAAGACCAACAAATGGTAAACGCATTGTTGCAGTAAATACTAAAATCATTGATGGTAACCGCCCGGATATTGGTATTGTTTTTAAAATGCGTCAAAACAAAAAAACAAAACAGTGGAAAGCTTTTGATATGGTTGTGGAAGGAATTTCATTACTCAGCTCAAAGCAAGCTGAATTAAATGGCAGAATTGCCAAGCAAGGCATTGAACAAGTCACTTTAGAACTTGCTTCATTGAGTAAATAATTAACTGTTTTCTTTTACTTATTTCTATCATTGGTTAACAATGCTTTAAGTCTTAAATAAAAGTATGCAACCATGAAATCTGATGCAAACTCATGTCAAGAGTATATAAATAATCTGGATGAAGATAGAAAGCAGGCAATAATTCAGTTGAGGAAAGTCATCATTAAAAACCTTCCCAAGGGTTTTGAAGAGACAATATCCTATGGCATGTTAGGGTTTGTAGTACCTCATAGTTTATACCCAAATGGCTATCACTGTGACCCCACCCTACCGCTACCTTTCATTAATTTAGCATCTAATAAAAACTTTATTGCCGTTCATCACATGGGAATATACAGCGACAACAGCTTACTTGAATGGTTTAAAAATCAATATCCAAATTATTGTAAATACAAACTAGATATGGGTAAGTCATGCATACGATTTAAAAACACTTCAGATATCCCTTATGAACTTATCGGAAAACTTGCTGCTAAAATGACGGTGCAAGACTGGATTAAGCAATATGAAAAATCGATACATAAATAGTTAGCCGTAACTGCTAATAGTTGGAAACAATAGCTTCTTGATTGAGAAACTCTCCCTTAGCAATGGTATCTTTAATTGCTTGCTCTAGTTTTGGGATCAAGTTTTTATGTTTCTCATTCAATAAATGAAAACCAACTTTTTCCTGAATAACAAACCTATTAGGGTATCTTATTTGAGTCATTTTACTGTACTCATCAAAGACAGAAAAAATATAATCCACTTTTTTCTGTTCAAATATTTTCAGTAGAACTTCAAAACTAGTGAACTCCGTGATATTTATTTGGCTTCCTTTTAGCAAGTTAGAATAGAAAGTTTTAGCACCAATAACCCCTAAAATTTTTTTATTATCTGATAAGACAGATAAGTCACATAGAAGTCCTTGCTGGCAAATAAGTGTAACTTCAATCTTACTAATAGCAGTAGGCAAGGTAATAATATTAGGGTAATCCTCTAATATTTCAGCAGTTTTAGCGGTATCTGCATCTATTTCACCACTATCAAGAAGTTTCAGTGCTCTTTTATCACTGATCAAAACAAACTCAGGCTCAATACCAATAGAGCGATATGCCGCATCCAATAACGGTACATAGTACTTAATGATAGATTCATGCTCAACGTAACTGATGATAAATTTATCACCATTACTCGATACTCCGGCTATAGAATAATGAGTAATCAAAAGCATTAACAATAATGATTTTTTTTTGAACATAACACTTGCTTGTTTAGTAATTTTTCAGAAATATCAGCAATTATAAATTAATATATTTGCCTCACTCGTTTAAGTATAGCGGTAAGTAATAATCTTTGCGAAATGTTATATTTATTAAAACCATAGCAGAAAACAAACAAAAACTCATGCCCACCGGAGCACAGTATCCTCGTATTTTTAATTACAATTAAATTAACAATATCAGGAGATAACATAGGGTTAATTAGCAACAATAAGTGATTAAAGCACATTAAATGATTTAACGTTTAAATAATGAATAACATAGAATGAGTTGAGACTTACGCGCTAAAACAGTATAAATGATTACACTCCTAGCTTATCGCTAAAAAGAGATGAAATGATTAACGACATTGTAAGCTCCATAAACAATATATTATGGGGACAAGGGCAAATACTAATTTACTTGCTTCTTTTTGCTGGTTGTTGGTTTACATTTAAACTGAATTTTATTCAAATATTTCATTTCAAGTATATGTTTACTGTAATGAAAGGCAGCACCGAATCTGACAAATCGGGGATCAGTTCTTTTCAAGCTTTATGTACCGGGCTTTCTGCCAGAGTAGGCACGGGTAATCTAGCAGGCGTTGCTATGGCAATTTCACTCGGCGGCAGCGGCGCAGTATTTTGGATGTGGGTAATTGCATTGTTAGGCATGGCGACAGGTTTTGCCGAAAGTGTTTTAGGACAATTATATAAAGTAAGGGACGACAAAAAGGAGTTTAGAGGTGGCCCAGCTTACTATATTAAAGCAGGACTCAACAAACCTTGGCTAGCTATCGCTTTCTCACTGTGCCTTTTTCTAGGTTACGGTTTAACATTTAGTGCGATGCAGGCGAATACTATAGCCGATGCATTAAACAATACCTTCACTATTCCAAGAGAATATTCGGGTGCGGTCATTGCAATTTTAGCGGGAAGCATCGTAATTGGAGGCTTGCGAAGTATAGCTCGTTTCGCAGAGCTTATTGTCCCTTTCATGGGTTTAGCATTTGTCGCTACAGCACTGATCATAACTTTAATGAATGTTGAGTTATTACCCGCTATGTTTATGGACATATTTTATTCGGCTTTCGGTTTAAACGAAGCGGGTGCTGGTGCTTTAGGAGCAGCAATTAAAAATGGTGTTCAAAGAGGGTTATATTCTAACGAAGCCGGTGCAGGTAGTGTACCCCACGCTGCGGCTGGTGCATCCCCTGTTCCCAATCACCCCGTAGCACAAGGTTTTACTCAAATGTTAGGGGTTTTCTTAGACACTATTGTGTTATGTAGCTGTACTGCAGTGGTCATTTTATTGTCAGACATTAACATCAGCGGTGAAATGGAAGGTATTAGAATGACACAAGATGCTATGAGTGCTCACTTCGGCACTGGGGGGAATTACTTTGTTGCCGCAGCTATCACCTTATTTGCATTTACCTCGGTTGTTGCCAATTATGCCTACGCAGAAAGTAATCTACACTTGTTTAAACTCGATAATAAAATGGGTCGATTAATTTACACGAGTATATATTTACTCATGGTTTTTTGGGGTGCAAACGCTAGCTTAAAAGAAGTATGGGGTTTAGCCGATATGGCGCTTGGCTTGATGACGCTTGTTAATATATACGCAATTTTTTTATTAACCCCAACAATAATAAATCTCAGCCAAGATTATTTGGCGAAACTCAAAAAAAGTGACCAACCTAGTTTTTCACTAAAAGATGTCAAAATACAAGGAAAAGCAGAGCCTGGTGTTTGGTCAAAATAAGTGATTAAATATCATTTGTAAACACAGGAAAATAGGTTTTAATAAGGGTTAAGATGCTTTCTGCTGTAACCCTTTTTAACTCAGTACCTAAAAAAAGATTACTGCGATTTACCATATAGGTAAATCTTGCGTACGTGTAATGAGCAATATTTATTTTTTGCTTTATACTAAATACTAAATATAAATGAATAACTTATAATTATGCCTAAAATGTTAGCCCACTTTTGCTTGATCTGCCTACTGATATTCTCTACGTCAGTTATGGCAAAGCAAGTATTAAAAATTGGCGTTGGCAACTTCCCTCCTTTTTTTATTGAAAAAGAACAAAAAGGCATATTCATTGAAATTACCAATGAAATATTTAAGCAATTGCCTGATTATTCTGTGCAATACATATTTATGAGCAACAATAGATTATTACATGAGATCAACTCAGGAAAACGAATTGACGCTGCTTGTAATATATTTGCTGACTCTGACGTCAATGCGTATTTGTCAGATGCTATATTTCGTTATAGGGATGTTGCCATTTCAAAAAAATCATCTGAGCTAATCATCAATGAGATATCTGATTTACAAGGTAAGTCTATTGCAGCATACCAAGGAGCAAAAGACTTACTAGGTAGTCAATTTAAAGAAATGGCAATTGAAAATCCAAACTATTCTGAACATGCTCACCCAAAGGAAACAACCTATTTAATGCTATCAGATCACAAAGATATCAGAATAGGTGACATCAATATATTTTGGTATGATTTAAACAGAAAATATTATAAAGAAAACAAAAAAACAGATGCTAGCAACTTTAAAATTCACTCATTATGGCCTGATGTATTTTCTCATATAGCATTTAAAGATGAGGCTTTAAAAAACGCCGTTAACAAAATAATAGCCGAGCTTAAACTTAACGGAAAAATTGAAGAAATATATGATAAAAATAAACTTAAATACTCAGTTTCTTTATAATTTAACAGAAAAATATTAAAGAATAATCTCGTGTAATATTTTTCTCTAACACTTTGCTCGACGAAAATATTTACTTTAACATGCCTTTGCTTAAAAGGTGCCCGCCCTTATCACTATCCCAAGTAACCGAAATAACACACCAACGCCTGCCGTCATTAAGAAGTTGAAAAGAATTAATACCTTGTGCGTAAGGCGCAGCCTGTAAATCATCTCTTGACTCATAACGACTTAAAATTGTTGCCATATGGCCATAAGTAAAAATTTTACTCTTCACTTCATTTTCATAAAAATTTATATCTTTAAATATCTTTTCGTTCAACGCAATAAATTCATCAACGCTATGAGCTTTAGCTCTGGGCTTACCATCTTTATGGAACAAAGGGGTTATTATCGCCTCTGGTGAATGAAGTTTCCTCAACAAAGACCAGTTCTTTTTAATTCCTGCGTCACCTGAAACAATGCTATACAGAGCAGGAATAATATCTTCTATAGATAGCGATTCCTTAGGGACTTCTGGACCACAAAAATAGTCTTGAGGTTGCTGTGCTATTGCAGGTGCACCTACTAAAAATGAAGATATAGCGATCGTAGTACTAACAATAGATAATCGTTTAGTTGCTAGCTGGTTTAGTACAGTTTTAGTTGTTGATAAAAGATAATGCGACATTTAATTTACTCCTAATAATTTAAACAGCAGTTTACCAGCTATATTTAGGTAGTAATAAATGATATTATCTCACCCTACCATGACAAAAACTCATAGTAAAAATGCATTTATTACATCAACTATCACTAAAATCTCTCTATACATTTTCTGTAGCCGCGCGCCATTTAAATTTCACCACCGCGTCACAGGAACTACACATAACCCCCAGTGCAGTAAGCCATCAAATAAAGCGTTTAGAAGATGCCCTTGGCGGTAAATTATTTGAAAGTGAAGGGAAACAGCTGCGCTTAACACCCGAGGCCAAAAGATATTCATTGTCAATTGAGCAGTCATTCACTCATATTAATAATGCGACAAAAGAATTTTTGGAATATGATACAAACGTCATTCAAATAGGCGTAAATAGTGCTTTTGCCGTTAAGCGATTAACCCCAGAATTGGGCTTATGGCAAAATAGTTTTCCCGAGCTGGATTTAAGGCTACGAATGAACAGTTCTAAGGATGATATAGCTAACCTCAATTTAGATGTTGTTCTATCGGGTAAAATCAGTGACAGTAAATATGTTAGTGAGTTCATCTGTGATGAGAGCTATCATCCTGTATGTAGTCAATCACTGTTTAGAAAGATGAATAATGAAGGCCTTCAACAGAGACTTTCAACAAGCACATTAATAGATTTAACAGGCATAAACTGTTGGAAAGATTGGTTTAGTTGGAAAGGTTTTCAAACACCAAATGAGTTTAAAACTGTATATTTCGGTCATACATTATTAATGCTTCAAGCGGTTATCGCCGGACAAGGTATTGCTTTATTAGATAAAACTCTGATTAAGAATGAATTGGACTCTGGAGAGCTAGTTTTGCTAGACAAAGAGCCTTATTTTCACTCGGAGCAATCCTACTATTTTTCCTATCTAAAAAAACGAGGCAATGATGCGAATATCCATACTTTAAAAAAATGGATCTTAGCTTTATTTTGAATCGGAAAACTTACTATTAATTAAAGAACCCGATTAGTGATTCATTTCTTCTTTTAACCATGTCATAAAAATAGCTAAACGTGTTTTTTTAGCTGAATTATCGTCATAAACCAAATACCTTTTTACTGATAAGGGATGTTTGATATCAATAGGAATAATGAGTTGACCTTTTTTTAGGTATTGTGAAAACAAAAACTCTGCCGCTAAGGTAAAACCATGACCACTTAAAACAGCACTCAATGCTATATCGGTACTAGCAACCTCTGTCCACTGTTTATGTGCTTGATAATTTTTTACTCCTGCGTGCTTAAACCAAGCTTCCCAATTAAAGGGACCCGATGGCTCTAATGTAACTAACCAACTTTTTAAAATGTCTTGCGCCGAGTTAAAACTTATATCCAGTGCTAACTGTGGTGAGCAAACGGGGTAGACATCATCTTCACCAAAAAAATCACACTGTAAACCTTCACTACTCGCTTTTTCGCTGGAAGTACCAAATCGAATGGCAAGATCTATATGACTTTGTTTAAGATCTTCAAAATGGTTTGAAGAAGCAACATTAATCTTTATTTCTGGATGCTTTTTCGAAAACTTATGTAGCCTTGGCATTAACCACATCGATGAAAATGAAGGCGTTGAGGTAATAGTTAAACTTCCATCAACGCCTTCACATTGAATATCGTTAAAACCGTTTAACAAAATATCAAACGCTTGCTGTGTCGCTTTATGTAATTTAACTCCACTTTGAGTTAATTCCATTTTTCGTCCACGGCGTATAAATAGCTTGCTGCGTATAGATATTTCTAATTGACGCATTTGTTGACTGACCGCCGCCTGAGATAAAAACATTTCAGTTGCTGCCTTACTATAACTTTGATGACGAGCGGCACTTTCAAAAGTTCTTAAGTTATTCAAATGTCTTAATCGATTATCCATACAAAGGCTCGATAGCTGATTGATGTAATTGTTTGAGATAACTCATTATACCGCAATATCATTCCATATTATAAGCCCAGCTTATAATAGACTTAACAATACATCGCTGGCTTAATGAATAAATTCATCGCAATATGCCCTAACAAAACGCGAGTAATAACCTTAAAATACAATTTACTTGCCTCTTAACTCTCACTAGAAATAGATTCAGAAAGGAAATACATGAACTTTAAACAATTACATCAACAAAATGAACCACTACTCATTTGTAATGTGTGGGATGCCGCAAGCGCCAAAATTGCAAAAAAGCTAAACTTTGACGCTATAGGAACTTCAAGTGCAGCAATAGCAGATATGTTAGGTTACGAAGATGGCGAACAGATACATTTTTCTGAGTTATTGTTCATAGTAAAAAGAATTATTGCGACAACAACGCTTCCACTTACCGTTGACATAGAAGCGGGATATAGCCGTAACCCAGCCGAAATAGCAGAGCATATAATAGCACTTGCAGATTTAGGTGTTGCCGGCATTAATATTGAAGACAGTATGATTACCAAACAACGAGAGTTAATGAATGCTAAACAATTTGCTGAAACTTTATCGACTGTTACTCAGCAACTGAATGCAGCAAATAAAAACATATTTATCAATGTAAGAACAGACTCATTTTTACTTGGCCATCCTTCAGCTTTAGAAGAAACCATCAAGCGAATAGCACTCTATGAAGATGCTGGGGCTGATGGTGTTTTTGTACCTTGTATTACAAAAGAAGCTGATATCAACGCAGTGGTTTGTCAAACTACACTTCCCGTTAATGTCATGTGCATGCCTGATCTTCCTGATTTCACTGAGCTTAAAAAATTAAATGTTAAACGAATTAGTATGGGAAATTTTATCTTTGATAATCTATCTAACCATCTTGAGAATACGCTATGCTCGGTACTCGACTCCCAATCTTTCCAGCCAGTTTTTTAATATTCTGTTAATAACAATCAAGGTAAATTAAAGATAAATAAAAAGGTAATAACCTCTCAGTTATTACCTTTATCGCTGGTTAACTCTATTTTATTTTTTGTAAGTTTTTTATTATTCTTTCAGTGCCATCGATGCCATTTTCATAGTGCTTTCAAATGATTCGGCACCCGCAATAAATAAACCATTATGACAGAACATGGCATCATCAAGGCCCGTCACTTCTTTAAGCGCATCATCGGATAAACCAGCCCACTGTTTAGGTAGCGGCTTTCTGTCTTCAAATGAGCCAAGCTCAACAGGGACCGTTTGAATTCGCCATTGACCAGACGCAGAGGGGTAAACCATGAATAAAGCCTCTTCTGATAAGGCATGAACCGTTCTTTTCCATGGAGTATATTTGTCTAAAACAATCACTCTTGGATCCTCGGCATTTTCAATAGCTTTAGCCACAATTTCTTTCGCACTAATGCCGCCGTTAGCAGACGCAATGAACCGAGCTAAAACGCGTGAAGCAAAATCGACAGCTTCATCAAAACAGGCATCAAAATGACTATCTTCTTGCCAAGTTGGGTTAAACATTGAAATAGTATGACTAAGGCTAATACCTTTTGAAACACCTTCAACATGACCACAGTCTATTGCATCAATCGTTGATACTAAACCAGCATCAACCGAATTTGCAACCTCTTGATTGCCTTGACATATTTCCAAGCCATATTTCTGCCAAATTAATCCGAATGAGGAATAAGGAATACCATTTTCTCGCTCACCCGCACCACCACGTTGATGATGATCAAAACGGTCGGTTTTAGGATCATATTCACCTCCTACATCGATCACAATATCTGCCTGGCCGATTAGCGCTAAATCACGGGTACGAATAAGTTTAAAAGAAGGAAAAATACTTTTAAGTGCAGCGATACTGAAAACATCATCAGCATGAAAGTTACCGTTGTGAGTTGCTATAGTTTTATCATTCATTGGTTTTGTGTCTTATTAGAAGGGATAATAAAGTGTTGCTAGTTAAGTTTACTAATTTGAAAATTTTTACTAAGGAAAATTACATGGCGGATTCTATACCAAGACAGTTAACAAAAACAGCTGATTTTTAAAAACTAGAATATCTCAAAAACATCTTTGTATCCGAAAAAATTACCGATAGCAATGGTGAACCTAACAGATCAACAGCCCCTAATAAAATACAATCATTACGGTATAATGCGATGTTATGTCAGCTGTTTCTCTGTTTCATTTTTTACATTTCTCTTTAAACAACGTCCTCTTGGCTCATTTTCCTCATGCAGTACGGTTTCAGAATGCAGGAAATGTGCAGCCGCTGCTGAATCCCTCACTTTGCTAGCACTGCGTTGTAGCATTTCAAATTCAAATTCAGTTAACACACTTTCCCTCATTCCTGCTTTTCTCCATTGAGATGAAGGTCTACATCCTTTTTTGATCCCTCGAGCCAGCGCCAATGCATCTAACAAAGCTTGATTAGCTCCCTGCCCTTTAAATGGACTCATAGGGTGAGCAGCATCTCCGATCAAAGTCACTTGAGTTCCTTTCTCCAATAACTCAGACTTAAGTAGGGCACGGTCGTACACCGGATAACCAGAAACATGACTATCCTGTGTCGCTGATAAAATCTGAGGAATGGGATCGTGCCACTGACATCTATTCCACGCTTCTTCTTTGAGTGCACGAGGTCCTTTAGCACTCAAGGCCTTGGCATCTTCTTCTGGCATTGGAAAACTAAGTTGCCACATCACAGAGTCTGAGGAATAAGGCATTATGTAAATCCGTTCATTGCCGTTAGCTGTTTGGAATACCGTGGCAGAATCCAACAAAGCACTATTAACACCTTCTAGATCTGCCAAAGGACAAATCCCTAAAATGACAATACACCCTAAGTAGCATAATGGCGAGGCATCCTCACCAACCAATAACTTTCGCACCGAACTACGAATGCCATCTGCCCCCACCAAAAGATCCGCATTTACATGCTTCATCTCGCCCTCTACTTGAAAGCTCAAATTTACACCTTTGCCCTCACATTCTTTAAAGTCCACTAACTGGTGTCCCCACTGAACCGCATCATGTCCACCCAGCTGCTTAAGCAAAGCTAAACGCAATGACTGCCTAGCTATATGAATGTTTGTACGCTTGGGGGATATTTTCGTTTTTGACTGTCCCCACTTTCTTACTCCCCATTCACCGATAACTTTTCCTTCAGTAGTATGGACAAGATGTAGGGTTGAAACTACGCCCTGCTCTAACGAGAAAATACCCAATCCTTCAATTGCTCTACTAGCTTGTTGCAGTGTGAGTCCATAACCTTGAGATCGAGCACCAAAACCGCTATCGCGTTCATAAAGCGTAAAAGGAATTCCTCGGTGTAAACAAGCGACGGCAAGAGCCACACCGCCTATTCCACCACCAATGATGGCAATATGCGGGTAGTTTTCATCCGCTATAGGCTGGATGTCGGAGTGAACCAAGCCAGATCCTTTACAGTTCAAACAAGCATCGAGGTGACCCTTTGGACGAACGGGAGCTTTACCTTCGTAATTCGTTTTTTCAAATTGCTCCAACTCCCTCTGATAGCGGAGTTTGACCTTCTTGCGGATGCCCTTACTTTTTTTACCTCGTCCTTGACACTCTAGACAAATAGTCCAATTATCCGATTCAGCTTTCACCTTTCCCACCTACAATCTAATTAACCAGCTATTGGCTTCACTTTAATAAAACAAACCTCAATCAATACGACTGACGTTAACAATCTAATGTGATTATAACCTTTATTACTGCTACATAGCTGCACAAGATCACAAAATCCAATTCTAAAAAAAGGTAAGGACATAAAGTGTCATTACCTTTTGGTTTTGTACCTTAAGAAACGATTAATTAGTGTTTTCAGAAACCATATTAATGGTATATTCACTTTAGGATAAAAATGCTTCTTTTAGTCAATAAATTTAATCCGCAAGTTCCTCTTTAACCTTGATGATATCGGATATATTTTCAATGAATACTTGTACCAATGATGGATCAAAATGAATTCCCGATTGATTTTTTATATAGTTGACCGCTTCTTCAAGAGGCCAAGCTTTTTTATAGGGACGTATGGTGGTTAATGCATCAAAAACATCAGCAATTGCCGTTATACGTCCTTCAATAGGAATAGATTCACCAATGAGTTTTTTAGGATAGCCACTACCGTCCCATTTTTCATGGTGACTTAATGCAATAGATTTTGCCATTTGAATTAAAGGCGAATCATGTGAAGCAATTAATGATAAGGCATGGGTAGTATGCTGATTCATGATTTCTCTTTCTTCCTCATCTAATCGGCCTGGCTTTAATAAAATTTTATCGGGTATTCCTATTTTTCCTACATCATGAAGTGGTGAGGTTAATTCAATCATTTCTACTAAATTTTTAGTAAGTTAATACCTTCTGCAATTATCTTAGCGTACTGACCAACTCTTACTACATGTTTACCTGTTTCATTATCTTTTAGTTCCCCAGCGACAGCTAGGCTATGCAGCAAGCTTTGAACTGATTTATTCAACTCAGAGGTTCTCTGTTGTACTTTAAGCTCTAGTAACTGAGTGTTTTTTTCATGAAGAATATAGCTTTTATGTATCTTTAATAAGTTTTTAACGCGTAGCACCACTTCAATTTGATCAAAAGGTTTATTTAAAAAATCATTAGCACCATTCATTAAGGCTCTTTTTCTAGTTTTCGATCCCTCAACACCGGTAATAATTATTATCGGCAGTTGATCAGGTTCATATTCCTTTCTGACAATTTCCATAACTTCAAAGCCATCCATATACGGCATCTCTAAGTCTAAAAGCATCAGATCAATAGATTGTTCATAGAGGGTGGGAGTTATCTTACGGGGATCTGTGAGGGTAATAACATTAGCTCCCACTTCTTTTTCAACTAACTCCATCAAAATCAAAGCATTAGTTATAGAGTCATCACAAACTAGTACATTTAACCCTTCAAAGTTATCCATCTATTTTAACTTCCTTAAGTGAAAAATTTCATAAAACGAGAAGAAAAACAGACTAGTTGCGTTTACTAGCATCATCCTTTTCATCTTTAGTAATTGTAGACTGATATCAGTTTTTAGTAACAGTAATTGTACAAAATTACAGCAGAAAGATAATAACTAACTGTATTAAAAGCTAATTTTGATAAATTATATTTATCAAAGCAAACAAACGATAAAAATTTCAACTATTACCACCACAAACAAAAAAGGGTAATAACATCACTGTTATTACCCTTTTTGAGTACCCAGAAAACGAATATTAGTGGTTTTCAGACACCATATTAAGGTATGTTGACTTTAGGATAAATTACTTTTATGTTATCTATCGTTATAACCTGACAAAAATCCAATATAAAAATGCAGTCTCAATTGACTGAAGTATTTAACTACTACTGTTTGTCCAGAACTTTAACTTTTCAAGCACACTAATAGGCTCAATTGGCTTAGTAAGATAGTCATCCATACCTGCATCTAAGCATTTTTTCTTATCCCCTTGCATTGCATTAGCTGTCATTGCGATAATTGGGATTGTCGTATTTTCTGCACCTGCATAGCCTAACCTTATTCTTCTAGTCGCCTCATACCCATCCATTTCTGGCATTTGACAATCCATAATAACAACAGAGTATGGTTTTGTTGCTTCTTTTAACGTTTTCAGAGCTTCTACACCATCTTTAGCTACATCCGCGATTAAACCGATATTTTTTAGGACACTTAATGCAACCATTTGGTTTACCCGATTATCTTCAACAAGCAATACACGGGTATCTGTCCCCCAACACCCTTTCATTTCACTAAGGTTAGGCTTATTGATGTCATTTCTGTATGTTACACCTTCATTTGTGAATACAGCTAGGGCATTAAATATGTCTATTGTTGTTGCAGGTTTAGAAAAACTGGCACTTAATCCTAGTTCAGTAAAATGTTTAGCGTCAACTTGCTCTTCCATTAACGTCATCATAACTAACTTCATCGCATTATAATTTTCATCGGTTCTAATGCTACGAGCTAATGTTTCTCCACTCATGCTAGGCATTTTGCTATCAAGAAATGCTACATCAAATGAAGCAGAATTAGTTGAAGAGAAACGTTCTTGACAAAGAAGTAATGCTTCTTCACCACTTTTAGCTTCTGTGACATTAATTCCCCAGTGCTCCAACTGTCGGCGTAATGCTTTACTGTTAGTTTCATTATCATCAACAACTAGAATGTTTAACTTTGCATGTCCAGTTGAGGGGACTACCAAAGTAGAAGATTCACTCTCTTGTACTAAACAGGTTATTTCAAAGCAGCTTCCAATTCCTGTTTTGCTTGATACCGAGACATCACCCTTGAGTAGCTTACATAATTTCTTTGTTATACTTAGCCCCAACCCTGTTCCGCCATACTTTCTTGTAGTTGAAGCATCAACTTGGCTAAACGCCCCAAAAAGTAAGGGGATTTTCTCTTCTGAAATACCAATACCAGTATCTTTAATTGTGCAGCTAAACTGTAAGTGGTTATTTTTTTCTACCTTTTCGAGCTTAGCTGTAATGACAATCTCACCTTGCTCGGTAAATTTGATGGCATTACTCAAAATATTAGTCAGAATTTGCCGTATCCTACCGGGATCCGATTTAATTAATGAAGCGTGAACATCGGTTAAATCCAGAATAACTTCCACACCTTTTTTTTCCGCTGAAAGTGCAATAGATTTTGCAAGTTCTTCTACTAAATTACGTAAGTTAAAATCAATAAATTCTAACTCTAATTTACCGGCTTCAATTTTTGAAAAGTCGAGAATATCATTAATAAGTGTCAATAAGGAGTTAGCGCTCGAGTTAGCGATACTTACCCTTTGGGCTTGTTCTTTTGTAAGTTCACTTCGCATAAGTAAATCAAGCATACCTAACACCCCATTCATCGGTGTTCTTATTTCATGACTCATATTTGCTAAAAATTCAGATTTAAGTTGTGTCGCTTCTTCAGCTTTTTTCAATGCCTCTGTTAAGTCTATAGCTTGGGATTTTAGTGAAGTTGTTTTCTCAGAAACTTGCTCTTCAAGTGTTAAAACAAATTGCTTCTGCCTTATTATTTCGCTCTGCTGTAAGCGTGCTCTTAAATAAATGGGGGTAAATACGATAAGTACGGCTACAAAAGAATAAAAACAATATGCCCACCAAGTTTTCCATGGCGGTTGGGATACATACAAATTGATTGATAGTCGTTTATTCCCCCATTCACCACTACTGTTGGTAGCTTTTACTAAGAATTTATATGAACCACCATCTAAGTTGGTAAAAGAAGCAATATTACGATTACCAATTTCAATCCAATTGTCATCATAACCTTCTAGTTTATAGGCATATTGATTTTTATTAGGTGAAATAAAATCTAAAGCTGAAAATTCAAAAGAAAAAAAGTAATCAAGATAAGACAAGTGAATATCTGTAACATATGAATAAGGAGCTTCAAGCTTTACTGGTTGCCCCATTTTACTAAACCCCGTAAGAACAAGATTGAACTCATTATGTTTTGCTTCTATAGATGAAGCGTTAAAAAATTCAACTCCCCTTTGGCTGCTAGTGAATAGCGTTTCTTCGCCACCTCTTACTAGGCTGTTTGCATAGTAATTCGAACCTGACAAGCCATCATGACTGTTATAATTGATTACTTTTCCCGATATTGGGTCTAACTTTGAAATTCCTTTATTTGTCGTTAGCCATAAATTACCATTCTTGTCATCCGCAACTGCACGAATCAACGAAGTAGGCAATCCACTACTAGCGTCAAAATGTTTAAAGCTCTTAGTTTCAGGTAGATATAAGTTAAGTCCTTTTTGAGTCGATACCCAAATATTTTCATCCCTAGACTGATGTATATCTTGTATTATATTGCCCAACAAGCTACCAGTAACATTTTTATCGCTTTTATAGGAAAGAAATCGTTGCTTCTCACCTTGCCAAAGGTTTAAGCCATCACCAGTGCCGACCCACATATTTTTGTTATTATCTTTAAAAATTTCTAACACTTCCGGATGAGACAGTCCCAAAGAGTCATCTAAGTGAGAAAATGTTTTGCTTGAGGGATCGTAGAGATATACACCATTTTTATAGGTACCAATCCAAAGAATGCCAAGGTGATCCATGCTCAACGATCGTAATTCTCTAAACTGCTTATAGTTTGGAGCTGATTTAGGGTATGTTATTAGTTCAACCTGTTTAGTTATCAAGTTGAATTTAGCTAAGCCTTCATTTTGTGCAATCCAAACATTTTTATTCTTATCCTGAAAAATAACAGGTTTTTCTAGTAACACATTTTCCGTATAGCCATTTTCACCACTAAAAATGGGCGCAGATAGTCTTTCTAGCTTTTGCGACGCTACTTGCCACTTATATATTTGTGATGAAGACGAGATGATCAATAAATCACCATTAGTATCAGTGGTAATGCTATTTGGTGCGATAAGTTCAGGGCTATTGATTGATTTAAATTTACGCTGTGGAATTAATTTATAAATACCATGAATTTCGCTGGTAACCCATATAATTTTCGAGCTATCTTCAAAAATTATTCTTAGACCATTGTTATTTTCGAGTTCAAGTTTTTCAATTTGACCACTAACATTTGACTGACGAAACACTCCTCTACTGGTGACAAACCAAACATAACCTGCATGGTCTTCAATCATAGAGTTCACTTGCCCTAAAGATTCACCATTAAGGGTTTTTAATGGCGAAAAATAACTATTTTGTTTATTAAAGGTGAATGGGCCTTGTTGTGTACCAACATAAAGTTTGCCTCCTGAGGTTTTTAAAATACTTCTAATTTCATTTGCGCCTGTTGGTGTTTTATTGGCGGGATCAGGAAAGTGATGGGAAAAAGTTTGCTTCGTTTTATCATACAAATTTAAACCAAAACTAGTCGCTATCCAAAGGCTATCACTGCCATTATCTTCAAAATCCCATACTCTATTATGAGACAAACTAGAGGCTACCCCGTCTAGTTTTTCAATATGCTCGAAGCGATTGTCACCAAGATACCGACTTAGCCCTTTATCATATGAACCTAACCAAATAACGCCTTCTTGGTCATCAAAAAGAGATTGTATCCGGGTAGACGATATAGAATCATTACGCAGTGGGTCATGAATGAAACTCTTAAAGCTTCCTATTTTTGGGTCGTATAGGTTAGCTCCTCCCCCCCAAGTACCAATCCATATATTGCCATTTCGGTCTAACATAAGGTTCCCAGCATCATTATGCGACAAACCGTTCGAACTCATACTATCAAATTCAAATAATGTAACTTTTCGACCGTCATAACGCATAACGCCATTTTCAGCAGTACCAAACCAAAGTAAGCCTTGATTATCTTGGATAATAGAATATATCTCAGAGGAAACAAAACCATCTTCCGCTGTTAACTTTTTTACAGAATACTCATTAATAAGCTTTGAATCCTGCTCATAGCTATAAGCTGGGTTGATAATCCCAGCCAGCAATATAATAAAGCAATTAAAGCGAATAAAAATCAATAAATTATGCATCATAAACTTTATGATAGTCTTAATCCTATAGAACATCAAAAAAGAGAAGCAACGATGACTTTAGTTTGCTTTACAGGCTAAATCTTCTTAAGCCTCGTTTCTATAAATAAGCTGAAGTAGACAATAGCTCTAAGAGAACATTAAAGTTTACTTTATGATCTGCTCAGACAAAATAGAAATTAACTTTGGTAAAGGCCCCTTATGATGAGTTTTAGAGGCTTAAGTATTAATAATCGTTATATTACAACTTAAAGCCATCCGATAAAGCTATTTAAGAGAGAATGTTGACCTAAAGTGAACATACGATAGGCGTTTTAGCCGCCCCGACCATAAACAAAAAACACTACAATATCAAACCGTTACCACACCCTTACGAGCTAATAACCTGTCCTAATGATAATTAACTTTATTAATGATATGTTCACTTTATGACAAGGCGCCAAAAACCAATATAACTCAACATTTACTTTATATAACAAGCTTTATTAAAATAAGTTTTACTCACAAAATAGAAATAAAGTGCTTAAAGCCATTAGCTATTTTGGCTACATCTTCAGGGTCAAACTTTACATTTGGAATTTCATTCATATCAATGAGTTCAGCCTGATTAAATAATGTCAAGATATCAACTTTTAGCTTAATTATGCCATCATTAGAAACTGTATTAGAATTAAGAGGGAAATTAAGCCGAGTATAACTTTCGTTAAAACCTATATGATAAACCAACGGCTGTTGCTGCTCTTGGGTAAATAAGCTTCCTTCAAGAAGCAAAAATTTATAGCCAACTTGCCAATTCCACGCCATCCGGCTATTTGGATCAAGATCTCCTGCGATCACTATGGTCCCATTCGCCTTCCTATCAATGCCGATATTAAAAACCAATTGTTGAAAATTACTAACTGATATTTCTGAGATAGTAATTTCATAGTAAGCTTTGCCAACATCAAACCTCGCTAGATGATAGCTTTCTTGCTCTTTGTAATTATTTCGATTATTTGTCAGCTCTAGATTACTAATAAAAAACTGAAAATCTCTAATAGTAAACTCCCCCTCTCCTCCTGGATTAGGGTATTTTGCATTATTTAACACTAACGGTTTATTCCCTAAAAAAGGATAGAAACGTACAGTGAGTTGTTTAGGTACAGTGTTGTACCAAACAATGGCGATACATATTAATAGTGATACGCTAACCAAACCGATTATTTTTAATGGTTTAATCATTTAACTCTCCCGTTTTAAAAGGGTCAGAAAAAGCTTTATTGGTTAAAAACGATTCATCCGTTAAGGTGTGCAGAAATGAAATAATAGCCAAAACTTCATGTGGAGCCAAATTTAAACTAATGTGCTCAGCTTTCGTATCAGCTAAATTATCCGCTTCAATTATTAACGGGCTAAGAGTTTTACTTCTTTTTATGCCGCCATTGTAATGAGCTAACACCTCTTCTAGCGTTTTAAATCTGCCATCATGCATATAAGGAGATGTAACCGCGATATTACGTAATGTAGGTGCTTTGAATAAACCACGATGCGCTTCAAGTTTTGTTAATCCATATAAACCTTCTGCTAAATTTATATCGTCGTCTAAACCATTATTTGAAAAGCCATCAAAAACTGAAGAAAAACCACTAGTGAGGAACTGACTATGGCAATCAATACAGTTCCCCCCCCTTAATGAAACTTTTGTATCGGGGTGCGCCATAAATAACTTTCGACCGAACTCTTCCTGCCTGGAGAATGATACTTCTCCACGCAAAAATTGATCATAACGTGAATTTGATGAAACCAAAGTACGTTGAAAATTGGCTAATGCTTTAGCAATACTCGCTGCGTTAAGTTCACCATATGCTTGCTCAAAAAGAATTTGATAGGCTTTAATTTCACTAAGTTCTTCAGTCAAATCATCAAGATTACTACCCATTTCATCGACATGCTCAATTGGTTGTAGCGCTTGGTCTTCTAAAGAACTAGAACGTCCATTCCAAAAAAAGTGTTTTGGCCCCCACATTAAGTTCACCAAACTCATGGAATTAAAAGGTAAAGACTTACCGGACACTCCCACAGAAAGAGCAAGACCATCAGTAAAGGCTAGAGATTGCTTATGACAGCTTGCGCAGGAAACCTTATTATTTTTGGATAGTAATGGATCATAAAATAAACGACGTCCTAACTTAACCGATTCAACGGTTAACGGATTGTCTTGGGGGATTTGAAAACGACCAAAAACAAAAGGTGTAGTAAATTCAACTAGCTGAGTATCAGGCTGCTTGTTGATTGAAAATAAATAAATACTAGCTACAGTAGTTATTACACATACAAGAAATACTGCTGCTAGAAATTTCATTTTAAGCATATCAACTAATGATGATGCGTAAATCCAGAGCCAAATAACGCTTCAATATTATCAATACCCTTTTGGTATTTATCTTTAAAATTAATCATGCCTAATCGTTCACCGGTAGCTAAATCATGAACAGTAAGCGAGTGATCATTTACCTTTGCAATAAAATCAACATCTGTTGGATCATTGTCTTTTGCATCACCTAAATTTAATAAATTATTTTGCACAGCAATAAGCTTACGACCTGATGCTGATGAATAGAAAATCATATGATGCGCACCTAACTCTGCTTTAATGTCTTCACCAGATGACACTAGCTCAGGTAACGACTTTAAGTCATACCTTTTAACGAGGCCAGGAATAGCATGACTAATAAACAACTCACTCTCATTACCATAAAACTCTAACGGCACCCCCGTTCCTGCTGTTGCGCCATCATATACCTTTTCTGGCTTGGCAAAAATTTTGTTTTTGGCATCATAGGGGATTTTCCAAGTTTCAAAACCAAACATAGTATTAACTAAAACAGCAGGCTCTACCCCTTCAACAATACTTGGGCGAACAAAAAGTACCTCAACTGGTGATGATGGAAAGCCTACTGGTTTAGCATCCTCTGTCACTATATTTTCAATCGGTTCGAAGGTATTCAAATCAATCACAGTGACAGTATTTCCAACACCATCAGCCAAATTAGGATGAACGGTCGAAGTAACAACCATACGATCTTCAAAAGCAGAGATCCCATGAGGATACATTATATAAGGCTTCCCCTCTCCTACTTGGCTTTTTCTAGCTTCAATGATTTTAAGCACTTTGTTAGTTTGAGAATCAAAGACACCAACTGATCCAGCATCAACTTGTGTTAGATCAGTACCTCCCATAAAAGTTACAAACATACGTAGCTTACCATTAACATTGTGCCACATAATGTCTTCACCGACACTTTGTCCTTGTGTATCAAGGCACTCAACTTTAGTAATAGCAGGTTCAGCTTGTGCATTTCTCACCAAACCAATTTCAGCTAAACTGCACTCCACCCCCAAGCCCGTGGCGTATAAACGTCCGTTCGGGCTGTAGTATAAATGGTGTAAAGGAGCATCAAATTTAGGTAAAGGGTAATCATATAATATATTGCCAAAATTATTTGATTCAGGATCCATTTCAATGATAGCGATACTATCTTTGGTACCTAAAGTAGGTAAACCTGATAATAAAACTATTGCTTGGCTTTCTTCTATGTTCCTTTCGGTATCAATGGTCGAAACCGTAGCGCCAGCAGACGTAGTTTCTTTAACGTCAGTGCACCCAAGGAAAATGAGCACAGTCCCGATAAGTGGAATTAGTATAAGTTTATTCATCTGCATACCCTATTATGTTATTGATTTTGTTTTGAACAAATTTAAGAACAGCTTTCTTCTCATTAATAAGCGTAACTAAAGTCAACAACTAACAACTGACATTTATTTTAGCTATCGATTAGCTTAGTTTAGAAGTTCCAAAAAATACATAAATGATGTCTTTGATATGATAATTGTATCTGGTTCAACTTTGAATATTTTGAGATATTGAGTATGACTCATAACACCACTACTCATACTGCATTTTCTAAATAAATACTTCACACTGTTTTAACAAAAATCAAAGAAACTTAGCTTGATTCAAATGTATTGTAAATTTCCACTGGACACAAAAAAAGGTAATAACATATTAATGTCATTACCTTTTTAAAACAAAATCAAAGCTTAAAAGCTAATGGTTTTCAGACACCATATTCACTGTATATTTAGGAATTTCTACAACTAAATCTTCATCGGCAACAATAGATTGACAACCAAGCCGAGATTCTGGCTCTAAACCCCATGCTTTATCAAGCATATCGTCTTCAAGCTCATCACTTTCTTCTAATGAATCAAAACCTTCACGAACAATGATATGACAAGTTGTACAAGCACATACTTTTTCACAGGCATGCTCAATATCTATATGATTTTCTAGGGCAACATTTAAGACACTGTCGCCTTTGTTGGCTTCAACTACTGCACCATCAGGGCATAATTCTTCGTGTGGTAAAAATATAATTTTTGGCATTCTGGTTTAAACCTCGTCTACAGATTGACCACTAAGTGCAGTACGAATAGAAGCGTCCATACGTCGTTCTGCAAAAATCGCGGTTGAATCATTTAAAATTTCGATAGCGGCTTCAATATCCGCTGCAATATTTGTTTGAGCAATAAGTGCTAGTGATGAAATTGCATTTTCAATAGCAGTAATTTCGTCTTCAGATAATAACTTTCCATCTTCAACAAGAGCTGCTTGAATAGACTCAATAACACGTGAAGCTTCAACTTGTTGCTCTTTTACCATACGCGCTTGAATGTCTTCTTTGGCGTTAGTCATTGAGTCAATGATCATTTCAGTGATCTTGGAATCATCTAAACCAAAAGAAGGTTTAACTTCTACTTTAGACTCAACACCGGTTGATTTTTCCATCGCTGTCACTTCTAACAAACCGTCTGCATCTACTTTAAAGGTTACACGAATATGCGCAGCACCTGCCGTCATTGGAGGAATACCACGAAGTTCAAAACGAGCAAGTGAGCGACAGTCATCTACTAATTCTCGCTCGCCTTGTAGTACATGTACTGCCATTGCTGTTTGGCCATCTTTAAACGTCGTGAACTCTTGTGCTTTAGCTACAGGAATGGTGGTATTGCGAGAAATTACTTTTTCCACCAAACCTCCCATTGTTTCAAGCCCTAAAGACAGCGGTATAACATCAAGTAACAATACTTCTGAGTCAGGTTTATTACCCGCTAATATATCGGCTTGAATAGCTGCACCAACAGCAACGACTTTATCAGGGTCAATTGATGTTAATGGTAATTTTTTAAAGTATTTTTCAACTTCACTTCGCACTAATGGTACACGTGTAGAACCACCTACCATAACCACTTCAATTACTTCATCAATAGTTATGTCGGCATCTTTTAGTGTACGCCTACAAGCGCGCAATGTTTTATTAACTAAGCCGGCTATCAAAGTATTAAATGTTTCTTTACTTAACGTTGTTGACCATGGTTTATCGTCAATGGTTAAGTTAACTTCAACTTGATTATTTTGCGAAAGCTGCTCTTTAGCAATACAAGCTTGCTGAGACAGCTGACGCTCCATCGCATTTGATAACGGGCGAGTTAAATTAGCTTGTTCAATAATATGATCAACAAGAGCAACATCAAAATCATCGCCACCAAGGGCTGAGTCACCACCAGTGGCTAAAACTTCAAATACCCCTTTGTTTAATCTTAAAATTGAGATATCAAAAGTACCACCACCTAAGTCATAGATTGCAATTACGCCCTCTTGACCAGAGTCTAAACCATATGCAACGGCTGCTGCCGTAGGCTCATTTAGTAAGCGTAATACATTTAATCCAGCAATTTTAGCCGCATCTTTTGTACTTTGTCGTTGTGCATCATCAAAATGGGCAGGAACAGTTATCACCACACCAGTTAGTTCACCACCTAAGGCTTGTTCTGCACGAACATTTAGACTTTTTAAGATTTCAGCTGACACTTGTACTGGGTTAATTAACCCATGGCGCGTTTGAATTTCTGGATGGTTTTCGTCACCACTAAATGAATAAGGCAGCGAAGGATATTTACCTTGAATATCTTTTAACGAACGACCAATTAAACGTTTTGCTGAAACAATGGTATTTTCAGCATCACTAACGGTAAACTTTTTAGCTTGCTCGCCAACTAAAGTTTCAGCTTCTTGATAGCTAACAATTGATGGAAGAATATCGTTGCCCGCTTCATCATTAAGGGTTTGCGCTTCACCACTTTTAACACTAGCAACTAATGAATTTGTGGTACCTAAATCAATACCTGCGGCTAATCGATGTTCATGAGGAACCGTACTTTGTCCCGGCTCTGCAATTTGTAATAAGGCCATAATTATTTCTTATTGTTTCTCAAGTTTACGTTTTGTACTGCCAATCAAAGGCTAGTCTTCGAATAAAAGATCTTCTAAACGATCAAGTTCTACATGCAATTTTTGATAAAATTTCAATTTCCGTAAATCTTCAATTGCTAAATTATCTGCTGCAGAGTTACATTCATTCAACTTAACCTGTAAAGCTTTAAATAATAATGAAAACTCACTATCAAGAGTTTGATTAATTTCAAATACCGCTGCATCAATATCTTCAGCGAACTTTACTTCTGCCAACATTTCACGTAATTCCATTTGACGCATTAAAAATGCATTATCACTAAATGAATTTTGTTCGTTTGGCATTTCTGTGCCACGGAGTTTTAACATATAGCCAGCGCGCTTTAGCGGATTTTTCAAGGTTTGATAGGCATCATTGATCATTGCTGATTTTTGTACAGCAACTAATTGGTCTTGATTCGATGCATGGGCAAAACGATCTGGGTGTACCGCTTTTTGTAGTGTCTGATATACCTCTGATAACTTTGTATTATCTAAGGTGAATTTCTCTGATAAACCAAAAAGTTGAAAATAATTCAAAACTAACTCATTTATTTGTGTATCGGTTTAGAAACTAAAAATCGACCTGTGGGCCGACTTTTATAGAAGTTATAAAGCTAAAATTTAAACGTTAAAACTTTCACCACAACCACACTCGCCCTTAGCGTTAGGGTTGGTAAATTTAAAACCTTCGTTTAAGCCTTCTTTAACAAAGTCTAATTCAATACCATCAAGGTAAACTAAACTTTTAGCATCGATAATAATGTTGACGTTTTCAATGTTGAAAAGCTCATCATCTTCATTTAGGTCATCAACAAATTCAAGTACATATGCCAAACCCGAACAACCGGTGGTTTTTATACCCAAACGTAAACCAAGACCCTTACCTCGGTTGACCATAAACGATTTAACACGATCTGCTGCGGCAGAAGTCATGGTTACTGACATTTTAGACCCTAACCTTGATGTTTGCTTTTATAATCTTCAATCGCTGCTTTAATAGCGTCTTCAGCTAAAATTGAGCAATGAATTTTTACTGGCGGTAAAGCGAGTTCTTCTGAGATATCGGTGTTTTTAATGGCACCTGCTTCTTCGATCGACTTACCTTTAACCCACTCTGTTACTAAAGAACTAGAAGCTATAGCTGAGCCACAACCATAAGTTTTAAATTTCGCATCTTCGATAATACCAGCGTCTGAAATTTTTAATTGTAATTTCATCACATCACCACATGCCGGTGCACCAACCATTCCGGTTGCTACAGAAGGGTCACTTTTATCAAATGAACCTACATTGCGTGGGTTTTCATAATGATCAATTACTTTTTCTGAATAAGCCATGTTGCTCTCCTGTGGACTTTCGTGCTCTAGTGAGCAGCCCACTCAATAGAATCTAAATCAATACCGTCTTTAAACATTTCCCAAAGCGGTGACATATCTCGTAGGTGGCCAATCGATTTTTTTATTAATTCGATGGCAAAATCAATTTCTTCTGTCGTAGTAAAACGACCAAAACTAAAGCGAATAGAGCTATGAGCCATTTCGTCGTTTAGACCTAAAGCACGTAGAACATATGAAGGTTCTAATGAAGCAGAAGTACAGGCAGAGCCTGAAGATACAGCTAAGTCTTTAAGGGCCATGATTAACGACTCGCCTTCAACAAAGTTGAAACTAACGTTTAAGTTACCAGGGTAGCGCTTATCTGCATCACCATTAATGTAAACTTCTTCCATTTCGCTGATACCAGCCCATAAACGATCACGCATTGCTGTAACATGCTTGAGATCTTGTACCATTTCTTGTTTTGCTAAATGAAAAGCTTCACCCATACCCACAATTTGATGAGTAGGTAAAGTTCCACTGCGCATACCACGTTCATGGCCGCCACCGTGCATTTGTGCCTCTAAACGTACTCGAGGTTTACGGCTAACATATAATGCGCCCATACCTTTAGGGCCATAAATTTTATGCGCTGAAAAAGACATTAAATCAACTTTCAAATTTTGCATGTCAATGTTAATTTTACCCGCACTTTGTGCAGCATCAACATGAAAAATAATTTTACGTGCGCGGCACATTTCGCCAATTTCACCAATATCTTGAATAACACCAATTTCGTTATTAATGTGCATAATGCTCACTAATACCGTGTCATCACGCATTGCGGCTTCTAATTTTGTTAAGTCAATTAAGCCATTACTTTCAGGGTCAAGATAGGTAACTTCAAACCCTTGACGTTCTAATTCACGACAGGTATCTAAAACGGCTTTATGCTCAGTTTTAGAAGTAATGATATGCTTACCTCTTTTATGATAAAAATTAGCAGCACCTTTAATGGCTAAGTTATTTGATTCAGTAGCACCTGAAGTGAAAACAATTTCACGTGGGTCGGCATTAATCAAATCGGCAACTTGATTGCGTGCGATATCAACAGCTTCTTCAGCCTGCCAACCAAACTTATGAGAGCGAGACGCCGGGTTACCGTATATGCCATCTGTGGTCATACACTGCATCATTTTTTCCGCTACACGTTTGTCAACGGGGGTAGTAGCTGAATAATCAAAATATATAGGAAGTTTCATTAACTAACTTTCTCCAAGAAAAATCTGTACGCTGGCTATTGCCACTCGTGAATAATGTTTTTGGTTGCGATAATGGTTTGTAGAACATCGGGTTTTCTTCTATGTTTACTGCCATTTATTGCGTTGTCTTGTCTTGAAGACACCGCCATAACTTCTCTTTGCTCAACCAATTCTGACAAAGAAATATTCTGTAAAAAATCTTCAATACGTTTGCTCAAACCTTCCCACAAATCATGAGTAAGGCACTGTTGACCACCTTGACAATTTCCTTTACCTGAACAGCGAGTTGCATCAACACTTTCATTTACCGCACTGATAACATCGGCAACAGTAATCTGAGCTGAACATTTACCTAATCGATAACCACCACCTGGTCCTCGAACGCTGTTAACAAGTCCTTGTTTGCGTAAACGGGAAAATAATTGTTCTAAATACGATAATGAAATTTCTTGGCGTTCAGAGATATCAGCCAATGGCACAGGTCCAGCAGCTGCGTGAATAGCAACATCTAGCATGGCTGTAACGGCATAACGCCCTTTTGAAGTGAGTTTCATTATCTTACCTGTATTTTATCTAGTTTTTTCACTAGTGGTAATGTTATTAGCGGCGCAATTTTACATAACCCTACTAAATAGTCAACTAAATACCCTAGTACATTACTCAAGTATTTTACCTTAGGATTTAAATGAGTCAACTAATACTTGAGTATTTTACTCAAGTATTAGTATTTTACTTCAGGAGGGGATTAAATTAATAATGTGAAACAAGCTGTCTTAAATCTCAGGATCAAAAGACTCAACAGTATCTACACGGCGTTTTGCCGCTGCTTTTTCATCTTCAACAAACTCGCCTACTTTCAACTCAGGTAACGCGTCATCACATATATTGCCACCAAGCTGATTAATCTCTTTACAAAGATCGCCAACCTTATTGTCCATTAAATGCATATGATCAAGCATTCTACCAATGGCTTTAGCGACTGGATCATCGGTTGCTACCGCATAAGCGTCAAAGCCAAATTTCTTCGCCATTTCTTGCCGTTCTTCATCACTTTTATTAGATTTGGTATTAACTATTCGTCCGGGAATACCAATCACCGTAGCGCCATCCGGCACATCTTTTACCACAACCGCATTAGAGCCAATACGAGAATTAGCACCAATCATTAATGGCCCAAGCACTTTTGCACCGGCACCAATAACCACGTTGTTACCTAAAGTTGGATGGCGTTTACCTGCACTCCAAGATGTACCACCTAAGGTGACACTGTGGTAAATGGTACAATCGTCACCAATTTCAGCAGTTTCACCAATAACAATACCCATGCCATGATCGATAAAGAAGCGTTTACCTAATGTAGCGCCGGGATGAATTTCAACACCTGTTAACCATCTTACTAACGTCGAAATGGTTCTGCCGAGCCATTTAAAGTTGCGGCACCAAAACCACTTAGCCACTCGATGTCCCCAAATTGCATGCATGCCGGGGTAATTAGTTAACACTTCAAATACTGTACGGGCTGCGGGATCTCTATCAAAGACACTATTAATATCTTCTTTGATGCGGCTGAACATGGTTATTCCTTATCTAATAATTCACGCAAATATCTGCGTTACTATTTATCTTTAGCGGCTCTTTCTACTGATGCCAATATGCCTCGCATCATTTTTATTTCTTTTACATCCGGTCTTGCTCGATTAAATAGTCGGCGCAATTTTGTCATTATCAAACCGGGGTGGTTTGGCGTGATAAAGCCTGTTTTTTTCATTGCTTGTTCAAAGTGAGTGTAAAAACGTTCAGTTTCTTCAACTACTGGGTATTCTTCGTCATCGTCTTTTACTTTGTTAGCAGCATTCTCAATATATTGCGCATTTTCTTGTACAAGAAAGCTGGTTCGCACTTCATAACTTAACGTTTGCACCGCCATCGCAAGATTCAAAGAACTATAATCAGGATTTGCTGGTATTTGCACATGAAAATGACAAAGTTGTAGCTCTTCATTACTTAAACCACTACTTTCACGGCCAAATACTATCGCAACTGGGTATTCACCTGCTTCTTTAACCAGCTTTTCACCACAGCTTCTTGGCTCTAACATCGGCCAAGGCAGTGTTCGTGATCGAGCACTAGTACCAACAACTAAACCACAATCACTGATAGCTTCTTCTAGTGTTTTAACAATTTTCGCACCGTTTAAAACATCAGAAGCTCCAGCAGACAGAGCTTGTGCTTGTCCATTAGGTAGCTCTATTGGGTCAACTAGTACTAAATCAGTAAGCCCCATAGTTTTCATGGCACGTGCTGCCGAGCCGATATTTCGGCAGTCGGAAGTATTCACTAAAACAATACGAACTCGGTCTAATAATGAGCCGGTAAATGCTTCCGTTGAATTATTTTTTTTATCTGAATTTGAATCTATTTTTGAACTTGTCATTGCAACTATCTAGATGGCTAAAACCTCGAGCAATATTAACATAGAACATTAGCGAAGTGACGAGAAAAAATCAGCTCATTTATGCACATTTACCTAGCTGATTTATTTATTTGATAGTTAAAATACTTATAAGTAGTTTTTTGAGTTGATATAGATAAAATATTTATCCCTAAAATCAATAGCTAGCGTAATAAATCATTAGTTCGTAGCTTATCATAAAATTATTTGCTATAATTTGCGCCGCTTGATTTTCGTGATTTATCTTTATCGATAAAGTTTACGACACTTCATTTTACTTGATTAAAATGAAGCTATAATTGCAAGCATGTTCTTTGACAATCATATTTTTACACCAATTAGGTAGAGGCTATTATGCATCCAATGTTAAATATCGCTGTGCGCGCTGCTCGTGCTGCAGGTAAAGAAATTGTTCGCGCTTTTGAACAACTTGACAAAGTTGAAGTTGAATTAAAAGGCACTAACGATATTGTTACTAACGTTGATAAAGACGCTGAGTATATTATTGTCGAAACAATTCGTAAGTCTTATCCTAAACATACTATTATTGGTGAAGAATGTGGTTTGTTACAAGGTGAAGACAATGACTTTCAGTGGGTTATTGACCCAATCGATGGTACAGCTAACTTCATTAAAGGCATTCCCCACTTTGCTGTTTCTATTGCCTTAAAAGTAAAAGGAAAATTAGACCAAGCAGTAATTTACGATCCTATTCGTGGAGAATTATTCTCTGCTAGCCGTGGTAAAGGCGCTCAACTTAACGGCTTCCGTATCCGCGTTAATAAAGCAAAAGAATTAAACAGTACTATTTTAGCAACTGGCTTCCCTTTTAAAAAGAAACAACATATCAATGCCTATATGGAAATGTTCAAATCGTTATTCCTAAAAACAGCTGATATGCGTCGTGCAGGCTCACCTGCTTTAGATTTAGCTTATGTTGCTGCTGGCCGTGTTGATGGCTTTTTCGAAATTGGCTTAAAACCTTGGAATACTGCTGCTGGTGAACTACTAATAATAGAGTCTGGTGGTTTAGTTACTGACTTTGTAGGCGGTCACAACCATGAAAAATCTGGCAACTTTGTCGCTGGCTCAAGCAAAATTTTAAAAGATATTTTAAAAGATATTCGCCCTCATTTGGGTGAAGCACTTAACAAGTAAGTTTCAGACTTATTGTAAATCAAAGCGCCTTTTGGCGCCTTTTGGCGCTTTTTTTACTTTTAAGATGATTTTAGTTAATTGGACAATTTACTCATTAGGATAACTTGGTTGTCCAAGCATTCTTAATCCTGACCAAAGTACAATTATACTCATTAAATAACAAATCCCCCACGATATACCAAAAGCTGCTGGTAAGCTGCCAAAACAAATAGCCACTAATCCAACAAATAGTGCGTAGGGCATTTGGGTTCTAACATGGTCTAGATGATTACATTGAGTAGCCATTGACGATAAAATGGTAGTGTCTGAAATCGGCGAGCAATGATCTCCCCATACCGCTCCAGTTAACACCGCTGCTATAGATGAATATAATATATGCATATCAGTTGCCATCAAGGCCGCATCCGATGTGTAAATAAGTTGCCAAGCCAATGGGATAGTCAATGGCATAAGTATTGCCATAGTGCCCCAAGCCGTTCCCGTACCTAAAGCAATAACAGCTGAAAAAATAAAAATAACTGTTGGTAGCAATACCATTGAAATATTGTCACCAATGATGCTGATGAGATACTCAGGTGTATGCAAAACATGGCTTATATCGGCTAACGACCAACTTAAAATAAGTATAACAACGGCTGCTGTTACTGTATTAACACCAACTAACCAAGCATCAATAACCTCATTAAGTGTCTGATTGTTTTTTATCATTGAAATGACAATGGCAGCTATAGAGCCGAAAAAACCACCTAAGGTCAATGCCACTAATGAATTAGAGCTACTTATAATATCTTGTAAGTTGTCACCTTTCCCAGTGAGAAATATTCCTAAAATTACCGTTAATAATAAAGTTAACGTGGGAATAATTGCGTTGCTAGCTGATGCCAAGTTTTTATTTTTCTTCATTTCTATGCCTAAATTGCACACTTTACCTGTAGCATCTTCAGCAACCGATCTTTTTTCTGCATTAAGCATAGGTCCAAAATCTCGACCGCTGATTATGACCATAAAAACAAAGATAAGTGCTAAAAAAGGGTAAAAACTATAAGCAAGCGAATTAAGAAATATGGCATAGGCACCTGTTAAGTTATCAATTGATTTTATAGCGTTATCAATTAAGCTAACTTGATAACCAATCCAAAGTGATATAATAGCGACAGAAGCAACCGGAGCAGCAGTTGAGTCAACAATATAGGCAAGTTTTTCTCTTGATATCTTCATTTTATCAGTTACAGGCCGCATGGTATTTCCAGTAATTAATGCATTAGCATAATCATCAAAAAATATAAATAATCCTATAAACATAGTTGTCAGCTGAACCTGCTTTTTACTTTTCACCCACCGTAACATTAAACTAACAACGCCTTGCATACCGCCATTAACTGAAATAACCCCCATCATTCCACCGATAAACAATGAAGCAATAATAATTAGCACATGCTCCTCTGCTCTAAGAGCGTTTACTGCATATTTGTTAGAGACATCAATTAAACTGGTAAAAATAGCCAAAGTGTCGCCACCATTTATTGTCCATGCACCAAACCAAATCCCCAAAAACAGAGCAACAATGACTTGTCGAAGTATAAAGGCTGCCACTATCGTTATAACTGGCGGTAAAATAGCTACAACTGAAAATAACTCTTCATCATTATTTGTATTACTGATCACAGTAAAAATAGAGAGTAATATCAATGGCAGTAAAATGATAAAAACTAAACGAGGAATTTTGGGTTCATTCATAGTTAGCCCTTTATGTTTTTTTCATGCGAGTATAATAAGACCTACATTACTAAGCATTGAGTATAGCTACAAAAATCCGGTGAACCATTTTGTTATTAATTACTGATATGAAAGTTCAGAACTCTCATATCAGCAATATAACTAAAAGAACTATAAAATCTCAAATTCCATATAGAAAAGCATAGATAAAATAGGCTAAACTGAAGTCATTCTATAAAAAAGAGTTCTCTAGCTGTGCAACCATCCTTTACCGATTACATTGATACCCATAAACAACCTTTTATTGCTGGAGAGGTTGTCCTGATTGGTGCGGGCCCAGGCGATCCTGATCTATTAACCTTACAAGCATACCGTTTAATGCAACAAGCAGAAGTTGTTATTTATGATCGCTTAGTCAGTGATGCAATCATGGCCTTACTGCCGACAGATTGTGAAAAAATTTATGTCGGAAAAAAGCAAGCCGATCATCGCGTACCACAAGAAGGCATTAATCAACTACTGGTTGATCATGCAAAACGCGGTAAACATGTGGTGAGGTTAAAAGGTGGTGACCCGTTTGTTTTTGGAAGAGGTGGTGAGGAAGCACAATTTTTACTGGCTAATAACGTCGCTTGCCATATAGTACCAGGCATGACAGCAGCTTCAGCTTGTACGAGTTATGTAGGCATCCCTTTAACGCACAGACAGGTGTCACAAAGCTGCACATTAATAACAGGGCATGTTAAAGATTGTGGCGAATTAGCATTGCCTTGGCAAACACTCAACGATGCCAAGCAAACCGTTGTTTTTTATATGGGGGTGAAAAGTTTACCCGTCATCGTTCAACAACTAATTGATGCAGGGCGTTCATCAACAACACCTGCGGCACTAATTCGTAAGGGTACACAGCCTGATCAACAAGTTTTTAGGGCTCCGTTGAACAAATTAGCTGAATTAGTCATTGAAAAAAAAATAACACCACCAACACTAATTGTTATTGGTGATGTCGTTAATACCTTTGATGAGGGACATTTAAAAGGACTGGGCTACTTAGCTGTAGACTAAAGCGTAATTGCTTTTATCTTTTAACACTTTTTGTCGACTGAGCCTTTTAAACTAACGCCTTCTGACTGGCTGATGACCACGTGAGTTTTCAGCACTGCGTTGACCATCTTTATGCTCTACTTTCTCTTGTTGAGGCTTTTTAGGTTTTCTATTTTTCGCTGCTTTAAGTGCACGAGAAGGTGGTAATTCATTAACAGGAATAAATTTAGCGATTGGTTTACGCTCAATTAATTGCTGAATTACCCGTTCAATATCACATAACAATTTATGCTCATCAGCACATACTAAAGAAACAGCTTGTCCACTACTACCTGCTCTGCCTGTACGACCAATACGATGTACGTAATCTTCAGGTACATTTGGCAACTCGTAGTTAACCACTTGCGGTAACAAATCAATATCAATACCACGAGCGGCAATATCTGTTGCCACTAGCACTTGCACTGAACCGTCTTTAAAAGCAGCGAGGGCTTTAGTACGTGCCCCTTGACTTTTATTACCGTGGATAGCAGCTGCTTTTAAACCTTCAGCCTCTAAATGACGTGTAAGTTTATTCGCGCCATGCTTGGTTTTAGTAAATACCAATACCTGCTGCCAGTCATTATCTTTAATTAAATGGGTAAGCAGTGCTGGTTTACGTTTTTTATCAACTGCTGTAATCCACTGAGTGACTTTTTCAGCCGTGGTATTACGAGGACTAACTGAAATTTCTATTGGGTCGTTCACTAAACCTTTTGCCAGCTCTCGAATTTCTTTCGAGAACGTTGCTGAAAAAAGCAAGTTTTGACGGTTTTTTGGTAATGCGGCGATAATTTTTTTAATGTCACGAATAAAGCCCATATCTAACATGCGATCGGCTTCATCCAAAATTAACACTTCAAGTTCGTTAAACCGGATGGCCTTTTGGTTATATAAATCTAAAAGACGACCCGGTGTAGCCACTAAAATATCGACACCTTGGCGTAAACGCATCATTTGCGGGTTAATTTTTACCCCGCCATAAACAACAGTCGAATTAACTTTTGTGTATTTACCGTATGTCTCTACACTTTCTAAAATTTGCGCTGCTAATTCGCGAGTGGGTGTTAGTACCAAAGCACGGGCTTGGTTAGCTCGCGCTGGTTTACCTTTAGCTAAAATATCAAGCAACGGTAAAGTAAAACCTGCGGTTTTACCTGTACCTGTTTGCGCGGCTGCCATAACATCTCGACCTTCAATTACAGCAGGAATTGCTTTTTCTTGAATTGGTGAAGGTTTTTCATAACCTTGTTCGCTAACGGCTTTAAGAAGAGGCTCTGATAAACCTAAAGAGGAAAAACTCATAAAATAATCTCTGATTAATAACTTGTTACAATGAATGTTTTACGACTTAATCGCCGTAAAAAAGCTTGTATCAACACAGAAAAAATTTAGGGCTGATACACATGTATACCTGAGGGCGTGCACAATACAGTAGTTTATCTTAAGGTGCAAACAGGGGAGTGAAACTAAAAATAATTTATCTAGCTTACAAGTAAAAATTAGCAGCAAAAATCATAACATTTACATTACATTAGCTATTCTTTAGAATCACCACCGCTTCAACCACAGCATAGCTAATACTTGGCATCTCCAGTGGTTATTTTTAAAATAAGGATATAAAACATGAATAATACATTCAAACTTTCTTCAGTATTTGCCGCTTCTTTATTAGCAAGTACTTGTGCTTTAGCAGAACAAGCCCCTAAATGGGATTTTATTCAAGCAAGTTATACAACAATTGAGATAGATGAAGCTGATTGGATAGATTTATCTGGTTTTGGGATTTCTGGTTCAAAACTTATCAATGAAAATTTATTTATAGCCGCATCTTACAACAATGTATCTGACAGCTTTCATGGTTTTAAGGTTGATATTACTAATTTAAGTGCTGGAATTGGCTACCGTCATGGCTTAACGGCTACTACTGACTTCTACGGTATTGCTTCGATCATCGCTCAGGATGTTGATACCTATTATGACGGTGAAGGTGATGATGGAGATGACGATACAGGTTACATGTTAACTGCAGGTGTTCGCTCAATGCTTACTGATAATTTTGAGTTAAGTGGCTCTGTCGCTTATGGTGATATCTTTGATGAAAGTGATACTAGCTTTGCGCTTAACGCTTTTTATCACTTCAATGCTAACTTATCTGTTGGCGCAAGTTACGCCATTGCAGATGACACCGATACACTAGGCGCTTCAGTACGTTATTCTTTTTAATCAATAACACATTATTATTGAATAAAAGGGATGCACTTGGCATCCCTTTTTGTTTTAATCTTAATTAAAAACTATTATTAAATTATAGAACATGGCATTTGGTTACTGGTAACACTCGCTCTTCTTCAGATTCAGCATTTTGCACAATACATTGCCCATCTCTGATCACCAAACGAAATAACATAGGTTTTTCAGTTACCCGACCATTAATCAATTGCCCGTTTTGTGAACTATAGGGCACACGCTCTATTGTTAAACTACTACTTTTAGTGAAAGCACTTTTTGCGATCAATACTTGTTTTTGCCCAAGCAAACTTGCAATAGCAACTTGTAGCTCGATATTACTTTGAGTTGATGGCTTAGCAATAACAGCAGGGTTTGCTATATTTTTAGCTTGTAGTGAACAACCACTAGTCAGACAAGTAATAATCAAAGTAGTTACTAAAGTTAACGTAAATTTCATTATATTCTCCTTTCACATGCTACTTTAGTGACACTATGCGGTTATTAAAAAATATACTTTGCGGGCGCTTATCTTCGATTATAAAAGCACTGTCAACAATATTATGTATAAAAGCATGCTGAGCACGCTTATTTGCACTTACTTCAGGACAAGTGCGTGAATCATCAGCACGATAGACTAATGCTGCTGCTAACATGGCTTCAGTTTCTGAACCTAAGGCTTTGCTAAAGTCATCTTCAACGATACACCCTTGTACTTCAGACTTAAAAGATGGAGTTTGAGTCGGCATAAAGCCATCCGCATAATCACCAAACCCCTGATCATTCTCACCTTTAAATTGCACTGAGAAATAAGTAGTGCCGCAATTTGGTGTAGGGTAAAAACCGTACGGCTTACCACAAGTTGTTTCACCAATTTGAATCACTTCAATATCAATACCTCGCAAGCTATTCATTAATGACTCACTTGCTGAACAAGTATTGGCAGTAGTTAATACAAAAAGTCGCGTTAAGTTTAACGTAGGTAAATCTTGTCCTGCCGTTAATAAACCCGCATTAAAACCTATAGTTTTGCTGTGAAATGGTGAGGGTTGCAGTGTACTACCCGTCACAGGATCTTTAGTCGGATATTTATCATTGAAAGTGAGTTTTTCAAAGGTTTTATCTGTAGTTGCATCACCAGCAATCATATAACCCAACTGGCTAGCTAGGGCTAAAAGACCACCGCCGTTGTACCTTAAATCAAGAACTAAATCAGAGATATTTTCAGTTTCAAGCCTTGTTATGGCATCAACTAACCCCTTTTCTGCCGTGGCAATATGTGAATTAAATTGTAAATAGCCTACTTTGCCATTATCGGTATCAATTGTTTTAACATTTTGTACTGGAGTCGAAACTACACGTTCTGCAATTAACGTGACTTCATGGGTATCACTTTCCCCAAAGTTTTGCAGAGTAAAAACAACTTCTAGCCCTTCAGACTCAGGAAAAAGACCATTATTTAAGCTAGCAATGCTCGTATCGTCATCTGCATTCTCAACATTTACCCCGTCAACAGCAACAATAATAGCACCTCGACTAATGCTTTGAGCAGAGGCAGGTGTGTCAGGATCTGTATAACTAATAGTGATTTTACGTGGTATAGCTAATGAAACATCTTTTTGTTGGAAATGATAATGAATACCATAACCTAACGAGGCTCCAGACTGATTTAACAAGTTCCACTCTTGAGTCGACATTGAAAAGTGAAATTGATCTTTAAGTTTCCCAGATGGCGTTAGTGCATTTGTCTTTAACTCAGTAAAATAATCACTGATACTAAAAGAAGCAGGGCTTTGGTCATCAATTTCGTTATACCAAAGGTAAGTATCATTACTCCATGATCTTAACCATAATTTTTCTGTTAAAGCAGAGCCATTTGAAGAACCCACACATAAGTTATCAAGTGTAGAGTCATCGACAAATGTACCTGCTACCCAAGTATATTCGCCTGAAACTGTAGAAGGTGAATGTGAAGTACTTCCACCACCACAAGCACTTAATAGCACAGTGCTTGTTAGTATTAATGTGCTAAATGTTTTTTTGAGTTCTTTATTAACTCTTTTATTGAGAAAGCTATTTAGTGATAACGTCATTAATGTCCCTTTAATTACTACCACGCTCAATTGCCCAGCAGGTTATTTAAAAAATAGGACGATGTTATAGCATATAAATTAACAAATTTAATGACAATTAACACATAATTAACAATAGTAACGATAAAAGTAGCCGCCTTTCTCACCGTTACTATAATACTAAGAGACCACGCACTAAGTACTTTTATTAACTCTATAGGCTCTAACCAATAAAATTAAACCAACAATAAAAAAGGGAATACTGAGCAGCTGTCCGGTAGAAAAGGTTAATTCACTGCTGTAAGCAGCTTGTTTTATTTTGACAAATTCGATGACAAATCTTGCAGTAAAAATCATCACTAAAAAGCCGCCTAACAAAGCTCCTGAATACTGCCTAATTTTTGTAAAACGATAAGCTACAAATAATACAGCGAATATAGCCAAGTATGAGATTGCTTCATAGAGTTGTGCTGGATGTCTTGGTAAATTATCAATACGTGAGAAAACAATAGCCCACGGCACGCTGGTTTCAATACCAATAATTTCAGAATTAATAAAATTACCAAACCTGACAAAAAAACCAAATAAGGCTGTTGATATTGCCAACCGATCTAATAGCCACATAAACGACATTTTATATCTTTTTTGGTAGAAATAAGCGGCGATGATTACGCCTAAACCTCCACCATGACTAGCTAAGCCGCCTTCCCAAATAGCTAATATCTTTAATGGGTTACTCAAATAGTAACCGGGATCGTACAAAAGACAATGTGCGAGTCTTGCGCCAACCACAATACCAATGACCGCATACATCAGTAAATTATCTAAAGACTCAACATCAACTTTTTCTTGAATATAGCACCACTTTAATACTTGCAGTCCTGATATTATCGCCAGCGCAAATAGCGCACCGTACCAATGTACTGTAACAGGACCTAAAGAGGCTAAAACAGGGTCAGCATTCCATACAAAAAATTCCACTAAACATTACTCTCTTTTAATTGATTAATCTTGACCAGAAACAACACAGTTTCTACCAAGTTTTTTCGCTTCAAATAAACACTTATCAGCCAAGGCAAACAAGCTTTTTATATCATTTTCATTGTTAGGTATTAACGTTGCGCAACCAATGCTTAATGTTACCACATCATGCACAGCATCGGGGGCTTGTTGCAACGTTAACTCTTGAACTTTTTGACAAATATCTATGCCCAAAAGTTCAGCGCCAAGTGCTATTGTTTTAGGTAGTATCACCACAAACTCATCACCACCAAAACGCGCTGGCATATCTGACGGGCGATGGAGAGTTTCCATAATAGCTTTAGCAACACCTTGAAGGCACTCATCACCATATTGATGACCAAAATAGTCATTAATATCTTTAAACTGATCTACATCACACACCAAGATAGACAAAGGTTGATCTTCACGAATTGAGCGTTGCCATTCTTGTTCTAATTGCTGATCAAAATACCGTCTATTGGGCATACCAGTAAGCGAGTCCATTCTGGAAAGCTTTTCTAATTTTTTGTTACTTGTTTCTAGCTCTTGAGTGCGTAAATTCACTTTATCTTCTAGTTCATAGGTTTGTTGTTCTAATTCTTGTGTTAGTACTCGATATTTATCACTAAGCGCTAACGATAACATGATAATTTCCAATAACAGTCCAATTGACGCGGAATTGTGTGTAACAAAATTGTCTTCTAATACGCCAAAACGACTGATCACTAACATAGCAGTGCCTAGGCCATAAACTGTCCAAGCACCAACAAAAAATCGTGCAAAACGATTCCCCTTTAACCAACAAACAATACTCGTTGTTAAAATTAATAAACCATTAAACAAGGCTAACCCCGTCGCTATTTTAATAGCCATTTGGTATTCACCAAAAATACTAAAAAAGATTGAAAAAATAGCGAAAACAATTAGAAAATTAATTGCCGTATATAATCGAGGAGCAAATTTTTTGGTTTCTAAAAACAACTGAGTAAATATTGCCGTGCTTGTCATCCATATTGACGTGAATAACGGCATAGCGGTATTAGCCAGTTTGGGAACATTAGGCCATAAGTACTGATAAGCATGACCATTAAGGGCCATAATAAATATACAACCTGAGATCACAGAAAATATATAGGCAAGATAAGAAACATCCCTAACCGCAAGATAAAGAAACAGATTATACAGAGCCATCATCAACATAATGCCGTAAATCAAACCATAGAACATTTCTTTATTTAATTCTTCAACCAAAAATTCCTGTGTTGAAATAACCGTCGGTCTAATTTGCATCGAGCTTGAGCTACGAATCCGAACGTAAAATTCTGTTGGTTGATGTTCAGATAAATTAAGTGGCATAACAAATGTGCGATAGTTAAAAGTTCGTTCAGAAAACTTTAACTTATCCCCCATCAATAACATTTTCCATTGGTCTTTATCTTCGGCTTTGACTTTTGAAAAAACTTCAATTTCATCAAGTAATGGATAGTCAAACAGCAGTAACCAGTCGCCCTGTTTACTGGCGCTATTGTCAATTACAAAGTTTAACCAAATGGCTGATTTACTGTAACCTAAAGATAAGTTGTCTTTGGTAAGCAACTTATAATCTGCACTAATAACAGCACTTTGAACATCACTGATTTTCAAACTATTGCTTTTATCTTCTAGATACGACAATTTATTGATAAACGAATAATGTTGGTACTCATCTGTTAAGACAAGATTTGTAGGTGTTGGTAAAGAAGCGGCTATTAATGATGTTGAGAAAAACGAATACAAAAACATGCCTATGAAAAAAGACAGAGACAATGATAGCTTTAGAGGAAATACCATTAACGCGGCCGCCCTGCCTTATGAGTGAATATCAGCCAAGAATAATCGGCGATAGTATAAATGTCCATTTATTATCTTATCCCATAGCTATAGAGATAAAGTGTTCATAAGTGAACACTTTCCAATAAATCACTGTTCAGTGATGAACAATATAAAAACAACAAATTAAGTACAGTGGGAAACCATAAGAAAAACAAATATTAATTTCGTTATTTTTCAAGGTGATAACAGTTAGTTTTGACAATAAAAATAATTGGCATAATTCCTGTAATACCCCTACCAAGATTAATTAATGGAAACTTTATTTCGATGGACCAACCAATAAATAAAAGCAAAATTAAACAGCGCCAATTACAGGGGCTAATAAAAATAACTGCAGTGGTAATTAGCATTTTCATGATTTTTTGGCTGTTATTTAATAGTTTTACTGCCTCTGTAAACCGAGATGATATCCGAACAGCCAAAGTGATTAAGGCAAACTTAAAAACAGAACTTACAGCGGGTGGCACTATAATGCCAATTGAAGAAGAGACTATTGCAAGCCATCTTAATAGTCATATCAGTCAAGTTTTTGTGCAAGCAGGTCAAAAAGTTGTAAAAGGCCAGCCATTAATGAATTTAGACACTACAAACATACGATTGACACTAGCGAATATGAGTGAAGAAATAGCTTTAAAAGAAAACAAAATCATCAGTCAAAATTTACAATTAGATAGAGAGATAAACGAGCACAATGGCAAACTAGAGCTATTGGCTATTGACCTTCAAAGCAGACAAACAGAACTCAGTCGCTATAATCAGTTATTTCCTACCGGTGGTGTTTCAGAACACAAATTAACTGAAAAAGAACTCGATGTTAAACGAACTGTAATTGAAATCCGTCAACTTAACCAACGCAAAAAAGATAGTTTAGCCGAAACACTTGCTAAAATAGATGGCTTAAAGCTTGAACAATCTATCTTAAAAAAGTCTCATCAAGACAAACTACGATTGTTAAGTAAGTCAAGCATATTAGCGACCAACGATGGCTTAGTTTCCTGGATAAAAAATGAAGAAGGCAGTGCCGTAACTATAGGGGAGCCACTTATTAAAGTTGCTGATATTAGCTCTTATAAAGTTGTCGCGACAATTTCTGACTTTTATGCCAACCAAATTAGCCAAGGAATGGACGCCGAATTTGAATATAACAATAAACATTACTATGGAAAATTAATCTCCATAGTTGGTAGTGAACAACAAGGCATTTTGTCGTTAGCTATCGAACTTAACACTGAACAATCAAGTGAACACTCTCAATTACGGCAGAAGCAACGGGTCGATATCTCTCTGATCACAGGTGTAATTGATAATGCGCTATTAGTTAATAAAGGGCCATTCATAAATGGCAGTGGATTGAAAAATGTCTTTGTCATTAAACAAGGCCTAGCCAATCGCTTTGAAATAAATATCGGTGCAGGTAACAGGGATTATTACCAAATTAAGCACGGCTTAGTAGAAGGTGACGAGATCATTATTTCTGATGTCAGTTCCTTTAACCAAAAAGACGAAGTGAGGATTAACTAATGTTATATTATCGCGCAACACTGCTGCTATTTTTTATGCCTACGCTAATATTTTTTGTCACCGCTATCGCTATTTGTTCGTGGCAAAGTATTTCTAATAAAACGTGATGAAAAAAAATCAATAATCAAGAATAATCAAATTAATAGGAAAATAGACATGCTCAGATTAGAAGACATAAGTAAAACTTACCACACCGATAAAATTGAAACTATCGCCTTAAAAGATATTAATTTAAAGGTAAACAAAGGCGAATTTATTTCTATCATGGGACCTTCTGGTTGCGGGAAAAGTACATTATTAAACATCATGGGCTTACTTGATGCCCCCACTGAAGGACAAATAAAAATAGCTGGTGGAGCTATAGAGTCATACGCCGATAAAAATGTCGCTCAATTAAGAAATCAACAGATTGGTTTTATCTTCCAAAGCTTTCATTTAATTAACGATTTACGGGTAATTGATAATGTTGAACTACCCTTACTTTATCGGAAAATTAGCGCTAAACAAAGGCGACTATTGGCAAACGAAGCATTAGAACGTGTAGGTTTAAAAGCAAGAACTGAACATTTCCCTTCTCAATTATCTGGAGGACAACAACAAAGGGTTGCTATTGCCCGAGCCATTGTTGGTAGACCCGAGCTATTACTCGCCGATGAACCAACAGGTAATTTAGACAGCCACATGGGTAATGAAATCATGCAAATTTTGGAGTCGTTAAACAAAGATGACGGCACTACTATCGTCATGGTGACTCATGATAATGAACTCGCACTACGTACAGAGCGTATTGTAAGAGTTTGCGATGGTCAACTTATTCACTAAGACGAGAGTACTGATATGTTTAAAAACTATTTAATGACAGCTTGGAAAGTTTTACTACGCCGAAAAGTATTTAGCTTTATTAGCTTATTTGGTATCAGTATTACTTTGGCTATTTTGCTTATTTTAAGTACCGTGCTTGACAACTTTCTTTACCCATCGGGTCCAGAAAAAACCAATAAAAACTTTCTCTCGATTAATCGTTTGACCATTACTTCACAAGATAAACAAAGAACTTGGAGTTCCAAGCCTGGTTATCAATTTCTCAATGAGAATGTAAGTCGATTAAAGTCTCCTGAAAAGGTGTCATTTTTTACCGAGTTTAACGATGGCGCAAGCTTTGTTCAAGGAGAGAAAATCACCAATAAACTAAGAAGAACTGATTCAGTGTATTGGCAAATTCTTGACTTTAATTTAATCCAAGGAAGGGTCTACACTACCGAAGAATTTAATACAGGGAAAATGGTAGCGGTTATTAGCCAAACAACCAGTAAAGAAATTTTTGGCAGTCAAAACCCTATTAATCAAAGCTTTACTGTTAATAACCAATCATTTCAAGTGATTGGTGTGGTGGAAGATGTCTCCTTTTTTGAAAGTATTGCTTATAGCGATATTTGGGTACCTTACACAACTTCGCCATCTACCAGTTATAAAATAGGCCTAACGAGTGGTTGGAGTGCCCTACTTTATCACTCAAATAAACAAATGCTGCCAGAAATGCAAAGTGAATATATTAACTTGTTACAAGAAGACTTTATCTCACCCGATCCTAAAACATATCATACAGCCATCGGTGGAGCAGATACCCCATTAGAAAATTTAGCCAGAAATATGATCAACGCTGAGAACTACCAAGCTGAATCAAATAAACTCATTAGCCTACTTATTTTTCTGGTTGTTGTTTTCATGTTATTACCCTCGATTAATCTCATTAACTTAAATATCAGCAGGATTATGGAGCGTTCTTCTGAAATTGGCGTTAGGAAAGCCTTTGGAGCATCAAGTAATCAACTCGTACTACAGTTTATCGTTGAAAATATTTTAATTACGGCTCTGGGAGGGGGGATTGCTTTATTCCTCAGCTGGTTAGTACTTTGGCAAGTTGAGGTTAGCCAACTTATTCCTGCCGCTCAGTTTAGCTTCAGTGTAAATACTTTTATTTATGGTTTTTCCATGGTATTAACCTTTGCTTTAATCAGTGGTACCTACCCCGCCTACAAAATGTCTAAGCTTCACCCTGTTAACGCATTAAAAGGAGGTGCATAATTATGTTAGCCCATATTACTAAACTTATCTGGAACAGAAAACGCGCAAATATTCTCATCATTACCGAAGTAGCAATAACCTTTGCGGTACTATTTTTTATTACCACCTTATCGGTCAGTAATTACCAAAAATTTAATCAACCGCTAGGTTTTAACTGGGAAAACACTTGGGAAATAGAAGTTAAAACAGCTGCTCCATGGAATAACGACATCGACAGTCAACAGTTTAGTCAGTTGGTTTATGCACTAAAAGAACGGCCTGACATTTCCAGTGTTGGTTTAACCCTAATGCCGGTTTTTGAACGCTCTAGCATGTCGAGTAGTCGAGAGGTTAATGGTCAAGAGATATACTTTAGATCAAATTTTGTTGACCAAGATGGACCAAAAAATTGGGGGGTAGAGTTAATTGCTGGGCGATGGTTTGGAGAACAGGATAATGGCCAAAACTACACCGAAGTCATGATCAATGAAAAATTTGCTCAACAAGCCTTCAAAGATACCAATCCTGTAGGTGCTGAGTTTGGTAACTCCCTTCATCCTGAGCGCAAACTCTGGCGTATTGTTGGCGTCTTTAAAGATTTCCGTCAATTAGGTGAATTTTCAGATCCCTTACCCTACCTTTTTCACCGTTACCAGCTTGAAGAAGGAAGTAGTCGTGGCATGAGACATATTAATATCACTTTTAATAACAAAATTAATGCATCCTATGAAGAAGGGTTGCTCAAACTATTAAAAGGCATAACCCCTAATTGGGAATTTACCATCAGATCTTGGGAAGCTAAACGCAGTAGACAAATTAATGAGTTTCTCATACCAATGGCGGTGATGTTTGTGGTTGTCGGTTTCTTATTGGTAATGGTTGCCATGGGCTTGTTTGGTGTATTATGGCAAAACATTAGCCGTCGAACGCAAGAGATTGGCTTAAGACGGGCTTTAGGAGCAAGTAAAATCTCTATTCAATTACAAATCATCAGTGAATTCATTGTATTAGCGCTATTTGGTATTGCTATCGCCTCTTTATTGTTAATTCAACTGCCGATATTACAGTTAGTCGATGGCCTAAATTGGCCTCTTTTCTGGTTGAGTATCGCCGTTGCCATGGTCATAATATTATTGATGGTAATTTTATGTGCGTTATATCCTAGCAGAACGGCAATTCGCATCCCTCCAGCTCATGCTTTACATTATGAGTAGGTCTTTGTGCAAAGCTAATAAATCAATAAAAACATAGGAAAAACAATGAGGAACACTGCGATACATGAGTAAAAACAATAACTTCCATGGCAATTTAATTTTGGTTATAGATGACGACCATTCGGTAACCGCTTCGTTAACTTTATTACTTAAACAGCATAAATATGCCGTATTGCAGGCGCATGATCCTCAAACAGCCATCGATTTATTGAAAGAACATAAGGTTGATTTGGTTTTACAAGACATGAACTTCTCAAGATCAACCTCTGGCTTAGAAGGCATGCAACTGCTAAAGGAAATTAAACAAATGTTACCGCAACTGCCGGTGATTTTAATGACCGCGTGGGCATCAATTTCATTAGCCGTTGAAGGCATGAGAGCAGGAGCCAGTGATTTTATCGCCAAACCTTGGGATAATGAAAACTTATTAAAAACCATAACAACAATTGCTAATTTAGCGAGCCCTAAAAGCCAGAAACAAGGGTTACAGCTTCTGTCTCGAACGATTCTTGATGAAAACTATAATTTTTCTGCAATCGTAGGTGAGTCACCAGAAATATTGAAAGTTTTAAATACGGTAGCAAGAATAGCAAAAACCAATGCATCTGTATTAATTTTAGGAGAAAGTGGCACGGGTAAAGAGCTTATTGCTGACGCGATTCATAACAATTCAACTAGAAGTGAAGCTTCTTTGGTAAAAGTAAACTTAGGCGGAGTAACCCCTAGTTTATTTGAAAGTGAAATGTTTGGTCATGTCAAAGGCGCATTTACCGATGCTAAGCAAGACAGGCAAGGACGCTTTAGCCTAGCAGACCATGGTAGTATTTTTCTTGATGAAATTGGTGAGATGGACAAATCATCGCAAGTTAAAATGTTACGTGTTTTACAAGAGCAAAGCTTTCAGATGGTCGGTAGTTCACAAAACACCCAGGTTGATGTTAGAGTTATTTGTGCGACCAATCAAAACCTCGAGCATTTGGTTGAGCAAGATGAATTTCGAGAAGACTTATATTACCGAATAAATTTAATTACCATTGAACTGCCCCCATTGCGAAACCGTGTTACAGACATAGCTTTGTTGGCTAAAAGTCATTTGCAAAAGATAAGTAAACTTTACGGAATTTCTCAAGCAAAACTGTCTCCCTGTGCTCTTCAGTGGTTACAAAAACAACAGTGGCCCGGTAATATTAGACAGTTATGCCAGACCATAGAAAGAGTATTATTGATGTCAGGAAAAAGTGAATTAACTTATCAAGACTTTGCACCTGATGAACAATCCTCAATAGACCCTGTCACTAATATTGATCTGAGTGAGGTCACTTTAGAGCAAATGGAAAAATTAATGATAGAAAAGTCATTAGCAGCTTACCAAGGTAATATTTCAAAAGTTGCAGAAGCACTTGGCTTAAGTCGAGCGTCTCTGTACCGACGCATAGATAAGCATGGAATTGAAGCTTGAAACTCAAACATAAATTTTATCTAACGACCTTTTTTCTGCACGCCATTTTACTGGTTGCCGCTTTTTATTATCTCGATACAACTCTAGATATGAATACAACTGACCAAGGAATAGTAGATAGCAATAAATGGGCTTTTGTTTCAGCAGAATTGATTATTTTAGTCTCACTAATACTATTTATTCGCTTGATCAATAAAGCATTAGCCCCTTTCGAATGTGTTGATTTATTTACTAACATTCTTAATGAACAGGATTATACCGCTCGCTTTTCCCCGAGCAGTAACAAAGCACTTGAAAATTTAATGATCTTGTTTAACCAAATGCTCAGTCAACTTTATGATGAACGCCTTAAGTTAGGCGATAGACAGGGTATGCTGCAGCAACTGATGAACTCTATTCCATCTAGCATTATTGTCTTTGATTTTGATAATAAAATTAGCCAGATCAACCCTGCAGCAGAAACTTTATTTTCAGTAAAGTCCGCTGACTTAGTAGCGACTGCGCTTAATGCTATTGACCACCCATTGATACCACTATTAAACAAAGTGGAGTTGGAGCAATCAATACTACTGAGCGATAACGAAGGTAAAAGGTATCGTTGTCATTATAATAGTTTTAGAGATAGAGGTTTTGACCGAAATTTTTATATTATTGAAGAGTTAACTGCGGAGTTAAAATCGAGTGAAAAGAAAACCTACGATAAACTAATCCGATTGATGTCTCATGAAGTTAATAACACCATAGCAGCAACAAGTTCAGTACTGCAATCATGTTTATATTACGCTGATCAAATTGACAAAGAAGAACGACATGACTACGAAAATGCGATGCGGTTAGTGATTAAGCGTACAGATAATTTAAACCAGTTTATGCAAGAGTATGCGCAAGTCGTTAGACTACCTAAGCCTTCAATAGAAAGCTGTAATCTTTATCATTTATTACTATCAACTCAACAACTATTTCAAGAGAGGTTAACAAAACAGCAAATCGAGTTTCACTTGCCTAATAACTTAATTGAGCAAAGCATTATTTTTGCCGACCAACGCCAAATTGAGCAAGTTTTACTTAACATTATCAAAAACGCCATTGAGTCGATAGGGAATGAGGGAATTATTAGGGTTGAATTTATTACTAGAAATCAGTTACTAATTTTACGAATAAAGGACACAGGTGAAGGCATTGATGAGCATAGCCAACAGGACTTATTCACACCATTCTTTAGTACTAAAGCTGAAGGTCAAGGGATTGGATTGATGTTAGTATCTGAAATTTTAGAAGCACATAACTTTAGCTTTTCATTAACAAACCGTTCTAATAGAGGTGCCTGTTTTGAAATTCAATTTAGCGCCATCTTGTGATTATTGCAGAGGGATTAAAAAAGAGAGATATAACTGCAACTGTTACATTATCTTATATTTACAGCTTGCAGTTATATAGTAAATAAGGGTCATAGGGTAGTCTTAAATTTCTCTGACACAACTATATTGATTATTTGTAACATCAAAAGCTGTCGCTGCAACAGAGACTACCCCAAGCACAAATTACTTATAAGGGACTATTCACTGTTTTTCACGACTTCTTCTTTGGGTTTGTTATGCGCTAACCAATCCAACATTAATTGGTAACCTAATGCTAAAACCACAGCACCAACAAACAAGCCAATAATACCTGCCCACAACATACCACCAATTGCGCCAAGCAAAATAACAATCATAGGAATGTCCATACCTCGGCCTAAAAACAAAGGTTTTAAGAAGGCATCACTGCTACTAACGATAATGCTAAAAATCAGAAAGATAACCGCGGGCGTGGTATCGGCAACAGAAAAATAATAGGCGGCGATAGGCCCAAGTACAAGGATTGGTGGTAATTGAGCAATCGCTAACATCAATATTGCAATAGCCCATAAACCAGCAGCAGGAATACCTGCGATCATCAATCCTGCTCCCGATAATAAAGATTGTATAACCGCAACGCCCAAAACACCTGTTGCGACACTGCGAATAGTAGCAATGGTAGTATCTATGGTTCTTTCACCTGACTCATTCATTAAACGAGCCATCAACGCACTAACTCCACGATGGCATGACTCTGATTTAGCCATGAAAACTACACCAATAATCAGTGACACGATAAATTGTAATATGCCGCCACCTATTCCTGCGACAGCCCCTAGAATAGAGCCTGAAATACTTTTAATTTGTTCAGTATATTGCGTGGCAACTTTTGCAAGATCTTGTGAAGCAGATTGCCAAAAAGCATAAGTTTTTTCACCAATTAAAGGCCACTCTTTAACACTTTCATTAGGTGTCGGTATTTTCAACGTTCCTTCTTCCAACCCGGTATAGAGTATTTGAGCTGAATCAATTGAAGATGAGGAAAGTTGAATGGCAGGTAAAGCAATAAGAGAAATACCAATGAGTGCAATAAGTGCCGAGGCTAATGATTTTTTTCCCTTAAATAATGAGGTCAGTTTCTGATGAACTGGAAATAAAGCAACCGCGAGTATCGCTCCCCACATCACTAATAAAATAAAGGGACTGATAATTTGAAAGCACCAAAACGAAATTAACGCAATTGCTCCAAGTTTTATAGTTATATCGATAACACGACGGTTAAATGCTCGGTTATCAACAGTATCGTTTGCTTGACTCATAATTGCCTCTTATTGTTTTAAATTTTTGTAGCGATAAAATGATAGTTATCTATTTTTTCAAGTTTAGTATTTTTCTAGTTTTTTTGTTCTTTTTGCTAATTATTTATGTGGTTTAGCAAGACTAGACATTCTTGAACCGACTAAGCTTGCCACTAAAATGGCTAAATAAAATTGTCCAACAATCGCTTCTAAATAAACTAAAAATCTGGCGACAGGTTGTACAGGAGAAATATCACCAAAACCTAATGTGGTTAAGGTGACAAATGAAAAATAAATAAAATCTGGGAACAAGGTAAACCATTCAGTGTTATCACCTAAATTTTGAAAAGCATCTACAAATGATAATTGCATCAAGGTGTATAAAATCGCCCAAATCAACCCCATTAACAAATATAAACAAATTGCTCCCAATATTTTATTACCATCAATTTCACCGGTAAACAGAACTTGTTTGGCGGTTTTTTGTGCGGTAGTTATAAAGAAAATTAACAATAAAAATAAGTGAATATGGTCGAAGCCAGTACTATCAAGCCAAAAAGTTAGTAGTGCTACGGCAACGATTGCAACAGGGAAGATAAGCGCTTTACGAAGGATGAGTCTTTCAGAGTCAACCCCCCATACGGCAACTAAAAGAGTGATTACAGTCGTGGATTGCATCAAATGCTGAACAGAATAAGAAAAAAATTGTTGCGCTAGTGCCGTACCAAGTAACAGTAGAATTAAAGAGAAAGTTAAGTAAACAAAATTGTCACTCTGGCTCATTTTTTTCAATCGTCTTCCTTAACTATTATTATTTTTCATGTGATTCTACATGGTCTCACTTTAGATTAAAAGCGCTAGCATTACTTGATAAATCAATAATTAGCCTATTTGCACTTTCACTTTAAGCACGCTAAATTAACAAGGTAATTTATTATCGATTTAAGGTCTATCAATGAATAAGTCATTTTATAATTATGTCTGTATTACATTTATCCTAAGTGCTTGTAGTAATATTTCGACACCAACAACACATGCAGTGACAGATAACGATCTACAAGGCAGCTGGCTAATAGAAACTATAGATGAAAAACCTGTTATTGATCGTAGTCCTGCCAGCATTACCTTTACCGAAGACGGCAGAGTATCAGGAAACAGTTCATGCAACCGTTTAATGTCAAGCTACCAACTCACAAAGGCTGTCAATGGCAATAACACCAAGCTACATTTTTCTCAAGCCGCTGGTACCATGATGATGTGCTCTGAAACGTTAATGAATCAAGAACAACGATTTTTGACCGCTTTGACTAAGGTATCTCAAGCAGCTATTGAAAATAACCTATTAATGCTAATCGATGATAATGATCAGATTATTTTTAAAGCGAGTAAAAAATAGAACAATAACATAACACCAATACAAGACTAAAAATCCTCGATTGTGCTGAACTTTCTCTTTTGAATTATTGGATATCAACAATATTCATATCATCAAACAATTTTAGCGCCCAAGGATAGTAGGGACTGAGACTATATTTAAGCAATCTAATGGTGAAAAAAAATAGTACAAGCACAAAACGGTGTGAGGTTAATGTTAGCAGCGGTTGAAAACAGTATTTCAGGTATTAAGGCTATTTGTAATGGCTACTGTAATTATAGTACTTGCCATGTAATAGTGGAGCCAATTTTTTTGAACGACTTCCAAATAAAACAACTGATGAACAACAACTACTCGCTAAAATAAGAAGCAAACAACCTACTCCACGCCTCTCCTGCCAAATAATTGTAACCAGTCAAATGACAAGCATGAAAGTGTTCATTAAATAAACGAAGTTATAAATAGGACTGAGAGTAGAATTTTTCACATTCACTCTTTTAGTATATTTATTGCCCAAAAGGATGGATTTTAGATAGTTCAACCAACTCCTCTCTGATAGGTGCCAACTGTTTTGCATAAATAAGTAAGCTGTTAATGCCAACAGTTAGCCTAGATTGCACTTGAAAGACTCTACTATCGCTATCAGAGTTAGGTTGCCAATGTTGACTTAAGAAAGAATCAACATTAGTAATAATGGCATGAAGCGGTAACCAAACTAAATGACTATTTTTAGCGGCATAACTTTTTAATAACGATATAGGATTACTACCACCTTCGGAGGCTGAAATGCCCACAGCGAATGCTGGCTTGTGACCTAAAGGTAGACCATTAGCTGAGCCATTTGCCGTTAATAAAAGTAAATTAACCAATGCTGGAGGGATCATTCCTCCCCATTCTGGAGCAATAAAAATAACGGCATCGCAAGCATAAAGTTTTGCAAGAACCTCATCTTTATCTTTTGCTAACTCATCATTGCCTTCAGCGTCACTACCGTAGTGGGCAAGTAAGTTAGGGTATGCTGATAATTCTAGAATTTCAGATAACACAGTGCCTGATGAGATAGAATCATCACTATTCAAAATATTACCTTGTATTACCTTAGCAACATCGGCACTTTTTGAATACTTTCTTTGACTGCCGCTGATCAATAATATTTTCAAACTTGTGTCCTATATAAAATATGTAGTTCTAACCTTGGAGAGGGTCTATTGATATTACGATCTCGAAAATCAAGAGCCCTTGTTTTCTGTACTTTATCAGTGCTTTTATTTTTTAGCTAACGCCATAGTTTTTGTTTCAGTATTATGATCCAACATCACCAACATAGAAGTAGAATTTTTACCTTTAGTTTCAATAAATTTGTGAATACTCTGACCGTTGCATTTTACATTTTTCGCTATAAATGCACGTGAGTATCCTGACGATTTAATCGCGTTATGAAATGCAGCTCTGTTACCTGCCGATGCGGTAACACACAACTCGCTTAAAATTGAATTGTCAGCTGCTGATATTTCAGTAGCATGGCTTGAAGCTGTAAACGAAAGAGCGCAAAGGATGGTGATTGTTGCTTTTTTAGTGTTCATGGTAAAACTCCTGTCTTGTTAAAATTTAATGAATTTAAATTCCAACGTTCATGAGAGTTAGCTCCCTTTTCAATAAAACCGAGTATTTCATCAACCCAACATTGGAATTGCATACATTATACTTGCGAGTTTAATTTATCCATAAAACCTTTATTTGTTAGTTTATAGCTAAAAAATATAGCGGTATTTTGTAAGAAATAGTGACTAGAAAAAGCTAAGAATCACAATAAGTAACCTTTAATTCACGTTATCTTTGTAAGGGAATTGTTCATCATGTAAATGAATTATTCAAAATCCTATTTTAATGCCACGTCAATATCAAGTTAATCAAGAAAATGAGGAGGTAGAGGTAACTGTTCAAAATGCTGTTTTTCATGCTGGATGATCACTCGTGCATTTTCTTTTTTACTAACGCTTCAAAACTCTTTTTTGATTCAACCGTTAACGGTTGATCATTATATTGAAACATAGTTTGTAATTCTCGTCCGCGTTCATGAACATACAAATCGCCTGTTAATATAAGATTGCCTGTATTAGCCAATCTTACTAATAACACAGAACTCCCAGGTGTATGTCCTAGCATAGATTTAATAACGACTGTATTGTCACCAAACACATCGTATTGTGTATCAAATGTTATCGTTTTTGCACTTTCAAGTGCGTCATAATATTCACCAAACATTGATTTAATTTGAGCTGAAAACATAAATTGACGCTCTAATTCATTAACAATGAAAGTGGACTGAACAAATTTATTGGCATTACCGGCATAATCAGGGTGCACATGAGAAAGTGATAAATATTCAATATCAGTCGGTGTAACACCTAACTGACTAAGTTATTCAATCAGTTTAATGCTGCGTTTAGCATGTCAAACTCCACTAACCTCTCCATTAGGTTTATCAGCCAAACTGTCACTATGGCCGGTATCTCACCTACTCCACCTTGAACAAATTCATTTTTGAGAAAGGTTTCGATTTCTTGACCTTCAATCAGGTTCTTAACATTATTCACAAGAAAGTGACTTTCGTTGGTATAAACCATCTTCATAATAAACTCCACAGTTGCCAATTAAGTAATAGTGACACAATTTAGTTCAGATTTATTCTTGATGTTAAAACATGATCTTGCCATACACCTGCTATTTTTAAATATGATTTAGCTAGGCCTTCTTTTTGAAAACCTAGCCTTGTTAGTAACCTTTCAGAGCGGAAATTTTCTGGCATGTAATTCGCCATAATCCTATGAAGCTTAAATTCGTCGAACATATAGTTAATAGCGAATTGCAACATTTCAAACATATAACCTTTACCCTGCTCTTTATTGTCCACTGAATATCCAAGATTACAGGCTTGAAACGCACCGTAAACAATATTTGAAAATGTGCATGTGCAAATTATTTTCGATTTAGCATGATTAAAGCCAACAAGGGTAATAGAAGTCCCCGACTGAAAATTATCAAAACTTTCCTGAACACGCCTTTGAGATTGCTCAAGACTAAAATAATCTGATTTCCTTACCGGTTGCCACTTTGACAAATGTTGATGATTTTCGTTTTCATATTCAACCAACAGATTAAATTCGTGTGGTTTTAAAACAGAAATTGTCATCCGCTCGGTATATAATTCAGGAATGGCTTTCAAATAAAAACTCTCTTAGATATTAGATAAATACATGCTATTCAACAGGAAGAAAAACTAACGTTCCTAGGTGCCTATATAGAACAACGTTATTTCAAATATTGTCTCATTTTACGGCCACCAACAGGAATTAAACCATTTTTCTGATAAAAGTTTAACGTTCGCTCAAACTCTGGCAGTGGCGGTGTACATAATTCAATGGATGACCAATGGTGCTGGTGCCCATACTCTTTTACTTGTTCAATGAGCATAGAGCCAATTCCCGAAGCCCGATACTTTGGAGCGATATAAAATTCTTGAATAACACCTATTTTACCACCAGCATACAAAGCATAGGTCTCGGTCAAAGTAACAACAGCAATAGGGAGACCTCCATACTCACCTATAATGGCAGCATAATGACCATCTTGGATTAATTCTCGGCAACGCTCGCTTGTACTATCTAAGTCTATATCAAACTGCTTAGCATTAGTTAACTGACTTATTTCATTGGTTAGTTTTACAACAAACGAGGCTATTATTTCAGAATCGGCTAATGTAGCTTTTCTAAAATTAATATTAATAATATTCATAGTTATTCTTCATCATACTGATTAGTTAGTGCTAACAACTTATTTACCTCTGTCATTGTGGCTGCCATTAAAAATTATTACCGGAGCTTTTTTCCGAATAAATCTTGGTCATTTAAATTCAAGATTAATCCATTTATTCTAGCATTCTCATCTTTCTTGAAAGTTATAGAAGCCTCCACGGCTTTCAAAATAAACCGACTATGGCTAACTGAAAATATAGGCAAGGTCGCATCATTAGTGGCAGTAATAAATAATGCGTTGCCATTTTTACTAACATTTATTGTAAACCCCTCTAATTTATACTCCCCGATAAACTCATCTAAGCTCTGTGTTGCTAAATTAAGCTTTGAGAACAGTTGGTTGTTTAAATTAAATACCTGTGTTGCTTGTTTTGTTTTACCCTGTTTATTGAGCAACTCACCAAAGTGATGAAGTTCGTTGGCATCAAAAATGATGTTTTGGCTGTTACTTAGGGCACTGGCAGTTTTTATGATTTGCTCATAATTATTTTTCTGCAATATACTTTTAAGTAATTTGATATTTGCTGTTAAGCCAAAATTTTCAAGATAAAACTCAGCAAGCTCATCCATCAGGCCTTCTGGATTCGAGCCAGCAAGATTAGTTAACAAAATAATGCTAAGGTCGTCGTCTGGATAAACTGCTATCGCCGATTGACCGCCACCAGCTGAGACTATTTTTTTATTCAAAGGCCTATTTACCAAATACCAGCCCAAAGCATAAGGATGCATATTAGGGTTCTTTTTGGCCCAATCATTACTGGTAAGTGGTGGGACTTTCCATAACTTTGAAAGACTATTTTCATCCTCAAAAAAAGCTCCATTTTGTAAAGCTATGGCCCAATTAGCTAACTCTTTAGCATTTGAACTCATGCCCGCTCCAGCACGAATTATTGTAGGGAAATAAGTTAAGACATTTGTTAATTGTTCTTGCTTGTTTTTTCTATAATCTCTCGCTTGGTGTACATTCACATTTTCAAAATGGGCAAAGCCTGCGTCAACTGTTTTATTCATGCTGACCTTATTAAGCTGATGTTTTTTAATTAGAGTTGAGTAACTTTTACCACTGACCCTTTTAATAATTCTCCCGATCAATAAATAATTAGTTTGGTTGTAATGGAACGCAGAGCCTGGTGTAAACAGCAATTCCTTTTGTAGTAACGCTTTCCAAGATTGCTCTTCACCATCACTGTCAATTAATTGAAAGTGTTGGTTCATGATATTTGGTAGGCCAGAGGTGTGAGACAATAACTGATTAACTGTAATTTGTTGCCATGACTGTGGTAGATCTTCAATATAATTTGAAATAGCCGAATTGAGTATTACTTTTCCATGCTCAACTAACTGCATCACTGCGACGCTGGTAAACGCCTTAGTTATAGAGGCAAGATTAAAAACCGTTTCGTTATCTACAGCAACCATATTTTGAATATTGGCAATACCATAACTTGCCGACTTTATGATTTTATCGTTTTTTACAACCGCAATTTGAAGTCCCGGAATGTCCATTTCCTTCATTTTATCACGAAGAAAAGCATCAATATCATCGGCGAAAGCAGAATGACTAATCATAATAAGACAAACGGAGACAGCAATAATCTTAAATAAATACATCAAGCAGATAATTCCTGTGTGCTAATAAAGCTTGGATATTAACAGATATGAACCTAGTTAAATTTTAATGAGAAAATTAAAACAAGAAAAATAGTAACAATTAAAGACAAGTTTGGTTGAGCTGCGATTTAAGCTAAATTACTCATTTAAGTTTATTTTCATTTCAACTAAACATTTAGTAAAACCAATTTTCTCATAAGCTTTAATCGCGGAATCATTACCATCATATACGTCTAAATACAGATCAGAAACGCCCTGCGCTTTACTCCAATCGATAAGTCTTTTCATTATAATTCCATTTATCCCTAAGCCTCTAGATTCAGGTGTAACATACATAAAGCCAAGGTAAGAATGTTTATTATGCTTTAGAGACGCCTTAGACGTTCTAATTTGCGCATAACCAGTCCCAATAACTTGCCCTTCGAGCTCTGCAACTAACAGGTGAGAAGCTTCGTCAGTCAATAAATTATCCATATCGTAATAAATGGCATCGTTAGGTTTTATTGAAGTGTTAAAAGGGCGTTCAGCTTCAACGACTTGTTGCTCCAAATTAAGGAGTCGTTCTTTATCTTGTAATAATGCTTTTCTAATAATTAAATTTTTCAAATGACCATTTCGCCTAATTGATATGTTGGGATTTATTTACTTGTTAAAAATTTAGCTTCTTTAGTTATAGTATATTGCTCAATACTACCAAGAGTAAAACAGATACCAACATAAAACCAAACGCTACTCGCGATCAACTGCCAAAGGTCTAGCTCTGTCGAAGTTAACAATGATGGAATAGCAACTACCCCTCGTGAAAGACAAAGTACAGAAATAGTGATTAACGCAGGATAAACTAAAGGGATTTTTCGAACTAAACCAACTGCTGAAAAAGCAAACACCGTACAAGTAAACATTAATGAAGCAACAGTAATCGTTCCCAAAGGAGCAAGTAAAGTGCCTTGATGAGCGGAGTCTATAATTTGTTGAGGGGCTCTAGCAAACACAAACCAACTAGGACCACCCAAAATACACAGTAAATGCCAGAGGGCGGATGCAGATGCTATAACACCAGCACTTATTAATAATTTTGATTTAAGACTAAAGTTCATTAGCTCTACAACTCCGGAAAAATAGTAATAACTTACAGCTACATTTAAGACTTTGTGTGTCGAGTAAACTTCCTCACCTTATTTTTAATGATTTGAAAAATTGCGGCAATCATAAAATAACCAATAAACTGCCCAAAAAGAAAAAGGATCATTTTAGGGGCAAAATAAGTTTCTTCACTAAAGAAACTTAAGGTCAACATCGCCGGGGCAACAAATAACTCATAACCTGGTAATGATACTGGTGTCATGAAATAATTAAACAAAAAAGCACATAAACCAACAGCAACACCAACCAAGCCCCATATTGAGGAAAGCCTAAAATTTAGCATCACACCACCCATTTACTATTCATACCAAGCAACGATGTTAAGCATAACTAAACCCGTGGACCTTTCGTTTTATTGTTTTTAAAATAATGGTGCTAAGTTCCATAATTGGTATATGCCCTAATTATTGAAATATAATGTTAACTAAAGATTAAACCACATCCCAGATATTACATTGACGCTCTACTAATAGTAATCCCCACTGTTTTCATTTGTTTATTTTGAGCGTTAAATGAATTTATATAACCGACATCTAACATATATTTGTAGTTTTGAAAGTCAAATATAGCTCTGCCTCCTTGCGCTATATTTTCAAGTAAAACCTCTGATTTATCTGGATAAATTATTTTAAAAGAAGCTAACTTACTTTCTATACTGATATTGCTCACATGAACTAGAAGCTGTTTTGACAATAAATAAAACTGATTGCCTTCATGATAGGTTTTTTTACTAATTAGCGTGCGCTCTGGTACATTAACAGCGTTGAGTTCTTTATATTTAGATATCGCTTGGTCTTCCAAATCTATTTTAAGCAAATCCGTGTAGTCGGAAAGTTCGGTTTTTAATTTTTGTGCTGAAGTATTAAGGCTAGACTCACCATTTTTAATTTTTTCTTCTAACCCATTTGAAGCATTAATTAATGAGTTAGTACGACCTTCAACCCCTAAAACTCGGCTCTCTAAAGCTTTTATACTTGCCTTTGTCGAACGTTCAAAGTCCCTAGAGGTTTTTGTTTGCTCAACACTAGACCACCAAAGAGTTAAGACAGTAGCAAGTATGCCACTAGCAATGCTTGCAATAATTGTATTGATAACAAAACTCTCCTAAAATGTAACGCTAATCAACCGATAAAATATGGTGGGTAATAAACAATGATACCCAGAGCAACGTCATGATGTAGTTGTATCCTTTTATGTTATGTTTGGGATTTACTAAAGTTATTTGATAATTGAAACGCCCGAAACCTCTAAGACTGTTTTTGCCTCTGCACGTTCAATAACTTTTAATAATGTCGTTTGAATAGTTTCATCTTTTCTAGCATCTTCTTTGCTGGAAAATTTTTGCTCTTGTGCATCAGCGCCTTCTTCAGAAATAAACCCAACAACGACTTCGGTTGCGCAGTCAACTGATTCACCAAAATAGGCTATTGAAATTTGAGGATAGCCCTGAAATCCTTTTTTAACTCTTTTTGCTATACGTTTTGTCGATTTATCCAAATTCATAATAACTGTCCACTAATTGTGAGTAATATTGAAGATACCCCCTGATAAAGGGCAAAAAAATTATTGACTAAAACCTTCAGGAACGTAATAAAGTTGTTTGTTTTGATAAATAAAACTTTAGTTAGAAAAGGTTATTGATGAATTAAAACAGAATATCGGCTCTAAATCTAGATAAGGCTCAGATGCCCAGCATTGAGATCTAAATTTTTCATAAACATCCCTAAAGGGAGAAACAATCAATTCACTTTCATCTAACATGATGTTAGAAAAATCAGCCAATTTTATTACAATATAAATGTATTCAAACACTTCATTTTTTTCATAAAAAACAGAGTCCCAGAAATAACCTTTTTGTTCCATTTCTTTTTTAGGGTATTCAATATTTTTTCGCATGTAAGATATTAATGAATCTAATTGATCCCGAGAATTAGCCCTCAGTTTTATTTTTAATAATTTAGCTTCCACAGACACCTCAAAACACAATACTTAAATTAATAAAATCGCAGTTAACAAAGCCACAAACCCCAATAAAAAAACAAGCAACTAGAACGCTATATCCTACTCGCTATTTTTCTCTTTATCGCGTGACTCAGGCATTCCCATCAACCTACCAAGAAATGTAGATAGCCCGATTGTATTTCGAATACGTTCAGCCCAAAAAGCGCCAATAACAAAGCCAACAAATCCACATAAAGGGACTGTCAGGCTATATAATTCTCCTGCTTGCATACTAAGAATAAAACCAACGATAAGCCCAACTGTCGTTGGTGAAGCGGCAATGGTTAGCCAAAGTAATGACTGGGCAATAAATGCTATAAATTTCATTATACGTCCTTGATATTAAATACACTGTAAATACCACAATAAGTGATGAATACTGATTGGCCAATATGGTATAGAACTCAAATTGTCACTTTTTTTGCCTTATAAACTAGCTTTACTAGTTGCTAATAAATCTAACTTCCCGCTTCTTCTATTTTGCAATTTGGATCCACTTTCTTTATATCACAAGGTGGCTTTTCTCGCTTAATTGTCACCGCACCAGCTTCATTTACAAAACCTATTGATGAACAGGAACATAACAATAAAGAAAATACCATGACCATAAATCTAAGCACAAATCCCCCTAAAACATAACACTACAATTTATATAAATAATTGTTAGTTTATTTTGAAAAGTTAATGACTTCATTTAACTCCCCTTTTTCAATATCTTGAATATATATTGCTTTGGGTTTATTACCTGATGTTGAATAAATAATTACTTTTGATTCAGTGACTTGAATACCATAATTACCAGACTTGATATATACCCCTCCAGGATAACGTCCTGAAGTGGCATACCAACCATCTTTATTCTCATCTAACCAGGTATTAAGAGTCACATAAACTTCATCTTTTTGAGTGAGAAGAATCTTCTGCTCAGTATTGTCACTTAGAAATACATGCACTTGAGTTTCTAACTGAATATCAACTGACTTACTACAACTCATTAAGACCATAACTAACAATAAGATGAAAAATTTGTTTATTTTATTACTCATAACACCAACTATAACTTTATTATTTTGATTGCTCATTATGCATTTCTTTATTTCAAAATAACATATTGATCTGGCAAGACCTTAAGCAGGATCAGGAAAATGTTGGCTAACATAAAAAACAAAATGAAAACAACCAACAACATTTCCTTATGAAGTTATTGCTAGTCACTTTAAACTGATGCTTGATTTTTATTTTGAGTAAATAGCAGAATAAAAACACCTAACATTATTGCAATGTCTGCTACATTAAAAATACCCGTTCGAATAGAACCGATACCAATATTTAGAAAATCGATAACAGCACCATTATTCACTACGCGATCATAAAAATTACTTATCCCTCCTGAAAATACCAAAGATAATGCCATTACAGAAGTAATGTGCTGTTTTGAATTTGACACTAAATAGACAAGTAAGGCCAATAAAAAAGCACCAACTAAAACGACAAAAAGCCAGAATCTAGCTTGCTCTGATAAGTTACTCCCTAAACCTAGAAATACACCACTATTTTCTGTATAGCCAACCCTGAGAATATCATTAAGGTAACTTGTCATTTGAAATTTAGGCAGGTGTTCTGATGCCAATAATTTAGTAGTTTGATCACAACCGACACATGTAAGGGTAACGAAAAAAATAACGAGAAACCTTCTCCACATATTCATATTTACTCAAATCCTTTTTACAACTAGCCCTATTAATTAGTAATAAAATAGTTGGTTAAAATGTGAATGACAATAAAACCGAACAAGCGGTTACGAATCAGACTTTATTGCTTTGTTAGTATTTTCTTTAATTTGACGCCTAATCATACGAATAATAAAAGCTTCTTCTCTAGTGATAGGTTTGCTACCTATATAAGTTGAATTACCTATTCGTTTTTCTCGCTCCTCTTCACGACGAGCCTCCTCATTAAGTGATTCTTCAAATGCAGCTAATTCAGCTCCAGAAAGCTCTGACCAAATCCCGTCTCTTGCTGAATTCAATGAGCACATTCTAGGAAGGGATTCTTCAATAAGTATTGAACCAAGAGAGTAATATTTATTATCATAAATACAACCAACAATTTTACCTCTATCTAGTACTAGCTCCCATGGAAAATTCAAACCTGATAAACTAACACTTTCACCCTTTATTTTTTCTTGTGCGAGTGTGTTCAAACTCGCGATAAAACAAACTAAAAAAAATAATAATCTCATAAGTTACGTCGATCCTTGATAAGTACAAGCGCCATCGTTAATGGGCAAACAATAGTTGGTTAAAATAGCAATGAAGGAGCAAAAACCAACAGTTTTTTCCTTGTTAAACAGTTGTTATGGTTTATTAACATTCATTAAGGGATAAGAAGAAAAATTTTTCTTATTTATAACTCCTAGGGTAGATTGATTCGAGTAAAGTGCTAACGCCACATTAAGCGGCTAAGAACAGTTTGGCTAAATATAAGGAAAGCCAACTGTTATTAGTCAGTTTGAATGCCTTATAGCGAATTTTAGTATTTACCTATTTGAGACACAAAAAAATTATATTTCTGGTGTAAACAGATCTAATGTTTTCAAAGCTAAATTGAAAACATTTACCGACTGATCACCGCTTACATTTTTTACTACAGTAACGGAGTGCTTATGATCTAAACATAAAATCATCATCGTTACTCCTCCCATACTGCCTCCACTATGCATTACTGATTTTGGATGTCTTTCCATTAATGCAATATATTCAGCTCCATTCCTTTTATCCTTTTTTGCTTTATTGATATAACGATCAAATCCAATCATCCAACCTATACCAAACAAGCTATCAGATTCATCGTTCAATTTTATTTTAGTAAACATTTTTTGCAAAGTTTCTGACTTTAGGTAATCTTGATTCGTATGAGCCATAGCAAACATAGATACGTCAGACGGTGTTGCTAAAAATCCACCTCCCGCGTATTTGTAACTATTGAAAACCTCAGGGGCATTAACTAATGAATCACCATGAAAAGTGTAGGAGCTTTGTCGATTCGAGATGATAACATCGTTATCATCAAAAGTTGTATCTGTTAAATTTAATGGAGTGAATACGTGATCGCGTATTAAACTTTTAAAAGGAACATTTCCCGCAGCATTTTCCATAGCGGCACTAACTAAAGTCCATGCGTATGTCGAGTAGCTAAGCTTTTGACCGGGCATAAATAACAGTTCATCCTGCTTAAAAATATCCAACGCATCAGCCGTAGTTTTATAATCACCATTATTTAAGAACTCCCCTCTTTTATAATGACGAATCCCAGAAGTATGACTGACCAATTGACTCAAAGTAATTTTTTTATGCTTTTCTGGCCACTCAGGAACATAACTACGTACATCTTTATTGAAATCAATTAAGTCTTTCTCATACAATCGCATTAAAGCAGCAGTAGTGATTACTTTGGCTACGCTACCAATACGCATTTTGGTTTTTGCCGTCATAAGCACTTTATGTTCTAAATTAGCAAATCCAAACCCTTTGGCCCACTTTATACCTGTATTATCTGCAACTGCTACACTGATACCAGGTACAGAAGGTGAAACGACTGCTTCTTCATAAACTAGTGTCGCTATCTTCTCAATATCATTGGCGTGGCCGTTGAGGGAAAATAAAATAATAGAAAATAACAATACCCTACTTATGAATGAATTCATTTTTTGATCCTTTAAAATAATATTTAGCCGATATAATTCACTAATTTTGTAAGATTCAATATACAGTTTAGATAACAAAGAGAAAAGTTAGCTGCTATTTCATATTCGCTATAACGCTTTGCTAAGCGGCTAAACGTTGTTTGTTAAAATGCAGCGAAGCAAACAGCCCACTGATTTTAGTCCTGTTAAATTGCTTCTTATGAAGGTACTTACTCAGTCAACGTTAACAGTCTGCTGGGGTTGCATTTGAATAACCATCTGAAAAGCCTGCTATGATATCTGGACCTCCAAAACTAACAATCAAGCAGATTGATGCAAGTAACATTAAATTTCGATTGTTTTTTTGTAGCCAATACTTATAAGTAAAACAAAGAGTAGTAAGCCTAAAGCTTCCAATATAAACATGTGAATTCCTTTTATTAATAATAGTAGTAATCAAATAAACTTTGTATTATCCGAGCTTCTTAACGCTCATTTAAGGGGCTGATAATTGTTTGCTAAAATGTGTAGCGAAGCGGAACCAGCCAATTGTAATTTGTGATTTTACACATTCGATAAAACTTTAACGTTCGCCACAGTTTCTTTTCCATTAAAAAAAGGGGATGGACTATTCATTTTTCTGAACACTCCCTTTAGCATGAAGCCTATTATTTTAGGCATAAATGAAATTGGGAATTTATAATGAGCATCTTCAGGAATTTCTCCGATTGAGTGCTTCCCAAAGGCTTTCATTGTTACAGGGCCTAATGATTCCAACTTCTCTTGTTCACAGCTAAATTTCATAAGTTTTATTGATACACCAACAAATGGAATATTTGCCGAACTCATTGTATTAGCTAATGGCATATTGCAGCAGGTAGTATGCCAACGGTATATACCTTTGTCTTTTAACTGCACAACACCAATATTATCTTTCCCTTCCTTAATTTCCATCAGCTTAGGATAAGTCTGAAAAAGTTCAGAGCCACCATGCTCATCCAAAATATTTTCTTTATTATTTAAATGCGAGGCGAATTTTTGGCAATCGCAGCATAAACAATGTACGTGAAAAAATGAGCCAGAAACCACCTTAAGATTTCCTTTAACTGTTCCACATAAACATTCCAATTCAATTATATTCGACACATTACTTCCTCTTGATAAACACTAACGTAGTGGCGGGCTACTTTAGCACCTAACGCCTTACTAAGCGGGGCGAAATAGTTTACTAAAATGGCGAGAAACGAGCGCTAGCAAACTGTTCAGCGTCCGTTTTACTAACTCGTTAGGCAAACTATAGTGCGGTATAGATTAACCCATGATTAAGTATTTTGTCACTTGGATTTGCATTTTAAAAGATACTGGAATGGTAGGACACCTCCCACTAGCCCCTTTTTTAAAACAGTTGTCATTGGTTTGAAAAACCTCAAAATGTAAATGAGGGGCTGTACTCATACCCGTATTTCCGCTATACCCAATAACATCACCTTGATATACAAATTCACCTAGCTCAACAATAACACCAGCGTTAGTAAGATGAATGTAGGATGAAAAAGTTTTATCTTCATGCGCAATTATTATATGGTTAAATTCATTAGCCATGTTATTACCATCAAAGAAACGATCTTCAATAGAAGCTACTTGACCCGAACGTGCAGCATGAATGGGAGTACCTACATCCATAACAAAATCAAAGGCAAATTCTCCTTTACTTTCAACTGAGTGAGTATTGAGCGTGCAATTACCCTGCCCTAATTGATAACCTTCGCCAACACCAAAGGGTAAATTATATAATGATTTTTCTGGCTCAATAAATCGAGATGCGTTTTGCGATATGCAATCGTAATCAATTTTAGCCATCGTAGAGTTACATGAGATAAGAAGAAAGAAACTACTTATTACCATTAAAAACCTATGATACATACGTTTCCTCGTTTGTTAGCACTTTATTTTATTGAGTAATTTTAATAGTTGTATTATTTCATGCTCTTCTAATAATGAAAAAGCTGAGTCACAACTATGCTCAAAAGAGTGTAATGCATTTGTATATAACTCTTGGCCTGCATCTGTAAGGGCAACTAAGCTTTGGCGTGCATCTTTTGGATTTACAACTTTAAGAGTAATATTGTTTTTTGTCATTGGAGCTAATAACCGTGTAACTCCTGACGCAGTTAATCCAACTGAATCGGCTAAACCTATACGGCTTTGTGAACCACTTTCAGCGTTATATAGTTTATGAATAATAGCAAATTCAGTAAAACTTAATCCGTGTACACTAAGACTAGAATCCAGTCTTTTATTTAATAATGTGCTTATATAAGCTTGCTCTAACATTAAAGGCGCAAAATTTTTTGAGGGCATAACCATTCCTTGAGTTATCATTGACTACTCAAGTGTTGATCAAGGAATTCTGCACGTCAAGTTATTAAAAACATAACGCCTCGTTAAGAAACAATAAAATTGTTGGCTAAAATTAGCGACGAAGGAGCAAAAGCCAATTGTTTTTTGTCATTAGTTAACAGCTTATTATGAAGTACGCAGCAGAGGTATTGCTTCATATTTTTATGATTTCAGGCCTAAGTAAGAAGCCAATAATGCTACCAAAGAGATTCTTGTACATTGCTTCTATCTCTTCTTTATTGATACTGCCGCCAAATATAAGCATTTCAAGTTTTTCTCCAGGTTCTTTCACAATATAGCCTGATGAACTAAAACCATTTTTTTCATAAAAAGCTTTACGCTTGATCCTTTGCTGGTTGTTTTTTTCCTGCTCATCAAGTTTTTCAATATTCAGTACAATTCTTTTTCCGGAGTGCGTAACTTTCATTAAATCCATTACTTTAGTACCATATCCACCTGAGCGGATAGATTCCGATATAGCTAAAAAGTGTACCAATACAATGTCTTTAAACTCAGTGGCATAAATAAGACCAATCCAAGTATCATCTGCATAAAGAACGCTAAAGCCTACCTTACCTTTTCTCAGTTTAAATCTAAGAACCCATGTGGGAATACGTTGAACGGTAGTAAACGCTTTCTGATACAGATCGATAACTTTCGAGTAGTTATCGTCGTTTTGATTTAGTGGACGGAGATTGATGCTCAAATTTAGTACTCATAACGGGCAAATAATGCTTGGCTAAAATAGTGAACAAAAGCCAAGCTGCTATTTGTCCACTTTAATTGATTTGTTAACTACTCTTTTCTATTACCCATTGTTTTACAGGAACTACCCATTCAGGGACTGGTCTATAAAAAGCACCATGTTCTTCACCTGTAGAAATAGAAATTTCATCAAATGAAATTAATTGAGGGCTCCTATTTTTGAGTTTTTCACAAGTAGCAGCACCGTCAGTTGTTTCATAAATGGATAAGAAAGCGCCATTCATTTTAATGTCTGAATACTTATTTGAAACGATGCGCCCACAACCAGCCAATAGAATTGTGTTAACAGGAGTTTCTTCCAAATAATGAGAGGTTAAACTAGTAATAAACGCTCCTCGAGAAAATCCTATAATAGTTATGCGGCTGGCTGCTACTCCATTTTTTAATAGCTCCCTAACATCATTAGCCAATGATTTGGCATGTACAAATGGATCTGTTTTTTTGGGGCGATGATAAGCAATCAAGTTGTATTGACTATCAGAAAGTGATTTCTTTATTGCAGGGAACTCATAAACTCCCCACCTCTCATTTTTAGGAGTCGGGTTTGTACCCTCTACAATAAAACCGTGCGAATAAAAAACATAGCTTTCATTAGCTTTAATTTGTTCGGGGAATTTTTCGTAAACCTGTCCTGCAAAAGATAAGGATGAAAATAATGCACTTATTAATATTGAAAATTTGATACAAACTCTCCTGACATATAACGCCTCACTAAGAGGCTAAGTAATGGTTGGCTAAAATGTGAAACGAAGTGGAACGCAGCCAACTGTTACGTGTCCTTGTTTATTTTCTTGTTAGGCATACTGGCGAGTTAAAACTAAACATACTGCTACGAGTGATATGTTTATTGATGCTCGAATCAGCCAATGATGCTCACGGTATGAAATACCAAATTTCTTTGTAGCTAAAACTATAAAGCTCATTAAGGTAAACCATGGTGTAAAAAAGAACGTTAACTTCCATTTTACCAAAGTTATAGCCAGATCGTGTAAAGCACCACTAACAGCGAAAGTAACAATAATTGCTAGCCACATAGGAATCAGTTGGCTCAATGGTTTCATTATCTTACGGGAAAGGTAATAACCCCATATTGGATTCCAATATTGCCAAAAAAAATAAAATGAACTCGCACCTAAAGAACGTTTGAACATATTAGTCATTGAACCAGATGCACCAAGAGGTACGCCATTACGCTTTTTTACGTACTCTGATAGTGTAATCGTTCTATGCATGCTGATCCTTGTATGTCTACCCCCCACTAAGAGGCAAATAATAGTTGGTTAAAATAAGCGACGAAGCAGCAAAAACCAACTGTTATTTGTCCTGCTTGAGTGGCTTATTAGCAATAGACTACTCCATACTAAGTTTTCTCTCTTTTGTGAAGTGCCACCAGGGAAGCGGATCACCACCTTCCATATAAGATATCGCCGATAAGAAAACATCTATAATACAGTGATCTTGTTTGCAGCCAAGTCTCAAACAATGTTGTCGATACAATTCATATGCATTTTTGCCAATGAGTTGTTTGGGATGAATTAACCCAATTTTTTCTAAATCAGCCGATATAGCTTTACCAATATTTGGTAAATCTGACATTTTTGAAACTTTATCGCGATCCGGTGATTTCATATTATATTGCTAACGCCCTCGTTAATGGGCAAAATTTAGTTGGCTAAAATTATTGAGGAACGAAACACAGCCAACTGTATTTTGTTCTGATTTAACAGTTTATTAGTAGGCACTTCCCCATGTTTAAACACGGAAATTCCTTATTTCATTTTTAATTAAAAAAACATTACATGACTTTATTTATTTTTTCAATTAGTTAAACATACACCTGCCAACTGGTAGATGAGTAAAACAAGAGAAAACTCCTTATTTCACTCAAATAGATCATTTTGGGTTTACACTGTAAAAAACAGAAGAAGTTATAAGTTTAATTTGTTCTATCAATTTTGTTTTAAGATCAAAAAAGCCGAACACATATTGATTCGGCTTCTTATATTTTTACTGAAAATATAACGGTTAAGGCATCATAGCTTCTTGGTCTTCACCTTCTTTCTCAATAACTTCTGGCATAAGGTCTTCTTTCGAAATACCTAGCGCTAAAGCAACTAAACTAGCAACGTAAATTGAAGAATAAGTACCAACAAAGACACCAAAAAGTAATGCTGTTGCAAAACCGTGGATCAATTCGCCACCTCTAAAGAACAGTGCAGCCAATACTAGCAAGGTAGTAATTGAGGTGATAAAGGTACGGCTTAATGTTTGCGTTAACGAGATGTTAATAATCTCTTCTGGTGCACCTTCTCTTATTTTTCTAAAATTTTCTCGGATCCTATCAGAAACAACAATAGTATCATTGAGTGAATAACCAATAACCGCCAATATTGCTGCTAATACGGTTAAATCAAACTCTAACCCTAGAATTGAGAATAAGCCGAGTGTTAGCAGTACATCATGAAATAAGGCCACAACAGAGCCAACAGCAAAGCGCCATTCAAAACGAAAAGCAACATAGAATAAAATACAGATCAGGGCTGTTAGCATTGCTAAGCCGCCCTGCTCTGCCAGTTCGTCACCCACACTTGCACCAACAAACTCTATTCGGCGCATATCAATTTTTTGACCTGTGCCTGTTTCCAATGCTTTTAAAACTTCATTACCTAACATTTCCATTTTTACGTCTTCACGTAACGCTAGGCGAATAACAACATCACGGCTACTGCCATAGAGTTGAACTACCGCATCAGTATAACCGTTAGAGTCCATAATGGTTCTTAACTTAGTTAAATCTGCCGCTTCTTCAAAGCCAACTTCAATCAGGGTTCCGCCTGTAAAGTCTAGGCCAAAGTTCAGTTTATTGGTTGCCAGTGAAACCACTGAAGCAATCATTAGTATCGCACTAAATATCATCGCAATTTTGCGATAACCCATAAAGGCGACAGTTTCTTTTAATTGTAATATTTGCATAATTATTTCAACTTATCCCTTTAATTATATCGGAAGCTTTTTGAGACTTTTTCCGCCCCAAATAGCATTAACAATGGCACGAGTACCTACTACAGAGGTGAACATTGAGGTTAAAATACCGATTGATAAAGTAATGGCAAAACCTTTAATTGGACCTGTACCAATGGCATATAAAATAATAGCGGCAATTAACGTCGTGATGTTAGCATCAATAATGGTTGAAAACGCAGCGTCATAACCTTGGTGTATCGCTTGTTGTATGGTTTTCCCTTCGCGTATTTCTTCGCGTATACGTTCAAAAATAAGTACATTGGCATCAACGGCCATACCAACAGTTAGCACTATACCTGCCATTCCCGGTAGCGTTAATGTAGCGCCAGGTATTAACGACATAACACCAACAATTAGTACTAAGTTTGCCCCTAGTGCTAAGTTAGCAACAACACCAAAGGCGCGATAGTAAATAATCATAAAGATAAAGACTAAACCAAAGCCAAACATAATAGCTTGAAAGCCTAATTGAACGTTTTCAGCACCTAGTGTTGGGCCTACTGTACGCTCTTCAACAATTTGAATAGGTGCTATTAATGCACCAGCACGTAATAACAAGGCTAAGTTATGTGCTTCAGCTGGGCTTCCAGCACCTGTTATACGAAAGCTTTTACCTAAACGGGCTTGAATCGTTGCAACACTAATAACTTCTTGATGCTTTTCAAAAACAAGGTTACCTTGTGCATCTTTCTTATCAGTCGCTTTATATTCAATAAACACCGTTGCCATTGGCTTACCAATATTACTTTTTGTACCGCTAGACATTTTACTGCCACCAGCAGAGTCGAGAGAAATATTAACTTGGGGGCGAGAGTATTCGTCAAAGCCAGATTTTGCATCAACAATATGATCGCCCGTTAACATGATGCGCTTTTTCAGTAATACCGGACGACCATCACGCTCATATAATAAAATTGAGCTGGCAGGTACTCGGCCTTTTAATGCTTGGCCGATATCGCCAGTTTGGTCAACTAATCTAAATTCGATAGTTGCCGTTGCATTTAAAATCTCTTTTGCTTTTGCGGTATCTTGAACACCCGGAAGCTCAATAATAATATGCTTTTTACCTTGGCGTTGTACCAAGGGCTCAGACACCCCTAATTCGTTAACACGGTTTCTAATAATAGTGATATTTTGTTGAAGCGCATAATCACGAATTTCTTTAATTTTAAGGTCTGTCATCGACACTTTAAGTGTTAACGCACCTTCATTATCAAACCACTCCATGCCCTGATAGCGTTTTTTCAGCGTAGATTCGCCTTTAGCAAGATCTTCAACATTACGAAATAGCACAATAACATTGTCGCCATCTTGTTTTACACTACGGTAACGTATTTTCTCACCACGTAAATCGGTGCGAAAATCGCCTACCATTGCGTCTACCGATTTATCGATAGCGGCTTGCATGTTCACTTCCATTAAGAAGCTCACACCACCAGATAAATCTAAACCAAGTTTCATTGGCGTACCACCAACCGAAGCCAACCAATCAGGTGTTGCCGGTGTTAAATTTAAAGCAACAGAGTATTTGTCACCTAAATTTTCATCTAATAAATCACGAGCGCGTAGCTGTTGCTCAGTATCATTAAAACGTACTAACACTTGGCCTTTTTCAAGGGCTATACTACGTGAACTAATATTTTTTTCAGACAACTGAGTGCGAATATTATCAACTGTGGCAAGGTCAACTTCAACGCCGCGCAGGCCTGAAATTTGAACAGCAGGGTCTTCACCATATAAATTAGGTAAAGCGTAGAGTGCACCAAGAGCGATAATAAACATCACCATTAGTGTCTTCCATAATGGATATTTATTTAACACAAGTTATCCTTTTAAAATTTGGGTTTTAAACTTTTCTAAAAACTAACATTTATTCCTGTAGTGATTAAGTTCGCAGCCAGTTGACTCTTTAGCAAAGAAGAAACACGCAGTTGACGCACGTCAATGAGTATTTCTGATGCCGCTAAAAAGTTAACTGGCAATGAAATTAATTGCTACAAAGATTTCATGGTGCCTTTTGGCAATACAGCATTAATTGCTGCTTTTTGTAAAACAACTTCAGTACCTTCAGCAACAGTAATGACAATAAAATCTTTCTCGTCAGATACTTTAGCGATTTTACCAACAATACCACCTTGCGTTAATACTTCATCACCTTTTGAAAGTGCTGACATTAAGCCTTTATGCTCTTTTACACGCTTTGATTGTGGACGATAAATCATAAAATAAAATACCACACCAAAAACGGCTAACATGATCAACATTTCCATACCTCCACCTGCTGGTGCTGGTCCTGCTGCGGCGTGTGCTGTACTGATAAATAAACTCATAACTTCCTCTTATTTTTCTTTTGATAAACTAATTAATAAAACTTTTCATTTGCCTGATTTTTATACTTGCCAGAGTGTCTTAAGACTCCAATTCTGGCACGGGTAAATCGCGTAATGCGTAAAATTCTTCAACAAAGGCGTCTAATTTACCTTGCTCAATGGCATCACGCAAACCTTGCATCACTTTTTGATAAAAATGTAAGTTATGCAGGGTGTTTAATTGTGAGCCTAAAATCTCTTTACACTTATCTAAATGATGTAAATAAGCACGAGAGTAGTTTTTACAGGTATAACAATCACAGGTTGGATCAAGTGGTCCGGTATCTGTTTTATGTACAGCATTACGAATTTTAATCACGCCGGTATTAATAAATAAATGGCCATTGCGGGCATTACGGGTTGGCATTACGCAGTCAAACATATCAATACCACGACGTACACCTTCGACTAAATCTTCTGGCTTACCCACCCCCATTAAGTATCGGGGCTTATTTTCAGGTATCAAGGGAGCAGTATGATCTAAAATTCTGATCATATCTTCTTTTGGCTCACCTACCGATAAGCCGCCGATAGCGTAACCATCAAATTCAATATCTTTTAAACCATTTACCGATACTTCGCGTAAGTCTTCATGCATGCCACCTTGTACAATACCAAATAAAGCAGAAGGGTTATCTCCATGGGCATCTTTAGAACGCTGAGCCCAACGCAGTGATAGCTCCATTGATTTTTTAGCAACTTCATGGCTAGCAGGGTATGGCGTACATTCATCAAAAATCATTACCACATCAGAGCCTAGGCTGCGCTGAACTTCCATAGAGCGTTCAGGGGTAAGCATGATTTTTTCGCCATTAACAGGTGAACTAAAACGAACACCTTCTTCAGTAATTTTGCGCATTTTACCTAAACTGAACACTTGAAAACCACCGGAGTCAGTAAGAATTGGCTTTTGCCAATTCATAAATCCGTGTAAGCCACCATGTTGTTCAATAATGTCAGTACCTGGGCGTAACATTAAGTGAAAAGTATTGCCTAAAATGATATGAGCGCCTGTGGCTTCCACTTCATCGGTTTTCATGCCCTTTACGGTTCCGTATGTTCCCACAGGCATAAATGCCGGAGTTTCTACTACACCGCGATCAAACGTTAACCGACCACGACGGGCTTTGCCATCGGTATTGATCAGATCATATTTCATTTTGTTTTTACTATCATCTGTATTATTCATTGTTTTCTCCTTGCCCACTAGCAAAACAGGCCAGCGGCTTTTTAGCATTGTATATTCCGGGATAATACCGGAATGACAGTTTAATTCGTTTTTTTGGTCAAAAACATCGCATCACCGTAACTGAAAAAACGATATTTTTCTTCAACAGCATGTTGGTATGCCGCAATAATATTGTCATAACCTGAAAAGGCACTTACTAGCATTAATAGCGTAGACTCTGATAAATGAAAGTTAGTCACTAAAGCGTCGATAAGTTGAAATTGGTAACCTGGTGTTATAAAAATATCGGTATCACCATAAAATGGCGCAAGCTCTTCGCCATTTTCTTGTGCTTTTTTTGCTGCACTTTCTAATGAACGAACAGAGGTTGTGCCCACAGCAATTACCCGACCACCATTTTTTTTAGTGGTATTAATTTTATCAACCACCTCACTAGATACTTCTACATATTCTGAGTGCATGATGTGATCGGCAATTTCGTCCACTTTTACTGGCTGGAATGTACCCGCGCCAACGTGTAAGGTGACAAAAGCAAATTCAACACCTTTGCTTTGTAGTGTTGCTAACATCGCATCATCAAAATGTAAACCTGCGGTAGGCGCTGCTACCGCTCCTGGTTTTTCGTTATAAACAGTTTGATAACGCTCACGATCGCTGTCTTCGTCTGGGCGGTCTATATAAGGGGGTAAAGGCATGTGGCCAATATCATCAAGTACTTCAAGCACCGACTGTTCACCATGAATTTTCAACTCAAACAAGGCGTTATGCCTGGCAACCATTGTCGCCTTCACTTTACCTTCAAGCAGTATTTGTGTACCAACTCTCGGCGATTTACTTGCGCGAATATGAGCCAAAACCGTGTGTTCATCAACTAAACGTTCAACTAAAACTTCAAGTTTACCGCCGGTGTCCTTTTGACCGAACATTCGGGCAGGAATAACACGGGTATTATTAAAAACTAATAAATCCCCCGGTTGAATTTGTTCAACTAAATTTAAAAAATCACTATCATCAAGCACGCCGGAGTTACCATTAAGCGTGAGTAAACGGCTCGCAGTTCGATCTGCTTTAGGATAACGAGCAATAAGCTCTTCAGGTAAATCAAAGGAAAAATCGGCAACACGCATGGTTTAATTCGTCTATCGTTAGTTGTATGAAGTTAAATAAAGTTGTATTTAGTCGGTAGTTTGACCATATAAAAAACGCGTTATTTTAGTGGGCAGCCCCTTTAATAGCAAGCGAAAACTCCCTTTAAGCACACAGGTAAAGCATTGAGTAAAATTAATCTTGTTTATAATCAAAATTCAACGAAGTTTGTCTGTCAAAAATAAATTTTTATCGTATGCTCAAGGGAGTGTAAAAATAAGAGAAAATAATATGAATAACCTTGCCTTTGCTATCGCAAAAACCATCTTGAATGGTTTTGATCGTCACATTTATTTATTCAGTGAAATAACCCAGTCGGCTCAACAACGATTTGAACAGTGCCAATGGGCTGAGGTTCAACTTGCAGCAAAAGCAAGGAATGACTTTTATGACTTACGGGTAGCTGAAACCTTAGATACCATTAAACAAGACTTTTGTATTGATGCCCTTGACGATGATTTATGGCAGGCGGTAAAGGTTTCTTATGTTGACTTACTCTGCCAACATTTTCAGCCAGATCTTGCCGAGAGTTTTTATAACTCGGTGTTCTGCCATTTATTTGAACGTAAGTATTATCATAACGCGTATATTTTTGTTGAAAGTAGCTGCCGTTTATCACAAAGAACACCACCAACAATCTATAAACGCTACCAGCCTAGTGAAAAAGGCTTATATCAAACCATTGCTGCCATCATGAATCATGACGGATTAAATGTGCCTTATGAAAACTTAAAACGCGATATTAACACCCTTATTCGCGCTTTTCGTCAGCAAGCCCATAAAACACGTTACCAGCTAGATGAATTACAGTTTGATATCCTCAACTTTGTTTTTTACCGTAATAAGGGCGCTTATATTATTGGCCGTGTAATTTCTCCAGCTGGCGAAACACCTTTTATTGTTACCGTACTCAACAATGAAAAAGGTGGTCTTTATATTGACGCGCTATTGACCGAAGGTGAGTCAATGGCGGTTGTTTTTGGTTTTGCTCGAGCTTACTTTTTTGTTGATTGCCAACACCCACATACATTAGTTGATTTCTTAAAAGGATTAATTCCTCATAAAACTCGAGCCGACTTATATTCAGCTATTGGTTTTCATAAACAAGGGAAAACCCAATTTTATCGTGACTTCCTTAATCATTTAGAGGCCAGTGACGATAAGTTTGTTTTAGCCGCAGGTATTAAAGGCATGGTTATGTCGGTGTTCACGCTCCCCTCTTACCCTTATGTTTTTAAAATAATCAAAGATAAGTTTTCACCCAGTAAAAACATGACTAAAAAGGATGTTAAGGGCAAATACCGATTAGTTAAATTGCACGACAGAGTGGGCCGTATGGCAGATACCATGGAATACTCTGAAGTTGCTTTTCCAAAAAATAGGTTTAGTGAAGAGTTACTCGAAGAGCTAACCAAAGTTGCCAGCTCAATTCTGCGTTATGAAGATGATCTAATTATTATTCAGCATCTATATATTGAACGCCGAATGATACCACTAAACTTATATCTAGCAGATGCATCAGCTGAGCAACTTGATGAAGCAATTTATGGTTACGGCAAAGCCATTAAACAATTAATTGCTGCGGATATTTTCCCTGGTGATATGTTATTAAAAAACTTTGGCGTAACACGTCACGGCAGAGTAATCTTTTATGACTACGATGAAATTACTTACATGAACGAGGTTAACTTCAGGGTGAAACCCGTTCCAGTAACAGAAGAGCAAATATATGCGGCTGAGCCTTGGTACTCTGTTGATCCTGGTGATATGTTTCCAGAAGAATTGGCAACTTTTGCTTTAGCTAACCCTCGATATCGTGCAGCGTTTATTAAACACCACCCAGAACTGCTAGAAGCGTCTTTTTGGCAGCAGTGCCAGCAAAATGTTGCCAAGGGCATAGTGGAAGATGTATTCCCTTATCCTGATAATTTACGATTTTGTAATTTACGAGAAGAGATGCGCGAAAGTGTACGTGAAGAGAGTTAACCCAAAGCGATTACTTTTAGCTGGTATTTGTTGAATAATCGAGCAAACAAACATTATTTAGCAAATACCACTTTACCTTTTAACTTCCATCAGTATAATGCTTTTCCTGTTGCAGGGGTGTAGTTCCAATTGGTAGAACAGCGGTCTCCAAAACCGACGGTTGGGAGTTCGAATCTCTCCACCCCTGCCATTTCTTATTTTATTCTGTTTTATTATTCAGCTATTCCATTATTTATTCTTTGAGTTATTAATTAATTCTGTCATCATATCCACAAAACTCGTAGTCTCTTTATTAACCTATTTGCCTTATTATGACCATCAGCAAACGACAATTTGATTTACTGAATGTGATGAATATTCCTTTATGGGTGTCGACGCAGTCAAATAAAGCTTCTGTAGAAAAAGAGGTTGATGTAGTTGAAGAAAGCAAAATAGCCGGCACTCAACATAGCATCGATCATTCAATTGAATTAATCGATCCCTTACTTGCAAACAATCATCTTTTTAGTAATATTCTACTGACTTTAGGTCTTTCAACAGCAGAGATAAGCATCGAAGCTAATAGTGTTAATCTTGGCTTAATCAACTGGCAGTTTAGTTCAACAAATACCATAAGCTTTGAAAATAACTTGCTAACAACGCCAACAATCGAGCAGTTAGAAAAATCCCCAGCACTTAAACGCCAATTGTGGCAATTATTGATAGAAAGTGAGTTAGTATGTCGCTAAATTTTCAGCCTATTACTTTGGCTGACGTTAACAAACTCATGCCTATTGAAGAGGCGTGTCACTCTCACCCTTGGAGTGAAAAAACGTTTTCCAGCTGTATTGATGGTCGATATTTTGGCCAGTATGTAACAACCAAACTTGACAATGAAGTGGAAGATAAAGCTATAGGATTTTACATTGGTGAACATGTCGCAGGTGAAGGTACCTTAATGGATATCTGCATTACGCCCAACCAGCAAGGTAATGGCTTTGGTAAAACCTTACTACTAGATTTTTTCAAACAATGTCAACAGCTAGGCTTAACAAAAATTCATTTAGAAGTGCGAGCTAAAAACATTAGTGCACAAATGCTGTATATTAACCAAGGCTTCAAAGAAACTGGACGTAGAACAGGATATTATCCCAGCGCTAATGGCTTTGGTTATGAAGATGCCATTGTGATGTCTAAAAAATTGTAAGCTCAGCAGTCAATTACAAACAATTGCATTCTTTTACTTCCTTTCCCTACTTAGTGATCCCTTCAAGAATTACCATCGTGAGCATTATTTCATTTAATAGTTGAACCTTATGTTTACACCGATAACCCCCGTTAGTGATACTGAATTATCAAAAGATGAACTTGCTAACATGGCTTTAACACAAGCGATGTTACAACTAAGTAAGTTGACACAATTAAGCAATGAAGAATGTTTATCAATGATTAAAAAGCAGCTATTTGTCGAAGCAGCGCCATATAAAGCACCAAAAGCAACTGCCAACTTATTAGATAATCAAGAAAGTGACTATATTATTTCGCTATTCAATTAATACCATCTTAAATATAGGGCTAAAACGAACACAATAGTCCTAGCTATATTCTATCCTAAAGTAGCTCGTCCAAGTGTTACTTGTCCTGTTGCTGGGAAATAGTGTATTTGCCAATTTTCTTGGCCTTTTGCAGTATTGTCAGCAATGTAATTATAATAACAGTAAGTTGTCGGCAAGGTAGTAACAGCATTAGAATACCAATAAATAATGTCGTTATCGCCACCAAAAGATGAGTCTACATACTCTGCTAATTTAAAATCATTAGCATCAAGTAATCCAAGCCATAGTTCACCGCAATAGTCCCCCGTAAGCACGGTTCCGGCATTTACACCAACTAAAGTATCTTCACCAAGCGGATACCCCAATGTGGTTGAATCGATATCGCCTTGTCCAAAACAAGCTAAGTTATATATCACATCCTGCTCGCCAGAAGCTAGCCAACAACTATAATAGAGCGACACCGCACCTTTAAAAGAACCAGAAAGTGATTTTGCTACTGAGTCATGAGCGCCTTGACTATTGTTAATGAATTTAGGTAATGCCGTTGCAGATAAAATTCCTAACAAAACAATGACAACAACCAATTCAATTAAAGTAAAACCTTTATTTTTCATATCCATACCTATTTACGACAACAACGAAAAATTGCAAATTACAACTTAAGTATTCAATATACAAAGTAATTGTGAAATTATCGAATAAGTAAAACAAGGTTACCTTTCGTAGTAATAAGTTATGCTACCTTACAAACCTACTCTTACATTCTTTAGTGTGATTATATAAATAATGACTTTTATGGTTAATTTTTCTTTATTGCATTACTTTTATTGATGATTTTCGCTATAATGCTGCGCTTTTAATTTTATTTATTTTGTCACTTTTCACAAAGGGGCTAACAATCCATTTTCAACAGGTAATCAGCATGTCTGTACAACAGCAGGAAGTCGACTTACGTAGAACTTTCGCCATCATTTCGCATCCAGATGCGGGTAAAACCACTATCACTGAAAAAGTTTTACTTTTTGGTCAAGCCCTACAAAAAGCCGGTACCGTTAAAGGTAAAAAGTCTGGTCAGCATGCGAAGTCTGATTGGATGGAAATGGAAAAAGATCGTGGAATTTCAATTACCACTTCTGTTATGCAATTTCCTTACAACAATTGCTTGGTTAATTTACTCGACACCCCTGGTCATGAAGACTTCTCAGAAGATACTTACCGTACACTAACAGCTGTAGATTCATGTTTGATGGTAATTGACGTTGCCAAAGGTGTAGAAGCCCGTACGGTTAAATTAATGGAGGTCACCCGTTTAAGGGATACTCCTATCATTACTTTTATGAATAAAATGGATCGTGATGTTCGTGACCCTATTGAAGTGATGGATGAAGTTGAAGAAGTATTAAAAATCAACTGTGCCCCCATCACATGGCCTGTTGGTATGGGTAAAGAATTTAAGGGTGTTTATAACCTACTTACCGATGAAGTGCACTTATACCAATCGGGCTTAGGCCACACCATTCAAGAAAAACGAGTGATTAAAGGCTTAGATAATCCCGCCCTTGATGAAGCAATTGGACCCTTTGCCGAAGATTTTCGCGAAGAAATGGAGTTAGTGATTGGCGCTGCTCATGAATTTGATTTAGAGGCCTTTTTAAAGGGTGAACTTACACCAGTATTTTTTGGTACGGCGTTAGGTAACTTTGGTGTTGATCATATGCTTGACGGTTTAACTAAGTGGGCACCAAAGCCATTGCCAAGATTAACAGATACCCGTAATGTTGATGCCAATGAAGAAAAATTCTCTGGTTTTGTTTTTAAAATTCAAGCCAACATGGATCCTAAACATCGTGACAGAATCGCTTTTATGCGCATCTGTTCAGGCAAGTATGAAAAAGGCATGAAAATGCGCCAAGTGCGCATTAACAAAGATGTAAAAATAGCCGATGCGGTAACCTTTATGGCTGGCGATCGCTCTAATGTAGAAGAAGCATATGCCGGTGATATTATCGGTTTACATAATCATGGCAGTATTCAAATTGGTGATAGCTTTACTGCTGGTGAAATGATGAAGTTTAGTGGGATTCCAAACTTTGCCCCAGAAATGTTCCGCCGCATTCGCTTGCGTGATCCACTAAAAGCGAAACAGTTACAAAAAGGGTTGATACAGCTATCTGAAGAAGGTGCAGTTCAAGTATTTAGACCCTTTATCAATAATGACATGATCGTAGGGGCTGTTGGTGTACTTCAATTTGAAGTTGTTGTGCAACGATTAAAATCTGAATACAAAGTTGATGCGATTTATGAGCCGATTAGTGTGGCGACTGCCCGATGGTGCACTTGTGATGATGAGCGCACTTTAGAGCAATTTAAAAAGAAAGCCGGTGATAATTTAGCCCTAGATGGTGGTAATAACTTAACGTATATTGCCCCTACTATGGTGAATTTATCGTTGGCGCAAGAGCGTCATCCAGAGATCATATTCAGAGCAACCCGAGAACACTAATTTTGCTACGTAGCTAGATTTCTATCTGCGTTACTTATTCAATTTAATTCGGTCATTTAGCACACTAAACTCCCGAATAAAATTGAATAAGTGCCTTGCTATAAAACTAGCTACTTGCAAAATGTAAATACCTCAATATATTTAATGCTTCTTTTGGAAAGTATTATAAATAATAAATCAAGTTACTAGCTGTGAGTTACTCTATTCTCGCAGCTAGTTGGTTCAAGGCAGAAGAAAACGCGCAGAGTTGACGAGAGTCAATGAGCACAATTGATGAATGCATTGAGCCAAATAGCAAAGAGAATGAGATAACTAAATGAATATTAAACAAATATTAAGTAAAAAAGTTAGCGCTGCTATGGCTGCTGCAGGTTTACCTGAAGGGACTAACCCTGCTGTTAGTCTTTCTAGCCGAGCAGGTTTTGGCGATTACCAAGCCAATGGTGTAATGGGTGCCGCTAAAAAACTTAAAACTAATCCTCGAGAATTAGCCACTAAGGTTGTCGAAAATTTAGACTTAGCGGGTATTGCCAGTAATGTTGAACTTGCAGGCCCTGGTTTTATTAATATTCATTTAGATGAAAAGTGGTTAAGTAGCCAACTGTATACCATTGCTGGTGATGCACATATTGGTGTTGCACAACGTGCTCAACCTCAAACAGTTGTAGTCGATTATTCAGCGCCAAACCTTGCAAAAGAAATGCATGTTGGTCATTTACGTTCAACCATTATTGGTGATGCGGTTGTACGTGCGCTTGAATTTAGAGGCGATAAAGTTATTCGTCAAAATCACATGGGTGATTGGGGCACACAATTTGGTATGCTAATCGCACATTTAAGCGATAAATTGGCCAGCGACGAGGTGGCTGAAACTGCACTTAGCGATTTAGAGAATTTTTACCGTGAAGCTAAAATACGCTTTGACGAAGAAGAAGGCTTTGCTGACAGAGCTCGTGCTGATGTTGTAAAACTACAAAGTGGTGATGCAGATTCTGCCAAGTTATGGCAGCAATTTATTGATATTTCAATTACCCACAGTGAAGAGATTTACCAAAAACTTAATGTATCACTTACTCGCGGCGATATTATGGGTGAAAGCGCCTACAACCCTGATTTATCAACAGTGATTGATGAACTAATGGCAAGCGAAATTGCCGTGGAAGATCAAGGCGCAAAAGTTGTCTTTATTGATGAAATGGCCAATAAAGATGGCGAGCCTTCAGTATTTATTGTACAAAAATCAGGGGGTGGATTTTTATATGCCACTACAGATTTATCAGCTTGTCGCTATCGAAGTGGCAAGTTAAAAGCGGATCGCATTATCATTTTTACTGATGCTCGTCAGTCTTTGCATTTTAAGCAAGTAGAAATTGTTGCTCGAAAAGCTGGTTTTTTACCTAACAATGTCGGCTATCAACATTGTCCGTTTGGCATGATGATGGGTAATGACGGTAAACCATTTAAAACGCGTACTGGTGGTACCATTAAATTAGCAGAGTTACTCGACGAAGCCGTTTCACGAGCTAGCGAAGTGATTAGTGAGAAAAATCCTGATTACAGTGCTGAAAAATTAGCAGAAATCGCTGGTAAAGTAGGTATTGGCGCAGTTAAGTTTGCTGATTTATCCAAAAACCGTACCAGTGATTATATTTTCAACTGGAAAACCATGTTGAGCTTTGAAGGGGCAACAGCGCCCTATCTTCAATATGCTTATTCCCGTATTCAGTCGATATTTAGTAAAGCAGCGCTTGATTTATCTCAAACTCCAGCAATAATAAATATTTTAGAACCTCAAGAAAAGTCACTGGCACTGAAATTACTTCAATTAGAAGATGTGATCGATGCAGTCATTAGTGAGTGTATGCCAAACCTGTTATGTAATTATCTTTATGAATTAGCGAGCCTTTATATGAGTTTTTATGAAGCTTGTCCTATTCTTAAGGAAGGCATTGATATTGACGTTAAAAATTCACGGTTAGCCTTGTGTCAGATAATTTCTAACACATTAAAACAAGGTTTAGATATTTTAGGCATTGAAACAATGGAGCGGATGTAAATAGTACTATTTCAAGCACATTTTAAATGATGATGACGATATATACTTAAAGAGCCACTATGATAAAAACAAGCGAATCAGCATCTTCTGCGGCGATGACACAAGCGATCACTAAAACAGTGATCGTTAAAGCAGTGGCAGGTGTAAAAACATTGCCAAGCCCACCCAAAGTCTATTTGCAGTTAAATGCATTACTACAAGAAAAAAACACTGACTCTCAAAAATTTGCCAATATTATTACCCAAGATCCGGCGTTAGCAGCTAAAGTATTGCAATTTTCGAATTCATCTTTTCTAGTTAATGGTAAAGCACTCACTAACATCACTGATGCCATTACTAAAATGGGTCTTGATACCCTTTGTTGTATTGTCATGACTTCAGAGCTTTTTTCTTATAAACCTGACATTGAAAATTACTCTATTGTTAATGAGCAATTACACAGTTTAGCTGTCGCAAGGCTTGCCGCATCGTTAGTTAAAGCTGAATTGAAACAAGAAGCGATGCTTGCCGGATTGTTACATGATTTAGGCAAAATTGTGCTTTTTGAAATCAACCCGAAATTGACTCAAACATTTTTTAAACACAAAGAAAAAGCTAAAGATAATATTGCCCTAGAACAAAAGGTTTTTAGCACAGACCATTGCCACATCAGTGGATATTTACTGCATACGTGGAATTTCTCTGCAAGCTTAATTGAAGCCGTGGTATTACACCATAGTCCTGAGAAACTCTTGAGAAAAAGTTTCGGTATTGCTCAAGCAACTTATGTTGCTGACCAACTTATTCACGGACAAGACCTTGATGAGAGCTTTGTTGAACATTTTAAATTAGCGCCTTTACTAGAAAAACTAACCGCAAGAGCAGCAAAGCTTAAAGGATAAAGTTATTAAAGAGGCAGCAATGAAATTTACTGATAGCCATTGCCATCTCGACTTCGATGAGTTTAATCGCTTTGATAAACAAAACAAACAGCTTATTTCCCAGTGTTACACAGCCAACATTCACCAAATTATAGTGCCCGCTATCCATCCAGATAACTGGCAGAAAGTATTAACAATCGCGGCTCAGTATTCACAAAATAAGTTTACGGATCAAATGGAGAAAATAACAAAGCCAACAATATACGCTTGTCTCGGCATTCACCCATGGTTTTTAACAAATCTTAATCACACACACCTTGATAACTTAGCCAGCAATGTTCAGAAAAATATAAATAACATTGTCGCCATTGGCGAAACAGGTATTGATGGCGGCATTATTAAGCAACAAGATAATCTTAGCCAGCAAATTGATTTTTTCAGTTATCAATTGCAACTTGCAAAAACCCATCACTTACCGGTAATCGTGCATCACCGTCAATCTCATCAACATATAGTACCCATCCTTAAAAAATTACAACTAACTGAGTCAGGTATCATCCATGCATTTTCCGGTAGCTATCAACAAGCAAAGGATTATCTTGATTTAGGGTTCAAACTTGGTATTGGCGGTACCATTACCTACCCTAGAGCACGTAAAACAATTAATGCTATCAAACGCCTGCCACTATCGAGCTTAGTGCTAGAAACTGATGCCCCTGCCATGCCATTATTTGGGCAACAAGGTGAAGTAAACTCACCATTAGCACTCATTAATGTTTTTGAACACTTAGTAGAACTTCGTGATGAAAATAAAGAAGAAATAGCCCAGCAAATTGAATTGAATATTAACCAGGTATTTACATTAAATAAATAAGCCAAGAGTCATATGTACCCATACTATTTCTTAGGTAATCGATACCCTTGGCGGCTAAAGCGGTTAAGTCCTCTCGTTAAGAAAAAACCCACCAAAACAGCCATAATAATCATTACTCGTAATAATTGCTGACGCTCATTACTGGCGACAGTTAATACATCACTAAGTTGAGATTTTTCGATGGTTATCCGCAAGTATCCTAATAACTTATCTGTCCTGATTTCTTGAACAAAAGGTACATATTTAGCGCTAAGGTTACGCTTTTGAGGTGAAACGCCATAAAGATCGTTAATTGTGTCAATTGAATAATCTTCGCTCATAGATGAAAACAGCACCTGTCCAGTTTCATCATATAAATGAACCGATTGAACAAAATCTAATATAGCTAATTCATTGATGGTTTTTTGTAGTAATTTGCTGTGATCGTCAATCATCAATACTTGCAAACTAACACCTGCCTGATTCAAGTATTGCGCGCTAATATCTTGAAAATATTTATTTATTAGCGTTTTATCCTTCATACCGCTGGCTAGCCATAAATTCATCACAACAATAATAAACATAATAGCTATAGCTAATTGCATTATTTTATTATAAATAGATGAAGTTTTAGGGTATAAAGATGGTTCAGATTGCTGCATAAATACCTTTATAGTCAAGTCGATTGAAAATACAGGATTTTGCAAGTGGCTTGAGCATATAATATCGCTAACATAGTATTCACACTATAGATTATTTTGAATGCTCGATGAAGTAAATTGTCTAACTTTATCTTTTAGTCGCCGCCAACTTACCATAAATAAAAGAGGCTTAACTTGTCAATTTCAGTACAAACTTTACCAATTAAAAAGAATATAAATATCGCTATTGAGCAATATATTTCCACTAGCCAAGAAACTGCGAGTCTTCCTTGTTATTGCGATTTATCGGCATCTGAGATTATTATTTCTGCAAATATTACTTTGCTAGAGGTTGCTGAGTTAACAATCCAACCGGTAACATTTGATCATGAAAATCAATTGGAGTTAGTTGTTTTTAGCGATATTAGTTATTTGTTATTAGTAGATATAATCGAGCAATGTCAACTGTCAGTAACTGCACTAAATGCTATTAACCATCGAAATAACCTGATGAGTTTTCGTTTTAATGTTACGAGTAAAGACCTTAAACATTCTCGAGAAACACTTGCACAATTAGCCCTTAAAAATTCAATTGAAGCGGCTTTATTATCAAGTGCTCCTCAGTTAGCAACCCCTGGTTTATTAGTCATGGATATGGACTCGACAACCATTGAAATTGAGTGTATTGATGAAATTGCGGTGCTAGCAGGTGTCGGTGAGCAAGTTGCCGCCGTAACTGAGCTTGCCATGCAAGGAGAGCTTGATTTTGCCCAGAGTTTACATCAACGAGTTTTAACGTTAAAAGATGCTCCTGAACAAATATTGGCAGATGTTGCTAAAAACATCCCGTTAATGAAAGGTCTTGAAACATTAATTAAACAGTTAAAGCATCATAATTGGCGTATTGCTATTGCATCAGGCGGTTTTACCTATTTTGCTGAACATTTAGAAAAAATGCTGGAATTAGATGCTAGTTTCGCTAACCAATTAGAAATTGATAATGGCAAATTAACCGGCAAGGTATTAGGCAATGTGGTTGATGCCCAAGCTAAAGCTGACTCACTCGCCATTTTAAGTGAAAGATATAATATTGATAAGAAGCAAACCGTAGCAATGGGTGATGGCGCCAATGACTTAGTCATGATGGCTGCAGCTTATTTAGGCGTTGCCTACCATGCAAAACCCATTGTACTTGCTCAAGCTGATACTAGCATCAATCATAGTGGTTTAGATTGCTTGTTACATTGGTTGAAATAAAAATCAGTCAACATCAGGGCATAAGGGTTTATTGCTATTATTCAACACGCCCTGATTTTTAAGCTATCTACTTATCAGACTTTTTATGGCGGAACTATTTTAACGGAATGAGTTGGTGACGGTACAAGGTTTCTTTAGTAATGTCGATTAATTGAACAATACCAGCAACACTCCATATTTCTTGCTCTATTTGCTTACCACGATGAATGGCATAAGAGCTGATATAACTCAGCTCTGGATTCAAGTATTCCATATCAGGCTCGTTAGCTCGGGACAGTTTGGTTTGAATACAAAAAAAACTGCCTGTTTTTAAAGCATTACTGATGAATAACTTTTTCAGTTTAGCTGAGCCTAATTCACTCGCTAACTTTGTTGTAACGGCCTGATCTATTCTTTCTACATCATGGTTGATAGCAATATAAACAATGTTAGATAATGGTTCATCGCTTGAAACCATTTTTTTCAAATTCGAATGTAATAAACTTGTCGCTTGCAAGTTATTTAACAGCGGATAAAGGTTGTAGCAGCTTTTACGATCGCTTAATTGCTCCATTTGCGCTAATAAATCATTTCGTGTTGAGCTTGAAGTAATAGTTTCTATTTTATAACGGCTACCACTTGTTTGAATTACCAGTGACTGACTCGTAATCTTACCCGTGTAAAGCGTTCTTAATGCTTTAGCTAAACCAGGTATCAAATTGGTATATTCATCAGTGGTTAATTTGTCTTTATTCTTTTCTATTAATAATTTGAAAAAAGAACGGCCAATATGCTGATGTTTTTTAACATAAACCCTTAAGTTAATAATGGTCTTTTTCTTGTTAATACGCATAACTTCATAAGGTAACTGACTTAAATCAAAAGCTGACGTTATTTTCTGTAATTTTGGGAAATTTAAATTAACCACATCGCCTTTATTTAATAGCGAACTACTTTCTAGTTCAATCTTTAGTCCTAAGGTTGAAAAATTATGAGAGCTTCCCTGCCATTTTTCCCCTTGAGCTTCAATAACGGCGGGAGTTGTATAATTAAACCTTAATTCTTGCCGGTGATTTTTATAAATAATGCCAAGTTCATCAACCATTAAAGGGATTTTTGATCGTTTATGTCCAAAACCTTTAAGTCTGTTTTTATCTATATTTTCAAAAGATAAACTTTGATATTCGGCAATCATTTTTGCGTGGGTTATATCTTTAATAACAACAATGCCAGGTAATTTTTCAAGTGTAGAATATACATCTTCTGATAGCGGCAAATTCAAGTACTGGTTTTTTTTTGTTAAGGTATTTGACAGTGTATAGGGCGACTCTGCATTTTCCACATCAATAGGTAGATAGCTTAACTCAGAAACTGTAAAACTTGATTTTGAAGCGGCAAAGCCTAGAAATTCACTGGCAAATTTAGCATTACTTTTTAATTCTTGTTCATCGGCGGTATAAAAAAAACTCTGGCCTTTATTGTGATGAACAAAACTATAAACTATAAGTGTTTTTGACGTTAATATGCTACTTTTCAAATAAGCTAAACGTTCTTTTTTCAATAGATAATGCAAGGTACTGAGGTGTTTTTCATCTTTCCAGTAATGATATATGCCTTGATTGTTATTGGTGGTTAATACATAACGTGGTAATAATTTGTCATTACTGTGCTCAATAAATACAGGCAACTCATTTGATTTAGGTAAAACAAACTGTTCAAGCATTCTTGCATGCAAGGCATCAATGGTATTTTCTAAATTAATTTTATATCGGCGTTTATTGCCTTGTATAAAACCATCTAAGAACTGGGCAAAACTATCATTATCTTGCTTAGTTAAGCGTTTAACGCCGATTAACTGGTTGGTATTATCAGTAATCACACTGCACACTTGATAACTAAAATTGCTGTCTTCACCAAATTGAAACTCTTGTTCTAACCCAGTAAAACGAAGACGAACAGATTGGCCAACCACCAATTTAATTTCACTTTTAAAACGGAATTTACAGCCATTAATACTTAAATCTGAACTGGTAGACTCTATAACATCATTGTTCTCTAGGGTCACCATTAAAGGGATAGCAAAATTCATCCGCTCTTCTTTTCTATCATGGTAGTGACCAAATTGATAAAATGTCGCGGGGTATTGCATTTTTTCTAGAATTTTTTGCTCATCATTAAGCACTGTATTAGCTTGGATTCCAGATTTTTCATTTTGGTAAATCACACGAAAATTGTTTTTTGTATTTTTGACCGCTTCATAAACGCCAAAAGTATAGCTACCATAATAAGCAATATTTTCTTCAAACGACTTAATTGCTAGCTCATCAAGAAAGTGAGTTTTGCCATCAAATTCAAATGTACGACATTCGCCGTCGACAAGACCCCGTAAATCAATTAATCGAGTGCAAGGACTGGCAAGACGTTTTAACTCCATCTTTAATAAAAACTTTTCAGTTTTAGGGATCGCTTTGGCTATCGAGGAAAATTTAGCATCAAAATTACTTTTTGAAGCTTCACCACGAAACTGATCAATTATTTTTTGATATTTAGAGAAATCTTTAATCATTCATTCTTAATAGTTAATAAAACCGATAAAGTTACTTTTAAGTGTAATTTAGTACCCTTAAAAGGCATATAATAATGATGCTAGCAAAATATTAACCATAATTTAAAGCTAAAAAATGATATCTTAGCAAAAATTTTACAGTAAACATGTTAAGCAGTTCATTTTATTTACTTAAGCTTAGAATATAAAAGCAATAACTGTGCCTTTTATCGAATTAAGTATTATGTCGACATTTTGACATGGACTTCATTGAACTTTCAGATATACCCTAGTATTTTTATAAAGGAAGCCAAATGGCAAAACCATCAAAATTAGAATTTGTCTGCACCGATTGTGGAATGAATTACACCCGCTGGCAAGGACAGTGTCGATGTGGCGCATGGAATACTTTAGCTGAAATGCGAATTTCTAGCAGTAGCACTAAAAAACCAATCAGCAAAGGTGCATCTGCTTCGGGTTACGCAGGTGGTGCAGGTGGTGGTTCAAAAAAAATTCATGAGATACATGCGACAGAAGCGGAAAAACAATTAACCGGTATTGGTGAGCTCGATAGAGTATTATGTGGTGGCGTTACTACTGGCTCGGTTAATATAATATCTGGCGATCCCGGTGCGGGTAAAACCACCTTGCTTTCCGATCTTGTGGCTCGAATGTCTAAAAGAACCGCATCACTATACTGTACTGCTGAAGAAAGTCTCTCCCAATTTAAAAACAGGGTAGACAGGTTAAAACTTGACTACAACCAAGAATCGCTTTATTTATTGTCTGAGACTAGCGTCGAAGCAATCATTGAAGAATTAGACGCTAACCAAATCAAATTTGCTGTTATTGACTCTATTCAGGCGGTTGTCACAGAAAATGCTAACGGTAGTCCCGGCTCTCCTTCTCAAGTTAAAAGTGCAGCACAATCACTGACACAATATTGTAAACAAAACGATGTCACTATGTTTATCATTGCTCATGTGAATAAAAATAATGAAATAGCAGGGCCACAAACTTTAGTTCATATTGTTGATGCACTACTGCATATCGACACCAACGATGGACAAATACGTACACTAAGAGCGAATAAAAACCGCTTCGGCGACATAGATACTGTCGGTATCTTTAGAATGAGCGAACGCGGTATGGTCAGTGTTGATAACCCAAGCGAAATATTTTTATCTGGCTCCACTACCGAATCTCCAGGCTCTGCAATTACTTGTATTCGTAAAGGTAACCGAAACTTACTTCTAGAGATACAATGCTTAACCACTGAAACCGAAGCAGAATTCCCCCAAAGAGTGTGTGTTGGTTTGAACATGAATAGAATTAAAATGTTAACTGGCATATTACGTAAACATACTAAAACTAAAATTTACCATGATACTTTCTTCAACATTATTGGTGGATTAAAAATTGACGAGTCTGAAACCTGTATTGATTTAGCCTTAGTTACCGCCATGCTTAGCAGCCTCAACGACTTTGTGGTGCCAAGAGAAACCTGCATCATGGGAGAGCTAAGTTTAAATGGTGATGTAAGACCCATAGACAGCGGAGTGCCAAGGGTCAAAGAAGCTGCTCAGCATGGCTTCAATCAAATATTTATCCCTTTTCGCAATTATCATAAATCTATGGAAGGCTTAGGGGCTAAAATAGTGGCTGTTAAAACAATTCATGAACTCATCGAGTTAATTAAGTAATACCATCCCATACATGACTTGAAACAAATAAACAGTAATCGATTATAAGCAAAACGACAGATTACTGTTATTATTTAAGTCGCTTACACGTATTTTTATCAATACCTCAATCAGCTCTGTAACTATGGTTTATTCATGAACGTTAATCTTCTGCCCAAAATTGTTATCCATTACTTTTCATTAGTAATCTTAACCAGCCTCAGTTTTTCAGTCTTCGCACAAGAATTAACGATAGATCGCATTTTTTCAGCGCCAGCACTCAGTGGCCATTCGCCTAAATCTTTAAAAATATCGCCCAATGGCAAGCTAGTTACTTTTTTACAAGCGAAAAAAAATGATGTCAATCGATACGATCTGTGGGAATACAATATAGAGAAAAACAGCACTCAATTATTGGTTAACGCTGATGAGCTACTTAGTGGCCTCGAACAATTATCTGACGAAGAGAAAGCCCGAAGAGAACGCCAACGAGTTTATGGTACGGGTATTATTGAATACGTTTTTTCACCGACATCAAAAGCATTATTATTCCCATTAAATGGTGATATTTATTATTACCAGCTAGCAGATAAATCAGTAAAACGCCTCACTAAAACAAGCGAATTTGAAACCGATATTAAATTCTCACCTAAGGGGAATTTCATCTCTTTTATTCGCAACCAAAATCTGTATATTTTTGATATCAAAACCTCTGAAGAACGACAATTAACCAGCGATGGTGGCGGTCTAATTAAAAATGGTATGAGCGAGTTTGTCGCCCAAGAAGAAATGGGGAGAATGACTGGCTATTGGTGGTCGCCTAATGAAAGCCACCTTGCTTTTTTAAGGGTAGACGAATCACCAGTTACTACCGTTATTCGAAATGAAATATATGCTGAGAACATCAAACTCATTGAACAACGCTACCCTGCTGCGGGTACTAACAATGTAAACATTCAATTAGCGTATGTTGATGTTAAAGGAAAAAAAACACGTTTCATCGAACTTGATCAAACTAAGGATCCCAAAGACGACTTTTATATTCCTCGGGTAAAGTGGTTACCCGACAGCAACACTTTGTCCTATCAATGGCAAAGCCGTGATCAAAAAAAACTCACACTTAATTTTTACCATTTAAAATCACGTAACAGTAATGTGGTATTAACGGAGACATCAACAAACTGGCTTAACTTACATAATGATTTACACTTTTTAAAAGATAATGAAAGTTTTATTTGGGCCTCTGAACGCGACGGTTACAAACATTTATATCGCTTTAACTACCAAGGCAATATGCTTGGCCAACTCACCAAAGGTAATTGGGTGGTTGACTCATTACAAGCTATTGATGAAAAAGAGGGCTGGTTATACTTTACTGGCCGAGCGGACACCCCTTTGGAGCGACATTTATATAAAGTAACCCTTGACGGTAAGACACCAGAACATGTTGTACCGGTTAGTAAACGTAATGGCTTTCATACCATTACATTTGCTAATAACAAACCCATTTATCTTGATCACTTTTCAAATATAGCAACGCCAACTCAAGTCAGTTTACATAAAAATAATGGTGAACATATTACTTGGTTATCAGAGAACAAAGTGAATGAGCAACACCCTCTTTCGCCTTTTTATCAACAATTAATCCTGCCAGAATTTGGCTCTCTGCCCTCTAACGATGATAGCGCAACCTTATTTTACAAGTTATACAAACCTCGAAATATGGAGCCGGGAAAAAAGTACCCTGTTATTGTTAATGTTTATGGCGGCCCTCATGCCCAACGTGTTACCAATCAATTTCAGGGGGCAGATATGACACAATATATGCTGCAACAAGGTTATGTGGTTTTTCAACTTGATAATCGGGGCTCTAACTATCGAGGCACTGCCTTTGAGTTTCCTATATATCAACAATTGGGGAATGTAGAAGTTTACGATCAGATCACAGGGGTAAAGTTTTTACAATCACTGTCATTTGTTGATAAAGAGCGTATTGGCATATATGGTCACTCATACGGTGGGTACATGGCATTGATGACTATGTTTAAAGCCTCAGAGTACTTTAAAGCAGGTGTTGCTGGCGCGCCAGTCACTGACTGGCAGTTATATGATACCCATTACACCGAACGTTACTTAAACCACCCAAGTGTGAATAGTGAAGGTTATAGGCAGAGTAGTGTTTTTCCCTATATTAAAGATTTAACAGGCCCATTAATGATTTATCATGGCATGGCTGATGACAACGTATTATTTACCCATACCACTAAACTGATAAAAGCATTGCAAGATGAGAATAAACTCTTTGAATTAATGACTTACCCAGGCAGTAAACATAGTATGCGAGGCAAACAAGTTAAGCTTCATTTAAATAAAACAATTGTGGACTTTTTTAATCGCCACTTTAAATAAAAAATAGGGCAGAAAATAAAATTGTCATTTATTTTGATAGAGTATTGAATCCAAAGTGATGCCATTCACAAACTCGTCTGCCCAACTAAAGCTTATCGGGGAATATGTACTTGTTGTTATTTCAAATTATTTCTTTTTCCACTCACTTGCCAGTAAGCCATAATCATATTGATCGGTCCATTCATTCCCCATCAAATAATGCCCTTTAAAAAAAGCTTCTCTTTTGAAACCTAACTTCTCCATCACTTTATAGGAAGCGATGTTTCTTGGGTCGCACTTAGCAGCCACTTTAAAGAAACCGATTTCATGGAATAAGTAATTAATAAGCAAGTGAGCCGCCTGAGTGCAAACACCTTTTCCTGCTACTGTATCACTTAAGCGATAGCCTAATTCAGCTCTTTGATGCTGCCAATCTTCAACCCTAAAAACGATTTCACCAACAGCCGTATCATCATCAGATAAGCAAATAACTAAACCATTCCAAACCCCTTGAGTTAACTTCCATGATTTAGATAATTCCCCAACAATTCTATACACTTCTTCATCGGTGTCAGGAGGCCTAATATATCGACAATTATCAATATTCTGCCGGTATTCTTTTACAGCTTCATAATCTGATAACCTTGTTGGCCGCAAGTAGATATTATCATTTTTTAACTGTGGGGCTTTTAGTGCTGTATGCTCTTCAAATTTCATTTTATTCTCATTTTTTCTACGAATGATCCAACTACTTAGGAATTTAAGACCTGCTCAATTTCATTTTTCATATGCACGGCATTTTTCATTGAGGAAAACTCACCGCCTAAATCAATTTTTAGCCCTTGTTTGGTGAATAATCTTAAACAGTATTTTTCACTGCTTTGTTGACCGTTAGTATGACTAGATGATGATTTAAAGGCCCTTATTTCTTTTATGTCACTTGTTGTTATCACATACTGTTTCATCAGTTTTTTACGCCAATAAATATCAACATCGAATCTATTAGGGGTGATGTTAATTTTACAATTCCTTGCCCAACCCCAAGTACCTAAAAAAATAAATACCGTGCTCATTGCACTAAATACATAACCAAAAAACGACTCACCAACTGTCGCAATAACAACACCAATAATAAAGAACAATGTACCAATACCAGCAAATACTAAAGAGTTTGTCGAGCCGGGCGTATGCAGAGATAAAGCTTGTGAACTTGTGCTAAGTGTAAGACGCTCTTTAATGGCAAATTTTTCTTTCCCTGTTAATGGCGCTGTTATTAACTCTTCTTCAATGGTTTGACTGTCATCAGTGATAAAAACTGGCACTTCATAATCGCGATTAAATGCAACTCCATTAGATACACTGCCTAAACCGCCTTGTTTAGTTTTAACGTTAACTGTCCATGTATGATAGCTTTTACTGGGTTCACTCGACTCTGGCTTTTCAGCGGGAATGGTAAAATCAAAACTAAGGTGATTGCCTTCTGCTCTAGCCCTTGAGATTGGCGATTGTCCTTTTGAATAAATAATACTTTGATTAGACTCTGTTTTACTGCCACTTCGAGTTGTCCAATACTTAGTACATTTGAGTGTAATGACATATTGCTCACTGGCAACGGCTTTAGGAATAACTAAACTGCCGACCACTTTTCCGCCGACAACACCTGGGTAAGGGTTAAGTGTTAACGGCACCTTTTGATAAAACTGCCACTCACGTTGAATACGCTTAGCTCTAAATATCAACCACACAGGACCAATTAGTAACAAAATAGCAAAAATACTCGCTATAGGGTGCTGCCCAATTAACATCAAGGCGAACATGCCAAAAAATAGCAAGGCCAAAATAGCGATAAACCAAGCTACTTTTGTTTTACTTTGTGCTTGTGAAAATATTATTGGCGAGCACCACTGCGCCCTTGTCGTCCATGGTTTGGTTTTATCGGCATTAGGTAGGAGTGTATTTTCTTCTTTGCCTACACGAGAATAAAGCACAATACCTGCGCCTAACATCATAAACACCGCACTGAACATTGTCACAATTATAATAAATTTAAAGTCTAACGAACGGTCATATATCGAATCTTCGGGGGAGTTTGGGTCATACCATATATTGATGAACTGATGCCTAGCCTGCTCGTTTTTTACTTTGCTCAGTAACTGATAAGCACCATCACTATCGCTGCTACTGCTGTTATTATTTATTTGACCGCGCTGTCCATAATAACCTTTTCCATCAACGCTGTATTCAAAGCTAATTTCAACTTTATACATAGTAGTGTAACTGCCACTATCATTTCGGCTCTGAAAGCTTGTTACATCAGCTTGTATTAATTGTGCCTGACTTTGTTGCCAAAACTGCATACTAACAGCATCAATTATTGAAGAGATCACAGCAAAATATAACATCACAAATCCAGCAATAAAAAATACGCCGCCAAATAACCTACCTGCTAAACTATTCTTCTTCATCATCTTCCTTAACTTGCCTACTTAACTTATTTACCAAGCGAACTACCAATTAACCGCTATTTATGCCGTAAAGATTAACAAATCACTCTCTAATAAAGTACCCATATATTGAGGATAAACTAACAATAAAAAGTGAATAATGACCATTGCATTGAAATTTACTGATCACGATCAATTTATTTAAAATAAATTCCAGTATGCTGCGTCAATCAAAGGAGTTTAACTCACTAAAAATAAAGGAATTATCATGAACTTTTTATCTAAAATATTATCTATCACTTTAATTACATTACCGATATTTAATTCAAATGCACTAGAAAAAATAACTATTGTCGATACCCCACAAGCGATTAACATTGCAGGAAAGCAGCGAATGCTGACTCAACGCATGTTAAAAAACTATACATTGCTGGCTATGAATAAAGGGGTTTCAGATGAAAAACAGTTATTAGCTCAAGACATTCAAACTTTTAACCAAGTTTTTGAAGAGCTTAACCGATACACAGACAGCATAAATTACAGCATTGACGCCGATAAAATTGAAATGTACTGGGGAATGTTGCAACAACTACTTGCCACCAAGCCAGCTAAAATAGTCATACCAGAGCTACAACGTGGCCTTGATAGTTTACTTGATGAAACCAATAAATATACCATAGCGCTTACTAAGCGATCAGGCCAATATTCATCAAAAATCATCAACCTATCAGGAAAGCAACGAATGTACTCTCAACGTTTAGCTAACCTTTATTTTATCAATTTAATTGGTATAAACGACAAAGACTTTCAAACAAAACTCAAGCACACCATTAAATCATTTGATATGACTCAAAAAACATTAGAAGGGTATAAAAGCAATACTGAAATCATTAATAAAAAACTGAAAAAAGTAAAATTATCATTCAACTTCTTTAAAGATTTAGCCAAAGGTAAAATTAAAACACCGATGCCATTAATGATAAACTTAAATTCTAACGCCATTTTGATAAACATGGATGAAATTACTAAAGAATATTCAAAAATTGCTCAGCAGCCTAAATGGGGGAAATCACCTATTTAGCTCAATTATTTCGCCTGTAATATAGGCTCTATTGATATTTTTTATAGATGGCATCGACGGTGCCATTTTTTATTAATTGACTTAGTGCCTTATTAAAACGCGCCAACGATGCTTTTTTACTGAGATGAAATCGAAACATAACAGGCACTGAACCAATAATGTTACCAACATCAAATACCACGTTATTTTTTTTCATGTAATAAAGTAAAATATGTTTGTTAATAAACCCCGCATCCGCTCCCCGATTAGACTGATATAAGAATTGGATTAATTGCGACTCATGATTGGTATCATATCGGGTGATAAGGTTATCTTTAAAGGCTTGCTCATAATCAGGGTAATGATAACCACGAACAGTAACCACTTTCTTCCCGACTAGATCATCAACTTGCTCCACTTTAAAACGTTCATTTGTTCTAAAAAAAACGACATCAGTAGAAAAACCAAAAGGAAGACTATACAGTGACACACCTTTAGATTTTTGGCGCCAAACGGGGTTTACTCCAGGTTCTATATCAGCTTCACCATTTGCAAAAATTAAGCGTTTACGTAATGCTGGATAATAATTAATAACAAACACATCTCCAGTAATTATTGATACCTCGTCTAAAAGATCTAAAAATATCCCTTTTACAGGGCTGTTTTTATCAAATGAAAATGGCGGATACCCTTTATCCGTTAAAATAACCTGCAATTGTTCAGCGGAAACACAAGCATTGAACACAATTATAAACATAAAAAATAATGGCACTTTATTGATAAAACGCCCTTCTTTTCTCATCAATATTAATTCCTTGTTTTTTATGTTATTTTAAAAAACTATAATACAGATATCGATATTAGCACTATTTAAACTTACTTTATTTTTAATAAATACAAAAAAAATGGCCAGTAAGAAACTGACCATTGCATATATTCACTCCTGTTTATCTTACTCGGGCTCGTAGTCTAAATTAGCAGATAACCAGCGTTCAGCTTGTGGCAAAGTCATTTCTTTGCGATTGGCGTAATCAATCACTTGATCTTTTGCTAACTTAGCTACCGCAAAGTATTTAGCATCAGGATGAGCAAAGTACCAACCACTTACTGCAGCACCCGGCCACATGGCGTAACTTGAGGTAAGCTCCATTCCAATGTTTTCGTCAACATTAAGTAGTTTCCACAGCAATCCTTTTTCGGTATGTTCAGGGCACGCTGGGTAGCCAGGAGCTGGACGTATACCTTGATATTGTTCACGAATTAACGCTTCATTATCAAGACTTTCACCTTGGGCAAACCCCCAATATTCACGGCGAATTTTTTCATGTAAATATTCAGCACTCGCCTCGGCTAATCTGTCAGCAACCGCTTTAAGTAAAATGCTGTTGTAGGCATCGTGATCAGCATCAAATACTTTTACTAACTCATCTGCGCCAAAGCCTGATGAAACAGCAAAGGCGCCAATGTAGTCGTCAATACCTGAGCCTTTTTCTGCGACATAATCTGATAAACAGCGGTTAAATTGCCCTGCGGGTTTTTTACTTTGTTGACGAAGTTGATGTAGTTTCATCACTAATTCATCACGATTTTCTTCCCCTGTTTCACCATCACAGCCATAGACTTCAATATCGTCTTGGCTACGTGCTGCAGGGAATAAACCAAATACCGCTTTTGCACTAATTTTTTTGTTGTTAATAACATCATCAAGCATGTCGTTAGCATCTTTAAATAAGTTAGTTGCTTCGGTGCCAATTAGCTCATGCTCTAAAATTTTAGGGTACTTGCCTGATAACTGCCATGTCATGAAAAATGGCGTCCAATCGATGTACTTTCTCACTTCATTTAAATCAAGATCGCTTAACACCGTCACACCTAATTTATTAGGTTTAGTTGGCTGGTAATGTTCAAAGCTTAGCGGCGTTGCATTTTCTCGTGCTTGCTCTAACGAGACTAAGGTAGAGCGTGGACCTTTTTTATAATGACGTTCACGTACTCGAACATATTCATCTTTAGTTTTGGCAACAAAATCAGCCTTGTTCTCGTCAGACAATAAAGTGCTGACTACTGACACTGAACGCGATGCATTAGATACATACACAACAGGGTGTTCATATTGCGGCTCAATTTTAACTGCAGTATGAGCCTTAGAAGTAGTCGCACCACCAATTAATAACGGTAAGTTAAAGTTTTGTCGTTTCATTTCTTTAGCAACATAAACCATTTCATCAAGGGATGGAGTGATCAAACCAGACAGACCAATAATATCGACCTTTTCTTCTTTAGCCACACGTAAAATATCTTCACAAGACACCATTACGCCCAAATCAATAATCTCGTAGTTGTTACATTGCAGTACTACACCAACAATATTTTTGCCAATATCATGAACATCACCTTTTACCGTGGCTAACAATATTTTACCATTCGATTTAACTTCAGTTTTTTCAGCTTCAATAAATGGGTTTAAATGTGCCACTGCCTGCTTCATTACGCGGGCAGATTTAACCACTTGCGGTAAAAACATCTCACCTGCACCAAATAAGTCGCCAACGGTATTCATGCCGTCCATTAACGGCCCTTCAATAACATCTAAAGGACGAGTAGCAACAAGCCTAGCGGCTTCTGTGTCTTCAACAATAAATTCATTTATCCCTTTAACTAACGCGTGTGATAAACGCTCGTTTATTGGCAATTCACGCCAGGTTAAATCAGTTTTAGAGTTTTTGGTACCGCCCTGTCCGCGATATTCTTCAGCAACATCTAACAAACGCTCGGTAGCGCCGTCATCGCTGTTTTGAATAACATCTTCCACCGCTAAGCGTAAATTGTCTGGAATGTCAGAATAAATAGCTAATTGCCCAGCATTCACTATGCCCATGTCCATGCCATTTTTAATAGCGTGATAGAGAAACACTGCATGAATTGCTTCACGAACAGGATTATTACCGCGGAATGAGAAAGATACGTTAGATACACCACCTGAGATCATTGCATGAGGTAAGTTTTGTTTAATATCAGCTACAGCTTCAATAAAATCTACCGCATAGTTATTATGCTCCTCAATTCCTGTAGCAACGGCAAAAATGTTCGGGTCGAAAATAATATCTTCAGCTGGATAGCCAATTTCATGTACTAAAATATCGTAGGCACGTTTACAGATTTCATATTTACGAACGCGGGTATCTGCTTGGCCTTGTTCATCAAAAGCCATAACGATAACGGCAGCGCCATACCGGCGTAATAACTCAGCTTGGTGTCTAAAGTTTTCTTCACCTTCTTTTAAGCTGATTGAGTTAACAATGCCTTTACCTTGAATACACTTGAGGCCTTCTTCTAAAATATCCCATTTAGAAGAGTCAATCATGATCGGCACTTTGGCGATATCTGGCTCGCCAGCTATAAGATTTAAAAAGCGGATCATGGCAGCTTTTGAGTCAAGCATGCCTTCATCCATATTAATATCGATGATTTGAGCGCCGTTTTCTACTTGTTGTAGGGCTACTGCGATGGCTTGATCGTAATTTTCTTCGGTGATCAAACGCTTAAATATCGCAGAGCCTGTTACGTTGGTACGTTCACCAACGTTAACAAATAAGCTATTGTCTTCAATGGTCAGTGCTTCAAGGCCTGAAAGACGACAAGCAATTTTACGCGGCTCTACTTTACGTGGAGCAATGCTAGCAACACTGTCTAACATGCCTTTTATATGATCAGGCGTAGTACCACAGCAGCCGCCAATAATATTTAAAAAACCTGCATTTGCCCATTCACTCACATGGGTATTCATATCTTCTACGGTAAAGTCGTATTCACCAAAGGCGTTAGGCAAACCTGCATTGGGGTGAGCAGAAACGGCAGTATCAGAAATTCGGCTTAGCTCAGCGACATATTGGCGTAGCTCAACAGGGCCTAATGCACAGTTAAGACCAAAGGAAATGGGTTTAGCATGGCGAAGTGAGTTATAAAAAGCTTCAGTAGTTTGACCTGACAATGTTCTGCCTGATGCGTCAGTAATAGTACCTGAGATCATTACTGGCAAGCGAATTTGTAGTTCATCAAAGACCGTTTCAACCGCAAAAATTGCCGCTTTGGCATTTAGCGTATCAAAAATGGTTTCGATTAAAATAATGTCTGAGCCACCTTCAATAAGTGCTTTGGTTGACTCAATATAAGCATCTTTTAACTCATCAAAGGTTACGTTACGAAAAGCAGGATCGTTAACATCTGGCGAAATGGAGCATGTACGGTTAGTTGGCCCTAACACACCTGCAACAAAGCGCGGTTTATCAGGGTTTTTTGCTGTGTATTCATCAGCCGCTGCTCGGGCAATTTGTGCTGCTACTAAATTAATTTCAGCACTTAGGTCTGCCATGTCGTAATCGGCCATGGCAATGGTGGTGGCATTAAAGGTATTGGTTTCTAATATATCAGCGCCAGCTTCAAGGTATTCAAGATGAATCGCTTTTATAATATCAGCTTGCGTTAATACTAATAAATCGTTATTACCTTTAACATCGCTATGCCAATCGGCAAAACGATCGCCGCGGTAATCTTGCTCTTCAAATTTATACGCTTGGATCATTGTGCCCATAGCACCATCAAGAATTAAAATTCGTTTAGCCAGTTGCTCTTCTAATAATTGATAAGAGGCCGACTTTGCTAAGCCGCCTTGACCTTTTCTTTGACTTTGGCTTTGTTCGCTATTAGTTTGCAAGAGACTCTCCAGACTGTGTTGTTTGTATCGCCTGAATATTATCGGCATCAAGTTTATACGGGGTTATTTGGTATACGTAATAATTTAACCAGTTGGTAAATAATAGACTACCGTGACTGCGCCATGAATTAGCAGGGGATTTTTTTTCATCATTATCTGGATAGTAATTTGCTGGCATTGGCGCGTTGTCATTCACCGATAAGTCGCGTAAAAATTCTTCATGCAATGTGGTGGTATCGTATTCTGGGTGGCCCGTTAAATAAACTTGCTGTTTATTTTCAGTGGCAACTAAATAAACGCCAGCCCCTGGCGACTCTGCAATTATTTTCAGCTGTTCAATTGACTGGTAATCTTTTCTATCAATATAGCCGTAACGTGAATGAGGTACATTAAAACATTCATCAAAACCTCGAGTTAAAGGCTCTTTTGCATCACAAACGTTGTGCTGATAAAGCCCTGAAAGTTTTTGTTTACGTAAATGACGGTTCAAACCATAGTGATGGTAAAGCGCAGCATGAGCAGCCCAACAAGAAAACATTGTTGAGGTAACATTTTTTTCAGCCCAGTCAAATACCTCGCAAATTTTATCCCAAAAACTTACTTCGCTATAGTCAAGCAGTGCTAATGGCGCACCGGTAATAATTAAGCCATCGTATTGTTTGTCTTTAATATCATCAAACAGGCAGTAAAAATTATCGAGATGCTCAGTTGGTGTATTTTTAGATTCATTGGCGTGGATACGGATAAATTCAACATTAATTTGTAGTGGCGTATTGGCCAACATGCGTAAAATTTGTACTTCTGTTTCAATTTTATTGGGCATTAAGTTTAAAATAGCGACCTGCATAGGACGAATTTCTTGGTTCGCAGCTCTGTGCTCTGACATCACAAAGATATTTTCTTTATCTAACACTGACAAGGCGGGCAGTTGATCGGGTATTTTAATTGGCATATGTGAAAACCTAAACAGAGGCAAAATAAATGAAAACTAGTATGGTCTGTAATGTGACTTAGATTTCTAGCTGTGTCAACTTCTAAACGTTTAGACGTCTAAAAATATCAATGTTATTTTGTTATAAACCATAAAAATTTGGAAAAAAAACCTGATTGTCATAATCAGGCTTTTAAATAAAGTTATCCAACTAGAAATTTTAAAGTTAGGGAGTTGTTTAATTTTCAATTCTTTATCGTCTTGTAAGAAGTTTGAAAGCACCCTACTTTTTAAATTGTCTCTCACATGGAATCCCATCATTATCACCATCCATTTTAGTATTGGGACAATGTTGAATAAAGTATTTGGCTTCTTCAAATGAAGCCATTTGTGAGCAGTGCTGTCTACCATCGCATTTATAAACTACTTTAGGCTTAGTTAATTCTTTGGCTTTAGCTAAAGTTTGCATTGCAGCGCTATTTGAAAATTCAGCGACGGATTTTTTTTGAGTTGACTCTACCTGAGCATTGTCTTTTAGAAAGAACTGCCAAGCTCCTAAGCAAATGACTATGAAAATTAACAATTTTTTCAATTTTACACCACCCTTGATTAACCCACTAACACCCACTTAAGCAGACAAAAATAGTTGGCCATAACGTGTAGAGAAGCGGAAAGTAGCCAACTGTTTTTGTTCCGTTTAAAGTACTTGCTTATACGTGCTATTGAACCTTGTGTTTTTTAAGTGATTCGTCAAGCGCCTTTTTTTGCTTTACTTGTTCGCTTTTACATCTGTTTTTTTCATACTCATACGGGTGATTACAATTTTTGTCAGCACCTAATCCGATTAGTAAGCCATTTTCTCCTTCCTTACACTTCATCTCTTGAGCTGGCTCCATATTTATACATAAAGATTTTTTTTTACTAACATTAGGATCTCCATAATCCTCAGCGCTATAAGTACTACACCCACTTGTCAAAATAAGAATCACTGCTGAGAATATTAACCTGAATTTTAAATTCATATACGAACCCTTTTTGTACTTATGCGCCCTCGTAATGGGCAAAATTTAGCTAGCTAAATATTGATGAACGAAAACAACCAACTACATTGTCCTGCTTGAGTGGCTTGTAATTGAGCGAAGCTAACAACCAACTGTAAATTGTCCGATTGAATGCTTTGTTAGCAGTATTTAAACTTAACCATCTTCTTTAATTGAGAATAAGCCAAACCAAAAAGACAATTCAAATACCCCACCAAGAATTATAAATCCCCAAGTGCCTTCTGAAAAGCCAGAACCATATGAGACAGCTGCACCTAAAAGCAGTAATATCAATATTAACCATTTTATATAAGTGTTCATTTAACATCCTATGTAGTGATACTGCTTACGCCCTAATAATAGGCAAAAACTTGTTGGCTAAAATGTTGATGAACGAAAACAGCCAACTGCTTTTTGTCCTTATTAATTAGCTTGTTATGAAGCACTTGCCTCTTGATTCAAACCTAGCTCTTTTTGCTTTGTTTTTGTTAATCCTAGTGAAACTAAACGATAGGATTCCCTAAGATAATACAGAAGTTCTTCTTTATTTGTACTATCAAATTGCTGAATCCACTTCATACCACGATTAGCGAAATAAGGTGCAGGTTGATATCCCTCATTTTCGCTAAGAAAGCCATAGTTTAGCTCTGATGTTTTAAATGTAAAAGCTGGTGATTGATTATCTGACCACCCACCTATTGCAAATACTTTACCGCCGACTTTCCAGACATGACAGTTACCCCATTGAACTACATAAGTCGTAGCTGGAAGAGATTTACAAAACTCATTGAATTCATCGTAGTGCACCGCAACTCCTTGTAGTTCATAACAACTTATTAGTAGGGACTTTTCCTTGTTTAAACAGGGGAAACCCCCATCTCTCATATTTTTAATTAAAAAACATATATGACTCTATCTATTTTTTCAATCAGTTAATTACATCACATCTAACTGGTTGACGAACAAAGAAAGGGTTAATCCCTTCTTTCACTTAAATTAAAACACTTCAGCCGCCTCTGTATAAAACACAATAAATTATTAATTTAATTTGTTCCATTAATTTTATTTTAAGATCAAAAAAGCCGAACACTAATGGTTCGGCTTCTATATTTTTAACCTATTGTATCGTTAAAAAGTATACTTAATATCAATACCGGCTTCTAAACCACGGTTAATTCTCCCGTGAGGAGTACCTAAAAGATCAGCAGTTAAACCGCCAAGGCTTAGCATGTAACGTTCATCTAGTAAGTTTTTACCCCATAAACCAAATTCCAAGTTATCGTCATCATTGCTCCACGATAAACGAGCATTTAGGTTTTTAGTATCCTTGAAGTACTCAGGTACTGCTTTCTTATAATCTTCTAAACCTGCTTGACTGGCATTAGTATTTTCTAAGAAAACGTAATCTACATGAAAGTTAGTGGTACCAACACCGAAGTCTGGCATCCAATCAACCATTAATGTGTAGTTTAAACTTGAATCAACAGAAGTTTTTTGCGCTTCGATCAAGTCACCTTCACCATTATAAAATTCTGGTGTATGAGTATCTGTAGATCTAATTTCACTTACCACACCTAAGGTTAAGCTATCAGTGGCAAACCAACGAACATCTAACTCAATACCGGTAATATCTTTATCCACACTCATAATGGTAGGTATTGCAGCAGTATCACCTGGCTTTTTAGAGCTAATAGAGCTTTGTAAGTCAGTAATTTCTAGGAAATAACCACTGATATTAGCAACAACTTCCCCCCAAACAATAGCTTTATAACCCAACTCAAAGTTAGCCGTATTTTCTGGAGAAAAAGATTCCTCGCTTGGTAACAGTGAATCATAACCACCTGATTTATAGCCTGTGGAGTATGAACCAAAAATCATATGGTCATCATTTAATTGATAACTAGTCACCAAACGACCTGTAACTTCATCCCAAGAATCAGAAGACGCTAAATTGGCTTGAGGAAAAGCAACGTTATTAATTTGCTCTGAATTTCCAAGTCCTGGCGCCATCATTTCAACCACTTGGTTTACTGGCACACCACTAAAGTCGTTTAATGGAATCAGCCAAGTAAAGTCCTTTTCATCTCTTGAATAACGTAAACCACCAATAATATTCCATTTATCGGTAATTGAATAATCAACATCGGCATAAACACCCCAGTTAGTAAACTCACCGGTATTGTTGACTGATTCTTGCCAGAATTGTCCAGCATAACCTGGGCCAAAGATTTCAGGCACATAAATTTGATCACTACCCACTAGAGCAGGTAATTCAGTAGCTATCATGTCGTAGGTTAAGTTACCTGTCATTTCAATCAGCTCAGGTGTTAAAGGTGTTCCTGGAGGCACAATTCCCAATCCAACTAAAGCACCAATGATTTGATCTTCATACCCCAAACCAACAAGTGTTCTAGACCAATCATCTGAATTCCACATATGGTCCATTTCATCAAGACCCATTGACGATTTAAGGGTTTGAACTGCGCCATCAAAAGTAACACCAGGTCCAAAAGCAGCCTCAGCATGTGCGTCAGTATTACCACCTAACATTTGGCCGATTTGAGCACTTACTAAGCCATTAATTTGATTATTTAAATCACCTGTAATTAAGCGAGCTGCAGTATCACTCGTTAAATTAAGTTCAGTTGTTTGAGTAACATTTTCTTTTGAATAAGAAAAACCAGCAACCGCATTCACTTTGTCGCTGACATAGTTAAATTGCAATTCAGTATATAAAATATCTGAGTCTTCATTATTTGAAGTATCAAAATAACGGGTAATATCAGCTGTTCCATCTTCATCTTCACGGTTTTCAGTTTGCCAGTCGCGGTAGCTTAATACATATTTCATTGATAGTGCTTCATTAAATTCATGATTTAATTTGGCAGTAATACCGTACATATCTCTTGCTTCAACGCCATGTCTAATATCATTTTCAGCTTTATCAGCAAATGGGGTTTTACCACCATTATAGGCATATTCACTCACACCTACAGCCATTGGTGGAGCTTGCTCTAAATCATCATAATCATAAGAAAATTGAAGATTTGTTCTACTGCTAATATCCCATAAAAAAGAAAGCCGAGCGGCATTATGGGCTCTTTCACCTAAGTCCCATATTTTTGTGCCATCATTCCAGCTAGGCGCAGAAACATTTTCAACAAGACCGTCTTGATTGTTAGTCAATACATTCGCTCTCATATAGAAATTATCAGTCAAAGGAATATTAATCATACCTTCATAACGTTGAAGGTTGTCTGAGCCTAAGGTTGCTTTAATGAAACCATCAAATTCACTATCAGGACTGTTAGGTACCATATTAACAACACCCATTGCTGCATTTCGGCCAAACAGTGTACCTTGAGGTCCTTTTAATACTTCAATACGTGCCATATCAGAAAAAACTACATTTTGTGCAGCTCTTGGCATATAAACATCATCGAAAAATGTCGCTGAGGATGGATCTCCACCCACACTAATATTTGGACTAGATACACCGCGCATAGTGACACCCGCTTGGGTCATATTACCGTCACTAAATTCGAATCCAGGGATAAATTTATCAACATCACTGAGTAATATAGAACCACTTTCTTCTATTTCATCGGCTGAAACTGTACCAACTGTAACAGGCACTTTTAAAATATTTTGTACACGTTTTTGAGCCGTAACAGTAATCACCTCTACCGCACTTTCTTTATCCTCGGTAGTTAATTCAGCAGCAGTTAAGCATAGTGGAGAAACGGCCAATGCGGAGATAATGGCTTGCGCCACTAAATGTTTTTTCTTTGACAATATAGACTGATTTTTTTGCAATGTTTTTTGCGATCGTAAAGCCATGCTTGTTCCCTAATTATCTGATGAGTTGTAAATGCTATAATTATTATTGTTATTTTTGTTTTAATTTTTATTAAAGGTATAAAAGTTACTGACGGTATCAATAAATTAATGATTAATACTCTGGATTCCTAATCACCTCAAATACTATATGCCACTTAAGTTAAAAAATGCTTACGTAATGTTAGAAATAGCTGACGAAATATTAAAATAAGCTAAGTTATTATTAAAAAACAGCGTATTTTTTCCTCAAAGGTCGGATGTGTTAAAATTTAATCACTAAAAACAAAGTAATATATTTGTCCGAAAACCGCCAGTTTATATTCGTTTTTTTCGTTATGATGTTTACCTAATTACTTGGAATGCTTAAATGTCGACAATACAAATATATCAACAAGCCAGGTTAAGTAGAGATGCTCGATTTGATGGCAAGTTTTATACAGCGGTGCTAACCACCGGCATTTTTTGTCGTCCGGTATGTCCTGCTCGAGCACCTAAGCCTGAAAATGTTCGCTATTATTTAAATGCCATGCAAGCACAAGAAGCTGGCTTCAGACCTTGCATGCGCTGTTTGCCAGAGCTTGCTCCACAAACATCTGCGCCGATAGAAATAAAAAAATTGTGTAAGGCCTTAGAGTCAGGACTAAATTTATCAGCACTTAGCCAACAATTTAGTTTAAGTGAACGTCAAATAAGACGACTATTTATTAAACACTATGGTTTGCCGCCGATAAAATATTTAGCGAATCAAAGAGTGTTATTAGCGAGGCGGCTATTAAAAACGACCCAATTAACCGTAACCGACATTGCCTTTGCCGTGGGGTTTTCAAGTGTAAGACGCTTTAATGAAGCCATTAAAAATGCTTATGATTGTTGCCCAAGTGACTTGAGAAAGAACTATAAACCCAGCAAACAAACGTTTATTGAAGTGTCGCTACCCTATAGAGAGCCCTTTGATTGGCCATTAATGCTGTCTTTTTTTGAAAAACGCCAACTTATTAATGTAGAGCGAGTCACTAACAAAGATTATTGTCGCACTATTGAAATTAATGGTTGTAGTGGTTGGTTTAAGGTTAATAAAATTAAAGGTAAAAGTGCCCTTATGCTTACGGTTCAACTTGATGACTTCCGCCACCTCAACCAAGTTATTTTAGCTGTTAGGCAAATGTTTGATCTTGATACAGATATTAGCCAAATCCACCATGTATTAAGCACTAATCCAATACTTGCAAAGGTGGCTAAACAAACGCCAGGGTTAAGGCTACCGGGTTGTTGGGATGTTTTTGAGTTTTCAATTAGAGCTATTTTAGGGCAACAAATATCAGTAAAAGGAGCGACGACTTTAGCCAACCGCATTGCGGTAGAATATGGCAGTAAGTGTAGCCCTAACCCTTTTGGTTTAACTCATGTTTTTCCTACACCAGCAGAGTTATCAACAGCTCAGTATCAACACATTGGTTTAACAAGGTCACGAATAAGTACCTTGAAAAACTGGCTAGAATTTTTTCAACAAGATGAAAAAATTCTCACTTACTACTCATCATTAACTGAGCTTGAGCAACGCCTTATCGCCATTAAGGGTATTGGTCCATGGACAGTAAATTATTTAGCCATGCGAGGCTTAAGCGATTCTGATGCGTTTCCCAGTGCTGATTTGGGAATAATCAAAGCGTTAACCGTTAATGGTGAAAAGCCATCAAATAAAGAAATTTTAGCGTTAAGTGAACAATGGCGACCATGGAGAGCGTATGCCGCTATTTATTTATGGCAATCGTTAGCCAAATAAAAAACATACAAAGCAATTAACTATAACAACTAACATAAACTTTTTAAAAACAGGTAAATAAATGTATTACACGTATTTTCAGTCACCACTTGGCGACATAGCGCTAACAGCGAACGAACAGGGGTTAACGGCATTATCTTTTGTGCAAGGCGCTGCACCTTTAACAATTGATAAGACGTTTGAACAAGATAGCAATAAATTTAGCCAAGTCTGTCAACAGCTGTCTGAATATTTTGATGGCCAAAGAGTAACCTTTGATTTACCCCTTGCTCAACAGGGTACACCTTTTCAGCAAAAAGTGTGGCAAGCGTTATGTTCAATTAAACAAGGTGAAACCAAAAGTTATGCGTGGTTAGCCAAGAAAATTAATAACGAAAAAGCCGTTCGCGCCGTAGGAACTGCCAATGGAGCTAACAAGATAGCATTAATCGTGCCTTGCCACCGAGTTATAGGCACCAATGGAAAGCTAACAGGATATGCCGGAGGGTTAGGTCTAAAAGCGAAGTTACTAATGCATGAAGGTGCACATTTCAAAGTATAACTCTCTTAAGCACTTGGCGATTGAGTTATACTTTTGGCAATATCCAAGTTGTTTCTTTAACTAACGAGATAAACCCTAGTTTTTCAAGGATTGGTCTGCTTGTCTCGCGCGCTTCAGTACTTAAATACTTTAAACCTAATGCTTTTGCATCTTTTATCCGCTCTGTTATTAACGTTTGATAATAACCTTTACCACGATACTCTTTTAAAACACTACCGCCAAACATTAAACCAAATGAACTGCCGTTAGGAATTTCCATTCGTCCAGCGGCAACAGAAGTTCCGCTTTCATAAGTACAATATAAGGCAAATTGAGGATCGTTTAAAACCTTAGTAAAGTAATTAAACTCATTTTCATCACTGTCACACTCAAAAGCTTGAGCAGCAACATTTAGAAAGGCTTTTAAGTCTTCCTCTGAATTTACTTTTTTGATCTCGTGTTCGGCGCTTTTAATAGTAGCAGTATTAAGAGGCAATACCATTAGGGTACTTTGAGGACAAGGTTCAAATCCTTGTAGCTTGAGATGATGCTCAACATTGCTAGGAGTGTCATGCTCAAACACTCGCCACATTAATTCTTCACCTTTTTGGCGAAAATACTCTGCCTGCTGAGTAACTACAGACTCAGTTTCACTTTCAGGAAAGTCCCAAGACCACACAAAATTAAAGAAACCTTCAACACGAAGTACACCGTTATCATCAACTATTGATAAATCAGGTGTGGATATCGGTTTTTTGCGCACCTGTTTATCGTAAAGTTTAAGTATTCTATTCATTTAAAGCTCATTTCCTTGAGACGTTTCTCATACCCTAGTGATAAGATACGAGAAGCTTTTGCACATTCAAGCTATTCAACAATCCAAGATGTTCGCTTTTCTACGCCATTACGCAAATAACGAAAAACAACCTGATCGCCTTTTTTATATTCAGCAAAACGTTGTCTCACCTTCATCGCCGATTCAACACTTTTTAAAGGGTAATTGCCAATGCTTAATAGAATATCTCCACCTAACAATACCGGCACTCGACCAATCATGACACTTAAATGCCCCCCTTGAAAACCAAGTTTATCTGCTAGAGTGCCTGGAATAACTTGTTGCACTAAAAATCCATAGCCAAACGGATTATTTAACGCATCAGATAATTGTTCATTTAATAAAAAAGGTATAAAACCTGAAAAGTTACTTGGTTCACTGTTAATAATGTCATGCACGGTATCAATTGATACCGCGAAACCTAAGCCGTCACTACCACCAGATTTAGACATAATGTGACTAACAATACCGATAACTTCCCCTTTAAGGTTGAACATCGGGCCGCCCGAGTTACCCATATTAATTGAAGCGTCTGTTTGTATAAACTTAGGAACGACATTGGATACTGGAAGTTTGCCATAATCACGAATACCACTTAAATAACCAACCGACAAACTATGACTTACACCTAATGGCGCACCTATAACAATTAACTGTTCACCAATACTATAATCGCCAGATTTAGCAAGAGGTGCCGGCTGAAGACCATCTGGTACTTCTGCCGCTTGAATCATTGCCAAATCTACCATTGAGTCAACCCAAACTACGTGGCCGGTTGTTTTTAGACCATCGGCAAAAATCACTTCTATCTCTGTAGCTTTATCAACCACATGAGCTGCCGTTAATATGCGTCCTTCTTTACTCATCAATACGCCAGAGCCTAATGAACCACTTGTGGTAGCTTTATAATTTACTTGGCCTGCAACAGGCTCAGCCAGTGCTTTAACATGTAATTCGACAACAGTCTTATCAACTGACTTATAAAGTTTTTGAATAGTATTTTCAGCATAAGAGTTAACTGATAAAACTGATAATAGTGATATCAATAGATAAAAAATCGCTCGTAACATTTTAATTCCTTGTGTATTTAATACCGAGAGAGATAAACAATTGAGCAATTATTTCAATTGGTATAATTCATTATTAAAAAATAACACCTTTAAGATGATCAATAGTCTACCCTCTTTTACTTATTAGGTTTAGCTTTGCTTGAAATAAATAGTAAGACAATAAATATTAATCGATAATTAAGCTAGAAATACTAAGCTAGCTTGTTAAACTAGCGAGCCTTAAAGTTATTGAGTATTAATGTGGAATTTATTGTTGCGGCTGCAGTTGTGGTTTTACTTTGGTTTGTTTGGCAATTAATTAAGGCTAAGCGATTTACCAAATTCAAACTGTGCCTTGAAAATGAGATTAAACCTAAGGTTTTTTCTCATATTATCAATGAACTTAATCAAACTAGGTCTGAGCTATTACCTAACAATGAGAGCCATCAACAGGCAACACTTTATTTTTGGGGACAGTACAAGGTAAGAATTTTGCAAGCTGCATTGATACGAGAAATTATTGATGAGCAGTGGTTAAAAGATACTGGCAATGTAAAAAATAGCCAGCACCTTTTTTTTATTGAGCGCGATAAATTAGCTTAAAGTTAATCTTCACGACTAAACTGAATATCCCAAACACCGTGCCCTAGTCCATGACCGCGATTTTCGAATTTAGTTAATGGACGCGAATCGGGTCGAGGTACATAATCATTGGTTTCAGAAAGATTTTTATAACCTTTGGCCCCCTGCATATCTTCTAACATACATTCAGCATAGTTTTCCCAATCGGTAGCCATATGAAATACACTACCCACTTTTAGCTTTTGACGAATTGTTTCAACAAAATCGGCTTGAACGATACGGCGTTTATGGTGCTTTTTCTTATGCCAAGGATCTGGAAAAAACAATTGCACCGTTGTTAAACTTGCATCAGGAATACAATCGGCAAGAATTTCTATCGCGTCATGCTCATAAACCTTTAAATTAGTCACTTCATTTTCTTGTGCAAGGGCAATACAAGCACCAACACCAGGACGATGCACTTCAACACCAATAAAGTTAAGTTCAGGTGCAGCTTTAGCCATTTCAACTAAAGATTTCCCCATACCAAAACCAATTTCTAATACCACAGGATTGTTATTAGCAAACACGGCAGAAAAGTCGAGCAAGCCGTCTTGATGATTTAACCCCATTGACGCCCAGTGCTCTTCTAGTGCTCGGCCTTGGGCATTTGTTAACCGACCTTCGCGTTTAACAAAACTGCGAATTTTACGAATGTATTTACCTTCTTGCTCAGCCTGTTCAATAGTTTTATGAACACGGTTTTCATTTTCTTTTTCAGTCATGATATTTTCTTTGTCAGGGGTTTGTGTTTTAAATATTTAATAAGTAATAGCGATAGCGATTTTTAAGCTAATCAATAACCTATAATTCGCTGGTTTACGCTCAATCAATGGAATTTAGGCAAGGCGCTGATATCATTTTTTTACTGAGCTTAGTTCACTAAGTGATGGAAAAAAACGATATTAGCAACGCAGTATAAAGTTCATTGATGACGCGTAATACACTAAATCAATGGAATTTAGGCAAGGCGCTTGTCAAATTTTTCACTGAGCTTAGTCCACTAAGTGATGTTGAAAAATTATACATGCAACGCAGCATAAAGCTCATTGATGACGTGTAAAAGTTACTCGGCCCACCATACGTCGTACAACTCACTTACAGATACGGCCGTAGCGCCATTGTCATTCAACCACTTTTCAACCATTACGCGATGTTCATCAGTACACTTACCTAATTTTTGTGTACAAATAATACCGTGCCATAAAAGGTCGCCTTCACCACCAAAACCTAAGCCATTTGGTTCAATGATGTCATTGAAAAACTTAACGATAAATGTATCAATACCTTCACCGTCTGTACCGTCTGGTAATTTCCATGCTAGGTCAAAACCTAACTCTTGGTATTCATCTACACGTAACTTTTTTCTTAAACGACGATTACGGTTTTTAGCATTTACTTTCATTTTATCACTCAATATTAGTTTTCATTGCGCGCATTTTACCGCACAAAATTGATTAGTCCAATAGCTGTTATTTTGTTATCAAGCATTGAGCCATTTGTTTTACTTAGCTAGACTAGCCCCAGCAAAAAATAATTATGATAAATATATGAATTTACCTGTTCCACATACAAAAATAACGACTTCATCTGCTAAGACGTTTAGCCAGAACATGCTTAACTGGTATCAAAAACAAGGTCGTAAGCATTTACCTTGGCAGCAAGATAAAACGCCCTATAGAGTATGGGTTTCTGAGATCATGCTACAACAAACACAAGTAGCGACAGTCATCCCTTATTATCAAAAGTTTATGGCTAGCTTTCCGGATATTACTGCACTTGCCAGTGCCGATGAAGATAATGTTTTGCATCATTGGACAGGTTTGGGTTATTACGCTAGAGCTCGAAACTTACATAAGGCAGCAAAAACTATAGTCAGTGATTACCAAGGAAAATTTCCTGAAAACATCGAACAAGTTATTGCCCTCCCAGGTATAGGTCGTTCAACTGCCGGTGCAATATTAAGTTTGTCACTCAATAAGCATCATGCCATTTTAGACGGTAATGTAAAACGAGTTTTAGCCAGATGCTATTTAGTTGAAGGTCATAATGCTCAGGCTAAATTTGAAAAAGCTTTATGGCCAATTGCTGAAAAGTTAACACCCAGTACCAATGTGAATTACTTTAATCAATCGATGATGGATCTTGGTGCTATGGTATGTACTCGCAGTAAACCGTTATGTGAACAGTGCCCTTTGCAAAGTTCATGTTTGGCTTATGCCGGTAGCGAGCAAGCAAAATTCCCTCAGAAAAAACCTAAAAAAGTCACACCAGTAAAATCTACTATTATGGTTATTCCCAGAATTAAAACCCAAACAGGTAATAGTGTATTGATGCAAAAGCGGCCACCGACAGGTATATGGGGTGGTTTATGGTGTTTTTTAGAAGTTAGTGCAGCAGCCGATATCACTAAGTTACTTAATAAACTTAACCTCAAAGTTATAACTCAGGCGAATATGACCGCTTTTCGACATACCTTTAGCCATTTCCATTTAGACATACAACCGATAATTGTTGATTGCCAGCAGTTACCTTTGCAAGAAATAAACGATAATAATAAACAACAATGGTATGATCTAAACATTGAACAATCAGTGGGCCTCGCGGCTTCCACCCAAAAATTGATTAGCCTACTTAGATAACAGCTAATCCTTAATTAATATTACATAAAGAGAATAAGTTATGAGCCGAACTGTATTTTGTCAAAACCTTAAAAAAGATGGTGAAGGTTTAGATTTTCAACTTTATCCTGGCGACATTGGCAAACGCATTTTTGATAATATTTCCAAAGAAGCCTGGGGTATTTGGCAAAAAAAACAAACGATGCTAATAAATGAAAAGAAAATGAACATGATGAATGCTGACGACCGGGCATTTTTAGAGTCTGCTATGGTTGCTTATCTTTTTGAAGGTAAAGAGCCTGTTATTGAAGGGTATGTACCACCTACTAAATAGCTTTCCAACAAGCTCAAAGTAAAACAGGGATGTTTAATGAATAGGTTTTTATTATGTGGCGCAGCTTTAAGCGCCTTAGTTGCCATACTTCATATTGGCTGCATTATTTTTGGCGCACCTTGGTATCGCTTTTTCGGCGCAGGCGAACATATGGCGATACTTGCTGATAAAGGTAGTTTGCAGCCGACATTCATTACCTCTTTTATTGTTATTGTGCTTTTTACATGGTCTTTTTATGCACTCTCTGGTGCGGGTGCAATTGTTAAACTTCCTTTATTAAAATGGGCTCTCTGCACGATCACCATCATTTATTTAATGAGAGGCATAACGGGCTTCTTTTTAATAAACAATCCACTTGGCCGCAGCCCTGAGTTTTGGCTCTGGAGTTCAGTAATTTGTCTCAGCTTTGGTATTGTTCACTTAATCGGTTCAAAGCAAGCTTGGCAAACGCTTTAGTCTCACCCTATTTAACATCAAGGACGTCGTTTTATGCAACTTATCAACTATTTAAATAAACACTTTTTAACAAAAGATGATCTGTTAACCTTATCGGCAACCAGTGAAAGTGAATTTGAGTTATTACAAAACAACAAGCTAATGCCTGCTTGCTCATACAAACTTGCCGTTTCAACAAACTGCAACTCGTTTTTTGGTGAACATAATGAACAACAAAAAGTAGAATATTACGCAAAAGGATATAGCTCTTGGCTAGGAATTTTACATTCCATAAAAGAGAGTGATGATGTATTTCTAATTTTTTCAAAGCGCTACAAACAAAAACTTATTGAACTAAAACTGCAAGGTATAGTCAGTAAAGATAACAAAGTGAACGCCGGAATTGATCAGCATATAAACGAAGAATGGCAACACTTCATTAATGGCACCTATGGTTTATGCACAAAATCGGGATTGCCCGAGGATATTGCTTCAAAAGAAGTAGCGATATTAATTATCAACGAATTAACAGTTAACGATCACTTATTTGATGATGATTTAGTAAGGCTTACTCAAGCAGTAAACCTTTTAGATAGCGCAAGTGCACTATTTGCTCCCCATGAGCGAGAAAATAGTTCTAGAGAGCGCTTGGTAAACAAGGTAAGACGTAAGTACCAGCTACTGAGTTAATCTTTTTAATAAATATAGTACAAGGAAGTATGCATGAAAGTTACCATTTCTATTCTACTCATCATTTGTTGTTGCTCTTGTGCAACCTACAGAACCATTGCTCCTTTGAATAACAATGTAAAGATTTCCTATAATGGCCACGACAGTTATTGTGAAAAAATACCGCGAATTTATAGTGGTGTTTCCTACAATGTCTGTTTATTTTACGGTGAGCCTAATTTAAACCCGAATACTGAGATACCAACACTGCATGGTTATCCCTATGTAGTAAACGATATGTTTTGGTCTACCCTTGCTGACACTCTTCTTTTACCTTACAGCGTTAGTATGCAAATAATGCATGGCAACATTAAGGTAAATCAACCTCGTTATTAATAAAAACTAAACCAAGAACAATATCCTTTTATAAGCCAGAACAGCGATATTTATTGCCAGCATACTAAAAACCAAACAACTTTCGCGGTTAAAAACAGCGAAAGGCTGAAAAAAACAACAAACAAACATTTATTGAAAAAAAAGTGTTGACGTAGAAAGAGAAAAACAGTCTAATAGCGCCCGTCTTCAAGGCAAAGCCAAAAAAGACAAATTAAAGATAGCGCCCCGATAGCTCAGTTGGTAGAGCAGAGGATTGAAAATCCTCGTGTCCCTGGTTCAAATCCGGGTCGGGGCACCATTTTTAATTAACCAATATTGAATAAGTGTTTCTTGAAATACTTATTCGGTGCCAAAGTATATTAGTTACATATAAATATACTGCACACAGTTTTGTGTGCCGACTTAGCTCAGTTGGTAGAGCAACTGACTTGTAATCAGTAGGTCGCCAGTTCGACTCCGGCAGTCGGCACCATTCATTCAAGCCCTAACTTCGGTTAGGGCTTTTTTGTATCTATCCCTAGGGTAAATTATTACCCAAATACCAGAAATTCAATTAATCACTAAACACCACAGTATCTGCGCCCTATCACCAGATTAACAATTCAATTTAAAGTAATTCATAGTGTAGAATTCCCGTCAATTTTGAAAAATACCAGTGGTGTAACTTCATCAAGTGGTGCCACCCTATTACTTAATTGGTTATTAAACCCATATAACATTGTTTTTATTACATTTAACCCAATTAAAATGAAGTAATTAGTGGTGTAATAAATGGTGCAGGGTCAAGTCGATTTAATCCGTGGTACTACGGTGTTAACTTCACCCTATACCTTTATAAATGCAACCCTTATAATTTAAATTTGGTGGTGCGTTAGTGGTGTAACCTAACCAGATGTGGTGTTAACTAGTTAATTCCAGATAACGGGGATAGTGTTAGATAAAACAATTATCTGGTTGTATGTCACTGTATTCTTACTGAATATTTACGCAGCCAAGGTATATGGATTGATTATAAAGTACCTGACTTTATTAATGGTGAATTCTTAGCGGGTATTAAGGGAGCTAGACCGTTTCTTCAAAAGAGATTACAAACTTTTAGACGAAGCTATCGAACACAAACACTATCGGCAAAAACCCTGAACAAATTTCACTGTACGACGCGTTAGATATGTTTTCAGATAGTAAAATTGAGATGAAAACACATAAGGATATATTATCTAAAATTAGAACGATTAAGGTTTATTTTGACAATATTCCGTTGCATGAACTTTCAACGAAATGTATTGAACTATTCGTTTTGAAAAGGAAGAGGGAAAATAGGGCTTCACAAACGATCGAGCACAATGTGATCCAATTAAGGGGAGCATGGTTATACGCACAGAAAATGGGGTTTCAGGTATCACCGATTATCTTTCCTAAGTTAAAAATAAACAATAAAAGAATTAGATCACTGAGTAAGGAAGAAGAAGTTAATTTATTAAGTGAGTTAGAACCGAGAAATCCGAAATATTATAGTAAGTTGACCCCTTCTACTGAACGGTTACAGTTACTAAATCAACGAATTGATAATCAAGATTTAGTGTTGTTATTAATGGATTTAGGTGCAAGGTATTCAGAGGTTGCAGAGTTAAAATGGGAACAGGTTGATTTGACCTTACAAACTATCAATTTGATAAGAACCAAAACCAATAATGAAACAGTGTTAATGATGTCAAATAGAGTGTTTGAGGTGTTGAAAAGAAGAAATGAGAACAAGATAAGTTATGTATGGGTGTTCACTGATAAAACGGGTAACAACCCGAGAAAACATTCAACTATTTCAATTAGGAAAGCAATTAAAAATTGTGGTATCACTGACTTCAAGATCCACGATCTGAGACATCATGCAGCAACAAAATTAATAAGAAATGGAATGACTTTGCAAGAGACTGCTCATGTATTAGGTCATAAGAATATCAGCACTACAATGCGTTATGCTCATCTAGAGAATTCACAGGTTGCGAGTAAAATGAAAAATATTCTAGATAATTTTACTGAAGGTGATCTAATCACTAGTTAATAATGTGATGGTTATGGGTAAAACAATACGAGGGGTGTCGAACGCAGATTGTGGTGTGTTAGATACCTTTTCCTTACATGTTCTTGTGAAAGTAGTTAGGGGATCTCGATATCCTGATATAGGGGAAGTTGTTTTTAAAACAGTGGTGTATTGATTTCTAATTGTTGGGGTTGATAATACGATCAATAAGGTTTTGATAATCACCTTCGGTTAATAATTCACAACCTGAAATGTTATCAAGGTAAAAGACAACTCGATCAGGTATTTCATCACCTGAGAGTTTCAATAACAGTATATCTTCCTGAAGGTAATTGTATAATTCATTAATATTTTTGGTTGTTAGCATGATTTTATAAATTGACTAGACCTAATTTACCTTCTGTTAATTATTGATAATTAACAACAAAAAAAATCAATTGAAAAACACCGTTTTTACAACCTATTAATTAACATAAAAACATCTTAAACAACTGATTTTGCAACCTATTCTTTACTATACAACCTATGCTACCCTTTACTTGTTAGTTGGTACTAACATTCAACCACAATACCGTTTTCAGGTTTTGTAACTCCACTATTAAGTAAGATAAAGGTACATGTAATGAGTAAAGAAAACCTAAGAGATACACTTGTAAAAACAACAAATTCGATTTCTATTAAAGGGAATGTAATTTATTTAAATCAACCAGATAATGAACCGCATGTAGTGAATTTAGATACAGTTGATAATAATGTTAAGTTACGAGAAAAAATTATGTGGTTGCATCACGAAAATTTTGATGCAATTCAGATATCAACATTTACCGCATTGGTACTTAATGAACAAATAGCATGATAATTAATGAAGAAATCACCTATAACTGAATTTGTTTGGTTTAAGTGGTTTCTTCAATATTTCGATGGTTGTTAAGGTAAATTCATCGGTATTTACCGTTTAAAATGAAATTCTGACGTGTTGTTGTGCTGGTGATTGGTGTAACTATTAAATTAAGTTACTGAAATGGTGAGATAACAAAGGATTAAGTATCCTATGGTGATAGTTTAGTGATGAAAACTACAGTTCATGAATAGGTAGGAGTTGAATATTTTTACAATCATCAGACACAAAAAAACACCAATCATTACAATTGGTGTTTATATAATTAGCTTTTAAAAATTATTAAGATTGTTTCTTAAATCGACGTGATGCTAAACCAAGAATGCCTAATGCAAAAATAGCAAGTGTAGATGGTTCAGGGACAGCCGCTGTGTCATAGGCTATATTATCAAATGCAAGATACTGAGAATTATTCTGTAACTCGCTGAATGTAACCGCCGTTAAGTTGTTCCAATTCAGAATATGGCTGTTAAAACCAAACCCTACCGTTAAAACAGTTGAAATAGTGCCTCCACCTGCTAATTGACCTATAACTTCTGTAGTATCGCTAATTAAGCCACCATGATTAAAAGGGCCAAATGCCAAATCTAAAGAATCAAGTGAAAAAATGCCTCCATTAGTTGCTGACAAAGTTACATCACTGAAGCCGAATCCAATTGTTGATGACGTCAACGCTGTTGGAAAATCAACTGGTACACTTGGAGTGTAATAACAATGATAGTTTCCATCGTTGGAAAAATTCAGTCCACCACTATCAAAATCTCCAGTTTCACAAAAACTTCTAACCTCAGATTCAAAATCCACAATGAGGCCAGCATTAGCTACATTACCTAAATTAACCAATGCAAATAGAAAACTAGTTAAAGCAATATTCAAAAATTTCATTCAATTTTCCTTTTTATCCCTTTCCATCATTTTTGGCAGGTGATCGTTAAAATACTAATTAACACTAAGAAGCATAATCTATACCAATAAATAAAAACACAACAATTTCAATGTGTTGATGATTCACCAAAACTCACTGGAACAATACTGTAAAAAAAACAGACACAATAAAACTTATCAATCAGTTGAATTGATTGCATAATATTAACAAATGTTAATTTAAATTGGTTTCAGTATTACAATATAATTAGATGATTGAATATCACTTACAACTATATAAATATCATCAATATACTAGCTTTAAAACTACCTAAAACACACATTTCAGTAGTGTAATTGATTAAAACACAGTGGTGCTAATTATTGTTATCCACCAAGTAAACACCACTAAAGACCAGCATATTTAACACCTTTTCACCACCTAGCAACTGACTTGTAATCAGTAGGTCGCCAGTTCGACTCCGGCAGTCGGCACCATTCATAACGAAGCCTCAATAGAAATATTGAGGCTTTTTTATTGCCTTTAGAAAAGAACTGACGCTAATTGAAAGCTGTAACTCATTTTAGCTAACCAGTTTAAACTATTTATTCAAGTCTCAATTGCAGCGATTTTTACTCAGGTTCAAGCTCTCTTTGCAAACCATGCGCCACTAAATCACTTAAGAAAACCTTGCCAGTATTATTATGGTGGACAGCATCAGAGTTCAGTAAGCTTATTTGATAAGGAAAAGTTACACTTCCATCAGCCCGTACACTGAAATTATTATTTTTAAGATAATTAATAAAATGCGATCGTGCTGAGACAAAGGTAATACTCCAACTCTCGGCAACTTCTTTAGCTGCTATTTCATATTGATCTAATTGTGAATCGTAAATATTTGAACCGTCAGGTTTCTCGTTGTAGATAGCAGGTGACACTAGAACGACTTTAATATTGTTGGTTACACAGGCTTCCACCATTAAATTAAGGTAACTTTTATAAGTGGCAGTAGGAGTATTTGGATTATTATTTAAGACATCATTAATACCAATGTAAATAATAGCAACATCAATATTATCAGCGATTATTTGTTCCACAAAAGGAGCTGGATTTTCTAGTCCTCCACCTGCTTCATAATTACGAATACCATTCCAAAGATCTTGAATATCTGCACCATTAATCCCCCTATTTAAAGAAGTAGCCCCGAGCGTTGACAATGTATTTACTAAAGACTGTTGCCATACAATTACATCTGTATTGGAGTCTCCATAAAAACCAATCGTTTGTCCTATGGTTATATTAGAGTGATCTCCCGATATTTGGGATATGCCATTCAGTGTATATGAGGTAGTTCGAACGTCTTGGGCTGCTGGAGAGATATCATATACAGGCACGGTTAGCTCATCATAAGCTTGAACTTTAAAAGAGTATATTTGGCTAGTGAATGATTCTTCTTCTAAATTAGAAGTGATTTGCCATAGATATGATGTGTCGAATTCTAAATAATTATAGGGCGTTAATTGAGTGTTGGTCACATTATAATTAGGCGTGATCGGCTGAGTTTCCGAATCTTTCCATAGATAAATATCGTAATTGTTAACACCTAATTCATAACTCCAATTCAATGATTGCCAAGCTAATGTTGAATTAGATTGATCAATTGGATTAGTAGGCGTGGCAGGAGAAACTGTTTCTTCGCCAACACCATACAAAATGGGATCACCAATATAACCGTGGGCATTATTAATATTCCCAGTGTTAGCGTCTCCAATAACTAACGTTAAATAAGTAACGTCATTGTTTAATTCTATTGCCACATTCTGAGCTTCAAAACCACCACTAATAAGTTCACCAAACTTCACTTCTACCCCATCGACGATTACCCAATAATTAATATTTGCTCCTGTAGATGTGCCAAATCGAGCGGTAAATTTACTCAATGTAATAGTATTTGTGAAACTTTCTTTAATCTTTTGTAGGTTATAAGTTATCCCTGCGCTGGCATGTATATCAATAAATGCATGGTGTTCAGGATCTCCACTGTAATCGGGATTAGTGCCTAAATCATTCGACTGTAAAGAAGGTTCAGTGTGAATAAATGGCCCCTTACTGGGAATACCATCGTGTTGAGAAATGCCTATTTTTGCAGAAAAGTCGAAACTAAGACCCGATGTGGTGATAGTGGTTATACCATCCTGTTGAGGAACAAATGCTCCATCGACCATACCATTTTGGCTTGTATAATTTTGATTGTTTAGAGACTTTATAATACTTGTCCCTGGCTTTCCAGTGCCTGGAAAACCACCATTCCCTCCTGCCAATGCATCAGCTAAACTGTATTTTAAATGGATTTTACTTGTACCTTCACCTGTTAGATTCCAACGTAAGTCATCAACAAAAAAATATCTCAAATCTTCCCCTGCAGCAGCACTCCAAATTTGATAAATATTATCTCGAGATTCTTGATAGGCAAATACATCTGAACGAGGAGGCACATTACGAATTGATTGATAAAAGCCTTTCAGCCATGCTTCGCCTCCCCATGTTTCGTAGGAATGTATAATTAAACCCGACATCAGATCATTAATACTTTCGTTAAGATCCCAAGGCATATATTCCTGCCGCCAGCCATAGTTGAAATCGTAAATAGGGTTATCCCGATAAGTTTCTAAATTCGCCACCATACGATCTCTAAACCATTGAGAGTCGTAGCCAAAATATTCAAGATCAACACCTAAAATATCTGTCATCATAACTGCCATGGCGTTATTCATACCGACAGTCCACCATCCCCAATTCATCGGTTCATCGTCCATCGCCCAATCAATGTAATCATTAAATTCTGGTAACCAAAAATTTCTATTTGATTCATAAATGAATACTTGAAGATAACGTTCCTGCTCAGCCTTTGATATTTCGTACTGAATATCAAAAAGTCCTCTACCGACTGAAATACCTAAATTCCCATGGTTAGCAAGCCCTCCTGCACCACAATTGTCTATGGGAATTTGAATGGTAATACGCTCTTGCCAAGGAGAATCTAATGGGAGATTCGTCAATCCAGTAATAGATGCGTATTTTTCATAAAGACGATGAAAAAAGTCTACGATGCGAGACATCGCCTCAGGATCAAAATGAAATGCATCTTCACCTTCGATGACGATAGCAATGGTGTCATCATACCAAGCGACGGCTTGCGTCTGTGAAGAACACCAGAAGTTATAATCTGTAGTAACGACTTGCACATCGTTTACTGGAGTAACGGTGATACTCGTTGAATCAAAGGCTGTGGCCCCTTCATTATCTGTCACCTGCAATTCAAAGGTAAGTATTAATTCCTCAGTTGTGGAAGGTGCTACAAATGATGCTGAAGCTTGAGCAGAGTTTTCAAGCGTTACTATAGTTCCAGCCGTTTGTGTCCACTGATAACTGACAATATTACCATCACTGTCTGATCCTACTCCTACTAGAATAGTATTTACTTGTTCGTTAACATTTTGATCCAACCCTGCATTTGAAACAGGTTGAATATTTGATATGGGCAATGATTCATTGTCAGATCCTTTGTCACCTCCTCCACAAGCAGTAAGAAGAAAAAGACAGAAATAAAAAACTGAAAATTTAAACCGTAATGTAAGTCGCAACATAATTCCCTTTGTTAATACTTATTTGGCTCTTTGGAAATCAAAGTATAGAAGCTTCCTGCCCATTTATTAAATAATAATATACTATCAAACAATTAATTATTTACCTGAAAATATAAAAGTCTTAAATTAACTTAATTTGAAACGTGCTTTTAAATCTCGAGCTGACAAACTACCTAACTTACAAAAACAGCAAGAAGTTAACAGACATAAATTACACACCATATTGAACTCCCATAGACTAGCTGGTGGCGGTTTTATATCTACCTCTTCAGACCTTGTTAAAATGGGTAATGCTTTTTTGGATGATGAATTTATATCCGAAAAAACCAGAAACACATTCTGGACTCCTCAAAAACTGCCTGATGGCAGTGAAACACCCAATGGATATTCATTAGGTTGGAGAGTGTTGACAAGGAATATTGATCCAGATGTTGGCGAAATCACCTTTGCCAATCATGGCGGCGTTTCAAGGGGAGCTCAAAGTTGGTTGATGGTAATACCAGAGCATAATATTTCTATCGCTGTAAACATTAATTCAAATACCAAAGTCTTTTGGGATTTTGGCAAAGTGTCGATGCAAATTTTAAAGCCATTTCTTTTAGCAAAAAGTGAAATGGCTAAAATAAACACGCCTTAAAATTGCAAACTTGACGTTAGATCCTACATGGGAAGCTTCAAAGCTATTCATTAACACAAACCAAACGAGCACTCTTTCTATGTTCGTTTGGTGAAAATCCTAACTGCGCTTTAAATACTCTATTAAACGTTGCCAGCGATGAAAAACCACTCTCCATAGCTATGACTAAAATAGACCAATGTTGTGAATCCGGCTGTTCTAATAATTTCTTAGCATGTTCAATTCTTAAGCTGTTTATAAAATGATTAAAGTTGGGGGCTTCAAAGTGATACCTGATAGCCCTGCTAATTTTATATTCCGACACATTTAACTCATTGGCTAAATCAATCATTTTAAGATTGTGAGTAAGATACCTTTTATCTTCACACAAGAGTAAATTAATGCCAGAAATCAACGATGGGTCAATATCGAACACTTCATTTTCAACTGGTTCTATACGGGCACCTGATTTGCTAATGTTATTTATTGAAGTATATTGTTTCCACCAAAGGACAGCTTGGGTTACCAACATTATTTGTAGTGCTGAAATAACCACTAACCATGGAAAAATTTCAGGAAGCTTATCTGGGGTAACAAATGCCTTGGCGACTACCGTACATAATAAAACGCCGGAACAGAAAGAAGAAATAAATAATACACGCTGCCAAAACTCTTGTTTAGTTTGTTTCGAAATCCCATTAAGTGCTTCCCAACAGGTTAATGCCAACACAGTTGAAGACAAAAGATTAGTAATTTCCCCTAAGGAATTACCAAGTAGTAAATAAGTCTTATTTGTTAACGCCGATAATTCGTAAGCCATGTGAATAGAATTACTGATAATAACTAAAACTGAAATGCTAAGAGCAAAAAGTATATGTTTTTTGGCAATGGAGCCTTCACCAGAGAACATGGCTTTAGATACTAACCACACGCCGTTGCAAGTTGCACAAGTACCTAGGCCTATTAGGTATTGATAGGGTCCCAATGTTTCCGCACTCAACTGTTGTGCAGCAACCATCGACATTGAACCACAAAATATTGCAAAGAATAGGTGTTCTAGTCTTTTTTGTTTGACTAAAAGTTGGGCCAGCATCAACCCTAAACCAACAAACAGCAGTGCAAAGTATGCGGTACTCAAAGCCATGGTAATTTTCCTCACTCAATTATTGACGTAATTTTAATCTATCAGCTATATACATTGCAAAATTTCTCTGTAAATAAATATTACCTGCTCAAATTAGCAAAAAATGTAGCTCAAAATCCGAATTTGAAGAGAAATGACCATGATAATCCCCTTTAATGAGCTCTTAAACATTACAGGAGTCATTATGAATCATACTAGCGAGCATTACATAGCCCCGACAAAAGTGTCGTTGTTTAGCCCACAATTTTTTCACCCTCACAGTGTTCTTAACCATCTCACAAAAAGCTGGTTATTCGTTGCTCTTTTAGGGCAATGGATATTTGCCTCATACATTTTTGCTCGGTTTGCCGTACCAACGTTGACAGGTACGCTATCAAGTGCTGATACAGCAGGTCTTATCAAAGGTTACGTTGATGGTGACAAATTTGATAACGGTATATTGATGTTACATTTACTACCCGCTATTTTGCTTAGTTTCGGGGGGATATTTCAATTACTACCCTATTTACGAAATAAGTACCCGGCATTTCATCGATGGAACGGTAGAATGTTTTTAAGCTTAGGTTTATTAGGTGCGATAACTGGACTTTATTTGACGTGGGGTCGAGGTAGTCGACTGAGTGACATAGGAGCGATAGGAGTAACGATTAACGGTTTATTAATACTTTTAGCCGCGACTCTCGCTTGGAGGTACGCGGTAAAACGTCAATTCCAAAATCATATGCGCTGGGCTACCCATGCATTTATTTTAATTAATGGTGTGTGGTCATTTCGTTTGTATCTAATGAGTTGGTTTATTTTAAACCAAGGAGCCAACGGAAATACTGAAAAAATGGATGGTCCGGCAGATATCATTTTATCATTCGCTTCTTACTTGCTACCTATGCTAATTGCCGAAATTTACTTTTGGGCTAAGCGTCAAAAAAGCACTTATCGAGTATCAATTGCTAACCTGTTTATGCTGTTTGGTCTACTGATCACCATTCTAGGTGTAGGGGCTGCATCACTTATGATGTGGTGGCCAAGAATATTTTCTTAATAAAATTTTATTCTTGAATTTTTTGAAGCTTCAAATAACTAATGACACCAACAACTAAATAATAAGGCTAACAGTTTAACTTTATTGACATAAAAAAGGAGTAAAACACTTTACTCCTTTTTAAATAATCTAAGTTAATTTAAAAGCTATAATCTAGTTTTATTCCGGCGGTAAGCCCTCTAGCTCGATAAGCAACATCTTTTGCGGCTCCACCGAACAGCTCTCGCTCATTTGGACCATACTCTGAATCATACTCCTTGTTTGTACAGTTTTTACACCACATTCTAATCTCAAAACCTTCAGCAAACTCTAAACCAATGCTTGCTTCTAATAGGCCTAAATTATTTTGAGAGTCTTCACCGTCTAACCACCACTGTCTGTCACTTGAATAACTATAATCGAGTCTAGTGATTAAATAGCGTTCATTAGCCAAGGGGAGTGAATACTGAATACCTACGTTAGCCGTTTGATGAGCAAAATTAGGTAATTTCTCTCCCTTAAATTGTTTATCAAATGCTGCTTGAGTACCCGTTGGTAATTTAACGGTATTTTCAGTACGGGCTAATAGCTCAGACTGCAATCGGTTATGAATGTCATCATCAAATTTTTCAATTTCTGAATCCATAATACCAAATGCAGCATTAATGGTGATATTTTCAGTTGCTGCAAACTCAATACTCCCCTCGATACCAGAGACATTACTTTCTGGAATGTTATATATACTTTGAACGAAGATATTGCCGTCAAATTCAAATTGTTGAACATTTTCGTAGTCTTGATAAAAAGCGGCGAAGTTTGCGCGTAATCGATTATCCATAATGGTTGATTTAATACCAAGCTCGAAACTATCTAACGTTTCTTTCTCATATTTATCGGTCAGTAAAGCACCTGATGCATTAAAACCACCACTTCTAAACCCTCTCGCGTAAGTACCATAGTATGTAAAGTTTCGATTTGGCGTATAGGCCAGAGAAAATTTTGGTTGCCATGCAGAGAAAGTTTCTGAAATTGTTGAACCTGATTTGGCGCAGTCATCTGGGTTTGCAGCAGAATCACACGCACCAACCCCCTTAACAATGCCACTACTATCTCGGGTATCAACCGTTGGCCCATCAATACGAGTTACTTCTCGCTTATCTTCATCATAACGAATGGCACTGGTTAGAGTTAGATCTTGTGTAACTTTATAATCTGTACTTAAATAAACTGCCCATGCAGTATTGTCTTGTTCATTTTGTGTCGCATCTATTAAACCATTACACGTGGAAAAATCAGTTTTAATTGGGCCACCAGGATATGCAGGTTCGCAATCAAATGGCGCCCCATTAGGTGTTTCCCAAGTTGACCTGATAGTGTCTGCTCTATCAGTCATTAGCAAATAAGCCCCAGTGACGTAACTAAAATCACCATCAGTATCAGAAACTAAACGTATGTCTTGTGAAAAGGTCTGTACATCATAATATTGGTCACTACCAACGAAATTACCTGCAGCCCAAGCACCTAGCTGTGCAGCAAAAAACTCTTGATCTACAGGATCAGCCATACTGGCAATCATGTCTTCAACAAATGGCTGGGTATAAAACAGTACGTTACCAGTTCTGTCATGACCTTTTGTTTCCCCAGCAACGCCATAACGTTCATTAGTATCAGTATAATTTGAAACAGCAGTTAAGGTGCCAAAGTCAAACTCATGGTCTAGTTTAAAAGTGTGGGTATCTAAAGAACGAATTGCCGTTGGATTACCATTCGAGTTAATTGGGAACTCATATTCTGTATCTTGATCAGACTCCAATCGATAAATATTACGATACCACATCGCGCCAGCTTCTAAATTATTTTGAGCAAAGCGATAGTCAAGTGACGTATTATCACTAACTTGCCAAAGTAACTGCGTTCGAAAATCATTGTTTTCTTCAAAATCCATATTACTACTTGATGGAGAATCACCGGTAACACCTCGGGCATTACGTTCGTAAACGTTATTTAAATATTCATTTTCAATCGTTCCATCAAAGCTTTTATGATTACCCGCAACTCTAAAAAACAACTCATCACTGATAGGCCCACTGAGTGAACCAGAGACCTCAAATAAGCCATCAGTTCCGATACCTGTGGTAAGTTTCCCTTCTAAAACATCACTTGGTTTTTTTGAACTAATGATTAAGGCACCACCAATTGCGTTTCGTCCATAAAGAGCACCTTGTGGACCTTTTAAAAGCTCAATTTGTTCAACATCAAAAAACGACTGGGATATTTCTGATGCACTCCCTACCTGAACTCCATCAACAATTACCGCCACCGCCGGCTCTGAATTTCGAATGGAAGAAATTCCCCTAACAATAATAAATGTTGATGTTGGACTTAATGATTCAACGATAGAAACATTAGGTATTCTGTTAGTTACATCTCGAGCTGAGGTTATGTTAGCTCGACTAATTAGTGTTTCGCCCATTGATACCACGGTATCAGGAACTTCTTGCAAGTTTTCTGTTCTACGTCGAGCTGTAACTGTAATTCTCTCTAATTCGACACCGACAACCTTGCTTTCATCATTTGCTGCTTCTTCTTCAGTATTTGGTCCTTCAACACCTTGTGCAGAAGAAAACATCAGTGCAAAGATTGAAGCCAAAAGTGTTTTTTGAGTTTTCATTTGTTTATTCCCCAAATTTTCGTTGTTATTAGTATTCGGGGATAATGGCTTTATCAAAAAAGCTTTTTTATCTGAAAGTTCACCTTCAAGACCACTAGAGTTCAATAGCACGGTTAGTGCTTGTTGAACGGTATAATTGCCTTTTACTGAACTACCCGTTTTATTTTCAACAAGGTCATAAGGAAACAGAAAAGATATCTTGGCGATATCTGATAACTCATTAAGTGACTGACTTAAAGATTGAACTGGAATATTAAATTCATATTTCTCTTTAATCTTTTTATCTTCTTTTGCTTCAACATTAAATGTTAAGAAACAAAAGCTTAATAAATTAATAACTATTAGCGTCCTATTAACCTGTCCTTTAATAAGACGCATCAGAAATATAAATCTACTACTCTTTAACTTCATTTATTTTTCTTTTACTCGCAATTGCACGTGATTTTCATTCAGTTTATTCACGCTAATACCAAACCCAGATTCTAATACATAGAATAATGTATCGGTTTCACCTACCTGAAATTGTCCACCAATTCGCATTGACTTTAATTTAGGGTCCATCACATCGATTTTCACTGGTGTATGCCGAGTGATCTCTGCAATAACTTCCTCTAAAGACTCTCCGGCAAAAACGAGTTTACCGTCTTTCCAAGAGAGAAAGCGTGTTATTTCACTTGTGTCTAATTCATCAATATCACTGACATTCTCGTTCTGAGTCGGGATACTAATACGTTGACCTGCGGTTAAGGTACCTAGCATTTTTTTTACCTTAGCGGGGTGATGAGTGATTGCTTTATTATCTGAGCTAGCCTTTTTCTTTGAATATTTACCTTCAAAATTTTTCTCTATTTCGATAGCTTGATAATCATCAGGGATAACAACTAAAGTATTATCTACAATAGCTAACTCCACAGTACCTTCACTAACAAGAACTTCTATGGTCCCATGCAACTTATGGACGGTAAATGCAGTGCCTATGGCTCTCACTAAACGATTCTCAGCATAAACTTCAAATGGCCGAGTGGCGTCTTTAGCAACTTCAAAGTGAGCTTCACCTTTTAGAAGATTAATTCGGCGAAAATCATCACTGTAATTAACTGTGACTGTGGTACTGCTGTTAAGCCATAATATCGACCCGTCAGGCATTACATGGCTAAGGTTTTCCCCCATTTCTGTTTGAAAAACTATTCCCTCGCTTTTTGTTTCTTCAGGAATATAGCTCACCGCTAACCAAGTAAACACACAAGCAAAAACAGGTGCCATCATTACAGGTCGAAGTAATTTATGCCTTTGTTCAATGCAAGTTGACAAGAATGCATACAAGGCTAATACAGGAAAAAACAACTTACCTAATAACGTTGAAGCTATTGATGGTTTGCGCATTTCTTGAGGTAACATGACCGAGGAAAGCAAATCCATTTCTCCCCATGAATTCACCATATTTTCTAAACACTCACGATGAACATCACTTGTTGCCACCCAAGCATTTAACTGTGCTATTTGTTCTTTTGATAACTTAGGGGTATCTTCAAGTAATAACACCCATTGCGCCGCTTCTTGATTAATGATGGCTTTATTTGTAAAACCTTCTACGTTAGTGTTCATAATACTCTCCCAGCTCTAGTGGGCGTTTTAGTTTGTTCAGAGTTAATAACTTCATCTTGCTCGCTGTTGTAAATGAGAACGGCATCGTTATAAGCACACATGCCTGTGGTAATATAATTACTGACGGTTATTGGGGAAATATTCATGCGCTTGGCGATGTCTTTGGTCGCAAGACCATAGACTTTTCTCATCACCACGGCTTGCCGACACTTGTTAGGTAAACCTGCTATTGCTTCACACATCACCCCTAACTTTTCTTGCGCTAAAGCATTATTTTCTAAATCATCCAATTCCAATTTAGAGTCAATTAAGTCAATATCTTCAACGTATTCGTTAAGTTGTGTAGACGCTTTTCTAAAATCAGAGACAATTAAATTCTTTGCTACTCTAAACATAAAAGATTTAGGCTTAAGTACTTCCTTCTCAAGCGATGACTTATAAGTGCGTAAAAACGTTTCCTGGCAAACATCATCAACATCTTGTGAATTTACTACATAGCTTGATATAAAGTACTTGAGTGATGATTTATAGCGATGAAAAGCATTTAAAACACTTTCCTTTGCAGTGTTAACGTCTTCTTGTTGATTATTTTTTGAATTCACAATTATTTCCAAAATATTTTCATACAATAACTGATTACGAGTTAAGGCATAATATTTATGCAACCCACAATAAATAAAATAAAAACACGTGGCAAAACTTAGAACAACTGGTGATTTTAAGATATAAATATGGCATTCAATAGTAAGACGTTTGAGTATTGAAAAACTACTATAACTATTTTAAAAAAATAAGTAACCGTTGTTATTTTCTAAAATAATTTACTCACAATAAAAAGGTTATCACTAAGAAAATATTCAGAGCTGCGATTATCACTAAAGAGGTTAACCATAGTGTGCTTTCATTTTTCCTTCGAAGGGTTCTAAAATCAGCCGTTCGCCAGAGCCACACACTAACCTTTCAACTAGAAAGGTACATCAGGTAAATCTGTATAAGGGGTTGTCTTGCTCATACTTGCATGCATATCTAATAAGGCTATTCCTATACCAGCAGTACCATGAAAAAGACCAGTAAAGGCTGCTTTGCTCCCTCCCATGAAAGAAGGTGCATCAACTTGCCAGTGAGAATATTGTGTGTCTTGAATTACCGATGCTTTCATTTGTTGCCAAAGCAAATTTCTTAATGCAATCACCTCAAGATCATCTGGGTGCTTTGTACTCCAGTAACTTAATAAGGACAAAACCCCTGCCCGACCAAATCTTTTATCAACGGATATTGAGGGTTCAGCAAATGGCTCATGCGGTTTACCCTGTAAGTTAATATCAACCAGAGTATTACGAATTAATTTTGAATACATTTGAGCATAATCATTTTCAACATTATCTTGTTCTAATTGCTCTAACGTTAAGCTAACACCAGTTAAGCCATGAGCCCAACCAAACTCATACAAACCAATCCATGAGTCACTTCCCCAGCCATAGGGCATACGTATTCTATTATTGTTTATTTCGGCAATGGAGCGTAAATACTGAAAACCTAATTTAGCCCCATTTAACACGGAGTCATCATTAAATTGTGCCCCGACAGTTGAAAGAACATACACTACCCCAGCTGTGCCATGAGAAAAATTTGGCAGGTTAAAATCTTTATCTCGTCGAAATAACCAATAAATACCCTTGTTTGACTTTTTAGCAATACTTAATAAAAAAAGTGCTCCTTGATGCGACATTTGCTTTGCTAAAGGGTTGTTAAACTTTTTTGAATAGTGTGAAAGAAATAGGATTGTTCCTGTATCGCCATATATCAAATCATTAAATTGATCACTCCAATAACGCGCATTTAATTCAACAGTGCTCCATTTTTCAAGCAGTGAGATAATTTTACTTAATGCATCAAGATATTTTTGTTCAGGTATTTCCTCTTCTACATGCATTATCGCTATACCAATACCAGAGATCCCAGAATATAGACTGGCTTTACGCGTATTGCTTTCAAAAGTTGATGGTTTATCTATTAATGAAATTAAATAATCGCTCCCTTGAACTGCATAATTTAAATATTTTTTCTTTCCAGTAGCCCTATATAACCCAACAAAATATACCACTTTTCCTGAAACCCCCGATGCGAGATCATAGCCAACTTTGTCAGGGTTTAACGCATCATCAGGCCAACCGATACCAACCTTCTGCTTCACAGCTGTACTTGCAATCCAATTACCCGACTTTTCTGCTAATTCTAATACTTCATTTGGCTCTACCGCTTTAACTTCCAGTACAAAAAACAAAAAAAAGATCAAAACAAAGTTAATCATTATTTTTACTATTTTATTCATATAATTACTTCTCTTTTCAATGTAATTTCAAAAAAGCTTTATCGATTTAAATCAGAATAGTTTAATTATTAACACACTACAAAATAACCAAGGAAGAAAACGAGGGTAAATTCATTTCAACTTTTTTATTTGTCCCTTAGCTATGTTTGTCATCTTAAGGTTTAAGAATATTGCAGCAAACAAAAGCTCTACTATACTAAATATTGAAATGGTCTATTTTGTTTGATTTTTAGCCGACATTTAAGGATGAATAGGTAACTGGAGATCCCATGAAGAATGCGATAATGGTTGTTGTTTTTATTTTTGTGTCTTTAACTTTCACAGTATCCCTAAAGTCGTACGCTTATTCAGGGCTAGATAATATTTGTCTTTTTATTGCTGAAAATGACAAAAACCGATTGAGAAAGTTATTAAAAACTAGTCGTGTAAAAATAAGAAAGTTATATCCTGATATGCGCTGTAACAATAAAACGTTATTGCAGTTTGCGATAGAAAAAAATGCCAAAGATGTTGGTGTATTTATAGTAAAAAAAATTCCCCCTTCATTATTGAAAAAAAATGAGGAATTACAGTGGGCTGAAGATAATGGTTTTTCCGACTCAGAGATTACTACTGCTCTGAAAAAACGTGTTGGCGGCTAAATAAACGGCTCGTTAATTTTCGGCTTATCACAGAGTACAATTTGGACTTTCCTAATTTTACTAAAGGTTAAAGGTAATATTTACTTGGTAGGAATCTAACAGCCCTAACTTCACTAGGGCTTTTGTATATTTGTATATTGCTAAAGGTTCAGCATTAAAATATCTGACTCAATATTTTCCCACTTTGAAAAGATTAATTTTTGGCAACCATTAATTAAATCAAATTTGAACTTTGAATTTAATGCAGAAGTCATTACTTTCTGAGCTTTAGCTGCATTTAAGTTCATCTGCCAAAGCTCAATGCCATCTGTTTCCAACACATAGTAAACAGAATCAGAACATACCTTAAAATTTGAACTTCGAGATACATCGCTCACTATTTGTTTTTCTTCACCTGATTTAAAATCCAACTGCCAAATCCCCCGTTTTCTATACTTAGTAAAATATAACTTTTCATTAACTTCACTAGTTTTAACTTGATAGCCGCCATTTTTAGTTATTTGAATAACATTTTGATTTTGAAATTTTAAACGCCATATTTGCCAATCGCCACTTTTATCTGAAGTAAAATACAAGGTAGCCCCATCAGATGAAAAACTTGGAAAAGCAGAACTTTGTCCATTTAACTCAATAAGTTCAACCTTTTGTGTTCGTGTATTTAATAAATACATCTGTTTATCACTGGTAGCTACCACTGCTTGTATTCCATCAGGGTGCCAAGCATAGCTGTCTATTTTCTTGTTATCTGGGAATGACTCTATCGGTAATAGCCCATCTGATTTTTTGAGCCACAATTGCAACTCCCCATTCCTATTTGACAAAAATAATAATGAACGTCCATCATTTGAATAGACTGGCTGGCTATCAACACGACTGGAATTAACAGCTAACTTAATGCTTGGTGTTATCAGTAAGTCTTCTGCTGAATTTTGAGTAATATCACTCCGCCATAGATCAACATTTGCTGTTTTAGTTGAATAAACAATATGTTTACCAGAGGCACTTAAGTAAGGTGAATTTATAGATTGTGATGATTGGTATAAGGTTTGAATATCACCTGTTGCTATGTCGAGTAGTTTTAATTTACCACCCGAGCGATTATCACTAAAAAGGATGCTTTTCTCATCTGGCGTCCAACTAGGGGTCCAACTTAAGAAACCTAATTCCGCAATTTTTCGCTGCTTATTGGTTAATAAATCCTTAACAAAAACTTGATTATTACCCCAATATTTATTACGAAAAAATAATAGCTGTTCACCACTTGGTGATAACGCTAATTCATTATCTCCATAGTAATTATCTTCACGCCTGGTAATTTCATCAACTTTTAAGGTACTTAAATGTAATTGATAAATTTGGTATGGCATTGAGCTATTTATTCTATCGGTAAAATACACTGACCTATCGTCAGGCGCCCAAACAACATTACTGTAATGCTCTACAGCGCCACATTGATAGAGCTCTTCAATCTCGATTGGTTGAGCACTTTCATTCAAGGTTAATAAATTAAGATGGCAACTATTATTGCCTTTACGGAAAAAGATAATTTTACTTTTATCATGAGAAATTGCTGGTGAACGATCATTGAATTCGGAATCAGTTAATTGAATTCTTTGCTGCTGGTCACGCTTTTTTATATACAAATGATAAGGCTGATTAACATTTTTACGGTGGCGATACACTAACCATAATGCATCTTTCGATAAAGAGGCATCGTATTCAAAGCCCTGTTCACTGGTTAATTGCTCAAACTTCGGATTGGTTATCTCAAAAGGTTTGCTGGTAGATAAAGTGAAACCATTCCAAATTATAACCAGTAAAATCAAGGTAACGAAGCAGCTAAATAGTGCGATTTTTTTAGTCGTTAACTTAAGTAACAACAAATTTTGTGATGACTTTATTTTATTTTTGTCAGCGTCAGCAATATTTTTTACTTCAGCAATTAACCGATAGCCTTTTTTAGCAATTGTTTGAATGTAACGAGGAGACTCTGCATTATCAGATAATGCTTTTCTAAGCAGACCAACAACTCTATTAACCGCACCTTCGCTTACTTGAGATCGCCATACATCTTCCATCAATTTTTCACGAGAGATCACTTCATTGGCATGGCAAGACAGATAATAGAGTAACGCCATCACTTTGGGTTCCACAACTTGGCATTCGCCATTATGTGAAATGGTATTTAATTCTCTCTCAATGGTAAATTCACCCACCGAAAATATTTTGGATAATGGCTGTGTCACTAAAACACCCTCAATTTTTTTATATATTCTATCGCGTTCTACACCAAGCAATCACTAACTAATCTATTGAAAACAAATAAAATCATCAAAAAATCATCAAAAGATTAACAACATATCACGGCTTGAATATTGTTATCCATTCATCTTAGCGTTAAAAATGAGCCTCAATTAATTTATCAGGAAAATACATGAAAATAACTACATTGCTACTATCTACTTTACTTATATTAACAGCGGCTTCAATGACCAATGCCAATGCCAATAGTATTAATAAAGTACTCAATGCACCAGACCGCCCACAACAAGATAAATCGAGAGATTCAGCTAGAAAACCTGCTGATGTACTCGCTTTGGTAGACATTAAACCTAATATGACCGTTGTCGACTTTATTGCTGGCAGAGGTTATTACACAGATTTATTTGCTCGGCTACTTAATAATTCAGGAAAACTGTACAGTGTTAAAGGCAAATTAGAGAAAAGGGATTTATCACAATTCACGAATATATCGGTATTACCCTCTCTTGATTTATCTCAGATAAAAGCCCCTGTAGACCGTATATTCACCGCGCTTAATTATCATGACATTATCAACAAGCCAACTATTGATCGCCATGAACTATTAAAGACCATTTATAATAAATTAACTAATAACGGCTATTTTATCGTTATCGATCACAATGCGGCACTGGGTGCTGGCTCATCTCAAACGAAAAAACTTCATCGCGTTGAAAATACCTTTGTACTCAACGAAATAATTAAAGCCGGTTTCATTTTAGATATTTCATCTAGTGCGCTTGCCAACCCGACTGATAATTATTCAACGGATGTTTGGCAAGAAAGTACCAAAGGTAAAACCGACCGCTTTGTTTATCGCTTCAAAAAATTAAATAAAGGATAAGCTGATGTTACGATTCTTTATAGTTATTGTTTTCATCTTCAACATATTTTCAAGTAACGCGGTATATGCAGCAAAAGAGACAATACAAGATCCTCGCATCACTGAAATAGACGACCCCATCGTTATCGCTAAAAAGTTTACCTTTAGCTCTAACATTCTTGGTAATGAGCGCACATTCTATGTTCACCTACCTAAAGGTTATCATCAATCTAACCAGAGCTATCCTGTTTTATTTATTACTGATGGTGAGCGGAAAATATTAAGAATAGCTTCAGTTACCCATGAGCTATCTTATTTTGCTAAACGTATTCCGCCAATGATTGTGGTTGGCATTGCAAATGATGGAACAAGAAGAGAAAACCTAAGTTTGTTACCCAGTTCGATGCAGTTCCTTTCTTTCATTACAAAAGAGCTCAAACCTTATATTCATAAACAATACAGGGCCAAGGATGAAAACCTACTTTTAGGCAGTTCAGCTGGAGGTCAATTTGCAATCAGAGCATTGTTAGAATCACCTGAAGCATTTGACGCATACTTTGCTATAAGTCCAAGCTTATATTACAACGACTATCACTTAGAAAAAAAAGCAAAAGAGCTCGCATTAAGTGAGCAACCACTGAATAAAGCTCTGTATTTAAGCTTAGGGAATGAAGGCATAGTGATGGGCGTTGATGAATTCGCAGTAAACTTAGCTAAATACCCAATTAAAGATCTAAGGTGGACATTTACTAAAGTGGAAGAAGAAACCCATGGTTCAATATCAATGAAACAAGCCTACAATGGCTTACAAGATTATTATTCGTCATGGGCGCCAACTCACTTTAAGAATGTAAACGACTTTGAACGAAAAGGCGGATTGGCAGCACTGAAAGCTAAATATGCCAATGAAACTCCTTCCGTTGTTCCATTTGAAGTGCTTAATAATATTGCTAACCTCTATTTTTACTCAAACCATTATCAACAAGGGATCGACCTAGCTTTACTTAACATAAAAAACCATCCAAGTTCAATTTTTGCCAAATACAATGTTGCAGAGTTTTATGGTGATATGGATAACCATGAAAAAGCATTACATTATTATCAACAAGCCTTAAGCATAGCCATTGAGAACAAGAACCCAAAGAGAGTGAAAACGCTTAAGCAAACGATAGAAAAATATAAACTGAAACTAAAAAAGTAACTAAAAACGTAACTAAAATTCAAGGCTTAAGTTCTGTTAACTCATCTACAGAACTGCCTTCGGATCTATAAAAAGAGACACAAATGAAATTAATTAAACACATTATCCTTATTTTACTTATATGCTTTTCAACGACGAATTATACACACGCTAATGATGATGCCTTAAAGGTATTATTTATTGGTAATAGCTTTACTGGTGCAAGTTACTTACCCATAGTTCTACAAAAGATAGCGATAGCGAACGGTAAAGAAATATTAATAAAAGCAGAAATAAAAAATGGTACCTCTCTTTACCAACATTGGGATACGGGAATAGCGCAACAAAAGATATCAGCTGAAAAATGGGACTATATTATTTTACAAGACAACAGCGCTAGTGCTTTTGAACATCCAGAAAAAACGATTAAGTATGGTGTTTTATTTGCTGAATTAGTGAAAAAGCAAGGAGCAAAACCACTATTTTTTAACACTTGGGCCTACAAAGGCATGCCGAATTGGATTGAGAATAAACAATATGCAGATATCCGAGCAGCATTCAAAAAGTTTGTACCCAAAATGTATCAAAAAACAAATGATCTTTATCAGCAAGTTGCCGTTAAAAGTGGAAGTAAAGTTGTGCCTGTTGCACAAGTATGGAAGGCAATGAACGAAATAAACCCATCAGTAAATTTACATGCCAAAGATATGTCGCACCCATCACCAACGGGAACCTATTTGACGGCAGTATCTTTTTATAAAGCGCTATTTAATGAAGTACCTACAACACTACCTGCCAAGCTACAAACACCACGAAACCAAAGTAGAATGACGGAAATGATCACAATTAATATTAGTAAAACATTATCCCTACAAATGCTAACGGCTATAAATTCTGTGAATTAATAAAGTATTAGCTCATTAATGGAAAATTTTAATATAGCTATTGGTGTACACCAATAGCTTGTCTATCCTTTCATTAATTCCTGCTTTTGAGAGCTATTTATAACGACCATGATAAATCACTAGGTATTTATCATAAACTATGCATAATAACGGCACTTTGAACTTTCGCCCACAGTCGTACAACCTACTTATTAGCCAATAATATGATAAAAGACATTTCGAATTTACAAGCTAAACTTGATGGGTTATTGACGGCTCAGAAAAATAAAAACTCCGAGGGGAAAGTCGCTGACTACATTCCTGCTCTTGCCAGGATTGATTCTAATCTTATGGGGATTTCAGTAGCCACTATTGATGGAGACGTTATCAGTGCTGGTGACAGCAAAATTCCTTTTTCTATTCAGAGTATTTCTAAAGTGTTTGGTTTAGTGATGGCAATGAATCGTATAGGCGATGATTTATGGCAACGAGTCAACATGGAACCATCAGGCCAACCATTTAACTCAATTATTCAGCTTGAGTGGGAGAAAGGCATACCACGTAACCCTGTAATCAATGCAGGGGCATTACTCGTTGCAGATGTATTAACAAGTCATTTTTCAGCCAGCAAATTAGCATTCTTGAGTTTTATGCGTTCACTTGCTTCAGACGAGAATATTTTTATTGACAAAAATGTCTATCAATCGGAGTTAGTACACGGTAGCCGTAATGCCGCTTTAGCTTATTTAATGAAGAGTTTTGGCAATATTCAGTCTGACATTCCTGATGTATTAAGTCACTACTTTACCCAATGTTCAATAGCAATGAGTTGCCAACAATTGGCAACAAGTTTACTTTTTTTAGCAAACAAAGGTTTAGATCCTATTAGCCAAAAAGTAATATGCACAGCTCGGGATGCACATAGAGTGAATGCAATATTATCGACTAGTGGTATGTATGACCAATCAGGAGAATTTGCATTCTCTGTAGGCTTACCTGCAAAAAGCGGCGTTGGCGGCGGTGTTGTTGCTATCGTACCTGGTTATGGCGTTATTTGTACTTGGAGTCCACCATTGAATACCTTTGGAAATTCTGTAATCGGTACTAATTTAGTTTCTGGCTTGGCCGAAGAACTTGGTTTATCTATCTACCATTGATACTAATAAGACTAATACAAACGCATTTAATTGCTTAAATTGCCCCATTGTTCGCTTTCTTTATTTACCCGAAATTAATATGTATAGTTTCTTCCAAGCATTAAAATTACATTCAATTAAAAATAAGGTAACAGTCATGAAAGTCATAAATTTATTGGTAGTATTGGTCATACTATCCTTTAGTACTAGTTCATTTGGAGAGAATATTCATTTCAAACCTGTACAAGAACTATTCTTTGCAATGTCTGCTGTTGATCATCAAAAAATGAAGTCTGTGGTTACTGAAGATTTTCAATTACTTGAAGTAGGCGAAGATTGGACCATAGACGATTTAATTAATGTAGTGAAACCTTCTGACTATAGACGACGTAATTACTTTAGCGTGATTAAAAGTGAAACCCTAGGAGGTATGGCTTGGGTAAGTTATTGGAACAAGGCGACATTTATAAACGGCGATAAAAAAAGTACTGTTGCATGGCTAGAAAGTGCAGTATTAGTTAAAAGCGATCACCAATGGAAAATAAAAATGCTGCATTCAACAAGGATAAAAGCAGAAAATATCCCTCAAGAGGTTGTATTAACAGAATACACTAAGTAATACGTCATTTATCAAGATAAAAATTAAACAGAATATGAAAATGAAATAATCTATTAATAACCTTTAAACTTTGGACACATCTATGATCGATTTTCGCTCTGATACCGTTACTAGACCTTGTAAAAAAATGCGCAATGCCATGGCTGAAGCAGAAGTAGGTGATGACGTTTATAACGATGATCCTACGGTGAATGATCTAGAACAGTGGTCTGCGCAAAATCATAAATTCGAAGCTTCTTTATTTTGTAGTTCAGGCACACAGGCAAATTTATTAGCACTAATGGCACACTGTGAACGTGGCGATGAATACTTATGTGGCCAACAAGCCCATAATTATCAATTTGAAGGAGGTGGCGCGGCGGTACTTGGCTCAATACAACCTCAACCAATTCAAAATGAAAAAGACGGCACTATCAGCCTCATTAAACTAAAACAGGCAATAAAACCTGATGACTCACATTTCGCCCGTACCAAATTAGTCAGTATAGAAAACACCATTAACGGCAAAGTATTACCGCTGAGTTATTTAGCTGAACTTAGAGACTTTGTGAAAGAGAATAAATTAAACCTTCATCTTGATGGGGCTAGAGTATATAACGCGGCAACTGCGTTAGAAGTAGATATAACAGAAATCACGAAATATGTTGATAGCATGAGTATTTGCTTATCTAAAGGACTAGGAGCTCCAATAGGTTCGTTGTTATTTGGCTCTAACGCATTCATTGCGAAGGCAAGAAGATGGAGAAAAGTACTAGGTGGTGGTATGCGACAAGCAGGTATTCTTTGTGCTGCAGCTAAAATTGCGTTAACAGATAATATCGTGAAACTTAAAGTCGATCATCAAAATGCTCAATACCTAGCGCAACAGCTTAATAATATTAGTGGTATACGTGTTGATATCAAGCAAGTAGTGACCAATATGGTTTTTGCCAAAATAGATGGAACAATTGATATTCATGGGATAGCAGAAAAGTTAAAAAAGCATGACATATTATTAACACCAGGTAAAAATATGCGCCTTGTGACTCATTTAGATATCAATAAAGAAAAAATCGACCACTTTATTTCATTATTAAAGACTCTTGTTTAATAATGAAATTATTGATTAAAAATTAATACTCCCAAGAGATTTTACTAATTGTTTGTAATTTTTCCCTATTGGAAGTTCTTGTTTGTTATTCATTTTAATCGTTTTATTTTCAATCGCATTTATTTGATCTTTTTTCACTATATAAGATTTATGAATGCGAATAAATTTATCATCTTCACCGACTAACTCTTTTTCAAACGATATAAGCGTGCGCGGTGTCAGGTACATTTTTTCATTTACCCATACTTTTACATAATTACCGTAGGCTTCTAAAAAGCTAATTTGATCAATATTTAATTGGATCAACTTTTTATCAACTTTAATGAATAAGGTTTTACTTTTTTTTTCTTCTATCAGATTTGCCGCAATTTCTTTCTTGAATTGAAACTGTTGATGCGCTTTGTTGACCGCTTTCAAAAATCGTTCAAATCGATAAGGCTTTAATAAATAATCGCACACATCTAAATCGAAACTTTCTAGGGCGTATTGCCTGTATGCTGAGGTAATAATTACTTGGGGTTTATTGTTAAGTACTTTTAAAAAATCAATCCCCGAAAGTTTGGGCATATTGATATCAAGAAAGAGCAAATCAACTTGTTGGTGATTCAAATAACCCAGTGCTTCTACCGCGTTATAAGCTTGATGGATAACTTCTACAAATGGTAGTTCAGTTAAATAATCCTGGATAATTTCATGAGCTAAAGGTTCATCATCTATGATCATTGCGTTTAACTTAATCATTAGCTGTTTCCGAATTGTCTACATCCAAGCTATTTATAACTGTAGCACCATTGAGGTTAATACAGAGTTGGGCTGTAAATTTGTTCACCTGTTTAGTCAATGATAACTGGTAACTGTTTGGATAAATTAAGGCTAATCTGCGTTTTAAATTGGCTAAACCAATACCTTCGACAACAGGTTTATTACTTTCTTGTCCAAGCCCACCTTCTTGCTCAATTGAATTCGTACAAATAAATTTAAGCTGTTGGCCTTTAACGGTAATTTCAATATGTAAATAACAGTCTTGAGTAGCCAATTCAATACCGTGTTTAAAAGCATTCTCTACCAGTATAATCAACAATAATGGCGATATGACTGTTTGTTTATCATCAATATTAACTTCTGTTTTTAGCGAAATTTTATTACGTAACCTAATACTTTGAAGGTTTATATAGTCATTAATGTAGCTAATATCTTCATCTATTAATACACTAGGCTCTTGCCCTCGATAAACAACATATTGCATTAATTCAGCAAGTTGAAGAACAACTTCAGGTGCTTGTTCTGACTTTTTTCGGCATAAGGCATACAAATTATTTAAAGTGTTAAAAAAGAAATGTGGATCAATTTGTTGTTTTAATAACCGTAATTCAGTTTGGATATTTTCTTTTTCTAACAAAGCGAATTGACTGCTTTTTTTATGCCATTGCATTACTAAAATAACTGGCAAGCTAAGGAACATCACCGCAAAAAACACTCTGCCATTATGCCAATCGAAGGCATCGGCATTAACAGCAGGGATAATAGGCTCTCCCATGCTGTTAATAGGAAATAACAAGTATAACTCAATCAATATTGGATATAACAAAACCACAATACCTATCACACCACAAAGGTAAATAAATATACCTCTTGTTGCTAATACCGACTTAACTAATATATTTTGGTTTATCCAGTAAAAAATATAACCGAGAAAAAACAAACAAAATAGTTGAAAAGCTAAACCGATGGCCATTAGTGGGTGATCGGCAACCTCACTAAAGTTAATGGTCGATGGAATTGAATTACTTTTGGCCCACAAAGGTAAATCAGAGCTGATAAGCAAAGCAGCATAAATAGAAAAAAAGCCTAGAAAGAATAATATCAGTTCATTTAAACCAACATTTTTAGGCACAAAGCTAATCATTTTATTACCTTTTGCCATATGATTAATCACTAAAAGCAACTCGACTCCAATGCCTAACAATAAGATAATCCCTGGCAAATCGAAGGAAAACATTTCTGGAAACTTAAAACTGTTTAACCATAAAAACACCGTCAATGGATAGGCAATAAAACAACTAAATCGAAACAGCTGAAAGTACTTAACACTCAATCGAGCGGCTATTTTATTCTGAAAGGCTTTAAACATAATTAGCGGTGCAAGATAACTACTGTTACTAGTAATATGGCTGATGTATTGAGGCCAATAATTATGCTCAAGCTGATATAAGCTAACAATGAGTACCAAGGTAAAATATAACCATTCGTCATGCTGGTTAAAGTATTTCCCAAGTGATGTTTTAAAATATTCCATAACTACAGCATGCCAATAAATATAACATTTGTCATGAGTTCTATGACCAAGGGCGATTTTTTGATGATAAAGGTATAATTTACATATTGGTCATGACAAAACACACCTTGGTCATTCATCAATAACATTAGCGAAAAATACCCCTTACTATGCAGATATATTCATTTTTGTAAGGAACTATCATGTTCAAAATATTCAAAAACACCTTGATTTTAGGCATCTATTCAGTTTTTTGGTTATCAAGCTGTGGTGCTGTTTCAAGCAACTATAAAGTAGAAAAATTTTCAAGCCAATACAAAATTTGCCCCACACACAAGAATAGCTTTTGTATGGTTGATTTCCACCCTAATAGCGAGTTAGTTGCGAGCTCTAGCTATGAGCCAGAAGTAAAAATTTGGCAAATCAGTAATGGCGAAGTTATTCAAACATTGATCCATCCCGAAGGAGTGCTTGGCTTAGATTTTAGTAGCGACGGTAAATACCTAGCAACTTCTAGTTACGACAATAACGTTAGAATTTGGCAGGTATCAGATGGCCAGCTGATAAAAACATTTTCAGGTCATCAACACATGGTAATAGCGGTAAAATTTAGTCCTGACAACAAAAACCTTGCCAGTGTCAGTGCCGATGATACCGCTAGAATATGGGACTTTACCACTGGCGATTCAATTACACTAAAGGCCCATCAAGGTGATGTTTGGGGCATTGCCTACAGCCCCGATGGTAAATTATTACTAACAGGTGGTGAAGACAACAACATCAATGTTTGGAGTGCTACTTCGGGTAAACTTATTTCAACATTAACGGATCATAGCGGTGCAGTCCTTGAACTCGAGTTTAGTCACGATGGTGAATTGCTTATCTCAGGTGGTGATGACTACACTATAAAAATTTGGGATACACAAACTTGGCAAGTCATTAATACCATTGATGAAGATTTATATTCTATTTATGGTTTAGCGTTTAGTCCTGATGATTCAATTATTGCTAGTAGTCATCGAGATAAAGGCCTTGTTGGTGAGTTTTTCCAATACCATTGGGGATCAAATGAAGGTGACAGTGACATTACGATAAGAATGTGGGATGTCAAAACGGGTAAACTTTTAAAGCAACTTAGTGGCCATAGTGACGATGTTAACAATGTAGTTTTTAGCCCTGACGGTAAGTCACTGGCAAGTTCAAGTGTTGATGGTTCAGTGATTGTATGGGATATGAAAAAGTTAATGAGTAATCATGTTAAATAGTTAATTACTGAGCAATTATCTAAAAAGCTGACGAATTTTAAAATTCATCTTAGTTTTTTCATAAAAACTAAGATGTCTTCAACCTTACTAGATACCTTTATAGTTAATAAAAGTATCTAGGGATTCGCAATGTCATCACTAACAAAATCAAATACCATCTCATTATCAGCCAATGTTTGGAAAATAGCTCAAGTATTATTATGGCTAATTGGTGTAGTACTTGTCGCTTTACTGCTGTTTCGTGAAGAAATCGGCATAATGCTATTTTGGAATTTATTAATCCCTATTGCCCCTGCAATTTTAGTGGTGTTTCCCGGTGTTTGGCGAAATATCTGCCCGATGTCCTCAACTGCACTTTTGCCCAAAAAGCTCAAACTGACCAAGGTCAGAAAAATCTCACTTAACAGCCAAGGCAAGCTTTATTTGCTCGGTATTATTGCTTTATTAGCAATTGTTCCGTTAAGACACTTGCTGCTTAATATTAACGGACCTGCAACGGCTGCTATGCTATTAATTGCTGCTGCTTTTGCAATTTTCATGGGAATGTTTGTGGAATGGCGAAGCGGTTGGTGTGCCAGTGCATGTCCTATCCACTCCGTTGAACGCTTATACGGCAGCACGCCGTTATTTACTACCGATAATGCCCATTGCTCTAGTTGCGAACAATGTGTTTCTGTTTGTCCAGATGCCACCAAACAAATGACTGCGGCACTTGCGCGTAATATACCCACAGAACGTTTAGCTGCCCTAATAATGACAGGTGGTTTTTTCGGTTTTATCTGGGGCTGGTATCAAGTACCTGACTACAGAACAACACTAGATTCACCCATGATTATTTCGGCCTATATGTGGCCATTAATGGGTGGATTAGTATCGCTTATGGTTTATTTACTGATTAAAAATCGTCTCAGCACCAAACAAACTCAACAGTTGAACCGCTTATTCGCCACTGCCTCTATAGCTTGCTATTACTGGTATAGAATCCCTTCTTTATTTGGCATGGGGATTTATCCAACAGACGGTGTTTTAATTGATTTATCGGCATCCTTGCCACTATGGTTCCCTATCGCCTCACAGTTAATTTCAACCAGCTTTTTTGTTTGGTTTATGATGATAAGACCCCATAACAAAGCCAAACAGAGTTGGAGCATTCGTCCTGCTTACGCTATTGATGTGAAAAACATCTAATTATAACGCTAAGCCTAATTCATTCAGTACCTGATTAAGATGAAGCATTGCTTCATCTGTCGGCCCAGGGTAGTCACCAGCAATGGCAACATTGCCCATATAACCTAAATCTTTGGTCCCTTCTGGGCTACAGAAAAAAGCAGCTAATACTAATTTTCTCAATCGACTAAATGCTTTATTGATTTGCTCAAATTCTGGAGCTAAGTTATTTTTTTGATAAGCAATATCGTTAATAATTTTAATCTGGTCTTGAGATGACAACTTAACAAAAGAACTCGAAAACCTGAGTTTAGCTTCTTCATCAAGCCAAGCTAAAGCAGATAGTATCGTTAAACGATCTCTTTGTTGCCTTTGATAAGGAGAGCTCACCCACTCATCAACAACATCAGGTACATTTACTTCAGTAGCAGAAGGCACATCGCCATCTCTTGGCACTAAAATATCAGCCAAAATAGCCACTAAAGTTAATTGTTCAGCTGTTAGTGTTTTTGGCCAAGGAGATTTAGGAGGAATAATCATACTGGGATCTTTGCCATAACCTTTTGCCGAAATTGGTGTTAGTTGTAATTCTGGCCAGTGTCCTTTTACTATGTTGTCAGTAGTACTTACAACGTTAGTTGCCTGTTCACTGACTTCACACCCTATTATTGATGGTAATAATGCACTGGCAGATAATATTCCTAACCACTTTAATGACTCACGGCGAGTGATAGTGCTTTGGTATTTTATCTGATCTTCAGTTTTAATTAATTTAGCCATAATTAAAGCCCCCCTTTACTTAACTGAGTTGCCAACCATGTGGAATTTCTCATCGCTAATGTCATTATGGTTAAGGTACAGTTTTTGTGAGGGTTAGAGGCAAAAACACCTGCATCCATGACAAATACATTTTTACAATCCCATGCTTGTCCGTATTGGTTGGTAACCGAGTCTTTCGCTGAAGCTCCCATTCGGGTGCTACCCACTTCGTGAATTATTTGACCACCTTTTAAAATGGCTTTTTCTGCACTTGGTAAAGGCTGGGTAATCGTTGCGCCCATATTTTCTAATATAGCTTTAGCGGTTTTTAGCCCATGTTCAACTTGCTTGAGCTCATGGTCAGCCCACTGCCAATGAAATTTAGCTACTGGTATGCCCCATTTATCTTTAACTTCCTCATCGATTTCCATGTAACAATTTTTATTGGGTAACATTTCACCACGAAGCGATAAATACACTCCAGCACCATAATACTGTTTAGCTTGCTCTTTTAACTCTTTACCATAACCTTGCAGGTTACCACTAACACCTGAGCCGGGAGCTCTAAAGCCACTACTTATTTCAAAGTGATAACCCCGAGGGAAATCAAGCTCACCTTTAGCATGTTGTTTATGGCCCCACCACGGAATGAATAAATGATTAGCTGTATGTCCATCTTCATTATAAATAGGGCGATTTTCTAGTGCAGGAATATGTGCGCCTAAACCAGTCCCTGTTGAGTCCATTAAATTTTTACCCACTTGCAAACTTGAATTAGCTAAGCCATGAGGGTGATGCTCACTTTTTGAATTGAGTAATAATCTTGCTGACTCACAAGCACTTGCCGCTAATATAATCACTTTTGCTGAAAGTTGAATATTGGTATCTGTTTTTTTGTCAACATACGTCAGTGCGTTCACTTTACCATTTGTATCAACATCAACCGATCTGACCATTGCATCAGTAATAACTCTTAAATTACCGGTCGCTTTTGCCATAGGGAGAAGAGAGGTGGTTGTTTGAAAAGCCGCACCTATTGAACAGCCATGACCACAGGGAGTAGCGTAAAAACAGGCTTGCCTGTCATCTTTTGGTCTTGTTAATACCGCGCGATGCATAGGCGCACTAGGTATGCCTAATTTTTTTGCTGCCGCAGCTACTAATAGCTCTGGCACTCTGGCTTTTGGTGGTGGCTGTAATATCCCCTCAGAAGAGTCAGGCATATCATCTAAGCCCGTATTGGTACCACAAATACCCACCAGTGCTTCGGTTTTGTCATACCATGGAGCTAATTCACCGTATTCAAATGGCCAGTCAGCTCCTAAGCCGTCACGAGTTTTTCCTTTAAAGTCGTGCTCACTAAAACGTAAAGAATACCGGCCCCAATGATTTGTTCTACCGCCTAACATTCGCGCTCGCCACCAAAGAAAATCGGAGGTATCTCCTGTGGTGTATGGTTCATTAGGTACTGTCCAACCACCATCTACGGTAGCGTCATAAAAGCCAAAGTCTTTATCTACATTACCTGCCCCCATTAATGGAGCTTGGGCATTAGTTTTAAACATAGGTGTTTCAGTTTTAGGGTCGTAATCTCGACCCGCTTCTAACATTAATACTTTGTGCCCAGCTTTAGTCAGTGTATATGCTGCCATTGCCCCACCAGCACCAGAGCCAACAACGACAACCTCATAGTCAAAATCTTTCATCTTATTTCCTTAGCTTTTTTTAAGCTAAAACTTATAGCTCTTTTATTTTTATATTTTTAAAAGCAACAGGGTCACTATGATCCTGTAGGCCAATATGACCAACGTCAGTTAAAGCAAAACCTTGCCAGTATTTAAATTTACTCTGAGCAACTAAGGCATTCCACCTATCACTACCGATAACAATATCAGCGGTTTTAACTTGATTCTGCCAAACCTTTAATGATTTATTAATAAGAAGAATGCGTACATGATTCCATTGGCCTGCAACTTTTTGAGACTCTACAGGTGAGGCAATAATGTCGTATATTGAACCAGACAAGTGTGATGCTAGTTTATTATCACTATGGCGTTCGTTATCAAGAATTTGCACTTCAACAGCGTGAGAATATATTTGGCTACCAAGCTCATCTGCAAGAATAAAAATGCCACTATTACCCGTTTGAGATATTTGCCACTCCAACTTCAAATCAAAATTTTCAAAAGCCTTTTTAGTGAGAATATCACCACCACCTTTTTCAGTAAGTCGCATTTCGCCATTTATTACTTGCCATTTATCACTTAAATCAGGCTTTTTAAAATTGCGCCATTGCGACATATCACTACCGTTAAAAAGCAGTTGCCAGCCTTGAGTTCTTTCTTCATCAGTTAACACATTATCTTGAGCAATAGTGAAAGAAGATAAACTTATCGCTAACATTACCAAGCTTGATTTTAAAAAGTTAACAGGTGAAGGTAAATAGAATTTTTTCATATTTATTTGCTCTCATTTCTCTTATTCAGCTATAAATCAAAGTTGCTTAAGTATTTTATCTAAACCCATTTTAGACTTCTTAACAGCTTGCAATGGCGTTAAACCATTAGGGTATTCTTCTTGTTCAACGACAAACCAAAGTGTGCCGCCAACGGCAATATTCGCTTTTGATAAGTTAAGCCAGTCAATAGTATCTTGACCAATAATTGGCAATTTACCTTGTGTTCCCTCAGGTAGGCGAACTTTATAATGAGTGGTTAATGTTCTTCCCGGGTAACGCTTAACATACTCAATAGGATCTTTACCTGCATAAGTTGTCCAACCAACATCTTGTTGTAATACAACTTCTTGAGAAGTGTTTTTCGCTAAATAATCCCAGTAAGTCATGCCTTTAAAGTCATTAAATTCAAGTTCATGATTATGAAAACCTGTTTTCATGCCCAATGGGGCGAGTTTCTTTGATAATGAATTTAACAGACTTACCACTTCATCAATTCCTTCGGGGTGCCATGCTCTGTCATCCCAAGGAACAATCAGTATTTCAACACCCAATGTTTGATAAAACTTTACCGTGGCAGTAAAGTTTTCATCATTGAGCTGTTCAAAAGTGATATGTGCACCACTACCTTTTAATCCGAGTTCATCAAGCACTGCTTTAATAGCTTTAGCATCGCCAGTAAACTCGCCAAATTCATTAGCAAATTCAACACCCGAAAATCCCATGTCAGCAAGTTGCTTAAGTGTGCCTTTAAAGTCAGCTTTGACTTCATCTTTAACTGACCATAATTGAACACTGAGTTGTGGCATGTTTTTACCTTTATTATGGGCAAAGCTATTGGTTGATAACATAAGTAATCCGATTAACAGTGGCGTTATAAATTTCATATTTCTCTCTTAGTTATATTCATTTTACGTTAAATTCTTTTTGCTTTAATTTCTTGTACGGCAAAGTCGACCGCTCTAACCGTTAATGCCATAAAAGTTAAAGAAGGATTAACCACGGCTGATGAGCAAAAACTGGCGCCATCGGTAACAAACAAGTTAGGAATGTCATGCGTTTGGTTATAGGCATTCAATATAGAGTTTTTAGGATCTCTTCCCATACGGGCGGTACCTACTTCGTGAATGGCTAAACCCGGTGAATACTTATCTAACGAGGTATAACTCTTAACTTCCTTAACACCTGCTTTTTCGAGCATTTCTTTAGCAGTGTACGCTGCATCTTCCATCATCAACTTTTCATTTTCAGACCACTGACAATTGATATGAAGCTGTGGAATACCCCACTTATCTGTTTTACTGGGATGTAGTGAGACTTGGTTTTCAAACCTAGGTAACATTTCACCTTGTGCATGCAAGCCAAAATGCCAATCTCCTGCTTGGGTAAGTTGTTGCTTAAAGTCCACTCCAATACCGGCTGAATTTTTCATCCCCTGCCAATCACTACGACTAGCACTACCCGATAGCGCATAACCACGTTTATAATTATGTTTGTATTTTGACGGTTCAAATTGAAAATTTGGAATATAGGCTGCAGTGGGTCGCCGCCCTGAATAAAACTCTTGCTGGTACCCTTCAAGCTGCCCTGTTGCCCCAGCGTTATAAACATGGTCCATCAAATAATGACCTAGTACACCCGAGCTATTAGCAATACCATTTGGAAATTTTTTTGATTTAGAGTTGAGCATTATTTGAGTTGAACCAAGTGTTGATGCACATAAAAATACAACTTTGGCGTAATACTCGCGGGTGGCTAAGGTATCATTATCAATTACTCTAACGCCCTTGACTCGATTGGTGTTTTCATCATAAATCAAACTATCAACAACGCTATTTGGCGCAATATGTAACTTGCCGGTTTTTGCCGCCGCAGGTAGCGTTGAGCTTTGAGTAGAAAAATAAGCCCCAAACGAGCAGCCTTTTTGACACTCATTCCGTGCCTGGCATTGCACACGTCCTTGTGACAGATGTAGCTCACTTGGCTTCGTAAGATGTGCCGCTCGCCCTATTATCATCGGCCTTTCAGGGTATAAGCTCGCAAACTTTGCTTTTAAATCAGCTTCAGGTTGATTAAACTCAAAAGGTGGTAAAAATTCACTATTGGGTAGTTGTGCTAAGTTGTCATAATTTCCACTAATGCCCGCATGTTTTTCTACATGTGAATACCATGACTCTAGATCGTTATAACGAATGGGCCAATCATTACCATGGCCATCAAGTTTATTGGCATTAAAGTCGTAATCACTAAAGCGGTACGATTGACGATGCCAAAGCAGAGACTTGCCACCTAGCTGGTTTGCTCTTATCCAAGTAAAATCTGTGCCTTTCTCAGTAGAATAGGGGTAATCTTTGTCGTTACCAAAAAAATGTTTAGTCCCCTCATGGAAGGCATAACATTTTTGCTGCACCTTATATTGCTCTTCTACTAATAAGTTATCGACCTTCATACGGTTTGGGTATTGCCAAACGGGTTTCCCTTCAGCAATATAATCTTTTTGATGTTCAACTATGCGGCCTCGTTCGACCATTAAGGTTTTAAAGCCTCGTTCGCAGAATTCTTTTGCCGCCCAACCACCAGAAATTCCTGAGCCTATAACAAGTGCATCATATTCTTCACTGGTTTCGTTAATGTATAAATCTTGATTATTCATAACTATTCAATACTCTTTTAACTGACTTGCCAACAACTTAATAATAAGCCAATGAACCATATGATTTACCGACAGAATCATAGGGTACCGACCCCTTAAAACCGCCGGGAATAGCTTGATAACTCAACGCTTTAGTGGCACCCACTTCAGTTGTAAAATAACCAAAAACTAATAATGATTTTAACGCCTTAAACTGGAGTTCATCCTTTGATGAAAAACCAAGGCGCTGCTCTTCCAAAGCAATTAATAACTCTGTTTGATGCTCTATATTTAACTGATGGAACGACTTGGCGTAGTTGTGATAACTTTGTCTGTCAATTGTCTCGACAATTTGCACCGCTTGCTTTTGTTTATCATCGCTATAACAAACTATGAGTTGATGATCTATAAAACCATGAACATCTAGCTCTGCACCACTAGGGGTATCGGTTTTCGGTAACACTGCTGCACAAACATCAGCTAATAGCGTCATTTGTTGAAGCGTAAATAACCGCCCTGCTTTTTGCGCACTATCTGCTTTAGCTTCATAAGCCAATGCAACGGCTAACGCATTACCTGAGGCAAGTTGAGCTAGGGCAGTTGAGCCAATAAACGTTGCAATGCTGCGTAACAATTGCCGCCTACTTTGTTGAGGTAAAGCAGTAGTTATCCCATTCTTATGCTCTTTTATTTCTTGTTCATTACTCATAGGCTATAGCCTTTACCCTATTAGTTTTACGCATATATAAAACTAGTGCAGTAAAAGCAAAAACAAGCACTAATGGAAAAACACTCAAATTAGCCAACGTTGCCTGACCTGCAGCAAGCTCTGCAACTTCTGGTGAGCTATTTACCGCAAGAGCTTGTTGGCGAGCTTGGTCAATCCAACTACCAATAACAGGGTTCCACATACTCACACCAAACATACCTGCACCGCCTAACATTGACATGCCTAATGCACCTGATTGTGGAATGTTTTCAGCGACAAAACCTATCATTGTTGGCCAAAAGTAAGTAACACCAAGTGCAAACAATAACGCTGATACATAAACCATATTACCTGTGGCCATGCTCATGGTATAAATCCCTATTGTGGTGACAATAGCCGAATAAAGCAGTACCCCTGCAGGATTAAACTTATGAACAATAGGGCCCGCAAAGAAACGACCTATCGCCATGACTCCTGTAATCATTGCCATAATTAACATTGGTGATGCACCAGTGGCTCCAAGAATACGCTCAATCCATTGCTGTGTTCCTAACTCACTGGTTGCGGTTAAGGTCATGCAAAATGCCATAAAGATAAATAATGGCGAGAACAAAGCTTTGATATTGTTACCTGTTGATGTATCGATATTTTCACTGTCAGGAAACTTTTGACTTAAGATTAAATAACCATAAATAACGGTAGGTATAAGCATAATGGCAATTTGCGCTTGCCAACCAAAACTCATATCTGTCATGGCTTTTGAAATTAACGCGCCAACAACAATACCGCCGGGAAACCAAACGTGAAATCGATTAAGCATAGTGGTTTTATTTTTATGATACATATCAGCAATTAAAGGATTGCAACCGGCTTCAACAGCCCCGTTAGCAAAACCAATGCAGAAACTGGAGATCAGCAATGACCAAAAACCACCCGCAGACATTGTTAGCAACAACCCAACAATATGACCAACAAACGCGATGATGACTAATTTTTTAGCACCTAAGAAATTATAAAGCAGTCCGCCAAACATAGTCGCGATGGGGAAACCCAAAAAAGCCATCGCATTTATCCAACCTAACTCTGTATCAGATAAAGCAAAATCTTGGCTTAATTGCCCTAATATTCCAGCTCTGATGGCAAACGTCATTGCCGTTACAGTTAGTGCTAAACAGCAAGCAGTAAACAGCTTGTTTTTATTTATTTCTTCTGACATAAGTTTCTACTCATTAATAACGAAATTTATTAGCCAATGATAATTAACTGAGCTTTAACTAAGGCCCAGAATTTGACGATTCAATAATGGATTCTCTCCACTTGAAGCAAAATCATCAAAAGCGTGTTCAGGTGTTTTAATTAAATGATTAGCAATAAAAGGAGCACCTTCTTTTGCACCATCTTCAGGGTGTTTTAAACAACACTCCCACTCAAGCACTGCCCAACCATTAAAGCCGTATTGTGTTAATTTACTAAAGATTTGTTTAAAATCTATTTGGCCATCACCTAATGAACGAAAGCGTCCTGGCCGATCTTGCCAGTCTTGATAGCCACCATAAACACCACTTCTTCCATTTTGCCTAAATTCAGCATCTTTAACATGAAATGCTTTTATCCGGTCATGGTAGATATCGATAAAGGCAAGGTAGTCGAGTTGTTGTAAAACAAAGTGGCTAGGATCATATAAAATATTTGCGCGAGCATGGTTACCTGTTGCTTCAAGAAAACGCTCAAAAGTAACACCATCATGTAAGTCTTCACCTGGGTGAAGCTCAAAACAAAGATCAACGCCAGCGTCTTCAAATTTATCTAAGATTGGCAACCATCGGTTTGCTAATTCTTTAAAGCCCTCATCCACTAAACCAGCAGGGCGTTGAGGCCAAGGGTAGAATGTTTGCCATAACAGTGCCCCAGAAAAAGTAGCATGAGCTTTTAGCCCCAAGTTAGCACTTACTTTAGCAGCCATAGATACTTGCTCTATTGCCCACTCGGTTCTTGCCTGTGGATTATTTTTCACTTCCTCAACAGCAAAACCATCAAATTGCTTATCGTAAGCTGGATGAACAGCGACCAGCTGCCCTTGTAAATGAGTTGATAGCTCACTAATTTCAAGGCCTGCATCAGCAACTACCCTTTGAATTTCATCACAGTAACTTTGGCTTTTGTAAGCAAGATCTAAGTCAAATAATCGTTTATCCCAAGTGGGTATTTGTACTGCTTTATAGCCTAAACTAGCAGCCCACCTGCAAATATTGGTTAAGTTATTAAATGGCGCTTCATCTTGGCAAAATTGCGCTAAGAATATAGCTGGTCCTTTAATTTGGCTCATATTAATGATCCTCCGTTCTGCTGGTTTGTATCACAAAAGGCTGCCATTTCGTTTCAGATTGATTAGCCATTACTACGTTTTCAATAAATGCCATACCGCGAACAGCTTCTTCAATGCCCGGTACATCAAAGGTGGTGTTATCACTTATTTCTCCTTTATTGTGTGCTCTGATTTGTCTAACAAAGTTATGGTAAATATTGGCAAAGGCTTCTAAATAACCTTCAGGATGACCAGCAGGAGTTCGCATTGCTTGTTGTGCCGCTTGGCACATTTCACCAACACCAGCGCGAATTTGTTGAGTTGGCTCAGTATTAGATTTAAGCCATAGGGTGTTTGGCTCTAGTTGAGACCATTCAATACTTTTTTTATCGCCATAAATGCGGAGTTTTAAATTATTTTCATCACCAAGGGAAATTTGGCTCGCTAATAAAATCCCTTTAGCGCCATTAGATAATTTAAGCATGACTGTACCGTCGTCATCTAATGTTCTTCCGGCAATGGTCGAGGTTAAGTCTGCACATAAATCAGTTATCTGTAACCCTGAAACATATTCAGCCAAGTTTGCAGCATGCACGCCAATGTCCCCCATACAACAGCTTATGCCTGATTTTTCAGGATCTAAACGCCAACTAGCTTGCTTGCTTTGTTCATCACCTGTTGATGCTAACCACCCTTGACTATATTCAACGACGATTTTGACAATATTACCCAACTCTCCTTGAGCGATTAAATGTTTGGCTTGCTTAATTAATGGGTAACCGTTGTAGGTATGTGTCAAACCATAAAGACATTTGTGTTGTTCAATAATAACTTTTAAAGCTAATGCTTGTGATAAATTTAAAGTAGCGGGTTTGTCGCTGAGCACATGGAAGCCATGTTCAATGGCAGACTTGGCAACAGGAAAATGTAAGTGGTTTGGCGTAACGATAGCAACAAACTCCATTCGTTGCTCTTTAGGTAATAGTGCTTCAGCTTTGAACATTTCTTCATAACTGACATAGCAGCGGTTTTCAGGTAAATAAAAAGATAAACCAGAAGTTAGGCTACGAGCTTTATCCGAGCTAAATGCGCCACAGACTAGTTCAATTTCACCATCGATAAACGCGGCAATTCGATGAACAGCACCAATAAATGCCCCTTCTCCCCCACCGACCATACCCATACGAATTTTTTTCATAACAAAATTTAACTACCATTCAGTAAATAATCTTAATTACTATAGGTCTATGCTTGATAATTATGTTATTAATAAATCGGTTTTTAATGCAACAAATTCGGCGTTTGATTTTTATATTGTAACTTTTCATCACAAAGAAGAATTATCATGAGTGAAAAAATATTTAGCAGTTTTGTTAATCAAGTAGGGGTAGAGCAACTGATCCAAATGTTTGATTTATTACCCGATGTACTTTTTTGGATTAAAGATAATGAACACAACTTCATTCATGCCAACCAATCATTTATCAAGCATAAAGGTGTGAAAGGGTTAGAGAAAATTATTGGTAAAACCGATTATGACTTTTCTCCGCCACACATTGCCAAGCAATTTATTAGAGATGATGAAAAAGTATTAGCCGGGAAAAGTGTTACCGAGCGATTAGAAATGAATATGACCCAGTCTGGCGATACGGCATGGTTCGCAACATCAAAGCGCCCTATAACCAATGAACAAGGGGATATTATCGGCACATATGGAGTAACTCGTCACCTAGAGAAACAGGCCAAAGCCCTCAGTAATGTTGAAGCGGTAAAGGCACCTGTTGACTATATTCGTAACAATTATCAGAACAACTTTACTATTGAAGAGTTAGCCGAAGTTGCCTACTTGTCGGTAAGCGCTTTAGAACGGAGGTTTAAAAAGTACCTAGCTAAAACTCCTAAGCAGTTCATTAATGAGGTCAGGCTAGAGAATTCCCGAAAACTGTTAGTAGAAACAAATTTGCCAATTTCACAAGTAGGTGATGAAACTGGCTTTAGTGATCACAGTTACTTCAGTAAACAGTTCCGCCTATTTTTTGGTGAACTACCTTCGGATTTTAGAAATACCTACCGTGATGGCTATCAATCACAATAAAGCACTCACAATTTCTCTATAGTTTTCTCAATGCACATTGCGCCTCAGTTTTCATCCCTATCGCTTTAAAAAAGGTGGCTGCTGGGCAAAAACCAGTAAAAGATGATTGAAACAAGTTAGCGCCAACAAACACGGTCAACCAAACAAAATTTGGATGAAGCCAATATGTTAATGCCGCAGATAGTAAAACCATAAAACCTGCAAAACGAAAAAGTGCAATTTCTACTGACATAATTTAACCCTCTACTGATATAAATGACATCACTTACCGGCGTTTAACGATGCAGATAAAAGTGATCCTTAAACCAATATTAGCACAAGCTAATTTATGATCAACTAATTTATAAGAAACTAATATAGCACTATTGTAATACTAAGTTCTTACATGAATAACTGGGTTAGTATTAATGTCGCCATTATCAGCAACAGTAGTGCAGTAACCCCCTTTAGTTAACACTGCAAAACTACCTGCTTCAGAGCTGCGAATAAAAGATAGATGATAACCAAAATTAGTGAGGCTACTGGCTGAAAAACGCTGTGATAGGGTTAATTGCTGCCATAAATTTTCATTTGCAGCTGGCTGTCTACGCTCTATAAGCATATCTCTAGATTCTTTTGCACTCATACAAAACCCCTAGCAATACATTAAAGGACTAAACAGTAAATTTAGACCTATAAACGAATAATAAGCATAAAACATACCTTAAAACTATTATCCTAGATATTTCAATACACTAGAGTAACAAATAAATAAAACAAATAACCAACAACGCGAAACTGTAAAGAGTATTGACAATTAAATCAAAGCTTTGAAGTTTCTACAAAGTTTGCTTAAATAAAGATTATTAATTGCTTTTAATACTGACTATACCTTTTGAATAACTTTCTCAATAAACACCAATTACCAAAACAATATTTAGTAGACGCTGAACAAGTATTTTCAGATTTAGTTTTCAGAATAGAAAAGTTGACTACAGAGAATAAACGAACAATTTTTGTTGGTATAAATGGTTGCCAAGGCTCAGGAAAGTCGACGTTAGCTGACTACCTTGTTTGCAAGTTAAATGAGAAGAAAATCAAGGCAATTAGCTGCTCACTAGATGATTTCTATTTAAGTGCAACGAAGCGCTCTATGTTGGCTAAAACCATTCATCCACTTTTAAAAACCAGAGGAGTGCCCGGTACGCACAATACGGCGCTACTTGAACAAACGATGGCTAATTTTACAAAACAAAAAGTTAACTGGAAGTTATCTAAATTTAATAAAGTAGATGATAACCCTCATGATGAAAATTTGTGGCCTATCATCAAGGATAGAAAGCAAGTTGTTATTATTGAAGGTTGGTGCTGGGGAATTCCGGCACAACCTAAAGGTTCACTAACAACACCGGTGAACAAACTTGAAGAAACATATGATCCTTCTCGAAAGTGGCGAGATTATGTTAACCAACAATTAAACGATAATTACCAACACCTATTTGCTCAAATGGAGCTAACCGTAATGCTCAAAGCTCCCTCTTTTGATTGTGTTTATCAATGGCGTTTAGAGCAAGAACAAAAGTTATCAAAAACAACCCAAACCTCTGTAATGAATGAAAGTGATATTGCACAATTCATCCTATACTTTCAAAGACTCACTGAACACGCGTTAACAGTACTACCTCAACAGGCCGACTTCCTATTTGAATTAGACAAAAACCGACAAATAATACGCACCTTGATCAAATAAAAGAGGTAAAGCGCGTGACAAGACTAGCAAAACCCTTATTGACACTGATAGAATCAGGCAATAGATTAATATTTTTCAAGAGAAGATTTTCAGATGGGCAGAGCATACCAAAACCGTAAGTTATCAATGGCAAAAACTGCCGGTGCAAAAACAAAAGTTTATTCTAAGTACGGTAAAGCCATTTATGTTTGTGCGAAAGAAAGTGGTACAGACCCAGATGGCAATCTTGCACTACGTGGCTTGATCGACAGAGCGAAAAAAGATCAAGTACCAACACACGTAATTGACAATGCCATTAAAAAAGCCTCTGGCGCTGGTGGTGAAGACTTTGTCGCTGCTCGCTATGAAGGGTTTGGTCCAGGAAATTGCATGGTAATTATTGATTGCCTTACAGATAACGGTAACCGAACGATAAAAGATGTTCGTCAATGCTTTAGTAAAACCCATTCAAAAATTGGTTCATCTGGCACCGTTTCACATATGTTCGACCATCAAGCTGTTTTTGCCTTTAAGGGTGAAGATGATGAAGTGGTATTAGAAAATTTGATGATGGCTGATATTGATGTATCTGATGTTGAGCTAGAAGACGGTATCATAACGGTTTATGCTCCTCATACTGAGTTTTTCAAAATAAAAACTGAGTTTGCAAACTCTATGCCTGAATTTGAACTTGAAGTTGAAGAGATCACTTGGGTGCCTCAAACCTATATCGATATTGAAGGTGAAGATGACACGGCCAACTTTGAAAAGTTTATTGAAATGTTAGATGATTGTGACGATGTACAAAATGTTTATCACAATGCTGAATTAAAAGATTAACATTCGTCATATCGTCTCACTATAAGCCCATCTTTTTTTTGATGGGTTTTTCTTTTTAAATGAATAATTTTCATTATCTCAAAGCTAAATTAATACTTTTAATAAATAGCTTCTTTATTGAACCTGGTAGCCTAAAAATCAAAGCCTGCTATCGACATACAATTATTGAGCGTCAAGCCTAAATTTTCATTAAAAAGTTCATGGTCTATATTGGGGCATATTGCGCCACAGGTTTAATGTTTGTTTTGTGATAAATTTTATCAAAGTTGTCGTAATATAATGAAAGGATTAATGTCAGGATAATACTAGTAGTCTTATCTGTTTTAAGCACAATACAAAGGTTATATTATTATGAATAGTTCCCCTTTTAACAAACTAAGAATTTTTAACTTCCTCAACGAAGGTAAAAAACTTTTGTTAGATGGAGGTATGTCTAATCAATTAGAAAGTCAAGGCCATGATCTTAATGATGATTTGTGGTCGGCTCATTTGTTATTGTCTCATTCTAGGGCCATTGTAGAAGCTCATTTACATTATCTAAACGCTGGTGCTCAATGTTTAATCACAGCAAGTTATCAAGCAACTGTTTCAGGTCTTATTCAATCAGGATTAAATGAGCAGCAAGCAGGCGACTTAATTATTAGCTCGGTTTTATTAGCGCAACAAGCAATTGATGAGTTTATGTTGAACAATCCAAATACTGAGCGCCCTTTTGTCGCCGCAAGTATTGGTCCTTATGGAGCTAGTTTGGCCGATGGTTCAGAGTATCACGGTAATTATGGTGTTGATGATGATGTATTGAGAACTCATCATCAAGCGCAAATAACTTTACTAGCTCAAACAAATGCTGATTTATTCGCATGTGAAACGATTCCAAGCTTGCAAGAAGCTCGTATATTAAAAAAACTCTTAGAAAAACAAATAAAACCCGCTTGGCTTAGCTTTTCTTGTAAAAATGGTCAACAATTAAACGATGGTACGCCAATTGAAAAGTGTGTAGAAGAGTTTAATCAAAGCGTGAACCCGATTGCGTTAGGCATAAACTGCACAAACCCTAAATACGTTATTGAGTTAATTAAGAGAATAAAATTCACATGCCCTGAAAAATTTATTGTCGTTTATCCTAATTCTGGTGAAGATTATGATCCAATTAATAAAGCATGGCATGGAACAGCTTCACCTAATGAATGTGGTCATGCATCAATGTCTTGGTTAAATGCTGGGGCGAATATCATTGGGGGCTGTTGTCGTATGGGACCTCAACATATTTCTTCTATAAGAAAGGCTATGAACAGAAAATAGAAGAACTCTCCTCTTAGTTAATTTGATTTTATCTAGTCAAAAGTGATCTTGAGTTTCTATCTCATTCGGGGGCACATTGTATGGTCCGCCTCGATATTGCAAGTAATAATATCGATAACTTGGATGGTTTGCGCTAATGTATTCGGAGTCTTTTTGGGTTACCAAATATATTAGGCCCAGCTCCACGATGAGATCCGCGCTAGATTGTCCTCAAAAGCGCCAAAGCATACTTAGAAAGTTGCTGTAGTGCCCCACAGGTCTTCAACCTAGTGGTCTAACCGTTGTGTCATCTTTATCATCATTTGCAAATCAGGCTTGCACTCTAACTTCGAATGCTTGTTTGGTTGACAGTACCGACCATGCGATACGTGCTAGTTTATTGGCTAACGCAACTACGACGACGTTATATGGTTTTCGTGATAATAATTCTAATATCCAATTTCCGAAGGTTGCTATAGCATTTTCTGGTCTTGCAAGAACTGCTCTTGCACCGTGAATGAATAGCTCTCGTAATCCTTTATTTCCTCGTTTGCTTATACCGAGCAACCTTGGCTTTCCTCCTGTTGAAAACTGACGTGGAACCAAGCCAATCCATGCGGCTAAGTGCCTTCCATTTTTGAAATCAGCAGCGTTGCTTATATCAGATAAGCAACGACTAGCGGTTAGGTTTCCTACACCAGGTATTGTTTTGAGTAGTTGAGCACGTTCGTCATGGTCAACTATCTCTTTTAGTTTTTTATCTTGAGTCAAAATAAGCTGATTAAGTTTCAAGTAATATTCATGATGGTCTCTTAACTCTAAAAGCAACAGAGCTGGTATAGGCTCACCAAAATCAGCTATCCATTGGAATAATGCTTTCATTTTTGCGTGAGACTTTGGAAAGCTCATACCAAACTCTAATAAAATTGATCCGATACGCGACATACAGGCCGTTCTGTCTTTTAGGTAGCTTGAACGTATGCGTTGAATGACTGAGATCACTTGAGATGATTCGGTTTTAATACTTACAAAACACATAGAAGGTCGTGTAGCTGCTTCAGCTATGGCATCAGCATCAATGAAATCATTTTTGTTCGTTTTTACATAAGGCTTAACATACTGCGGTGGTATGAGTAGTGCTTTATGCCCGAACTCTTGGCATTTTCTTGCTAACCAGTGGGAGCCACCACAAGATTCCATAGCAACAATTGTACGTTTAGTATTAGCAAGAAACAGCACTAGTTTAGGTCGGCTCAATTTTTTACGGCAAACTTCTCGACCCGATGAATCATGGCCAACAAGATGAAAGGTAGATTTTCCTATATCAATTCCAATAACGTTAATAGTAGACATGATGATTCTCCTCATTTAATAATCTCCCTAAGTGTAGATTAGGGGAGGCGGACCATCTTATTAGCGCCATAGGTTTTATGACAATTTTGCTAATTAGAAGCTTTGAATGAATAAGTTAATACTTCGGCTCCTAGCCATTTATAGTCACATTAGCTTTTGCAAATTCAGGAACTTATTTAGGGCAATATTAGCCGAAGCTTTATGTTTACTTGTGGGGCTGGTTCAAGCTCATTACTACCGTTGAACCTTCATCACTTGTTGTTAACCTTGAGCCTAAAGCTGCAATTCTCAATTAAAAAATCACATTCATTTACAACTGGATTATTGCCTAACATTTTTGCATGGAGTTTGGTCTAAAATTGCCAAAGCGGATATTAAATCATTCAAGTTACAAACGGATTTAGTGTATAAGTTTTAAGGTGATTCGCCCCACAGTGAGCTGGAAACTAGTGGCCAAAATTACTTACCCACCACAACATAGGCATGTTAATTTATTTGAGAGATTTAGGGAGGCTAAGCAATTACCTCGTACTCGGAGGTGGTGGAGGTGGTGGAACTTCTGCACTTGGAGGTGGTGGAGGTGGTGGCGTCCCACCTGGGAGTGGAGCAGGTGTACTAGCTTCAGGATACAAAACGGCAGCTAAATCCAATAGCCCCTGCGCTTCGATTAGCCTATTCTGTTCTTTTGAAATGCCACTCATGGCCATTAAATACTCTTGACTAGGTTGGTACTCCTCCCCTATTAGATTACTGTATCGCTTGTAATAATCCAATGCCGCTTCCACATAACCTTGCCTTCTGCTATTGGACTGAAAAGCTTTTTGCAAAGCAGCAACGCGTGCTAAATCTGTCCCATTCTGCATTTTATCCTTGGAGAAATTCCAATGCTTGTAGCGGGTGATATTGTCTTTGAATGAAAATGAGAGTCCGTTCAATTTTCCCTCCGACAAAGAAAAAGTCATATATGAATTGATGTCTCTTAACTCATCCGTTATGGTAAAAAGCAAGTTATTATCTTCCATTTTTACTTCACTAGTTCCTAACCAATCTTGCCGATCTGGGCTATAAAAGGATAATTCTACCTTTAGCTCATTTCCTGTGGTAGCGATGTCGAGTACTCCCCCTAAATAATCATTACTATAGGTGGAAGTGCCGTACCATCTTCCTTCTATGGCTTTCTCGTTTAAAATTCCTTCTGTCTTTATCAGGGGGATTTCATAAAACAGCGCGGGTTCATGGACATCTGAATAGTACTTGGTTTTATAGGAAGGTTGATTTACCAGCCAACTTGCTTCTTGAATTTGCTGGGCATCAGCTGACGAAATATTCACCAATTGAACCGAATCTAAGCTGGGCTCCCCTCTACCCGATAATTCTAAGCCAGTGACATTTCCCGATAGCCCAACAGGACTTTTTTCGAATATTGTGGAGAACAGTGACGTAGCAACCAAGTAGGAACCATATGCAGAAGGATGCGAGCCATCACTATAATACAAATCGATCTGATCATTAGAACGCACGACATCCCAGGCCAAACCCACTGGGGACAGTATGGCACCCAATTCATTGGCAATAGAAGCATAAGCGTGGGTAAGGATGGCCTGCTCTTGGGGACGAACTCTTCTAGACCAAGTCATAAAAAAGACGGTATTTGCCTCCGCGGCTTTTATGGCAACATCAAATTTTCTTGCATACTCATAAAACTGGGCCGTATTTCCAAAATAGGTACTGTCATCAATCTCAACGCTCATGCCCAATCTGCTCTGCTCTTGCAGCACCACATAATCCCAGTTACGAGATTCAATGGCGGCCAAAGCCCTGCCTTCTTGCCAATGCCCTTCTAAGGTCATGCCGCCTTGACTGATCAATTTTGTCTCTATAATACGATCAGGAAAAGCTTCCTTGGCTAGCACTTTTAACAATTCTGGGGAGCTATTAAAATAAGTATAACTATTGCCAATAAAGAGGATCCTAACTGGCGAATTATCTTGCTTGGGCCAAAAGAAAAAAGCAGCAACAACTACGATGAAGCCTATCCCATATTTCAGTTTCATATATTGATCTCTTTGACGCAAATTACAGCTTTAAAATTTTGAACAAACGGTTCGACTAAAAGTTTAGTTACGAGCGATTTAGGTTAATTGAAAATAATCAGTCGAGTATAAGCAATATAAACACCCTATCCGATATAATCAATCCATAATGAGGACGAGAAATTTCTGCATTTCGCGGTAACAAACCAAATACCCTGCCCATTTGACGCAAGTCTGTCAGTTTTAAGAGTGATTATGTATTCATTCTTTTCATTTACCAAAAAAGAATAAAAAAGTTAGCGTTTACGTGTAGAGCTTTATGACCGCACTGTAGGATCAGTTGTCGCTATAATAAGCCAAACTTAACGTTCGCTTTCATATCTAAGTGAACATAAACCGACCTGTTTTTAATGACTTATTTAAGACAGCATTATGGCAAAAGTGACGGTAAGCTCTAACTCGGTTTGGGGCACTTATTGAGATAGCAGTTTTGAATACTTTGTGCGTTGTAAAACTAATCTCAACTCTTTCCATGTAAATCTATTGAATCGATACCGAATTATGTAGCCTCCTTATAATCAGCTATAGTGTATGGAAGTATTTAGTTAACCACTTTGTTGTAGTTTATTGTTAATTATTCTTTGTAGGTTGGAAGGAGCGTTATCATATGTCAATCAAACTAATGATGTTTATATTTGGTTTAGGATGTGCTTTTTCTACTCTAAGCGACTCTCTAGAGCTAGAAGTGGTGACGGAAAATTGGAAACCCTATAACTATTCCGAAGACGGAAAGATAAGAGGTAACTCAACCGAAATTCTAGTCAAAGTTCTTGAGCGAGCAAACATTAAATATAACATCAAGGTATATCCATGGCCAAGAGCCTATTCTATAGCTCAGACAAAACAAAATATTCTTATTTATACAATTATGAGAACTCCTTCTAGAGAACACCTTTTTAAATGGATAAGACCTCTTGGAAAAAAAGAGCATACTTTTTTATATAGGCTAAAAGAAAACGAAAAAATAGGTACTATGACAGTAGCTGAGGCAAAAAATCATACCATTGGCACAACTAATGAATCCATGGATCATACCTGGCTTAAAAAACACGGATTTTCATTATTGGATACTCCTACATTATCTGAACAAGCAATCAAAATGTTTTTTTCTAGACGATTTGATTTACTCGCTTTTAATAGTGGTGTTATGAAAGAAGAATTTAATAATATAGGGTTCGATACCCGTAATGCTGTCCCTGTTATTAAGTTGTTTGAAACGGTTCCTTATATGGCTTTAAGTCTATCTACATCTAATGACGTGCTAAATAAACTACAAAGATCCTTCGATCAACTTGTACAGGAAGGTTTAATCGACGTTAACTATCAATAAATACACTATCATTTTCCAATTAAAGCGCTAAAAATTCGGACGCGTAAGCTTTTAGATTCTTCTCCACATTAAAGTATTATTAGAAAGTTTAAAGGTGGTGACACTGACAAAACATAATAACTTTCACATTTAAAATCAATCCATTAGCATCCAAAATCGTAATACCCCCCACGTTTTAACATGTGTATTGTTGGCTTGTAGTTTTTAAGATTTATCCATAGCGTCAATTCAAGTTTGAGCGACAATTTATAAATTTAATGTAAACTTAATTTTTCTCCTGCTAATGAACCTCGCCACATCACGTCTTTTTTGTTTTTAGCACTTTCGATAAAGAGTATTTCACCGTATTCGCCCTTTTTTATGCTTGAGTCTATTGCAATAACTCGCCCTTGATAGCGGGTTTCAATTTGTTTTTGTGAAGTATGACCGACAATTATGTGGTTAATATCAAAGTGCTTTAACAGCAGATCAATCTCTTGGGAACTTGCTCCTTCATCACCTGACTTGAAATATCCTCGATACCAAATAGGTCCATTGCTTTTATGCAAGTATTTACCCCAACCTTCACGAGGTTTATCTAATTCTGATTTAACTAGGTTAGCTTTAAATACCGTATTTATTTCTTCAAGACTATGATTTTCTTTGGCTAAGTTTGGATGAAAACCACCATGAGCAAATAAATTGTTATTCACCTTAACAAGTACTGATTTGCTACGTAGCCAGTTACCTAAAATGCTATTTTGTGAAAATAACTGTTCAAAGGGTATATTTAATTTTTCTGATGTAGTTAGGTATTTGGCGTTCAAATAACGCAAGTCGCCATTTAAGATCATCACCTCATGATTACCTAATGTTAAATGAATTTTACCGCCAGCAGCTTTAGCTTGTTGCTCTAGATCGTACAAAAACCATAATATTTCGGTAACTTTGTCGCCTCTATCAAAAATATCACCGGTAATAACAAAATGCCCATTACCAAATGACCAGTTTTTGTCTTCATCTATGATCTGATTATTGGTTAATAACTTCAGCATTAAATCATACTGACCATGAAAATCACTTAATGCCGCAACGGTATAATCACCTTGATACTCCAAAACTTTATTTTCATCAATTCTCAGCGCATGTACTTTCGTGGTTAAATTACAGTTATTTATTAATAAAGGAAGTTCTGTTGTTATCAGTGTTTTTTGAATAACTTGACCTTGGCAAAGCCAAATAGCATCAACAGACTGTTTTTTAGCAAATACGTATGGACCATCACTCACTGAAGAAAGTTTAGTTAACGGCTCCTTTAAGGTTAATTTTTCTGTAGAACTGACATTTAAAACAACAAAACTAAATAAGCAGGTAATCAAGATTCTAATCATATAGGGGCCATTAAAAGTGTGTATATCGATGAAGATAAGAAAAGCATCACATCCATGTGAAAAAAGTAGTGCGTCCATTGCACCGTAAATCCACGTCCTTGTGGGACATTTAGATTAATAAACGCCAGGGATTTTTATCAATTGATATGAAAGGCTAGAAACTAACTTGTGCTCCTAAGTAAACAAAACGACCTTTACCAGCATCATATTCGCTACCAAAGTTGCCACGGCCACCGTAATAAAACTCACCTTTATCATCAAAGATGTTGTTTACACCACCAAATAGTCGAACTTCAGAGTCATCACTCATTTCAATGTTATAAGACACTGATAAGTTATGTTTAAAGTATGAGTCATATTCTTGGAAAGCTAACGATTCAGGGTTCTCTACACAATCAGCATCGCCATTAGAACAAAGCTCTGCATTATTAGCCATGTCTTCTTCCCAGCTTTCTTGACCAGAATAGCTACGTAGCGCCGAACTCTTATATGTAGTACTCCAACGTACACGTAACTCATCTAAATACCAAGCAACAGAGGCTGCAGCTTTGTCTTCAAAAATACCAACGTAACCAACATAATCTTCTTTAACTACACCATCATTACCACTAACTGTTTTAGTGTGCTCTAGCATATGCGTCCAGTCCATTTTGAACTTCAAGCTGCCAAAGCTATCCATGTCATAAGCATAAGCGACAGCGATATCAATACCACTAGTACCTAATTCATCAATGTTATAACTACGTTGTAAAACTTCTTCTAGCTGACCTTCATCGTCACGCTTAATAGCATTACAAAATTCATTTTCTTGGCCTAAAGTGATACTTGTGTCGTAACATTGCGACAAAATTTGCTCATTGCCAAATTCATCTATTGCATCAGTGATAGCAATATCATAATAATCTACAGCAATACTAAAGCCATCAAAGAAGGTTGGTTCATAGGTAACACCGAAAGTAACAGTAGTGCCCGTTTCTTCAAATAATTCAGGGTTACCGGCATTAGGTGAATAACCATTACTATCATCTTCAAACTCACCATCAAGCTCTATTGCTGCAGCAACACCAGGCTCTAATCGACAATTATCATGACCAGCACCAGTAGAAGTAGCGGTAACGCCATCACAAATATCATCAAAACTATCGAAATCACCCGCTGCTGGCTCGTATAACTCATTAACACTAGGTGCACGTTGCGCTATGGCATAGTTACCACGTACGTTAACCCCCGCGCCAACGGTCCATAAGAAGCCTAATTTGTAACTAGAAACTAAGTCAACATTCTGAATATCATAGTCAGACATTCTTAATGATGCTTCTAATGATAAATATTCAACAGCAGGTAAGTCTCGTAATAAAGGAACTGATACTTCGCCAAAAACCTCCGCAACACTAATGCTGCCTTTAAAAGCAGGGATTAAATTCCAAGTAACACCACCATATGTTAAAGCATCGTCGGTAATGGCTTCTTGCGTATCTTTACGGTACTCAAAACCAAATACCGATGCTACAGCCCCTGCTGGCATGTCAAATAAATCACCTGTGATATAACCCATGACATTGGCTTGCTTGTTATAAACATTAAGTGTTGGGTTAACACGAATGTAATTTGCCATTTCAGGGGTAATAGAGCCCTCACCGAATACATTTAGTGCAACACAGCCATCAGCTCGCGCTGCAGCGTCATTACATTGAATACTGCCATCTTCGGCATAACCGGCATCTAAAGCACTTTTTGCTTTAAAAACATCAATTTCATTATTACGGTATTGCACTTGATGGAATTTACCGTAACCGGCAGAAATATCCCAATCCCAATCACCATTAAACATTGTGCCTTGAAGACCCGCCCAAGCCCTTACTGTTTCACGCTCATTATCTGTAGATACTGGGCCTACTTCACCATAACGACGATCCCAATAAATACGGTCTTTATATTGACCGGCAGTTTCACGAATTTCTGCTGGTACATATGGGTTATCAATCGGTATTCTACCTAGGTTGATTGTACCCGGCTCGCCAGTTTCTCTATCAGTATAAGTAGCTGTTTCGCTATCACCTGAATCTTCTGGTGATTTATCATTTACCGTGTAGTTACCACTCCACTGAATTTGTGAATAAAAAGTAATGTCATCGGTAATATCAAAATCAACTTTTAATGCCGCTGAAACACGTTCACTTGGTACTTTTAATTGCACAAACTCCCGTGAATTAATGCCCACTTTTTCTTCTAAGTATGCATCATATGGTGCAGACTTTAACTCTTGTCCTTCGTACCAATAGATCTCATCAAACTTACTAGATTCTTGAAAAATACCACCTAAAGTGCCATCGCTGCGGCTTCGCCAATCACTCATCGGCGTTTGGTTATATTGCTGGTAACCATCTGCAGTTAAAATTTCATTACTCATTGTGTCACCATTATATCTAAATGATGCTTCTTGAGCCGCACGGTCACGATCGCTATATTTAAGACCGTAATCTTTATCGTAGTTAGCACTGAAAAAAACATAACCTCGGTCATCAGCAAATGAGTCACCAAAGCTGGCATCAAGAGTAAATTCTTTCGCGCCGCCGTCGGTACTTTCACCGCCACGGGCTTTAAAATCAAAACCTTCTTTATCAGTTTGAGTAATAATATTGACTACACCCGATACCGCATCCGCACCATAAGTTGCAGTAGCGCCACCTGTGATAGTTTCAACACGTTTCACCATCCCTGATGGAATGGTGCTTGTGCTGATATAGTTACCACTTTTTGAGTTAGATACTACGCGACGACCATCAATTAAGGTTAACGTTCTGTTAGTACCCAAGTTACGTAACTCAACCGTAGTAATACCTGTATTAGAGACACTTGATTGGCTTGTAGTATTACTGGTGCCATAAGAGAGCGAAGGCATGTTATCGACAAGGATTTGCCCCATCTCGCCCAGGCCGGTATCACTAATTGCCTCTTTATCTATGCTTACCAGTGGCGTAACCACGGTAAAGCTATCTCGACGTAAGCGTGAACCTGTAACGGTGATTTTTTCAACTTTTTCTTCTTCTGCTTTTTTTTCTATAACATCTGTACTTTGAACTGCTTTTTTTTCAATTTCTTGTTCGCTGGCAGCAAAGGCACTGGTTGAGCCTAATATCGCTGTATAAATAGCTGCTTGAACTGCAATGGTGATAAGTTTCTTATTCATCATTAACTCTCTCTTATGTAAACTAGTGATTCATGTTTAATTGTTATGATTTTATTTTTAAGTGAGGTTATCTTTTAAAATATAACGTCGAGCATGTTTTAAAAAATATCTGATGAAAGTACAATCTACGCGATGTCATTTATACATCTATTTAATATCTATTCACTTTTTATAATTAAAAAACAAACACCTACAGTGAATCCCACAGGAACTTAAAAAGTATTATAAATTGAAATCACAGGCTTTATTAAAAGATAAAAATCCAATTTAAAAGAGTTAATGAAAACAACGACCAGTTTTGCTAGCATTGAAGACTTATCAAATTAAGTCATTTTTATCGGGAAACTAAAAAATTACATAATGCTCAATACCCCGTTTAAAATTGGCACTTGCCAAGTTACCCCTAGCGAATTTACCCTGCAACTTGAAGGCGAAAGCAAACAATCACTGCAACCAAAATTTATTGAGGTATTATGCTATTTGGCTAAACACCATCCACGTGTTATCCCCCGTTCAGAACTCATTGACAATATTTGGGGCAGCGACAGCTTTGTTGGCGATAAAAGTTTAACCAATGCTATTTGGCATTTACGGAAAAACCTCACACTTGCCAATGGTAATGATGAGGTTATTGAAACTATTCGAAAAGCTGGTTATCGATTATTAGTTAAGCCTCAATGGCAATCTGCCACCGGCGAGAATTCAGCCATAGATATAAAAGAAAATACTAACCAACAAAACTTAGAAAAACAGCGAGTTAAAACATTACCAAAAAAGTTCATAATCCTGATATTGCTCCTTTTAGTAACCAGTACTATTTATTATCAGCAAGTACCTGTTCAACAAGAAAAAATAAGCCAGATAACCCAACACCCGGGCAGTGAATTATTTCCAGCTCCTTCACCTGACGGTCGTTTTGTTGCTTACAGCCAAATATCAATGAATAAACCAAATAATATATTTATTAAAGACACCTTACAGCCTCAGCTTCCACCACAACAATTAACGTTTGATCATGCTTTAGAAGGGCATAGTGTTTGGAGTAATGATGGTAAATATTTGTATTTCTCCCGAAAAAACAAAATAAAAAACACTTGCCATTACGTGCAAATTCACGTTCAAAGTCGTCAAGAAAAATACTTAGCCGACTGCCCAATGAGTGGAAGATATTATTATTTGGATATTTCTATCAATGATAAAGTTCTCGCTATCAACGGGTTTCATCAAGGGGATAACGAGGCAGGAATTTATTTAATAGATCTTACTAGTCCAGAATTAGAACCCAAGCGCTTCTCGTGTAACAAAAAATGCAATTATAAAGACAGAGATATGGCTTTTTCTCCCGATGGAAAATTTATTGCTGTTACTCGCCGTATTAACCGATTCGACGAGAATGTACATTTGGTTAATTTAGCCGATAATAGCTCCGAACAATTAACCTTTGGTGAAGAAGATATTGTTGGCTTGTCTTGGCACCCTGACAGTAAAAAGATAGTGTACGCAACACGACGTGCAGGAGTGCGTAATGGCTTCGTTTTTGACATTAACAATAAAACAACCAAGGCGCTTAATTTAGCTGGCTTTAGCTATCCCAATTTCGCAAAAAAAAGCAAACAACTCTATTTTCAGCAACGAGAAGAAAACTACTACTTAGCTAGCTTGCAACTCAATAGTACTATAGCTCAAAGCCCATCTCCTGTTGTTCAATCAACATTTAACCATACAGACCCTGATTATAACTCGACAAACAAAAGAGTCGCTTATGTATCTAATGAGTCTGGTTTTAATGAATTGTGGTCAACGAATGTTGATGGTAGCGAACGTCAACAACTAACCCATCTCAAGAAAAACATTCGTTACCCAAAGTGGTCACATAATGGCAATAAAATTGCTTTCCTAGCAAAAAATACCGATAAACCAGGTGATAGCATTTACATTTATTCATTAACAAATAAAAAATTGACGGTATTACCAAGCCCATTCTCCCAACATAACCGCCCAAGCTGGAGTTGGGATGATGATAAAGTTATTTCAGCCATATACGGTGACCAATTTACCGATCTTTTCAGTATCACCATCGCAGAAGGCACAGCAACACGTTTGACTTTTGACGGTGGTCGCTATGGTGTTATGGCATCGCCAACGTCTTTAGTATATACCAAGTCAAAAAGAGGCTTGTGGCAAAAAGAACTAACTAACAGTCAGGCGTCGAAAAACTTAATTAACGGCTCAGATTTTACTACGCGTTATTCTTGGAGTTATCAAAACAATAACGTGTATTTTCATAAAAGTTATGAAGATCACCATCAGATTGTAGCTTACAATTTTGACAAACAACTAGTCACTCCTTTGGTTCGACTACCGCTGAACTCTTTTTCTGATAACGATGCATTAACTTACATTTCAGAACACCAGCAGTTGCTTTATACTGGCGTAAATTATCCACAAGCTAATATAAAAATGATAGCTAATTCTCCGCTATTTAAATAAACAGGACTTCGAAAAGTTATGCTTAATCTCGCAAATAAACTCTATACAGCTTTAGTCATTTTTTCTCTTAATTTGGCTTTAATCTCATGTAGTACAACATCAATAGATTTAACAGAAGCGAAAGATTTCACAATAACTAAACCGCTGCACATTATGCAACCAGCATTAAATCAAAGACACACCGTAAATAGAGGTGGAGTTATCAGTCATTATGAGACTGGCTCCTATCTTTCAACTCAATCAAAACACATTGAATTACTAAATAGCATGGACACCATGAACGACGACTATCCACAATTAAAGTCAGGTTCAATAGCTCAATTATCAAAAGATATTAATGGTTATAATGGCGCATGTTTCGCCCAGCTAGAGGGTAAAAACAAGCCAACAAGTCAAACAAAGTTCTGTTTAGTTGATACCGATAAAGATGGTTATTTTGAACAAGGTGTTTTTAATAATACCCTGATAGAAAATTTAGCAATTAAATATAAAGTTATTATTGAAGAAAATAAAACAAATTATTCAAATCAAGTCAGAAAACAATTGGTTTATCGAGGCATTACAGTAGATAAAATTAAATTTACTTACTTAGAATTCAAAGGCGATATGGAAAAAGCTTTAATAAAAAGAGATTTCACTATTAGTAACCATAGAGACAGCCATATAACGCTAAGCTATAAAGGTGCCAACCTTAAAATTATAAAAGCAGACAATGTTAACATTATCTTTGAAAGCTCCTCTTATATAGAATAATAAAAATAATTTCCCTAGCTCATTGCAACAATTGGAGTTAGCTCAATAAGTAAAAGGCCGACAACACGTCGGCTTTTTTGTACACTAGGTTTTAGCGATAATTTTTAGCTATAACAGTATTTAAGGCATTTTATGAATTTCCCCGATTTACCCAATAACCATGCAGTGGTTGTTTTATTGATCACTATCTTTGCCCTCTATCTATTTCGTCGCGATGATGTTCCATTAGAAACGTCATCGTTGATCGTTGTGGCGACTTTATGTTTAATGTTTGTGCTGTTTCCATTTTCTGTCAATGGTGTGCATTTTGAACCCAGCTCGCTATTTTTTGGTTTTGGTCATGAAGCCTTGATTACTGTCTGCTCATTAATGATTATTGGCCAAGGTATTGTTCGAACAGGAGCACTTGAGCCTATCGGTCGTTACTTAGCTAAATTATGGAAAATAAGCCCGTCTTTATCTTTATTATTAACGCTAATTTTAGGAGCCGTGCTCAGCGCCTTTGTAAACAATACTCCTATCGTTGTATTACTCTTACCCATATTAATCAGCGTTTCGTTACGTAATAACACTGACTCTTCGCCCATGCTATTACCAATGGGACTTGCAACCTTAGTTGGTGGCATGGCCACAACAATAGGTACATCAACAAACCTTTTAGTGGTAAGCATTTCAAAAAATATGGGAGTGGTTGAATTTGGTTTATTTGATTTTATAAAACCTGCATTAATTGCTGCTGTTGTAGCAATCATCTATCTTTGGTTACTAGCACCTAAATTATTGCCTAAACGAGCGGTGTTAATGAGTGATACTTCGCCACGCTTGTTTAGTGCTTACCTTACTATTAATGAAGAGAGTGAGGTTCATGGTAAAACAATAGCCCAAGCAATTGCTCTGACAGATGGACAAATGAAAATAGAAGAAGTTCAGCGTAGTCCAGAATATAGAGGTGTGATGCTTTTACCTGATACCGAGTTAATAGCTGGTGATAGATTAAAATTACATGACTACCCAGATCGCCTTAAAGAGTATGAAAATTTATTAGGGGCAACCCTCTTCTCAGGTAAGGCCAAATCTAAAACCGATGATGAAGAGGAAATCGAAGAAGAAACTCAAACTTTAGCAGAAATTGTAATTATAGAGGGATCGGGGGTTGTCGGTAAAACTTTGTATCAAGCTAATTTTATCAATAAACATGATATAACGGTAATCGCGCTCCACCGAGCCGGTAAAGCAATGGAGATAGGCAGCAGTAGTATTGGAAAAGTCACCTTACGTATAGGGGATATATTACTGGTTCAAGGAGAAATTAAACAACTCAAATTACTGAAAACCAAACCAGGTTTACTGGTAATTGATGGCGCTGAAGCATTACCGCAAACCAGTAAAGCACCTGTTGCCTTAGGCACTCTTTTGGCCGTTGTACTTTCATCTGCGCTAGGTATTGTACCGATTGAAATAAGCGCATTATGCGGCGTATTGCTGTTACTTTTGACTAAATGCTTAAGTTGGGACGATGTTTCCTCTGCGTTAAGCACTCAAGTGATTTTAATTGTTGTCGCCTCTTTAGCTTTAGGTGATGCTCTCATGAAAACTGGTGGCGCTGAATATATTGCCCAAGTATTTGTTGCCGCTTCTTATGATCTTCCTCCCGGTGGTGTGATATCCGCCTTAATGCTCCTGTTGGCCATAATGACAAATGTAGTTTCGAATAATGCTGCAGCTGTTATTGGGACGCCTATTGCTATTTCTGTAGCACGCCAACTCAATTTGCCACCAGAGCCTTTTATTTTAGCGGTTTTATTTGGGGCAAATCTAAGTTATGCAACCCCTATGGCATACAAGACTAATTTATTAGTAATGAACGCTGGAGGGTATAAGTTTTCTGATTTTATGCGTGTTGGCATACCGTTAGTTCTTTTAATGTGGGTAACACTATCGTTTTTACTTAGTTGGTTTTATTTATAACTATTAGGGCGTAATAATGAATGTCTTAGTTTTTGTTAATAGACCTAGAGCTCTAAGGTACTATGTAATCAAAATACCATAGAATTATCACTCTAATTTAGATTAGTAATGTTTAAATAGTGCAGACGAAAAAAAACCAGTCAAAGACTGGTTTATTTCTAGCTTTTGCTAATGTGGCGGACGCGGCAGGAGTCGAACCTGCGACCGCCTGGTTCGTAGCCAGGTACTCTATCCAGCTGAGCTACGCGTCCGCGGTTAAAGTATGTTTAAAATCGTTACTTAATCGATTCACAAACCATGTTCGTAGCCAGCAAGTCTAGATAATCTATCCAACTGAACTACAAGTTCGTAAGCTAAAAATTTCTTTATCCAGCCTTTAAAGTAGCTGCTCTTCTAATTCTAGCCACTTTCTCGAAGAAAAGAAAGTGGCGGACGCGGCAGGAGTCGAACCTGCGACCGCCTGGTTCGTAGCCAGGTACTCTATCCAGCTGAGCTACGCGTCCGCAATAAAGTAGTTTTTTAAATCGTTACTTAACCGATACACAACCACTAAATAAATTAATGGCGGAGAGGGAGGGATTCGAACCCTCGAACCGGGATAAACCAGTTACTCCCTTAGCAGGGGAGCGCCTTCGGCCACTCGGCCACCTCTCCAATGGGTGCGAATAATAATGGATCTCAAAAATAAGTCAAACAATTTTTATGCTTTTATTTGTCTTTTTTAACTGTTTGCAGACAAATCAAACAACACGCACGGTTTTCAGACAATTAGCAGTAAAAAAATAAGCTTTTCGATGAAAAATAGTAATGACTAATGCTCTTATTTATAAAGGTGGCTTCAAATAAGTAGATGCCAATAAAATTTTAAACAAAAAAAACCGGCTAAAGGCCGGTTAGTTGTACATGTTCTGTTTTATACATTACCAGGGGATTCACTTTCCCCTTTTTCAGCTTGTATACGCATGTATATTTCTTCACGGTGGACAGAAATCTCTTTAGGTGCATTAACACCAATACGCACTTGATTACCTTTAACTCCTAAAACAGTTACAGTAACTTCATCACCTATCATCAAAGTTTCACCAACTCGGCGCGTTAATATTAACATTATATGTTCCTTTATCTTTAAAAATGAATTCCACTATATTCCTACAAGCAACTACTAATTATAAAGTTAGTCTACTATTTGACTAAACGCACGTAAAATAATAATAAAGTTTGTAAAACTAGTGACTTATATCAGAGTTCTTACATAAAAGTGCGATGTAAACAACGCACGCCTTGAGTAAGAGCTGACTCATCTATAAGTACAGAAATATTAATTTCTGAAGTTGAAATTAACAGTATTTTGATGTTTTCTTCAGTAAATGCAGTAAAAAATTGACCTGCAATACCTGAATGAGATTTCATCCCTATACCAACTGCTGACAGTTTAACAACCTTATCATTGTATTGAATAGCCCTAATGAGGTTTTTTTGTGTCATTTTTTGTAAAATATCATCAATTTGACGAATATTATCGCGAGACGCAGAGAATTTTACATCGTATTTACAACAATCAAGTAAAATGCAGCCAATCATGTCAACCTCAATCCCTGCTTCACCCAATAAAGTAAACATTGTGGCTATCGTTTGATGGTCTTCAACCCCCTCCACCTCAATTAATGCTTCAAGTTTATGATGAGCAATATTAGTAACGGGGTTTAGATTTTTTGTTTCAGCAACAAGAACATCTTCGTTCATAACTTTGGTTCCTTGACCTGGCTCAAAACTGCTTAATACTCTTATCGGCATATTATGACGCATTGCATATTCTACGGCTCTATTTTGTAGGACTTTAGCACCTAAACTTGCCATCACTAACATTTCATTGAAAGCGATACTCTCAATTTTATGAGCTAAAGGTTCTAGACGAGGATCTGCACTATATATGCCATCTACATCAGTGAATATTTGGCACTCAGAAGCGCTTAAAGCAACAGCAACAGCGATAGCAGAGGTATCTGAGCCTCCACGACCTAATGTTGTGACATTTTGCTCATCATCTTGTCCTTGAAATCCAGCGACCACTACCACTTGCTCTTGCTCAAGTGCTTGTAGCAGCCGTTTACTACTTACAGATTTGATACGTGCTCGACCGAAACTGTTATCGGTATGAATACCAATTTGATGGGCCAATAATGAAATGGCGGAAAAACCACGTTTGATTAGTGCGATAGTAAGTAAAGAAATACTTACCTGCTCTGCCGATGCCAGCAACATATCAAGTTCACGTGTAGCAGGCTGCTCATCAATAGACTTTGCTAAAGAAAGTAGCCGATTGGTTTCACCGGCCATTGCCGATAAAACCACGACAACTTGATGACCCTTTCTTCGAGTTTCAACAATATTATCAGCTACGGCTTCAATTCGAGCAAGGGAACCTACTGAGGTTCCCCCATATTTTTGCACGATTACTGCCATTAGATAATAGCCATTAAACTGTAACCATAAAGTTGGCTAAATGGATTAAAACCATAGAAATTAACCTAAGAAAGCTTTTCTGCTAACCAAGGCTCTACACTCGCTAAAGCAGTCGTTATGTTTTCAGGTTGGCTACCACCAGCTTGAGCCATATCAGGTCGGCCGCCACCTTTACCGCCAACTTGCTGAGCAACCATATTCACTAGTTCACCCGCTTTAACCTTTCCAATAAGGTCTTTAGTGACACCAGAAATAAGACCTACCTTGCCATCATTTGCGGTCGCAAGCATAATAATTACAGAGCCCATTTTATTTTTAAGCTCATCTACCATGCCACGTAAGGCTTTAGTTTCTACGCCATCCAAATCAGCAATCAAAACCTTAATGCCATTTATATCAATTGCTTGACTCACCAGATCAGAGCCAGCTTGCGCTGCCAATTGTTGTTTAAGTTGGTTAATTTCTTTTTCTTGTTGTTTGCCTTTACTAATCAACTGCTCAACTTTATCAGTAACATTGTTAACATCAGATTTAACTAGTGCAGCAATACTAGATAACGATTGAGACTGCTGCTCAACAAAACTTAAAGCCCCTGTCGCTGTTACTGCTTCAATTCGGCGAATACCTGCGGCAATACCCGCTTCTGATATAATTTTAAATAAGCCTATATCGCCTGTACGCTCGACGTGAACACCACCACAAAGTTCTGTTGAGAAACCACCTAAAGTAACTACTCGTACTTCATCGTCGTATTTTTCGCCAAATAGCGCCATAGCCCCCTTTTCTTTGGCATCATCAATTTGCATTAATTCGGTTTGACGAACTAAATTACTGCGAATTTCTTCGTTTACCATCTGCTCAATTTCTTTTAACTCACTCGAGGTTACTCCTTCAAAGTGAGAGAAATCAAAACGTAATTTATCCGCTTCGTTTAATGAGCCTTTTTGGCTAACATGCTCACCTAATACTTTTCGTAATGCCGCATGCAATAAATGAGTTGCGGTGTGATTTTTGACAATAGCTGCACGACGTTCAGTATTGATACGAGCTTTTACACGGCGATTTACACCAATAGCAACCCTCGCAACACCTTTATGAGCAAAAGCATTACCTAATTTAACGGTATCTTGAACTTCAAACACACCGTCATCAATTTCTAATACACCTGCATCGCCAGCTTGACCACCAGACTCCGCATAAAATGGCGTTGAATCAAGAATTACCATACCGGGTTCATCAACTGCCAATTCGTTAACTGATTCATCACAGTTAAATAATTCAACAACCGTCGCTGAATAATTATCAGAAGTGTAACCTTTAAATGATGTTTTATGATCAGATTTTAATTGTTCATTATAGTCTGTGCCAAACTGACTTGCTTTTTGAGCACGCTTACGTTGCTCGCTCATCGCAAGGTCAAAACCTGCCTCATCAATTTTTAAATTTCTTTCACGGGCAATATCTGCAGTTAGATCTGCAGGAAAACCGTAAGTGTCATAAAGTTTAAAGACATCATCACCAGCAACAGTATCACCAGTCAAATTAGCTAAAATGTCTTCCAGTAAAATCATACCGCGATCTAACGTACGACCAAATTGCTCTTCTTCAATGCGTAACATTTTTTCAATAATCGCTTGTTGTTGAACAAGCTCAGGATAAGCGTCACCCATTTGAGTAACTAAAGACGCTGCCAATTTATGGAAAAAATGACCTTTTGCCTCTAACTTATGACCATGACGGATAGCACGGCGGATTATACGGCGAAGTACATAGCCTCGGCCTTCATTTGACGGCATAACACCATCAACAATTAAGAAACTACAAGAGCGAATATGATCGCTGATCACACGTAAAGATTTATGCTCTAGGTCATCACATTCAAGCAATTTAGCTGTATCGGTAATAAGCGCCTTAAAGATATCAATTTCATAATTACTATGCACATTTTGCATAATGGCTGAGATACGTTCAAGCCCCATACCTGTATCAACAGATGGCTTAGGTAATGGTTTCATTTCACCATCACTTTGACGATTAAATTGCATGAAAACTAAGTTCCAGATTTCAATAAATCTATCACCGTCTTCTTCAGGTGAGCCTGGAGGACCACCCCAAATGTCTGCTCCATGATCATAAAATATTTCAGAACATGGTCCACAAGGTCCCGTATCGCCCATTGACCAGAAGTTATCTGACTCAAATTTTTTCTCAGGGGATTTATCACCAATGCGGATTATTTTATCAACGGGTATACCGATTTCATCTTTCCAAAAAGCAAAGGCTTCTTCGTCACTCTCATAGACTGTTACTAGTAGCTTATCTTTTGGCAGTCCAAGAACTGACGTTAAAAATTCCCAAGCAAAGCGAATAGCATCTTCTTTAAAATAATCACCAAAACTAAAATTACCTAACATTTCAAAGAAAGTATGATGACGAGCTGTATAGCCAACATTTTCTAAATCATTATGTTTACCGCCAGCACGAACACAACGTTGTGAAGATGTAGCGCGGTTATAACTGCGTTTTTCAGCACCTAAAAAAACATCTTTAAATGGCACCATACCAGCATTAGTAAATAATAAGGTGGCATCATTTCCGGGAACTAAAGAGCTGCTAGCAACAATTTGATGTTGTTTAGAAGCAAAAAACTCTAAAAATGCTTGGCGAATATCAGCAGTACTTTTAATCATGGGTTATCCAAATAAGCTAAAATGTTCAATAAAATAAGGTGGTCAGTGCTAATTACAATTAATCTAAGTTCAATACCGTTATAATTTGATCTGGCGAAAATCCACGGTATTGCAAAAAACGCATGCGTTTTGCTTTCTCTTTTACTGCTAGTTGGTAAGCTTTATCTTTTGAAGAATGACTTTGAGATTCTTTAAAGTTAAAATATTCATCTAGCGGCGTATTAAAACGTTTATTATACGCAAGCTCTGCTTGAAGATACCAATCAATTTCATCATTTTTATTGAGTTCATTGATTATTGTTGAACAAACCCCTTTTTGACTCAATTCATTTTTAATAGAAAGCCAGCCAAAACCTCTATCTACACGCACCCTAAAAATACTTTCAGCGAAACGTTCGTCACTCAAATAGTCTTTTTCAATGAGATAATCTAATACCGGGTAAATATCGACAGAATCAAAATCTTTTTTTATTAATTTCTGATGGAGTTCTTTGTGGGAATGCTCACGCCTAGACAGTAAATCAACAGCACGATGCAGTATTTCTTTTTTCATTAGTTATATGAGTAATAAAGGTGAATAGTTAGTAACAAGTAAATAGAACTAATAGGATAAAGGAAATTGATTGCAGAGTATATCTAGGAAAATAAATCTAGTTGCTGATTAACACTTTCGTTATTATCAAAACCAAGGGTAAGACCGACTAAACGTATACTTCGATTGTCACTCCAGTTAAATGTTCTTGATAATAGCTGAACAAAAATGTATTGCTCACAGCCCCTACAGATACAATGAAGAAAAAGTGCGCATATTATTGAGTTGTATTAAGTAGCGAAGTGATCGCTTACTTATCTTTATTGAACAATACAGTCAATTGAATCATCCACCTCAACGAACTGGTTTAAATAATTGATGAAGCCAGAGCAATAATCACTTCCTCCTTGCTCCATATACCTCAAAGCAACCTGCAATGTTTAGCTGACCTTCAACAAATGGCGAAAATACTTATTAACATTTTAAGAACGCTAAAGAAGCTTGTGATAAATAATTATGCGAAATCACCGTCAGCACCTTCTATCACTATGGAAAACAAGTGGTTGAAGTAATAGATAATGACCCTGATTTTCTAACCTTGACAATGCGTTAACCTCTTTTTACATCACCAGAAGCCATGACACAGGTATAGGTTTATCATTTTGTGTTGAAATCACCAGTAATCATGGAGGTGAATTTATCCTAGAGAATACCACTGATGACGTAAAATTATTATTTCTTGTCCGAGGGAACACAACATTGATATTTAAATCCCCTCTTCTCGATAGCTAAAAGAGTTATTGATAGCGACTTATGTTTTTTTGCCAGCTTTCTTCTTTTTTAATTTTATCAATTAGGCGTTGCAATGGTTGAAATGTTTTTTTCATATTACGAGGAACTAATATCCTTCGCTCATAAATATCGTGAGGTATAGCTGATAAATAAAAATCATTTTTCCAGCCATTTTTTTTAACCATATAATGAAAAGTAAGTTTACTGATGATGGTCACATCAACCCGTTCCTTAAGCAGCATAGTAAACAAATTTGGCTCATTTACCGTGTCGATGCGTTTTACTTTTTTTGCAGTAACGAGTTCATTAATACCATAATAATAAAAACCTCTAACGCCACCCACAACCATTCCTGTAAGTGATTCAGGGTTAGTAAACTCTATCCCTTTATTTTTAAGCGAAACCACTTCATCGCTGTCATTAAATATGGCTGAGCTCCAAAGGTATTTAGTTTCTTGCTTGTCTTTAAACCATTTAGGGTTAACGCCAAGTAAAATACCATCCATTGAATGGCTGCCTAACATCAGTTCAACCCTTTTTCTTGGAATAAAAGTGACTTCAAAGCGATAGCTATCACTTAAAGTATTTAAACGCTTTACAAAATCAAAATATAATCCCATTTGTTTATCAAAGTCGATTATATATGGTGGTTGTTGATGATAGACATAGACAGACACTAGCGATTTAGTTTCTTTCGCTGATAGACTCGATGTTAAAAGTAAGCTTAGAAAAATGCCTAGCGTCAGTATTTTTTTGCCCATAGAAACCTGCTTGTAGTCCTTTAAAAAATATAACAGTAAAATAAAAAAAGACACATCCAGCGTAAAATTACTGGGTAAAAGTGATTTTCAGTAATAAAGAAGCGGACCAAATGGCCAACTTGATATTTATTTTATCTTAACCTTTTATGAGTTATTTTACATCAACCTGTATTGTTACATCATTACTTGTACTTTTAACAGTAATGTAATACCAACCTTTAGGGGGGGGTAATAGCAGTGATACTTTACGTTGTACTGACTGCCGTAGTTGGTTTTTGTCCATGACTAGCCGCACTTAGCCAGCTAGTGCCTGTGTAAAGTTCAACATCACTGAGACCCTCAACAGTACTCACTTCAATACAGTAACACTCTCATCTAAATAGATGTAGTAGCTGTTATGACCCTTGTCACCACAAACTGCTTTACCTGATTCTAAGCCACCTTGAGTAAATACACATTTAGTTGAACAAGCACTTACAGTATCACTTGTCACTGGTGGCTAAACTGGTGTTACCACACTACTACCAACTAAGCCTATCCCAGCATAACTCGTTGAAATTTCGCACTACTAAAGGATTCGCAGGTGCTCTAAATGCATTAATATCATCAGACATCTATGAACCTTATATTTTAACTGCACATTTGACTCCCACCCCGCTTTCTTACACTGGAAAACGTGTATAAATAGAACACTATTTTGGTTATGAATTTGTAGTAATAAGGGGTTAGTAAATGGCGATTATCTTATTGATGATCATGTTAATGGCAAAGGACAGGAAAATCTTAAAGGGAACATGAATCATTTTGGATCTAAAGAATTTCACTATTGGTGTGCAGTAAAAGAACAACAGGCTTTTAATGTTTAGAAAAAAATTTTGAGAGTGCCATAAAGTGCTATTTAAATAGTTCTAATTGATCAACTGAATCATCGCTAGTTTCATTTAGCCCGATATGAACGCCTAACAATCGAATTGCTTTACCATGGCCACGATGTACAGCCTCTTCTAATAGAGCGCCAAAGATTTTTTCATCCATTGTACTGTATTTAAGCTCCTTAGTAGTCTGCACAAAATCATTAAATTTTACTTTCACACCTAGTTTAGAAATGGTTCTTGTTTCTAAATATTTTTTAGAACGGTTCATTAATTCTGGAATTAACTTTTCAATCATCAACGCTTTAAGATCAGCATATTCACTAATATCTTCACTGAACGTTCTTTCAACGCCCACCGATTTCCTAACTCTGGTGGTTTCTACATTTCTTTCATCAAGACCTTGGCAGCGCTTCCAGAGCACATTGCCATAATTCCCCAAATGATTTACCAAAAACATTTCACTTGAATTTCTAATATCTTGACCTGTATACAAGCCAATATCGTTGAGTTTTTTCAACGTAACTTTGCCTACTCCTGATATCTTTTTTAATGACATTTTTTCAATAAACGGAATGACATCACCTGGTGTAATAACAAATTGGCCATTAGGTTTGTTTTCATCACTTGCTACTTTAGCCAAAAACTTAACTGGGGCAACTCCAGCAGAAGCAGTTAAGCCTGTTTTATTGAATATTTCTTGACGAATTTCTTGGGCAATTAAAGTTGCAGAGCCATACAAAATATCACACTCAGTAACATCCAAATAAGCCTCATCTAATGAGAGTGGTTCAATTAAATCCGTATAACGCTCAAAAATTTCTCTGATTTGTTGGCTGACTTCCTTATAAACATTTATTCGACCAGGCACTATAACTAATTGAGGGCATTCTCTAAGAGCATTTGCTGTTGCCATAGCAGAGCGAACACCAAACTTTCTGGCTTCATAGTTACATGTTGCTATAACTCCTCTACGATCAGATTTTCCGCCAACAGCAACAGGTAAACCTTTCAATTCGGGATTATCACGAATTTCAACACTTACATAGAAAGCATCCATATCTACATGAATGAGCTTCTTTTGTCGGTGACTTTCCTCAACCATTTACCTTACCGTTACAGTTTGAAATAGATTCAATATAATATTATTTTGAGTTTATCACCCAACCAATGAGCTGTATATAAAAACAGTAGCGATAAATATTATGAAAGTGTAATAGCTTTATTTACTCCGTTTCGTTCATAAATATTATCCTGGATTTATTCTTTCAAATGCATGTAATGGTCTAATGAAACTAAATTCAAGGATCCACATTCCCATACAGATTGTTGTTTCACTTTATCTTCATTAATACCCATCAATCATTTAGAATAGCTCGGTCTTCAATCATCATTAATTCAACGTATATGACTAAATTATATTATTTATTTTTACTGTTTATAGGTTTAACCAGTACCAGTAATGCCCACGTTACACAATCCTCCGTGACTAAATTGCTAATTTTACCAAATGGCCAGTTTTCAATTACCCTGCAAGCAGATTTATTACATGTATTGCAACAGAACATAATTAGCAATAAATCAAATAACGATGAAGAACTCATTAACCAGCTTCAAAACATGCAGTTAACTGAACAAATCAAGCTTTTGTTGAAAACTAAAAACTATCTCAAATCTAATACTTATATTCGATTTGATCAGAAACGAATAAACATAAAGACATTACAAGGACCAACACTAAGCGATGTTAAAAAGCTTATAAATAGCCCTGCGGGTAATCAAGGATACCCAGTAACTTATGTAGGTACTGGCACACTCCCAATTGAATTTAAAAGTGTCACTGTTCAATTACCGGATTTATTAGGCAATACGTTACTTTCTGTAGCAAAACCTAGTCGAATTTATGTCAGTCAAGGTGACGAGAGCCAATCTATACTTCTCAACCCATCGCCACTAACAATGAGTCAATCATCCTCTTTTATATCAACAGCAGTAACCTATGGATACCAAGGCTTTATTCATATAATTCCCAAAGGCTTAGACCATATTTTATTTGTTCTTGCGTTATTTTTATTAACAGCTAAATTTTCAACACTATTGTGGCAAGTTAGCGCGTTTACCTTAGCTCACACCATTACTTTAGCATTAGGGATTTTTGGCATAGTTAATATTTCAGCAAACATCGTTGAGCCTTTAATCGCACTATCTATTGCTTATGTAGCGATAGAGAACATTTATGCTAAAAACCTAAAAAAATGGCGCATTGTTGTTATATTCATTTTTGGTTTATTGCACGGATTAGGCTTTGCTTCTGTTCTTTTAGAGCTCGGTTTAGCGCCAAACCAATATATTATTAGCCTAATTTCTTTTAATGTTGGTGTTGAAATTGCGCAGATTACCGTCTTATTAATTGCGTTACTTTGCTTATATCACTTTCAGAAAAAACCATGGTACCGACAACGAGTTATACAACCTTTGAGTATTGTAATTGCATTGGTGGCTTTATATTGGTTTTTTGAACGTATTGTTTAACAAAACTATTCAGGGTGGCTTTTAGTGATACTTTTTGTTGACGGGCATCAAAATAAAGTCACGTTTGGTATTATTTTTATATCATGTAGTGCACTCTTTTTGTCTTCTTGATACAGTAACTTAATCAATAAACATTTCAAGGAATAGGCATGTTTAAGCCATTAACTTCATTACTATTTACTCTTTTAATTTTCCTGCCAATATTTCCTGCTATTGCTGATCAAGATGCTGTGGCTTTACTTAAAAAAATGGATGAACTCTTCCGTTCAAAAAGTTCTTTTTCTACCATGAAAATGCAAATAAGTACACCAAACTGGCAACGTACCTTAGAAATGCAAAGCTGGACATTGGGTATGGATGATACATTTATCAGAGTATTGTCACCAAAAAAAGATCGCGGTGTAGCGACACTCAAAAAAGATAAAGAAATGTGGAATTATTTCCCTAAAATTAACAAAGTAATGAAAGTTCCCCCCTCAATGATGATGGGATCTTGGATGGGCTCTGACTTTACCAATGACGATTTAGTACGTGAAGTTTCCTTGGTAAAAGAATACCACGTAGACAAAAAAGACGAAGACGAAAACTATCGACTAATTTTAACACCTAAACCAGATACGGTTACCGTTTGGGGAAAAATAGAATTTGTGGTTAATCAGCAAAGTTTACTGCCTTTAGAGCAAAGCTATTTTAACGAAAAAGGTGTAAAAGTTAGAACGATGCTCTTTAGCGATATTAGAGATTTCTCAGGAAAAAAAATGCCGGCAATTATGACAATGATGCCATTAAATAAAACTGGTTATAAAACGGTGATTGAATATGTAGAAGCGGAGTTTGATCTTGATGTTGGGGATAATGTTTTTACCCTGCGTAATTTACAAACTCGCTTTTAGTCCGTTACCGAAATTCACATTATTTAGAGCACGTTATGTTAATTTTCAGACTCGCTTCTCGTAATATCCTGCGTAACAAAAGACGTTCATTATTAACATTATTGAGTATGGGTGGTGGTTTTTTTCTTTTATGCTTAACACTTTCAATGTCTGAAGGTAGTTATAGTAATATCATTGATATTTTCACTCGCGACCACACCGGTCATGTGCAAATTCATCAGGGTAACTACCTTGAACGCCCTTCATTATATAAAACCATTAAGCAAGCAGATACGTTAATACAACAACTTGAAAGTGATTCCAGAGTTATTGGTGTTGCACCTAGAATTTATGGATCATCTTTAGCCTATGGAAAAAGCAAAACTTTTCCAGCGCAAGTTATCGGTATCGATCCGAAACGTGAATCTAAAACAACTCGGTTAAAAAGCAAAATAACCCAAGGAAAATATCTATCCTCTACCCTTTCAGATCAAGCGCTATCAAAAGATGGTTACTTTCCTGCCATGATAGGTTTTACCTTGGCAAAGAATTTACACTTATCTTTAGGTGATGAATTAGTGTTAATTTCTCAGGGTATTGATGGTTCTATCGCTAATGATATTTTCAATGTGGCAGCAATTGTTGGTGATGCAAGCTCATATGAGCGAATGAATGTTTATTTATCTCTAACGGCTATACAGCAATTCTTATCCATGAATACTATTAGCAATAATTTAGTTCATGAATTAGCGATTACTTTAGTAGATCAAAATCAGTCCAGAGACTTTGCCAAGCAAATTCAACTACAAATTGGTGATCAAGAATTAACTGTTGCCCCATGGCAAGTTGTAGAGTCTTCTTTTTACAACAGTATGCAGGCTGATAAAAAAGGCAGCTATGTTTCAATGGGAATTATTATATTTATCGTCTCTATTGGTGTATTAAATACCGTATTAATGGGCACACTAGAGCGTACTCGTGAATTTGGCGTCCTAAAAGCCATTGGTACTCGGCCTGTGATGATATTTACTCTAATAGTGTTGGAGTCTTTTGTATTGTCAATCGCCAGTTGTATATTAGGTTTATTATTATCATTGCCCGTTATCTATTGGCTTTCTGTTAAAGGTATTCCAATGCCAGAGCCAATTGATATGGGGGGCATAGAGTTTAACACCATGTTAGGAGAACTAAGTACCTATGTTATCGCTCTACCTAGTGTGGTGGTGATAGTGAGTACACTGCTAGTGAGCTTAATTCCGGCGATGCGAGCAGCAAAAATATCACCGCTTAAAGCACTTCAATCGGTATAATATGATGTCTGATAAACAAATCACCAAAGAATCTACCTCTTGGGTAATAAACACCTTAACGATACGGTTAGCTAAGCGCAGTATTTTTAGAAATACCCGGCGTACTCTACTCACAATTCTCCTTATCTCTTGTAGCCTAGCAGCCATATTATTTACCGACTCCTTTGTTCGTGGCATGGTAAATTCAATGATTAAGATCAGCACACAGACTTTTTTAGGGGAAGCGCAGATTCACCAACAAGGGTTTAGAGCAGCTAATGATATTGATCTATATATACAAGACACCAAAAAACTTTATCAACAACTTAATAATACGAATAAAATTAAAGCTTATGCACCCAGAATCATAACTGGTGCTATGACTTCTTCTTCAGAAAATGTTTCTTCAGCTATCGTATATGGCGTTGACGCGACAAGTGAGGCTAAAGTTAGTAAATTAAAACAAGCGATGCTCAAAGGTAATTACCTTTCAGGTAAAGCAGGTGAAATATTATTGGGTGACCAATTAGCTGACTTACTAGAAGTTTCATTAGGCGATCGCTTAGTTGTTACACTTTCACAAGCTCATGGTGGCGATTTATCACAAGCGCTGTTTCGCGTTTCAGGCTTATTTAGTTTTAACGAAAGAACGATGGATACCAGCATGGCATTTATCAACTTAGAACAAGGCCAAGAATTACTCAATATAAAGGGGGTACATCAGATAGCCCTAAGATTACAAAGCCTTGAACAAGCCAATGATAAAAGTTTAGCTATTTGGAAGACCTTAAATAATGACCATTTAGAAACCCTTAGTTGGCAAGAGCTCATTCCTCAGTTAAGTAGCATGCTTTCAATGACAAAATATTCAACTTTGATTGTTTCTATCATCATGTATATTTTAGTTGCACTTGGACTTATCAATACCATGTTTATGTCTATTTATGAACGGCAAACAGAGTTTGGGATACTGCTTGCCATTGGCACAAGGCCTAAACAACTCTTTATTCAAATATTAACCGAAGGCTTTTTAATTGGCTCACTCAGCGCTATTGCGGGGTTAGTTTTAGCTTTTATTTTCTGTTATTGGGGATCCATCGTTGGTATTGATTACACAGATCTTGAAATGTCAGGAATGACACTCAATGAACCAATCTATCTAATATTAGATGCAACAAGCTTTATTGGCATGGCATTAGCCACTTTATTTATCACTGTCGTAGCCTGTATTTATCCGGCCATGGATGCTGCTCGTTTGCAGCCTTCATTTGCCATGCGAAAAACACTTTAACCAAGCGAAGCGAAACCTAAAAATGAGTAATAATACTGTCATTCAAACTCAACACCTTTGTCGGCATTTTGGTAAAGGGGATACATTAGTTAACGCACTCAATGATGCTAACTTAACCATTGAACGTGGTGAGTTTACCGCAATTATAGGTCCGTCGGGCTCTGGTAAATCAACGCTTCTTCAGTTAATGGGGGGGTTAGATACACCAAGCTCTGGAAAAGCTTTTTTAGACAATAAAAATATCAGCCAAATGAGTGGTTCAGAACTCTCTGATTTTCGTCGCGATCATATTGGCTTTATTTTCCAAGCTTACAACTTGATTCCTGTGCTTAGCGCCAAAGAAAATATTGAATACATCATGTTATTGCAAGGCTTGTCTCAAGCAGAGCGCCACCAACGAGTTAAAACTATTATGCACGCTGTTGGCCTTGAAGGTTTAGGTGAACGTCGACCTGCTGAGCTTTCAGGAGGACAACAGCAACGTGTTGCTGTTGCACGGGCGATGGTCTCGCAACCTAGTATTATATTAGCCGATGAGCCAACGGCAAACTTAGACTCCAAAACAGGTTATGACCTATTAGATATGATGAAAGCGCTCAATGAAAAAGAAAACATGACATTTGTTTTCTCCACCCACGATCCCAAAATAATGGAGCGAGCTAAACGTATTATTCGACTGGTAGATGGTTGTATAGTTGACGATGAACGTAAGGGATAATAGTGAAAATAAGAGGTGTATTGTCACTTTACTTGCCTTGTGCATGTCTGCTGAGCAATTTATTTTATTGTGTGGCTAGCCATGCCGATACTGATAACCTTACTTTTAGCGGTTATGTTAAAAGTTACGCCCTTGGCCAAGATAACATCACCCTTGAAGACGTTGATAATAACAACGCAGACCAATCCATAGCAGGTAATTTTCAATCACAAAATGCGCTACGTTTAATGGGCTCTTATTTATCACCTGGTAATGGCAATATTGAAATTCATTATGAAATACAACCTTGGTATTTCTCAAATACTAACTTCATCACTGATAACTCTGGTTCAACTGGCTCTGGCTCTGCTAGCCTTGGCTCGACAATTTCAATTGCTAATAATCAATACCGATTTAAAGATTTAAAACCTGTGCTAAAAGAAATTGGTGATAATAGCGTTATTCTACAAAATCTTGACCGATTTAATTACCAATATAGTAATAAATACGGCGATCTAACCATTGGCCGACAAGTGCTGTCATTTGGCTCTGCACGTTTTATTAATCCTACCGATATTTTTATTCCTTTTGCCATTCAAACCCTCAACCAAGAATACCGAGTTGGCATTGATGCCATTCGCTATAAAGCTGATTTAGGTGATTTTGCTGTATTAGATACAGGTATTATTGTCGGTGAGGATGGTAAAAAGGAGAATTCTGCCGCTTTTATCCGAGGAAAAAATTCGGTGAGTGGCAACGATATTGAAGCAATGTTCATTTTCTTAGATGATGCATGGTTATTAGGTGCTGGTATTGAGCGAGCAATAGGTGATTTTGGTTTTTGGTTTGAAACCGCCTATATGGATTGGCATCAAAGTAGTGCTAACAATAACGATACTCTTCTATTAGAGAGTAAAGAAGATACATATACCCAAAGTTATTGGCGAACCTCAATCGGCTCAGACTATGCGCTAACCGAAGATATAATTGTTATGCTTGAGTATCACTATAACGGAGCAGGTAGTAAAGATGCTCTACAATACCAGCATTTAACATCGCAAGCCCCCTATCAGAAAGCTGGGGTGTTTTTATTAGGTCAGCATTATATTATTCCCGCATTAACTTGGCTAGCAACCCCACTGCTTTCAGTTAATGCCAGTGCTTTTTATAACATCTCTGATAACTCAGTCTTTATTAATCTAAGTAGTGAAACCAGCTGGAGTGATAATCTTTATTCAGATTTTGGATTATATTTAAGCTCAGGTGAGAATCTTCAATATCATACAGGTTCAGATATGGATATTAGTTTTGGCTCAGAATTTGGTGCTTACCCACTAAGTATTTATGCAAGTTTAAGATATTACTTCTAACTAAAACCACATTAAAATGTAAACGAAAAACCTTCAGTAACATACTAAGAATCTAAGACAAAAATTCACTGCTATACTGATTATATTCTTTCTCACTATTTACGGTAACTGTTTGTGCCACGGATTTTTCAACTTCTGCTCGTATTTATCATATACTGCTTTAGTGGTTGGATTGGGATCCATTTCGCGGCTATGGGCAATAGCTCATTAACACTAATCTGGCTGCCATCTGGTATTGCCCTATCAGCAGTTATTATTTACGGCAAAAGTATTTGGCCTGCAATTTGGCTAGCTTCTTTTACGGCAAACACTCCCTATCTTGTTAACCATCTTTCTGAGTTCCCATATTTAACGGCTTCGATATACGGCATTTTAGCTGCCACTATAAATACGCTCATACAAGGTTTGTTTGCTCACAATTTGTATCAAAAACACATAGGAGTGCCTCATTTAAAAACCAGTAAATTAATTCTCAACTTTGTATTTAAAGTTATTTTACCGCCAAGTATGCTGAATATGGCTTTACTGGTAATTATTTATTCTATTGGTGGTTATATTGAGTTTTCTGCGACAAATTTCGTTGCAACATCCTTAACAATTTGGTTTTCAGGAACGTTAGCCGACTTCCATGGTTATTTTATAATTGTCCCTCTTGCATTGAGTTGGTATTCAAAAAACCAACATAACTCTGTAGATAAAAGCAGATTATTAGTATTAACTTCTATGTGCTTATTTTGCGTTTTGTTAATTAGTCTTTTCATCATCAATGCTGCTATTTATTTGATCTTAATTATTGGTGTTTTTGTATCACTTTATTTAGGGTTTCGTTCGTCAACTTTATTGATCTTGATTGTTTCATTAGTCTACACTTTTGCCACAGCCCAACAAATTGGTCCTTTTAATTTGGCCACGAGTTGGAGTTCGTTCCTTTCATTATTAATGTTTATCTTTAGCTTAGGATTACCACTTTTAATTATTTCTGCAAAGAAATACGAATTAAAACAATTTCATACTCGATTAGAAGATGAAGTTATTGAGCGGACAAATGCACTAAATAGTGCCAATACTATATTAGAGAATATCTCTCTAACAGATGGTTTAACTGGTGTAGCGAATAGAAGGCATTTAGACAAATTTCTTGAAACCGAATGGGCAAGAGCAATTAGAAATAAAACATCTATTTCATTAATCATGATAGATATTGATTATTTCAAACAATTCAATGATACATATGGTCATTTAGTAGGTGATGAGTGCTTAAAAAAAATAGCTCAAAGCATTCAAACACTTGTCAATCGCCCAAGTGATTTGGTTGCTCGTTATGGCGGTGAAGAGTTTGTGGTGATTTTACCTGAAACAGAGGATATAAAAAAAATATCTGAAGAAATAAAAAGCGTGGTAGATGATTTAAATATCCCGCATTCTGACTCTGACGTTCATCAAAACGTCACCATCAGCATAGGCTGTTGCAGCCTAAAACCAAAAATAAACGAACAACCATTAATGCTGCTCAAATTGGCAGATAAACAACTATATTTAGCGAAAAATCAGGGTAGGAATATAATTAAAACTCAGGTTGTTTGAACAACCTACAAGTTTTTCACTGATATCTGATCTTCTTTTAAAGCCGCAATTCGCTCTTTCTCTTGACGCTTTTCACAGGGATTGTCGCAGTTACAAGATTTTTCTATACCCACATTTGCTAATCCACCACAACTGCCCGCTAATGATTTTTGCTGAAAAATATAACCAACAGCCATTGCCATGGCAATAACAAGAAAAAAACCTAAGGTGATCATAAAAATCATCATTTGAATAAACCTACTACTTTAAACTGTGTGAACGAGGACGCGTTGAACTTTCAGATTCATCTCTGCTGGTGGCTACTTTTCCTCCAACAAGACATATAGAGTGACTAATAGTCATTCTATTTGAACAATTTATAACGCAGGTGGAGAGAAAAATAGCCCCAACCCTTCGGGGAAAGGCTAAAACTCTCAAACTGCGTTGTTCATCATTCATTTGGAAATACCAAACTACATTCCTCTCGTCTTGCTTGAGGATTTTTCAGGCATTCCAGAGGTTGACATGAAAGATCGACACGTCCTATTTTAAATACGGCATGAATTTTACCGTGATTTGCTCTTTAAAGCCATTATCTGTTTTAGAAATAATATAAGCCGCGATATCGTTCTTCATAGCAAAATCATAAGCTTTATCTTCGCCCATTAACATCATAGAAGTTGATAGGCCATCAGCTGTCATTGATGAAGGGTGGATAACCGTTACCGAGACAATTTTATGATTGATGGGCTTGCCTGTATCAGGGTCGATAATATGAGAAAAGCGCTGACCTTCTGCTTCAAAATATTTACGGTAATCGCCCGAAGTCGCCAGTGCATTATCTTTTGGTACAATAACTTGATGGACTAAACGTTCTTCTGAAATAGGCTTTTCTATCGCAACAGCCCACAATTCGCCTGTATGCTTAAAGCCTTTTACCCGCATTTCGCCGCCAACTTCGACTAAATAATTATTAATACCACGGCGCTCCATCGCTTCAGCGAGCAGATCAACAGCATACCCTTTCGCTATTGTAGATAAATCTATGTAAAGATTTGGAATAGCTTTAGTGAGTTGATTACCAGATAAGCTTAAATGCTGTAAACCAACTCGTGCTTTTGCCACGGCAAGCTCTTCATCAGTGGGTACTCGTTCTGGGCGCTGCTCTGGCCCAAAACCCCATAGATTTACTAAAGGCCCTACTGTCACATCTAACTTACCGTTACTAAGTGCACCTAAACGTAGTGACTCAGCAATGACTCTGCTAAGACCTGATGAGATTTCCATCGGCTCTAATGATGTTGAGCTATTGAAACGAGACAGCTCTGAATCAGGAATCCAATTAGACATGTCTTGATTGAGCTGTTTTAAAATAGTTTCAATTTCAGCATGTACTCCACCACGGTTAAATTTTTGTTGTCCATTAACGATAGAGTCTTCCGGCTTAACAATCAATTTTACACTGTAGGCAACGGTGCCCATAGTTAAGCCTTGTAACAACACTTCTCTTGGTTTACTGGCCTCATCAGTTGCTTCTGAACAACCAAGTAAAGTAAGCAAAATGGTCAATATCATTATCGATTTTGTTAGTTTCATTATTTTCTCTTAAAGTGATTATTTATATAAAAGTTCTAAGATAAACGTTTATATAAATATTTCTTATGGCTTTGTACGCATTGATAGGTGAACGTTCAAGACGCTGTGAATACATCCTTGTAAGCTCTGCTTCATCATCCTTGATTAATACCAAACAGACTAAGTAATCGGTCATCTTCAAATGGTCTTAACATCCAATTTCTGCGTTGTGCTCAATCCCAATAGCCAGCTATTGCTCAATCACACGCCTTGAACTTGAATATTTATCCTCATTGAATTTTGAACAATTATTTAATCCGTCTGGCATAGGAAGCTTGAGCTTATCACCTAACAATACTCCCTTCATTTTTGGCTATTTTAATTAACTAAAAGAAAAGGGAATACAAACAATAAAGGTGACCTAAGTCACCTTTATTTTTAACTCTATATTACTAACACTATATTAAACGATTCGAAGCGCCATATTTTGCATTTAGGCGAAGAATGCTGGCGTTATTTCAAGGCGGAAGCACGGAGTTGACGTTAGTCAATGAGTACTTCCAACGCAGTAAAGAACGTCAGCAGACCAGCCTAAATTAAAATATAAATATTAGCCGCCGAAGTCATCTAACATTATGTTTTCGTCTTCTACGCCTAAGTCTTTAAGCATATGAATAACAGCTGCATTCATCATTGGAGGACCACACATATAGAACTCACAATCTTCTGGTGCATCATGATCTTTTAAGTAGTTTTCATAAAGTACATTATGAATAAAACCTGTCATGCCTTCCCAGTTATCTTCTGGTTGTGGATCACTAAGTGCAACATGCCAATCGAAGTTATCATTATCAGCCGCTAAGCCGTTATAATCATCTTCATAGAACATTTCACGTTTAGAACGAGCACCGTACCAGAACGACATTTTACGTTTAGAATTTAAACGTTTAAGTTGATCAAATATGTGTGAACGCATTGGAGCCATACCAGCACCACCACCGATAAATACCATTTCATTATCCGTTTCTTTAGCAAAAAACTCACCAAATGGACCTGAAATAGTCACTTTATCGCCAGCTTTAAGACTAAAGATAAACGATGACATTTTACCTGCAGGTAAATGTAGGCGTCCTGGAGGCGGCGTAGCAATACGCACGTTAAGCATAATAATGCCTTCCTCTTCAGGATAGTTTGCCATTGAGTAAGCACGTAATGTAGGCTCATCAACTTTTGATTCTACATCAAAGAAACCAAAATGATTCCAATCACCTTTGTACTGCTCATCAATATCAAAGTCGCTATATTTAACATGATGCGCAGGCGCTTCAATTTGAATATAACCACCGGCTTTAAACGGTACAGATTCACCATTAGGTATTTGAAGTTTAAGTTCTTTTATGAAGGTTGCTTGGTTATCGTTTGAGATAACTTCACATTCCCATTGTTGAACACCGAAGATTTCATCTTCTACTTCAATTTCCATGTCTTGTTTAACAGCAACTTGACACGCTAAACGACAGCCAGCTTTGGCTTCACGCTTGTTGATATGACCTTCTTCAGTTGGAAGAATATCACCACCACCTGAATGCACATCTACACGACACTGTCCACAAGTACCACCACCACCACATGCTGAAGGAATAAAGATCCCTTGATCAGCAAGTGCACCAAGAAGCTTTCCACCAGCGGCAGTTGTAACTGCTTTTTCTGGATCGCCATTTATACTAATCGTTACGTCACCTGAAGACACTAACTTAGACTTAGCAAACAAAATCACTAAAACTAACGCCAATACTATCGCGGTAAACATCGATATGCCGAGAATAATTTCCATCGACTTTTCCTTAAATTTCTAGGGTCTAAGCTACTTGTTATTTAAATAGCTAAGACCGACATTTGCCTACAGGGAAATACCACCAAAAGAAAGAAAGCCAAAAGCCATCAATCCAGCAGAGATAAACGTAATACCTAAACCTTTTAAACCATCGGGTACGTCAGAATATTTCATTTTCTCACGAATACCTGCCATCAATACAATAGCTAACATCCAACCCACACCAGAGCCGATGCCGTAAACAACACTTTCACCTAAGGTTAAGTTTTTAGCTACCATGAAAGATACCGCACCAAATATTGCACAGTTAACTGTAATTAAAGGTAAGAATATACCAAGTGCTTGGTACAAAGCAGGGAAATATTTATCTAAAATCATTTCCAAAATTTGTACTAATGCAGCTATTACCCCAATAAAGGTAATAAATGATAAAAAGCTTAAATCAATTGATTCTTTCGGGTCTGTAATACCCATAAGACTATCTAATGCGCCCGGTGCTAATATTGCTTGATAGATAATTTGGTTAGCAGGAACGGCTAAACCTAATACCACCACAACAGCAACACCTAAACCAATAGCAGTACTAACTTTCTTAGACACCGCTAAGAAAGTACACATACCAAGGAAGAAGCTTAATGCCATATTCTCAATAAATATGGTTTTAATAAAAATACTTAAATAATGTTCCATGGATTAATCCTTCTCTACTTGTTCTGGTTTCCATTGGCGAATAGCCCAAATGATTAAACCAATAACGAAGAATGAGCTAAACGGTAAAACTAATAAACCGTTGCCTTGGTACCAACCACCATTTTGAATGAGAGGAAAAACCTCAATACCAAACAGTTCACCGAAACCAAATAATTCACGGAAAAAAGCAACAACCATAAGCACTGCGCCATAACCTAAACCATTACCAATACCGTCTAAAAAGCTTACACCTGGCTTTTCTTTCATAGCAAAAGCTTCTGCACGACCCATAACAATACAGTTGGTAATAATCAAACCAATAAATACCGACAATTCTTTCGACAATTGGTAAGAGAATGCCTTAAGTACTTGGTCAACAACAATTACCAATGAAGCGATAATTGCCATTTGTACGATAATACGAACACTGGATGGAATATGGTTACGAATAAGTGAGATAAATAAATTCGAGAAAGCTGTCACTAACATTACCGCAATTGTCATAACTAAGGCATTAGCCATTGAGCTAGTTACAGCAAGAGCTGAACAAACACCTAGTACCTGTAAAGCGATAGGGTTGTTGTCAACAACTGGCCCAAAGAGGACTTTTTTAGTATCTGAAGACATTAGTTCAATCCTCCATTGCGGAAGTTAGTAATGAAAGGACCATAGCCTTCATCGCCTAACCAAAAATGTAACGTACGTTCAACGCCATTACTTGTTAATGTTGCACCAGATAATGCATCAACGCCGTGAACATCACCTTGTTTCGCACCACCTTTGACAATTTTAATAGCAACTTTTTTGTTGTCATCAAACATCTTTTTATCTGGCCATAAAGCTTTCCACTTAGGATTAAGTACTTCAGCACCTAAACCTGGGGTTTCCTTTAGATCAGAATAGATAACACTGCGAACAGTATTTAAATCAGGAGCTAAACCAACAAAGCCGTACATTAAGTCCCACAAGCCTGAACCAACAATAGGTAAAACTAAGGTATTTAACTTGCCATGTTCATCATTTACTAAATAAACAACGGCATGATTAGCACGACGGTTAATGCCTGCAATATCACTTTTAGGTTTTGAGCTTTTAGCTTGATTACGCGAGTCTCTTCGCTCATCAAACATATCAATCTCTTCAATAGAAGCATTTTCAACAACAGCCCCAGTATCTAAGTCGATCATTTTAGATACAACAAACTTATTGAAAGTACCAACCACATCAGCACCAGCTTCTTTTAATAAACCAGAGGCTTCAAGTATTTTAGTTTGTCTATCTAGCAATTTATTATCAATTTGTCTTTGTTTTAAACCACTAGCAGAAATAGATACTAAAGCAGCACAAACTAAACAGACTAAAAATACAAAGCCAATCGTTTTCATTGGAGTTTCTTTATTACTAGACATTGCGAGCAAGCCTCCGTTTGATATTGCCTTGAACAACAAAGTAGTCGAACAAAGGTGCAAACAAGTTAGCGAATAAAATAGCTAACATCATACCTTCAGGGAATGCCGGGTTAACTACACGCACAAGCACTACCATTACACCAACCAAAGCACCAAACCAGTATTTACCAGTATTAGTGAATGATGCTGAAACAGGGTCGGTAGCCATAAACATCATACCGAAAGCAAAACCACCCGTAACAAAGTGCCAGTACCAAGGCATAGCAAACATTGGATTAGTATCACTACCAATAGAATTGAATAGGAATGAAGTTAATACCATTGCAACAAACACACCTACTACGATACGCCATGAGGCAATACCTTTATAAAGAATGTAAAGTCCACCAAGTAGAATCATAAAGGTTGAAACTTCACCAGTAGAACCAGGAATAAAGCCCCAAAAAGCATCCCACCAGTTTGCATTTAATGCGTAATCTAAGTTGCCTGAAGCTGCAGCACTTAGGGCAGTTGCACCAGAGAAACCGTCAACAGCAACCCAAACAGCATCGCCTGAAATTTCACCAGGGTAAGCAAAGAATAAAAATGCACGACCTGCTAATGCAGGATTCAAGAAGTTTTTACCTGTACCACCAAAAATTTCTTTAGCAAATACCACACCAAAGGTAATACCGATAGCAACTTGCCATAACGGAATAGTTGCCGGTAAAATTAAGGCAAATAATATTGAAGTTACGAAGAAACCTTCGTTAACTTCATGACCCCTTACAGATGCAAAAAGAATTTCCCAGAATATACCCACCGCAAATGTAACGATGTAAATAGGTAGAAAAAACATAGCTCCGTAGAACATCATGCTTGCCCAACCTGCATCGGCACCTAAACTACCACCAAGCATAGTGAACAAACCAGCTTGCCAGCCATTACTTAAGGCATAGCCAGCAGACAATGCTTCATTTGCTTGGAAACCTATGTTGTACATACCCCAAAACATTGCAGGGAATACCGCCAGCCAAACAGTGATCATAATACGTTTTAAATCAATACTATCACGAACATGTGTTTTACCTTTATTGACAAAACCCGGCGTATATAAAGCTGTAGCTAACGCTTCATAAAGTGGAAAGAATTTTTCAAACTTCCCACCCTTTTCAAATTGAGGTTCTATATCTTCAATAAACTGTTTTAAGCCCATGACTAACCCTCCTTCTCAATTGTGGTTAGGCAATCACGAAGAGAAACGCCGTAGTCTGTTTTGCCAGGGCAAACAAACGTACATAAGGCTAAATCTTCTTCATCAAGCTCTAAAGCACCAAGTTGTTGCGCGCCATCGGTATCTCCGACAACTAAATCACGTAATAACAAGGTAGGTAAAATATCTAATGGCATCACACGTTCAAAGTTGCCAATTGGCACCATGGCACGTTCACTTCCATTAGTAGTAGTAGTCATATTGAATAATTTCTTAGGGAAGAAATGAGACATGTATGCACGTGTTACAGAGAATTTATTAGGTCCTGGGTACATATAACCAATAAGTTCTTTATCACGACCTTCTAACAACAAAGAAACTTGAACGTGATAACGACCTAAATAGCCGTGAACCTTGCTTGCTTCAGAGCCAAGTAAAACTGAGCCTGAAATAACACGAACTTCACCTTCAGTAGCTTCACCAGCAATAAGCTCGCTAGTGCTTGCACCTAAAACTGTACGAATTAAACGTGGATTATTAGCTGCTGGACCAGCAACAGAGATAATACGAGTATTATCAATTTCACCCGTGGTGAATAATTTACCGTAGGCAATAACATCCTGATAACCTAAATGCCAAACAAATTTATTAGCGCTAACTGGTCTCAAAAAATGAATGTGAGTACCCACTAAACCTGCAGGATGTTTCCCAGCAAATTCAGTTACAGTTACATCACCTTCAACAGGGATATTAGCTCCTGGTGCTTTGCTGACAAAAACTTTGCCATCAGTTAAACGAGACAATACAGTTAACCCTTGTTTAAAGGCTTCTGTTTGCTCGTTTATAACAACTTCAGGATTTGCGGCTAATGGATTAGTATCCATAGCACTAACGAAAATGGCGGTCGGTGTACTGTCAATGGCGGGTACTTTGCTAAATGGGCGCGTACGTAACGCTGTCCATAAACCAGAGTCCACTAAGTTTTTCACTACGTCTTCACGAGCAATTGAGCTTAGTTCATTGGCAGAATAGCTTTTGAATGTTTCTTGTGCGTAACCATCGACTTCGATAACTACAGATTGTAAAACACGCTTTTCACCACGATTAATTTCGGTAACAACACCGGCTGATTGAGCTGTGAATTTAACGCCAGGATTTTTTTTATCTTCAAAAATTGCCTGACCTTTTGCTACGCGATCGCCCACTTTTACAAACATGGTAGGTCGCATACCCACAAACTCTTCACCTAGTGTTGCAACGGTTTTGATGGACGGACCATCATGGATTACCTGCTGGGGAGCACCTACTACAGGAACATCCAGACCTTTTTTTATTGTAATCATAAACACATGCACTACTTTTGATGGGAGTATAAAAATCAAAGAAATAACCGCCCTGCCGATTTTAAATGTTATTTATCAACAAGATAGCTAAACTATCGATTTCAGTGTATTTCAGTAAGAAACTTTTTTTTTTAACGAACTCGCTATAAAAAAAAGATCCACTGGCTCTAAGTTAAAATTTCTGGCGCGATTCTAGCACAAAATGCCCTTTTTGTTCTACGGGGCGCAGTAACTTTTCATTACAATTTAGTCGATTAATTATGATTTTGCGCATTAGTAACCAAAAATAGACAAAATCACTACATATACCTAGTAATAAATTAGCCAATATTCCAATCTAATTGAGGAGTTTCCTTTAAAGATCCTAATTTTGATAGCAGCGATGAACACAGCCAGCTTTGTAAATTTTTAACTAACTTGTTATCGCCTAGAATTTTAATTTTTCGTTGTTTTACTGCATCATTAAAACTAATTTGGCAGGTCCATACGGCAGTCATATCTGAGAGTGAACTTTTAAGTACTAAATCAACATCATAACCAGGATCATTTAAGCATAAATCTACATCACCATTTTCAACAATTAGCCACCATAAATTTGCTCCTCGTGGCGCATCAGGATAGTCGAATTGCACAACAACTTTCCGATCAGAAAATATACTAGCATCTACACTTCGTCTCATGTCCCACATTAAAAGCCCTGCATCTAAATCACCATCACTTAAATCGGTTTGTACCCAACGATGCCCCCAAGCCCCAAGTAACTCAACAATAGGTTTTAACTCCTTACCTGATTCAGTTAAGCGGTACTGAATACTCCCCCTTCTACCCTCTTTAGTGATAATACCAGCAACCAATAATTGTTTTATTCTTGTTGAAAGTAGGGTTGGCGACATTGTCGGCACTCCCTTTTGCAACTCACTAAAGCGAGTACTTCCTGCAATAAATTCTCGCACTACAATAAGTGTCCATCGTTCACAAAGTAGTTGAGCAGCTTGAGCAAGTGGACAAAACTGACCATAGTTTTTCATCTTATTCCCCCTGATTCCTTTAAATCTTAGACTATTTTTAACTTATCTTTGAGTTACTACAGAATCTGTACTTAACTAGATACTCTAGCAGTGCTAACTTAGGTTTGTACATAAATCAAACAACGAATAGCTATTAACAAAAGGAAATGATCATGAGCGAATCACTTTATGAACGTTTAGGCGGTACTCCCGGCATCAACAGTATTGCTAATGACATAGTTGAAAATCACTTAGCAAACCCAACCGTTGCCCCTCGCTTTCAAAATATGAAAATGACTCCGGATGAATTAAAACATGCGGCAGCAACATTTTTTATCACCGGCACTGGTGGACCGGAAGTTTACCAGGGTAAAGATATGCTATCAGCCCATAAAGGTATGAACATTTCAGCATTGGAATTTATGGCTGTTTTAGATGACGCTTTAGCCGCTTTGACTAAAAATGATATTGGTCAGCGTGAACAAGAAGAAGTTTTGTTTGTGCTTTATAGTATGCGAGCAGAAGTTGTTTTAGTTTAGCTGTATGTTCTTAAAATAAAAAAGCGTAAGGTTTATTAATAAACCTTACGCTCTATCTTAGAAACTTTATGTATCGTCTACTCTAATTTAGTCTAGATAATTAATTTCAACTAAAGGTGATACATCGGCGTCATAATCAACACCATCAATACCAAAACCAAACAATTTCAAAAACTCGTTATGATAAGCAACATAGTCTGTTAACTCATCAATTGTTTCAGTATCAACACTATTCCAAATATCAGTAACACGTTGTTGAACGCTATCTTCAAGCTCTTTATAGTTTTGACGATAACGATTTTGATCATCTAAGCGAGGCGTTTCACTATAAATATTTTCAATAAACAAGTTTTGAATTTGCTCAATACAGCCTTCATAAGTGCCATCAGCTTTCATCACTTTAAACATGGCTGAAATATAAAGTGGCATAATTGGAATCGCTGAACTTGCTTGCGTAACTACAGCATTTAGTGAAGTTACATGTGCTTCTCCATTAATACTTGCTGTTAGTTGATTTATTGCCGTTGCCGCTCTGTCTAAATCTTCTTTTGCTTTACCAATAGTCGCTTTACCATAAATTGGCCAAGTTAGCTCTTTACCAATATAGGTATAAGCAACCGATTTAAAGCCAGATGATAAAACACCAGCATCATTCAAAGCGTTAATCCATAGCTCCCAGTCAGCCCCGCCCATTACATCGATAGTACCTTGAATTTCTTCATCATTGGCGGCTTCTACCGATATTTCATCAATAGTACGCTTTGAGGTATTCAAGTTTTTAGTAGTAACACTTTGCCCAATAGGTTTTAGCGTTGATGAATAAACTTCACCTGTGTCTGGATCTGTACGACGAGGAGACGCTAGGCTATATACAACCAAGTCAATTTCGCCTAACTCTTCTTTAATCATCGCAATAGTTTTAGCTTTAATCTCATGTGAAAAAGCATCGCCATTGATATTCTTTGACCAAATTCCCGCTTCATCAGCAGCTTTTTGAAAAGCAGCAGTATTATACCAACCTGCAGAGCCTGTTTTTTTCTCTGTTGGTGGTTTTTCAAAGAATATACCCAAGGTTTTTGCATCGTTACCAAAAGCAGAAGTAATACGTGTCGCTAAACCGTAACCGGTAGAAGCACCAATCACTAATACATTTTTAGGTTTAGTTGCGGCTTGGGTTTGGCTTTTTACATAAGCAATTTGCTCATTCACATGTGCTTCACAACCTGCTGGGTGAGCATTTGTACAAATAAAACCACGAATCTTTGGTTTAATAACCATAATATTACCTTATGTCTTTTTGTTGAATACCGCTTATTTTGAGCGGTACTTAAATAGCTTTTTTATTACATGAACAGTGGTAGTAACAAAATATTGTGCATAGTTTACTATCGCTCGGCCTTTAAAGAGGTACGATCAGTACAATCAAAATCATTATCTATTTTTAAAGTACTCTTTTAACGTTAAATCATTATATGCTCGCATCTGTGTCATGAATTGACTGTAAGATGCCCATACTTTAGCAAAGCCTTTATCATTAGCTGCTTGCTCGGCCATCACTTGTGCTGAATATTTTTTCAGTTGTTGCAATACTTCAGGTGGGAATTGACGTAATTTTACTTGGTGTTCATTAATAAGTGTTTTTAATGCGTTGTTATTCCGTGCATTGTATTCATCTAAGGTATCTTCATTTACCGCTCTCGCAGCAATTTCGACAATCTTTTGTAAATCTTTTGGTAGTTGATTAAAGGCTTTTTCATTAATTAAAAACTCTAATCCTGCCGAAGGCTCATGCCATACAGAGGTATAATAATATTCAGCGGCCTGATAAAAGCCAAATGCTAAATCATTATATGGGCCAACCCACTCTGAGGCGTCAATAGCACCACTTTGCAAAGACGAAAAGATCTCACCACCAGTCAGGTTCACAGGTATTGCTCCAGCTTTTTTCAAAACATCGCCTGCAAGACCTGGGATGCGCATTTTCAAGCCTTGTAAATCTTCAATAGTGTTAATTTCTTTTTTGAACCAGCCACCAAATTGAGCACCGGTATTGCCCCCTGCCATAGGGATAATGCCAAACGGTTTATATTGTTCACGCCAAAGCTCTATTCCACCACCATAATGTAACCATGCATTTAATTCTGTTGCAGTCATACCAAAAGGCAATGCACCAAATAAAGGTGATGAAGGAATCTTTCCTTTCCAGTAATAAGCACCGCTGTGCCCCATTTGCGCTGTGCCTTGAGACACCGTATCAAAAACTTCAAAACCAGGAACTAACTCACCTGCACCATAGACTTTAATGGTTAAACGGCCACCACTCATCTCATTGACATACTGAGCAAATTTTTCAGGTGCCATGCCTAAACCTGGGAAGTTTTTAGGCCAAGAGGTGACTAATTTCCATTGGTAGGTTTGAGCAGGTGCTACATTTGTTGCAACATCAGCTGTTTGTTCTTTACTACATGAACTCACTAGTAGGACTAACGAGACAAGCGTGATAGCTGCTTTATTGAATAACTTTATTTTCATTATTATTTCCCTGTTATAGCTTTTGTTTACATATTCGTTTTGGTTGATAGATATTAATACTCAATACTATGTTTAAATACTATCCATAAATAAATGTAGGTAACCAGGTTATCAACTCAGGCCAAACGGCCAAAGTGATAAGTAAGATAAGTTGCATAACTATAAATGGTAAGACTCCTTGATAAATATCCGCAGTGCGAACGGCTTTATCGGCAACCCCTCTAAGATAAAATAACGCAAAACCAAATGGCGGCGTTAAAAATGAGGTTTGTAAATTTATTGCTATCATAATACCTAACCAAATAGGGTCAAGTCCCATAGCCAATAAAATAGGGGCAACAATTGGCACTACCACAAAGGTTATTTCTATAAAGTCGAGAATAAAACCGAGGAAAAAAATCACTAACATAACGATGAGTGTGGCACCGATCACACCACCAGGCATGTGTTCAAAAATGCTTTGAATCAACTCTTCGCCACCAAAACCTCTAAAAACTAATGAGAATAAACTCGCGCCGATCAAAATCAAAAAAACCATAGAAGTAATTTTGGTAGTGCTTTGCATAACTGCGGTTAAATTCTTTAATGTTAATTGTTTTTGCCAAACCGCTAATAATGTTGCGCCCATAGCACCAACACCTGCAGCTTCGGTAGGTGTAGCAAAACCAAACAAAATCGCACCAAGAACAATAAACATTAATAACAGCGGTGGTATTAATGCCGTTAACATTAACTGCCACTTGGCTTGTCCTTGTGATATCTCTTCAATATCCTCTGAACTAAGTTTTGGTACACTCTGAGGCTTAAATATTGCCATTGCAATACAGTACAACAGGTAAAAACCGACTAACATGAGACCAGGTATTACCGCTCCTGCAAAAAGATCGCCTACAGTTACTGTCTTAGGATTAAAAATCCCCATACTCAATTGTGCCTTTTGGTAAGCACTTGAGAGTACGTCTCCTAGCAATACTAAAGCAATAGATGGTGGGATAATTTGACCTAAAGTACCTGTTGCACAAATAATTCCTGAAGAAAAAGAAGGACTATAACCGCGCTTTAACATAGTAGGTAATGATAACAAGCCCATGGTGACCACGGTTGCGCCAACAATGCCTGTGCTTGCCGCTAATAACATGCCAACTAAGGTGACTGAAATAGCCAATCCACCGTTAAAACGACCAAAAAGTACTGACATTGCATTAAGTAAATTCTCGGCTATTTTTGAACGCTCAAGCATGGCGCCCATAAAGACAAATAGTGGTACCGCTAATAAAGTTTGATTATTGATAGTGCCAAAGATTCGGTTGGGAAAAGCCCCTAAAAAGCTTAAATCGAAGACATTGAACAAACTGCCAACACCGGCAAATAAAAGTGCTGTGCCCGCTAAAGAAATAGCTACTGGATATCCTAATAACAATACAAAACAGACAACGATAAACATTAAAATTGAGAGGTATTCCATTACGAACTGCTCTCTTTGTTAGCACTGTTTTTATCTAATGGATCATTATCAATTAATACTAAGTAATTACGACCTATCTCAGCTAATCCTTGCATTGATAATGTAATAGCTAATAGCAATAGATAGCTTTTACTTAAAAAAACTAGTGGCAGACCACCAGCTTCAGGAGATTGCTCTAAAATACGCCAAGCAGTGGCAACATACTCAAAGCTAATGACAAAGATAAAAACACAAACGGGCAGGAGTAAAAACAAACCGCCTAAAACATTCACTAGGGCTTGTTTTTGCTTGGAAAATTTTTGATAAAAAATATCTACACGTACATGACCATCCGCTTTTAATGTATAAGCTGCTCCCAACATAAAAACTAAACCGTGAAAATATAACACAGACTCTTGCATGGCGATTGAGCCAAAATTAAAACCATAGCGCATCACCACGATTAAAAAAGTTAACACCACCATAAATAGCGTTAACCAAGAAGTGAGCTTGCCGATATACTCAGTTGTGGAATCAATAAAATTTACCATGTGGGCGGTCATGGTAACAAAACCATTTTTTGACATGTAAAATCTCTATGTCTTGTAATTATTATTTTATGGGCAGATAAATAGCAGAATTAAGCTAGGAATGGAAATACTTCATTTATCAATTATATAAAAATTCGAATAATTCCTCTCATCTAGCGCTGTATTCAACATTTAATACTAATTTATTTACCTCCACCTAAACAGTTAGGTGATAACGGGGTATTTCCAGCATAATAGTCCTGCCACTCTTTTTCAGTGTAAGTATGTAAAGCCAGTGCATGGATTTTTTCTGCCAACTCTAGTGCTAATATTTTATTTACCGCACGATGGCGCTTAATCAGTCGTTCATCTTCAAAGCTATTGGTTACAATAGTGACTTTAAAGTGAGACTCGCTGCCTGGTGGTACATTATGATTATTACTTTCATTGATAACATCTAGATATTTTGGTGAAAAAGCTGAGAGTAGTTTCTCTTCGATAATGGCTTTTATTGTCATGGTTTTTCCTTAATAGGATTAATAGCATAAAGTACTAACAAGAAAGTATTGCCTATATCTCCTTCCAATTAAGGTTGATAAAACAATATATTTATTGAGTGAAGACCTCATATTAAAACATATCTATAACTTATACCCCAGAATAACAATAAAAATTGCTTTTTTAGGTGAATTAAAAGAACAATACCTTTAATTGTTCAACTTGACCGTTATTTTTAACAAAAAAACGGGCCTGATGGCCCGTTTGTCAATCACCAACTACTCTAATTCACTTAGAGTAGTTGGTATTTTTTACTACTTCACTTCAACTTGTACAGATACATCACTACCTGTGCTATCAACAGCAATATAGAACCAACCTGTAGGTGGGTTATTTACTGTGATGCTTTGTACCGTAGTACCTACCGTAGTTGACTTATCAGTATAGCTGCTCGCACTAGGCCAGCTAGAACCAGTATAAAGCTCTACTTCACCAGTACCGTGCCCAGTACTAATATCAATACTGTTAACTGAACTATCTAAGTAAATGTAATAGCTGTTATGACCGTTACCTGTACATACTGCTTTACCTGACTCAAGACCGCCGTAAGTAAATGCGCTCTCAGTTGCACAAGCGTTAGCGATATCACCTACTGGTGGCTCTACAGGTGGTTCAACTGGTGGAGTTGTATCATCACCGGTTAAGCTCACTTTAAAGCTAACATCAGAGTAGCTCGTAGAGCTTTCTAATGAAATATAGCGCCAGCCTCTATTCGCCGTTACTACCAAGTTTTGTGTGGTACCAGTACCTGTTGAAGCTTGACCATTTGAAGCAGATGCCCAAGTATCAGCGTTGAAGTAAATACCTACGTCACCATTACCACCAGCAGTAGTTAGGTATAAGTCAGTATTATCATTTTCAACCCAAACATAGAATGAACCACGATTACCTGCGACACATTCAAGAGATTCAAGTGTTAATCTACCACTCGTAACAGTTGGAGTACCGCAATCAGGTACATCAACAACAGGTCCGCCATTTGGATACGGGTCTGAGTTATCACCGATACCATCGCCATCTGTATCTAACCATTCAGTTGAATCAGTTGGGAATATATCTGAGTTATCACCGTAACCATCTTCATCAGTGTCTAACCACTCTGTCGCATCATCAGGGAAGGCATCGCTATTGTCACCAGTACCATCAAGATCAGTATCTAACCATTCACTTGCATTGTCTGGGAAAGCATCGCTGTTATCGCCATGACCATCGCTATCGCTGTCTGCCCATTCACTAGCATCGTTAGGGAAAGCATCAACACTATCTAAGTGACCGTCACCGTCAGTATCAACATCACCGTTTGGTGTAGGATCGCTGTTGTCACCTATACCATCACCATCCGTATCTAACCATTCACTTGCATCATCAGGAAACTTATCGCCGTTGTTACCAACGCCATCACCGTCTGTGTCTTGTGTTTCAGTTGGATCGTTAGGGAACGCATCAAGTCTATCGATAACGCCATCACCATCAGTATCAACATCTACTGGAGGATTAGTTTCGAAAAGAGCATTAGTAATTTCATAATCATTACTAGTACTTTCTTCAGTCATTACAGCAACACCTGCACAAACACCATTTTCGTCAGTAATTGCTGCTCGGCGGTTACCAAACCATTTCCAAGTAGCAACACTGTCGTAAGTTTCGCCAGCTTGAAGGGTAGTAAAACCAAAGCTTTCACTTAGCTCACCTGTTACGTTATCTACACGGTAAACACGTACAGGTTGGTCACTGTTGTTAACAAACGAGAAGTCAGCTTCAAATGGACCTGTTAAATGTGGTGCTTGTAAACTACAGCTACCAATTGTATTCGCGGCAGGGATAATTTCAGGAGCAGCAGCTTTATCAGCAATTTCTTGGCTAATAGTAAAGTTGCTTACTGCATTATTTAATATACCAACAGTTAAACAATTTAAGCTGCTGTCAGTTACCATTAAGCGGCGATCAGCATACCAAATATCGTTAGTATAACTTGCACCCGGAGCTAAAATACCATAGCCGTGATCAAAGTCATTAGCACCACTAGTGGTAATGATTGTGCCTTTGGTATTGTCAATTCTAAATAAACGTAAAGCGGTATCAGAATCGTTAGTGATAGTAAATTCATGTGATGTATCACCAATTAAGTGACTGTTAGCTAAATCACAGCTACCTAGTTGATCAAGCTCAGGAATAACTTCAGCAACTACATCTTTAACAAGGTCTACATCAATAGAGAAGCTATTGTTATTAGCTCCCATTACTGCAACACCTAAACAATTCATGTTGTTATCAGATAACATCATGCGATCGCCGACTGTCCAACTTGATGAGGTATATGTATCACCCTGATTTAACGTTTTATAGTTTTTACCAAAGTTAGCTTCACCTGTTGTACTGTTTACCCAGAATAATGAAACAGGAGTATCGGTATCATTAGTAAAGGTGAAATCAGTTTTTTCAGCATCATAATAACGCGCATATTGTTGAACTAAATCACAACTGCCAATAGTATCAACCGCTGGCATTTCTGCTGCTACTGGCGCTACAGTTTCAGAGTTTGCTAGCATATAAGCTTCAAAACCAGCACCTGTACGTTCTACTGCGCCTTTAAGAGCTGCTTTATAAGCGTCATTATCGCCAGCTTTTAACGTTGCAACAATAGCCTCTACTTCGTCTTTATGTTCTTCACTTAAATAACGCATGGCAAAGTAGCCCCACGGATATAAGTTGTCAAAATCATAACCCATAAATACGATATTATATAATGGTGGAATCGTTTCACCTTTTAACGTATTTAAAGTACGGGTATGTTCTGCGCCCATGGCCATAAATTCAGCCATTCCTTCAGCCCATGCAGCATTTGGATTAAATGTCCCATACGAGCCGGCTTTAATATAACGCCCATCAAGATAATGAACAAATTCATGTCTTAAATTATAAATTTGGTCAATATATTGGCAAGAGCCACCTAACCAAGAGTCAGGACATTGCATAGCAATAAACCGTGCTTGGTTACCTTCTTGCGTTGGAGTGCCTTCTAGGTACATACCACCGTTATCAGTAGAAATACCGAAAAACTCAGTCGCATATTTTTCATAATCTTCAGGGCTTGCAAAAGCAACCACTTCAATATGCTCGTTTAAATCGCCTGTAACTGGTACACCGCCGGTATTAAAAAAGGCATGGAACTCAGTTTCTTGCAATGCCATGTCAGCACATGACTGATCAAGTGTTGCCTGACTAATTGAACTTTGTGCACGAATAGTAATATTAGCCGTACAGTCATGGCTGACTGTTAAAATATCTTCTTCTTTAGGCGGTACTACACAACTACCAAATAATGCATCACCTGCTTCACAAGCACGACCTGCATTTTCTAAATAATGTTTAGTAATAATAGTTTCAGTTGTTTCAACTGAAATATCATTAATGACTTTACCGCGAGCTTCTAAAATAATGCTATCGATACGTGCTTTAGCTTCATCAGTACCAATTCTTGATACTTTACCCATAACAGGGAATGAATGCGGCATTATCCACTTTCTATCAGCTTCAGCTGACCATCGCATGTCAAGTGAGGTTTCACCTAAAAAGATGAATGAACGCATCACTGAAATAACATCAAACATGTTATCGCTAAAGGCAGCTTTAACTGACGCATCACCATAGTAGGCAGCTGAGCCAATAGAGCTCATCAATGCCATAGTAGTATCGCCACCATTACTTAAACCAAACGGATTTGTTTGAATTGAGTAAAACTGAATAATTGCTAATAACTGAGGTAAGTGGTCTTTATAATAAACAGCACCAGAATTACGCTCTAAGTTCGTTAATGCTTTCGAGTAACCTTCTTGAATAACACTGCCTGACTCGCTAACAAAATCAGTCATTTGCGTGACGGCTAATAACGCTGTGCTTAATGCCGACGCTTCTGCATCGGTCATAGCTTCCGCATAATATTTATATGAAGCTAAAAAGTATAACAATTGATTAAGGTCTGGATCGGCTAAATCATCAGCTTTAGCAAGAAAGTGAATAGCATCTGAAACATCAGAGATTGGATCGTTCGCTGCGCCAGCAATAGCTTCAAAGCCATCGTAGGTTGTCGCTAAAATTTCAGTAACCGCTGAGCCATAGCTCGCTTTAGATGAAATAGGAGCAGCGCCTATGCTTACTGGTACATTAGTATCGTAAACAACATACTCATCAGGCATTGGTGGTGGAATGTCACCACCTGTGATAGTTACATTTAAGCTGACTTGCTCAATATTGCCATCAATCTTGAAGTAACGATTTCCCGCACGAGATACAAAGCTAATGCTTTCGTCATTAGTACCAGCAGTTAAGCTGCTTTGTTCTACATTTCCGCTCCAGTCATCGCCATCATATAATTTGATGCCGGCATCTGATGAGCCGCTAAATGTTCCACCAGAAAGGGTAATAGTAACGTTACTGTTTTCATAAGGTACATTTACATGTAAGTAAAGACCGTAATCAGTAAGACATAGTGATTCAGCGGTATTAGCCGGAACTTCACCTTGGCGCTCTATTGGTGTTGCAGTACATAAATCAGCTGCTTGTGCACCTTGAATATTTAGCGCAAGAAATATTGCACTGGCTAAGAGTGTTTTTTTATTAGTATTTATCATATTTTTATGTGACCTGTTTCAAGTGATTTTTGAGTTACTTAGTTTTCCATGAAGGAAAACTCATCCCTTACTGAATTGTGACGCAGACACTTTTCAGCTAACCCAATATTTCCATCTCTTGTTGGTGTGAATTTTTTAGTTGTAATTATTTGTTTCAACATATTTATAATATAACTTGTATACAGTATCCAGTAGATTTTATTCTGAAGGTTTTCGTAGATATCATTGTATATTTAGTGTTCGCCCACAATTCAACAGTTTACAACTCATTAACAATATAAAAATAAATTTTGCATAGTAGGAACTAAAACGGTGTTTTCGTGAGGTTTTTCTAATTTTCAATTGTTTTAGCTGATAACTTTAAATTAAATATTTAATAATTAAAGAAAGCCAATTACGAATTTAATCAATGACCGCTGTAAAATCATGCTTAATCATCATGAAAAAACGGGTGGTAAAGGTAAAATTTTCAATAGAGAATTGAAATGATTTAAGCACTGCTATCCTTGCAGTACTCTGATATAAAATGAATAAATGAGGCTATAAATAGGTAGGTATAAATTACTTAGCACTAGGCCCTTCTTGTGAAGGAACTGGTTTTTTAGGCTCTCCAGGAGGTCTTGGCTCATTCTGCTCCCCATGATTATGACTTTCATGACCATGTTGTCTCGCTTGGCTATTAGCGCTTTGGTGATCAGCAGGTAAATCTTGTTGCCTTTCTTGCACTAACGATTTTTTAGCTAAAGGTTGAACCTTTTGTTCTCCTCCATTTTCCAAATTAGTGGATTGACCAGAGACTATAGCCGTTTGGCTTTCTACTAAATCACTTTGCTTAACCGTTTGTGGTATTGCTTTGCTTAGAGGGGCTGTAATTTGATTACTTTTTTTAACTTGTGTGGCTTGCTCAGGTTGCTTAATTTGGTTCATGGCAATTGCTGCAACAGCAATTACACCTATTGATAGCAGGATAATTTGGTTTTTCTTCATGTCATTTCTCTTGATATTTTGTATATTGAATACATAAAACTAGCATAACTCAAAAAGAAAGTGAATATTCACTTAACAGTGTTAGTTAATAGAAGTTCAAAATTAGTCCATGGATTAGAAGTCTTAAAGTTAATGGTTATTATCGTCAACGATTAACCATTTCTTCTTTATTTTAGCTAGCTTTCCTGAAGTGAGTAATTGGTTATATGCCGCTTGAAAACGTTTAATAAGTTCGGGAGAAGTACTTAAACTGAATGCAATGCTTAAATTATTTTGTAAATCTTTGGCTTCTTGTAATTTTATTAATTTAGAGAAATCAAAACCGATAGTTTCACTTAATGATTTTAAAACAAGTTCATTACTAAGAAGGATATCAACCCGTTGTTTTTCCAACATTAATAAACTGTGCTCACTTTTCACAACTTTATAAGTATTATCAAAGCCATTGTCTATTAGGTATTGCTCTGTATTGTAATCATTTGCACTGGCAATGAGCATCTCTTTCAACGAATCTAACGAATCATCAACTTGGCTAAATTTGCTTTTTAAACCCCAAAAATAAAAACGCTCATACTTTAAACTCCCCACCCAATGAAACAAAGGATCACGATCTTTAGTATGTGCGATGGAATAAATTAAAACATTTGTTTTTTTTCTGGCATTTGCATAAGCCCTTGCCCACGGTAGCACTTGGACATCAGGAGTATCGCCAGTTATTTTAAATAATTCAGCAATCACTTCAGTCCCGTAACCACTAAGAGAGCCATCAATCATTCTAATTTGGAATGGCGGTAGATATTCAGTGACCACTTTTACGATATCGGCTTTAACTAAAAAACTGGGTAAATAAAATAGGCCAGTGAAAATAATTGAAGTTATCAGGAAGTTAACTAAACTAAGGAATACACCTTTATAATTCAATCTAATTTACCTTAGATTTAAGGGGATACTTAACATAGAATAGCGTAAAAAATCCTTAAAAACCATGCAAAAGTCTTACAATGGCTTTACATCAATTTGTTAACTTTATCTGATCAGATCTTTAATCAACGCTATCCCCTGAGAAAATATCTCTTCATCCATACTTGCAAAACCTACTCGAAGATAACTATCACTATTGAATTCACTATTGAGTTGGAAGTCACCTTCGTGTTGTAAATAAATACCCTGCATTTTTGCCTTAGCGACTAATTGCTGTGCACTTATTTTTTCATTGGTTATTTTAAGCCATAGCGCCATTCCGCCATCAGGAATATCAAAATCAAATATCGCCTCATGAGAAAGTAACTGTACAGCGTGATCTCTGCGCTGCTGATACTTCCGGGTTACTCTACGTAAATGTCGCTCAAATTCCCCAGACTTCATCCAACGCGCTAAGGCCGACTGCATTAATACGTTACCTTTATGACAAATTAATAGTCGGTACTCAGCAACAGCTTGAGCCAATGATTTATTAACCGCAATGAAACCAATACGAGCTCCTGGAAACATGATTTTTGAGAAAGTCGAAATGTAAATCACTAAACCAACAGGATCGTCACTCGCCATAGGGGCAAGTGGTTGGCAGCTATAATGAAATTCATGATCATAATCATCTTCAACAATAGGTATTTTGTATTGACGAGCTAACTGATAAATTTTCATTCGCCGACTAACGGGTAATGTGGCTGTGGTTGGGTATTGGTGTAATGGCGTTAAGTAAATAAGCTTTATTTTTCCAAGTTTTATTTTCTCTTCTAGTATCGATGGCATCATGCCAAACTGATCTTGCTGTATTCCAACAAGCTCGGCATCAGAACTTTTAAAAGCGGCCCAAGCAGGAGGGTAACCTAAATACTCTACTGCAACTTTATCACCAGCTTTCAATAACAACTGAGCAATAATAAATAAAGCTTCTTGCGAGCCATTGGTAATCACTATCTCTCTATTTGTTAGCGCCCTTACTCTTCGTAAATAGACTTTAATTTCTTCGATTAACGATACATCTCCAGCACTATCACCATAGCCAAATTTACTGGTATCAGCACGAGTAAGCACATCACTCATCTGAGATTTAAACTCCGCATAAGGAAAAAGTGACATGTCAGGTTGACCGCCAGTAAAATTATATTGATATGTATTACTTGGATATTCAGGTAACGGGCAACCGCGTTTAACTAAGTTAAAACTAAATTCTTCATGGTCATATTCCACTGAGTTGGCTATTTTATTTCTTGATTGAGAGTTAATTGCAATACTCGTTTCAATAGGTAGATCAGAAACCACTCGATAACCAATACGCTCTTTTGATTCAAGCCAACCTTCGGCAACAAGCTCTGCTAACCCTTTCATTACTGTGTGTCGATTAACCGCTAGCATATCCCCTAATTGCTTCACTGATGGTAGTGCTTCATTAGGTAACAGTTGACCATTGCGAATAGCCAAACGAATATTTGCCGCGAGCTGTAAATACTTAGGCAGTTGCTTGTTACTTTCGTTAACGTTTTGGCTGAAATGGAGAGATTTCATTGGTCTAGTCTTTATGTTCTTATTGGTTGTTTAATCTAGACCATAACAACTTCATACTAAATTGCAATTATCACCAACACAACACCAAATAAGAGTAAAGAAATGAACAGCTACTTCCCATTAAAGCCAATTGAACTTGAAGATGATAAAATTAAATTAATGCCAATGACATTAGGTCATTGCCACGCACTAACAGAAGCAGGTGATGATCTAACAATTTGGCAATGGACTACTTTTAACTATTGCAAAGACTTAAAAACAACAACTGCCTGGGTTAATAGTTGCTTAGCAAGTCAAAAAGTAAATCAACAATTGCCTTTTGTCATTATTGATAAGCAAAGTAACAAAATTGTTGGTTCCACGAGTTTCCTCAATATCTCTCCCGATCATTTAGCGATTGAAGTTGGCTATACTTTTCTCAACCCAAAATTCCAACGTTCGTTTGTTAACAGGCACTGCAAATTACTACTACTCAATTATGCCTTTGAACAACTCAATGCCAATAGAGTAGCTTTACAGACCCATGAAAAAAATGATAAGTCCAGAAAAGCGATCCTAGGTATAGGCGCAAAGTTTGAGGGTGTGCAAAGGAATTGCCGAATACAAGAAGATGGCACCATCAGAAGCAGTGCATTTTTCAGCATCATCAAATCTGAGTGGCCTACAGTCAAACTTAACTTAACTAAAAAAATAATTAAATACAGCTAACCCAAGTTAATAAAAGAAAATAAACGACAATTTAGTTTGTCGTTTTTATGACAAAAACTGCCGTAAAATTGCTATAAAAACTTCACAAAAAAACACACCATTGGTCCATCAATATGAATTGCAAAGTTAAGGGAGTATTGCTGAGACATATTGAGTAATAGATTCTTAAAATAAAAATCAGCCAATTTATGGCGAATAACAAAGGTACAAGTCTATGAAATACTTAGTGAGATTAATGGTTACGATTGCTACATTAGTAACCTTACAAGCAAATGCTGCTAAACCACAGCTAGATGTACAAGTAAGTGTTGATAAAGCCACAAATGGTAATGTAAACGCAACTTTAACAATAACCAACAATGGCCATGGTCAACAAAAAATATTGGGTTGGTACACTGACTTAAATGAAGAGCATATCTTTAACGTTAAAAGAGATGGAGTTGAAGTTGATTTTTATGGACCACATTACAAGCGTCAAGCGCCAACAGATAATGACTTTATTAAGCTAAAATCTGGGCAATCGTTAACTCAAAATTTTGAACTGTCTGGCTTATATGACATGAGCGGTACAGGTAACTATGAAGTTAGTTATGACGTGAAATCATTGCACTTATACAGCAACAAAGGTCAACAGAAAAAAGCAGAACGTTTGGCTGTTGAACGCTTAACATCTCCTGTTGCTGTTATTTGGTTAGAAGGTATTGAGGCAAAAGGCACTAACAACAAAGGTAAGCCAGGTGGTGGCGGTGGTGCCAGTGATTGTATCGGTGGTACTTGTTTTACTGGTCGTTGTGATAATGGCCAAAAAACGGAATTAATTAGTGCACTCGGTGCAGCTGATCAAATCACAAATAGTTCAGTGTCTTACTTAAATAGCCACAGCGCTAACAATACATCAGCTCGTTATAATACTTGGTTTGGCGCTGCTAACTCTTCACGTTATAACACGGCAGTAGATCACTTCAACGCAATTGATGATGCTATTGATAACCAACCAATCACTTTTGATTGTAGCTGTAAAAAATCTTACTTTGCCTATGTATACCCAACACAACCTTACAAAGTATACGTATGTCGCGCATTTTGGAGTGCAAACGAGCTAGGTACAGACTCACGTGCAGGTACGATTGTTCATGAGTTAAGTCATTTTAATGCAGTTGCTGGTACCGATGATGTGGTTTATGGTCAATCAGGCGCTCAAAGCTTAGCTGACTCAGATCCAGACGGCGCATTAAACAATGCTGACAGCCATGAATATTTTGCTGAGAATACTCCAAACCAGAACTAATAAGAAAAATGTATAAAATTTATCTTCAAGCAATTTGACTAGTTTTTAGATAATGTATAAAGACCAAATAAGATGTAAACTTATCTGGTCTTTATTTTTTGTTGGTAAGGAAATCGTCGATGATTCCAGCTCAGTTACTTAATAACAAATACAACTTAATCATAACCATGCTTACAATTGCTTTAATGTTTTCCATGCTGAAAAAGGTTCAAGCAAAAATGTCCAAACCAATAATTTCTTGCGCTATTTCAGTACAATCCACTTCGTTGAGAGCAGATGAAATATTGCTAGACTTCATTATTACTAACAATTCTAACAAAGGTATTTCTTTATTAACTTGGTATAGCCCTCTTGAAGGTTTTTTATCAAACTTGTTTGTTATAACAAAGCTAAAAAACAATGAATTAATTGAATATCAAGGGCCATTGGTAAAACGTAGTCAACCAACAGAAGATGACTTCCTTTCACTAGCGGCAAAAGAGAGCATAACAAGGCAAATAGATTTATCTCAAGCATACCAATTAACTGAAGGACGTTTTTCGCTAAAATTAAACCGCACAACAATGCAACTTCGCTCACAAGGTATGCAATCAACAAATATTAATTGCTCACCTGAAATTACAGTTTTTGAAGTTCAATAACTCTCTGTTTTATTTAAAAAATCCACCTTTAATTATCGGCGAGTAGAGCCTGTAAATTACCACGTAAACGCTCACGAAAAATAGTACACTAAGCAATAGTCAAAATTGTTATAATATTGTTAACGTATCCTTATAAAACAAAGATTTGCATTATTTAATGCAATTCTATAAGTTAGAGAATTGCATTAATAAAAATAATAAGACTTACGTTGTATGGAAACTGTTCTTTTTAATACGCTTGATTTAGCGTTACTGTTTACTATTTACCAATGTCTTTTGTTCGCCTTCTTTTTAGTACTCATTAAAAAAGGTAAAAAGCAAAGCAATATACTGCTGGCATTATTTTTACTTTCTTATGCCGCGATTCCGTTAGATACTTTAATCAATTTTGGTGAAGACTTTCGCCAGTTTGCTATCGATTTTTCACCCAATGTTTTTTACATTTTTGGTAGTGCCTATTGGCTCGAAGCGGTATTATTACTGTTCTATGTACGCTCGTTGATTTACAAAAACTTTAGCTTTAAAAAAACCGATCTATTATACCTACTTCCTTTTGTGCTTTATCTGGGTCATGAGTTCAATCATTGGTATTTACTGGATAGCCAGACAAAATTGGCGTTACTAAACGGTTACAGTTTAGAAGATGAACCCGCCTATACCCGTTTTATCAATTTATTCAGAGAGTGCTTTCGTACTTTTTGTTCCATTTTATGCTTAATAGAAATTCGCCATTATCAAAATCAAATTAAAAATGAATACGCCGACATAGAGGCGGTAGATTTAACTTGGTTAAAAATTCTTGTTATAGGATTTTTAGTGATTAGAGCCCAAGCAGTACTAGTCACCTTAGGTTATATGAGCTCAATAGAATTACATATCAATATCGACTATTCTCTATTGGGTCAACTATCCAATATTATGGTGATGCTTTTAATCAGCTTTTTAATCTTTTTTAGTCTTGGAGTTTCAAAATTATTTAAAGGTATAGACAGTACTATCAATACCGACAATATAAAACAGGTTATAGATCCCGCCCATATCGCGGCGTTGACCTTATACATGCAAGAACATAAACCCTATTTAAATCACCTGTTAACTTTGGATAGTCTGGCAACTCAAATTTTCATGCCCTCCAGACAACTTTCACAAGTGATTAATCGCCACTTTAAACAAAACTTCTTTGAATTTATCAATGGTTACCGAATAGAAGAAGCAAAAATATTACTACAAAAAGAAGAGAACGCTAAAGTCACCATGTTAGAAATCATGGATCAAGCTGGATTTAATTCTAAAGCAACTTTTAATACCTTCTTCAAGAAATTGGTCTCAGTCACCCCTACACAATACAGAAAAACGCAGTTAAATTTATAGCTTGCGGGATTACATAGTGTTATTCAAAAAACAGCTGTGGCGATGTGCGTAATTTAATTGGAATTTCGATAAAATACTCTTCAAAATCTGCTGGTAAATCAGACGCTAAATAATGTCGAAGTGTTTTAGTGTTTTTGCTTTCTGCTGTTATCAACAAGCCCAAAATTTTCTCTTGCTCAACTTCCTTGCGTATAACTGTCGTTTCTTGCCAGTTTTGTTGCCAATAATAGTGAAAGTCTGACATATTTAATTCTAAGCTAAGCCAGTCTTGATTCTCAGCTACCATTGGCAAAGCAACTATCTTAGTAGCTAAAATTGATGCTCTTTGTTGATCGTCGTGAAAACGGCCAAACAAAGTAAAATTAAGATAGGCAATGTCGCTAAGTAATGCCTTTGCTGCCTCAGCTCTTTTGTCACCTAACTGATAGGAGTTAAATATTTTAATATCATTTGGTAAGGTCAGTTGATTTTTATCAATTCTGAGTTCAAAAGTTAGTTTTTCCAATTGTCCGACTGTGGGTGGGTTTTCACTAAAGATTAGCTTAATACCATTGCTATGTTGGCGAGTCCAATTGATGACTTTTTTCACCAATACAGTAGTTACTTCTACGCTTTCACCATGCCCTGCTTCCAAATACAAGTAGCTAATATTATAAGCAGCACTATTTTGAGTTAAGTTGGCAAATTCCTGTTCTGCTCCAATGGTATGGTTCCAACTTTCAACTTCAAGTCGATTCTTGCTTGAGCTAATTGGTAGCGAAGAAGCATTACCACCAACCACCGAACCATCACCGTGCATTTTGATCTCGGCGCTATAACAAGAAACACTCAGTAGAAATATCAAACAAGTTAGTCCTGAACTCTCAACAATACCGTTAATTCTTTTCATCAATCCGTTCATTCAACTGTGCCAAAATAACTATCATTAGAGCGGTAGTTGAACATAAACCTTGGACAAATTCGTCCAATAATCTTCATCACCTGTATTTGAACGACGGATCAATTTTGTTTAACCATTGTCAGCTTACATAAATCGTTCGTTCAACTTTCACTTAACTTAAACTTGTACGTTCAAGTATTAGTAACTAAAGATTAAAAGACGAAAGCTTAATTAAAACGTTATAGGGTCAAGGAATGACAAATCAAACAAATGCATTACTATGACCAATCGTATATCAATGGGCTTGTTGCCAAAACTGGTACTAACAATGTTGGCGCTATCTTCATTTGTTAGTCTGGCAAATATTACCCCGGTAGCAAAACATGGTGCACTGGCTATTAAAAATGGTCAGCTGGTAAATCAAAACCATCAGGCGATATCATTAGCGGGTCCGAGTTTATTTTGGAGCAATAACGGCTGGTCTGGAGAAGAATTTTATTCAGAAGAAGTCATCACAAATATCACTAAACAGTGGCAAGCTTCTATAGTACGTGTTGCGATGGGCGCTGACTTTAAAGGTAGTTATTTAACCTTTCCCAAAGATAACCTAAAAAAAGCGACTCAAGTTATTGAAGCTGCAATCGCTAATAATATTTATGTCATTATCGACTGGCACTCACATCACGCTGAAAGAGATGTTGATAAAGCGGTACATTTTTTTCAAATTATGGCTAAAAAATATGGTCATTTACCGCACATCATCTACGAAATATATAACGAACCATTAAAAAACACTGATTGGCATACTGTGATCAAACCCTATGCCATCGAAGTGATCAAAGCCATTAGAGAAATTGATAAAGACAATATTATCTTAGTAGGTACACAAAGCTGGTCACAAGATGTTGATATCAGTGCTAAAAACCCCATCAAAAATGTTAAAAACATCGCCTACTCTCTGCACTTTTATGCAGGAACTCATAAAAAAGAACTCAGGCAGAAAGCCCAAAAAGCACTCAATGCTGGCTTGGCACTTTTCGTGTCTGAATGGGGTAGCGTAACCGCTAATGGTGATGGCGCAGTAGATTATGTGGAAACAGAAAAGTGGTTGGCTTTTATCAGAAAAAACAAGCTATCACATTGTAGTTGGGCATTATCAAGAAAAAATGAAGGGGCTGCCATTTTCAATGCTGATGCTTCCATTACAGGACCATGGCCAGATGAACAATTGACCGAAAACGGTCGCTACCTTAAAAAAATTATTAGTAACTGGGGATATTAGTAGAATGACATTCAAGAAAATTATCAAAACATTGGCTTTAAGCGCTATCTACTGCACAGCATTAACATCAGCTGTCGCCTTTGAAGCACAACTAGGATCATTTTATCCGAAAAAACAGTATTCAGGTCAGGCTATACCTAGCTTTACACAAAGTAAAGATGAACTGCCTAAGCCTATATTTGACGACAAGCCCGAGTATATCGACTTTTACTATAAAGCTTGGCAAATTGGCTTTGAGCATTTCAAAAAACCTCAATCAACCAGCCCATTTGTTTCGAACTTTATTGATGAAGCTTTTAATGAAAATATCTTTCTTTGGGACATGAGTTTTTCCACCATGTGGGGGAATTATGCTCACCATATTTTCCCAAGCATTGAGGGCTTAGATAATTTCTATCGCATGCAAATGAATGACGGTGAAATTGTGCGAGAGATTGGCGAAAAAGATGGACGTTTAGGTGTTATCGGTTGGTCTGAACCAGGTACAGAAGGAAACCTCAACCACCCTATTCTACCTTGGGCCGAACTTGAGTCTTATAGGGTGACCGGTAACTTACAACGACTGAGCGATGTTTATTTGCCCTTAGTTAACTACCGCGAAAGTTTTAAAAAGATTTATCATGCTAGTTCAGGGTTATATCTAACTGATAAAGCCGCCATGGATGACTCACCACGCAATGAGCTAATGCTAGCAGGTATTGATGTCGCCGCAGAAATGGTAATTTTTGATCGTTGGTTGGCTGAAATGGCCACTGAACTAGGAAAAAATTCAGATGCTAGCAAATACCTTATTCGTGCCGACAAATATGCTCAATTTATTAATGATAAACTTTGGCATGAACCAAGCGGGTTTTATTATGATTGGGGAAAAGATAACAGGCTAATGTCCATGCGTACCATAGCGGCATTTTGGACTATGCTAGGAAAAATTCCAGATCAAAAGCAACTGGCTCGTTTGATAGACCATCTAAATGATCCTAAGTCTTTTAATACCAAACACCGAGTCCCTACTCACCCAAAAGATGAAGAAGGCTTTAATGGTGACTATTGGGCAGGTGCTGTGTGGGTGCCTACCAACACTATGGTTATTCAGGGATTAGAGGTTAATGGCGAATATGAATTAGCCCGAGATATTGCCATGAACCACCTAAATAGCACCACAGAAGTTTTTCTTAAAACGGGCACTGCTTGGGAAAATTATTATCCACTGGCAATTAAAAAAGGAAGAAAAGCAAAGCCTGACTTTATCGGTTGGTCAGGTCTGGCACCGATCAACTATTTAATTAAACACGCTATTGGACTTCGCATTGATGCGCCCAAAAACACCATAACTTGGCGCATCAACGAACTTGGTCGCCATGGCATAACCGGTTTGCGTTTTAACGGTCAAGGCGATGCAATGAATTCGATTGATTTAATTGCTCAAGCGCGTAATAACTTAAGCGATAGTATTAATATTAGCGTGCAATGTCGGCAAGCCTTTACTTTAAAAGTAATTACCGCTTTTGCCGAAAATGACTATGACATCAGCTGTCAGAAAAAGACCAAAATAACGTTGAAAAACAAGCTGAATACTAATACTAATAACCAAACAGCAAAATAACTTATTATCTGAGGTATAAATGAGAATATCTTTAACATTATCGGTATTACTGACAATTTCCCTTAGCTGTTTTGCTAATTCAGTACAAGCAAAACAATTTAAGATATTAGTATTTAGCAAGACGGATGGTTGGCACCATAAAGCAATAAATGAAGGGGTTACCGGGTTAAGGACATTGGCAAAAAAACACCATTTTGAGATGGAGTGGCATGAAGATGCAAGCAGAATAAATGACAAAAATCTTAAGCAATTTGATGCCATTATATTTTTATTAACCACAGGAAATATTCTCAATACCAAGCAGCAACAGGCGATGGAAAAATTCATCCAGTCCGGCAAAGGCTTCGTCGGTATTCATAGCGCTGCAGATACCGAATACCAATGGCCTTGGTATCAAAAACTGGTAGGTAGGCACTTTATTATTCATCCTGAAATTCAAACGGCAAAACTTAAAGTAGAGAGTCGAATTTTCCCTGGAATCGAAACCCTACCAGATGAAATGTTATGGACCGACGAATGGTACCAATTTAGTGACGCCCAAACTGATAACTTGCACTACATTTTGTCCGTGGCTGAAAGCAGCTATAACCCAAATGCAGATTGGGGCAAAGTAAAAGGCCAAGGCATGGGTAACTTCCATCCCATCGCCTGGTATCAGCAATATGATGGAGGTCGTTCTTTTTATACCGCTTTAGGGCACTTAGCAGCGAACTATGAAA